>Ga0213882_10000008_pt1 | contig 268316 bp, 251 predicted proteins | sample BarmaccoBMER_R09_FD_160106 | JGI IMG/M metagenome (GOLD analysis project Ga0213882, IMG submission 160106) | Barbacenia macrantha exposed rock microbial communities from rupestrian grasslands, the National Park of Serra do Cipo, Brazil - ER_R09 ...
CCAAGGTCGCCAAGGAGCGCGGCATGGCCGGGCCGATCTATCCCGCCGCCGCCTATTTCTGCAAGCACCCGCCCCGCCAGATCACCGACGACGAAGCCTACGAGCAGCTCGAGGCGTTCATAAGGGGATAGGGTCCGTCGAACGGAGAATGGGGACAGTAACTATTTTCCCGAACGGCGTGAGCGCCGCCGAGGCCTGGGCGGGAAAATAGTTACTGTCCCCAGCCGGCGCGCGAGAATGGGGACAGTAACTATTTTCCCCAACGCCATGAGCGCAGCCGAGGCCTGAGCGGGAAAATAGTTACTGTCCCCAGCGGCCTCGAAGGACCGCCACCGCCTCGGACGACGTCCCCCCGGCCACCGGCGCGCCTTTTTCCGGCCCTCTAGCTTCCCGCGATGGCGGTGACCTCGTAGGCCGTGTTGGTGAACTTCATGGCCTTTCCGAGCGCGCCCGCCACGGGCCGGCCGGAAAAGCCCCCGCGGCTCACCGCCCTCCAGGTCTCGTCCGCGACCAGCACGACGTCCCGCTTCCGGTCGGCGACGGCGCAAAGGCTCGCCGCAACCGAGATCGGATAGCCGACGATGGTGTGGCTCTGGCTCTGCCAATGCCCCAGCTCCGCCCGCAGCAAGGGGCCGGAGGCGATGCCGGCCCGGAAATGCATGTCGGCGAAGCGCGCGTTGAGCTGCGTCCAATAGGTCTTCAGCGCGGCGAAGCCCGCGACCATCCCGAGCGCCGACCGCACCGCGGCGAGCTCGTGCTCGGCGACGGGGCGCGGCACGTTGAAACGGACGAGCGCCCCATCGCCCATATAGGTGTCGAGCGCCCCGCCGTGACGGAAGGCGACGTCGCACATGGCTTCGAAATAATCGTTGAGAAGCTGGAGGGCGAGCGAGGCCGAAGCTTCCTCGAAGAGCAGCGAGGAGCCCGAGAGGTCGAAATAGAGCACGGAAGCCTGAACCGTCCGATCCTCCTGGGCGAGACCCAGCACGCGCAGGTAGTCGGGAGACTGGACGATCTGCTCGATCTTCGCCGGCAGGTCCTCGAGCGCCCCGGCGACGGTGGGCAGGTCCTCTTCGCCGAACCCACGCTCCCCCTCCTTCGAGAGGAGCTGCAGAACCGCTATCACCTCCTCGCCGCGACGGATGGGCAGGTTGAGCATGGTGGAAGGACGGTAGTCGGCGAGGCGCGCGCCCTCCTTGAAGTGCTGCGGATCGGCGGAGGCGTTCCGGGGCGCGGACGCGGTGCCCCGGGTGAAGCAATGGCCGGCCAGGCTCTTGAGCGGAATGACCTTGCTCTTCAGCGCCTGAGTCTGCGGGGTGAACGGCTCCATGCTGAGGAAGGCGAGGCCGATCACCTCGCCCCTGGGAGAACGAACGGGAACGTAGACGGACGCTCCCGAGGCGCCGAGGTTCCGCATCAGCGTCTGCACCCGCTCGTCGATGGCGCTCTTCAGCGCGAGCGCCGCGTCCCCAAGGCGGCCCGACAGCGCGACCTGCTCGCGCAACCCCGCCTCGCGCGCCTGGAGCGAAGCGACGGTCGCGGCCAGAGCCGCCTTCTCCCGCTCGAGCCTCTGGCGCTCGAGCTGTTCCTGGACCCTGGTGAAATGGCGGGTGACGGTCGCCACCACCCCCATGAGCGCGATCAGGCCGGTGACAATACCGACCCACGTGTCGATATCCTTCATATGCCCCTCCCCAAGGGGGCCGCGACTCGCGCGGCAGGGGGAAGGATGCCCTAGGCGCGGATCGTCATCAACACGGAGCCACCCGGGTCGTGCCGCGGCTCAGAACGGCAGCCAGCGGTTGCGCTCGGAGAAGCGCATGTAGCCGGCATTGACGCCGAGCCGGGCGCCGACGCCGAGGCGGACGGGGATGAGGACGATGTCGCCCCGCCTCAGGTAGCTGGCGGTGAAGCCGCCGACCGCATAGGCATTGCCCTCCGCGGCCGGATAGCGGCGGTAGAGGCGCTGGCTGTCGTGGAGGTTGTAGACCAGCACGAACACCTTGCTGGCGTCGGCGCCGGCGTCGAAGCCGACCGACGGTCCGGTCCAGTAGACCGGGCGGTCGCCCTCGATCTGGTGGTGGAGCGTGCCGGAGCCGTAGCGCAGGCCGACGACGAACGCGCCGCCGGCCTCGCGGCCGGTGATGTAGGCGCTGGGCTCGCCCTGGTCCTTGAGCAGCCTCTCGATGACGTCGCCGAGGCCTTCGGCGCCGCGGCCGAACACGCCTTCGGCGGCGGAGAAGACGTCCTTGCGCGGGATGGTCTCGCCGCGGATCGAGGCGCTGGCGCGCTCCGCGGCCGAGGGGGCGGTGGCGCCGGCGGGCGCTGCTCCCGGAGCCGGGGCCGGGGTGAAGCCCGGAGCGGGGGCGGCGGGCGCTTCCTGCGGGCCCGGGTCGACGGGCGCGCCGTCGTCCGTCTCCCACGTGCCGGCGGGGGGCGCGGCGGCGCCGGGGCCCGCGCCGGGCGGCGGCGCGTTGGGATCGATGGTGCTGACCTGGGCCTGCGCGGCCCCGGCGAGGCCGAGCGCGGCGGCGGCGGCGAGCTCGATGAACAACTGGCGACGCATGGCATATTCCCCCTGACGCTCCGGGAGAGAAGCTAATCCCTTCAAGCCTTTCGCTGCAATGAACGGGCGACGAAGCGACTCGTTCTTGCGCCGGAACGGACGCATGCGCGCGGTTGAACCGCCGCGTGGCCGCCGCTATAGCCGCCGCTGCGCCGCATCCGGAGACGTGGGTGAGTGGCTGAAACCAGCGGTTTGCTAAACCGCCGTAGGGGGATTACTCCTACCGAGGGTTCGAATCCCTCCGTCTCCGCCAGAATTGCGAAAATCAGCGAACCTGCACGGCCTCCAGCGGAGGCCTTTTTTGGCGAGCCGGTGTCGCAACGGTCCTCGGTTGTGCTATATGCGATAACATATATCATCTAGGATTTATATGTCGAAATAGATTGCGACGGCTTGACCGATTGCAATCCTAAGCATTATGGCATATATATATGTTGGTTTCATATGCGAAAGCAGATATCATTCTCCCAGCGACGGCAGGTCGGCGACGGCCTACGCGACGCACGCGTGGCGAAGGGTCTGACGCAGCGCGAGCTGGGCGAGCGCGTCGGCCTGCCGCAAAGTCACATCTCCAAGATCGAGCAAGGCGCCGTCGATCTCCAATTCTCGAGCCTGTCCGAGCTCGCCCGCGCGCTCGATCTCGAGCTCAAGCTCGTCCCCCGCCAGGCGCTGCCGGCGGTGGAGGGCCTGGTGAGGACCTTCGCCCAGGCGCCGACCGACCGCAGCACGTCCGCGGCGCGTGCCATACTCGAGCCGCTGCTCCGCCTCGCCCGCGACATCGAGGCCGGCTACCCCGCTGTCGAAGAGGCGGACCGATTCCGTCGAATCCTGGAAGAGCTCAGCGCGCTTCCCTTCGATCCGGAGTCGCTGAAGGCGCTGCGCCTCGCCGCGCCGTCGAGGCAGAAGATCGAGAGGCTGCTCGACGAGGATCCACGCAGGATCGGGCCTGCGATCGCACGGGCCACGGCCGCGCTCCGCGCCCTTCGCAATGCGCGTTTCCATGGCAGGGGCGAGCAAGCGCAGCTCCCCGCCCACAGTCTCGAGGCCGAGGATGACTGACGTCCGCGCCCTCGATATCCTGCTCCACGACCGCCGTGTCGGAACGATCACGGCGCTCGAAGGCGACCGCAGCATCTTCACCTTCGACGAAGCCTATGCGCAGGACCCGGAGCGCGAGACGCTGAGCCTGTCGTTCAAGGGCCGCTACGGCGACCTCTACACGGCCGACAACCGTCCCTATCAGACACGGTTGCAGCCCTTCTTCTCCAACCTCCTGCCCGAAGGCGCGCTGCGCGACTTTCTCGCCGGCCGCACAGGCATCAACGCGATCCGCGAGTTCCGCCTGCTGACCGAGCTCGGCGGCGACCTGCCGGGCGCCGTCCGCGCACTGCCCGCCGATCCGGACCGCGCCGCGCCCCTCCCATCCGATTCCAACCCCCAGGGCCTCGCCGACGCGCCGAAGCTTCGTTTCTCGCTCGCCGGGGTCCAGCTCAAATTCTCGGCGCTCAAGAACCGGGGCAAGAATGCCGGCCTCACCATCCCGGCCCAGGGCGCGGGCGGCGGCTGGATCATCAAGCTTCCCTCGCTGCGTCTCCCGGAGGTCCCGGAGAACGAGTTCTCGATGATGACGCTGGCGCGCGAGATCGGCATAGACGTCCCCGAGACCGAGCTGGTGGGGATCGACACGATCGAAGGGCTGCCGGAGGGGATCGAGCGCTACGGGACCACCGCCTTCGCCATCCGCCGGTTGGACCGGACGCCCGAAGGCCCGGTCCATATCGAGGATTTCGCGCAATTCTACCGCGTCTACCCCGAGGCGAAATATGACGATGCGAGCTACCGCACGCTCCTCGCCGCGCTCGCGATCGAGACGGACGAGCGCAGCATCGACCAGTTCATCCGCCGGCTGACCTTCTCGGTCCTGATCGGCAACGGCGACATGCACCTGAAGAACTGGTCGCTCATCTACCGCGACCGGCGGACGCCCGAGCTCTCGCCGGCCTACGACCTCCTCTCGACGGTCCCCTACCTCCCGAACGACGAGTCGGCGCTCAAATTCCGCAATTCCAAGGCCTGGCCGAGCTTCACCTACGAGGAGCTCGCCACGATCGCCGACAAGGCAAAGGTCGCTCAAGGGCCCGTGCTCGACGCGGCCCGTGAAACGGTAGAGCGATTCGACGCCGCTTGGGGACGCCAAAGTGCGAGCTGGCCGATGTCAGCCGAGCTTTTGGCGCGAATCGAGGAGCATCGAGCGTCGCTGGCGATCTAGCGAGAGCCCGCCGCCGCCCGCGCGGCAGCGGGTGCGGTAGATCACCGCGGCGCCGCCACCATCTCGTAGACGGTCAGCCCGCCGGCGCGGCCGGGGAGGGTCAGGCGGTAGCGGAAGTCGGCGAGGCGTTCGAGGGTGCCGACGGCGTCGGTGGCCGGGTCGTCGCCATAGGCGCTGAGGGCGCCCCGGCGCGGGGCGATGCCGCCGAGGAAGATGAGGCGGGCGCCGCCTTTCTCCTCCTGGAGGTAGCCGCCGAGACGCTGGGGGCCGTCGACGGTGAGGCTGAGGCCGTCCGGCCCGGCGCCGACGAAGCAGAAGAAGTCGCCGCTCTCTTCCCACCGGGGACGCGGCGCAGGCACGGCGAGGCGGACCGCGCGGCAGGCATAGGGGCCCGGCGCGGGGGCGGCGCGCGGCAGGGCGACGGAGGGGTCGAGCAGCTCGCCCTCGGCGGCGATGCGGCGCGAGAAGCGGGCGGCGCGGGCCTGCGCCAGAGCGGCGGTCCAGAGGGCGGGAAGGCGGTCGATCAGCGCCGCGTCCGCCGGGGAGGCCTGGCCGCGCCACGCCTCGGGCTCCTCGATGACGAGGCTCGCCTGCGGCCGCGGCGGCGGCGTCGCCAGCGTCTGGCAGCCGGCGAGGAGCGCCGCCGCGGGTGCGGCGAGGAGCCGAAGCGGGCGCCGGAGGGGCAGGCGGATCATACGAGTCTCCACCCCCGTATTTCCCGCGCCCAATGGTTAACAATTGGTAAAGGCGCCCGCCGGACGCCGCGCCGCTGCGGCGGATGGAGGCGGGGGGGCGGCGGCGGCTTTGACAGCGCCGCCATTCTCCTCTTTTAGGACCATATGCTCAATCCGGCCTTCATCCGCGACCATCCCGACGCCGTCCGCAAGGCCGCCCGAGAGAAGAACGTCGCCCTCGACGTCGACCGCCTGCTCGCGCTCGACGCCGAGGCGAGGGCGCTCAAGACCAGGATCGACGAGCTTCGCCGCCAGCGCAACGAGATAAGCGCCGCGTTCAAGACCGCCGACCCCGCCGAGCGGCCGGCCCTCGGCCAGCGCGCCAAGGCGATGGGCGCCGAGGCGGGCGAGGCCGAGGCGGCGCTCGGCGAGACGCAGGCCGAGCTCGAGGGCCTGATGCTGCGCGTGCCGAACATCCCCTGGGACGGGGCGCCCGTCGGGCCCGACGAAACCGCCAACCTCGTGATCCGCACCGAGGGCGAGCCGCCCCGCTTCGACTTCGCGCCGCGCGACCATGTCGAACTCATAGAGATGAACGACTGGGCGGACCTCGCCCGCATCACCCAGGTCGCCGGCTCGCGCACCTATTGCCTGAAGGGCCGCCTCGCCCTCCTGGAGCAGGCGCTGATGTTCTGGGCCGAGCGCAAGCTCGCCGCCGAGGGCTTCACGCTGATGACGGTCCCGGCGCTCGCCCGCCCCCAGGCCTTCGTCGCCACGGGCCATTTCCCCGGCCACGAGGAGGAAGCCTATGCGATCCCGGCGGACGGGCTCTACCTCGCCGGCACCGGCGAGATCGCTCTGACCTCGCTCCACAGCGGCGAGATACTGGAAACGGACCGCCTGCCGATACTCTACGCCGGCTTCTCCCCCTGCTTCCGCCGGGAGGCGGGAAGCGCAGGCCGCGACGTGCGCGGGCTGCTGCGCGTCCACCAATTCTACAAGCTCGAGCAATATGTCATCTGCGAGGACGACCACGAGACGTCCGCCCGCTGGCACGCCCGCCTGCTCGGCAATGCCGAGATGCTGCTGAAGGACCTCGAAATTCCCTATCAGGTGGTCGAGACGTCGACCGGCGACATGGGCCTCGGCAAGTTCCGGATGAACGACATAGAGAGCTGGGTGCCCTCGCTCGGCAAGTATCGCGAGACGCACAGCTGCTCGACCCTGCACGACTGGCAGGCGCGCCGCGCCAACCTTCGCTGGCGCGACGGCGAGCGCAAGGTGCGCTTCGTCCACACTCTCAACAACACCGCCCTGGCGAGCCCGCGCATCCTCGTCCCGCTGCTCGAGAACCATCAGCAGGCCGACGGACGGGTGCGGCTGCCGGCCGCGCTCCAGGACCTGATGGGCGGTGAATATCTCTAGCGCGCCGAGGCCAGCCGACCTTCGCCGGCCGCCCAAGTGGATGCTGCTGCGCGAATGGGCGTCGGTCTGGGCGCGGATCTACCGCAGCTTCGGCCGCGCCGGCGTCCGCGGGCCCGAGGACGGGGCGCCGCTCATGGTCCTGCCCGGCTTCCTCGCCACCGACCATACCACCCTCGGCCTCCAGAAGGCGCTGGCGGCGGCCGGCTACCGGGTGACCGGCTGGAGCCTCGGCCTCAACAAGGGCGTGGCGGCCGACACGCTGGAGAGAATCGTCGCGGGGATCGAGGCGTTCGGCGGCGGCCGCCCCGTCATCCTCGTCGGATGGAGCCTCGGCGGCATCTTCGCCCGCGAGGCGGCCAAGCTGCGCCCCGACCTCGTCGCGAAGGTGGTGACGCTCGGCTCGCCCTTCTCCGGCGACCGTCGCAACAACAACGTCTGGCGCCTCTACGAGCTGGTCGCCGGCCATCCGGTCGACGACCCGCCCATCGCCTCAGACCCGGCGGTGAAGCCGCCGGTGCCGACGCTGGCGATCTGGTCGCGGCGGGACGGCATCGTCGCCGTCTGCGCCGCCCGCGGCGAGGAGGGCGAGCGGGACGCCGAGCTGGAGCTCGACTGCACCCACATGGGCTTCGGCCTCAGCGGCCGCGCCTATCCCAGGATCGTCGAGGCGATCCGCACCTTTCCCTAGCCTCTCCTCGCGGAGCGCTGCGAGTTGGACTTTCGGGGTGCGCGCCCATAGCGTCGCGCCGACAGGCCGCATCGGCGTGCCGGGGGGCTAGCGATGTTCTTCTTCAACCAGGATTTCACCCACCTCGCCGCGGCGACCGTCGCCGCCCTCGTGCTGGGCTACCTCCTTTCCTGGGGCCTCGACCGGCTGGTCCTCGGCCGCATGATCGAGGACGACGTCACCGCCATGGCGATCGGCTCCGTCCTCGCCTTCCTGATCCTGATGCTGGCGGCCACCCTCTTCCTCACCGCGAGCCTCTCCTCGTCCGGCGGGTCGCTCGTCATTCCGCCGGTCGGCTATGCGATCGCCTTCGTGCTCGGCACCGCCGCGGCCGCCGCGCTGCGGATGAAGCTGGAGGCGTCCGACGACGACTGAGGCCGCGGCAAACCCCAATCCTCCCCTCGATTTCGAGGGGAGGGAGACCGCGCGGAGCGCGGTGGAGGGGCCTCTTGATGGAAGGACCCCTCCACCATGCTTCGCATGGTCCCCCTCCACGGCGAATGCCGGGGAGGACTAGCGGAGGAAGGGCGCCGCCACCTCCGGCGGCACCCGCAAGGGGCGGCCGGTGGCCTTGTCGAGGATCGCCCAGGTCGTCCGCGCCTTGACGCGGAGCTTGCCGTCGTCGCCGGCGAACTCGACATGGCGGTCGAAGCGGGCGCCCTTCGGCGCCTCCGCCACCCAGGTGCGGCCGGTCACCGTCTCGCCGGGCAGCAATGCGCGCAGATAGTCTATCTCGTGGCGGATCACGACCCAGACATAGGCCGCCTGGTGCTCGGCGGGCGCCGCCGCCTCCCAATGCGCCGTCGCCATGTCCTGGATCCAGCGCACCCAGACGGCATTGTTGACGTGGCCGAGCTCGTCGGCGTCCGCCGCGGTCGCGGTGATCGTCTTCTCGAACGGCCGGGCTGGCACGGTCACGGCCGGGCTTCGCCCCCGCTCATCTGCGCGAGAACGAAGGCATAGGCCTCGGCGATCTCGTGCAGGCGCTCCCAGCGGCCCGACTTGCCGCCGTGGCCGGCGCCCATGTTGATCTTGAGGAGGAGGAGGTTGTCGTCGGTCCGGGTGGCGCGCAGCTTCGCGGCCCATTTCGCCGGCTCCCAATAGGTGACGCGCGGATCGTGGAGGCCGCCGGTGATCAGCATCGGCGGATAGGCCTGGGCGCGGACGTTGTCGTAGGGGCTGTAGCCGCGGATCAGATCGAACGCCGCCTTATCCTCGATCGGGTTGCCCCATTCCGGCCACTCGCCCGGGGTCAGGGGGAGGGTGTCGTCGAGCATCGTGTTGAGGACGTCGACGAACGGGACGTCGGCGACGACGGCGCCCCAGAGCCCGGGGTCGCTGTTGACGACCGCGCCCATCAGCTCGCCGCCGGCCGACCCGCCCTGGATGGCGATCCGCCCCGGCGCGGCGAAGCCGGCGGCGACGAGGCCCCTGGCGGCGTCGACGAAGTCGTTGAACGTGTTGGTGCGCTTGTCGAGCTTGCCGTCGAGGAACCAGCCGTAGCCGAGATCGTCGCCGCCCCGGATGTGGGCGATGGCATAGGCGCAGCCCCGGTCGAGCAGGCTGATTCGGCTGCTCGAGAAGCTCGGCGGGATGGCGTAGCCGTAGGCGCCGTAGGCGTAGAGGAAGAGGCGCCCGCTGCCGTCGCGCGGGAAGCCGCGGGGGTAGACGACCGACACCGGCACCGCCTTGCCGTCGCGCGCCGGCACCATCAGCCGCTCGCTCTCGTAAAGCGCCGGATCGTAGCCCGAAGGAATCTCCTGAACCTTAAGGACCTCGAGCCGGTCCTCGCCCGGATGGTAATCGTAGGTCGTCGCCGGCGTCACCATCGACGAGTAGCGCAGCCGGTAGGCCGAAGGCGCGAAGTCCGGGTTGCCGAGGAAGGCGGCGGAATAAGCGGCCTCGGCGAACGGTATCCGCCGCTCCTCGCCGGAATAGGTGCGCAGCAGCAGCTGGTCGAGCCCATCGATCCGGGCGGACAAAGCGAGATGGTCGCGATAGGCGCGCAGCTCGGTCAGATAGACGCGGTCGGAGCCGGGCATTATCGTCGTCCAGGCGTCGGGCCGCGCCGGATCGGCCTCTGCCAGGCGGAAGTTGACGTGATCGTCGTTGGTGAGGATCCACAGCCGCCCGTGCGCCGCGTCGACGCGATATTGCCGGCCGGCCCGGCGGCGGGAGACGAGCACGGGCTCCGCTTCCGGGTCCGCCGTCGGGACGAAGCGGACTTCGTTCGAGGCATTGTCGCCGGTGGAGATGAGGATCAGGCTTCGATCCTGGGAGCGTGAGACGCCCACCGAATAGCCGAGCTCCTCTGTCTCCTCGTACAGCGTCCGCGCCTCCTCCGGCGGGCGGCCGAGGCGGTGGAGGCGCGCCCGGTAGCTGCGCCAATTCTCGTTCACCTCGGTGAAGACGATGCCGCGCCCGTCGGCGGTCCACACCGGCTGGCCGATCGCCACCTCGCTGACGGTCTCCAGATCCTCACCGGCGGCGACGTCGCGGATCCTCAGCGTGAAGCGCTCCGAGCCGTTGTCGTCGACGAGCGTGGCGACGAGCCGACCGTCGTCGCTGAAGGCGATCGCGCCGAGCCGATAATAGTCCTTGCCCTCGGCTTCGGCCGCCTCGTCTATCACCACCTCGTCGCTGCCGCCGTCGGCCCGCCGCCTGTACCAGGTGCGATACTGCGCGCCGGGGCTGTAGGCCCACCAATAGAGCCAGTCGCCGTCGCGGATCGGCACCGAGGATTCGTCCTCCTGGACGCGGCCCTTCATCTCCTCGAACAACGTGTCGACCAGCGCGCGGTGCGGCGCCATGGCGGCTTCGAAATAGGCATTCTCGGCCTCTAGATAGCCGAGCACATCCTTGTCGGTGACCTCCGGATAGCCCGGGTCGCGCAGCCAGTGCCAGGGATCCTCGATGGTCGTCCCGTGCCGCTCGTAGCTATAGGGGCGCGGCTCGGCGCGAGGCGGGGCGGGAAGGGTCATCGCGGCCTTTCTTGACGAACGGGGCTGGTGTAGCCGGGTCAGGCCATAGCGACGAGGAATTTGCCATGTCCACCTACGAAGCCCGCCTGGCCGCGCTGAGGGAACAGCTGAAGGCGGACCGTCTCGACGGCTTCGTCGTGCCGCTCACCGACGAGCATATGTCGGAATATGTCGGCTCCTACGCGCAGCGGCTCGCCTGGCTGACCGGCTTCCAGGGCTCGGCGGGATCGGCCGCCGTGCTGCCCGAGGAAGCGGCCATCTTCGTCGACGGCCGCTACACGCTCCAGGTCCGCGACCAGGTGGACGGCCGCCATTGGTCCTACCAGTCGGTGCCGGAGACCAGCGTCGCCGACTGGCTCAAGGCCCACGCGCCCGACGGCGGGCGGATCGGCTACGATCCGTGGCTCCATACCAAGGACTGGGTGATTCGGGCGAAGGAGGCGCTGGGCGAGCGCGGCGCGGAGCTGGTCGCAGTCCGCCGCAACCCGATCGACGCCGTCTGGGCGGACAAGCCCGAGCCCTCCAAGGCCCGCCTGATCGTCCAGCCGGACGCGCTCGCCGGCAAGTCCGCCGCCGCCAAGCGCCAGGAGATGGCGGACTGGCTGCGCGAGCAGAAGGCGGACGCCGCCGTCCTTTCCGCGCTCGATTCGATCGCCTGGACCTTCAACGTGCGCGGCGCCGACGTCGAGCACACCCCGGTCGCCCTGTCCTTCGCCCTGGTCAACGACGACGGCACCGCCGAATTGTTCGTCGCGCCGGAGAAGATCGGCGAGGAGGTGCGCCAGCATCTCGGCAACGGCGTCAGGGTGCACGACCGCAACGCGTTCGAGGCCCATCTCGGCTCGCTCGCCGGCAAGACGGTGGTCGCCGATCCGGAACGGGCGGTGGCGGCGATCTTCGAGGCCCTGGAGAAAGCGGGCGCGCGGGTGGTCCAGAAGCGCGACCCCGCCGTCCTTCCCAAGGCGATCAAGAATCGCGCCGAGATAGAGGGCCACCGCGCCGCCCAGGCGCGCGACGGCGCCGCCCTCACCCGCTTCCTGCACTGGATCTCGGTCGAGGCGCCGAAGGGCGGCGTGGACGAGCTTGCAGCGGTCGCCAAGCTGCACGCCTTCCGCCAGGCCTGCGGCGACCTCAGGGACACGAGCTTCGACACGATCTCGGGCGCGGGCCCCAACGGCGCGATCGTCCACTACCGGGTGTCGGAGGAGACCAACCGGCCGCTCGAGCGCGATTCGCTCTACCTCGTCGATTCCGGCGGCCAATATCCCGACGGCACCACCGACGTCACCCGCACCGTCGCGATCGGCGAGCCGACGGCGGAGATGCGCGACCGCTTCACCCGAGTCCTCAAGGGCCATATCGCCATCGCCACGGCCGTCTTCCCGGCGGGCACGCGGGGCAGCCAGCTCGACACGCTGGCGCGCCAATATCTGTGGCGCGCCGGGCTCGATTACGCCCACGGCACCGGCCACGGCGTCGGCGCCTACTTGGCCGTCCACGAAGGGCCGCAACGGATCTCGCCGGTCGGCTCCAGCCAGGCCGGCGGCGACGAGCCGCTCCAGGCCGGCATGTTCCTCTCCAACGAGCCCGGTTATTACAAGACCGGGGAATATGGCATCCGCATCGAGAACCTGGTTCTCGTCGAGCCGCGCGAGGTGGAGGGCGCGGAGAAGGCGGTGCTCGGCTTCGAGACCCTGACCTTCGCGCCGCTCGACCCCAGGCTGATCGTCGCGGAGATGCTTTCGCCGGAAGAGCGCGACTGGCTCAATGCCTACAATGCCAAGGTTCTCAAGGTGGTCGGCCCGCAGCTCGACGGCGAGGTGCTCGCCTGGCTGAAGGAGCAGTGCCGGCCGCTATAGGCCCTCGTCCCTTGCGGGCGGCGGAGGGGCGCCCCCGCCGTCCACGGGGCGGCCGGGCGGGGACGCGTCGCCTCCCTCCCCCCTCGCCTGAGCCTTGCGGCGGCGCAGATTCTCGCGCAGCGCCTCGGCCAGCCGCTTTTCCCGTTCCTCGTCGCGCTTCGCCATGGGTTCGCCTTGACAATTCTCCCGCCCCCCGGCCATAGCGCCGCGTCCCCCGGGGAGCCCATCGCAAATATGGGCCCGAGTGGCGATGCTGCCGTAGCTCAGTGGTAGAGCGCATCCTTGGTAAGGCTGAGGTCGTGAGTTCAATCCTCACCGGCAGCACCACCGCCTCGGGCTGATCCGGCCCGCGCGGGGCCGTCCCGCCCGAGGGCGGCCGGTCCACGGCGAGCGCCTTGACGGCGCCGCGGCGCCTCTCTTATGTCCTTGACATAGCTCGCATTCCCCCGCGCGGCGGTAGGCGTCCGAGCCAGCGAGGGGGATGACCGATGGTTTTCGCGCAGAACGGGCCTGTGACGCTCTATGCCCGCGACGGCGGCGAGCTGCCGGTGAACAGCGTCTCGGCCGGCGCGCAGACGGCGCCGCGGACGGCCTGGATATCGTCCGACCGCTATGTCGTCGTCTGGCTGGGCAACAGTACCGGGTCGAACGAGGTGCGTGGCCAGATCTTCGCCGCCGACGGCAGCAAGGTCGGCGGCGAGCTGACGCTCAGCGCGCCGGCTGCGATCGTCCAGGGAAAGCCGGCGGTCGCCGGGCTGGAGGGCGGCGGCTTCGTCGTCGCCTGGGAGGATAGCGGCCCCTCCTCCGACGGCTCCGGCGTCGGCATACGCTATCAGGCCTTCGACGCCAGCGGCGTCGCCACGGGCATCGGCGGGATCGGCAACGAGGTGGCGATCGACAACCAGACCCAGCCGGCGGTGGCGGGGCTGGCGGGCGGCGGGTTCGTCCTCACCTGGACCGACGACAGCCGCATCGGCTTCGACACCAATGGCCTCTCGGTCAAGGGACAGCTGTTCGACGCCGCCGGCACCAAGCTCGGCCACGAATTCCAGGTCAACTCGACCCAGGAAAGCAACCAGCAGCTCTCGTCGGTGACCGGCCTGCACGGCGGCGGCTTCGCGGTCGTCTGGCAGGACGACAGCCCGCAGCTCAATTCCTGGAGCTTCGGCGGCCTCGGCACCGACATCAAGCTGCAGCTGTTCGACGCGTCGGGCGCGAGGGTGGGAACGGAGACGACGGTCGACGACCAGGAGCCGGTGCCCGTCTATACGGTCGGCCCGACCTCGCGCGTGACGGCGGGCGGCGCTCAGATCGCGACTCTCGCCGACGGCAGCCTCGCCGTCGCCTGGACGGACAGCACCACCTCCCCGCTCGGCAATGTGCTGGCGCGGGTGCTGAGCAGCTCGGGCCAGCCGCTCACCGACGTCCTCACCGTGAGCGGGCTCTACTCAACCCTGGCGCCGATCTCCGTGGCGGCGGTCGGCGCCGGGTTCGGCGTCAGCTGGTCGGCCGCCTCGCTCGACGCCGGCGACCCGTCCGGGACGAGCGCGCGGGTCCGGCTCTTCGCCGTCGACGGCGACGCGCTCGGCCGGGAATTCCAGGCCAATAGCGCCACGGCGGGGAACCAGCTCTCCTCGAGCCTGCTCGGCTTCGGCGACGGCCGGTTCGTCCTGGCCTGGCAGGACGAGAGCCACAAGGCGACGCTCGGCGCCGAGATCGTCTCCCAGCTCTTCGCCCCGGCCGAATCGCCGATCACCGACATCGCCGTGGCGGCGGCGCCGCTCAGCGAGAACCTGGTCGAAAACGCCCCGCTCGGCGCGCTCACCGCGATCGGCGGGCTCAACGCCACCTTCAGCTACGAGCTGCTCGGCGATTCCTCGCGTGGCGGGGTGACGCTGGCCGGCGACCGCCTCATGGTCGCCGACAACCGGCGCATCGCCGCGCTGGACGACGATCTCACCCTGACGGTGCGCGTCACCGACGAGAACGGGCACAGCCGCACGGAGACGATCGATCTCGTCCTTCCGGCGTCGCCGTCGGGCCATCTCTATGCGGGCGGAGACGACTTCCTCGTCGGCAACCCCAATGCGAGCTTCTACGGCCAGAACCCGCAGGTGACGATCCTCGACGCCAACCGGGTGCTGATCACCTGGGACGGCGCGGCGGCCGACAATATGGGCGGCCTCATCGTTCGCGGGCAGATCTTCAGCTACGGCGGCACCGCCTTGGGGGCGCCGTTCGATCTCGTCACTCCGACCAACCTCGGGCAGTTCGAGCACGACATCTCCGTCCTCCCCGGCGGCGGGTTCGTCGCGGTGTGGACCGGCCAGGGCACCGCCGCGCAGGGCGGCGACGGCAGCGTCAGCGCCATCCGCGCACAGCTGTTCGATTCCGACGGTGCGCGTGTCGGCGGCACCTTCCTCGTCAACACGACCACGACCGGGTCGCAGCTCCGACCCTCCAGCACGGCGCTGGCCGGCGGCGGCTTCTTCGTCACCTGGTCGGACAATTCCGGCGCCGACGGCTCGGGCTATGCGATCCGGGGCCAAGCGTTCACGGCCGGCGGGGCGAAGGTCGGCGCCGAGACGATCATCAACGCCACGACGGTCGCCAACCAGCTCTACTCCTCGGTCACCCAGCTCGCCTCGGGGCAGCTGGCGATCGCCTGGACGGATTACAACGCGGCGGCAGGCGACGGGTCGGGGTCCTCGATCAAGGCCCGCTTGCTGAACGCCGACGGGACGGTCGCGGGCGCCGAGTTCCTCGTCAACACGACGACGGGCTTCGACCAGGTCTATCCGGTGGTCGCCGCCCTCCCCGGCGGCGGCTTCGTCGTCGTCTGGCGCGATGCGAGCGAAGGCGACGGCACCGGCGCGACCAGCCAATTCTCGCCAGCCGACGTCCGCGCGCAGATCTTCGACTCCGCGGGCCATGCGGTCGGCGGCGAGATACTCGTCAACTCCCAGACGATCGGCCCGCAGGGGATGGCGATCGTCGGCGGCGTCGCCGGAGTCGCGGCCGGCGCCGACGGAAGCTTCGTCGTCAGCTGGTACAGCGCCGTGGACATTGACGGCGACGGCAGCGGGCCCGCCATCAAGGCGCAGCGCTTCGCCGCCGACGGGGCGAAGCTCGGCGCCGAGTTCGTCGTCAACCAGGGCGCGGAAAGCCAGCAGGCCGGGCGCACCGTCGCGATCCTGCCCTCGGGCGACATGCTGTTCGCCTGGGCCGACGACAGCCAATATCGTGCCGACAATACCGGCTCGCGGACCATCGTCGCGCGCCTGTTCTCCGTGTCGGGCGACCTGGTGCGCGGCGGCGCCGGCGACGACGTGCTGGCCGGCGGCGCGGGCCATGACGCGCTGGTCGGCGGCGCGGGCGCGGACCAGCTGAGCGGCGGCGGCGGCAACGACGTTCTGAACGGCGGCGCCGGCGCGGACGCGATGGCGGGCGGCACCGGGAACGACGTCTATGTGGTCGACGATTCCGGCGACGTCGTCACCGAGGCCCCTGGCGAGGGCACAGACACGGTGGAGACCAGCCTCGGCAGCCGAAGCGACTTCGCGGCGCTTTATTATCTCCCCGACAATGTCGAGTATCTGACCGGCACCTCGGGGACCGGCCAGGGCGTCTGGGGGAGCGGGGCGGACAATGTGGTGAGGATGGGCGACGGCGGCGACCTCATCGTCCTCGCCGACCGCAGCGATTATTATGCCGCGGCGGCCGGGAACGACGACGTCGACGGCGGGGGCGGCAACGACTTCCTGTTCTTCGGCGGCAGCTTCTCGAACGGCGACAAGGTGAACGGCGGCGCGGGGTTCGACACCCTGGGCCTTCTCGGGACGTACAACCTCGCCTTCGACGCGGACGACCTCGTCGGAATCGAGAAGCTCGCCGGCTACGGATCGGGCAACGCGGCGGCGCCGAACAATTACGCCTTCACCACGATCGACGCGAACGTCGCCTCGGGCCAGACGCTGATGGTGATCGGCCTCTCGCTGCGGCGGGGGAGCATCTCGTCTTCGACGGCTCGGCGGAGAATGACGGGCGCTTCAACCTTCGCGGCGGGTGGGATTCGGACACGCTGACCGGCGGCCATGGCAACGACCAGATCTACGGCAATCTCGGCGCCGATATGCTGAAGGGCGGGGGCGGCAACGACAGCTTCGAATATTATGCCGTCGCCGAATCCACCGCCGCGGCGAGGGACTCGATCCTCGAATTCTCGAGCGGCGACCGGATCAACCTCGCCGCCATCGACGCCGACGGCAACGGGGCGAACGGCGACACCGCCTTCACCTTCATCGGCTCGGCCGCCTTCACCGCCGCCGGCCAGGTCCGTGCTGTCGAGGACGCGGCCAATCCCGGCCACTGGACGGTGGAAGCCGACCTGAACGGCGACGGCAACGCCGACCTCTCGATCGCCGTCACCGTCGTCGACGGCCACGCCTTCGCCTATACGGACTTCTACCTCTGACGGGGGGAATGGGGACAGTTACCGGCCGCCCAGGCAGCCGCGGACCCGCACAGGCCGGCGGGGCCGGTAACTGTCCCCATTCCGAGGCCGGCAACCGTCCCTAGGACAGCGGCGGCGCCATTCTCAGCAATCGTTGGGCTTGGCGCCCGCCGGAGGCTCGATCGTGTTGCAGCGGCCCGGCGGCACCTGCTCGATGCCGATCAGGACCGCGCCGGCGGGCCCCGCCTTGCCGAAATGCCACTTCCCGATCGGCTCCACGATCATCTCGCCGCTCCGGAACGTCCGCGAGCGGCCGCCGTCGACCATCGTCACCTGCAGCTGGCCACTCTCGACATAGACGTAGCGCGCCCAGAAATGCATGTGCACCGGGACCGGCGCGCCGGCGGCCAGGGTGACCTTCGCGGCCTTGAGCTCGAGCGGCCCCGCCGGCGCCTCGATCGGCTGGCCCGCCATCGTGCTCGTCGTGTCGACGATGGTCTGCGCCCCGGCGGCGCCGGTCACGACGACGAGAAGGGCGCCCGCGGCGCCCAGCATTGGCTTCGACATATACTTCCCCCCTGCTGAAGCAGGGAGGCTGGGCGCTTTCGCGCAGAGAGTCCAGATCAGCGGACGGCGCGCGCGACCATGTCGAGGACGGCGGGGTGGAGCGGGCGGACGAACTCGCAGCCCATCAGATGGCCGCGCATCCAGACCACCCGGGCATGGAGGCTCTCGAGCCCGGGCAGCTTCAGCCAGACGTCGGAGCCCGGCAGCAGGTCGAGGTGGGTGGCGGCGCGGAAGCCGCTGACCGACAGGTCGACGACCTGCACCGTCACGGCATGGGCGCCCCGCTGCCTCAGGCCCGCGCCGAGCACGACCTCGCGCCGCTCGGCGCGCCGGCCTTCGCCGTCCGGTTGGGTGCTGAGCTCAGCCGAGAGGGCCATGGGTGCCGCCCTTCCGTCAGCGTCCCGGGACGTCGATGCCCACGGACTTGGCCCACAGACGGGCGATAGTCTTCTCCTGCTCGCTCATGTCCTCGCCGAACAGGCGAGGCCGGCGGAAGCGCGGCTGGTTCTGATCGCTGGTCGTGCGCTTGAGCTGGACCAGCACCTCGTTCTCGTCGATCATGTAGGCGAATTCGAGCCCGACCCGGTCGCTGCCCGCCCAGGCGACGCGCGCCGGCACGCTGGTGGCGCCGCGATGGAAGACGACCTCGCTGCCGACCGCCGGGACGAGCCGGCATTCGACCAGCGCTCCCTTGCGGGAGAGGTCGCGCAGGCGGCACTCCACCTCCCCCGCCGGCGTGTCGAGCTTCGCCGCCAGCAGCACGCGCGCGCGCTTGGCCCTCCGCTTCCCCGCCGTCGGTGCATCAACGAAGGTTTCAACGCCCATCTGCCACTTCCCCTGGATAAGTGGGCAGACCCTACGCGCGAGCGCCTAACTTGTGGTAAACAGCGGCGGCTTTTTGCACCCTGCGGCAGGCGCCGCGCGGGCCGCTCGCGTTGACCTCGGGCGCCCGTCCGGTAAGGGGCGCGGATGCGCTTCTTCTCCGACAATGCAGCCGCCGCCTGCCCAGAGGTGATGGCCGCGCTCGCGGCCGCGAACCGGCTCGACACCGCCTATGACGGCGACGCCCTCAGCCGGCGGCTCGACGGCGTCTTCTCCGACCTCTTCGGCACCGAGGTGGCGGCGCTCTGGGTGGCCACCGGCACGGCCGCCAACGCCCTGGCGCTGGCGGCCCTGTGCCCGCCGCACGGCAGCATCGTCTGCCACCGCGACGCCCACATCCAGAACGACGAATGCGGCGCCCCGGAATTCTACACCCATGGCGCCAAATTGCTGCTCGCCGACGGCGCCGGCGCCAAGGTCACGCCGGACACGGTCACGGCTCTGCTCGAAGGGGTCCGCGACGACGTCCACCAGGCCCAGCCCGCCGCCCTCTCCATCACCAACGCCACCGAATACGGCCTCGTCTACGCTCCCGACGAGGTGGCGGCGCTCGGCGCGCTCTGCCGCGCCCGCGGCCTCGGCTTCCACATGGACGGCGCCCGCTTCGCCAACGCGGTCGCGAGCAGCGGCGCCACTCCCGCCGAGCTCACCTGGAAGGCCGGAGTCGACGCTCTGAGCTTCGGCTTCGCCAAGAATGGCGGCATGTGCGCCGAGGCGCTCCTCTTCTTCCGGCCCGAGCTCAAGGCGGCGACGCTCTACCGCCGCAAGCGGGCCGGGCACCTCCTCTCGAAGGGGCGCTACCTCGCCGCCCAGATCCTGGCGATGCTGGAGGACGAGGTGTGGCTGCGCAACGCCCGCGCCGCCAACCGGGCGGCGGCCCGGCTCGCCGGGGCGGCGGGCGAGGCGCGGCTCGTCCTGCCGGTCGAGGCGAACGAGCTGTTCGTCCGAGTCACGCCGGCCGAGGCACAGCGGCTGCGCGACCAGGGCTTCGACTTCTACGACTGGGGCCCCGGCGAGGCCCGGCTGGTGACGAGCTGGGATTCCGACCCCGCGGCGGTCGACGCGCTCGCCGCCGCGATCCGCGCCCTGTGACGGACGGGCCGGGGCGCTTCCTCCAGCCCCGCATCCTCCTCCCCTTCCTGCTGGTGACCATGATCTGGGGATCGACCTGGATCGTCATCCGCGACCAGATCGGCACCGTCCCCGCCACCTGGTCGGTCACCTACCGCTTCGCCATCGCCGCCGCGGCGATGTTCGCCTATTCGGCCGCGAGCGGCGCCAGCCTGCGCATCGGCCGGGAAGGCCATGCCCTCGCCTTGCTCTTCGGGCTCCCGCAATTCTTCCTCAACTTCAACTTCGTCTACGCCGCCGAGCATTACGTCACCTCCGGCCTCGTCTCGGTGGTGTTCGCGCTGCTGCTCGTGCCCAATTCGGCGCTGGCGCGGCTGTTCCTCAAGCATCCGATGACGCCCGCCTTCCTCGCCGGCTCGGCGCTCGCCATCGCCGGCATCGCCCTCCTCTTCCTCCAGGAGCTGCGCGGCAGCGCCGCCCGTCCCGCCGACGTGCTGCTCGGCATCGGCCTCACCCTGCTCGGGGTCCTCTCCGCCTCGGTCTCCAACACGATGCAGGCGACGCAGCGGCTTCGCCGCCGCCCGATCGCCCCCATGCTGGCCTGGGGCATGACCTACGGCGTCGCCGCCAACGCCCTCACCGCCTTCCTCCTCTACGGGCCGCCTGTGGCGGAGGCTCGGCTCGGCTATTGGGTGGGGCTCGTCTATCTCGGCCTGTTCGCCTCCGCCCTCGCCTTCGCGGTCTATTTCCGCATCATCCGCGACATCGGGCCAGGCCGCGCCGCTTATTCGAGCGTGCTGGTGCCGATCATCGCCATGGGCCTGTCCACCGCCTTCGAGAATTATCACTGGTCCAAGGTGGCGGTGGCCGGCGGCGTCCTCGCCCTCGCCGGGCTCGTCATCGCGCTGCGCTCGAAGCGGGAGCCGGCCGGCGCCTGACTCCATTGCGAGGGGCCGGCGCGAGGCCTAGAGGCCGTCCATGCCAGACGTCCGGACCGCCCCCGCCGCTCCCGTCACAGTCCGCCGCGAGGAGTATCGCCCGCCCGACTGGCTCGTCCCCGACATCGCCCTCGACGTCGATCTGGGCGCCGAGCGCAGCCGAGTCCGGGCCCGACTCGCCGTCCGCCGCAACGGCGACCACGCGCGGCCGCTCGTCCTAGACGCGGAGGCGCTGACCCTCCTCGAGGTGAAGGTCGACGGATCGCCCGTCCAGCACCGCCACGCCGGCCGCCGCGTCGAAATCGCGATTCCCGGCGACGCCGCCGAGGTCGAGACCCTGGTCGAGATCGCGCCGCGCGCCAACACCCAGCTCATGGGCCTTTACGAATCGGGCGGGATCCTGTGCACCCAGTGCGAGGCGGAGGGCTTCCGCCGCATCACCCCCTTCCCCGACCGCCCGGACGTGCTCAGCCGCTACACGGTCCGGATGACCGCCGACCGCGCCCTCTACCCGGTGCTGCTGTCGAACGGCGACCCGGTCGGATCGGGCGAGGCGGAGGGCGGCCGCCACTGGGCGGAGTGGCACGATCCCTTCCCCAAGCCCTGCTACCTGTTCGCGCTGGTGGCGGGCGACCTCGCCGCCAACCGCGATTCCTTCACCACCCGTTCCGGCCGCGAGGTCGCGCTCGGCATCTGGGTGCGCGAGGCGGACCTTGCCAAGACGCCGCACGCAATGACCAGCCTCAAAGCCGCGATGAAGTGGGACGAGGAGGTCTATGGCCGCGAATACGATCTCGACGTGTTCAACATCGTCGCGGTTTCGGATTTCAACTTCGGCGCGATGGAGAACAAAGGCCTCAACATCTTCAATTCGCGCTATGTACTGGCCGATGCGGACACGGCGACGGACGCCGATTTCGACGCGATCGCCGGTGTCGTCGCCCACGAATATTTCCATAACTGGTCGGGCAATCGCGTCACCTGCCGCGACTGGTTCCAGCTCAGCCTCAAGGAAGGCTTCACCGTCTTTCGCGACCAGCAATTCTCCGCCGACCAGGGCTCGGCCGCGGTCAAGCGGATCGAGGACGTCCGACTGCTGCGCTCCACCCAGTTTCCCGAGGACGGGGGCCCGCTCGCCCATCCGGTCCGGCCGGAAAGCTACCAGGAAATCTCCAACTTCTACACCGCCACCGTCTACAACAAGGGCGCCGAGCTGATCCGAATGCTCCACACCCTGCTCGGGCCCGAGCGCTTCCGCGCCGGGACCGACCTCTATTTCGAGCGCCACGACGGCGAGGCGGCGACCTGCGAGGATTTCGTGCGGGCGATGGAGGACGCCTCGGGCGAGGACCTTTCGCGCTTCCGCTTGTGGTACAGCCAGGCGGGGACGCCGCGGGTCCGCGCCGAGCTCGACGGCGGCGTGCTGAAGCTGCGCCAGGAGGTGCCGCCGACGCCGGGACAGGACGGCAAGCAGCCGATGCCGATCCCGCTCGCTTTGGCCCTGTTCGACCGCCGGAGCGGCGAGAAGATCTCGGAGCGCCTGGTGACGCTCGAGACGGCGCATCTGGAGACGGCGATCGGCCCGGCGGCGGCGGCCTCCCCCATCCTCTCGATCAACCGCGGCTTTTCCGCCCCGGTCATCCTGGAGACCGATCGCGCCTCAGCCGACCTCGCCTTCCTGGCCGCGCATGACGACGATCCGTTCGCCCGCTACGAGGCGATCCAGCAATTGATGCTCGACGCCTTGCTGACGGAGGTCGCCGGAGGCGGCGCCGATCGCGCCGCGGTGGTCGAGGCGGTGCGCCGCACCCTCGCCGACGAGACGCTCGATCCGGCGCTCGTCGCCGAGGCGGTCATGGTGCCGACCGAGGCGTTCATCGGCGACCATATGGAGCGGGTCGATCCCGACGCCGTCTTTGCCGCCCGCCAGGCCCTGCGGGCGGAGCTCGGGCGGTCTCTGGAAAAGGCTTGGCGCGGCGCCTATGCCGCCAATGCCGCCAATCGCTACGAATATTCGCCGGCCGCCAAGGGCGCGCGCCGCCTCAAGGGCGTGGCGCTCGCCTATCTCATGTCGGGCGGGGTCGCCGACGCGCCGGCCATGGCCGAGCGCCAGTTCCGCGAGGCCGACAACATGACCGACCGGATCGGGGCGCTGGGCACGCTCACAAGCTCGGAGGCGCCCGAGCGGCACGGCGCCCTCGCCGCCTTCTACGACCGCTATCGCGACGACCCGCTCGTCCTCGACAAATGGTTCACCGTCCAGGCCGCGTCGACCCGCGACGACACGCCGGAAACCGTCGAGGCGCTGGCCGGCCATCCCGACTTCAGCCTCGCCAACCCGAACCGGCTCCGCTCGCTGGTCGGCGCCTTCGCCTCCAACCAGCACGCCTTCCACGCCGCGGGCGGGCGCGGCTACCGCTTCGTCGCCGACATGATCCTCGCCGTCGACCGCCTCAACCCCCAGACGGCCGCCCGCCTCGTTCCCCCGCTCGGCCGCTGGCGCCGCTTCACCGAGGACCGCGCGGCGCTGATGAAAGCCGAGCTCGAACGCATCGTCGCCGCGCCCGGCCTGTCGAAGGAAGTGTTCGAGCAGGCCAGCAAGAGCCTGAGGTAACCGTCCTCGTGTTGAGGGTCTGGGGTGGGCCTTGGTTTCACCCAAAGCACCAAAGCACCAAAGGGGTCGCGGCGCGTCCCTGCCCCGCCTTTACGGAACCCCGACGGGGAAAGAGCCACTACGTCGCTTAATCCATCCATGCCAAAAGGTGGTTTCCCGCCTCGGGTAAGAGTTTTGCCGTTTTCGTATAATATGTTTTTTGATATTGCGCTTTTGCTTTATCCTCTTGCGGGAAGCAGGCGAAGGCGGGAGCGATGGAGCATTGCGGGATCGAACGGCTCGCCAAGATAGCGATCGATTGCGGCTTTCGGGTCCACGCTGAAATCGGGCCCGGCCTTTTAGAAGCCGCGTATGAGGCATTTCTCGCGGTGCATCTGGCGGACCGCGGGCTGCGCGTCGAAACTCAAAAGCCGGTGCCCATCGCCTACCGCGGCGTCGTGATCCGCGACGCCTTCCGTGCCGATCTGCTGGTGGAAGGGAGCCTTCTCATCGAGGTCAAATCGGTGGAACGGCTGTCGCCCGTCCACACGAAGCAGCTCCTCACCTATCTTCGCCTTCTGGATCAGCCTCTGGGGCTGCTCATGAACTTCGGTGCCGACCTCTTCCGCAATGGCCTGAAGCGGGTCATCAACAACCGCAGCGACTATGTCGCACCCTCGATCGCCATATCAAGGGTCTCCAACCCACCGTCAGACTAGGCTGAGATTGCCACCGGATTCCGTAGACGGGCAGCAAGAGCCGTGGCGGATTTCGCTCCATTACGAAGGTTTCACCCAAAGCCCTAAAGAGCCGAAGCGCTTCCAACGTCTCGTCCACCAAGAGCGCGAGCGACGAAAACCCCCGCCGCCAGTGAAGACCGCAGCGCCTTGGGTGCTTTGGTGCTTTGGGTGAAACGACAGCGGCCCCGAAGCCTGCCGGTCACCCCACCCAGTCGGCCACCTGCGCGGCCACCTGGTTCGATGCCTGGTTGAGGGCGCGGGCGACGGAGACGCCGTCGGCGGCGGCGACCGGCACGCGCGCCTCGAAGCGGTTGGTGGTGACCGCCTGCTGCGGCCGCGCGAGGCTGGCCTCGAAGAGCACGACCGCGTCGCCGCGGGCCGGATCGTAGCCGAACTCGAGCAGCTGCCCGCCGAGCACGACGCCCTGGACCTGGGTGTAGACCGAAGGGTCCACCACCACCCAGCCGGAGCGGGCGGCGACGGTCTCCGAGAGGAGCTGGCGGAACAGCTCGTTCGGCTTGTCGGCCCAGGTGCCTTCCTTGAGATACTGGATGCTGGTCGGCCCGACATAGACGGCGACGCGGTTGGTGCTGATCGCCCTGGGCAGGGTCGGCGAGGTGACGGTGATGACGTTCCCCTGGCCGGCGGTGCGCGGCTGAGCGGCGGGACGGGTGGCGGCGGCGCTCAGCGTCAGCAGCTCGGCGGGCGCCTTGCCGCCGAAGCCGCAGCCGGCGAGCGGCAGCAGGAGCGCGGCGGCGAGGAGGGGGAAGGATCGGGTCATCGTCGTCAGCGCCTCTTCTGCGGCCGATAGTCGGGAAGCTTCTCGCCGCCGACGACTCCGCCGATGCCCTGCTGGTCGAGCCGCTCGCTAATGCCCTTGAGCGACTGGCTGGTGGCGCGCAGGTCGCGAACCAGCTGGCCGACCTCGGGCAGGGTTCGGGTCGAGAAGGTCTGCACCCCCGGCCGCGCCTCGCCGAGCAGCTTGTCGAGATTGTCCATGCTGGTCTGCGCCGAGCGCACCGTGCGACGCAAGTCGCCGATCAGCGGACGGACGTCGCGGCCGAGCGTGTCGTTGGTGGTGTCGGCGAGACGCCCGAACCGCTCGGTCGCGTCGCCGGCCTGGCGGATGGCGATCCGGGCATCGGCCATGGTCGCGGCGATCTCGTCGGAGCGCTCTGCGAGGTTCTTCGAGATGGTCTGGACGTTGTCCAGGATGGCGGCGATCGAATTCTGGTTGCGGTCCGAGAGCAGCTCGGTGAGCCGCTCGGTCAGCTTCGTCACGTTCTCGATCAGCTCCGGCGCGCTGTTGAGCAGCGCCGCGAAGCCGCCCGGCTTGGTGGGGATGATCGGCACGCCGTAGGGGCAGCGCGACTGCGGGTTCTGCTCCGGGCAGGCGATCTCGCGCACCACGCGGGGGCGGCCGGGCGCCTTGGCCGGCGGGTCGAGCTGGATCTGGGAGACGCCGGTGAAGCCGACGCCCTTGATGGTCGCGGTGGTGCCGACGAGGATCGGCGTGCCGTTGCCGACGGTGATCCTGACGCGGACGAATTCGGGCGTGTTGGGCTGGAGGTTGATCGATTCCACCTGGCCGACCGGGACTCCGGAGAAGGTCACGGCCGATCCCTTGGCGAGCCCGTCCACCGCCTGGTTGAACAGGATGTCGTAGCGTTTGTCCTGGTCGCCCGACGCCTGGGAGAGCCAGATGATGAAGCCGAGGATCGCGACCAGCATCGCCAGGACGACGCTTCCGACCAGTATCTGGTTCGATCGGTTTTCCATCAGCCCTTGCTATTCCCTTCCGCCGCCTCGGCGCGCGCCTCGGCTTCCTCCACCGCCTCTTCGGCCGCGCGTCCCCGCGGACCCCCGAAATATTCCTGTATCCATTCGTGGTCCAAAGCCAGTAATTCCGGAATCGTTCCAATCGCCACCACCTTGCGGTCGGCGAGCACCGCCACCCGGTCGCAAATGGTGTAGAGCGTGTCGAGATCGTGGGTGATCAGGAAGACGGTGAGGCCGAGCCGGTCGCGCAGGTCGACGGTCAGCTGGTCGAAGGCCGCCGCGCCGATCGGGTCGAGGCCGGCGGTCGGCTCGTCGAGGAAGAGCAATTCGGGGTCGAGCGCAAGCGCCCGGGCGATGCCGGCCCGCTTGCGCATGCCGCCGGAGAGCTCGGCCGGGAACTTGGGGCCGGCATCGGGCGGCAGGCCGACCATGACGATCTTGTAGGCGGCGATCTCGTCCAGCATCCGCTCCGACAGGCGCGGGTAGAATTCCCTGAGCGGCACCTGGATGTTCTCGGCGACGGTGAGCGTGGAGAAGAGCGCCGCGCCCTGGAAGAGGATGCCCCAGCGCTTGCGGACGCTCTGCTGGGCGGCCTCGCTCGCAGACAGCATCGGCACGCCGAACACCTCGACCTCGCCCGCGTCGGGCCGCTGCAGGCCGATGATCGAGCGCATCAGCACCGACTTGCCCGTGCCGGAGCCGCCGACCACGCCGAGTATCTCGCCGCGCCGCACGTCGAGATCGACGCCGTCGTGGATGAGCTGGTCGCCGAAGCTGTTCCTCAGCCCCCGGACGGAGATGACGATGTCGCGCTCCTCCTCGCTCATATCCAGCCGATCGAGGTGAAGAAGACGGCGAAGAAGGCGTCGAGGACGATGACGAGGAAGATCCCCTGGACGACGGCGGTGGTGGTCCTGAGCCCGACCTCCTCGGCATTGGCCTCCACCTGCATGCCCTGGAAGCAGCCGGCCATGGCGATGATCAGGCCGAAGACCGGCGCCTTCCAGAGGAGCTGCCACAGGTCGGTCATCGGGATGATCTCCCGCGTCCGCTGGACGAAGGTGATCGGCGGGATGTCGAGGCCGATCCAGCAGAAGATTCCGCCCCCTACGATCGCCACCAGGGCGGCGTAGAAGGAGAGGAGAGGCATCATCAACACCGTCGCAAAGACGCGGGGCAGGACCAGCGCCTCCATCGGCGAGACTCCGATGGTCCGCATCGCGTCGACCTCCTCGGCGAGCTTCATCGAGCCCAGTTGGGCGGCGAAGGACGAGCCCGAGCGGCCGGCGACCATGATCGCGGTCATCAGCACGCCAAGCTCCTTCACCGAGGAGCGGCCGATCAGGTTGACGGTGAACACCTCGGCGCCGAACTGCCGGAGCTGCACCGCGCCCTGCTGGGCGATGACGATGCCGACGAGGAAGCTCATCAGGCCGATGATCCCGAACGCGTGGACCCCGACCACCTCGAACCGCTGGACGACGGCATTGAGGCGGAACCGCCGGGGATGGCGGATCACCTGGCCGATCGAGATCAGCATCGCGCCGAAGAAGCCGAGCAGGCCGAGCATGGTCTGGCCGGCGAGCATCGTCGCTCCGCCGACCTGGCCGAGCACGCGGGTGAAGGCGGGCGGCGGGTCGGGGCGGACCTTGACCGGCTGGTCGGCGGCCTCGACCTGCCGCAGCAGGTGCTCGACGCCCTCGCTGGCGCCGACGATCTCGCTCTCGCGCTGGCGGGCGGTGCGGTGGACGATCCAGGCGCCGATCGTGTCCATGCGCCCGACCCCGGACAGGTCGAGGACGTAGTTGCGCCCCTTCAGCCGCTCGAGGCGCGTCGGCAGCGGCCCGAGCTTGGGGAGGACGAGATCGCCCTGGAAGCGGAGCACGCGGCGGCCGTCCTCGGCGGTCTCGGTGAACCTCGCCACGCTGCTCATCGGGCCGACATGCTGCAATTCCCCCTCTTGGGCAAGCTGGACAGCGTCAATCATTCGGTGCTTGAGGCGGTTCCATGAAGGCGCAGCTCGCCATCTACGACATGGACCGCACGGTGACGCGGCGCGCGACCTACACGCCGTTCCTCCTCCATGCCGCACGCCGGCTGGCGCCGTGGCGCCTGCTTCTGCTGCCGCTCGCCGGACTTCTCACCCTCGCCTGGGCGCTGAAGCTGATCGACCGGGCCCGCCTCAAGGAGTGGAACTACGTCCTCCTCATCGGCCGCGGCGTGGCGCCGGAGCGGCTCGAGCCGGTGGTCGAGAGCTTCGCCGCCCACACGCTCGGCGCCAACGTCCTCCCCGGCGCCCGCGCGCGAATCGCCGCCGACCGCGAGGCCGGGCGCCGCCTTGTCCTCGCCACCGCCTCCTACGAGCTCTACGCCGCCGCGATCGGCCGCGCCCTGGGATTCGACGACGTCATCGCCACCCGCACCGCCCGCGACGCCGCGGGGAGGATCGTCGCGCGGATCGACGGCGCCAATTGCTACGGCGACGCCAAGCGCGACATGGTCGAGGCCTGGCTCGAGAAAGCCGGCCTCAGCCGCGACGTCGTCCACATCCGCTTCTATTCCGACCACATCTCCGACGCGCCGATGCACCGCTGGAGCGACGAGCCCGTCGCCGCCAACGCCGACGCCCGCCTCGTCCGCCTCGCCCGGGCCGAGGGGTGGGAAGTGGTGAGCTGGCGGCGATGACCCTCCCGGTGCGAGCGGCGCATCGGGAGGGGGACCATGCGCAGCATGGTGGAGGGGCCTCCTCACCCCGAAAGCCCCTCCACCGCCCTTCGGGCGGTCCCCCTCCCCATCCGCTTCGCGGACAGGGAGGATTGGCGCCTACACCCCCGCCAGGGCCTGGTCGAAGTCGGCGGCGAGGTCGTCCGGATCCTCGACGCCGATCGAGATCCGGACGAGGTTGTCGGTGATGCCGAGCGCCTGCTTGCGCTCGTCCGGCACCGAGAGGTGGGTCATCGCCGCCGGCGCGCTTGCCAGGGTCTCCGTCCCGCCGAGGCTGACCGCGAGGTGGGCGATCTTGAGCGCGTCGAGGAAGGCGAAGGCTTCGCGCTCGCCGCCCTTCAGATAGAGGGAGAAGGTCGAGCCCGCGCCGGTGCAGTGGCGGCGGTAGATGTCGGCCTGCCGCCCGTCGGCTAGGAAGCCGAGATAGCCGACGCTCTCCACCTTGGGATGCTGGCGGAGGAAGTCGCACACCCGCGCGGCATTCTCCCCCGCCCGGCTCATCCGCAATTCCAGCGTCTCGAGGCTGCGCAGCAGCATCCAGGCGGTGTTCGGGTCGGTGATCGTGCCGATCGTGTTGCGCATCATTCGAATGGGGTCGATCAGCGCCTTGGCGCCGACCACGCCCCCCGCGACCAGGTCGGAATGGCCGCCGGCATATTTGGTGAGCGAGTAGATGGAGAGGTCGGCGCCATGGTCGAGCGGCTTCGACCAGAGCGGGCCGAGGAAGGTGTTGTCGATGGCGATGGGCGGCTTGTGGTCGCCGAAAAGGGCGTCGCGCGCGGCCGCCACCGCCTCGACGTCGACCAAGGCGTTGGTCGGGTTGGCGGGGCTTTCGAGATAGATGAGCGGGACCCGGCCCATCGCCTTGGCGCGCTCCAGCACCGACTCTATCTCGTGCCGCTCCGCGCCGGCGGGGAAATCGAGCCAGGCGACGCCGAAGCGGCCGAGGATGCGGGCGATCAGCGTCTCGGTCGCCGCGTAGAGCGGCCCGGAATGGACGATGACGTCGCCCGGCTGGACGAAGGTGAGGAGAAGGGTGGCGATGGCCGACATGCCCGAGGAGAAGGTCAGCGCCTCCTCGGCATCCTCCCAGATGGAGAGCCGGTCCTCCAATATCTCCTGGTTGGGCCCGTTGAAGCGCGAATAGACCAGCCCCTCGGCGCCGCCCGGGCGCTTGCCGGTGACGCCCTCGAAGTGGCGCTTGCCGGCGGCCGCGTTCTCGAACACGAAGGTCGAGGTCAGGAAGATGGGCGGCTTCAGCGAGCCTTCGGACAGCGCCGGGTCGAAGCCGTGGCCCATCATCAAGGTCGCCGGCTTCAGCCGCCGCCCGCCGACCTCCAGCACGTCGGGCTTGGGCCGACGCCGCGGCGTCGCGCCGCTGAGGTCCGATTCGTCTTCCTGCATGATCGCCTGCTCCGCTTCTTGGGCTGCGCAGCCCCTAGCGCAGGTCGAGCCATTGCACCAAGCCGCGCTTTCACGGTGGTGACGGCGCGCCCCGGGGCCGCTAAGGAGGCGCCAGGAGAGAAACTACCGTGGACGAAATCATCGCCCTGGCGATCGGCGTCGGCGCCGCCGTCGCCTTTCCTGTACTCGTCGTCGTCGTGCACGGCCGCCGCGAGCGGCGCCGCAACCGCAGGCTGGGACAGCGGCGCACCGACAAGATCCGCCTTACCGACGAAAGCTGAGCGGGCGCGCCCGCGGCCTTGGCGGGACGCGCAATCTGTCCCGCAGCGGTGCAAACGGGCACCACTCGAAAATTTTTTGAGGCTTGGGAAGCGCGGTTCGTCGTCCGCCTGAAACCGCTCGTCGTGGCGGAATTCCGGGGTTTTTCAGCGCGTCGCGCCGGGCCGGTGCGGCGCCCGCACGGCGCGGGCTCCGCCGAGGGCATGAAACCCTTGGGAGTCGGCGCGCGTTGGGGGGTCAAGTGAGTGGAAAAGGAGCCAAGGTATGGCGACGAGTATCCTTGAGGCGCGCGGCGGCTGCATCATCCCCCAGGCCGATCAGCGCGGCTATCATATCGTGTATCGCGAGCATGAGACGAATTACTGCCCCGGCTGCGGCCGCACGCACTGGTATATCGGCCGGTCGATGGCGGAATGCGCCTTCTGCACCACGGCCCTGCCGCTCGAGAACGCGCCGATGATCGCCGGCGGCGCGATCGTCCGCACCATCCGCCGTCCGGTCTACGGCGGCGACCACGCCTACGCGGCCTGACCCGCGAACCGCTTGATGCCGCCTGCGCGGCGTTGGGAGCGCCGGCCCCTTCAACAGGTGGGGCCGGCGTTTTTCATGGCCGATGACGCCGCCCTTCACCGCACCTTTCGCACCGGCACCGGCGCGTTGCAGACGTCGACTCCGCCCGCCGGCCGGCGGAAGAACTCGCCGCCGCGATTGGCACGTCCGGTGACGTAGCGGCTGAACGCCTCGCTCTCCGTCCGCATCACCTCGAAGCGCGGGCGCTCGGCGGCGGGAAGATCGGCGGCGAGGCGGATTCGGGCGATCGGCACGTTCTGCCTTGGATCCTCGTAGAAGCCGAGCGGGCCGGTGCCGCGCGGCCGCGCCGCCAGCAGCCCCATGCCCTCGACGACCCGGCCGACCAGCGCGATGTTGAGGTCCAGCGGCCGCGGCGCGTGGCCGATCACCGCATAGAGCTCGCCGCCGGTGCCCGTGTCGGGCGCGAGGTCCCGCCCCACGCCGACATAGCCGTAGCAATGGGTCATCCAGGCGCGGCCGGATTCGGGATCGTAGGCGACCGGCCAGCCGCCGGCATGGCCCACCATCGGCGCATAGCTGTCGGGATAGCCGAGCGGGCGGACGGCGAGCCCCGCCAGCGGCCGATCATATTCCGCCGGCGGCTGCTTCGCCACGCCCGCGGGAAGCGCGACCTTGGCGTCGCCATTGCCCCATTGGACGACGTAATTGTCCTGGACCCGGTAGATTGAGGCATTGTCCCACCAGCCGGCGCGGGCGAAGGCGCGGATGTTGGCGACGTGCACCGGCGCGAAATCGGGCGCCAGCTCGATGACGACGCGGCCGCCCTCCTTCAGGTCGAGCAGCAGCAGGTTCTCCGGATCGACCGGCCGCCAGGCCTCGGCCGGAGCCTCGGCGATCGCCTTGGCGGGCTCCTGCGCGTCGGCGACCGGAGCGGGCCGCCAGAAGGCGTAGCGGGCGCTCGGCTGGGGCTCGACCGGTCCGCTCTGCGTCGCGGCGCAGGCGCTCAGCGCGCAAAGGGCTGGCAGGACGGCGGCGTGGCGCATGGCAGGCTCCCCTAGAGGTCGCGCCTGCTTGGCTCAGTCGCGACCGAGGGGCAAGCCTCGCCCGCCCCCGGAGCCTTCATGCGGTCACTCCGCGGGCCGCCACGGCGAGCCTCGCAGCTCGAAGCTGTCGCGGAAGGCGAGGGTGAGCACCCGGTTGCCCTCCCCGTCGTTCACCTCGATGCGGTCGTCGAGGTCGAGATGCCCGCGGGAGATCGAATCGCAGGCGAGCGCCCGCGCTTCCCGGATGGCGCGCTCGCGCGCCGCGGCGAGGTCGGGCAATTCCTGCCCCTCGTCGTCGAAAGTCACCTCGTCGTTGAAGACGTTGAAGAAGAAACGGGGCATCGGCAGAGGCTACAGGGGCTCGCCCACGGCGCCAAGTACATGGATCAGCTTGGCCTGCCTCAATCCTCGGTGCGGACGAGCTGGAGCGACGGCCGCGGCTCGTCGGAGACGGCCTTCATGCGCTCGAGATGCAGCTCCGACAGGTCGAGATGCGCGATCGCCGCCTCGGTGCTGGTCGCCGTCCTGGCCCGCTCCAGTTCCTGGAACGCACGGTCGGCGTGGTGCTGCATGCGGTCGCGCTTGGACATGGGGCTCTCCCCGAAATGGCAAAAGGGTGGAACGCTACGGGGGCGAAGGCGGCAATGTGATCGAGTCGGCGCCAATGCGCAACCATCTGGATCAACCTAGGGTTCGTACGGTCCCGGAACCGGAAGCGGGTAAGCCGTCATGCCGGCCCTGGCCCGGCATGACGATCAGCCGGTTCGGTTTGGACCCCGCCTGTCGAAGTGCTCCTTTTGCCTTGCTCCCCGACGCTCTACGGTCCGACCGATTTCCTGAATCGCCTCTCCGTTCGGGCTGAGCTTGTCGAAGCCCTTTCCTTTCTCCCGGGCGGAACGAGGAAGGGGCTTCGACAGGCTCAGCCCGAACGGGGTTTCAGCTTGAACAGGACGAATTCTAGACCATGATCGCTTCAGGCTCAGGCTCTACGGGGCGGCGAGCCTCTGCGGGTCGTGGTGGAGGTACCGCTCGTTGAAGTCGCCGGTGTCGCGCATACGGTTCCAGTCCTCGATGATGATCGAGCGACGGTCGCGGCGGATCAGCCCCTCCTCGGCGAGCTGCTTCAGCACGCGGTTGACGTGGACGGAGGTGAGGCCGACGGCGTCGGCGAGCTGCTCCTGGGTCATCGGCAGCTCGTATCGCCGGCCGCGGCTCAGCCCCGCCGCCTCGAGCCGCAGGCACAGCTCGCACAGCAAGTGGGCGACGCGCGCGCGGCTGTGGCGGCGGCCGACATTGACTACCCATTCGCGGAAGATCGAGGCGTCGATCAGGGTGTCGACCCAGAGGGCGCGGGCGATGGCCGGGTTGGCGAGGACGAGGTCGCGAAGCGCTTGGCGCGGCACCACCGCCACCTCGGCCTCCGACAGCGTCTGCACGCTGTGGTCGGCGACGGTGAGGAGGCTGTTCTGGAGGTCGACGAACTCGCCGGGAATGTGGATCGAGACGATCTGCCGCGCGCCCTCGCCGGTGATCTTGTAGCGATAGGCGAAGCCGGAGAGCAGCAGCCAGCAGGCTTCGGCCCGGTCGCCGTCGCGCACGAGGTGGGTCGACGGGCCGACCGTGCGCAGCGTGTGGGGCAGCGCCATAAGCTTCTCGCGGTCCGCATCGTCGAGGGAAGAAAGCCGGGCCAGCCGCTCGACCAGCGGCGCAAGCGGACGGCCGATCAGCTTGAGCGACAACGTCCGAGGACCCCCTCGAGCAGGTGCATCATTCCAGTCCCCCTGGCGCGGCCGAGGACCGGCCGCCGCAACGGATGTGCAACGCCGCGACACGGCCCGCTTTTAACTGGATTAGGCCGGGCGAAGATTTCGCCGGCCGGGGAGACGAGAGGAAGCACGCCTCCACGGGGCCCGGGGGTGCGGGGACGCGCCCGGGGTCCGTCCAGCCGGGACCGGGAGGAGAGACGAAGGTGGATGCCGGATCGAGTCCGGCATGACGGATCAGCGTTTCAGTTCCAGCAGGACGGACTCTAGAACCATGATCGCTTCAGGCTGATTCAGCCTGAAGCGATCATGGTCTAGGGGGCGAAGCGGGGCGGCTCGGCTCGGGCGAGGACGATCGCGAAGCGCTCCTCCTCGTCGGTCCATTCGCGGATCGGCGCCCAGCCTCCGGCGAGCAGCATGAAGCGGGCGTCGCGGGCGCCGTATTTATGGCTGTTCTCGCTGTGGATCGTCTCCCCGGCCGCCATCGCGAACTCCGTCCCGTCGACGGTGAAGGCGACGTCGCGCACCGCCTCGATGTGCATCTCGATGCGGCTGCGGGCGTCGTTCCACACCGCCTTGTGGCGGAAGGCGTCGACCGGGATGGTGCCGCCGAGCTCGCGATTGATCCGCTCGAGGAGGTTGAGGTTGAAGGCGGCGGTCACTCCGGCCTCGTCGTCATAGGCGCGGACCAGCTCGGCCGGATCCTTGGCGCGGTCGAACCCGATCAGGAGCCAGGCGCCGACGCCGAGGGTGCGCTTCATGTTGCGGAGCAGGTCGACCGCGGTCGAGGCGACGAGGTTGCCGATCGTCGAGCCGGGGAAGAAGCCGAGCCGCGGCTGCTCCGCCACCGCATCGGGCAGCGCGATGGGCGCCATGAAGTCCGCCTCCACCGGGTGGACCGGAAGGCCGGGGAAATCCTCGCGCAGGCTGTCGGCGGCGTCGCGCAGGAAGTCGCCGCTGATGTCGATCGGAACGTAGGCCGACGGCGCGGCGCCGCGCAGCAGGATGCGGGTCTTGAGCGAGGCGCCGGAGCCGAACTCGACCACCGCGTGGCCCGGCCCGACGAGCGCCGCCGCCTCCGGGCAGTGCGCCTCGAGCAGCCGGGTCTCGGTGCGGGTCAGATAATATTCGGGAAGCCGGGTGATCGCCTCGAACAATTCGGAGCCGCGGCGGTCGTAAAGCCAGCGGGCGGGGATGGCGCGCGGCCGGGCGGCCAGCCCGGCGAGAACGTCGTGGCGGAAGTCCGGATCGGCCGCCGGGCGGCGCGGCGCGTCCATCTAGAGGTCGCGCGCCAGCCGCAGGCCGCAATATTGCCAGCGCTGGTGGGGATAGAAGAAGTTGCGGTAGGACGGCCTCATATGGCCGCGCGGCGTGGCGCAGGAGCCGCCGCGCAGCACCATCTGGTTGACCATGAACTTGCCGTTATATTCGCCCACTATGCCCTCCTCGGGGCGGAAGCCGGGATAGGGAAGGTAGGCGCTCTGGCACCATTCCCAGGCGTCGCCGTAGAGCTGGCGCAGGCCGCGCCCTTCCGGGGCGGGCCGCGGCCGCGCCGGGCCGGGGGCGTCGAGCTGGTGGCCCGAGGCCGGATCGAAGGCGGCGGCGGCGGCCTCCCATTCCTCCTCCCGCGGCAGCCGTGCGCCGGCCCATCGGGCGAAGGCGTCGGCCTCGTAATAGCTGATATGGCAGACCGGCTCGGACTGCTCGACGGGGCGGAGGCCGTCGAGCCCGAAGCGCAGCCACGCGCCCTCTCCGCGCCGCCAGTAGAGCGGCGCCTCGATCCCGTTCTCCCGCACCCAGGCCCAGCCGTCCGACAGCCACAGCCCGGCCGTCGCATAGCCGCCTTCCTCGATGAAGCGCAGCCATTCGCCGTTGGTCACCAGCCGGTCGGCGAGCTCGTGCGGGGCGAGCAGGACGGCGTGGCGGGGCCGCTCGCAGTCGAAGGCGAAGCCGGCGTCGGGCGCGCCCACCTCGTAGACTCCGCCCGGGCGCTGGAGGCCGCCTATCGCCGTCGGGGCGGGCGCCGGGGCGGAGGGCGCGGCGGGCCAGACCGCGGGGTGGAGCGGATTCTCGGCGAAGGCGGCGAGCATGTCGGTCAGAATCAGCTCCTGGTGCTGCTGCTCGTGATGCAGCCCAAGCTCGAGGCGCCGCAGCGCGTCGGGCGCGAGGCCGGGAAGGGCGCGCACGACCGCCTCGTCCACCCTCGCCCGCCAGGCGCGTATCTGGTCGAGCGACGGCCGGCTTAGAAGGCCGCGCCTGGGCCGCGGGTGGCGCTCGCCCTCGCCCTCGTAATAGGAGTTGAACAGATAGGCCCAGCTCTCGTCGCGGGCCGCATAGGCCGGGACGTGGTCGCGCAGCACGAACGTCTCGAAGAACCAGGTGGTGTGGGCGAGATGCCATTTGGCGGGCGAGGCGTCGGCGTGGGGCTGAAGAGTCGCGTCGGCGTCGGACAGCGGCGCGGCGAGGCCCAGCGACAGGTCGCGCACCGCCCCGTAGCGCTCGGCCAGAACGTCGCTGCGCGGATAATCGGCCTGGCTCGCCATCGACGCCCCTCGAATGAGACCGTTATAGGCCCGTAACCGGATCAGTCAGCGCTTCGCGTCGCGCCCGGTTCCCACAATATGTCGCCGCCGCCTTCCGCCGCCGCCGCTCGGGCGAGGACGAAGAGATGGTCGGAGAGGCGGTTGAGATAGGCGAGCGCGAGCGGGTTGAGCGGCACTTCGCGCGCGGCCGCGACCGCGGAGCGCTCGGCGCGCCGGACGACCGCCCTCGCGAGGTGGAGGGGCGCCGCGCCGGCGCCGCCGCCGGGCAGGATGAAGCTGCGCAGCGGCTCCAGCCCCGCGTTCATCGCGTCGATCTCGCGCTCCAGCCGGTCGACCTGCGCCTGGACGATGCGCAGGACCATCTCGGACGGCGCGAAATCCTCCCCCGGGGTGGCGAGGTCGGCGCCGAGGTCGAACAGCTCGTTCTGGATCGCACGGAGCATCCGCCGGTGGCCGTCGCGCGCGACATGGAGGAGGGCGAGACCGATTGCGCTGTTCGCCTCGTCGACGTCGCCGATCGCCTGGGCGCGCGGATGGTCCTTGGCGATTCGCGAGCCGTCGGCGAGGCCGGTGTCGCCGGCGTCGCCGGTGCGCGTGTAGATCCGGTTGAGCCGGACCAGCTCAGTGCTTCCCGCTGGCCATGAGCAGCAGCAGCACCGCGACGACGATCGCGCCCGCCTGGAGCATCACGCGCTGGCGCATCAGCTGCTGCGAGCGCTGGCCGGTAATGTCCTTCTGCTGGGCCATGCCGATGACGCCCTTGACCAGCACGTAGAGGGTGGCGCCGGCGAGGAGGACGAGGAGGATGACGAGGAGCACGGTCATGGCGCTTATCTAGGAGGTCTCGACGGAATATCCACCCGGCATTTGGCCCATACGCAGCGCCCGCGCCAGCGCCGGCCCGTCCGCCCCGGCGGCGCGAAGCGCGGCGAGGCTCGGCGCGCCGTTCCGCTTGGCGAGCCGGCGGCCCTCGGCGTCGGCGAGCAGCGCATGGTGGTGGTAGCGCGGCGTCGGCAAGGCGAGCAGCGCCTGGAGCAGGCGGTGGACGTCGGTCGCCGCATAGAGGTCGCGGCCGCGCACCACGTCGGTCACCTCCTGGGCGGCATCGTCGACCGTCACGGCGAGATGGTAGCTGACCGGCGCGTCCTTCCTCGCAAGAACGACGTCGCCGTGCGCCGCCGGCTCCGCCTGCACCTCGGTCTCGCCGTCCGTCCAGTAGAGCGGCCCCGCCTCCGCCGCGGCCCGCGCCGAGTCGAGCCGCCAGGCGTGGGGCTCGGCCGCCGCCCGCGCCGCCCGAACCTCGGGCGGCAGCCGCCGGCAGGTGCCGGGATAGAGGGCGCCGCCGGGCCCGTGCGGCGCCGCCGCGCTCGCCGCGACCTCGGCGGCGATTGCGGCGCGGGTGCAGAAGCAGGGGTAGACGAGGCGCCGCGCCTTCAGCGCCTCGAGCGCCCCGGCATAGAGGCCGAGCCGACGCGACTGCCGCACCGCCTCGCCGTCCCAGCCGAGGCCGAGCCAGGCGAGGTCCTCCTCGATCCCAGCGACATGCTCCTCCCGCGTCCGCCCGGGGTCGATGTCCTCGATCCGAAGCAGGAAGCGGCCGCCGCGCTCGCGTGCATGATCATGCGCAAGGATGCATGAATAGGCATGGCCGAGGTGCAGCCGGCCGGTCGGGCTCGGCGCGAAGCGCGTGACGACGCTCACCCGTCGCCGCCTTCCATACCCCCTTGACCGCGAGACTCGCGCCATGCTGTCATGAGGCCGTCACCTTCCGCGCCGAGGAAGGGGCTGGACCGGGGAGCCTCTCCCCCGTCCTGGGTGCGACAGGCCGGGGCCGTTCGGGGCGTCTCCAAGCGAGACGGAAGGGCTGCGAGCGAGCGTCATGTACCACCCCGACCTCATCCGCCATCCCGACGCCTGCCCCGCCCTCGTGCTGAACGCCGACTACACGCCGCTCAGCTATTATCCCTTGTCCCTGTGGCCGTGGCAGACCGCGGTCAAGGCGGTGTTCCTCGAGCGGGTCGACATCGTCGCCCAATATGTCCGCGAGGTGCACAGCCCGACCCGCACGGTCCGCCTGCCCAGCGTCATCGCGCTTCGCCAATATGTGAAGCCGTCCGAGCATCCGGCCTTCACCCGATTCAACCTGTTCCTGCGCGATCGCTTCCAGTGCCAATATTGCGCCGACACGCGCGACCTCACCTTCGACCATGTCGTGCCGCGCGCCCAGGGCGGCCGCACCACCTGGGAGAATGTCGCCACCGCCTGCGCGCCCTGCAACCTGAGGAAGGGCGGCCGCACCCCGTCCGAGGCGCACATGAACCTCAACCGCCGCCCCTACCGGCCGACCAGCTGGCAGCTCCAGGAGCATGGCCGCTCCTTCCCGCCCGGCTATCTCCACGAGAGCTGGCGCGACTATCTCTACTGGGACGTCGAGCTGGAGGCCTGAAAGCCCGCCCCGCCCGCCTCGCGGGTCCGTTCGTCCTCCCGGCCGCCCCCGCAGCGCCCGCCTTCGCCCGCCCCTCAGATCTCGGGGAAGTGGAGGTGCCGCGGCCAGCGGTCGTGGTCGATCGCCGCGCGGATCTCGGCATAGGCGGCCTGCGCGGCCGCTTCCTCCGGCGGCTCCGGCACCTCCGGCGAATCGGGGTCGCTCCAGTCGATCTCCGGATGCGCCGCCATGTAGCGGCGATAGGCCTGGCCCGCCGCCTCCTGGAGGGAGAGGAGGGTCTTCATCCGCTCCTCCGCCCAGACCACCCGGCGCTGAGTCCGCTCGACCTTGAGCGCCGCCTCGGCCTCCGCCTCCGCCGGCGCGAGGCCGAGGCCGACCAGCTCCTCGGCCAGCTCCTTCGCCCACGCCGTCCAGTCGAACGTCTCCGAGGGCGGCCGGTGCCGGCCCCGCGCCGCGCGCGTCGCCCTGCGCGCCCGCGCCGCGCCGGTCGCCCCGGTCGCCCTCGCCGCCCGAGTCACCTTCCTCGCCTTGGCCGCCCTCGTGCCCATGATCGCCTCCTTCCCCACACCGCCCGGCCGATTCGCGGCCAACCCAAGAGCCTGAACCACAAGGTTTCCTACAGGAAAAGAACAAAATGAGTCCAATGCGGCGAACCGCAGGAACAAAGCGGCATCTTCCTTCCTGTACGCTCCACTCGACCGGCCTGCCCTGCCGCACTTGACTCCGTACCGCGGTACGGAGGCTATAGAGCGATTCGCCGATCACCGGCACATAGGAGAAGTACGATGAACCGGACCCGCACCGAGGCCCCCTGCGCCTGCACCGCCGCCCGCGGCGGCTGCCGCTGCAGCCCCTGCACCTGCCGGGACTGCCGCTGCGGCGGCTGAGCCCGCGATCGGCGCCGGCGAGGCCCGCCGGCGCCGCGGGGGCGCGGGGGCACGGCCCGCCCGCGCTCCCGCCCCTCTCCCCCGCCTCCAATCCCCCGCCCACTTTCGCCCTCGGCGACCCTGGCAAGGAGCCTCGACATGCCCGATCTCACGATCGCCCGACTCGCCGCGGCCGGAGGCGTCGGAGTCGAGACCGTGCGCTACTACCAGCGGCGCGGCCTCCTCGCCGAGCCGCCCCGCGCCGGCGCGGTCCGGCGCTACGGCGATTCCGACGTCGCCCGCCTGCGCTTCATCCGCCGCGCCCAGGCCGCCGGCTTCACGCTGGACGAGATCGCCGAGCTGCTCGCCCTCGACAAGTCCCACGACCGCCCCCGCGTCCGCCAACTCGCCGCCGCCCGGCTCGAAGCGCTCGCCGCCCGCATCGCCGAGCTCGAGGCGGCCCGCGCCGCCCTCACCCGCCTCACCCGCGCCTGCGCGAGCGGCGAGGCCGGCCCCTGCCCGATCCTCGAGGCCTTCGAGCCCTGACCCTCACCCAAGTCCTCTCCCGCCCGCGGGAGAGGGACAGCCGCCGCCCCGCGGCGGCAGGGCGAGGGCAGACGGAAGAGCGGCAAGCGGCGGCGACCTGCCCCCTCTCCCCTCCTCCCGCCGCGAGCGACGCCGCCCGCCCCACCGGCGCCCCGCCTCGTCCCGCCGCAGTGAAGCGCCCCTGACGGAAACCGGGATGGCTAAACTGGATTAAGTCACCCGGCGGCCGCGTGGGCGCGCGCGCGACCCTGGCCGCCCTGTATCGGGAGTATCGCCCATGTCCCACGCCAAGTCCGGGTTCGGCCGCCTCGCCGCCTTCGGCTGCCGCCTGTCGGAGGCGGTCGCCGACGTCGCCGCCCAGCCTTATGCGCAGCTCGCCCTCATCCTCTTCTGCCTCGCCTGGTTCGCGACCGGCTTCAGCGCCGGCGGCCTCACCGCCGCCCTCTCCGTCTTCGCCATCACGCTGACCCAGATGGTGCTCAACAAGCAGGAAGCGCGCGAGGCCGACGCCCACCGCCGCGACGTCGCCCTCCACGCCAAACTGGACGAACTGATCCTCGCCACCCGCGAGGCCCGCAACGAGATCGCCGGCATCGAGGAGATGGAGGAAGAGGAGATCGTCGCCTTGAAGGACGCCGCGAATGTCACCCCGATGCGCAGGCGCCGCGGCAAGACGGCAACCTCCCGCTAACCGCTCACCCCGCGCCAGGTCTGTCCGTCCCTGCGTGCAGAGAGGGGTCGGAGGTGAGTACGTCTACGGAAGGAGCAGCGTCCTCCAGCGACGCACCCACCCCTAACCCCTCCCTGCGTGCAGGGAGGGGAATGGGTCAGCCGGTATCGGAGATGTTTCCCCAGCAGCCACAGGACGTGAAGTCTCTCCCTCCCGCGTAGCGAGAGAAAGTCCTGATCCTTGCTCACGAGGACGGCGCCCGTCGCCGCGGCGTGAGCGGCGATGGGCGCGTCGGTCAGGTCCCACCTCGCAGACATGTTTCGCCTCGTGGCCGCGCGCCTCCAGGCACTGGCCAAAGCCCGGCGGCGGCTGCGCGTCGAGGAGGAACTTCATTCGGCGGCGTCGGCCGTGACGATGGGGTGGGCCGAGGCGGCGCCGTAGGCGAGGCAGGCGCGGATGTCTTCGAGGCTTATGTAGGGGAAGTCGGCGAGGAGGGCCGCCTCGCTCGCGCCGCTCGCCAGCGCGTCGAGAATGTCGGAGACGCGCATCCGCGTTCCGGCCACCGTCGGACGTCCGCCGCAGACGGCCGGATCCACTGAGATGCGCGGATGGTCGGGCAGCGTCATGTCGATACGCTCCGTATCGCATTTCTGCCGGGCGTGAGGACGGTTTCTGACAGCCGTGGCGGCAGGGCGCCCCCCTTCGGGCCTTGGCGCGTTCGCGTGAACCCCTCCCGGTCACCCCGGACCTGATCCGGGGTCCACCTTCTCCCTCCCAGGCGTCGGCAAGGAAGGTGGATGCCGGATCAAGTCCGGCATGACGATGGCGGGGGTGAGCCTTCACACCCCCGCCGCGCGTTGCTAGAGCGCCGCCAACATCCACACGCGGCGAATGTCTCCAGAATGCGGACACCACGCCGCGCCGCCCGAAAGGCCCCCGATGACCGCTGTCGGCCACGACACCCTCGCCACCCGCGCCACCCTCGACGTCGGCGGCAAGTCCTACGCCTATTATTCCCTCGAGAAGGCCGCCGCCGCGCTCGGGCCGGTCGATCGCCTGCCCTTCTCGATGAAGGTGCTGCTCGAGAATTTGCTGCGCTTCGAGGACGGGAGGACCGTGACCCGGGCCGACATCGAGGCGCTGGTCGGCTGGGCGGACAATCCGGTCGCCCCCTCACGCGAGATCCAGTACCGGCCGGCGCGGGTCCTGATGCAGGACTTCACCGGCGTCCCCGCCGTCGTCGACCTGGCGGCGATGCGCGACGGCATCGCGAAGCTCGGCGGCAGCCCCCAGAAGATCAACCCGCAGGTGCCGGTCCACCTCGTCATCGACCATAGCGTCATGGTCGACGAGTTCGGCACGCCCAAGGCGTTCGAGAAGAACGTCGCGCTCGAATATGCCCGCAACTACGAGCGCTACGAGTTCCTGAAATGGGGCTCGAAGGCGTTCGACAATTTCGAGGTCGTGCCGCCCGGCACCGGCATCTGCCACCAGGTCAACCTGGAATATATCGCTCGGGGGGTGTGGTCGTCGAAGGACGGGGCGGGCCAGGCGGTCGCCTATCCGGACACGCTGGTCGGAACGGACAGCCACACCACCATGGTGAACGGCCTCGGCGTCCTGGGCTGGGGCGTCGGCGGGATCGAGGCGGAGGCGGCGATGCTCGGCCAGCCCGTCTCGATGCTGATCCCCGAGGTGATCGGCTTCCACCTCGTCGGGGCGCTCAAGGAAGGCATCACCGCCACCGACCTCGTCCTCACCGTCACCCAGATGCTGAGGCAGAAGGGCGTGGTCGGCCGCTTCGTCGAATTCTACGGCGAGGGGGTTTCCGCCTTGTCGGTCGCCGACCGAGCGACGATCGCCAACATGGCGCCCGAATATGGCGCGACCTGCGGCTTCTTCCCCATCGACGCCAAGACGATCGACTATCTGCGCCTCACCGGCCGGCCGGACGAGCAGGTCGCGCTGACCGAGGCCTATGCGCGGGCGCAGGGCCTGTGGCTGGAGCCGGGCCACATGCACGAGCCGGTCTTCACCGACACGCTCGAGCTCGACATGGGCAGCGTCGAGCCGTCGCTCGCCGGGCCCAAGCGGCCCCAGGACAAGGTGCCGCTCGCCCGCGTCGACGAGGAGTTCGTCGCCAACTTCACCCGCGAATATGGCCACGCCCTCGCCGAGCTCGGCCAGCGCTTCCCGGTCGCCGCCCCGGCCAAGGGCGAGGAGGAAGGGCCGGAAGGCGACGCGCCGCCGGCCGACCTCGGCCATGGCGACGTCGTCATCGCCGCCATCACCTCGTGCACCAACACCTCCAACCCGGCGGTGCTCGTGGCCGCCGGCCTCGTCGCGCGAAAGGCGCGGGAGAAGGGGCTGGCGCGCAAGCCCTGGGTCAAGACCTCGCTCGCCCCGGGCTCCAAGGTGGTGACCGACTATCTCGTCAAGTCGGGCCTGCAGGCCGATCTCGATGCGCTCGGCTTCAACCTCGCCGGCTACGGCTGCACCACCTGCATCGGCAATTCGGGGCCGCTCCCCGCGCCGGTCTCGGAGGCGATCAACAAGAACGACCTCGTCGCCGCCTCCGTCCTCTCGGGCAACCGCAATTTCGAGGGGCGGGTGTCGCCGGACGTGCGCGCCAACTATCTCGCCTCGCCGCCGCTGGTCGTCGCCTATGCGCTGAAGGGGACGGTGACCGAGGACATGATCGAGGACCCGCTCGGCACCGGGAGCGACGGGGCGCCGGTCTACCTGAAGGACGTCTGGCCCTCGAACGAGGAGGTGCGGCGGCTGATCGACACCTACGTCCATGGCGACATGTTCCGGGCGCGCTATGCCGACGTCTACCAGGGCGACTCGCAGTGGCGGGCGATCCCGGTGGCGGGCGGGGAGACCTACGCCTGGTCGGCGGGGAGCACCTACATCCAGAATCCGCCTTATTTCGAGGGCATGTCGATGACCCCCGTGCCGCCTACCGACATCGTTGCGGCACGGCCTTTGGCGATATTCGGCGATTCGATCACCACCGACCACATCTCTCCGGCGGGCGCCATCAAGGCCGACAGCCCGGCGGGGAAATATCTTTCGGAGCATCAGGTCAGCCGCGCGGACTTCAATTCCTACGGGGCCCGGCGGGGCAACCACGAAGTGATGATGCGCGGCACCTTCGCCAACATCCGGATCCGCAACAAGATGACCCCCGGAATCGAGGGCGGGGTCACCCGCTACGTCCCCACCGGGGAGGTGATGCCGATCTACGACGCCGCCATGCTCTACAAGGCCTCCGCCACCCCCCTCGTCGTCATCGCCGGCAAGGAATATGGCACCGGCTCGTCGCGCGACTGGGCGGCGAAGGGCACCAACCTGCTCGGCGTCCGAGCCGTCATCGCCGAGACCTACGAGCGAATCCACCGCTCGAACCTCGTCGGAATGGGCGTCCTCCCCTTGCAGTTCCTCGGCGAGCCGCCCGAGCTCGACGGCAGCGAGACGTTCGGCGTGGCGGGCATCGCCTCCGTCACCCCGCGCCAGGAGATAGAGGTGGAGGTGACCCGCGCCGACGGCTCGACCTTCGCGGTGCCGGTGCGGGTGCGGATCGACACTCTGAACGAGCTCGAATATTTCCGCCACGGCGGAATCCTCCACTACGTGCTGCGGAACCTCGCCGCCTGAGCGGGACGGCCTTCCTGGTCGAAGTCGTCGGATGGGCGGGCGCCCTGCTGATCCTCGGCGCCTACCTGCTCGTCACGGCGGGGCGGCTGACCGGCCAGTCGGCGCTCTTCCAGGGCATGAACCTGGTCGGCGCGGCGGGCTTCGTGGTCAACGGCTGGTGGCACCGCGCCTTGCCCTCGACGGCGCTCAACGTCGTCTGGGCCCTTATCGGAGGCTTCGCGCTGTGGCGGATATGGACAAGAGGCTCGTCGACCTGAGCCACGTCGTCGAGGACGGCATGACCACCTACAAGGGCCTGCCGGGCCCGCACATCTGCGACTATTGGAGCCGCGAGCGGTCCGCCGAACATTATGACGACGGCTCGACCTTCCAGATCGGCCGGATCGACATGGTCGCCAACACCGGCACCTATCTCGACGCCCCCTTCCACCGCTTCGCCGAGGGGGCGGACCTCTCGCAGCTGGCGCTGGAGCGGCTCGCCGGCATCGAGGGGCTCGTCGTCCGCTTGGGCGGCCCCGCCGTCGACGCCGAGGCGTTCGAGACGCTGGACGTCGCCGGCAGGGCCGTCCTCGTCCAGACCGGCTGGGATCGCCACTGGCGCACCGAGGCCTATCAGACCAGCCATCCCTATCTCACCGAGGCCGCCGCCCGCCTCCTCGCCGGGCGGGGCGCGAGGCTGGTCGGCATCGACAGCCACAATATCGACGACACCGCGCGACGGGCCCGGCCGGTCCACACCGTCCTGCTCGGCGCAGGCACCCTCGTCTGCGAGCACATGACCAACCTTTCCGCCCTTCCGGAGAGCGGCTTCCGCTTCTTCGCGGTGCCGCCCAAGGTAGCCGGCATGGGCACCTTCCCGGTACGGGCGTTCGCCGTCCTAGGTTGAGGGGGGCTCCCTCCCTTCCCCGGCGCGTACCCTCCCGTCCGGCATTGCCTTACCCTTTGAGGCGCAAAGACATGAAGAAGGTGGACTCTCATCAATCGAGTCCGGGGTGACGATCCGGCCTGAAACCGGAGTGGTCTAATCGCCGGCGCCGAGCGCGGCGCTGAGCCAGCGGGGCAGGATCGCCGGCCCGAAATCGTCGATCCGCCGGTGCTCCACCGCAAGCCCAAGCGCGGGATAGTGGATCCGCGTCCGCTCGCCCGGCGCGTCGGCCGGGACGACGAAGAGGCGGCGGTTGACCTTCGAGCGGTAGTTCATCCGCGCCGTATTCTCCTGGCCGACATAGCAGCCCTTGGTGAAGCTGACCCCGTTCAGCTCGGCGGCATTGCATTCGAGCCAGAGGGTCCTGTCGGCGCCGAGCTCGGCCCGCCCCTCCGTCACCCCGAGGCGCAGGCGATGCGCCAGCCAGCCGTCCGCCGGCTCGCCCGGAGGCGCCAGCCAGCGGCGGCCCAGATCGGGGAGGCGGGGGTCGGGGAGGCCCTGCGCGCCGCGGCCCGACCAATGCACGGCGAGGCCCTCCTCACGCGCGATGACGATCTTGCGCCGCAGCCGGTAGATCGTCAGCCGCTGGGCCAGCTCCCCCGCCGCACCGGCCTCGCAGTCGACCAGCACGTCGCCGCCGTCGGCCCAGAGGATGAAGTCGAACAGCGCCTTGCCCTGCGGGGTGAGCAGGCCCGCCCAGAGGGGCCGGTCGGGGGCGAGTGCGACCAGGTCGTTGGTGACGAGGCCCTGGAGGAAGGGCCGCACCTCGTCCCCGGACAGGCGGAGAAGGGCGCGATCGGCGAGGGTGGTTCCGCTCATCCATTGAAGGTAAGCACCCGCCATGCCGGAACCAAGCCGCCTCGTCATCCGCCGGCCCGACGACTGGCACGTGCACCTGCGCGACGGCGAGATGCTGCGCGCCGTGACGCCGTTCACGGCGCGCCGGTTCGCCCGGGCGATCGTCATGCCCAACCTCGCCCCGCCCGTCACCACGGTCGCCGCCGCGGAGGCCTACCGCCGGCGCATCCTCGCCGCCGCGCAGGGCACCGGCTTCACCCCGCTGATGACCTGCTACCTCACCGACGAGGCCGATCCCGACGCGCTGGTCCGCGGCCATGAGAGCGGCGCCTGGGTGGCGGCTAAGCTCTACCCGGCCAACGCGACGACCAATTCCGCGCACGGCGTCACCGACGTCCGCAACCTGTGGCCGGCGCTGGAGGCGATGCAGCGCATCGGCATGCCCCTCCTCGTCCACGGCGAGGTGACCGATCCGCAGGTCGACATGTTCGACCGGGAAGCGGTGTTCATCGACCGGGTCTTCGCGCCGCTGCTGCGCGACTTCCCGGCCCTCAAGGCGGTGTTCGAGCATATCACGACGGCCGAGGCGGCCGCCTTCGTCGAGGCCGGCGGCCCCAACCTTGCCGCGACGGTGACGCCTCAGCACCTCCACCTCAACCGCAACGCCCTGTTCGCCGGCGGGCTTCGGCCCCACGCTTACTGCCTGCCGGTGGTGAAGCGCGAGGCGCACCGGCTGGCGGTCCGCCGTGCCGCGACCTCGGGCTCGCGCCAATTCTTCCTCGGTACCGACAGCGCGCCGCATGCTGTGGAGAAGAAGGAGGCCGACTGCGGCTGCGCCGGCATCTTCAACGCGCCTTTCGCCCTGGAGAGCTACGCCCAGGTCTTCGAGGAGGAAGGCGCGCTCGACCGCCTGGAGGCCTTCGCGAGCGAGAACGGCCCGCTCTTCTACGGCCTCCCGCTCAACGAGGGGACGGTGACGCTGGAACGCGAGGCCGTCGAGGTGCCGGAGCGAATTCCCGCCGCGGGCTCGGCGCTCATCCCCTTCCACGCCGGCGAGACGCTGCGCTGGCGGATGACGGGCGATGGCTTTCCACTCTCCAGCCCGTGAGAGTAAGCGGAGTGACGGTCTGACAGCCCGGGGCGCGCGCCCGGTTGAAAAGAAAAGAAGACCCTCATCCCGGCCTTCTCCCGCGAGCGGGAGAAGGGGCGCACCCGCGACGGGAAGGCGGGCTCAGCGCGAGAGCAGCTCCTCGGCGACACGATGCGTCCGCTCGTTGTCGACGTCGATGGCGAGGCGGCCGTCCTTCGCCACCAGGGCGCGGATGCCGAGGCCGAAGCGGCGGGAGAAGTGCCGGAACATCCCGTCGAGGGTGAGCAGGCGGGACAGGTAGAGAAGCAGGGTCGTCACGCCGAGCGCCTTGACGGCGCGGCGCTTGTGCTTGGCGAACTGGCCGCCGAGGCGGAAGCTCTCCGTCGCCTTGAGCGCCCGATCGCCGCCAAGCCAGAACAGGTTGCAGTTCGAATAGGCACCGCCGCGAAAGGCGTAGAAGCGGCGCTGTCCGTCGGGATGGGCGGCGAGGATGTCCGCCTTCTCAGCCATCATCACGACGGCGTCCGCCCGCCGCCTGCGCCCCTCCTCGTCGATCGAGCGCATCCCTTCGGGCGTCATCAGCACGTTGTCGGCGGTGGTGATGAGGAGCGGAAAGCCGGTCGTGCGGCTCGCCTCGACGACGCTCTCGACGATGTTCGCCCGCGCATCGAGGGGCGTCAGCCTTCCGGAGGCGACCAGCCGCGCCACCGTCGGCTCGGCGGCGATGGCGGCGAAATCGTCCACCGAGACGTAGAGCGGCGCGGCGGGCCAGGCCGCTTCGGCGATGCGCAGCACCCGCCCGACCATCGCCTCCCCCTTCACCGGCACCATCGCCTTGTGGGTCACGCCCGCGGAGGCGGCGAGCGGATCGGTGGTGGGCGAGCGACGGCCCGCCAGCACGAGGATATTGGGGATCATCCGGGTTCCTTAGGCGGCGCGCGACCCGAGCGCCTTCTGGCGGCGGCGCTGGACGGAGGAGCCGAGGCCGATCGCCTCGCGATATTTGGCGACGGTGCGGCGGGCGATGTCGAAGCCCTTGCCGCGCAGCAGGTCGACCAGCTGGTCGTCGGAGAGGATGGCGTCCGGCCGCTCGACGGCGATCAGCGCCTTGATGTGGCTCTTCACCGCCTCGGCCGAGACGGCGTCGCCGCCGTCGGCGGACTGGATGCCGCTGGTGAAGAAATATTTGAGCTCGTAGAGGCCCCGGTCGCACGAGAGATATTTGTTGGACGTGACGCGGCTCACCGTCGATTCGTGCATGCCGATCTCCTCGGCCACCTGCCTCAGGGTGAGCGGCCGGAGGTGGGAGACGCCGTGGCGGAAGAAGGCGTCCTGTTGCTTGACGATCTCGTTGCAGACCTTGACGATGGTGCGCGCGCGCTGGTCGAGCGCCTTGACCAGCCAGTTGGCGCTGGCGAGGCATTCGGACAGCCAGGCCTTCGACCTCTTGTCCTGGGGCCCGTCCGACAGCTCGGCATAATAACGGCGGTTGACCAGAAGGCGGGGCAGGGTGGCGCCGTTGAGCTCGATCGCCCAGCCGGCCGCGCGCCGGGCGACGAAGACGTCGGGCACGACGGCGTCGACCCTGTCGCCGTGGGCGAAGCGGCAGCCGGGCTTCGGATCGTAGGCCCGAAGCTCGCGGATCATGTCGGCGAGATCCTCCTCGTCGACGCCGCAAATGCGCCGCAGCGCCGCGAAATTGCCCTTGGCAAGATAATCGAGATTGGAGATCAGCCGCGCCATGGCGGGGTCGTAGCGGTCCGCCTCCCTGGCCTGGAGGGCGAGGCATTCGGACAGCGAGCGCGCCCCGACGCCGGGGGGATCGAAGCCCTGGACCACCCCAAGCACCCGCTCCACCTCGGCCAGAGGGACGCCGAGGCGCCCCGCCGTCTCCAGGCAGGAGCCGCCGAAATAGCCCGTCTCCTCGACCTGCTCGATGAGGGCGACGGCGATCAGCAGGTCGCCGCCCGAGAGCCGCTCGCCGGCCTGGGCGAGGAGATGCTCGTGGAGCGACATCTCGCCGGCCGCGAAGGCGTCGAAATCGGGGCCGTCCCCTTCCGAGCCGCCGCCGCCCAGCCCCTCCATGCCGAGCGCGCCGTCGAGGCCGCGGTCGCAGGCGCTGTCCTGATGGAGATTCTCGTCGTCGAGGCTCATGTCGAGCGGCGCGTCGCCCGCGCCCTCGCCCTTCATCACCAGCTCGTCGACGGTGGCCGGCTCTTCCCGCTCCGCGGCCTGAGGCTCGCTCTCCGCCGCTGCCGGCTCCTCGCCCGGCTCGCCGCCGGCGCTCTCGAGCAGGGGGTTCTTCTCGATCTCGCCGGCGATGAAGCTCTCTATCTCGAGGTTCGACAGGGCCAGCAGGCGGATCGCCTGCTGCAGCTGCGGAGTCATCACCAGCGACTGGCTCTGCCGGAGATCGAGGCGAGGGCCGAGGTTCATGGCGCTACAGCTCGAAGCTTTCGCCCAGATAGAGGCGCCGCACGTTCGGATCGGCGACCAGGGCTTCGGGGCTGCCGGCGAACAGCACCTCGCCGCCGTAGATGATGCAGGCGCGGTCGACGATGTCGAGCGTCTCGCGGACGTTGTGGTCGGTGATGAGGACTCCGATCTCGCGATTCTTCAGCTCCTTCACCAGGTCGCGGATGTCGGAGATGGAGATGGGGTCGATGCCCGCGAAAGGCTCGTCGAGGAGCATGATGGAAGGCTCCGCCGCCAGCGCCCGGGCGATCTCGCAGCGCCGCCGCTCGCCGCCCGACAGCGCCATGGCCGGCGCGTCGCGGAGATGGGCGATGTGGAACTCGCCGAGCAGCTGCTCGAGCCGCTCGCGCCGCAGCGCCTTGTCGGGCTGGGACACTTCGAGGACGGCGAGGATGTTCTGCGCCACCGTCATGCCGCGGAAGATCGACGTCTCCTGCGGCAGGTAGCCGAGGCCGAGGATGGCGCGCCGGTACATGGGCAGGCGGGTGATGTCGCGGCCGTCGAGCATGATGCGCCCGCTGTCCGGCTTCACCAGCCCCATCACCGAATAGAAGCAGGTGGTCTTGCCGGCGCCGTTGGGGCCGAGCAGGCCCACCACCTCGCCGCGCTCGACGTGGAGCGAGACGTCCTTGAGGACGCTCTTGCGGTCGTAGGACTTGGCGATCGAGACGATCGACAGCCCTTGAGCCATCGCCGCCGCCTCTTCGGTCCGCTGGATGAGGCTCGCCTCGTTCAACCGTCGCTCCCTGGTCCCCGGCGATACTTAGGCGCAGGAAGGCGCGGCCTCAACTGGCAAGCTTCATGCATGATCCGAAAAACCGGCGCGGCGCGGCGGGTGCGCGTCAGCTCTTGCGCTGCGGTACCGTGAAGGTGCCGGTGACTCGGCCGCCGGCGCCGGAATTGCCCGGCGAATCCATCACCGCTCGGCCGCTGTCGAGGTCGAGGACCAGTCGCCCGCCGCTGACGCTGTTGCCTTCGCGGACGAGGGTGACCCCGCCGATCAGGGTGATGATCTTGCGCTCGACGTCGTAGATCCCGAAATCGCCCTTCGCGCGCTCGCCCGGGCCGGTGACGGTGACTCCGCCGCTGGCGTCGATGCGGCGGATCTGGACGTTGCCGCCGTTCGAGTAGGCGACGGTGAGCCGAGCGGCTGTGAGCGTCAGCTCCGCCTGCTTGACCACGACGTTGCCGGAGAAGACGGCGCGGTCGGCGCGGTCCTGCACCTCGACCCGGTCGGCGCCGATGTCCACCGGCGCGTTGGAATTGTGCCCCTTGAGGGCCGAGGTCTGGCTCCCCGCCGGAGCGACCGCCAGGCCGAGCGACGCGACGGCGGCGAGGAGGAGGGAGGCGGCGAGGCGGGTCATTTCCGCTTCCCTCTGAGGCCGCCCTGCACGATATGCAAGTGCGCGCGCTGGCCCAGGTTGACCTGGCGGTTGCGCAGGTCGACCGCCATCGTGCCGGCGGTGAAGCTGCCGAGCGGCATCTTCCCCTCGACGCCGCCCGCGCCGGACAGGCGGTGGCTGTTGAGGTCGACGTTCACGTTGCGGGTCTCGAGGCGGTAGCCGTTGGCGCCGGTGACGAGGATCGGCCCGACCACGTCGGCGGTCTGCTTGTCCATGTGGTAGCGGGCGCGCTCCGCCTCCACCGTGGCGGGCCCGTCCTTCAGCTGGATTCGCGCGGCCATGCCGTCGATGTCGACGATCGGCACGGTCGAGGTCGCCTGCACCGCCCGCGCGGCGTCGACGGTGAAGGGCCGGCCCTGGTTGTCGAGGCCGCGATATTGCGCCGCCTCCATCTTCATCCGCTCGTGGGCGGTGTCGACCTTCTTCTTGTCGAGGAGGAAGCTCGCTTCCTTGTCCTTGCCGAGCGGCGAGAGGAGGAGATAGGCGAGCAGCCCGCCGACCGCGATCGGCAGCCCGACCTTGAGCAGGCGGACGAGGATGTCGTGGAAGCCGCCCGGCGCGGCCCAGGAGCGCTTGACGACCCGATCCCGCTCGGCGGCGTCCGCCATGGCGTTCAGACGTGCGCGAAGATGTCGACCTCGGCCCAGCCGGCGAGATCGAGCAGCGCCCGATGGGGCAGGAAGTCGAAGCAGGCGCGGGCGAGATCGGTGCGCCCCTCCCGCGCCAGCCGCTCGTCGAGCCTCTCCCTGAGCTGGTGGAGATAGCGCACGTCGGATGCGGCATAATCCTTCTGCGCGTCCGACAGCTCGGGCGCGCCCCAGTCCGACGACTGCTGCTGCTTCGAGATGTCGATCTGGAGCAGCTCCTTGACCAGCTCCTTGAGGCCGTGGCGATCGGTATAGGTGCGGATCAGGCGCGAGGCGGTCTTGGTGCAATAGACCGGCCCCGCCATGACGCCGAGATAGGCGCGCATGATGGCGAGGTCGAAGCGCGCGAAATGATAGAGCTTGAGCCGTTCGGGATCGGCGAGCACCGCCTTGAGGTTGGGCGCCTCGTAGCGGCTGCCGGGGCCGAAGCGGACGAGGTGCTCGTCGCCGCCGCCGTCGGAGATCTGGACCAGGCACAGCCGGTCGCGGCCCGGCATCAGGCCCATCGCCTCGGTATCGACGGCGACGGGCCCCGCGGCGAGGACGCCGGCCGGCAGATCCTCCTCATGGAAATGAACGGTCATGGAGCGCAGATAGTGGCTCGGCCGGGGACAGTCACTAGCTGACTGCCCCCGGCGCGCCGCGGGACGCTCAGCGGGTGCCGGCGGCCTTCCTGCGCCGGGCGAGCATGTTCAGCCCCTCGACCCCGGCGGAAAAGGCCATCGCGGCGTAGATATAGCCTTTCGGGACGTGCACGCCGAAGCCGTCGGCGATCAGAACCGCGCCGATCATCAGGAGGAAGCCCAGAGCGAGCATCACCACGGTGGGATTGCGGTTGATGAAGCTCGCGACCGGATCGGCGGCGAACAGCATGACGGCGACGGCGACGATCACCGCGACGACCATGATCGGCAGGCTCTCCGTCATCCCGACCGCGGTGAGGATCGAATCGATCGAGAAGACGATGTCGAGCAGCAGGATCTGGACGATCGCCGCGCCGAAGCCGAGCGTCGCCCTCGCGGTGTCGAAGACGGCATCCTCCGAGCCGGGCTGGACGTTGTGGTGGATCTCCTTGGTCGCCTTCCAGACCAGGAAAAGCCCGCCGGCGATCAGAATGAGGTCGCGCCAGGAGAATTGGGTCTCGAAGCCCGGCTCGCCGTGCGGGCCGGGCGCGCCCTGGAGGCCGAGGTCGAAGACCGGCGCCTTGAGCCCGACGATCCAGGCGATGGTCGAGAGGAGGACGAGCCGCATGACGAGGGCGAGGCCGATGCCGAGGCGCCGCGCCTTTTGCCGCTGCGCCTCGGGCAGCTTGTTCGACAGGATCGAGACGAAGATGAGGTTGTCGATGCCGAGCACCACCTCCATCACGATCAGCGTCGCCAGCGCGGCCCAGGCCGCAGGCTGCGCGAAGACGCTCAGAATCTCGCCCATTTACCATTCCCGTCGCTGCTGGTGCCGAGCCGGCGCATTTGCACGAGAGCGTGTGTTTCGACCAGCCCTGTCGCACCCCTCTTGACGGCCGAGGCGAAAGCGCTCGCCCGAAACCGGTTTTTGCGCTATGTGATTCGGCAGTGCGCCACGCTTGACGGCGCATGAGGCCGTTTGCGCGATCAGCCCGGCGCGGTGGTTCTAAGGGAGACAGGGGCGCTGGAAAGTATTTGAGGACCATGAGTTTCGACAGAGGGCGCCGCGGTGATCGCGGTGGACGCGGCAGAGACAAGCGCGACGGTTTTGGTGGCGACGACTTCTACGGTGGCGGCGGCGGCGGGTTCGAGGACCGCGGCGGGTTCGGCGCGGGACGCGGCGGCGGCGGCTTCGGTGATCGCGGCGGCTTCGGCGACCGGCCGGGCGGCGGCGGCGGGTATCGCGGCGGTGGCGGCGGCTTCGGCGGCGGCGGCGGGTTCGGCGGCGGCGGCGGCGGCGGTTTCCGCGGCGGCGGCGGCGGCGGCATGCCTCCGCAGGTGGTCGGCGAAGGCAAGGGCGTCGTAAAGTTCTTCAACGGCCAGAAGGGCTTCGGCTTCATCGTCCGCGACGATGGCGGCGAGGACGTGTTCGTCCACATCTCGGCGGTCGAGCAGGCGGGCCTTACCGGCCTGGCGGAAGGGCAGCCGCTGTCCTTCACCCTCGTCGACCGGGGCGGCCGAATCTCCGCGACCGATCTCAAGATCGAGGGCGATCCGCTTCCCGTGACCGATCGCGGACCTCCGCGCGAGCCTCGCGCGGGCGGCCCGGGCGGCGGCTTCGGCGGCGGCCCGCAGCGTCAGCTGACGGGTGAAAAGGCGCAGGGGACGGTGAAGTTCTTCAACGCGATGAAGGGCTTCGGCTTCATCAGCCGCGACGACGGGCAACCCGACGCGTTCGTCCACATCTCCGCCGTCGAGCGGGCCGGCATGGCCGGCCTCAACGAAGGCGACCGGGTGGAGTTCGAGCTCGAGATAGACCGACGGGGCAAGACCGCGGCCGTCAATCTGGTGCCGATCCAGTAGGACGACGCCCCTAGATATAGGTCGAGAAAGCCCCGGCCGCTCAGCGCGGCCGGGGCCTTCTTCTTGGCGATCCCGACGGGGCCCCGGGGCGGTGGATCGGCGGCTCTCGAGCCGGACGACGTCGCCGAGGGTCTTCGCATGGAGCGCCTCGACGCCCGGCCTTCCTCCCCGGCCGCCGAGGCAACGTCGCTAGATCTGGTTCCAAAGGTTGGGCTTCAGCCGGCGCTCTCCCCAGCGCAGCCCGTCGCCGCCTCCCGAGGATTCGGGAGCGAAGATTCGGATCGCGGCAAGGCTGCCATAGCCGCCCGCCTGGCGGGGAGGGATCCAGCTGCCGGCGCTGGCGTCCCAGATCTTCACCTCGTCGTCGCCGACGAGCAGCGCCGTCGCCTCATGATAGATGTGGGCGCCGTCGAGCCAGTGGCACGACACGTCGTCCCGGGCCCATTTGCCGCGCCACTGCTCGGTGGCGTCCTCGCTGTAGACCTGGACGAGCTGGGTGGGATAGGCGGTGAGGCCGCGGGCGCCGAACGCGGCATGGGCGAGCGCCGCATGCGCCCCGCAATCGATCGTCTTGCGCGTGACCGCCTCGCACCAGTGCATCGGCCAGGGCGAGGGCCCCCATTCGTATTTCTGCCGAAGCCAGCGCGGGCCGCTGAGCCGGTCGGCGCCGTTGAGCTGGGCGAAGTCCATCGCCAGCACCCATTCGCGCGCGACCTCGCAGCAGGCGCGGCCGTGATGGGAGAGAATGCTGTACGGGAAATCCTGCCAGCGGTCGCTCGGCCGGGGTTTCGCGGCCGCCTTGTCCTGCGCAACCGCCCCGATCTCCTTGTCAGCCTCGGCCAAATACATAGGACATGCTCCTGTCGTAACCGCCGGCATCGCAGAAGATGAGGACGTCGCCCGCCCGCGTGCCTTCCGGCAGGGCGACGTTCGAGGCGACGATGTCATGCTCCATGCAGAGCCGGCCCATGAGGTGGGTCTTGCCGCGCCCGAGCGGCTGGAGTGCCCCCGTCTCGCCGCACTGGCGAAGGATGCGGTGGGGCTGGAAGGCGTACATCGGCAGCTCGGCGATCGAGCCGTCGACGACCGCCTCGACATGATCCTCCTCATGCTCCTGGATCTCCAGGATCCGCATGGCCAGCGCCATGGACGGCTGGGCCATCGCCTTGCCCGGCTCGGAGACGATCTGCCGGACCGCGGGGAGGAGCGCCTTCACCGTCTCGACCGCGCGCGAGAAGCGGGATTCGTCCTCCGCATGCCAATCGTCGGGGAACCAGCCGCCGCCCATGTCGAGAATCTCGATCGTGCGGCCGGTCAGCCGCTCGATCGAGCGGCACCATTTCAGCATCGATTCGAACAGGTGCCACCATTGCGCGACTCCGATGTTGGAGCTCGCCATGTGGAAATGGACGCCGAACGCCGCCTCGTCCGGAAGCCGGCCGACGGCCTCGACGAGCTTCGAGAAGGTCTGCGGGCTGTCGAGCGGAATGCCGAAGCGCGAGACGACGTTGGGCGTGCGGAGGCGGATGCCGACGTGACGCGAGGCCAAGTCCCCCGCCGCCATGGCGACGCAGCGGTCGAGGTCGGCCACGCTGTCGCAGAAGACGGCGTGGAGCCGCTCCTTCGGCATCAGGCCTTCCGGCCACCATTTGGCGGGGCCGTTGAGGATCACCTGGTCGGGGCGAAAGCCGATCTGGAGCGCCTTCTGCGCTTCCAGCAGGCTGATACACTCGGCGTAGAAGCCGTTTTCCAGCGCCAGGCGGATCAGGCGCTCGTCCGGATTGGTCTTGATCGAATAGCCGCTCACCACCTGCACCTCGTCGGTGCCGAGCCGGCGCGACCGCTCGGCGGCCCGCTTGAAGAGCCCGCTCGCGGTGCTCTCGAGGTAAAGGAACCGGGGCGTCTGCACCGTCTCCAGATCGTAGGCCGCGATGTCGGCGATGAAGGTGTCGGGCACGGCGGGCTTGCCGCCGGCCGCGGGCCCGGCCGGCTCCCCGACGATCTCGAGCAGCTCCGGATTCGACTTGTGGAGGCGCTGCGCGAGCGAGGTGAGGCCGGAGGGGTGCTTCATCGAATGGCCGACAGCGCCGGCGAAGGGCTCGGGGAGCGGCGGCAGCGGATAATCGTCCCGGACCGGGACCTCGAGGACGACCCGGGTGAATTCGGCGGCGCGGGCTTCCGCCTTGACCGCCCTGGCGCCGCTCGCGCCCTGAACGAGGAGCGCGGGAAGGTTGTAGCCGCCGATCGTGGCGCCGTGCACCCATGCGGGGAAGCGCGGGTTCACCTCCAGCAGCCAGAGCTGGCCGCCCGGATCGCGGACCATCTCCAGCTCGCCGCCGCCGGTCCAGTTCAGCTCCCTGACGATTCGGCGCAGCGGCGCCTCGAACGCGGGGTCGACCGGCGAGACGTCGCCGGCCCAGGTCTTGCCTTCGGGCGTGATGTCGCGCTTGCGCATCGACACGCAGCCGAGCAGTTCCCCCCGATAGGCGCAGAGCATCACCGATTCCTCGTAGCCGCTGACATGGGCCTGGAGGAAAAGGCGTTCGGTCGACCACACCTTGGTGAGCGCGTTGCGGGCGGCGACGAAGCTGTCCCAGGTGGGGGTCCTGGCGGCATCGTAATAAGGCCCCTTCAACCACACGCGCCAGTCGTTCGCGCGGCAGAAGGCGTGCAGGTCCCAGTCCGGCAGGTCCGTCGCCACGTAGGTCGGTATCCTGACGGGCAGCCCGGCATGGGCCGGGACGGCCGGCTTCGCGATCCTCTTCAGCGCGTCGGGCGGCGGCGCGAGGAGACCCGCATGGCCTCCTGGGAACAGGCTGGCGAGCCACATCGCCTCCAGGTCGCTTCCCGAGATCCACAGGCCGCCCTCGTCGAGGACGCGGCGCACCTTCCCGGCATAGCTTTCGAGATCCAGCTCGTTCCACGGCCGCTGGATCCAGAGGTCGTCCAGGCCCTGCCAATGGATGCCGGAGACTCGGTTGCTATATTCGACGCCGATCAGCGTCGCTTCCGGATATCCCTCCCGAAGGGACCGGGCGATGCCGACCCCGGGCTGCGGGTTGCCTCCGCAATAGAGGCCACTGATATATATTTTCATATTTCTCCGAAGGATGCGGACGGCGGACCGGCGGCAGGCGCTGCCGGGAACCGCTTTTCCGGAATGTGCTGTCAGGGCCTGGAACCGGCCGGAGGGAAGCTGTCTAAGTTATTGATCTGGATTAAGAAGCCGACTTAATATAAAAGAACCCGGCACGGGGACGAGGGTTCCGTGGAGCCGGGGCCGTTCCGCCCGTTCGACGCGCGATCCGCTATCCGCAGCTGAATTCGCGGAGGGGCGGCGCCGGACGGGGACCGGCGGGAGCCGCCGCGAAAAATCCCTGCAACCAAAGCATTTGCCGGCGGTTCAGCGCTTCGACACCGAATGGATGCGGGAGGGGCCGAAAGGAGCCCAGCATGTTCCGGCGTTTATTGGCTGCGTTTCTGATCGCCGCCCCTTCCGGTGCCGCGGTCGCCCAGGGCGAGAGCACGGGCGATTGGGCGCTGGCGACGATGCCCAACGGGTGCATGGTCCAGGCCACGTCGCCCAAGGGGACGATGATCTCGGTCTGGGGCTTCGCAGGCCAGGACAAGATCGCCTTCCTGCTCCAGAATCGCGGCTGGAGCGTGCGCGACGGCCAGCCTTACAGGCTCAGCCTCGACTTCGTCGGCGTCGAGACGCTTCCCGTCAGCGCCACCGCGCGCGAGCATATCGACAGCGACGGGCCGGGCTTCCTCTTCTCGGTCAAGCCCGGGGCGCAGGGCGCGACCGGCTTCCTCAACGCCTTCACCAGCGCCAGCGGCATGCGCATCACGCAGGGCACCGAGAGCTTCGACACGCTTCCTCTTGCCGGCAGCAAGACGGCGATGGCGGCACTGGCGCAGTGCCTCGCCGATCGCTGGAGCAAGACGCCGGCGGCGGCGCCCGCCGCGGACAAGGAGAAGGACGTCCTCGATACCGTCTGAGCGGCCTCAGCGCCGCCGCGGCGCCGATCCGATCCAGACGACGTGGCGGGCGCCGCGGCCGGCACGGCCGCCGCGCACCACATGCTCCTCGACCGCGAAACCGGCCTTTCGGAGGCGGCCGGCGAAGCGTTGGTCCGAATGCGCCGACCATATCGCCACCACGCCGCCGGGCCGCAGCGCGACGCGGGCCCGGGCCAGCCCCGACGCCTGGTAGAGGGCATCGTTCGCCTCGATGGTGAGGCCCTCCGGCCCGTTGTCGACGTCGAGCAGGATCGCATCCCATGCCGCCGGCGCCGCGGCGATCGCCTCGGCGACGTCCCGCTCGACGAGGCGGACGCGGGGATCGTCGAGGCTGGCGCCGTGAAGATGGGCCAGCGGCCCCCGCGCCCAGGCGATCACGCCGGGCACCAGCTCGGCGACGACGATCTCCGCCCCCCTGGGCAGGAGAGGCAGCGCCGCGCGCAGGGTGAAGCCCATGCCGAGGCCGCCGATCAGCACCCGCGGCCGCGGCCGCCCGGCGAGCGGCGCGCAGGCGAGTGCGGCGAGCGCCTCCTCCGAGCCGGTGCGATGGCTGCTCATCAGCGAGTTGGCGCCGAGCAGGATCAGATATTCATGGTCCCGCCGAACGAGCCGAAGCTCCCCGCCGCCGGGGATGGGCGCGACATCCAGGGTTTCGGGGGGGATCACCCGCCCGTCACACGTCGAGATTGGCGACGTTGAGCGCATTCTCCTGGATGAAGTCGCGGCGCGGCTCGACGACGTCGCCCATGAGGCGGGTGAAAATCTCGTCCGCGATGTCCGCCTGGGCGATCTCCACCTTGAGCAGCGAGCGGTTGTCGGGATCGAGCGTCGTCTCCCAGAGCTGGTCGGCGTTCATCTCGCCCAGCCCCTTGTAGCGCTGGATCGACAGGCCCTTGCGACCGGCGGCGAGGATCGCGTCGAGCAGCTCCGAGGGACGGCGGACGAGCGCGCCCTTCGGATCCGGGGCCCTTTCGGGGGGCGCCCGGTCGATCGCCGCGCCGGGCGTGTCTTCCTCCTGCTCCGGCTCCTCCGCCACCGCCGCGGCGCCCTTCAGCGTCACAAGCCGCGACTGGACGGCGTAGGTCGGCGCCTGCTCGGCGGCGAGGCCGTGCAGCTTGCGCGCCTCGGCCGAGGCGACGAACTTGTGGTCGACGACGTGATGATCGGTGACGCCGCGCCAGTGCCGCCGAAGGACATAGTCGCCGTCGGCGCCGCACTCGCCGGTCCACCGCGCCTCGTCGTCCCCGGCCTGAAGCCAGGCGGCGGCGCGGCCGATCGCCTCGCCCCGCTCCGCCGCGCGGAGATCCGGATCCAGCGCTCCCGCCAGCGACAGCGCCTCGATCAGCGCCGGGTCGTAGCGCCGGGGGATGTAGCGCATCAGGCTGCGCATCCGCCGCGCATGGTCGGCGAGCGCCCTGAGGTCGTCGCCGGCCCGCGGCCCTTCCGCCGTCTCGAGCCGCATCGCGCCGATGCCCGCCTCGACGAGATAGTCGTCAAGCCGCGCATCGTCCTTGAGGTAGACTTCCGAGCGCCCCTTCGCGACCTTGTAGAGCGGCGGCTGCGCGATGAAGAGGTGGCCGCGCTCGATGATCTCCGGCATCTGCCGGTAGAAGAAGGTGAGCAGCAAGGTGCGGATGTGGGCGCCGTCGACGTCGGCGTCCGTCATGATCACGATCTTGTGATATCGCAGCTTGTCGATGTTGAAGTCGTCGCGGCCGATGCCGGTGCCCATCGCCTGGATGAGCGTGCCGACCTCCTTCGAGCTCAGCATCCGGTCGAAGCGCGCGCGCTCGACGTTCAATATCTTGCCCTTCAAGGGCAGGATCGCCTGCACCTCGCGGTTGCGGCCCTGCTTGGCCGAGCCGCCGGCGCTGTCGCCCTCGACCAGGAACAGCTCGCACTTGGCCGGGTCGCGCTCCTGGCAGTCGGCAAGCTTGCCGGGGAGGGAGGCGATGTCCATCGCCCCCTTGCGCCGGGTGAGCTCGCGGGCCTTGCGCGCCGCCTCGCGGGCGGCGGCGGCGTCGATGATCTTCTGGACGATGGCGCGGGCGTGCTGCGGATTTTCCTCGAGCCACTCGGCCATCTTGTCGGCCATCAGGCTCTCGAGCGGCTGGCGCACCTCGGAGCTGACCAGCTTGTCCTTGGTCTGCGACCCGAACTTGGGATCGGGCAGCTTGACCGAGACGATCGCGGTCAGGCCCTCGCGCATGTCGTCGCCGGTCAGCGACACCTTCTCCTTCTTCATCGCGCCGGATTTCTCGGCGTAATTGTTGAGGGTGCGGGTGAGCGCCGCCCGGAAGGCGGCGAGGTGGGTGCCGCCGTCGCGCTGCGGGATGTTGTTGGTGAAGCAGAGGACCTGCTCGTAATAGCTGTCGTTCCACTCCAGCGCGACCTCGATGCCGACGTCGTCGCGCTGGCCGGTGACGGAGATGGGATCGGGGATCAGCGCCGTCTTCGCCCGGTCGAGGTAGCGGACGAAGGCGGCGATGCCGCCCTCGTAGAACAATTCGACCTCGCGCGGCTCCTCGTGCCGGGCGTCGGTGAGGATCAGGCGCACGCCCGAGTTCAGGAAGGCGAGCTCGCGGAAGCGGTGCTCCAGCTTGTCCCAGTCGAACTCGGTGACCTTGAACGTCTCGGGGCTCGGCAGGAAGGTGACCTTGGTCCCCTTCTTTCCGCCGGCCGGGCCGACCATCTTCAGCGGCGCCTCGGCATCGCCGTGGCGGAAGCGCATGTAATGCTCCTCGCCGTCGCGCCAGATGGTGAGGTCGAGCCATTCCGACAGCGCGTTCACCACGGAGACGCCGACGCCGTGGAGGCCGCCCGAGACCTTGTAGGCATTGTCGTCCGACGTGTTCTCGAACTTCCCGCCGGCGTGGAGCTGGGTCATGATGACCTCGGCCGCCGACACGCCCTCCTCGGCGTGGATTCCGGTGGGGATGCCGCGGCCATTGTCCTCGACGGAGACCGAGCCGTCGGCGTTGAGGGTGATTCGGATGAGGTCGCAATGGCCGGCGAGCGCCTCGTCGATGGCGTTGTCCGAGACCTCGAACACCATGTGGTGGAGGCCCGAGCCGTCGTCGGTGTCGCCGATATACATTCCGGGCCGCTTGCGGACCGCGTCGAGGCCTTTCAGCACCTTGATGGAATCGGCGCCGTAGGTGTTTTCGCTGGGGGATGTTGCCATATCGAGCATATAGCGATTGAAGGGGCGAAACCCAAGGAAAATGGCCGGATTCGGCCGCTTTTTTCGGCTCTGCAACATCGCCTCGGCGTGAAGGGGGAAGGGCATGAGGATAGGGATGGCGCTGGGGCTCGCAGCCCTCGCCGCGGCGGCGCCGGCGCATGTGCCGCCGGCGCAGATCGACCCCGCCGTCTACACCGATCCGCCGCACGACAAGGCGCATCCGGCCGGCATGGAGGTGCTCCACATCCCGTCCGGCGGGGTGAGCCTCAACGGCGTCGCCTACACCGCGGCGGGCCCCGGTCCGCATCCCGTGCTGGTGCTGATGCACGGCCTGCCCGGCAACGAGAAGAACCTCGACCTCGCCCAGGCGGTGCGGCGGGCGGGATGGACGGTCGTCACCTTCAACTATCGGGGATCGTGGGGCAGCCCCGGCCGGTTCAGCTTCGCCGGCAACCTCGCCGACGCCCGCGCCGTGCTCGCTTTCCTGCGCGACCCGGCGGAAGCGGCGAAGCTCGGCATCGACCCCAAGCGGCTCGTCGTCGCCGGCCATTCGATGGGCGGCTGGGTGGCGGCGATGACGGCGGAGCGCGACCCGTCGCTCGCCGGCGCCATCCTCATCTCGGCGGCCAATATGGGCGGCCGCACCGGCCCGCGGGCCGAGACGGTCGCCCTGATGGCGGACAATATGGAGAGCCTCGCCGGAGTCACCGCGCAGGGCATGGCCGACGAGGTGATCGCCCACGCCGCCGCTTTCGACTGGACGGCGGCGGCGGCACGGCTGGCCGGCAAGCCGCTCCTCGTCCTCACCTCGGACGACGGCCTCGCTCCCGAGGCCGGCGCACTCGCCGCCCGGGTCAAGGCGGAGCCGGGCGCGCGGGTCGCCGTCGTCCATGCGGCGACCGACCACGGCTGGTCCGGCACCCGCATCCGCCTGGAGCATGAAGTGATCAGCTGGCTGCGGACGCTTCCATAGGCTCGGCGCGGCCATCGCCTACGTGGAAGCGCTGGGCGCCCGCCCCGGCGAACAGGGCCGGCTCGGTCCCGGTCATCCATACCTGCCCGCCTCCCGCCTCCAGCCGCGCGAAGAGGGCTTCGCGCCGGCGCGGATCGAGGTGCGCGGCCACCTCGTCGAGGAGGAGGATCGGCCGCCGCCCCGCCGCCTCCGCGACGAGATCGGCGTGGGCGAGGACGATCCCGAGCAGCAGGGCCTTCTGCTCCCCGGTCGAGCATGACGAGGCGGGCTGCGCCTTGCCGAGATGGGTGACGACGAGGTCGGCGCGGTGCGGGCCGGACAGCGTCCGACCGGCGGTCGCGTCCCGGCGCCGGCCCTGGCGCAGCGCGGCGGAGAGATCGGGCTCCTCGCCGCCCTCCAGCGCCAGGCCGGCGCGGGCGAACGGGCCCTCCGGCGCCGCCGCGAGCCGCGCGGCGAGCGCGTCCACCGCAGCCCCTCGGGCTTCGACGATCGCGGCGCCATGCTCCGCCATCCTCGCCTCGAGCGCCGCCAGCCATGCCTCGTCCGCCGGGCCTTCCTGGCCGAGGAGCTTGTTGCGGGCGCGCATCGCGGCCTCGTAACGGGCGGCGTGGATCCCGTGGCCGGGCGACAGCGCTAGCACCAGCCGGTCGAGGAATCGCCGCCGTCCGCCGGCCCCCTCCTGGAAGAGGCGGTCCATGGCGGGCGTCAGCCACAGCACCGAAAGCCATTCGGAGAGCGAGGTGGCCGACGCCGCTGCGCCGTTCACGCGCACCTGGCGACGCTCGGGGGCGGACGGGATCGTCCCCGTGCCGACCTCGACCTCGCCGAGCCGCGCCGCGACCGCGAAGCCGCCCCCTCCGCCGCGCCGGACCATCTCGGTCAGGGTCGCCCCGCGCAGCCCCCGCCCCGGCGAGAGCAGCGACACCGCCTCCAGGAGGTTCGTCTTCCCCGCCCCGTTCTCGCCGGTAAGCACGACGAGGCCGGGGCCCGGCGCGATCACGGCGTCGGGATAGGAGCGGAAGTCGGAAAGGCTGAGGCGGCTGATGACCATGCCACATCTAGCGGTGGGAGAACGGGTTCGGATCGAGAGGATCTTCGTAGGACCGCGAGAGAGCGTTCAACTCCTCTGGGGCTAGCTGTTTCGCGAAATCCAACAGTCGCGCGGTCTCCGTTTCCTTTAAAGTAGTTATCCTGGCGAGCCAGTAATCACATAAGCGTATGAGTGCAATCACCTCTTCCGGCGATAATCCAGAGAAAGAGACTGAGCTTGTAGAGACTGTGGTAACCTTCGCCGTCGGCAAACCCAATTGTTGGACTGCCAAAGTTATCCATTGCGCCTCGTAACGATTAACCGGGTGTGCGACGTGTTTATCTCGTATAGCGCGAAGATGACCGTGAGCGACGCGCAAATCGGCTGGAAGATCGGATGCGTCTTCTAACTTAAGTCGTATTCGGCGCCCTGATCCGAACGCTCTAAAGTACTTCGTGAGCGATCCAATGACCAGCGGCTCCACCTGAAGCCGCCGGTCATCCGGAGGGTCAATCAGGATCCGCTGCAACTGAACCGCCCAGATACGAGCGCTCCAGATATCAATCCACAAGCCCTGTAAGTGTGTCAAATCAGTGTCAACGGGAGGTCGCCAATTGACGTAAGTGACCTCGGTCACACCCGCATCGGCATCAGCACGTAGAGCGCGGCGGCCTTGTCGTTCTCGCGCAGCAGGGTGGGCGCGGCCGCGTCGGCGAGGTGCATCTCCACCGTGTCGCCCTCGATCTGGCCGAGTATGTCGAGCAGGTAGCGGGCGTTGAAGCCGATCTCCAGGCCGTCGGCATTGTAGTCGCCGGGGACTTCCTCGGCCGCGGTGCCGTTCTCCGGGCTGGTCACCGACAGCGTGACCCGGTCGCGGTCAAGCGCCATCTTGACCGCCCGCGTCTTCTCGGACGCGATGGTGGAGACGCGGTCGACGCCCTCCTCGAAGCTTCTCGGGTCGATCCGCAGCAGCTTGTCGTTCGCGGTCGGGATGACCCGGCTGTAGTCCGGGAAGGTGCCGTCGATCAGCTTCGAGGTGAGGATGGCATTGCCGAGGCCGAAGCGGATCTTCGTCTCCGAGAGCGAGACCTGGACGTTGCCGTCGGCCTCGTCGAGCAGCTTCCTGAGCTCGGCCACGCATTTGCGCGGGATGATGACGTCGGGCATGCCTTCGGTCCCGCCCGGCGCCGCCACCGTCACCCGGGCGAGCCGGTGGCCGTCGGTCGCCGCCGCCTTCAGCACCGGCTGGGCCTCGTCCGACACGTGCAGGAAGATGCCGTTCAGATAATAGCGCGTCTCCTCGGTGGAGATGGCGAAGCGCGTCTTGTCGATGATCTGGCGCAGCATGGTCGCCGGCAGCTCGAAGCGGGTTGGAAGATCGCCTTCCGCGATCACCGGAAAGTCGTCCCGGGGGAGGGTGGCGAGGTTGAAGCGGGCGCGCCCGGCATTGACCTGCATCTTCCCCTCGGCCGCATTGAGCTCGACCTGGCTTCCTTCGGGAAGCTTGCGGGCGATGTCGAACAGGGTGTGGGCCGAGACGGTGGTGGCGCCCGGCTGGGTGACGTTGGCCTCGACGGTCTCGTTGATCTGGAGGTCGAGGTCGGTCGCCATCAGGCGCAGCCCGCCGCCCTCGCTGGCCTCGATCAGCACGTTCGAGAGGATGGGGATCGTATTCCTCCGCTCCACCACGGACTGGACGTGGCCGAGGCTCCTGAGGAGCGTAGCCCGTTCGATCGTCGCCTTCATCGAAAACCCCCGGAAGTGGCACTTTGACCGAGTATTAGAGCGGCTTCCGGCCATGGGCTAGGGGGTTGTCGCCGAGCGCGAAAAAAGGGCCGGAGCGTCGCCGCCCCGGCCCATTTTTCGTCATACCGGCGAAAGCCGGTATCTCAGGTCGAAAGAAGGCCCTGCCCCTTTCCACCGGACCCCGGCCTCCGCCGGGGCGACGCCTTCGACGTCAGAAGCGGAAGCCGAAGCCGACCAGCGCCTGGTGCTTCTCCAGGTCGCTGTCGTAGTTGGTGTAGCGATACTCGGCCTTGACGAAGGCGTTGGTGCCGATCTTCTGCTCGACTCCGGCGCCGACGCGGATGCCGTCGTAGTTGGACCGCGTGACGAAATCGCCGGTCGTCCCGGCGAGATTGGCGTCGTAGGCGATGCGCAGGCGCGCATTCGAATAGCCTGCCTTCGCGTAAAGCAGGGTGGAGGCCCCGACCCGGGTGCCGAGCCGGCCGCCGACGTAAAGGTCGCGACCGGCCTCCCCGCAGAGGCTGTCGCCGGTGCGGACGACGCCCGAGGTGCACTCATCGGCGGTGGAATCGGCGGCTTCGCCCTCGATTCCGACCACCATGTTGCCGGCCTGGAAATCATAGCCGAGGCCGACGCCGTAGGCGACTCCGTCGCTGTGGGCGTTGGGGACCTGGTTGCGATCCCACCCCACGAGGCCCTCGACGCGGACGCCGGTGAACGGCGCGGCCGGCGCGTCCTGCGCCATGGCCGGCGCGGCGAGCGATCCGGCGAGGAGGGCGGCAACGATATACTTACGCATCAATAACTCCTTCGATTTCTCGGGCCTGTTAGGTTCGGTTCGGAAGGCCCGGCGTGCTGCAACTGCGAAAGGCTTTCTGAACCCAGCCTAAACGCGGTTTCCGATTGCCAAGAGGGCCGCCAAACGGCCAATATCTGCCCATGTTCCGCTTTCTCGGAATTCTCTTTTTATCTCTTGGCGTTGCCGCTCCTGTTGCAGCGCAGCAGGACTCGCTCGGAATTTTTTCGCAATGGGGAGCGTTCCGGGACGCCCGCCGCTGCTATGCCGTCGCGCAGCCGGAAGGGCCTCGCCCGGACGGCGCCTTCGCCGCCGTGTCGTGGTGGCCCGGCACCGGCGTGCGGGGGCAGGTCCACTTCCGCCTCGACCGCGGCAAGCGGCAAGGCTCGGCGCTGCTGCTGAGGATCGATGCGCGCACCTTCCAGCTGATCGGCGGCGGCGAAGACGCCTGGGCCCCCGATGCCCGGGCCGACGCCGAGATCGTCGCCGCGATGCGCACCGGGATCGACATGAGCCTGGAGACGAGGGCCGAAGGGGGCGCGCTGATCCGCAACCTCTACCGGCTGCGCGGCGCCGCCTCCGCCATGGACGCGGCGGCGATAGGCTGCGCGCGGCGGTGAGCCGCTTCTTCATCGCCCGCCACGGCGAGACGGTCTTCAACGCGGCCGGGCGCATCCAGGGGGACGGGGAGCATACGCCGCTCACCCGCGCCGGCTTCGCCCAGGCCGAGGCGATGGGGAAGGCGCTGAGGCTCCGGCTCGGGCCGCGCCCGCCCCTCGCCCTCTGGTCGTCGCCGAGCGGCCGCGCGCTCCAGACGCTGGCGGTGATCGCCGAGCATCTCGATCTCGACTGGCACGCGGCGCGCACCGATCCTCGCCTGGGCGAGATCGGCATGGGGGCGTGGAGCGGCCGCTACTACCGGGACGTGATCGCCGAGGTCGGGCCGATCTACGACCCGGAGACGCTCCTGTTCGTGCGCCGGGCCCCGGGCGGCGAGGGATATGACGCCGTCGCCGACCGGCTGCGGGCCTGGCTCGCCGATACGGCCGCGGAGGAAGGGGAGCGCCTCGTGCTGATGCACGGCATGTCCTCCCGGGTCCTGCGAGCCCTGCTCACCGGGGCCGAGGTCCGCCGGGACTGCGGGGCGCCGGTCGCCGCCAGCCTGCCGCAAGGCGCCATCGTGGAAATCGCCGAGGGGGTGGAGACGGTCGTTCCGCTGGACTCGTGAGCGGCTGGAAATCGGCCGCGAATACCCCTACATCGCGCCCATCATGACAGCGCCGATGCCCATACCCGGTCTCATCGACCCGGTTCCAGTGCCGCGTGCCGCCGCGGCCGGGGCGGACGCGCGAGTCGATCTGGTCGGGCTGTCGAAGGATCGGATCCGCGAGGCGCTGCTCGCCGAGGGGCTGGAGCCGAAGCAGGCGAAGCTGAGGGCCAAGCAGATCTGGCACCAGATCTACAATCGCGGCGCGACCCGCTTCGAGGCGATGAGCGACATCGCCAAGCCGCAGCGCGCCTGGCTGGCCGAGCGGTTCGTCGTGGGCCGGCCGGAGACGGTGGTCGAGCAGGCCTCGACCGACGGCACGCGCAAGTGGCTCCTGAGGACCCGGGACGGCCACGATTTCGAGATGGTATTCATCCCCGATGCCGATCGCGGCACCTTGTGCGTCTCGAGCCAGGTCGGATGCACCCTCAACTGCCGCTTCTGCCATACCGGCACGATGCGCCTCGTGCGCAACCTCACCGCCGGCGAGATCGTCGGGCAGGTGATGCTCGCCCGCGACGCGCTCGGCGAGTGGCCGTCGCAGCCGGAGGGGCGGATGCTCTCCAACATCGTCATGATGGGCATGGGCGAGCCGCTCTACAATTTCGACAACGTCCGCGACGCGCTGAAGATCGTCATGGACGGAGACGGGCTCGGCCTGTCGCGCCGGCGCATCACCCTCTCGACCTCCGGGGTCGTGCCGATGATGGCTCGCGCGGGGGAGGAGATCGGCGTCAACCTCGCCGTCTCGCTTCACGCCGTGACGAAGGCGGTGCGCGACGAGATCGTGCCGCTCAACCGCAAATACGGGATCGAGGAGCTGCTTGAGGCCTGCGCCGCCTATCCGGGCGCCAACAACGCCCGGCGGATCACGTTCGAATATGTGATGCTGAAGGACATGAACGACAGCGACGACGATGCCCGCGAGCTCGTCCGCCTGATCCGCAAGTACCGCCTGCCGGCCAAGGTGAACCTCATTCCGTTCAACCCGTGGCCGGGGGCCCTCTACGAATGCTCGGACGAGGCGCGAGTCCAGCGCTTCTCGGACATCATCTTCGAGGCCGGCATCTCCGCGCCGGTCCGCCGGCCGCGGGGCCGCGACATCATGGCCGCCTGCGGCCAGCTCAAGTCGGCCGCCGAGAAGAAGAGCCGGGCCGAGCTCGACCGCATCGCCGAGGAGAAGCAGGCGGCGCTCGCCTGACGAGGCGGCTTGCGATACCGCCCGCCTGCGCTAATCAGGCGCCTCAAGACGGCGGAGACCAGGCCCAGATGGCCTCGACCATCCTCAAGCGCGACAGCTCGGAAAACAGCGGGATGGGCGCGCGGATCCGCGCGTTCGACTGGGCGTCCACGCCCTTGGGACCGATGGAGGACTGGCCGCCGACCCTCAAGCTCGCGCTCAACATCTGCGAGCATTCGCGCTTTCCAACGGCGATCTACTGGGGGCCGGAGCTTCGCCTCATCTACAACGACGCGTGGAGCTTCATCCCCGGCGAGCGCCACCCGGCCGCGCTCGGCCAGCCCGCCAGGCAGGTCTGGTCCGACATCTGGCCGGTGATCGGCCCGCAGTTCGAGCAGGTGATGGCGACCGGCGAGGGCGTTTCGACCTTCGACCAGATGCTGCCGATGGTCAGGAACGGGATCGAGCAGGAAACCTACTGGAACTACAGCCTCACGCCGCTGGTCGACGATACCGGCCGGGTGGTGGGGATCTTCAACCAGGGCAACGAGGTCACCCGGGCGGTGGTGACCGAACGGCGGCTGGCCTTCCAGGTGAAGCTCGCCGACCGCATCCGCGGCCTCGTCCGGCCCGACGAGGTCAAGGCGGCGGCGGCGGCGATGCTCGGCGAGTATCTCGGCGCGGCCCGCGCGGGTTTCGCGGAGATCGACGAGGCGAACGACACGGTCAGCGTCACCGGGGAATGGCGGCGCGACGATGAGGTGCAGCCCTTGCAGGGGCGGACCGGCCGCTTCTCCGAGCTGCCGCAGGCGGCGATCGACTATCTGCGCAGCGGCGAGGTGCTCGCCCTGGCCGACGTCGACAATTTCAGCCGCGGCAGCAGCCAGGCCGACGCCTCGCTGGGCGCGACGCTCGGCGCCCGGGCGGTGATCACCGTCCCCCTCGTCCGCGACGGCGCCTTCGCCGCCTTGTTCTACGTCCACGAGACGGAGCCGCGCGAGTGGAGGCGCTCGGAGGCCGCCATGGCGCGCGACGCGGCGGAGCGCAGCTGGGCGGCGGTCCAGCGGGCCGAGAGCGAGCAGCGGCTCCGCGCAAGCGAGGATCATTACCGCCACGCCGTCGAGCTCAACCCCCAGGTGTCGTGGACGGCGACGCCCGACGGGCAGCTCAACCGAGTCGCCCGCCGCTGGCACGACTGGACCGGCACGACCGGCCTCGGCGACAGCTGGACGCAGGGGCTGCACCCCGACGACCGCGAGCGCACCGCCGCGGTGTGGAGGCGCAGCGTCCTGACGGGGGAGCCCTACGACATCGAGCATCGCGTCAAGCTGGTGGACGGAAGCTACCGCTGGGCCCGCTCCCGCGCCTTTCCCCGTTACGACGGGGCGGGGAACATCCGTCTCTGGTACGGCGCGACCGAGGACGTGCACGAGCGCAAGGCGGCGGAGGTGCATCAGCGCCTGCTCATCAACGAGCTCAACCACCGGGTGAAGAACACCCTGGCGACGGTGCAGGCGATCGCCTTCCAGACCTTGAAAGGCGACATTCCCCTCGCCGAGGCGCGCGCGCGCTTCGAGGCGCGGCTGATGGCGCTTTCGCGCGCCCACAACCTGCTGACCGAGCAGAATTGGGGCGGAGCGGCGCTCCGCCGGCTCGTCGTCGACGCGACCGAGCATCTGGTCGGCGAGCGGGCGCGGCTCGACGTCGAGGGCGAGGACGTATGGCTGTCTCCCCGGGCGGCGCTGGCCCTTGCGCTCGCCTTCCACGAGCTCGCGACCAACGCCGCCAAGCACGGCGCCCTGTCGCTTGAGGGCGGCGGCATCGCCGTGGCGTGGCGCACGGACGGGGATCGGCTGCGCCTCGAATGGAAGGAGAGCGGCGGCCCGGCGGTGGCGCCGCCGCAACGCCGCGGCTTCGGATCGCGCCTCATCGAGCGAGGACTCGCCGCGGATCTGGGCGGCGGGGCGGCGCTGCACTTCGAGCCGGACGGGCTCCTTTGCCGCATCGAAGCCTCGCTCGCCGCCGTCCGCGGAGAGGATCCGGCCCATGCCTGAGGGGCGGCTGCGCGTCCTCGTCGTCGAGGACGAGATGCTCGTGGCGATGAACATCGAGGACATGCTGCTCGATCTCGGCCACGAGGTGGCGGGCATCGCCAGCCGCCTAGCGCCGGCCCTCGCCCTGGCCGAGGACGCCGCGATCGACGCCGCCATGCTCGACGTCAACCTCGCCGGCGAGAGCAGCTTCCCGGTCGCCGACGTGCTGCTCGGCCGCGGCATCCCCTTCTTCTTCGCCACGGGCTACGGCCTTCAGGGGATAGAGGAGCCCTACCGCCAGCATCCGGTTCTGCAAAAGCCGTTCCGCGCCGGGGACCTGCGCGACGCGCTGGCGGCGCTTCCGCCCGGCTCCGCCCCGGGGGCTTGACCCCGCGCTCCCGCGGCCTTCATGGGCGCGCCTCGACAGGGAAAGGCGCGACGATGTGGCTGCTCGACAAGATGCTCGCGGGTTACGTGAAGAAGGGCGAGCTCACCGTCGTCGACGCCGCCGGCAAGGCACACCGCTACGGCCGCCCCGACGCCGAGTTCGCCCCCGTCACCGTCCGCCTCGCCGATCGCCGGGTGCCGCGCCAGATCGCCAGGGACCCGGGCCTCGGGGCCGCGGAAGCCTTCATGGACGGACGGCTGATCGTCGAGCAGGGCGACATATTGGACCTCGTCAACATCATCCGCGGCAGCCACAAATGGGAGGATTCGGACGGCCCCAACCGTTTCCTCAGGAAGAGCGGGCGCCTCCGCCACCGCCTGGCGACTCTCAACTGGCGGGAGCGCTCGCGCCGCAACGTCGCCCACCATTACGACGTCGGCAACGATTTCTACCGCCTCTTCCTCGACGAGGACCTCCAGTATAGCTGCGGCTATTTCGAGGATCTCGGCTACACGATCGAACAGGCGCAGCGGGCCAAGCAGCGGCACGTCGCGGCCAAGCTGCGCCTGAGGCCGGGGCTGAAGGTGCTCGACATCGGCTGCGGCTGGGGCGGGCTCGCCCTCTACCTCCACCGGGCGGCGGACGTGGACGTGCTCGGAATCACCCTCAGCCAGGCGCAGCTCGACGTGGCCCGGCAGCGGGCGGCGGAGGCGGGCGTGTCCGACCGCGTCAAGTTCGAGCTGATGGACTATCGCGACGTCACCGGCAGCTTCGACCGGATCGCCTCCGTCGGAATGCTCGAGCATGTCGGCCAGGCCCATTTCCAGACCTATTTCCGAAAGGTCCGCGCCCTCCTCGCGCCCGACGGCGTCGCCTTGATCCACTCCATGGCGCGGCTCGGCGGCCCGGGGACGACCGACAAGTTCATGCTGAAATACGTCTTTCCGGGCGGCTATCTGCCGGCGCTCTCGGAGGTCGTCGCCGCGAGCGAGCAGGAAAAGCTGATCATGGCGGATTGCGAGACCTGGCGGCTCCACTACGTCCACACCATCGACCGCTGGTACAGGCGGCTGCAGGCCAACCGCGCCGAGATCGTGCGGCTCTACGACGAGCGGCTCTACCGCCTCTACGAATTCTACCTCGCCGTCTCGCTCACCATGTTCCGCGACGCGCCGATGGGGGTATACCAGCTCCAGTATCTGCGGCGCCGCGACGCCGTGCCGATCACGCGCGACTACATGCTTCACGACGAGGCGCGGCTTCGCGCCGTTCCTTAAGGGCTTGACCCGAACCGATTGCTTCACTTCAGTGCGGCCCGACAGGCCGAACCTCCCGGGAGAAACGAACGATGTGGCTGCTCGACAAGATGCTCCGCAAGCTCATGAAGAAGGGCGAGCTGATCGTCGTCGACCATGATGGGAAGGAATATCGCTACGGCCGGGCCGAGCCGGGCCGCAAGCCGGTGCGCGCCCGCCTGACCGACCGCGGCGCCGCCTTCCACATCGCCAAGGATCCCCGCGTCGGCGCCGGCGAGGCCTATATGGACGGCAGGCTGGTGCTCGACGAAGGCGACATCCGCGACCTCGTCCTGCTCATCCGCGAGAATGCGCCGTGGGAAAAGGAGGGCCGCCTCAACCCCAAGGGGCCGGTGAGGAAGGGGCTCTCCCACATCGCCGGCCGTCTCGACCAGATCAACTGGAAGAGCCGCTCGCGGCGCAATGCCGAGCACACCTACAACCTCACCCGCCGGCTGTACGAGCTGTTCCTCGACGAGGACCGGCAATATACCTGCGCCTATTATACCGACACGTCGAACAGCCTGGAAAAGGCCCAGCTCGACAAGAAGGCGCACATCGCCGCCAAGCTCAACCTCAAGCCCGGAATGAAGGTCCTAGACATAGGCTGCGGCTGGGGCGGCTGGGCGCTCTACCTCCACCGCCATTACGACGTCGACGTCCTCGGCGTGGCGCTCGCGCCCGACCAGATCGAGTTCTCGAACGAGCGCGCGCGCGAAGCGGGGGTCTCCGACCGGGTCAAGTTCGAGCTCTGCGACTATCGCGACGTCGAGGGCCAGTTCGACCGGATCACCAGCGTCGGCCTGATCGAGCATCTCGGCACGCCCCATTATCCCGGCTTCTACGCCCACATGCACCGGCTGCTGAAGGACGATGGGGTGATGTTCTCCCATTGCTGCGGCCGGATGGGCGCGCCGGGAACGACCGACAAGTGGACCCGCAAGTACATCTTTCCCGGCGGCTACATCCCCTCCCTCTCCGAGCTCGTCACCGAGGCGGAGAAGCACCGGCTGGTCGTCACCGACGTCGAGGCGCTGCGCTTCCACTACGCCCACACGCTGGAGGAATGGTACCGGCGCACCGTCGCGCACCGGGAGGAGATCGTCGCCCTCTACGACGAGCGCTTCTACCGCATGTGGGAATTCTACCTCGTCGGCGCCGAAGCCGCCTTCCGCTACGGCGGAATGGTCAATTGGCAGCTGCAATATGTGAAGCGCCGCGACGCGCTGCCGATGACCCGCGACTATATGTACGAGGAGGAGCGCCGGCTGCGCGAGGCGGAAGAGCCGCCGCAGTGGCACCTCGCCGCGGAGTGACGACTTCCCCTCCCCGCGCGCAGGGAGGGGAGTGAAGGTCACCCGCGCCGGCGCAGCGCCTGGCGGGCGGCGCGGCGCTCGTCGGGGGTGACGGTGCCGTCGCGGTTCGCGTCGGCGCGCTCGAACAGGCGGAGCGCACGGCTCTGCGCCTCCCGCAGCGAGACGCGGCCGTCGCCGTCGCCGTCGAGCGCGGCGAATATCCTCGCCCGGAAGCCGCCGCCGCCGCGCATCATCGCCCCCGGAGCCCGCTCGCGCCGAGCGCCGCCGCGAAGGCTGCCGCGCGGTGCGTCGAACTCCTCGCGGCTGAGGACTCCGTCGCGATCGGCGTCGAGCCGCGCGAACAGGGCCTCCCGGCCCTGGCCGCGGCGCCCCTCGAAGCGATCGGCGCGAGCCGCGCCTCGTGCCTGAACCTCGTCGCGGGTCACGAAGCCGTCGTGATCGGCGTCGGCTTGGGCGAAACGGGCCTGGACCCGCGCCTCGATCTCGGCACGGGTGACGGCCCGGTCCGGGGCGCGACCCGGGAACGGCGGCTGGGACGAAGCGGGAAGCGGGGCCAAGGCGGCGAGCGCCGCGCCGGCCAAGACGATCTTGTTCATCTCACGGCTCCTCGAAGTGGCGGTCGATGCGGCCTGTCCTTGGCCGCAGCCCACTGTATCTTTCTTGAACGCGTTCGTGCGGCTGTGGCAAGGCTGGGCGTCGGCTGAGCGGGGAGCGGGTGTGGACCGGACGAATGCGCCATGGTGGGAGCGCCGCTGGGGCGTGGCGGCGCTCGCCCTGCTGGCGGCATTGCCCCTGCTCTGGCCGAACGTCCCGCCGCTCGTCGACCTGCCCGGCCATATGGGCCGCTACCGTGTCGAGCTCGACATCGCCCATTCGCCCATCCTCCAGCAATTCTACGGCTTCCGCTGGGGGATCATGGGCAATCTGGGCGTCGACCTGCTGATCATCCCGCTCTCGAAACTCTTCGGCCTGGAGCTCGCGACCAAGCTGATCGTCCTCTCCATCCCCGTGATGACGGTGCTCGGCTTCCTCTGGGTGGCGCGGGAGGTGCACGGCCGGGTGCCGCCGACGGCGCTGTTCGCCATCCCCTTCGCCTACGGCCACCCCTTCATCTTCGGCTTCGTCAACTTCTCCCTCTCTATGGCGTTCGCGATGCTCGCCTTCGCCTTGTGGCTGAGGCTCGCCCGGCTCGGCCGCCTTCGGCTGCGCGCGGCCCTGTTCGTGCCCATCTCGATCGCCATCTGGTTCACCCACACGTTCGGCTGGGGCACGCTCGGCGTGATGGCCTTCTCGGCGGAGCTCGTGCGCCAGCACGACAAGGGCCGCGGCTTCATCGAATCCGCCTTCCGCTCCGGAATCCACTGCCTGTCGATCGCCCCGCCGATCCTGCTCATGCTGCTCTGGCGCAGCGGCCACCATGTCGGCGGCTTCACCGGCGACTGGTTCAACTGGCGCGCCAAATATTACTGGCTGATCATGGCCCTGCGGGACCGGTGGTTCGAGCTCGATCTCGTCTCGGTGATCATCGCCCTGCTGCTGATCGTCGGCGGGGTGAGGAGCCCGCGCCTCGGCTTCTCCCGCAACCTCGCCGCTTCCGCCCTCTTCCTCCTTCTCGTCTACATCCTCCTCCCCCGCATCGTCTTCGGCTCGGCCTATGCCGACATGCGCCTCGTCCCCTATCTGCTCGCCGTCGCGCTCATCGCCATCCGATTGAGGGAGAATGCCGACGCCCGCTTCGCCCGCAACCTCGCGATCGGCGCCTGCCTCTTCCTCGGCGTCAGGATCGCCTCGAACACCCTCAGCTTCTGGATGTACGACCGGACCTACGACAGGGAGCTTGCGGCGGTCGAGCATCTGCCGGTCGGCGCGCGGCTGGTCTCGTTCGTCGGCGTCCCCTGCCAGCCGAACTGGAAGATGTCGCGGCTCGAGCATCTTCCCGCCATGGCCCTGGTCCGCCGCCTCGCTTATGCCAACGACCAGTGGATCATGCCCGGGGGGCAGCTGCTCTCCAGCCGCCTCGCCGGCGCCCGCGACTATGCCTACGATCCCTCGCAGCAGACCGGCATGATCATCTGCCGCGGGGAGGAATGGCATTCGCTCGACCAGTCCTTGCGCGAATTCCCCCGCGACGCCTTCGACTATGTCTGGCTGATCCAGCCGCCGCCCCACGACGAATCGCTGACCGCAGGGCTGGCGCCGGTCTGGCGCAGGGGCTCCAGTGTGCTCTATAGGGTGGTCGACCGAACCCCGCCCCAAAGCCTCCCGAAAGCCCCTTCATGACCGCTCCGGCGCTGTCGATCGTCGTTCCCTGCTACAATGAGGAGCCGTGCCTGGCGGAGCTCCACGCCCGGCTCACCGCCGCCGCGCGCGGCGCGGTCGGAGAGGATTACGAGATCGTCCTCGTCAACGACGGGTCGCGCGACCGCAGCTGGGAGATGATGCGCCAGCTGTCCGCGACCGACCCGCGTCTGGTCGCGATCAACCTCTCGCGCAACCACGGCCACCAGCTCGCGCTCACCGCCGGCCTGGACCTGTGTGCCGGGGAGCGCATCCTGATCATCGACGCCGACCTCCAGGACCCGCCCGAGCTCCTCCCGGACATGCTGGCCGAGATGGACCGCCAGACCGCGGACGTCGTCTACGCCGTCCGCCGCGCACGCGCCGGGGAGACCGCCTTCAAGCTCGCCACCGCGAAGCTCTTCTACCGCGGCCTCTCCAAGCTCGCCGAGATAGAGATACCGCGCGACACCGGCGATTTCCGGCTGATGAGCCGCCGTGCGCTCGACGCCTTGCTCAGCCTACCCGAGCAGGCGCGCTTCATCCGCGGAATGGTCGCCTGGGTCGGCTTCCGGCAGGTCCCGATCGTCTACGACCGCGCCGAGCGGCATGCCGGGCAGACCAAATATCCCTTCTCGAAGATGCTCCGCTTCGCGCTCGACGCGGTCACGGGATTTTCGACCGCGCCGCTGCGCTTCGCCAGCCATTTCGGACTCTGGCTGGTCGCCGCCTCCTTCCTCATCCTGATCTACATCGCGGTCGGCTTCTTCAGCGGAAGCGCCATACCGGGCTGGACCTCGCTGATGCTGCTCGTCGTCATGCTCGGCGCGGTGCAGATGTTCGTCCTCGGCCTGATCGGAGAATATATCGGCCGGCTCTACATCGAGGCGAAGCGGCGGCCGCTCTACATCGTCTCCGACATCGCCGGCCGCGCCGCGGGGGCGCACCCGTCGCTAGGCCATGTCGCTCACGCCGCCGAGGCGATGGCGACCAGCGACAGTCCGGGCGGGAACGGCAGCCGGCCGATCGCGTAGCGTTCCAGCCGGAACGCGGCTTCGAACAGGCGGTTGAGCGGGGCCGGAGGCGGCGTGTCGGCGCTGTCGTCCTGCTTGCGGAACAGGCGCTCCGCCAGGCGCGAGGTCACCGCGAGCGGGAAGAGCAGCGAGTTGAAGTAGCTCAGCATATGGAGCCGCAGCCGCGCCGCACCGACGACCGCGCGGAGCGTCCGCTTCGTGTAGCGGCGCTGGTGGTGGTTGACCCTGTCGTGCGCGCTCCACATCCAGGGGTGGGCGGGCACCGCGATGAGGATGCGGCCCCCCGGCCTCAGCTTGCCGGCGATGCTGACCAGCGCCTGCCTGTCCTCCGCGACATGTTCGAGCACGTCGAGGAGACAGATGAGGTCGTAGGCGCCGTTCTCGATCCCCACCAGGTGGGGGAGCGGGGCGTCGAGCACCGGGCGGCCGAGGCGCGCGCTGGCCACCGCGCGCGCCCGCGCGTCGATCTCGACCGCGTCGAGCCGGCCGAAGCCGCGCAGCATGTCGAGATTGGGTCCGGTGCCGCAGCCGATCTCGAGGATGCGCGGGTTCTCCGGCAGCGGGATCCGGTCGGCGATCAACCGGGCGAGGATGTCGCGGCGCGCCCGGTACCACCAGTGGCGGTCCGCATATTCCGCCATCCGGTCATAGACCACCCGTTCCATCAGCCGAACACCCACCACCGGTTGAGCGCGAAGGTGGCGAAGGGCGTGACGAGCACGGCGGGGACGAGCGGCCACCAGGTGGGGCCGTGGAAGAAAGGGCCGGTGAGGACCCAGGTGAACGCCATGTTGAGCACCATGCCGACCGACTGGACGAGGATGAAGCGGCTCTGAGTGGCCGCCGACCCCTCGTCCTTGCCGTGCCCCTTGAAGCTCCAGCGGCTGTGCAGGACGTAGCCGACCCCGACCGCCACCGCGAAGGCGAGGACGACGGCGACGACCGGGTGGACGACGTAGGTGGCGAGCGGCCAGTAGATGACCGCGTAGAGCGCCGTCGAAAAGAGGCCGACCAGCCCGAAGCGGACGAGCTGTCCGGCAAGCGTGGTCATCGCGCCTTCGTTCTTCACTTCAGCGCGTTCTCCCGTCCGCCCGCTTGCCCTTTGGGGGTGACCGACTAATGCGGGCGCGAGGGGTTGAAAAGGGGGAAGCATGGAGGAGCTCGACAGGCTGGAGAAGCACTGGCGCTGGTGGCTGCTCCTGTTCTGGCTGTGCGCGGCCGCGGCGCTCATCTACGCGAAATGGAGCGCCATCCGCAGCTTCGGGCTCGGCGACACCGACGACAATATGCGGATCATGGAGGTTCGCGCCTGGCTGGCCGGCCAGCCCTGGTACGATTTGCGCCAATATCGTCTCAACCCGCCCTTCGGCGCCGACATCCACTGGTCGCGCCTCGTCGACCTTCCTATCGCCGGCCTGAAGCTCGGCCTGACGCCCTTGCTAGGAGGGGCCGGTGCGGAAAAGGTCGCCGTGACCGTCGCGCCGCTGCTGCCGATGGCCGTGGCGATGGCCGCGGTGGCGGCGGTCGCGCGGCGGCTGCTGGCGCCCAGCGCCTTCGCCCTGGCGATCGCCGTCCTTCTCTGCGCGCAGTCGCCGCGCGCGATGTGGGCGCCGCTTCGCATCGACCATCACGGCTGGCAGCTCGCCTTCCTCGCCTGCGCCCTTGCCGGGCTGACGGATCCCAAGCGCGCGCGCGGCGGCCTCATCCTCGGGCTCTCCACGGCGCTGTCCGTCGTCATCGGCCTCGAGATGCTCCTCTACCTCGCCTTGGCGGGCGGGCTTGCGGTGCTGATGTGGGTACGCGACCGCGGCGAGGCCCGGCGCCTTCTCACCTACGGCGCCAGCCTCGCCGGAGGGACGGCGGCCGGCTACCTCCTGTTCGCGTCCTGGGCGAACCGGGCGCCGATGTGCGACGCGCTCTCGCCCGTCTGGCTGTCGGCGCTGAGCGGCGCCGGCGCGGTCGCCATCCTCCTCGCCTTGCTGCCCCTGCGATCCTGGCCGCTTCGCCTCGGTGCGGCGGCGGTCGGCGGAGTCGTCGTCGGCGCCGCCTTCGCGCTCGCCTGGCCGCACTGCCTCGGACGGCTCGAGAACGTCTCGCCCGAGGCCACCCGGCTGTGGCTGGTCAACGTCCGCGAGGCGCGCCCGATCTACCTTCACGGGCTCCAGACGGTCGTGATCGTCTGCGCCCTGCCGATCATGGGCCTGATCGGCTATGCGACGATGCTTTGGCGGAGCCGGCGGGATCCGGAGCGCCTGATGCTCTGGGGCCTCGTCGCCGCCCCCGCTCTTCTCGCCGCGCTCCTCCTGCTCTGGCAGGCGCGGGCGGGACCGGCGGCGCAGCTCCTCGCCGTGCCGGGCGCGACGGGACTGGCCTGGGTGCTCCTGCCCTGGACGTTCGGCAACCGCTTCATGCTGGTCCGCGTGGTGGGGACGGTCGGCGCCTTCCTGCTCGTCTCCGGCCTCCTCGCCCAGCAGGTGGCGAGCTGGGTTCCGCAGCCGGCGAGGCCGGCGATGAAGACCGTCAAACGCGCCGACGGCCTGTGCTGGAGCCTGTGGGGCCTTCACCCGGTGGCGCTGGTGCCGAAAGGCTATGTGCTGACCCATGTGGACCTCGGGCCGCGGCTCATCGCCGTCACCCATCACGACGCCGTCGCCGGCCCCTACCACCGCAACGGGCGCGACATCGTCGACGTGATGCTCGCCTTCCGCAGCACGCCCGAATACGCCCACCAGGTGATCGAGCGCCGCGGGATCGACTATGTCCTCGTCTGCCCGAGCATGTCGGAGACCACCATCTATTCGACCCAGGCGAAGAACGGCTTCTACATGCAGCTGATCAGGGGCCAGGTGCCGGACTGGCTTGAGCCGGTGCCGCTGCCCAAGGCGTCGCCCTTCCGGATGTGGCGCGTCAGACGCTGAAGCTGACGGAGATCCCGTCGATGACGAACTGGGCGGCGAGCGCGGCGAGGATGACGCCGAGCAGCCGGGTCAGCATCGCCTCCGTCTTGTGGCCGAGGATCCGCATCAGCGGCGCCGCGGCGAGCAGCGCGAGCAGCGTCAGGATCAGCACTGCGACGAGGGCGCCGACGACGGTCAGCGACTCGCGGAGGCCGTTGCTGCGGGCCATGAGCAGCATCACCGACGCGATGGATCCGGGCCCGGCGATCATCGGGATCGCCATCGGAAAGACGGAGATGTCCTCGTGCTGGGGGTCCGCGTTCACTTCCTGCGCGCGGTGCTCCCGGCGCTGGGTCCGCTTCTCGAACACCATCTCGAGCGCGATCAGGAACAGCATGATGCCGCCCGCGATGCGGAAGGCGGCGAGGCTGATGCCGAGATGCTTGAGCAGATCCTCCCCAAGCAGCCCGAAGAAGAGGAGGATGCCGGCGGCGACGAGCACGGCTCGGATCGCCATCATCCGCCGCTCGCCGGGCGGCGCCTCGCGGGTCAGGCTGGCGTAGATGGGCGCGCAGCCCGGCGGGTCGATGACGACCAGCAGGGTGACGAAGGCGGAGGAGAAGAGCTCGATCACGACCCCTTCCGCGGCGCCCCGCCGGAGGACTTCCGGCCGCTCATCGGGAGGCGCTGATCAGGAGGTCCATCCGCAGGTCGCCGATCAGCCGCTGAAGCAGCCAGATGACGAGCAGCAGCACCATGGGGCTGAGGTCCAGGCCACCGAAATCGGGAAGTATCTTGCGGATCGGCCGGTAGAAGGGGTCGGTGAGCTTCTCGAGCCCGCCGATCAGGCCCCGCACGAAAGGGCTGTGGCTGTTGACGACGTTGAACGCCACCAGCCACCCGAGGATGACCTGGATGATGATGACCCAGCTGAAGATCCATAGGACGATCCCCAGCAGATCGAGCAACGTCAGCATGCGCCCTCCACTCCTCCGCGTCGAGCGGATGTAGGGAAGCGGCGCGCCTGCGGCAATGCCCGCGCCCAGGCCTCAGCCGTGGGCGGCTTCCCGTCCGGCGCCCTGCGACGCGACGATGAGATCGGCATATTCCTCGGCGAGGCGGCGGTGGCAGTCCGCGGCGAGCGGATGCCTCGCGCGCGCCGCCGCACGCTGCTCGGCCGCTATGCGCGAGCGATAATAATCGAGGTCGGTCTGTTCCATTCTTCCCCCCCGGGAGCGAATGAAGGCAGACTATGCCCGTCCTGCCGCTGGGACAATGACATGGATCAGTGGGGAGGCTATGTTGATCGCCGCTCTCGAAAGGCCTGTCATGCGTCTGCTTCCCCTCGCCCTTCTGCCGGCCCTGCTCGGCGGCTGTCTCGCCAAGACCGCCGTCGACGTCGTCACCCTTCCCGTGAAGGCCGCGTCGAAGACCGTCGACCTCCTCACCACCAGCCAGGCCGAGGCCGACCAGAAGCGGGGCCGCGCGCTTCGCGAGCGCGAGGAGTGCCTCGGCAAGGAGGAGCGGCGGGCGGCCCGGGAGCATCGCGAGCCGGACGCGGCCCGCTGCCCGGAACCGCCAAGGCGGTGATCAGAGCGCGATCGCGACCGTCTTGAGCTCGGTATAGGCCTCGATGCCGTAGCGCCCCTGCTCCCGGCCGAAGCCGGACTGCTTGTAGCCGCCGAACGGCAGCGCCACGTCGGCGGCGGACGGGCAATTGCCCCAGACCATGCCGGCCTTCAGCTTCGCGGCGAGCTTGTGCATGGCCGACACGTCGCGGGTCCAGATGCTGGCTGCGAGGCCGTAGCTCGTGTCGTTGGCCGCCTTGGCGACCTCGTCGAGATCCTCGTAGCGCTGCGCCGCGAGAACGGGACCGAATATCTCCTCGCGCACCACCGCCATGTCTGGCCTCACGTCGACCAGCACGGTCGGGTTGACGAAATAGCCGTCTCCCCCCGGCGCGTCGCCTCCGCAAAGCACCGAGGCGCCCTCCTTGCGCCCTTTCTCGATATAGCCGAGCACCCGCGCATGCTGCTCGCTGGAGACGAGCGGCCCCATCATCGTGTCCGGGGCAAGCGACGGCCCCACCTTCCACTGCGCGGCATTGGCGGCGACCGCCTCGAGGAGCGCGTCGAACACGTCCTTGTGCGCGAACAGGCGCGAGCCGGCGATGCAGACCTGGCCCGAATTGGCGAAGATCGAGCGCGCCGCCCCCGCCGCGGTCCGCTGCACGTCGACGTCGGGAAGGACGATGACCGGCGACTTGCCGCCGAGCTCCAGCGTCACCCGCTTGAGCGTCTCCGTAGCGTTGCGGTTGATCAGCTTGCCGACCTCGGTGGAGCCGGTGAACGCCACCTTGTCCACGTCCGGGTGGCGGACCAGCCGGTCGCCCGCAGTCTCGCCGAGCCCGGTGACGATGTTGACGACGCCGTCGGGGATGCCGGCCTCGGCCACCAGGTCGCCGAGGCGAAGCGCGGTCAGCGACGTCTGCTCGGCCGGCTTGAGCACGGCGGTGCAGCCGGCGGCCAAGGCGGGCGCGATCTTCTGGACCGCCATCATCAGCGGGAAGTTCCACGGCACGATCTGGGCGCAGACGCCGACCGGCTCGCGGCGGACATAAGCGTGGACGCTTCCAACCGGCATCCCCGCCGGCTCGACATGCTCGCCGGCGATCTTGGTCGCCCAGCCCGCCATGTAGCGCAGCGTCTGGACCGACCTCGGGAGATCATAGCCCTGGCTCGCGACGCGGGGCTTGCCGTTGTCGATGGATTCGAGCTCGGCCAGCTCGGGCGTATGCTCTTCGAGGAGCGCCGCCAGCCGCTCCATCAGCCGCTCCCGCTGGTAAGGGGGGAGGCCGGACCAGCGTCCGTCGTCGAAGGCGCGCCGGGCCGCCGCCACGGCGCGGTCCACATCGGCATCCGACGCGTCGACGACCGCGGCGATCTCCTTGCCCGTCGAGGGATCGTAGACCGGAAGGGTGCGGCCGTGGGTCGAGTCGATCCAGCGCCCGTCGATGAAGAGGGCGGGCGCGCGGGCGAGCGCCTTGCGGGCGGCCTCCGAATAATCGGGCTGGGCGGCGAGGCGGGTCATCTCGTTCATCGGCGGCGTCTCCTCGTCGGCATCGGCTTCGCAGCCGGACTAGGAGTTGCCAGGCTCCCACGCAACTCTTCGCGCCGTCATGCTTTGAGGCGGACCATGCCTGCTTCAGCCCCCGTCATCCTCGCCTTCGGCGACAGCCTCGTCGCCGGTTACGGTCTCCCCCGCGAAGACGGCTTCGCCCCGCAGATGGAAGCCGCCCTCAGGGCGCGCGGGCTGGACGCCACGGTGATCAACGCCGGCGTGTCCGGCAACACCTCGGGCGGCGCGAGCGTCAGGCTCAAATGGGTGCTGGACCGGCTGCCGTCCCCACCGGACCTCGCCATCGTGGCGCTCGGCGGCAACGACATCCTGCGCGCCATTCCGGCCCGCGAGACTCGCGAGGACATGGCGACCATCCTCACGCGCCTCGAGGAGCGGGGAGTCCCGGTGGTGCTCGCCGGCATGGTGGCGCCGCCCTTCCTCGGCGACGGCTACAGGAAGGCGTTCAACGCCCTCTTCCCCGATCTCGCCCGGGAGCATCGGGTGGCCGGCTTCTACCCCTTCTTCCTGACGGGCGTGGCGGGGAATCCGAAGCTCAACCTTCCGGACGGCCTCCATCCCAACCGCGCGGGCGTGGCGCGGATGGTGGCGGGCGTTCTCCCGATCGTCACACGCGCGCTGGGCGCCTAGCCGCCGAGCACGATCTCATGGCCGAAGTTCAGGCCGATGCGGCCGTCCCTCGACCAGCGCACGAAGGCGTGGATGCGGCTGCATTCCGGGAACTGGACCAGCACCGTCTCGCCGAGGCGCGGCGAAAGCGCGCTCTCCACCATCGTGCCGCGCGAGGAGATGTTGAGGACGGGGACCTCGTGGGGCGCCCCCCGGAACCAGATCGTGGCGCTCTCGATCAGACCTTCGTAGCGCGGCTCGCGGCGCCGCTCGTCCCCGGCCGTCTCGATCTTCTGCTGAACGCCCATAGGCTCCTCCGCAATCGCATGGGAGCATGGACCCGAGAGCCTTTAGATTTCCCTAGCGTCCGGGAAATCTGCCTAACCTGCTTAAGCGGCGGGCCGTTTTGTCGGAACAACGGCTCCGGGACTCGTGTTTCGTTTCTTGTCCGCAACAGCGAACCGCAAGGTGAATGACGAACGATCGACGCAACACGCCTCCGCTGGAACTCTGGGGAGGTGTCGAATGCACCATCGTCCGCCTCGGCGACGACTATCGCGACCAGACGGCGGAGACGGGCCACCTCCAGCGCCGCGACGACATCGCTCTGATCGCCGGGCTCGGCATCAGGACGGTGCGCTACCCGATCCTGTGGGAAGCGATCGCTCCCGATCGCCCCGACGATCTCGACTTCGCCTGGACCGACGAGCGGCTAGCCATGCTGAGGGAGCGCGGCATCCGGGTCATCGGCGGCCTGCTCCACCACGGTTCGGGCCCCCGCTATACCGACCTGCTCGACCGCGACTTTCCAGCCAAGCTCGCCGACTTCGCGGCGCGGGTGGCCGACCGCTATCCGTGGATCGAGATGTGGACTCCCGTCAACGAGCCGCTGACCACCGCCCGCTTCTCCGGCCTCTACGGCCATTGGTACCCGCACGGGAGGGACTATCCCACCTTCCTGCGTGCCCTCGTCAACCAATGCCGAGGCACCTTGGAGGCGATGCGCGCCATCCGGCGGCACGTTCCGGGCGCCAAGCTGGTGCAGACGGAGGATCTCGGAAAGACCTTCTCGACGGCGCCGCTGCGCTACCAAGCCGTGCACGAGAACGAGCGTCGGTGGCTGAGCCTCGACCTGCTCTGCGGGCGGGTCGATCCCCGGCACAATTGGCACTCCTTCCTGTCCCAGGCCGGCGTCGGCGCGGAGGAGATTGACGCGTTCCAGGGAGGCGAGGGGACGCCGGACCTGCTCGGCATCAATCACTATCTCACCAGCGAGCGGTTCCTCGACCACCGTCTCCACCTCTATCCCGGGCAGCAGGCGGGCGGGAACGGGCGCGACACCTATGTCGATGCCGAAGCCGTCCGGGTGAAGCGCCTCGAGCCCGACACCGGAATCGGGCCGCGGCTCCGCGAAGCCTGGGAGCGCTACCGCATCCCCCTGGCGGTGACCGAGGTCCACCACGGCTGCCATCGCGACGAGCAGCTGCGCTGGTTCGCCGAGGCCTGGAAGACCTGCGGCGCGCTGCGGGAGGAAGGGATAGACCTGCGCGCCGTCACGCTCTGGTCGATGTTCGGCAATGTCGACTGGCGGTTCCTGCTGACCCAGCGCAACGGCGTCTACGACCCGGGGGCGTTCGACGCCCGCGGCGAGACGCCGAGGCCGACCGCGGTGGCGAGCGCCGCCAGGGCCTTTGCCAAAGGCGAGGATTTCGACCATCCGGCGCTCGACAGCCCCGGCTGGTGGCGCCGGCCGCCGCGCCTCTATCCGTGGAACGGGCGCTGCAAGAGCTTCGAATGGGGCGGCCGCAAGCTGCTCGTCACCGGCGCCACGGGCACGCTCGGCCGCGCCTTCGCCCGCATCTGCGAGGAGCGCGCCCTCCCCTTCTGCCTCACCACCCGGGCCGAGCTCGACATATGCGACGACGCCTCGATCGCCGCCGCCCTCGAGGAGCATCGGCCGTGGGCGATCGTCAACACCGCCGGTTTCGTCCGGGTGCCGGATGCGGAACGCGAGCCCGACGCCTGCCTGCGCGCCAATGCTCTCGGCCCCGAGAAGCTCGCCCGCGCCTGCACCGCCGCCGGCATCCCGCTCGTCACCTTCTCCTCCGACCTCGTCTTCGACGGCACGCTCGGAAGGCCCTATCGGGAGGACGACCCGGTGAGCCCCACCGGGATGTACGGCCTCAGCAAGGCCAGGGCCGAAAGCCAGGTGCTCGGCGTGATGGAGGACGCCCTGATCGTCCGCACCAGCGCCTTCTTCGGTCCGTGGGACCGGTACAATTTCGCCTGGAACGTGCTCGCCTCCCTCGCCCGCGGCGAGCCGGTCAGGGCCTGCGACCGCACCGAGATATCGCCCACCTACGTGCCCGATCTCTGCCACGCGACTCTCGACCTGCTGATCGACGGCGAGAGGGGCGTGTGGCACCTGGCCAACCAGGGCCGGCTGAGCTGGTACGAATTCGCCTACAAGGTCGCGGAAGGCGCGGGCTACGACCCGGCCATGGTTGAGCCGCTCACGGCGGGCCGTGGGTCGCTCACCGCCCTCGACAGCGGTCGAGGGCCTCTGCTCCGGCCCTTCGAGCATGCGCTCGGGGACTATCTGGTCCAGGTGCGCGACCGCGAGGATCTGGCGCCGGAGACGGACGTCGCGGCCGAGTGACCGTCAGATCTCGTAGCCCATCCGCTCGGCCCAGGGCGCGAGGAGGGGAAGGACCGCCTCGAGCTGGGGGCGGTAGCGCTCCCAGCGGCCTTTCGACCGCTTGTAGATGGGCTCGGTGACCTGGGCGTAGCTTGCCGTGCGGATATGGTCGCGCTTGGCGGCGCTGCGCTGGTTGTCGAGGACGTGCGCGTCCCACTCCAGGCCGAGGAAGGCGAGCAGCGGCCGCATCTCCGCCTCCAGGTCCTCGACCATGTTCTCATAGCGCACCCGGTGGACGCGGAGCGGGAGCAGCGACTCCGCCCGCGCCCAGGCGTCGAAGGCCGCGTCGTAGGTGCGCGCCGCCTCTTCCAGGTCGGTGAAGCTCCGCATCGCGAGGTTGAGCTGGAAGTTCGACATGAAGCAGGACAGGAGGCTGTCGCAGGGATGGCGCTCGACGAAGATCACCCGCGCGTCGGGGAACAGGCGGTGGATGAGCGGCAACCGCGTCATGTGGAGCGGATTCTTGTCGACCACGTCGCGGCCGGCGGGGACGGCGGCGACCCTCTCGAGCTCCTCGAAATAGCGCCGGCGCAGCCGGTTCGCCTCGGCCGGTGAAAGGCCGGCGAGGCGAGCGTCGCCGCCAAGCTCTCCCTCGACCCCGTGCAGCACCGGCAGTTCCTCCAGCACATGGAGGCTCGGCACGTTCATGAGCAGGGTGTCGAGCAGGGTGGTGCCCGAGCGCGGGAAGCCGACGATGAAGATCGGCGCGCGCGGCGCGTCGTCCACCTCCACCCGCGTCCACGCCGCCACCTGGTCCGGCGTGATCAGCGCGGCGTTGGCGGCGACGATCTCCCGATAGCTCGGCCCCCGCGGCGGCGGCCGGGTCGCCAGCGCGGCGCGGTTCATCTCCTCGAAGGCGGCGAACGCCTGCGCCGGGCGGCCGAGGCGGTCGGCCAGCTCGGCGATGAGCTGCCACCGGCGCGCCGGGTGGATCGTCTCCGGCACGCTTTCGGCGATCGGCATCGCCTCCTCGAAGCGGCCTTGCCGCCGCAGCGCCCAGGCTTTCAGGAAGGCCATTTCCGGCGCCGCATGCCCCCTCGCCTCGGCCTCGTCCAGCAGGGCGGCGAGATCGTCGACGCGATTGAGGTTCTCCAGAAGCAGTCCGAGCTCCAGCCAGGCCTCGCTCGATCCGGGCGCGAGGCGAAGCGCGCTGCGATAGGCCTGCTCGGCGGCGGCGAACTCGCGGACCGACGCCTCGGCGAGCCCGAGCTCCGCAAGTATCTCGGCATCGCCGGGGAAGCGCCGCGCGGCATCGCGCATCAGCGCCTGCCGCTCCTCGAACCGCTCCGCCCGCGACAGCCGCTCCGAGAGGTTGCGGTACATTTGCGGATGCCCCGGGCTGAGCGCGATCGCGCGCGCCAGTGCGTCGATCGCCCCGTCATTGTCGCCCAGCTCGGCCCGAACGTTGCCGAGATTGTTCAAGCTCTCGAAATCGTCGGGGAAGGCCGAGACCACGGCTTCGTAGGCCGATGCCGCTTCGGCGGGCCGCCCCTGCTGCTGGTGCACGTAGGCGGCGAGGCGCAGCAGCTTGGGGTCGCGCGGGCCGCCTGCGCAGACCGCCCCCGCCCGCTCCAGGGCGCCTGTCGCGACGAGGGCTCCGGCGAGGTTGATCCGAGTCGCCAGGTCGGCGGGGTCGGCGGCCAGGGCCGCCTCGAAATGGGGAATGGCCGCGGCCGGGTCGCCCCCCTGCGCCGCCAGCAGCCCGGCGAAGGCGCGCAGCGGCGCGACCCGCGGGTGGCGGCGCGACGCGGCCTCGGCTTCGGCGCGCGCGCCGGCGAGATCGCCGCGCCGCAGGCGTTCGAGGGCGGGCGCCAGGCCGGGGGGCATTTGCGTCATAAGCGGGCTCAGCTTCGAGGGGGCGCGACATCGAAGGCGACGGTCAACCGCTCGCCTTCGCCGAAAGGCACCGTGCCATGCCACATCGTCGAGGGGAAGAGGACGAGCCGCCCGGGCCTGGGTTCGACGGTGCGCAAGGGCCCGAGGCCGGTGCGGAGGGATTCCTGGGGCTCGCCGAGCGTCAGCCACCCGGCCGGCGGAGCCCCGCGCGCGGCGGGCGCTGGGAGCGAGACGTAGAGCGCCGAGCTGATCCAGCCGAGCGGATGGAGGTGGTTGGAATGGCGGCCGCCGCCGGCGAGGCGGACGGACCAGGAGCCGGAGAAGCGGACCGGCGCGCCGCGGGGCGCGGACAGGAGGGGGTGGCCCTCGATCCGAGGCGGGAGCTGCGCGACATGTTCCGCCACCGCCTCGACGACGGCGCGCCGCAGCGCCCTGATCTCCGGCTCGACCCGGGCGAAGAGCGGGCCGTCGGTCTGAGTCCCTCCGCGGACGGACTGGTCGAGCGGCTGCTGGGCCGCGAAGTGGAGGCCTCTCAGCCGCTCCGCCAGCGCCTGCAGGGGCGGCAGCCGGTCGGCGATGTCGTACACGCCGACAAGGCGGGAATCCCCCTCCAGCCACGCCCAGCGCGGGTCGCCGGTGAGCCGCCAGGCGATGGAGAGGTAGGGCCAAAGCCCGCCCCCGACGTGCGGGGCGACCGGCTCGGCGAGGGACAGCGCCTCCTCCGGCCGGCCGGAGCGCAGGGCGTGCCGCACGCGATGGACCAGATGGTCGAGCGCGCGGGGCGGGCCGAGGGCGGCGAAGAGTCGGTCGGCCGCCGCCAGGTCGCCCGTTTCGGACGCGGCCGCCGCCTCGTGGAGATCGAAGAGCGGCGCCCGCCCCGCCGCGGCCCGGGCGCGCGCGGCGGTCGCCGGCACCGAAGCGTACATCTCCGCTCCGGCGAGAAGGTCGAGCAACCCCTTCCAGAGGTTCCCGTCGGTCGGACGGACGGCGAGCGCCGCCTCGAAGCTTCGGCCATGGTCATGCCGGTCGCCGGCCATCCAGCGCAGGCGCGACAGCGTGGCGTGGCCCTCGACCCAGCCGGGATGGCGGCGCAGCTCCGCCTCAAGCCCCGCCTCCGCCTCGTCGCCGCGCCCTGCAGCGACCTGCGCGGCCGCGCGCCCGAGCAGCACCGCGCCGTCGAGCGGCGCCAGCGCCCGCGCTTGCTCGAACGCCTCGACCGCCGGCAGGCCTGCCTCCAGCCTCGCGCGGGCATGGCCATGCGCGATCAGCGCGTCGGCGGGCGCCAGCGCGGCGGCGCGGCGGAACGCCTCGACCGCCGGCGCCAGGTCCTCCAGGGCCCGATGGGCGAGGCCGGCCATCTGCCACAGGCGCGGGTCGCCGCCGTGGACGCGCAGCGCCGCCTCGAGCACAGGCAGCGCCTCCGCCTCCAGGCCGGCGTCGAAGGCCGCGGACGCCGCTTCGAGCGCCGACTGGGCATCGCCGGGCCGGGCCTCGCGAAGCCGCTGCCGCGCCTCGGCGCTCACAGGCCCTCCAGCGGCCCGTCCGGATCCGTGGCGAGCATCACCGCGCCGACGGCCTCGCGCTCGGCCGGGGACAGGTCCGGGTGCCAGGTGTCGACGATCAGGATGACGCGCAGCGCGTCGCTCGGATTGGCCGCCTCGTGCTCGATCGTGTCGTCGAACACCCAGGCCTCGCCGACGCGCCACTCCCGCCGCTCCGCTCCGACGCGGAACCAGCAGCCCGCCGGCACGATCAGCGGCAGGTGGCAGACCAAACGGGTGTTGGCGACCCCGGTGTGCGGCGGGATGTGCGCGCCGGGCGCGAGCAGCGAGAACATCGCGTTCGGCCCGCGGCCCGGCACGCGCGGCGGGTCGACCGACCCGAGCAGCGCCATGGTCGCCGGGCAGTGGCGCGCATTGGCCTCGACGGTGGTGCCGTTGCGGACGAGGTGGATCGCCGTCCAGTCGCGGTTGCGGTTGAGCGCCTGCCACTGCCGCAGCGGCACGTCGTCGGGATATTGGATGTAGGGCACCAGCTCGGCCCGCTCCGCGGCCATCACCCGGCGGAAATCCTCGCTGACGGCCTCGGTCGCGGCTTCCAGGGCGGCGAGCCAGGGAAAGGCCTCGCGGTCGTGATATTCCCGCTCCCTCAGCCCCGGATAATGGAAGTGGGTCGGCTCGCAATGATAGACGCGGGTGCGGCGCAGGACGTTGCTCTGGAAGCGGGCGAGCCGGCGGCGCTCCGGCTCGGAGAGGCGCGCCTCCTCCGGCGCCGCGGCGGCGGCGAGGCGGGCTGCGAGGCGGGCCTCATGCTCGTCCCGCTTCGCCTCGGCATGGGCGATCATCGCGGCGAGATGGGCCGGCGGCGCGTCCGGGCGCTGGGCGAGGGCGTAGCCGTAGGTCTCGGCCGCCTCCTCGCCTCGCCCCGCCCGCTCCAGCAGATTGGCCTTGAGGAGCAGGGGCAAAAAGGCGAGCGGCTCGACGCGCAGCGCCCCGGAGACGGCGGCGAGGGCGCCGGAGAGGTCGCCGAGCGCCCGGCACATGGCGCTGAGCTTCAGCCACGGCTCGACCCGCCCGGGATCGAGGGCGGTCAGCCGCTCGAGGAGGCGGCGGGCGGCGGCCGCGTCGCCCCGGCCGGCGGCGGCGTCCGCCTCGCGCTCCAGCTGCTCGGGTCCAGGCGCCGCCGCGTCGTCCATCGCGCCTTCCTAGGGTCAGCGCCGATAACCGGCAATGACCCGCATCCGGGCCACGCGGCGGCGGGGCGCAAAAGAAAACGGCGGACCCGAAGGCCCGCCGTCGTCTTTCGCGGTGACTCCCCGATCAGAAGTTCAGGGTGACGCCGGCGAAGAGGTAGCGCCCGAGCGCGTCGTAGACGTTCGGGAAGGTGTTGCCCGAGCAGTAGACGCCCGGGCAGGCGTTGATCACCGCGCCGGTGCCGTTGGCGCCGATGATCGGCGGCGCCTTGTCGAACACGTTGTTGACGCCGAGGCGGAAGTTGAAGTGATCCGCCAGCCGCGCCGTCAGCGCCACGTCGATATAGTTCTGCGACGGGATCTCGGCGTTGAACGGCGCGAACGGCCCATTCAGCGCCGGGTTCGAGCTCTGACGCTCGACCAGGACCTTGTCGAAGTAACGCCACTGGATCGAAGCCCCGATCCCGTCCGGAGCGTTGTAGCTCAGGCGGACCTTGTGCCTCCACTTGGGGCTCGGCGTCTGGCACTGCAGGCCGAAGAAGCCGACGCAGTCGAACGCGTTGCCGACGCCCGTGTCGTAGGTCAGCTTGTCGAGATAGGTGCCGACCGCGTTCAGGCTGAGGCCGCCCAGCGCGCCGATCTCCATCGAGTAGCTGAACCCGACGTCGACGCCGCGCGTGTGCACGCCGCCGATATTCTGCGTGATGTCGGTGACGTAGCCGTTCGACGTCCGCCACAGCGAGCCGAACTGGTCGCGATGGACGAGGCCGCAGAAGGTCGGGCTCGACGTCGCGGTGCAGGTCGCGAGGATCGTGTCCTGGCCGACCTGCTGGATCGCGCCCTTCACCTTGATGTCGAACCAGTCGACGGTGAGGGCCATCCGCGGCAGGAAGCGCGGCTGGACGACGAGGCCGACCGACTTGGTGGTCGCGACTTCCGGACGCAGGTTCGGGTTGCCGCCGATCAGGCCGTTATACTGGCCCGCCGGGTTGCCGGTGACCACCTGGCCGACCGAAAGGCCCTGGGCGAGACAGCCGGCGTCCGCCGCCGTGATCGGCGCCGGGTTGCCCGCGGCATCGACCTTGGCGCAGGGATCGGCGTTGCCGTTCAGGGCCACGCGCTGCGTCGCGAACAGCTCCTGGATGTTCGGGGCGCGGACGGCGCGGTTGTAGCTGGCGCGCAGGCGGAGGTCGCGAACCGGGGCGAAGTCCAGGCCCAGCTTGTAGGTGTCCGTCTTGAACCCGCGGCCGGCCGCGGCGCCCTTCAGGTCGTAGTCGGACCGGCGGTAGCCGGCCTCGACCGCGAGGCTCTGGAAGAAGTTGTTCTCGACGATCGGGATGCGGATTTCGGCGAACAGCTCGCGCACGTCGAACGCGCCGCGGGCCGGCAGCGTCGGCGCGCCCTGGCCGGCGAGGTCGCCGGTCTGGAACTCGAGGTCGGTGTCGAGGTTCAGCTTGTCCTTGCGGTACTGGGCGCCGAAGGCGACGCCGATGCCGTCCTCGGCCCACGGGAAGGCGAGGCCGTACTGGCCCAGCTTGCCGGTGACGGAGACCTCGGCCACGGCCTGCTCGACCTGGCCGCGCTGGAAGCCCGGGGTCTGCAGGTAGGCGAGGGCCGCCGGGGTGATGGTCCCGCCGAACACGTCGTAGGGAACGCAGTTCGGGTCCTCGCCGGTCGTGACCGAACGGCAGGTCGGCACGCCGCCGACGCTGACCACGTCGAGGGCGCGGTTGAGGCGGGCCACCGAGAAGTCGTTCAGATAGGTCTCGGCGAAGTTGACCCGGGCATATTGATAATAAGCGTCGTACGACCACACCTCGCTGAGGTCGCCGCGCATGCCGATCACGCCGCGATAGGTGGTGTGCTGGAGGTCGTCGACACGGCCGCCGCCCTCGACGTTGCGGCGAAGGATCTGGGCGAAGCCGCGGAAATAGGGCTGGCCGGTGATCGGATCGAAGAACGCCATCGGCGCGCGGATCGCCGGGAGCGGCTGGCCCGCCGGCGTGTTGAACCGGGCGTTGGTGTCCGAGGCGACGGTGCTGCCGTCCGGCGCCACGAGCAGGTTCGCCGGGGCGCAGATCAGCGAGCGCTGCTGCGCGCTGAGCAGCGGGTTGTTGCAGTTCACGGAGAGCGTGTTGCCGAAGTCGCCCGAGGGGGCGATCTGCGCGCGGGTGCGGTCGTCCATGAACATGATTTCGAGATAGGGCTTGAGGGCCGGGCTGATCTCGTAATTGGCGAAGGCGCCGGCCGTGTAGCGCTCGTCCGGGCGCTGGTAGTAATTGTACGGCGCGAAGTTGAACGGCGTCGAGCCCGGGACCAGGGTGCGGTTGGCGCCGATCTGGAACAGCGTCGAGGTGAAGGGCTGGCCGCCGCTGTTCGGCACGTTGATGATGACGGTGCCGTTGGCGGAGGTCGCCGAGCCGCCGCAGTCGACCAGGCGGGTCGGCGCCGCGGTCACCTGCGCGGGGGTCCGCGCCTGGGTGGTGCAGGCGCTGTAGTCGCGCTTGGACTGAAGGATCGGGTTGATCTTGCGGTAGGTGCCGTAGGCGACGACATGGCCGCGGCCGTCGTCGAAGGCGGCGCCGATCTGGGCGCTGAGGTCCACCGCCGCGCCGTCGGTGACGGTGCCGTGCGGATAGGAGAAGCCGCGACGGCCGAGGGCGGCGCGCAGCGACTGGTTGTCGTTGACGTGGTTGTAGAAGCTATACTGACCGTCGAGCTTGATGCCCTCGAAGTCGGTATCCATGATGAAGTTGACGACGCCCGCGACGGCGTCGGAGCCGTAGACCGAGGAGGCGCCGCCGGTCAGCACGTCGACGCGGTCGATGATCGCGGCCGGGACGATGTTGATGTCGGGCGACGGGAAGGAGGGGTCGCCCGGGACGAGCCGGCGGCCGTTGATCAGCACCAGGGTGCGGTTCGAGCCGAGGCCGCGCAGGTTGACCGTGGCGGTGCCGGTGGCGCCGTTGGCGAGGTTGCCGCCCTGCTCGGCGAAGGCTTGCGGCAGCGAGTTGATGAGATCTTCCGTGCGGGTCGTGCCCTGCAGCCGGACTTCCTGGCTGTTGACGACCGTGACCGGGCTGACGGCCGTGAGGTTCGGCTGGGGAATGCGCGAACCGGTGACGACGATGGCGCCGGTGTCGGCGGCGTCGGGATTGGCGTCGGCCGACTGGTTGGGGTTCGCCGCTTCGACCGGACCGGCCTGCGGCTGGGTGTCTTCCGTGCCCTGCTGGCCGGAGCCGCCGGTCGTGCCGCCCTGCGCGAACGCGGGGGTGGCCATGCTCAGCGCGCCGCCGATAAAGGTCGTCGCGAGCAAGGTGTTCAGAATCCGGTTCTTGTTCATGTCTGTCCCCTTAAAGCGGCTCGGGCCGCAGATCTTTTATCATCCCTCGAGCACCAGCGTTGAGACTGGCGAGCCGTGAACTGTTTACGAGATGTAATGAAAGCGAAGCAATTCCCCTCCCTCCGGGTCCCTGCGGATTTTGCGGTTCGTGACATAAATGCCACAGGCGCTCCCGTGCCCGGCGGCGGTTGCGCCGGGCGCCCCCATCGCGCAATAAACGGCCGACCGAGGAGGGGAGTGAGGACATGCGCAGGGGTTTTGCGGCGGCGCTGACGGCGGCGCTTCTGGTCGGGCCGCTCGGCGGGGCGGCGGCGAAGGAGAAGCCGCAGCCGTCCCAGCAACGGCCCGAGGCGTTCGAGGCGCTGGTCCGCTGCCGCGCCATCGCCGACGACAAGGCGCGCCTCCAATGCTTCGACAGCGCCGCGCAGAACCTCCAGCAGGCCGCGGAGCGCAAGGAGCTGGTGGTGATCGACCGCAAGCAGATACGCGAGACCAAGCGCAGCCTGTTCGGCCTCGATTTGCCGCGCCTCAGCATCTTCGGCGGCGGCGACGGCGACAATGACGAGGAAGCCGTCACTTCGATCGAAAGCACCGTCGCCGGCGCCGTTCAGGACGGCAACGGGCGCTGGATCGTCAAGCTCGCGGACGGCAGCACCTGGGCTCAGACCGACAACGAGCCGCTCGCGCTGCGGCCGCGTGCCGGCCAGAAGATCAAGGTGAGGCGGGCGGCGCTCGGCAGCTATACGATGAACGTCAACGGCCAGCCGGCGATCCGCGTCAAGCGCCAGCTCTGAGCCTCAGCGCGGCATCGGCCCCGCCAGCGGCGCGGGGTCGATCCTCGCCTCCCGCCAGCGCATCGCCCAATGGAGGTGCGGCCCCGTCGCGCGGCCGCTCATCCCGACCGTGCCGATCGGCTGCCCCTGCCGCACCCGCTGCCCGACGACGACCGCGCTGGTCGCCAGGTGCAGGAAGGCGCTGTTGAGCCCCATGCCGTGATCGAGGACGACGAGATTGCCTTCGAGCGAGAAGGCGGGCGGGCCGGCGAGGACGACGACCGCATCGGCGGGCGCGACCACCGTCGCCCCGGCGCCGGCGGCGATATCCACTCCGGCGTGGAAGGCGGCGGGCTGGCCGCGATAGACGCGCTGCGCGCCGAACCGGCCGCTGATCCGGCCCACCGCCGGCCACCGGAAGGTCTGCAGCCAGCCTTTCGCCCCAGTGTCGCGTGCGCGCGCCGCGGCGATCCGGGCGAGCTCCCCTTCCCTCAGCCGCAGGAACGCCTCGGTCGGCCCGCCGGCGGGCCGGGCCATGGCGATGTGCTCGATCCGCCACGGCCGAGGCCGGACGTCGAGGCGCCGCTCCAGCGTGCCGCCGCCGGCCAGGCGCGCGACGAGCAGGACGGTGCCGGTACGGTCGCGGTCGAGGCCGAACAGGAACCGCCGCTCGGGATCGAGCGGAAGGGGCTCGCCGTCGAGGGTTAGCGCCACCGCGCCCGGCGGGGCGGTGCCGCGCAGGAGGGCGCCCTGCTCCACCGCGCCGCTCACCTGAAGGGAGGGCGCTTCGGGCGGGGCGGCTCCGCCGGCCATCGGGAGAAGGAGGAGGAGGAGGAAGGCGAGCGCCGCCGCCCGGCCCCTCATCCGCGCCGTTCCGCCTCCACCGAGGCATCGGCCGTGGCATAGGCCTGCTGCCGGGCGACGCTCCAGTAGCGCAGCTCGTCGAGCGGGATCGGCCGCCCGGTGACCGCGCAGGTCACGTAATCGCCCGGAGTCAGCACCCGGAAGGTGCCCGCCATGTAATGGAGCCGCGCCTCGCGGCCGCCGTTCGACATCAGCATCGCCATCAGGACTCCCTACAAAAGCTTGGGCTGCTCGCCCGCCGCTCCCAGATAGGCGCCCCGGCGGGGACGCTCAACCGGCGCTTCGCGGCCGACCGCCGCCTCGACGTCGCCGTCGGCGAAGATCAGGCGGAGCCGGCTCGCCGCGCGCGCGGCGGCGGCCGACATCAAGGTCTTGCCGGCGCGGTCCTCGACCCGCGCGTAGCCACGTTGCAGCGGCCGGTTGGGATGGGCCAGCTCGGCGACCCGCCACAGCGCCTGGAGACGCTCCGAAGCGCGCCGGTGCGCGCCGGCGAGCAGCCCCGGGCGAAGCGCGCCGGCCGCGTTGCCGAGCGCCGCCCGGGCGTGGCTCAGCTCGGTCCTCAGCGCGCGCGGCAGGCGCTCGGCGAGCTCGTCGAGCCGCTGCCGCTGGGGCGCGAGCAGCGCCTCGCGCGCTGGCCAGCGCCTGAGGCTGACGGCGAGCTGCTCGCCGGCGCGCTCCTGCGCGCGCCGCGCACAGCGCTCGATGCGGAAACCAAGCTCGCGCAAAGCGCCGAGCAGGTCGCCGCGCACCGGCACCGCCATCTCCGCCGCCGCGGTCGGGGTGGGCGCGCGAACGTCCGCGGCGAAGTCGCACAGCGACGTATCGGTCTCGTGGCCGACCGCCGAGATGATCGGGATGGACGAAGCGGCGACGGCGCGGACCACCTCTTCCTCGTTGAAGGCCCAGAGATCCTCGATCGAGCCGCCGCCGCGGGCGACGATCACCAGGTCCGGCCGCGCGACGGGGCCGGTCGGCGGCAGGGCGTCGAAGCCGCGCACCGCAGCGGCGATCTGCGCCGCCGCGCCCTCCCCCTGCACCGGCACCGGCCAGACGACCACGTGGCTTGGACAGCGGTCGGCGAGGCGATGGAGGATGTCGCGGATCACTGCGCCGGTGGGAGAGGTGACGACGCCGATCACCTTCGGGTGGAAGGGCAGCTTGCGCTTGGCCGAGGCGTCGAACAGGCCTTCGGCGGCGAGCGCCCGGCGGCGCTTGTCGAGCAGCGCCATCAGCGCGCCCTGCCCCGCCAGCTCCAGCCGGTCGATGACGATCTGGTAGCGCGAGCGGCCGGGATAGGTGGTGAGCTTCCCCGTCGCGACCACCTCGATCCCGTCTTCCGGACGGAAGGCGAGCGCGGCGGCGGTGGCTTTCCAAAGCACGCCGTCGAGCACCGCCTTGTCGTCCTTGAGGCAGAGGTAGCAATGGCCCGACGCGGCGCGCTTCCAGCCCGATATCTCGCCGCGCACGCGCACATGGCCGAAGGCGTCCTCCACCGTCCGCTTGAGCCGAATCGCAAGCTCCGAGACCGAGACGGCCGCCGCGTTGTCGCCGGGAGCCTCGGTTGCTAGGAGGCCGCTGTCGGTGGAAGGAAGATCGTCCATGAATGTCCTGCTGCTGGGCTCCGGCGGCCGCGAGCATGCGCTCGCCTGGAAGCTCGCGCAATCGCCGCGCCTCGGCAAGCTGTTCGCCGCGCCCGGCAATCCCGGTATCGCCGAGCATGCCGAGATAGTGAAGCTGGACGCCGGGGACCACCGGGCGGTGGTCGATTTCTGCCGCCGGCATGCCGTCGACCTCGTCGTGATCGGCCCCGAGGGCCCGCTCGTCGACGGGCTCGCCGACAATCTGCGCGCGACCGGCTTTGCCGTGTTCGGACCGAGCCGCGCGGCCGCCCAGCTGGAAGGGTCGAAGGGCTACACGAAGGACCTTTGCGCCCGCTACGGCATCCCCACCGCGCGCTATGCGCGCGCCTCCGACCGCCTGGCGGCGGAGGCCGCGCTGCAGGAATTCGGAGCCCCCGTCGTCATCAAGGCCGACGGCCTGGCCGCCGGCAAGGGCGTCGTCGTCGCCGCCACCGACGACGAGGCATTGGCGGCGCTGGACCTCATGTTCGACGGCGGGCTTGGCGCGGGCGGCGCGGTGGTCGTCGAGGAGTTTCTCGAAGGCGAGGAGGCGAGCTTCTTCGCGCTGGCGGACGGCGAGACGGTCGTGCCGTTCGGCACCGCCCAGGACCATAAGCGGGTCGGCGACGGCGATACCGGCCCAAATACCGGCGGCATGGGCGCCTACAGTCCCGCCTCGATCGTCACCGCCGCCATGTCCGAGCGGGTGATGAGCGAGATCATCGAGCCGACGATGCGGGCGATGGCTGAGCGGGGCGCTCCGTTTTCCGGAATATTATATGCCGGCCTGATGCTGACCGCCGAGGGGCCGAAGCTGATCGAATATAACGTCCGCTTCGGCGACCCCGAATGCCAGGTGCTGATGATGCGGCTGGAGAGCGACCTGCTGGCGCTGATGGACGCGGCGGCGCACGGCCGGCTCGCCGAGGAGGAGGCGCCGCGTTTCTCGCGGGACGCCGCGCTGACCGTCGTGATCGCCGCCAAGGGCTATCCCGGCACGCCCGAGAGAGGCGGAGCGATCCGGATCGGCGATGTCGGGGAGGCGAAGATCTTCCACGCCGGCACCGCGATCGCGGGCGACGGCCTCGTCGCCGTCGGCGGCCGGGTGCTCGGGGTCACCGCGCGCGGCGCGACCGTCGCCGAGGCGCGGGCCGCCGCCTATGCGGCCGTCGACTCGATCGATTTCCCCTCCGGCTTCTCGCGCCGGGACATAGGCTGGCGGGAGATGGCGCGCGGCGGCTGGCGCGGCGACGGCGGAGCGTGTTAGCTCTCCGGCATCGAACGAAGGAGAATGCGATGCGGCGTGCGGTTCCGGTCCTCGTCCTTGTGGCCCTTCTCTCAGGATGCGCGACTCCCGCCCCGCCCCCCGCCCCGCCGCCCCCGATGGAGGCGCCTCCACCTCCACCTTCACCGCCCCCGCCTCCGCCCCCTCCGCCGCCTCCACCCATGCCGATGGCGATGGCGATGGCACCCTCGAGCCGCATCGCGAGCGGCGTGGTCGGCGCTCAGGAGGACCGGGAGCGCTACCAGGCGCTCGAGCCCAACCCCGTGAAGAGGGTCGCCGAGGAGCCGGTCAGCACCTTCTCTGTCGACGTCGACACCGGCAGCTACGCCAACGTGCGGCGGTTCCTGACCCAGGGCAGGATGCCGCCCGCCGATGCGGTGCGGGTGGAGGAGATGCTCAACTATTTCCGCTACGATTATCCGCTGCCCACCGACCGCACCCGGCCCTTCTCGGTGACCGCGGACGTCTCGACGACGCCGTGGAACCCGGCCACCCGGCTGCTCCGAATCGGCCTGCGCGGCTACGACATCCCGCGCGCGGAGCGGCCGGCGGCCAACCTCGCCTTCCTCGTCGACACGTCCGGCTCGATGCAGGATCCCGACAAGCTGCCGCTGGTCACGGCGGCCCTGTCGCTGCTCGCCGACCGCATGGGCCCGAACGACCGGGTGTCGATCGTCGCTTATGCGGGATCGGCCGGCCTCGTCCTCCCGCCCACCGGCGACCCCGCGGCGGTCAAGGCGGCGCTGGCCCAGCTCACGGCGGGCGGCTCCACCGCCGGCGGCCAGGGGATCGAGCTCGCCTACGCCACCGCGCGCGCGGCGAGGATCGACGGCGGCATCAACCGCATCCTCCTCGCCACCGACGGGGACTTCAACGTCGGAATCGCCGACACCCGCGCCTTGAAGGACATGGTGAAGCGCAACCGCGACGACGGCATCACCCTCACCACGCTCGGCTTCGGCCAGGGCAATTACAACGAGGCGATGATGGAGCAGATCGCCGACGTCGGGAACGGCAATTACGCCTATGTCGACAGCGCGCTCGAGGCGCAGAAGGTGCTGGACGAGGAGCTCTCCTCGACGCTCTTCACCATCGCCGGCGACGTCAAGGTGCAGGTCGAGTTCAATCCCGCCTTCGTCTCCGAATACCGCCTGATCGGCTACGAGAACCGCGTGCTGCGCGAGGAGGACTTCAACAACGACCGGGTCGACGCCGGCGACATCGGCGCCGGCCACCGGGTGACCGCGCTCTACGAGATCGTGCCCGCGGGCGCGCCGGGCTGGCTGCCCGAGCGCCGCTATCCCGCCAACCGGCCGCCCGCGCCGGCCGCGTCGAAGACCGAGGCCGCCTTCCTGCAGCTGCGCTACAAGCTGCCGGGAGAGAGCAGCTCGCGGCTGATCCGGCAGCCGATCCCCGCCCGGCTGATCGGCGCCGCCGGCCGGCCGCGGGGCGACATGGCCTTCGCCGCCGCCGTCGCCGCCTTCGGCCAGAAGCTCAAGGGCGACGAGCGGATCGGGCGTTTCGGCTGGGCCGACATACGGGCCTTGGCGGGCGCGCAGAGCGTCTACTGGCGGCAGGAATTCCTGAAGCTGGTCGATCTCGCCGCCAGCCACACGCCGGCGGCGGCGAACGCGCCCGGCGGTGAGTAGGCGCCTTGGCAGACCGACCCGCCTGGCTCTAGGGAGGCGTCGATGCCGAAGCTCGCCAAGCTCCTGATCGGGCTCGCCGCCGTCCTCGCCATGGGCTGGATCTGGCACGCTCCGCTGAGACGCGGCGAGGCCTATGTCGAGCGGATCGAGGCGGCGGCGCGCAGCGAGATCGCGCCGCTCCGCCTGCCGGGCATCTCGGTGCGGCTGGGCCACGCCCCCCTCTCGCGCGCGGCGGTGATGAGCGGTCCCGCCAACGACCTCCAGCGCGAGGGGCTGGGGAGCGAGTACGGCCTCAAGGATTATGTCCGCGAGGTGCCCGGCGTCTCCGGCGTCCGCTGGACGGACGAACCCGCCCGCGGCCTCGTTCTGCCGCTGCTGGTCGAGACCTGGGCCTGGCTCGTGCTCGGCTACGCCGTCGGCCTCTTGTCGGGCGCGCTGCTCTTCGGCCGGCGCCGCCGCCAGTCCTTCCTCGATTGAACCGATGGGAACAGCATGACCGACCTTGCCCGATATGACCTCGTCCTGATCGTCGTCGCCGTCCTCGTCGGCCTCGTCGTCGCCTTCTGGGCCTTCCGCCGCGGCCGCGCGCCGCGGGTCGACGGCCCCGCCCCTCGGCGCCGCGTCGGGCGGGACGGGCCGGAGGGCAATGCCGTCACCGACGAGTTCGCCGCGGCGACCCAGGATGTCGCCGGCGAGATACTGGGAGTCGACGCCCACCCCGTCGTGCCGGGGCCGGACGGCCCGCCGGACGATCTCCAGCGCCTCAAGGGGGTCGGGCCGAAGCTCGCCGCGCAGCTCAACGCCAACGGCATCACCCGCTACGACCAGCTCGCCCGCCTGACCCCCAACGAGACGGCGATCCTCGACCAGCGGATGGGCGCCTTCTCCGGCCGAATACAGCGCGACCGGCTGGTCGAGCAGGCCTGCTATCTGGAACGGGGCGACACGGACGGCTTCGAGGCGACCTTCGGCAAGCTCGGCGGCTGAGGCGCCGCCGGCGCTCAGCCGCGGCGGCGGCGCACCACCTCGCTCGCGAGCAGCTTGTCGATCTTGAACCCGTCCATGTCGACGATCTCGAACTGCCAGCCGCCGTAGGTGAAGCGCTCCCCCACCTCGGGGATGTGCTTGAGGACGGCGAGCGCGAAGCCGGCGGTGGTGGCGTAGTCGCGGCTTTCGGGCAGCGGGATGCCGAGCCGGTCGGACAGCGCGTCCGCGGCGAGCGAGCCCGACACCCACCAGCTGCCGTCCTCGCGCTCGACCAGCGGCGGCTCCTCGCCCCCGGCGAAGTCCGAGGCGAAGACGCCCGCCAGCGCCGAGAGCAGGTCGGCGGGCGTGACGATCCCCTCGAAATGGCCGTATTCGTCGTGGACGAAGGCGACCGGCACCTCCGCGCCGCGCAGCACGTTGAGCGTGTCCATCGCGTCCATCTGGTCCGGCACCACCGGCACCTCGCGGATCAGTTCGCGCAGGTTGAGCGGCCGTCCCTCGATCGAGGCGATGACGATGTCGCGGGCCTGGACGACGCCGACCAGCTTGTCGACCGAGCCCTCCGCCACCGGATAGCGGCTGTGCGCTGCGGCGCGCAGCGCCTCCCGTATCTCCGCCGGGCCGGCGTCCGCGTCGATCCACTCGACGTCGGTGCGCGGAGTCATCACCTCCCGGGTCGGACGGTCGGCGAGGCGGACCACGCCGGAGATGATCGCCCGCTCATATTCCTCCAGCACGCCGGCGCTGTGCGCCTCCGCGACGACGAGGTGAAGCTCCTCCGCCGTCACCTTGTTGGCATTGTCGCGGGTGAGGCGGAGCAGGCGGAAGATGAGGGCGGAGCTCTTGTCGAGCAGCCACCCGAGCGGCGCGGTGGCGCGCGCGATCCACAGCATCGGCAAGGCGACGAAGGCGGCGATCGGCTCCGGCGCCCGCAACGCGAATTGCTTCGGGACGAGCTCGCCCACGACCAGCGAGGCATAGGTGGTGGCGACGATGACGATCGCGAAGCCGACGGTCTGCGCCGTGTCCGCGGCCATGCCGAGGCGCACCAGCCGCTCGGCGGTCGGTCCGCCCAGGCTCGCGCCCGAGAAGGCGCCGGCGAGGACGGCAATGCCGGTGATGCCGATCTGCACCGTCGAGAGGAAGCGGCCGGGATCCGAGGCGAGGTCGAGCGCGGTCTGCGCGCCCTTGCGGCCGTTCTTGGCCATCGCCTTGAGGCGCGGCTTGCGCGACGAGACGATCGCCAGCTCCGCCATCGCGAACGCCCCGTTGAGGCAGATCAGGAGGAAGAGGACGAGGACGTCGAACCAGGGGAATGGCGGGAGGGCGTGCGTCATGGGCGCCGCTCCCCTTTAGCGCCTCCTCGGGCGCCGCGACAAGCGCGGCAGACCCGGCTCACCGCCGATCGGCGAAAAACGCCTTCAAGAGCGCCCCCGCTTCCTCCTCGCAAAGGCCCGAATAGACTTCGGGCGCGTGATGGCAGGTGGGCTGGGAGAAGAGCCGCGGCCCGTGGAGGATGGCTCCGCCCTTGGGATCGGGCGCGGCGAAATAGACCCGCGCGATCCGCGCGAGCGCGATGGCGCCGGCGCACATCGCGCAGGGCTCGAGCGTCACCCAAAGGTCGCATTCGTCGAGCCGGGCGCTCCCCAGCGCCCGCGCCGCGGCGCGCAGCGCGACCATTTCGGCATGGGCGGTGGGATCGGCGTCGCCCCGCATGCGGTTGCGGCCCGAGGCGACCGGCTCGCCGCGCCGCGTCACCACGGCGCCGACCGGAACCTCGCCGGCGCGCGCGGCCTCGCGCGCCGCCTCGAGCGCGAGCCGCATCGGATCGGAGAAGGAGCGCGCCATGGCGCCGCGCTAGCCGCGCCGCGGCGGCGGCGAAAGCCTATTGCGCGCTGTTGCCGTCGGAAACGCGAAGGGTCGGCGTCTCCACCTGCTTCTGCTTCATCTCCACGGTCGGCACCGAGACGTTGGTCGTGGTCGTGCCGAGCTCCACCTGCTTGACCTTCACGTCATAGGCCGGCGCCTGCGCCTGCTGCGTCTGGCGGAGGCTGACGACGCCGGTCGCGACCAGCGCGATGCCGACGATCAGGGCGAGGGCGATCAATATGAGGAGCGCACGAAGCATAAAGCTGTCCTTCATCGGCAGGGGAAGCTGACCTATGTCTGCAAACGAAGGGCGGCTCAAGCGGTTGCACCCCCGCAACGAACCGCGCGAACTTGACGCCCGTCCCGTCGCGGGTTATCCGCGCCACCGATTCCGGGGGCCTCATGCCCCCCGCTTCATATCAGGACGATAAAATATGTCGCGCATTTGCGAGCTGACCGGCAAGGGCCGGCAGGTGGGCCACAACGTTTCCCACGCCAACAACAAGACCAAGCGCACCTTCCTGCCCAACTTGCAGAACGTGACGCTGATCAGCGACGCGCTCGGCCGCGGGGTGAAGCTGCGCGTGTCGATGAACGGCCTGCGCTCGGTCGAGCATGTCGGCGGCCTCGACAATTGGCTGGCCAAGGCATCCGACGAGCAGCTGAGCCTCAAGGCCCGCCGCCTCAAGCGCGAGATCGCCAAGAAGGGCGCGAGCGAGGACGCCGCCGCGTAAAAGGGGGACAGTAACTATTTTCCGCACGGCAGCGGCGCTCCGCCGAGCGTCGGGAAAATAGTTACGTAAAAGGGGGACAGTAACTATTTTCCGCACGGCAGCGGCGCTCCGCCGACCGTCAGGAAAATAGTTACTGTCCCCATTCCCGCTCACCCTTCCCAGGCGAACTTCATCAGCAAGGTCCGTTGCAGCGGGTTGTAATTGTCGTCCGAGGCGATCCACACGATCGTCCGCCCGCCCTCCTGCGTGACGCTCAGCGCCTCGAGATTGTCGGTGGCGATCGGTGCCCGGAAGTCGGCTATCTCCTCCGCGTCGAGCCGTCCCGGCCCCGCCCGGCGCAGCAAGGCGAGCTTCGCCGTCACCCCCTCCAGCCAGGCGAAGCGGCGGTTGAGGACGAGGATCCGCCCGTCCGGGAGCCGGCCCGCATCCGTCGCCCGGTAGCCGCGCGGCGGGGTGTAGGTGAGCGCCCGCGCCGGCGTACCAGGCCGTGCCGGATCGCCGTCGAAGAGCAAGGCCGGCCCGCCTTCGCCCCGGCCCTCGGAGAAGAGAAGGAAGCGGCCGCCGCGTAGGCCGACCAGCGCCTCGCCGCCGCGATTGCTCGGCCAGCGCCGCATGGCCGGCGGCCGCGCCGACGAGACCGCGTGGAACCCCGGGCGCCGGAACCGCCACAGCGCGTTGCTCCGCTCGAAGCTGAGCCAGACGTCGTCGCCTTCCGCCCACATCCCCTCTATGTCGCGCTCCTCCTTGGAGTCCGCCGAGCCCGGGCCCTCGGCAAGCGGGGCGATGCGGGCCTTCACCGGCGACCGCCCTTCCGGCACCGGGAAGCGGATCATCCAGCCGGCATCGCTGAACGCGAGCACCGCGCCCCGCTCGACATGCATCGCCGAGAGGCCGCCGAAGCGGCCGTCGTTGCTGGAAAGGCGCCATCCGCCCAGATAGCGCAGCGGCCCGAGCCGCACCCGCGACGGCGCGCTGGCATCGAGCGGGAGCGGCTCCGCCCAGACCAGGCTCACGGCCGGCGGGGCGGCGCGCGGCACGTCGGCGACGGGCGCGAAAGTGGCGAGCAGCAGCAGGGCCGCCAGGGCGAACAACAGGCGCATTGCGCGGGTCCCTAGCGCCCGGCCGCCCCGCCCGCGAGCCTGAACGGCGGCTGACACCTCCATTCAGGCCGGGCTCAAGCGAATCGGCCTAGACGGGCAGCATAAGGGATGCGGCCGGCGAGATGCCTCAAGGCCATCCAAGAGGAGATTCGGAATGTTCAAGACGCTCACCCTCTCCGCCGTCGCCGCCGCGACCGCCCTCACCGTCGTTCCGGCGGCCGCCAGCGCCCAGGGCTACGGCTATTACAATGACGGCTATAGCCGCTCGTACGATCGCGGTTATGCCCGGGACGGCTATTATGGCGATCGCCGCGCTTATTACGGCAACCGCAGCTATTACGGGAACCGCAACTACCGTTACAACGGCCGCGGCTGCAGCGGCACGACCGGCGCGATCGTCGGCGGCGTGGCCGGCGCCCTGCTCGGCCGCGAGGTCGGGCGCAGTTCGGGCCGGGGCTATTATCGCCGCGGCGGCAGCGGCACGACCGGCGCCATCCTCGGCGGCGCCTTGGGTGCCCTCGCCGGCAACGCCGTCGGCAAGTCGAGCTGCCGCTACCGCTAAACGCTTTGCTTACCCTCCTGTCGCGTAATGAGGGCGGGGCCGGCACTCCTCACCGAGGGGTGCCGGCCCTTTGTTTTTCGCGAAGGGGTGAAGGCGACGGTCACCGGCCCGCGCAGGCTTGAACGACTTCGCACCGCCAGTGCGCCCGGTAACTGTCCCCACCCCACCCCCGCTCAGGCGCGCCGGCGATAGCCTTCCGCCTTCGGGTCGAACAGCGCGGCGAGCTGCTCGATGATCGTGCCGCCGAGCTGCTCCGCGTCCATGATGGTGACGGCGCGGGCGTAGTAGCGGGTGACGTCGTGGCCGATGCCGATGGCGATCAGCTCCACCGGCGAGCGCGCCTCGATCCAGCCGATCACCTGGCGCAGGTGGCGCTCCAGATAGGTCCCGCTGTTCACCGACAGGGTCGAATCGTCGACCGGCGCGCCGTCCGAGATGACCATCAGGATGCGCCGCTCCTCGGACCTGGCGACGAGGCGATTATGCGCCCAGAGCAGGGCCTCGCCGTCGATATTCTCCTTGAGCAGCCCCTCGCGCATCATCAGGCCGAGGTTGCGCCGCGCCCGCCGCCAGGGCTCGTCGGCGGCCTTGTAGACGATGTGGCGCAGGTCGTTCAGCCGCCCGGGATGCGGCGGCCGCCCCTGGCTCAGCCACAGCTCGCGTGCCTGGCCGCCCTTCCAGGCGCGGGTGGTGAAGCCGAGTATCTCGACCTTCACACCGCAACGCTCGAGCGTCCGCGCGAGGATGTCCGCCGAGATGGCCGCGATCGAGATCGGCCGGCCCCGCATCGATCCCGAATTGTCGATGAGCAGGCTCACCACCGTGTCGCGAAACTCCGTCTCGCGCTCGACCTTGTAGGAGAGCGAATGCGCCGGGTTGACGACGACCCGGGCAAGCCGCGCGGCGTCGAGCAGCCCTTCCTCCTGGTCGAAATCCCAGCTTCGCGACTGCTGGGCCATCAGCCGCCGCTGCAGGCGGTTGGCGAGCTTGGTGACCGCGCCCTGCAAGTGGGTCAGCTGCTGGTCGAGATAGGCCCTAAGCCGGCCGAGCTCCGCCTCGTCGCACAGCTCCGCGGCGCCGATCACCTCGTCGTAGCGGGTGGTGTGGATGCGATAGTCGAATTGCGGCGGCAGATCGGAGAGCGGACGGTTGGGCCGGACGGGCATCATCCCCTCCTCGCCCTCGTCGCCTAGGCCGTCGTCGGCCTCGCCCATCTCCTGGTCGTCATACTCGCCCTCGCTCTCGTCCTCGGAGCGCTCCCCCTGCTCGGCGCGGATCTCGGCCTCGCCCTCGCCCGAGGAATCCTCGCTCTCGTCCTCGCCCTCCTCGCCTTCGGCCTCGTCGCCGCCCTCGCCATCCTCTCCCTCGTCCGGATCCGGCTCCGGCTCGAGATCGCCCTCGACCAGCTCGAGGTCCTTGAGCACCTTCGCCGCCAGCGCCGCGAAGGCGGCCTGGTCGTCGATCGCGAGGCCGAGCGCGTCGAGATCGGCGCCGGCTTTCTCCTCGATCCAGGCGGCGACCATGTCGAGGCCGGCCTGCGCCGCCTTGGGAGGCGCCTCGCCGGTCAGCCGCTCGCGCACCAGCAGCCCGAGGGCCGTGTCGAGCGGCACCTCCGCCTTGCTGCGGGCGCGAGTGATCGGATCGGTGCGCATCCGCATCTCGGTCGCGCGGGCGAGGTTGGCGCGTACCCCGTCCATCGCCCGGGCGCCGAGCGCCTCGACCCGCGCCTGCTCGGCCGCGTCGAACACGGCGCGGGCGATCTCGTCCGCCGGGGCGGCGCGGGCGTGGAGCTGGGGGCTATGGTGCCGGAGCTTCAGCGCGGCGGCGTCGGCGAAGCCGCGCGCCTCGGCCACCTCGCGCTCGGGCAGGGTCCGTCCCGGCATCGGCACCTTCAGCGACTTGCCGGCGGCGGCGGGCGCCTCGGCGGTGAAGGCGAGCTCCACCTCTGGCTCCCGCGCCAGAGCGCGCGCCGCGCCGGTCAGCACCTGGCGAAAGGCTTCGAGCGGATTGTCCTTGTCGGCCATCAGGCGCGATGTAGGCGGCGGCCCGGGCGTTGGGAATAGCGGCCCGTTACCGGAACGGCGGCTCGTCGAAGCTCCTGAGCTTGCGCGAATGGAGCTGGCGGCCTTCGTTCCTGAGGATCCTCAGCGTCTCGATGCCGATCCTGAGGTGCTGGCTGATCGCCCGCTCGTAAAAGGCGTTGGCCTGGCCCGGCAGCTTGATCTCGCCGTGGAGCGGCTTGTCGGAGACGCACAGCAGGGTCCCGTAGGGAACGCGGAAGCGATAGCCCTGGGCGGCGACGGTCGCCGATTCCATGTCGATCGCGACGGCCCGCGACTGGTTGAAGCGCAGCGCCGACGATTGGTAGCGCAGCTCCCAGTTGCGATCGTCGGTGGTGACGACGGTGCCGGTGCGAAGGCGCCGCTTCAGCTGCTGCGGCGCCTCGCCGGTGACTTCCGCGGCGGCGTCGTAGAGCGCCTGCTGGATCTCGGCGATCGGCGGGATGGGCACCTCGACGGGCAGGCTCGAATCGAGCACATGATCGTCGCGCAGATAGGCGTGGGCGAGGACGTAGTCGCCGATCGTCTGGCTCGGCCTCAGGCCCCCGCAATGGCCGATCATCAGCCACACTTCCGGCCGCAGCACGGCGAGATGGTCGCAGATCGTCTTGGCGTTCGAGGGGCCCACCCCGATGTTGACGAGGGTAATGCCGCCGCCGTTCGGCGCGATCAGGTGGTAGGCCGGCATCTGCACCTTGCGCCAGGCGCCGGCGGCGACGTCCGCCACCGGATCGGCGGTGTCGCGCGTGACGAACACGCCGCCCGGGGCGGAGAGCGCCTCGTAGGGGCTGTCCTCGCGGCGCAGCTCCTCGGCCGCCCAGCGGACGAACTCGTCGACGTAGCGGACATAGTTGGTGAACAGCAGGTAGCGCTGGGTGTGCTCCACCGGCGTGCCGGTATAGTGCCGCAGCCGCGCCAGGCTGAAATCCACCCGCGGCCCGTCGAACAGGGCGAGCGGGCGGTCGGCGTGGCGGGCGAAGTCCCATGTTCCGTCCGCCACCTCGTCGCCGATATGCGACAGCTCGGTGGCCGGGAACCAGCGGCTTAGGTCGGCGGCGTGGGCGCCGTCGAGGCGCAGGTCGTCGGTGCCGTCGAGGACGTAGGGATAGGGTATCTCGCTCGCCGAGCGGCCGACCGAGATCTCCACCTGATAGTCGCGCACCAGATATTCGAGCTGCTCGACCAGATATTTGCGGAAGTGGCGCGGCCGCGCGACGCTGATCGCATAGCGCCCGGGCTGGTTGACCCGGCCGAACGCGCGCGGCGGGAATTTCGGCGGCTGGTCGAAGCTGTAGTCGACGCGCAGCTCGGGATAGGCGAACAGCCCCGCGGCGCGGGCGGCGGCGTCGGGCCGCTCGCCGTTCCTCAGATAGCGGGCGAGGGCGTTGCGGAGGGCTGCGACGGAATCGTCGAACATGTCGCAGAGCGAATCGATGACCGCGGGAATCTCGTCGAGCCGGGTCAAAGCGGCCGCTCCGGGGCGGGGGAGGCGGGATGTCCGGGTGCTTTCATGGGAAGCGCATAAGCCAAGAGCCCGGCAGCCGGAAGGGCGAGAGTGGCCGAAACGCCACGCCCCGCGCGCTTTCGCATCGCCGCCTGTGGGTAAGTCTGTTTGCAAGCCAATTAGCGTCTTGGTGCAGCCCCTTGCGTCCGCTAACGGGAGCGAAGCGATTCTGGCGGGGGAATCCTTGAAACCGGCGAAGGAGACGAGGAGCGGGGGCCCGCATCTCGCACTCCGACACACAGATGCAACACAGCCGGTGCAAGGGCGCGTCCGCAGGTCTTACTGACACGCAGCCACCAAGGGGTTGAGGGAAATGAGAAAGTTCAGTTTGTTGTGCGCGGCCGCCGCGGTCGTCGCGCCGGTTTCCGCTTATGCTCAGGAGACGACGTCGACGATCGCCGGAAGCGTCACGGCGAACGGCCAGCCGGTGTCGAACGCCGAGGTGGTCATCACCCACGTCCCCTCGGGCACCGTCAACCGCACCACCACCGACGGCACCGGCGGGTTCACCGCCAGTGGTCTTCGCGTCGGCGGCCCCTACACGGTGGTGGTCACCGCGCCGGGCTACGCCTCGACCCAGGTCACCGACATCAGCACGGTCATCGGCGAGGCGTTCCGCCTCCCGCTCGAGCTCCAGCCCGAAGGCCAGGAGATCGTCGTCACGGCCTCCCGCGTCCCCGGCGCCGGAACGATCTCGCAGGGCCCGGCGACGGTGCTCGGCGCCGAGCAGATCCGCAACGTCGCCTCGGTCAACCGCGACATCCGCGATCTCGCCGCGCGCGACCCCTTCGCCCGCCTCGACGACAGCCCCTCGGGCGGCCGCGCCGTCTCCTTCGCGGGCCAGAATGCGCGCTACAACCGCTTCACCGTGGACGGCGTGCCGATCAGCGACAATTTCGGCCTCAACCCCGACGCGCTGCCGAGCCGCCGCAGCCCGATCCCGCTGGACGCCATCGGCCAGTTCCAGTCCCGCGTCGCCCCGTTCGACGTGCGCGAGGGCAATTTCCAGGGCGGCGTGATCAACGTCATCCTGCGCTCGGGCACCAACGATTTCCAGGGCACCGGCTTCTACAGCTACACCGACGACTCGCTTACGGGTAAGCGCACCAGGAACCTGCGCGTCACCCTGCCGAGCTTCAGCAGCAAGGATTACGGCGCCGAGATTTCCGGCCCGATCATCAAGGACAAATTGTTCTTCATGGTCGCCGGCGAGCGAATCCGCGCCGGCACTCCGATCCCCGAGGGGCCGATCGACAACAATGCCGGCGCGGCCGTTCCCGGCCTCACCCAGGCGACGGTCGACCGCATCCGCTCGATCGTCCAGACCAAATATCATTACGAGACCGGCGGGGTCCTCAACAATTCCAAGGACATGGACGACCGCCTCGTCGCCAGGCTCGACGCCAACCTGAGCGACACCCAGCGGGCCTCGCTGACCTACGCCTACACCAAGGACTCGATCCAGTTTAACCAGAACAGCTTCATCACCCCGCCGCCGGGCCTCGGCCTCGAATCGAACGGCTACATCTCGTCGAACCGGCTCCACATCGGCGTGTTCAACCTGAACTCCGACTGGACCGACAATTTCTCGACCGAGGCGCGCGTCTTCTACAAGGACTATAAGCGCGGCCAGGACCCGATCCTGGGCCGCGGCTTCGCCCAGGTCCGCGTCTGCGCGGCCGAGACGTCCGACCGCGCCACCGGCGCGCCGACCAGCACGACCGAGTCGACCAGCTGCCCGAACGGCGTGCCGATCGTCAGCTTCGGCCCGGACATCTCTCGCCAGACCAACGCGCTGACCAGCAACACCTGGGGCGGCCTGTTCCAGGGCCGCTTCCAGAGCGGCTCGCACGACCTCCGGGCGTTCGGCGAGTTCCAGGCGACGCACATCTTCAACTCGTTCCTGCAGCGCAGCGCCGGCGATTATTATTTCGACTCGATCGCCGACCTCCAGGCGGGCAACGCCCAGCGTCTCCAATATGCCAACGCCGTGCCCTCGCTGGTCCCCGAGGACGCCGCCGCGCGCTTCGGCTACAACCTCTACACGGTCGGCGTTCAGGACAATTGGCGGCTGCTCGACAACCTCAACGTGATCATGGGCTTCCGCTACGATTCCTACGGCGGCTCGACCAAGGCGGCGGTCAACCCGAACTTCATCGCCCGCTACGGCTTCCCGAACAACGCCTACATCAGCGGCCGCGACCTGTTCCAGCCGCGCTTCGGCTTCGATTTCAAGCCGACGCGCCGCATCAGCGTCCGCGGCGGCGTCGGCATCTTCGGCGGCGGCACCCCCGACGTCTACGTGTCGAACAGCTTCTCCAACACCGGCATCCTCACCAACAGCATCGACGTTCGCCAGCAGAATAACGGCGCCTTCACCGGCACCGGGGTGAACGCCGTCAACGGCGCCGCCCTCCTGACCAATGTCAACCCGGCCGTCATCCCGACGGCGGCGAACACGCTGCTGTCGGCGGCGGCGGTGTCGACCACGTCGACCACCAACGCGCTCGATCCGAACTTCAAGCTGCCGTCCCAGTGGCGGGCCACCTTGTCGGCGGACTACAGGGCGAATCTCGGTCCGCTCGGCGACGGCTGGCGCTTCGGCTTCGACCTGTTCTTCTCCAAGGTGCGCAACCAGGTCTTCTTCACCGACATCCGCTCGCAGCTGACCGGCACCACCACGCCGGACGGGCGCCCGCGCTACCAGCCGGTCACCCGCAACGCCAACGGCACGGTCAATTTCGGCGACACCGGCACCGACATCCTGCTGACCAACACCAACAAGGGCCGCAGCTACGTGGCCGTCGCGCGGTTCGACAAGAGCTTCGACTTCGGCCTCACCGCTTATGGCAGCTTCACCTACCAGGACGTGAAGGACCAGGCGCCGGCGACCTCGTCGACGGCGGGCTCCAACTATCTGAACGGCGCCTTCTTCGATCCGAACCGGGTGCAGTACGGAATCGCGAACGACCAGGTGAAGTACAGCATCAAGTACGGCCTGACCTACGACCACGCCTTCTTCGGCGACTACAAGACGCGGATCGCGCTGTTCGGCCAGACCCGCATCGGCCACCCGTACAGCTTCACCTTCACCGATCCGAGCGGCGGCCGCAGCAGCGTCTTCGGAACGACGGGCAGCGGCACCAACGGCACCAGCGGTGCGCGCTACCTGCTCTACGTCCCGACGATCGGCGGCGACGCCAAGGTGTCGTACGACAGCGCGGCCACCCAGGCGGCGCTCGAGAACCTCATCAACAACAGCAAGCTCAAGGGCTATCAGGGCCAGGTCGCTCCGCGCAACGTCTTCCACTCCCGCTGGTACACCAAGATGGACCTCCATCTGGAGCAGGAGATCCCGGGCTTCTTCGGCCGCTCGCGCTTCTCGGTGTTCGCGGACATCGAGAATTTCGGGAACTTCCTCAATCACAATTGGGGCCAGATCCAGGAGTATAGCTTCCCGTACAACGTCTCGGTGGTGCGCGTGCAGTGCCTCACCGCGCCGGTCGCGACGGGGACGGCGCCGGGCGCCGCGCTTGCGGCGAACTCGGGCGCGGCCTGCGCCCAGTATCGCTACTCCTCGTTCACCTCGCCGGCGGCGCAGGTCTATTCGCGCCAGTCGCTCTACGCGATCCGGATCGGCGCCCGCTTCTCCTTCTGAGGCGCGGCGCCCTCGCGGGCAGCAAAGAAACCGCCGGCGGGCACCCCCGCCGGCGGTTTTCCTTTGTAGCGCAGCGAGCAGGTGGATGCCGGATCAAGTCCGGCATGACGACGAAAGGGCGCGGGCGGCTTTCCCAGGCACGCATTGCGTCCCTCAGGCGCTCTCCTGGGCGCCGCGGGCGAGGATGGTGCGCACCGCGCCCCGGTAGGAGCGGCCGACCGGCAGGGTGACGCCGCGGTCGGTCACCACCTGGTAGCTGCCGGTGGCGCGGCGTCGGACGCTGACCACCCGGCCGCGATCGACGATGTTGGAGCGGTGGATGCGCAGGAAGCGCTGCGGGTTGAGCCGGTCGGCCATCCCGGTCACCGATTCCCGGTGGAGGTAGGACGCCTCGCCGACGAACAGGCGGACATATTCGCCCTCCGCCGCCACCCGCTCCACCTTGTCCAGGTCGACGCGGATGCTCTCGCCGCGGGACTGGACCCACAAATGGCTGCTCTCGCCCAATTCGGCGTTGCGCTCGCGGCGCAGCGTCTCCAGCTGCCCGGCGAGCTCGCGCAGCCGCTCGTTGGCGCTGCGATCGACCAGCGCCTGGCGCACCCGCTGCATCGCGGTCTCCAGCCGCGTCAGCCGCACCGGCTTGGTGAGGAAGTCGATCGCGCCGGTGTCGAAGGCGGTGGCGGCGAAATGCGGGAAGGCGGTGACGAAGACGATGAGCGGCTTGGGCCCTTCGCCGCGCGCGAGCGATTCGACGACGTCGAAGCCGTCGAGCAGGGGCATCTCGATGTCGAGCAGGACGGCGTCGGGCCGAAGCGCGACGATCTGGTCGAGCGCCGCCTTGCCGCTCGACGCGCTGCCGACCAGGTCCAGGTCGGGAAAGCGGCCGACGAGGTCGCGCAGCCGGTCGAGCGCCAGCGATTCGTCGTCGGCGGCGAACACCCGGATCATCGGTCGGCCGCCGCGTTGAAGGGCATGGCCATCTCGACGACGAAGGCGCCGTCCGGCTCGCCCCGGACCGCGAACGAGGCGCTGTCGCCGAAGCGCGCCGTGAGCCGCTCGGCGACGTTGGCGAGGCCGACGCCGGTGCTTGCGCTGCGCCGGGCGCGGCCGTCCGGCGCGCTGTTTCGGGCGGTGATCCTGAGCTTCTGCCCGTCGCGCCGAGCGGTGATCGAAAAGGCGATCGGCCGGGTGCTGTGGGCGACGGCGTGGCGGATGACGTTCTCCGCGAGCGGCTGGGTGATGAGGCTCGGCACCAGCGCCCCCATGGCATCGGACGCGATGTCCAGCTCCACCGTCAGCCGGTCGGAAAAGCGCAGACGCTCGATCTCGAGATAGAGGGACTGGAGGGCGATCTCGCGCTGGAGCGGGATGTCCTCCTGAGGGTCGAGCGAGAGCGTCGCGCGCAGGAAGTCGCCGAGATTCTCGACCATGTGCTCGGCCGTCTCGACGTCCTTGCGCGAGACCAGAGCGGCGATCGAGTTCAGGGTGTTGAACATGAAGTGGGGGTTGAGCTGGTAGCGCAGCGCCCGCATCTGCGCCGTATGGGCGACGCGGTGCATCTCGGCGAGCTCGAGGCTGTAGGAGAGGGCGAGCAGCATGCCGAGCAGGGCGGCGTAGGACCAGAACCATTGCAGCGTCGCGCCGAAATAGGATTCGAGCGTGAACGAGCTCATGTTCTCGTCGCCGATGAAGATCTGGAAGACGGTGAAGTTGCCGAGCGCGTGGACGAACGCGCCCGCCAAGGCGAGGGCGGCGCCGAAGGCGAGCTGGCTGCGCAGCCGGCGTCCCGGCAGCCGGCGCACGATCCGGGCGATTGCGAGCGAGATGCCGACCCCGATCAGAGTCACGCAGGCGCGGGGCGCCATCATGGAAAGGCTGCGCCCCTCCCACATCAGCAGCTGCTGGACGGTGAGGGCCGAGAATTGGACCGCCCAGAAGACGAGCACGCAGGCGAGCAGGCCCCGCTGGCGCAGCACCTCCCCGGCATGATGGCCGACGCGGATCTCGGCGGCGACGTTCATCAGCTCTGGTAAAATGGCCCCCGATGGCGTGCAAGCGGCCCCCATGCCGTTCATTGGATAGGCGGCGCCGTTCATTGCGCCGGCGTTCAGGCGGCGCGCTCGAGCGGAAGGGCGGCGTGATCCAGCGATTCGAGCCCGCGGGCGAGGGCGCCGGCGGAATAGACCGCGGCCAGCGCCGCCGCCGTCGCCGAGTCGCACAGGTGGCGAAGCTCGCGGCGGGTCGGCGCCCTTAGCCCCGGCACCAGCCTCGGCAGGGCGATCTCCTCGTGCAGCCGGCGCACGAAGCCGCGGCTGGCGGTGGCGCGTATCTCCAGCCGCGCGCCCTGCGCCCGTCCCGCCGCCGCGATCGCCTGCTCCAGCCCCAGCCGCGCCTTCTCGAATATCCGCGCCTGGTGCTTCTTCGGCAGCCAGGGCCGCACCGCGCCGTCGCGCACCACCAGATAGAGGAGCCGCCGGTAGGAATCGGAGCCGAACAAGGCGGCGCACCGCTCCGCCTGCGCCGCCACCGCGACCCGCACGCTGCCGCCGCCGCCGCCGGGCGCGGGGCCGAGCCGCGCCTCCAGCCGGGCCAGGACTCGGAAGACGCTCGCCCGGTAGAGGGTCTCCATGTCGCCATACCAGTAAGCGAGGGTGGCGGGCTCCACCCCCGCCGCCTCGGCCAGCTCGCGCTCGGCGATCGGCCCCCGGCACGGGTCCGAGTAGAGCTGGAAGGCTTGGGTCTCGATCCTTTCGACTGGCGCCTCCATCGCTCCCTCCGCTCCGCTAGAAGTCCAGGGTCACGCCGGCGAAGATGTACCGGCCGAGCGCGTCGTAGACGTTGGGGAAGGTGTTCCCCGAGCAGAAGGTGGCGACGCAGGCATTGACCACGTTGGTGGTGCCGTTGGCGCCGATGATCGGCGGCGGCCGGTCGAAGACGTTGTTGACGCCCAACCGGAAGTTGAAATGGTCGAGCCGCGCGGTGAGCGTGAGGTCGATATAGCTCTGCGCCGGAATGCGCCCGTTGAAGGGCGAGAAGGGGCCGGCGAGCTGCGCCTGCGGGCTCGACAGGTCCAGCTTCACCGCGCTGAAGTAGCGCCACTGGGCGGACACCCCGACGCCGCCTGCGCCGTTCCAGCTCACCCGAAGCTTGTGCCGCCACTCCGGCGTGACCCCGGCGTTGAGCGCGGAGGCGCCGCACAAGGTGCCGTAGAGGCCGGTGCAGTCGAAGGGCGGCGAGACGCCGGTGTCGGTGACGAACTTGTCGATCCAGGTGCCGACGAGATTGGCGGAGAGGCCGCCGAGCCCGCCTATCTCCATCGCATAGCTGGCGCCGACGTCGATGCCCCGCGTCGAGAAGGCGCCGATGTTCTTGGGCGTGTCCACGACATAGCCTTGCGAGGAGCGCCACAGCGATCCGCTGGGATCGCGGTGGACGAGGCCGCACAGCGCCGGGTCGGCGGTGGCGACGCAGGTCGCGAGCGTGGTGTCCTGGCCGATCGGCTGGATCGCGTCCTTGATCTTGATGTCGAACCAGTCGACCGTCAGGGCGAAGCGCGGCAGGAAGCGCGGCTGGAGGACCAGGCCGACCGTCTTGGTGTCCGCGCTCTCCGGCCGGAGGGCGAGGTTGCCGCCGACGAGGCCGTTATACTGGCCGGCCGGATTGCCCGGGACGTTCTGCCCGACGTGGAGGCCCTGGAGGAGGCAGCCCGTCTCGCTCGCCTGGATCGGATGGCCCGAGCAGGGATCGCCGGCGCCGTTCAGCGCCACCACGTTGGGCGCGAACAGCTCGACGATGTTGGGCGCGCGGGCGGCGCGGTTGAAGCTGGCGCGCAGCCGCACGTCGCGGATCGGCGCGAAGTCGAGCCCCACCTTCCACGTGTCCGTCTTGAAGCCGCGCCCGCTCGTGTTCTTGAGGTCGTAGTCGGAGCGGCGGTAGCCGGCCTCGAGCGAGAGGTTGCGGAAGAAGCCGTTCTCGACGATCGGCACCCGGATCTCGCCGAACAGCTCGCGCACGTCGAACGCGCCCGCCGCGTCCACCGCCGCCGCCCCCTGGCCCGCAAGGTCGCTGGCCGGGAGCAGCGAGAAGGAGGCGTCGGCCCTGAAGTCGAGCGACTCCTTGCGATATTCGGCGCCAAGCGCGATTCCGATCCCCTCCTCCGCCCAGGGAAAGCGAAGCCCGTATTCGCCGAGCTTGCCGGTCACCGCCGCGCTCAGCACGCTCTCCTTGTTCTCGGCGCGCTGGAAGCCGGAGGTGATGAGATAGGCGAGCGCCGCCGGAGTCACCGTGCCGGTGCCCCAGATGTCGTAGGGCACGCAATTGGGGTCGCTGCCGCTGCGCACCGAGCGGCAGATCGGCTGGCCGTTCGGCCCGGTCACGACGTCGAGCGCCTTGATCAGCTTGGTGACCGACAATTCGTTGCGATAGGTGTCGGCGAAATTGGTCTGCCCGAACAGGTAATAGGCATCGTAGGACCAGGCGCTGGAGATGTCGCCGCGCATCCCGGCGGTGATCCGGAACGAGGTGTGCTGGCGGTCGTCCTGCCGCGGCCCGCCCTCGACGTTGCGGCGCAGGATCTGCGCGAAGCCCTTGTTGTAGGTCTGCTGAGTCGTCGGGTCGGTGAAGACGTAGGGCGTGGTGCAGGCGGGACCGGTGCAGTCGGGATCGGGGGCCGTCACCGTGCCGGGATAGAAGCCCATCCGGTCGGGCGTCGTCAGCAGGTTCTCCCGCGCGCAGATCACCGCGCGCTGCTGGGCGCCGAGCAGCGGGTTGTCGCAATTGACGGCATAGGTGTTGCCGAAATCGCCCGACGGCGCGATCTGGGCGACCGTGCGGTCGTCCATGAACACGCCCTCCAGATAGGGCTTCAGCGACGGGCTGATCTCGTAATTGCCGAAGAAGCCCATCGTGTAGCGCTCGTCCGGCCGCTGGTAGTAGTTGGTCGGCGAGAAGTTGAAGCGGTCGAGCTGGGTCTTGAGCGTGCGGTTCGGCCCGACCTGGAAGAAGGTCGAGGTGCCGCCCTGGTAGACGACCACCGTCGCGTCCTTGTTGGTCAGCGATCCGCCGCAGTCGAAGCGGTTGGCGGGGTCGGCGGCGATCTGGGCGGGGGTGCGCGCCTGGGTGGTGCAGGCGCTGTAGTCGCGCTTGTTCTGGGTGATCGCGCCGATCTTGCGATAGCTCGCATAGGCGACGACGTGGCCGCGATTGTCGTCGAAGCCGGCGCCGATCTGCGCGGTGAGGTCGTAGGTGGCGCCGTCGACGACGCCGCCGCGCGGATAGCTGAAGCCGCGGCGGTTGAAGGCGCGGACGAACTCGCCGCCGGCGCGGTTGTCGTGCTGGTAGACGCTGTACTGGCCGTCCAGCTTCACGCCCTCGAAATCGGTGTCGATGATGAAGTTGACCACCCCGGCGACGGCGTCGGAGCCGTAGACGGACGAGGCGCCGCCGGTGAGGACGTCGACCCGGCTGATCAGGGTCGCCGGGATGATGTTGATGTCCGCCGCCGCCGAAGCCGGATCGCCGGGGACGAGGCGGCGGCCGTTGACCAGCACCAGGGTGCGCTGCGGGCCGAGGCCGCGCAGGTTGACGGTGGCGATGCCGGTCGCGCCGTTGGCGAGGTTGCCGCCCTGCTCGCCGAACGCCTGCGGCAGCGCGTTGATCAGGTCCTCGGTCTTGGTCGTGCCCTGGAGCTTGACGTCCTGGCTGTTGAGCACCGTCACCGGGCTGACCGCGGTGAGGTTGGGCTGCGGAATGCGCGAGCCGGTGACGACGATTGCATTGTTCTCGGCGCCGTCGTCGGCGGCGGCCTGCTCGGGGGCGGCGGCGTCCGCCGGCGCCGCGGGCGCCGCGTCGCTCCCCGCCTGCGCCTGCGCCTGCGCCTCGGTCTGCGCCTGGGCCGGATCGCCGGCGATCGCCGCCGTCGCCAATAAAGTGGAGGCCAGGAGCCCGGACTGCAGGCGATACATCATCTTTCCCCCTCGGTGAGCTGCTCCCCTGGGATATGGCGAAGGGCGCGTCCGGGCAGCGGCGGTGGCACGAGCGGCGGCGCAGGTGCAGCGGGCGGCGGCGGCCTCCGCCGCGTCGCGCGCAGAGCCGCCGTTCGCCGGTCCGGGCGAGGCCGTTGGCGGCGCGGCGGGACGAACGGCGGCACCGGGGCGGCCGTTCGCGGCAGCGGCGGCCACGATCGTCCCGAGCGCGCTATGGCGCCGCCATGAAGCGCCGGATCCGCCCCGTCTGCGCCCTCGCCTGCCTCGCCCTCGCCGCGGCTGCGCCGCCGCGCCCGTCCTTCACTCTGATCGAGGGCGGCTTCGAGCCGGGGCGCCAGCCCGACGGCAATTCGATCTTCCTCGACGCGCCGCGCGGCCTCATCCTGGTCGACACCGGCCGCCATCCCGAGCATCAGGCGCGCCTCCTCGCCTTCGCCCGCGCGTCGGGCAAGCCGGTCGTGGCGATCGTCAACACCCACTGGCATCTCGACCATAGCGGCGGCGACGCCGCCCTGCGCGCCGCCTTTCCCGCAGCGCCGCTCTACGCCAGCAGCGCCGTCGAAGGGGCCCTCGCCGCCTTCTTCCCGGCCAGCCGGGCCGAGGCCGAAGCCTATCTCGCCTCGGGCCGCGCCTCGCCGCAGGAGGCCGCCGACATCCGCCTCGACCTCGCCCGCATCGCGTCCCCCGCGGCGCTTCGGCCGAGCCGGCCCGTCGCGGGCCGCCACGTCGTTGACCTCGGCGGCCGCCGGATCGAGCTCCGCCTCGCCCGCTTCGCCGCGACGGAAGGCGACGTCTGGCTGGTCGACCGGCGGGCGGGCCTGGTCGTCGCCGGCGACCTCGTCGTCGCCCCCGTCCCCTTCCTCGACACCGCCTGCCCGGAAGGCTGGCGGCGGGCGCTCGACGCGATCGCCGAGACCCGGTTCCGCACCCTCCTCCCCGGCCACGGCGCGGCGATGACTCGGAGCGACTTCCTCCTCTGGCGCCGCGCCTTCGGCCGACTGCTGGATTGCGCCGGCTCGCTCGCCCCCGCGGCGGCCTGCGCCGACGGCTGGCTGCGCGACGCCGCGCGCTTCGTCCCCGCCGGCGCCGAGGCGCGGGTGCGCGGCCTGCTCGCTTACTATCTCGCCGCCCGGCTGCGCGCCGCGCCCGCGGAACGCGCCCGCTACTGCCGTCCGCTCGCCTGATCCCGCCCATTGCGGCGATCCCGCTCACGTGCAATTGGCGGTCCCTCGAACGGCGGCAGGACTGGGTATAATGGCGGGTGCAAAGGGCATGACCGGACGATTGAGCGTCGTCATGCCGGTGCGCGACCTGGCCCCCTATGTCGACGCCAGCATCTCCAGCATCCTCGACCAGAGCTTCGGCGATTTCGAGTTCATCATCCGCGACGACGGCTCGCGCGACGGCACCCGGGAGATATTGCGCGGCTGGGCGCGTCGCGACGCCCGCATCAAGCTGTTCGAGAGCGACACCAGCCTCGGCCCGGCGGAAAGCTCCAACTGGGTCGTCGCCCAGGCCTCCGGCGATCTCGTCGCCCGAATGGACGGCGACGACGTCGCCCATCCCGACCGGCTCCGCCGCCAGGTCGAGGCGCTCGATCGCGATCCCGACGCCTGCCTCGTCGGCACCTTGTGGGAGGGGATAGACGAGAAGGGCCGCCGCGTGCGCCCGCGCGACCGCTGGCGGCTCGCCCATCCCTCCGCTTTCGCGCCTTTCCCCCACGGCTCGATCATGTTCCGCCGCGCCGCCTTCGAGCGGGTCGGCGGCTACCGCACCGAGGCCAATTTCTGGGAGGATCTCGATCTCTATCGCCGCCTGTCGGCGGTGGGCCGGCTGATCGTCCTGCCTCAGGCGCTCTACCGGCACCGCTCGTCGGTGCTCAGCACCCGCTTGGCCTCGCCGCCCGAGCAGGTCGAGGCGTCGGTCGACCGGATGTACCGGCAGGTGAACGGCCTCCCCGCCCGCCCCGCCTCCGGAGCGGGGGCGCGGCTGCTGCCCCAGGTGTTCCTGTCGCTCGGCTCGACCCGCCTGTGGGCCGGCCGGTCCCCCCGCATGCTGCGCCGGCTGCTTCGGCGGAGCGCGCTGAGGCTCGACCGCGCCTCGGCGGGCATCCTGCTCTGGGCCCTGTGGGGCAGCGTCAGCCCCGGCACCCTGCGCTTCTCGCTCCGCTCGATGGCGAGGCTGCGCGACTTCACCGTGCGCAAGCGCTTTCCGGACGACAGCGTCTACGTCTGGGATTGCCCCTCCGCGGCCAGCCGGCCCGCGTCGCCGGCGCCGGCGGCCGAGCCCGCCGCCGCCGTCCTCACCCCCGCCGAGGCGAAGCTTCGCCGGCAAGCCTGAGCAGCGTCTCGCACAAGGCGGCGGGCGGATCGGACGGCACCAGCGTGCGGATGCGCCGGGCGGCCTCGGCGCCGATCTCCCGCCATTCCCGCCGCCGCTGCCAGGCGCGCTCCATCGCCTCGTCGAAGCTCCGCTCGGCCGCCGCGTCCGCGACGAAGCCGGTGGCGCCGTCGTCCACCACCTCGGCATTGCCGGCGACGTCGGTCACCACCGCGACCCGGCCGCACAGCATCGCCTCGACGAGCACCAGCGGCAGGCCCTCGGCGCGGGACGGGAGGAGGAGCGCGTGGTGGCGCGCCCAGATCGCCTGGACGTCGTCCTCGTAGCCGGCGAAGGCGACGTTCGAGAGGCCGTGATAGGCGGCCATCGCCTCAAGCCCCTCGCGCTGCTCGCCGGCGCCGTAGAAGGTGACCCTCACCGGTCTCGCCCGCCATTTCTCGCTGGCCAGGACCCGCAGCACGATGTCCTGGCCCTTCTCCTTGGGATAGAGCCGGCCGACGCAGGCGAAGGCGATCCCCTCCTCCTCGTCCGGCCAGGCCGGCGCCGCGTCCCAGGGAACGAGGAAGGGATTGCGCACCACCGAGGCGCGCGGCAGGCGGCGGCCGATCTGCTCCTCGGTGAGGCGGAGATTGTGGGCCGAGACGAAGAAGGCGTGCAGCGCCTCCTCATATATCGCCCTCACCGCCGGCAGCCATTTGTCCTGCGGCCAGTAGAGGTCCGTCGCCTTCTGGCAGATCAGCACATAGGGGACCTTCATCCGCCGGCAGACGCTGGCGAGCAGCCAGCCGTCGTGATTGCCGCCCTGGGAGATGACCACCAGGTCGACCTTGCCCCTCAGCCGCAGCGCGACGTGCAGCCGCATCGCCTGGTAGACGACGCTGAGATAGGGCGTGAACATCGCCACGAAGGAATAGAGCTTGTTGGGGAGGAAGGGGAAATGGGCGAGCTCGATCCGCTTCACGCCGAGCTCGCGCAGCCGCGCGACATTGCCCTCGGCGGGGTTGAGGCGGTTCTTGTAGATCCATACCTTGTGGCCGCGACGGGCCAGCGTCGCCGCCGCCTCGCTCCACAATATCTCGCTGCCGCCCCAGGTGAAGTTGCTGCTGATGAAGGCGAAACGCTTACCCGGCACCTTGCCGTCCTCATTATCCACGCGCTGGAACTCCCCTGGCGAACCGCTTAGGGAAGTCGCGAGATGCGAGAAAGTAAATTGTCGCGGGTCGGGGGCCGCAGGTGTGGCTGAGCGGATCTCCGGCGTCCTGCGCAGCGGCGAATGGTGGGACTACAAGCTGGTCCCGATCCTGTCCGCCTTCTACGGCAGCGCGATCGTGCTGCGGCACCCGATCGGCAGCTTCTGGCCGGGCGCGCTCGTCCTCCTCCTGTCGCTCATCCCCGGCGCCGCCTATGTCAGCATCGTCAACGACCTCACCGACATCGACGACGACGCCGCCGCCGGCAAGGCCAACCGGATGGCGTCGCGCTCCACCGGCTTCCGCGCCGCCGCGCTGCTCGCAACGCTCGCCGCCGGTGCCGCCTTCTTCTGGGTCTGGCGAGGCCAGCCGCTGCTGCTCGCCTTCTACGCCGCCGCCTGGATCGCCTTCACCCTCTATTCGGTCCCGCCGGTCCGGTTGAAGACGCGCGGCCTCGCCGGCGTCGCCGCGGATTCCGCGGGCGCCCACCTCTTTCCGACCCTGCTCGCCGCGGCCGTGCCGTTCACCGTCATCGGGGTCGCGCCCGAGCCGGTCTGGCTCGCCGCCGTCGCGCTCTGGTCCTTCGCCTACGGCTTCCGCGGCAACCTGTGGCACCAGCTGCTCGACCGGGACAGCGACCGGGCGGCCGGAGTCGGCACGTTCGGCGCGCGGCACAGCCGGCGGACGGCCGCGCGGCTCGGGGCCTGGGTCGCCTTCCCGCTCGAGCTGGTGGCCCTCGCCGTCCTGCTGCATCGGATCGACAATGTCGTTCCGATGCTCTTCCTCGCCGCCTATGCGCTGCTCGTCTACCGGCGGGTGCGGCTGTGGAACATGAAGGCCGTGCTCGTCGCGCCGCGGCCGGGCTATCTCATCCTCCTCCACGAATATTACGACGCGTTCCTGCCGCTGGCGCTGCTGCTCGCCTCGGCGCTCGTCCATCCGTTCGACTGGGTGCTGCTCTCCGTCCACCTCTGCCTGTTCCACCGCCGCCCGCTCGCGGCCTGGCAGGACGGCTGGAGGCTGGTGCTGAGGCCCCTGCTCCAGCGACTCAGGATCCTGGGGCCTCCGGCAGCAGATAGTCGCTGAGATAGGGCGCATAGGCCGGGCGCGAGGCGAGCTTCGTCGCCCGTCCCTCGAAGGGCGCCAGAAGGTCCTCGCCGAGGCCGGCCTCGAGCGGCACCGGTCGCGGCCGCAGGCGCTGGAGCAGGCCGGCGAGGCCGTCGAGCCGCCCCTCGCGCGCGGCGCGGCGGTAGAGGCTGCGCAGCCGCCCCGACGGCAGCCGGCGCGCCAGGCGGTTGAGGCGCGGATACCAGGCCAGCGCCGCCGGCGAGAGCGAGGGGTTGACCCGCGCCTGCGCCGGCGCCCGAGGCTCCAGCCCGAGCGGCCCCGCCACCGCCTCCACGAACCCCTGGGGGTCGTCGCGGAGCAGCTCGTAGGGCAGGACGATCAGCCGCTCCGCCCCGAAGGTGCGCTCGTAGAGGCCGATCAGCCGGTCATAGTCCCAGGCATTGGCCGGCGCCGCGCCCGGGACCGGGTCCGGACGGCAGAAGGCGTCGAGCGTCAGCTCTCCCCCGGTCCGCGCATATTGCGAATAGGCCGAGATCAGCATCGAGCGGAAGCCGCGCGTGACGAGGAGGATGCTCGCCCCGGGAAAGACGGCGCCCAGCGTCTCGCACACCCGCGCCTGCGCCTCCGGCAGCGGACGCCGGCGCAGGCGCTGATAGTCCGGATCGCCTTCGTCGATCCCGGCATGCGGGGTGGTGAGGGATTCGGCGCTGGTCACCCGCCACTTCACCCCCTCGCTCGGCGTCGCCGCCTGGCCGGCAATGGCATAGACGTTGGGATAGCCGGCGATGCCGCCGTGGGAGAAGGCGACCTCGGGATGCTCGGTGAACCAGCGCCTCAGGAAGTTGGAGCCGGTCTTGGGATAGCCGATGTGGATGAGGTGCCCGGTCATCGCGCCGGCTCCCCCAGCCAGCGGGCCAGGGCCTCGATGCAAAGGCCGGTGGTGAGCGCTTCCGAGCCCCAGCGCGGCGTGTCGGGATGCGGCTCGGCGAAGGCGCCGTCGCGCCGCCGCTCACGCCCGCCATGGTAGAAGGCCGCGCGGGGCCAGGCGCCGTCGGGCCGCTGCAGGCCGAGCAGCCGCGCGACCGCCTCCGCCGGCGCCCGCCCGCCCAGCGAGGCGAGCGCGCACAGGGCGAGCGCCGCCTCCAGCGCGCCGGCCGGCGCCGCCGCCGCGACCCTGGCGCGGAGCGTCTCCTCGGCGCCGGCCGAGCGGCCGGCCAGCGCCCGCGAGAGGAAGTACCAGATCACGAAGCGGTTCTCGTACCATTTGTCGCACCGGGTCTCCGCCCCCTCCGCCACGGCAGAGGCGAGGAAGGCGACGACCGCTTCGTCCCCCTCGAAGGCGCCGAGATAGAAGAGGGCGTTGGCGTTGACCGCCGCGTCGACGTCGCGCGGTGCCGCCGAGGTGCGCCGGAAGAAGAGCCACAGGGTCGGCGCGTGGCGCAGCTGGCGCAGCGTCACTGCAAGGTGCTTCGTTCCCGACCATCTCAGCCGCGGCGAGAGCCAGGTGAAGAACCGCCCCTCCCGGTCGCGATTGGCGAGGAGGAGAGGCCGGTTGTCGGGGAAGGCGAGGCCCGCCGCGGCGAGGGCCGCCGACGCGCAGCTCGTATCGTCGACGTCCGGCGGCAGCTCGCGGTGGTGGGGATGCGCGCGAGTCCAGTGGCGCCAAAGGCCGAACCGGTCCATCTCAGCCTGGAGGAAGGCCAGTGCCCGCCGCTGCGCCGCCGCCGCTCCGGGCCAGAAGGACAGGCTGTGGGCGAGAAGCGCCGTCGGGAAGACCGAGGGGTCCGCCTCCGCCCGCTCCTCCAGCGTCGGATCGGTCGACGCGAGCACTGGGAACTCGCCGCTCGGCCGCTGCTCGCGCTCGAGCCAGGCGACCGCGCGGGCGAGCGCCGCCTCGACCTCAGGTCCGGTCGGCATGAGCGGGGGCCGGGCTCACAGGCGCACCGGCAGCGCGAGCGGGGTCAGGGCGCTCGCCGTGCGGAACCAGGGGAGGGCGTCGAGCGGGAGGTCGGCCGTCAGGCGCGGCGCCGCATCGAGCAGCACGCCCAGCGCCGCCGCTGCGATCCGGCGGCCGAGCGGCGCGCCGAGGCAATGGTGGGCCCCGGAGCCGAAGGCCAGGTGGCGCCTGAAGGGCCGGGCGAGGTCGAGCTCGGCCGGCCGCTCGAAGAAGGCCGGGTCGCGATTGGCCGCGCCGACGCAGATCTGGACCGCCGCCCCCGCCGGCAGTTCGCGCCCGCCCAGCGTCGTCGCGCGGGTCGTCCGGCGCGGCAGCATGTGCTCGGGCGGATCGAGCCGCGCCACTTCCTCGACAAAGGCGGGGAGCGCGGCGGCGTCGCCGCGAAGCCGCTCGGCGAGCGCGGGATCGCCCATCAGCCGCAAGATGGCGCTGACGATCAGCCGCTCGGTCGTGCTGGTGGCGGCGAGCCAGAGCAGTGCGACGAGGCTTCGCACCTCCGCCTCGCCGACCAGGCCCTGCCCGCTCTCGCACAGCCGGGTGTAGACCGCCGCCCGCGGCGCCAGCGCGTTCAGCGCCCCGACCAGCGCCGCGAGCGGGTCGGCGGCGGTCCGCGCCGCCTGCGCCTGGGCGACGATCTCGGCGAGGCTGTCCTCGCCCAGCCCCATCATCTCTCCGGCCACCGCGCGGCTGACCGGCGCGGCGAAGCCCGCCACCGCGTCGAAGGCCGGCGCCAGCGCCCGCCGCGCTTCCGCCTCCGCAAGCGCGCCCAGCGCCGCCATGCGCTCCGGCTCGAACACCGGCGCCAGCAGCCGCCTCAGCGGCGGCTGGCGCGGCGGATCGGCGGCGAGCAGCACCGGGTCGACCGGCGCATAAGGCGCGTTGGAGAAGAAAGCGGGGGCGCCGAGCGCCGCCTTCGCCTCCTCATAGCCGACCACCACCCACTGGCCGGGGCGGGGGAGGAAGTGGACGGGGCCGAGGGCGCGCAGCCGCTCGTAGGCCGGGAAGCGGTCGGCGGCGACGGCGGGGTCGTCGAAGTCGAGGGCGTCGATCCACGACGCCCGCGCCGGCGGACGCAGGCGCCGGGCGGCGGCGCCGATCCGGGCGACCAGGCTCATCCCAGCCTCGCGACGACGTGCGGCCGCGCGAGGCGGTAGAGCAGCCAGGCGGCGACGAGCAGCACCAGCGCCGCCGCGCTCAGCGCGAAAAAGGCGGCGTCGGGCCCGCCGCCGGTGAGCCAGCCGCGCGTCCGGCCGAGCAGCGCCGCGACCGGGTTGAGCGCGAACATCCCGCTTTCGGGCAGCGGATAGGCGATGGGCGTGAGGAAGAAGAGCAGCGCGCCGGCCAGGAAGAGGCCGCGCGAGACGTCGTCGTAGAGCAGGCCCAGCGGCGCCGCGAGCAGGCCCAGCGCGAAGCCGAGCAGGAGCAGCGCGGCAAGGCCGAGGGGGAAGAGAAAGGCGCCGGCGCGAAGCGGCACCGGAAGCACGGCGAGCACCGCCCCGAGCACGACGACCCGCACGGCGGCATTGAGGAGGACGCCGAGGAAGGCGGCGCCGAGCACCGCCTCGTGCGGCAGGGTGGTGCGGGTGATGACCTGGCGGGCGCGGCCCAATTGCTCCAGCGGCGCGTTGAGGCCGTCGAGAAAGGCCTGCCAGAGGACCATGCCGGAAAGGACGAAGACCGGATAGGGGAGGTCGGTCGCTCCGACCGCTATCACCCGGTGCGACTGGACGTAGGCGCAGATCCCGGCCGTTCCCGCCGCGGGCAGAAGCAGCCACAGATAGCCGAGCCAGGCGCGGCGGTGCTGGGCGCGCAGGTTGGCGAGGAACAGGGCCCGGGCCGGTCCCCGCGAGCGGGCGAAATCCGCCGCCGCGCCGGCCAGGAACCGCCCGGGCCGCCGTAGCTCGCTCGCCGCACTGTACACCGTCTCCGCCACCCGCCTCCCGTACCGGCGGCGCGGCGGAGTGTCGAGGCGGCCCCTCAGCCCGCGCTCAGCCCCGCGATCAGCGATCCGAACGCGACGAGGAGCGTCACCGCCCCGGCGAGGAGCGCCTTGACGACGTCGTCGGGCGAGCGGCTCCGCATGAGGGCGACGACCGCCAGCGCGCCGGCCAGCCCCAGCGTCACGCCGGCCGCTCCGGCGCGGAAGTTGGCGGCATACCAGAGCGCGGGCGACTTCAGGGTCGCGGCGGTGCGCAGCCCGTAGAAGCCGTTCGGCGGCACCAGCCGCAACGCCATCGGAAGGTTGACCGCCGCCACCAGCAGCGGCCCGAAGACCAGCAGCGGCGTGGGCCCGAGCCGCCGCAACAGGCGCCTGACCGGAGACTCCCCCCCTTCGCCCATGTCGCCGACCCTCCCCGGCTAAGGCATAGGCCAGGGCCGTCGAAAATATAGTGGGGCCCTGCCGCATGGACAGCGCCGCTTCATGAGCCTAGAACGAATTTCGCGCAATTTTTCGTTTGTGATAGCTTTTCGCAAGCCGTGAAGCCTCTGCGCAAAGTGGCCATGGCCCGGTGAACGAATTTCGCGGAGATCCCCTTGCTCGAATGGCCTTCGCAGCCGGTGACCGATTTCCGCGGCATTCCCCTGCCCGAGCCCGGAATCCCCGCCGGCTATGCCGCGCTGATGGCGCGCTTCGGACTGGCCGTCCCGATCTCGGGCCCACTCGTCGCCATCGCCGAGCGCCATCACCCGCGCTCGGACGATCGGTGGCGCATGCTCACCCCCCGCCACGCGCCGGCGCTCGAACTGTCGGCGCAGCTGACCTTCGCGTTGCGATACGAGGGGGTGAACCTCATCGTCCTCAAGCGCCTGTTTGGAGCGGTGGCGCCCGCCGACATCGCCGCCATGGTCGGGGCGAGCCCCACCGGAGCCTATGCGCGCCGGGTGTGGTTCCTCTACGAGTGGCTGACGGAGACGAAGCTCGATCTCCCCGATGCGGGCAAGGTGCGCGCCGTTCCGGTGGTCGATCCCGATCTCCAGCTCGCCTTGGCGGAAGGCGAGCCGTCCGCCCGCCACCGGGTGATGAACAATCTGCCCGGGCCGGCCGCCTTCTGCCCGATGGTGCGCAGGACCGCGACGCTCGAGGCCTATCGCTCGCAACGGCTCGACTCGCGCGCCCGCGAAGCGGCCGGCCGGGTCCGCTCCGACCTGCTTGCGCGCGCGGCGGCCTTCCTCCTGCTCAACGATTCCAAGTCGTCCTTCGCCATCGAGGGAGAGCGCCCCTCGGGTTCCCGCGCGACACGCTGGGGCCAGGCGATCGCCCAGGCGGGCAGGGGGCCCCTCAGCGTCGCCGAGCTGGATCGCCTCCAGCGCATCGTCATCGGCGACCACCGCTTCGTCCGCCTCGGCCTGCGCCGGGAAGGCGGCTTCGTCGGCGTGCACGACCGCGACACTCAGATGCCGATCCCGGACCATGTCAGCGCCCGCGCGGAGGACCTTCCGTCGCTGCTCGAAGGGCTCATCGCCTTTTCGGAGCGGGCGATACGCGGCGGCATGGACCCTGTGGCCGCCGCCGCCTGCGTGGCGTTCGGGTTCGTCTACATCCACCCCTTCGTCGACGGGAACGGCCGCCTCCACCGGTGGCTCGTCCATCACGCGCTCGCGCTCGCGCATTTCAACCCGCCGGGGCTGATCTTCCCGGTGAGCGTCGCCATCCATCGCCGGATCGCGGACTATCGCGCGGTGCTCGAATCCTATTCGGCCCCGCTGCTGCCCTTGATCGACTGGGAGCCGACGGCGGACGGGAACGTCCGGGTGCTGAACGACACGGCCGACTTCTACCGCTATTTCGACGCCACCCGCCACGCCGAGTTCCTCTACGCCTGCGTCGAGCAGGTGATCGTGCACGATATGCCGGAGGAAATCCGCTTCCTCGAAAGCTTCGAGCGCTTCAGCGAGCGCCTCCAGCAGATCGTCGACATGCCGGCCGCCGAGGTCGAGCTGCTCCGGGGCTTCCTGGCCCAGAACGAAGGCCGGCTGTCCGAGCGGGCGCGCACCCGCGAATTCGCCCCGCTCAGCGACGCGGAGGTCGCCGCCGTGGAGCGCGCCTATGCGCTGAGCTTCCCGAAAGGCTCCCCCGCCCCGGACCCGCCCGACGCCCCCGACCCACGGACCTAGCCGAACCGGGGGAGGAGGAGTGGCGGAGCGGGAGGGATTCGAACCCTCGATACGGTTTTGCCGTATACTCACTTTCCAGGCGAGCGCCTTCGACCACTCGGCCACCGCTCCGCATGCTCTGGACGAGCGGCCATTAAGGGGCGCCGGCGCTCAGGGCAAGCCGCCGGCGAGGGAGTCGATGCGGCGGGCGAGGGCGACGTCGCGCCCGGTCACCCCGCCCGAATCGTGGCTGGTGAGCGCGATCGCCACCTTGTTCCAGGCGTTGGACCAGTCCGGATGGTGGTCGGCCTTCTCGGCCGCGAGCGCGACCCGCGTCATGAAGCCGAACGCCTCGGCGAAATCGGCGAAGGCGAAGGCGCGGCACAGCGCCCGCGCCGACTCGTCGTAGCGCCAGCCCGGCAGTCCCGCCAGCGCCGCCGCCCTTTCCTCGTCAGACAGGGTCATTTGTCTCCTCCCGGCTTTCCTCTATGTCGCAGAGGCGATGAGCGAGCGTCAAACCTTCGCGCCGGACGCGGCCGAGATCGAGCGGCTCGCCGAGGCGGCGATCGCGCGCATGCCCGAGGCGTTCCGGCGCCATCTCGAGGGCGTCGTCCTGCGAGTCGACGACTTCGCCGAGGACGAGGTGCTGGCGGAGCTCGGCATCGAGGATCCGTTCGACCTTTCCGGCCTCTATTCCGGCCGGCCGGTCGGCGAGCGATCCTCGCTTCTTTCGGGCGAGCTTCCCGCCATGATCCATCTCTACCGCCGGCCGCTGCTCGACGAATGGGCCGAGACGGGCGTGAGCCTGGAGGCGCTGGTCGGCCACGTCATCGTCCACGAGGTCGGCCACCATTTCGGCTTCTCCGACGCCGACATGCACGCGATCGAGGATTCCGCCGGGTGAGCGCGACGCTGCTGCGGATGGAGCGCGTCGCCTGCCTGCGCGGCGGGCGGCGGCTGTTCGAAGGCCTCGACCTCTGCCTCCGCGAAGGCGGCGCGCTGCTCGTCTCCGGGCCGAACGGGGCGGGCAAGTCGAGCCTGCTGAGGATCGCCGCCGGGCTTCTGGCCGCAGCGGCCGGACGGGTCGAGCGGCCCGGCGCCGCCGCCCTCGCCGACGAATCGCTCGCCCTCGATCCGCGGCAGACGCTGGCGCGGGCGCTCGGCTTCTGGGCGCGCCTCGACCAAGGGGACGCCGCGCAGGCCATGGCGTCGATGGGCCTCGCCGCCTTGGCCGACGTGCCGGTGCGGATGCTCTCCACCGGCCAGAGGAAGCGCGCCGCCCTCGCCCGGGTGGCGGCGAGCGGAGCGCCGCTGTGGCTGCTCGACGAGCCGGCCAACGGCCTCGACTCGGAGGGGCTGGAGCGGCTCGCCGACGCCATGGCCGCGCACCGGGCCGGCGGCGGGGCGATCCTCGCCGCCTCGCACCCTCCCCTGCCGCTCCCCGGCGCGGAACGGCTGGCGCTGGGATGACGGCCCTCGTCCTGCGCGAGCTGCGCCTCGCCGCCGCGGCGGGAAGCGCGCTCCTGCCGCTCGTCTTCTTCCTGCTTGTGGCGGCGCTCTTTCCCTTCGCGGTCGGGCCGGACGCGCCGCTGCTCGCACGGACCGGCGGCGGAGCCCTCTGGATGGCCGCCTTGCTCGCCGCGCTCCTCCCGGTCGACCGGCTCGTCGAGCCCGACCGGGCGGCGGGCGTGCTCGACCAGCTGGCGGTGCGCGGCATCTCCGAGGAGATCGTGGCGGCGGCGAAGCTCGCCGGCCACTGGCTGAGCTTCGGGCCGCCGCTGATGCTCGCCGCCGTCCCGGCCGCGGCGCTGATGAAGCTGCCCGCGGACATCCTCCTCCGCCTGGAGCTCGGCCTGCTCGCCGGGACTCCGGGCCTCGCCGCTCTGACCCTCATCGTCGCCGCCCTGACCGCGGGTCTGCGCGGCACCGGCGCCCTTGCCGGCCTGCTGCTGCTGCCGCTCGCCGTGCCTCTGCTCATCTTCGGCGCGGGGATGACGGGCGAGGCCGGCGGCCCGGGCGCGGCGAAGCTGCTCGCCGCCGCCTCGCTCCTGCTCGTCGCCCTCGCCCCCTTCGCCGCCGGCGCCGCGATCCGAGCGGCGCGCGACTAGGGTTCGTCCCGTTCAAGCGGGAACACCGTTCGGGCTGAGCCTGTCGAAGCCCCTTACTTGTTCCACCCTCGGAGGGACGAGAGGGCTTCGACAAGCTCAGCCCGAACGGAAAGGCGATTCCTCAGACAGGGGCCTAGAGTCGATCCTGTTCAGTTGGAATCGTCACCCCGGACTTGATCCGGGGTCCATCTTCCTTTGTTGCCTGGTGAGAAGAAGGTGGATGCCGGATCAAGTCCGGCATGACGGATCAGCGTTTCAGTTCCAGCAGGACGGACTCTAGCGGTCGGTAGGGTCTGTCACCGGCTCCATCTTGCGAAGATCGCCGTCGGGAGGAGCAGGCCGCGCGCTTCCTCGCGCACGGCCATGTCGCCGCACTCGACGGTGCCGCCGTGCCCGGCCAGCGCCTGGCGCAGCAGCTCGCCTATGGCGAGCGCCGACATCCGCACCGCGTAGACGGTGAGGACGAGGAAGCGGCTGTCGGCGTCGAGCAGGCGGGCGCAGCCGGCGACGAGGCCGGGCAGCCCCTCCTCCAGCTTCCACACCTCGCCCTCGGGCCCGCGGCCATATTTGGGGGGATCGAGGATGATCCCGTCGTAGCGCCGCCCGCGCCGCACCTCGCGCGCGACGAACTTGGCGGCGTCGTCGACCAGCCAGCGTATCGGCCGCTCCGCCATGCCCGACAGGCGCGCATTCTCCTTGCCCGCCTCGACCGACTTCTTCGACGCATCGACATGGGTCAGCCGCGCGCCCGCCCCGGACATGGCGAGCGTCCCGACGCCGGTATAGCCGAACAGGTTGAGCGCCTCGCTCCCCTCGCCGAGCCGCTCGCGCATCCAGGCCCATTGCGGCGCCATGTCGGGGAAGAAGGCGAGGTGGCGGAAGGGCGTGGCCGAGGCGCGGAAGCGGACCTCCTCCCAGGCCAGCTCCCAGCCGTCGCGGGGCAAAGGGCGGTCGAATCGCCAGCGCCCGCCGCCTTCCTCGTCCGAGCCGGGCACGAACTCGGCGTCGGCCTCCCAGGCGTCGCTCGCCGGCGACCACAGCGCCTGCGGCTCGGGGCGGACGACCCGATAGGGGCCGTAACGCTCGAGCTTGCGGCCGTGGCCGCTGTCCACCAGCCCGTAATCGGCCCAGGGCTCGGCGACGAGTATCTCCGGCGCCCCGGCGAGGGCCGGGGTGGGGGCGTGCGTCATGCCGCCCTCGCCGCGGGCAGGCCGATCGTCGCCCGCGCGCGCGGCCCGGCGAGCATCCTGCGGCCCGCCTCCCGCACCTCGTCGAGCGTCACCGCGTCGAGCTCGGCGATCACCTCGGCCGGCTCGACCAGCCGGCCGTGCACGGCGAGCTGACGTGCGACGTAATGGGCCTGGCCCCACGGGCTCTCCAGCGACATGAGGAGCGCGGCGCGGGACTGGGTGCGCACCCGCTCCAGCTCGCGCGGCGTCGCGTCCTCGCTCGCGGCGGCGATCACGTCCTCGATCAGCTGCGCCGCCGAGGCCGACTGGCGCCGCGCCGTCGCCGCATAAGCGTAGAGGATTCCGGTATCGGCATAAGGCTGCAACGCGGCGTAGACCGAATAAGCGAGGCCCCGGTCCTCGCGCACCTGCTGGAACAGGCGCGAGGACATGCCGCCCCCGACGATGTCGGCGAACAGGCGTGCGGCGAAATAATCCGGGTCGCGCTGGGCCGGGGCGGCGAAGGCGAGGGTGAGGTGGGCCTGCTCGCTCGGCGCCCGGACGAGTCGGGCGCCGCCGGTGAAGCGCGCCGGCTCCGGCGCTTCCAGCCGGCCGCCCGCCGCGCCGCCGAACCGCGCCTCGGCCATGTCGACGAGCCGCTCATGCTCGACCTTGCCCGCCGCCACCAAAGCGAGGCCGCCCGCCCGGAAGCGGGACTCGCGCCATTCGGCGAGGTCGTCGACGCCGATCGCGGCGATGGAGGTCTCGTCGCCGAGCACCGGCCGGCCGAGCGGCTGGTCCTCGAAGGCGGCCGACCATAATTCGTCGAAGATGATGTCCGAGGGCGTGTCCCGCGCCTCGCCCAGCTCCTGGAGGACGACGTCCTTCTCGCGCGCGAGCTCGCCCTCCTCGAGGTGCGGGCGCTGGACGAGGTCGGCGATCAGCTCGACGCCGAGCGGGATATGCTCGGCCATCACCGCCGCGGTGAAGCTGGTGCCGTCGCGGTCGGTGGCGGCATTGAGCTCGCCGCCGACGTCCTCGATCGCCTCGCTTATCTCGCGGGCGGAGCGCCCGCCGGCGCCCTTGAACACCATATGCTCGAACAGGTGGGCGATGCCGTTGATCCGCGCCGGCTCGTGCCGCGAGCCGGCCTCGGCATAGAGGCCGACGGCGGCGGTCTCGAGGCCCGGCATCTCGCGGCTGGCGACGCGCAGGCCGTTGGGGAGGATGGTGAGCTGCATGCGAGGGACGGACGTAGTGGCTGCGGCTCAGCCCGGCAACTCCCGCTTCCGCCGGCGGCGCAGCGCCAGCAGGTAGACGATGACGGCGGTGGCGGCGAAGAAGAACCACTGGATCGCGTAGGCGAAGCTGTTGTTGGCGATCTCGCCGGAGGGCTGGGCGCTCGCCTTCAGCCCCGGCGCGGGACGCAGCGAGACGATCATCGGCCGCGGCGGCGGCGCCCGGCCGGTCAGCCTCTCGACGAGGCCGGCGCGCGACGGCTCGGCGACGATCGTTCCGCTCACTTCGCCGCCCTTCCAGTCCGGCATCGCCTTGGGATCCGGCGACACGCCCATGTCGGCGGCGAAGCCCGGGCCTTCCGCGCCCGTCCGGCACGAGGCGATGAAGCGGGTGCCGCCCTCGCCCGCGGCCGAGCGGCCGCCCGTCCGCCGCCATTCCGTCACGTCGAGGCAATAAGCGGTGGCGCGGCGGTAGAGCAGCTTCGCGTCGGCCGCGGCGACGGCGGGCAGCGCCATCGGCGGCAGCTTGCTGTTCTCGGCGTAGCGGGCCTGGAGCGCCGCCTTCTCGTCGGCGCGGTGGAGCTGCCAGAGGCCGAGCCGGACCATCGCCACCGCGGCGAGGGCGACGAGCAGGGTGGGGACGAAGGGCAGCTTCATCCTTCCCGCTCCGCGATCCGGCCCTCGCGGGCGCTCTGCCGGTATTCGAGCGCCAGCAGCAGGCCCTTGGCGACCCGCAGCGAGCCGATCACCGCGATCGCTGCAAGCGGCACCCAGAGCAGAACATGCACCCAGAAGGGCGGGCTGGCGCTGAGCTCGAGCGCGATGGCGAGGCCGGTGATAACCCCGCCGACGATCAGGATCAGGAAAGCGGCCGGGCCGTCGCCGACGTTGAACGCCGCGAAGTCGAGCCCGCAGGCGCGGCACCTGGAGGCGAAGCTTGCAAGGCCCTGGAACAGCCCTCTCGCGCCGCAGCGCGGGCAGAGCCCGCGCAGGGCGACGGCGAGAGGAGCCGGGGGTGGGCCTGCTAGCATTGGGCACGTCTCATGTCGGCGCCGCCCCATCGATCCCCTCCCGCCGGCGGGAGGGGAGGAAAGTCACCCCGCGTAGCTCGCGCCCCAGCCGCCCCAGACGTAGATGCAGATGAACAGGAACAGCCACACCACGTCGACGAAATGCCAATACCAGGCCGCCGCCTCGAAGCCGAAATGCTGGCGCGGGGTGAAGTGGCCCTTGTAGGAGCGGACCAGGCAGACGATCAGGAAGATCGTGCCGATGATGACGTGGAAGCCGTGGAAGCCGGTCGCCATGAAGAAGACCGAGCTGTAGATGTTGTCCTTGAAGCCGAACGGGGCGTGCGCATATTCGTAGGCCTGGATGCTGGTGAACAGCATGCCGAGCAGGATCGTCGCCCAGAGCCCCTTGATCAGCCCGTCGCGGTCGCCGTGGATCAGGCTGTGATGCGCCCAGGTGACGGTGGTGCCCGAGCAGAGCAGGATCAGGGTGTTGAGCAGCGGGAAGCCGAAGGGATCCAGCACCTCCATGCCCTTGGGCGGCCACACGCCGCCGATCGCGTCCACCCCCGAGGGGAAGAGCGAGGCGTCGAAATAGGCCCAGAACCAGGCGACGAAGAACATCACCTCCGAGGCGATGAACAGGATCATGCCGTAGCGCAGGTGGAGCTGGACGATCGGCGTGTGATCGCCCGAATGGGCTTCCTTGATGACGTCCGACCACCAGGAGAGCATGGTGAAGAGGACTCCGACCAGGCCCGCCAGCATCACCGGGGTGCCGCCCGACACGTCGTGCATCCACATCACCAGGCCGCCGAACAGGGCCAGCGCCGAGAAGGCGCCGATCAGCGGCCAGATGCTCGCGTTGACGATGTGGTATTGGTGGTTCTTCGCTCCGGCCATCTGATCCTCTAGCTCTTCTGCCCGCCGCCCCGGCGAAGGCCGGGGCCTCGTCGCGAAGGAGCGCTGCGGCCGGTCTCCACGAGGTCCCGGCCTGCGCCGGGATGACGGGGGTTGCGATGCCTCTAGCTTCGCCCCTCCGCCTCGTCCACCGGGTAAAAGGTGTAGCTCAGCGTGATTTCGGTGATGTCGGCGGTGTCGGGGTCCTTGGCGAACTTGGGGTCGACGTAGAAGATGACGGGCATCCGCACCTCCTCGCCCGGCTTCAGCGTCTGCTCGGTGAAGCAGAAGCATTGGATCTTCGTGAAATATTTCCCCGCCTGGGTGGGCGAGACGTTGAACGTGGCGCGGCCGGTGATCGGCCGGGCGGAGAGGTTCTTGGCGCGGAAGATCGCCAGCTCGCGCTCGCCGATCGTCACCGTCTCGGTCGTCCGCTCCGGCTGGAACTTCCAGGGCAGGGTGAGCGCCGTGTTGGCGTCGAAGCGCACCGAGACGCTCTTGCCGGCCACCGGTCCCGGCGCGTCCTTGCCTTCGGCGCGCTGGGTGGTGCCGTCGAAGCCGGTGACCTGGCAGAACATCCGGTAGAGCGGCACGCTCGCATAAGCGAGGCCGACCATGAACAGGACGAGCAGCGCCATCAGGACGCCGGTACGCTGGTTGCGGCGGGCGACGACGCTCACCGGTGGAGGCTCATCTTGGCGATGGTGATGAAGTAGACGAGGATCACGAAGGCGGCGAGCAGCAGGCCGGTGATGAGCGCGCGCGAGCGCTGGCGGCGCCGCACCTCCCGCTCGTCGGGCGGCACGTCGCTCATTTCAGCAGCCACAGGTCGGCGACGAGCGCGGCGAAGAGCGCGAAGAGGTAGAGGATCGAATAAGCGAACAGCCGCTTTTCGGGCCCCATGCCGGCCGGCTCGACGGCGCGGTTGAGCGCGACCTGCGCCGCCAGCGCCACGAAGGCGAGGCTCAGCAGCGCCGCCGAGACGCCGTAGAGCAAGCCGGTGAGGCCGAGCGGCCAGGGGGCGACCGCGGCAGCGGCCATGGGCAGCGTGTAGAGGAGGATGTGGCGCCGGGTCGTCGGGGCGCCGGCGACGACGGGCAGCATCGGCACGCCCGCGGCGGCATAGTCCGACCGGACGAACAGCGACAGCGCCCAGAAATGCGGCGGCGTCCACAGGAAGATGACGGCGAAGAGGAGGACCGGGAGCAGGGTCACGTCGCCGGTCGCCGCGGCCCAGCCGATCACCGGCGGAAAGGCGCCGGCGGCCCCGCCGATGACGATGTTCTGAGGCGTCCGCCGCTTCAGCCAGACGGTGTAGACGAGCACGTAGAAGAGGATCGAGACGGCGAGGATCGCCGCCGCCACGCGGTTGGTGGCGAGCTCCATCAGGATCACCGAGAAGAAGGCCAGGCCGACGCCGAAATGCAGGGCGGTCTGGCGGTCCATCCGCCCGGCGGGGATGGGCCGCCCGGCGGTGCGCTTCATCTTGGCGTCGAGGTCCGCCTCGTACCACATGTTGAGCGCGGCCGCCGCGCCGGCGCCGAGCGCGATGCACAATATGGCGGTGAAGCCGAGCACGGGGCTGATCCGCGCCGGCGCCGCGAGCAGCCCGCACAGGCCGGTGAAGACGACGAGGCTCATCACCCGCGGCTTGGTCAGCGCGAGCAGGTCCCGCCAGTCGGCGGGGGGGGCGGGTACGGTGGTGGAAAGCTTGGCGGCGGTCATGGGAATCGGGGCTCTATAGGAGCCTGCGCTGGCGAGCGGAAGGGTCTCCCCTCAGCTCAATGCCAGAGGATGGGCGCGAAGCTTGCTGTCCCGGGTCAGCAGCCGCAGGCCCTCGACCTGCGCCTGGACCAGAAGCAGTTCGTCGAACGGATCGCGGTGCGCCACCGGCACGTCCAGCGCGGTCACGGCGTGCGCCGGCAGGAGCGGCACGAAGGTCCAATCCATGTTTCGACCGAAGTCCATGACGGCGTCTGGGGACGCTGGACCTTTCGGCACCCCCTCCAGCGTCGTGCGGTTCCACTTGAGGCGGAGCTCCCACAAGCTGACGGCGGAGCAGACGATCTCGACGTCCCCACGCCGGACCAGCGCGCACTCCTCCTTGGTAAGACGCGCTTCGTCGACCGCCAGCCACACGACGAAATGCGTGTCGAGGAGAAGCCTCACTCTTCCAGGCCGAGCACCCGCCGGCTGAAGGCCGGGTCGTCGAAATCGTCCGGCAAGGTGACCGTGACGCCGGAAAGTCCGAGCCGCTCCCGTACCTCCGCCGCTTTCACGAAATCGTGTCCGCCCTTCGTCCGCGCCTGCACCAGCTCGACGAAAGGGGCGCCGTGCCGGGTGACGATCACCCGCTCGCCGCGCGCCGCGGCAGCCGCCGCCTCGGCGAAGCGGGCCTTCGCCTCTCGCACCGATAGCTCAAGGGCCATGACTTCGTCTCCGCCGCGGACTGTGACCTCATGTAGTCACAATTCGCGGCAAAGGCAATCCGCGAGCCGGCTTCAGTCGATCCGCGGCAGCGTCTCGAACTGGTGGAAGGGCGGCGGGCTCGACAGGGTCCATTCCAGCGTCGTCGCGCCCTCGCCCCAGGGATTGTCGGGCGCCCTGCGGCCGGCGAACAGCGAGACGAGGATGTTCACGAAGAACACCGCCATGCCGCTCGCCATCAGCACGAAGCCGTAGGAGGCGATCCGGTTCCAGTCGGCGAAGGCGTCGGCATAATCGGGCACGCGCCGCTGCATGCCGTCCATGCCGAGGAAGTGCATCGGGAAGAACAGCACGTTGACGCCGATGAAGAACAGCCAGAAGTGCAGCTGGCCGAGCAGCTCGTTGTACATCCGGCCCGACATCTTGCCGAACCAGTAGTAGAAGCCGGCGAACAGGCTGAACACGGCGCCCAGCGACAGCACGTAGTGGAAGTGGGCGACGACGTAGTAGGTGTCGTGCATCTCGTTGTCGATGCCGCCGTTGGCGAGGACGACGCCGGTGACGCCGCCCACCGTGAACATGAAGATGAAGCCCAGCGCCCACATCATCGGCGTCTCGAAGGTGAGCGAGCCGCCCCACATCGTGGCGATCCACGAGAAGATCTTGATGCCGGTCGGCACCGCGATCACCATCGTCGCCGCGGTGAAGTACATCTTGGTGTTCACGTCCATGCCGACGGTGAACATGTGGTGCGCCCAGACGACGAAGCCGATCACGCCGATCGCCACCATCGCATAGGCCATGCCGAGATAGCCGAAGACCGGCTTGCGGCTGAAGGTCGCGACCACCTGGCTGACCATGCCGAAGCCCGGCAGGATCATGATGTAGACCTCGGGATGGCCGAAGAACCAGAAGAGGTGCTGGTAGAGGATCGGGTCGCCGCCGCCGGCGGCGTCGAAGAAGTGGGTGCCGAAGTTGCGGTCGGTGAGCAGCATGGTGATCGCGCCGGCGAGCACCGGCAAAGCGAGCAGCAGCAGGAAGGCGGTGACCAAAACCGACCAGACGAACAGCGGCATCTTGTGCAGCGTCATCCCCGGCGCGCGCATGTTGAATATGGTCGTGATGAAGTTGATCGCGCCGAGGATCGAGCTCGCGCCGGCGAGGTGGAGCGCGAAGATCGCCATGTCGACCGCGGGCCCCGAGGAGCCCGACGTGGAGAGCGGCGCATAGACCGTCCAGCCGACGCCGGCGCCGTTGCCGGTGCCGCCGGGGACCATGGTCGAGCCGAGCAGAAGCATGAAGGCCGGGACGAGCAGCCAGAAGGAGATGTTGTTCATCCGCGGGAAGGCCATGTCCGGCGCGCCGATCATCAGCGGCACGAACCAGTTGCCGAAGCCGCCGATCATCGCCGGCATCACCATGAAGAACACCATGATGAGGCCGTGGGCGGTGATGAAGACGTTCCACAGGTGGGTCGCCTCGTCCATCGTCGCGCCGTCGCCGGCCCACGCCTGGAGATACTGGATGCCCGGTTGGGCGAGCTCGAGCCGCATCAGGCCGGAGATGGTGCCGCCGATGATGCCCGCGACGATCGCGAAGATCAGGTAGAGGGTGCCGATGTCCTTGTGGTTCGTCGACATGAACCAGCGGGCGAAGAAGGCCGGCTTGTGGTCGTGATGCGCGTCATGCGCCTCGTGCGCATGGAAGTGGCTCGCATTGGCGGTGGTGTCGGTCATGTCAGTTTCCGCGGCTCGTGGAGGCCTGGCTCTGGTTGGTAACCGGCGGCGTCGCGGTTCCGGCAGAGACGTTGGTCGGGGGGGGCGTGGCTGAGGTGTCGCCGCCGGGCGCCGTCGGAACGGCCGCCACCGGGTTCGAGATCGGCGAGTTCTGGGTCGCGTCGGGCGAGGTCGGCTTCGCCGCGCCGGGCATCGTGCCGCCCTTCGAGGCGACCCAGGCGGCGAACTGCGCCGGGCTCACCACCTCGACCGCGATCGGCATGTAGCCGTGGCGGGCGCCGCACAGCTCGAAGCACTGGCCGTAATAGAGGCCCGGCCGGTCGACCTTGAACCAGGTCTCGTTGAGGCGCCCGGGGACGGCGTCCATCTTCACCCAGAAGGCCGGGACGCCCCAGCTGTGGATGACGTCCGCCGCGGTGACGATCACCTTCACCACCGCGCCCTGCGGCACCACCATCCGCTCGTCGACGGCGAGCAGGCGCGGCTCGCCCCTCTTCTTGGCGTCGGCGTCGGAGAGGACGTTCGAGACCACCTCGAAGCCGCCATTGTCCGGATAGGTGTAGGTCCAATACCATTGGTTGCCGGTCACCTTGACCGTGAGGTCGGCCTTGGGCGGCGAATATTGGTGGGCGAGCAGCCGGATCGACGGCACCGCGATCGCCACCAGGATCAGCACCGGCACCAGGGTCCAGACGATCTCGAGCACCGTATTGTGGGTGTTGCGCGACGGCACGGGGTTGGCGCTGCGGCGGAACTTAACGATCACCGTCAGCAGCAGGATGAGCACGAAGGCCGAGATGATCGTGATGATCGGCATCAGGATCTTGTTGTGGAACCACGAGGCCTCGATGCCGATCGGCGTGACCTGGTCCTGGAGGCCGGCGCGGCCGTCCGGCTGGCCGATGCCCGGCGTCGGGGTCGCCCGGCTCGCCATCGTGCTGGCGGCGACCGAGGCGTTGGAGGGCGCGTCGGTGCCGCCCATGTTGGCGCCCGATATCTCCTCGGGCTGGGCGGGCGAGGCCTGGCTGGCGGCGCTGATCGCGTCCCGCGGCGTCTGGCCGGGAGCCTGGGCGGCGCCCGGCGCGGCGGGGGCCGGAGCCGCCTGGGCGGAGGCGGGTGCCGGCGGCGGGGCGCTCTGGGCCAGCGCCGCCGCGGCGGGCACCATGCCGAAGGCGGCGGCGACGGCGAAAAGCTTGTGGAGAGTCTTCATCAAAACCCCTTGGGACCTCCGGACGGAGCGGGACGGATTCGGGCCGGCGGGCGGCGGATTGGCGCGGCTTATAGGCAAGCCGCCCCGCCGCCTCAACCTCTCTTCTCGACGGGCTTTTCGAGGCCTCGCGCCGCCTCTCCGCGCGCCAGGTTGCGGGGGGTGCGGGCGGCGCTTATCTGGCGAAACGTCAAGGGCGAAGGGGCGGATGCGATGAGTGAAGACGAGATACTCGCCGAGTTCCACGCCGCCGACGCCCTCCTGGAGGGCCATTTCGTCCTCTCCTCCGGCCTCCACAGCCCCCGCTACCTCCAGTGCGCGCGAGTCCTGATGGATCCCGCGCGCGCCTCGCGCCTCGCCTCCGCCCTCGCCCACGGCCTTCCGCTCGAGGTGCGCAGCCAGGTGTCCATCGTCGTCTCGCCGGCAATGGGCGGAGTCATCGTCGGCCACGAAATGGGCCGCTCGCTCGGGCTCGAGGCCGTCTTCCTCGAGCGGCCGACCGGGACGTTCGAGCTGCGCCGCGGCTTCCGCCTCGCCGCCGGGCAGAAGGCGCTGCTGGTCGAGGACGTCGTCACCACCGGCCTCAGCTCCCGCGAGGCGATCGCCGCGGTCGCGGCCGCGGGCGGCCGGGTCGTCGCCGCCGCCGCCCTCGTCGACCGGTCGAACGGCCTCGCCGATCTCGGCGTGCCCTTCTTCCCCCTCCTGCGCCTCGACGTACCGGTCTACGAGCCGGAGGCGGTCCCCCCCGATCTCGCCGCTTTGCCGGTCGAGAAGCCCGGGAGCCGGCGCGCGGCATGACCCATCGCCTCCGCCTCGGCGTCAACATCGACCATGTCGCGACGATCCGGAACGCGCGCGGCGGCGATCATCCCGATCCGGTCCAGGCCGCCCTCGCCGCCGCCAGGGCGGGCGCGGACGGCATCACCGCCCACCTGCGCGAGGACCGGCGCCACATACGCGACGAGGATATCGCCGCGCTGACGGGCGAGCTCAGGATCCCGCTGAACCTCGAGATGGCGGCGACCGACGAGATGCTGGAGATCGCGCTTCGCCACCGCCCGCACGCCGCCTGCATCGTCCCCGAGAAGCGCGAGGAGCGGACGACCGAGGGCGGCCTCGACGCCGCCGGCCAGGACGATCTGCTGATGCGCGTCGTCGAGCGGCTCTCCGGCGCCGACATCCGCGTCAGCCTGTTCATCGAGCCCGACCCGCGCCAGGTCGCAGCGGCGATCCGCCTCAAGGCGCCGGTGGTCGAGCTCCACACCGGCCGCTACGCCCATCTCGACGGCGAGGCGCGCGCCGCCGAGCTGCGCCGCATCGCCGACGCCGCCGCGCTCGCCGCAAGGAACGGCATCGAGCCGCATGCCGGCCACGGCCTCACCTTCGACAACGTCCAGCCCATCGCCGCCATCCCGCACCTGAGGGAGCTCAACATCGGCCACTTCCTGATCGGCGAGGCGATCTTCTGCGGCCTCGAAGCCAGCGTCGCCCGCATGCGCGCCCTGATGGACGAGGCGCGGTGAGCGCCCGGCGCTTTCGCGATCCTCCCCGGCACGGGGAGGAATTCTCATGATCCTCGGCATCGGCTCCGACCTGTGCAACATCGAGCGCATCCAGGCCTCGCTCGACCGCTTCGGCGAGCGCTTCGTCGCGCGCGTCTTCACCGAGGCGGAGCGCTCCAAGGCTGAGCGGCGGCCCTTCACCCGCGCCGGCACCTACGCCAAGAGGTTCGCCGCCAAGGAGGCCTTTTCGAAGGCTGTGGGGACCGGCTTCAGGCGCGGCGTCTTCATGAAGGACATCGGCGTGGTCAACGCGCCGTCCGGCGCGCCGACCCTCGCCCTCACCGGGGGCGCGAAGGCGAGGCTTGACGCCATCACCCCGCCGGGCCACTTCGCCGAGGTCCATCTGACGATGACCGACGATCATCCCTTCGCGCAGGCCTTCGTCGTGATCGCCGCAATCCCCCTCGAGAGGAGCCCAGGGTGAGTTCCAGCCCTCCCGCCGTCCCGACCCCCGATCCCGGCCCGCCGGCCGACGCGCCGGACGGCGCCGCCGCCGCCGACAAGCCGAAGGGCACCGACTGGTGGGGCGAGATCAAGGGCATATTCTGGCTGGTGCTCGCCGTGCTCGCCTTCCACAGCTTCGTCGCCAAGCCCTTCTACATCCCCTCCGAATCGATGATGCCGGCGCTGCTCACCGGCGACCGGCTCGTCGTCACCAAATATCCCTACGGCTGGTCGTGGGTGAGCCCGAGCTTCCATGTCCTGCCGCGCTGGCACGGGCGCCTGTTCGGCCGGCTCCCCGAACGGGGCGACATCGTCATCCTGACTCCGCCCGACCGGACCTCGGACCTGATCAAGCGCGTCATCGCCCTCCCCGGCGACACCGTCGAGATGGTCGACGGTACGCTCTATCTGAACGGCCGCGCGGTGAAGCGCGTCGCACGCCCGCCGGTGCGGATCCCGATCGACGCCAACTCGCCCTGCGACGGCAACCTCGTCGCCCACCAGGTGAGCGGCCCCGACGGCCACCTCTATTGCGAGCTGCCCGTCTACCGCGAGACCCTGCCCAACGGCCGCTCCTACGACACGATCGACCTCGGCCTCACCGATCTCGACAATTTCTCCAAGGTCACCATCCCGGCCGGCCGGGTCTGGGTGATGGGCGACAATCGCGACAACAGCGCCGACAGCCGGGTGCCGATATCGGAGGAGGGGCTGGGCGGGCCCATACCCTGGGAGAATATCGGCGGGCGTGCCGAGTTCATCACCTTCTCCCTCGACGGCACGTCGAGCTGGATCAATCCGCTCAGCTGGTTCACGGCGCTGCGCGGCGGCCGCGCCGGCACCTCGCTCCACCCCGCCCGCGAAGGCGCGTCGCGATGAGCGAGGAGGCCGCCGCCGAGCATGTCGAGCAGGTCGGCCCCACCGAGGTCCGCGATCCGCTCGTCCGGCAGGAGCTGAAGCGCGCCGCCGTCTGGTACGGCATGGCGCTCCTCATCCTCGGCGTGATCTTCCTCGCCCAGCCGCTTCTGCTCATCTTCGCGGGCATCGTCCTCGCCTCGATGCTCGACGGGGGCACGCGCCTGCTCGGCCGCGTGCTGCCGATCGGCCGCGGCTGGCGCCTCGCCATCGTCACCGTCTCCGCCATCGCCTTCGTCGCCTGGGCCTTCTACTTCGCCGGCGCGACCCTGGTCGGCCAGGCCGAGACGCTGCGCGTCGCGATCACCGCCCAGGTCAACCGCCTGCTCGCCTGGGGCAACGCGCTCGGCCTCGTCCAGGGCGGCGCCCAGATCGGCCAGCTCTCCAGCCAGCTCATGGGCACGCTGGGGCGGCTCGGCTCGGCCGTGTCGAGCGCGATCGGCGCGATCACCAGCCTCGTCATGATCCTCGTCATCGGCATCTTCATCGCCACCGAGCCGCGTCTCTATCAGCGCGGCTTCGCCTGGATGCTGCCGATGCGGCGGCGCGACGGCTTCTACGCCACCGGCACGCGCATGGGCTTCACCCTGCGGCGGCTGATGGCGGGGCGCCTCGTCGGAATGGCGGTGGAGGGCGTGGGCACCTGGCTGCTGCTGATGCTCGGCGGCGTGCCGATGGCGGCGCTGCTCGGAATCATCACCGGGCTGCTCGCCTTCATCCCCAATATCGGCGCGATCATCTCGGGGGTGCTGATCGTCCTCGCCGGCTTCAGCGTCAGCACCAATGCCGGCCTGTGGGCGATCGGCGTCTATTTCGTCGTCCAGAACGTCGACGGCTATCTCGTCGTCCCCTACGTCGCCCGCCGCACCGTCGATCTCGCGCCGGCCCTGGTCCTGGGCGCGCAATTGCTGTTCGGCGCCCTCTTCGGACTGATGGGCCTGATGCTCGCCGATCCCATCGTCGCGATGATCAAGGTCGCCCTCGAGGAACGCTCCAAGGCGGAGGAGGAACTGGGGACCGCTCCTCGATGAGGGCCGCAGGCCTCCGGCGAGCCGCTCCCTCCCCGTCACCCCGGCGAAGGCCGGGATCTTCGTCCGTGTGGCGGCTTACCGGCCGCCCGGCGGAACCGGCGCGTCCGAGCCGGGTCCGCCGGGTCCGCCGGCGCCGCCCTGCTGCATCTGCTGCTGGAGCATCTGCTGCTGCATCATCGCCCGCATCGTCGCCTCGGGAATGACCTCGAGCGCGGCGACGTCGAATTCCAGCGCGGAATTGGCGGGGATGGTGGGCGGCATGCCGCGCTCGCCATAAGCCAGCCGCGGCGGCAGGCGGAGGCGGTAGACGCCGCCCTTGCGCATCAGCCTCAGCCCTTCGGTGAAGCCCTTGATCATCGCGCCGTCGGAGGCGGGCATCGGCACCGGCTGCTGGCCGGCATTGCTGTCGAACACCTGCCCGTTCTCGAGCCGCCCGGTATATTGGACGAAGACGACGTCGCTCGCCGTGGCGCGCGGCCCCTCGCCTTCCTTCAGCACGCGATATTGGAGGCCCGACGGGGTGGTCTGATAGATGTAGCGCGCCGTCCCGGCCCAGGCGGCGCCGACGGCGACGAGCAGGAGCAAAGCGAGGCCGAGCCACAGCTTCATCACCGAGCCCTTCCTGATCGGGCGGAGCGGAACGGCGGTGATGGACATGGGCGACCCCTGGCTTGAGACGGCAACAATGCCGGCGCGTAGAAACGCCGAGGGCGGCGATATGCATCGCCGCCCTCCGCTTTAGCAAGCCGGCTCGGACCGGCGACGGTCGATCCCTAGCGGGCCGCGCCCCCGTCGCGCTCCGCCCGCTTGCGCTCGAGCTTGCGGGCGCGGCGAATCGCCGCGGCGCGCTCGCGGGCGCGCTTCTCGGACGGCTTCTCGTAATGGCGGCGGAGCTTCATCTCGCGATAGACGCCTTCGCGCTGCAGCTTCTTCTTGAGCGCGCGCAGCGCCTGGTCGACATTGTTGTCGCGAACGATGATTTGCATAAAGTCTCGCCACTCTCCGGTTCGAAAGGCTTTGCGCGGCAGGGGCCTCCCCCCGCCTTCGATGCGCGTGCCGATAGCATAAAATTCGGTTCGCCGCGAGCCACTTCCCGCGCCGTCGCGGCCGGGCCTGTAGCAAAGGCGGCCGCGGCGTTCAATAGGTGAGGCTCTCGAAGACGGCCCGGCGCGGCAGGAAGAACAAAAAAAGAACTTCCCCGGAGCGCCGGAATGGGCGATGATCGGCCGATGGCGAATCGCGCTCTTCACGGCCGGATCCAGGCGCAACGGGGGAAGGTCCGCTTCCCCTGAGCATAAGGATTTTCTTCTGCGAACCGCGTGACTTTCGTGAACTTCGAACCTTCCGCGACGCGCTATTCGGCCAGGTCCTTGAACTCGGGGGCCGTCTTCGCCAGCCGCGCCTGCACCGCTGCCGTCAGGTCGGCGCTGACGAGGGCGCCCGCATTCCACAAGGCGACGTGGCGCAGCCCCTCCTCCACCGTCCGCCCGCGGCTGTAGTTGAGGCTCATCTTCGCGCCGGCGACGGCGAGCGGCGACTTCGCGGCGATGGCGCGGGCCAGATCGAGCCCGGCGGCGATCGCCGCGTCGCGGTCCGGCGCGATCCGGTTGAGGAGGCCGAGGCGGAGCGCCTCCTCCGCCTCCATCCGACGGCCGGTATAGGCGAGCTCGCGCACGATCCCTTCCGGGAGGAGGTGGGTGAGGCGCTGCAGCGTGCCGAGATCGGCGGTGATCGCGACGTCGACCTCCGCCACCTGGAAGAAGGCGTCGGCGGCGGCGAGACGGATGTCGCAGGCGCTGGCGAGGTCGACGCCGGCGCCGATGCAGCCGCCGTGCAGCGCCGCGATCACCGGCGGGCGCGCCTCCTCGACGGCGGTGAAGCAGTCCTGCAGCCATTTTATATGTCGGAGCCGCGCCTCCGCCGCCCGGCCCGGATCCTCGCTCGGCGGGAATTGCGCGCCGGCATATTGGAGGTCCAGCCCCGCGGTGAAGTGGCGGCCGCGCCCGGTCAGCACGATGGCGCGGACGGAGGAGTCGCTGCCGAGGCTGCGGAACGCCTCGCCGATCGCGCCGAACATCTCGCCGTCCATGGCGTTCAGGCGGTCCTCGCGGGCGAGCTCGACATGGGCGACGCCGCCCTCCCGGCGAATCGCGATCCTGTCGCTTCCCATGGCGCCCTCCCTCCCTCTATCAGCTTCGGCCATGACCCGCTTTACCGTGAACGGCCAGCCCGTCCACTACCGGCTCGATCCGGCCACGCCCCTGCTCTGGGCGCTGCGCGACGCGTCCAACCTGACGGGGACGAAATATGGCTGCGGCACCGGCCATTGCGGCGCCTGCACGGTGCATCTCGACGGCCAGGCGGCGCTGAGCTGCCTGCTGCCGATCGGCGAGCTCGAGGGCCGGACCGTGACCACCATCGAGGCTCTGTCGCCCGACCGGTCGCACCCCGTGCAGCAGGCCTGGGTGGCGGAGAGCGTGCCGCAATGCGGCTTCTGCCAGCCGGGCATGATCATGGCCGTCGCCGCCCTGCTCGACCGGATCCCCGATCCCACCGACGCCGACATGGACGCGGCGATCGCCAACATCTGCCGCTGCGGCACCTATCCGCGCGTCCGCGCGGCGATCCGGCGGGCGGCGCGGGCGCGGCGCGGGGAGGAGCCGCTCGCCGCCGCGCCGCCGCCGGGGATCGCGCCCGCCGACGCGGCCCGCGCCGTCCCCGCGCTTCGGCCGCCGCCGCCCGGTCGGAAGCCCTGAAACCTTTCAGGCGGCTGACCGCCCAGTTCAGCAACGGCTCATCCGCATTCGGGCACATCCCGTCCCCATCGGAGGCGGCTTTCGCGCCGGCCGGGAGAAGGAGTTTTTCGGATGCGCAAGGCGTTGATAGGTATTTTGATGGCGGCGACGGCGGCGACGCCGGTCGCGGCCCAGGACGGCAATTGGCGAGGCCGCTACGAGCGGGCCGCGGAGCGCAACGCCGAGCGTTCCGAGCGCCAGCAGGCGCGGCAGGAGCAGCGGCAGGAGCGCCAGGAGGCACGGCCGGAGCGGGCCGAGCGCCAGCAGCGCTTCGAGCAGCGCCAGGTGCAGGTCCAACAGGTCCAGCAGCAGCAGCAAGCGGAGGTCCGCACCCAGGCCGAGGGCCAGCGTTCCTGGCGCGGCGGCTCGGGCGGCACCTGGCAGGGCCGCGGCAATTGGCAGGGCGGCGACCGCAGCGCCGAGCGCGAGGCGATGCAGCGCCAGATCGAGGCCACCCGCGACGCGTCGCGCGCCAACCAGCAGCAGCTTTCCGGCCGCTACCGGGAACAGGCGCAGCGCAACCAGCAGCGCTACGAGCAGCAGGTCCGCCAGGACTATCGCCGCGACGACGGCCGCCGCGGCGGCGGCGACTGGCGCCGGGGCGACCGCAACGGCAGCTGGGGCAATAACGGCGGCTGGAGCAATGACCGCGGCTACAATGACGGCCGCCGGGCCGACTGGAGCCGCAACTGGCGCAACGACAATCGCTACGATTGGCAGCGCTACCGCTCGGCCAACCGCAACCTCTACCGCTGGGGCCAATATTACTCGCCCTATCGCGGCTACGACTATCGCCGCCTGTCGGTCGGCCTGTTCCTGGACTCGCTGTTCTACTCGCAGCGTTACTGGATCAGCGATCCCTGGCAGTACCGGCTGCCGGCGGCGCCCTACGGCACCCAGTGGGTGCGCTACTGGAACGACGCCCTCCTCGTCGACGAATATACGGGCGAGGTGATCGACGTGATCTACGACTTCTTCTGGTAGGCGGAAGAAGCGCATGAGCAGCAAAGGCCCGGGGCGCGAAGGCGCTCCGGGCTTTTCGCTTGCGCGGGCGTGGCGGCAATCGCATGGAACGGGCCGGTTCGTGCCGAAGGGATCGACGATGCGCCGCCTCCTCCCGCTTCTCAGCCTCCTGCTCCTCGCCTTCTCCGCTCCCGCCGCCGCCGCCGAGACGGTGGTGATCCATGCGGGCCGCCTCATCGCCGAGGCCGGCAAGCCCGCCGCCGGCCCGTCGACCATCGTCGTCGCCGACGGCCGCATCGTCTCCGTCGCCCCCGGCCTGGCGCCGCCGCCGGCCGGCGCGCGGCTGATCGATCTCTCGACCAAGACGGTGCTACCGGGCCTGATCGACACCCATGTCCACCTCACCGGCAATCCCGGCGAGCCCTTCTGGAAGGAAGCGGTCGAGCCGGACGAATGGAGCACCCTGGTCGGCGCCCACAACGCCCTGGTGACGGCGCGGGCCGGCTTCACCACGGTGCGCGACCTCGGCTCCGGCCGGCTGAACGGCTTCGCGCTGCGCCGCGCGCTCGACGAAGGGCTGATACCCGGGCCGCGCCTGCTCGCCGCGGGCCAGGCCCTCTCCACCATCGGCGGCCATGGCGACGTCTCCGGTTTCCGCCCGGAGGTCGCCGCCGCGCTCGACGGTCACAATACCTGCACCGGCCCCGACGAATGCGCGGCCAAGGTGCGCGAGGCGGCCAAGCTCGGCGCCGACGTCATCAAGTTCCACGCCACGGGCGGCGTCCTCAGCCAAGGCGACAAGAGCCTAGGCCAGGCCTTCACCGACGCCGAGATGCGCGCGATCGTCGAGACCGCGCACAATCTCGGCCTCAAGGTCGCCGCGCACGCCCATGCCGATGCCGGCATCGCCGCCGCGGTCCGCGCCGGCGTCGATTCGATCGAGCACGGCACCTTCGCCAGCGCCGCGACGATCCAGCTGATGAAGCAGCGCGGCACCGTGCTGGTGCCGACGCTGATGGCCTTTACGGGCATACGCGAGCGGCTCGGGCGCGGCATCTACACGCCGATCGTCGAGGACAAGGTGCGGATGACCTTGAGCGAGGTCGGCAAGGCGGCGCGGCTCGCCCGCGCCGCGGGCGTGCCGATCGTCTTCGGCACCGACGCGGGGGTCTACGAGCATGGCCGCAACGCCGGCGAGTTCGCCCAGCTCGTCGAGATCGTCGGCATGAGCCCCGCCGAGGCGCTCGCCGCCGCGACCACGGGCGCGGCGAAGCTGCTCGGGCTCGATCGCGAGATCGGCCGCATCGCGCCCGGCTATTCGGCCGACCTCATCGCCGTTTCCGGCGACCCGCTGCGCGACGTGCGCGTGCTGGAGCATGTCGACTATGTGATGGTGAAGGGACGCACGATCCAATGAGCACCAACGTCGGCGATCCGGCCGCTCTCTACCGGATGCAGATCGGCGCCTATGTGAAGGGGCGCCTGCTCCGCACGCCGGGGGCCTTCAAGGTCCCCGCCCAGGGCCTCGACATCTTCATCGTCCGCGATTTCCTCAGCCGCGAGGAGTGCGCCGCGGTGATCGCGCTGATCGACAAGGACCGCCAGCCCTCGGGCCTCCTCGCCGAGACTCCGGATCCCGAGTTCCGCACCAGCGAAAGCTGCAACCTGCGGCTCACCGACCCGATAAACATCAAGGTGGAGGCCAAGATCAACGCCCTGACCGGCATCGATCCGCGCCACGGCGAGACCATCCAGGGGCAGCGTTACGCGGTCGGGCAGCAGTTCAAGGAGCATCACGACTTCTTCTACACGAGCGAGCCCTACTGGCCCGAGCAGGAGCGGCAGGGCGGGCAGCGGACCTGGACGGCGATGATCTTCCTCAACGAGCCCGAGGGCGGCGGCCAGACCTTCTTCCCCAAGGCCAACGTGCGGGTGACCCCGCGCACCGGCAACCTCCTCGCCTGGAACAACCTCACCGAATATGGCGAGCCCAACACCTTCTCCCTCCACACCGGCTGCCCGGTCGCGGGCGGGGTCAAATATATCATCACCAAATGGTACCGGGAGCGCCCGTGGGGCTGGTACGCGCAGCACGGCTACACCCCTCCCGGCAGCCCGACTTGAAGGTCACCGCCCCATGAAGCACCTCGCCCTCCTCCTCGCCGCCTCGACGCTGGCCGCGCCCGCCCTCGCCGCGCCGGCCCACCGGGCCGCCCCCGCCGCGTCCCGAACGAGCGAGGGGCAGAAGCTCGCGCGGCTGTTCCGGGAGAGCGACGAGGCGAGCCTCCGCCGCAACCCGATCCAGGCGCTGTTCCGCGGCGACATGCGCTACGCCCCGCAGTTCGGCGACTATATCACCGACGCCTATTTGGCCGGCGAGAAGGCCGCCGCCGAGGCGGACCTCGCGGCCCTGGCGCGGATCGACCGCGCCCGCCTCTCCGCCGAGGACCGCATCTCCTACGACGTCTTCAAGTGGCAGACGGAGATGACGCTGAGGGGCTTCGCGCCGGAGCTGCTGCGGGCCTCGATCGACCGGCCGATAGACCATTTCAGCGGCTTCCAGGTGTTCGTGCCGGACCTCAGCTCCGGCGAGGGGGCGGCGCCGTTCAAGACGGTTGCCGACTACGAGAACAACCTGGAGCGCCTCGACGGCTACATTCTCTATCTCGATCGCGCGATCGGGCGGATGCGGCAGGGCCTGGCGGACGGCATCGTCCAGCCCAGGCTCGTCATGCAGAACGTCGTCGGCCAGCTCGACGCGATCATCGGCGACAGCGTCGAAGCCTCCGCCTTCTACAAGCCGGTCGCCACCTTCCCCGCCGGCATCCCGGCCGCCGAGCAGGCGCGGCTGCGCGCCGCCTACGCCGCCTTCATCCGCGATCGACTGAACCCAGCCCATGCGCGGCTGCGCGACTTCATCAAGACCGAATATCTTCCCAAGGCGCGCGAATCGGTCGGCCTCGGCGGCATGAAGGGCGGCCCCGCCCTCTACCGCTACCTCGTCGAGCAGAACACGACGACGTCGATGACCCCCGAGGAGATCCACCAGCTCGGCCTGCGCGAGGTGGACCGGATCCACGGCGAGATGGAGAAGGTGAAGGCCGAGGTCGGCTTCAAGGGCGACCTCCATCAGTTCGCCGACTTCCTCCGCTCGGACCCGCGCTTCAAGCCCGCCTCCGCCCAGGCGATGCGCGACGCCTTCCTCGACATCGACCGGCGCGTCGGCCTGGTCGTCGGCCGCGACTTCTCGGTCATCCCCAAGTCGCCGCTCGAGGTCCGGCCCGATCCGCCCTATCGCGAGAAGACCGCCGCCGGAGGCGAGTATCAGCAGGGGACGCCCGACGGCTCGCGGCCGGGGGTCTTCTTCTACAACAGCTACGACCTGCCCTCGCGCTACACCTGGGGCTACGAGACTCTCTTCCTCCACGAGGGCCGACCCGGCCACCATTTCCAGATCAGCCTGGCGCAGGAGAATGAGAAGCTGCCGCCCTTCCAGCGCTTCGGCGGCAACACCGCCTTCGTCGAAGGCTGGGCGCTCTATTCGGAAAGCCTCGGCTACGAGCTCGGCTTCTTCACCGATCCCTATCAGAATTACGGCCATCTGAACGACGAGATATTGCGCGCCATGCGCCTCGTCGTCGACACCGGCCTTCATTCCAAGGGCTGGGGCCGCGACCAGGCGATCAAGTACATGCTCGACAATTCGGCGATGAGCCCGACCGACGCGACCGCCGAGGTGGAGCGCTACATCGCCATTCCGGGCCAGGCGCTCGCCTACAAGGTCGGCCAGCTCACCATCCGCCGCCTTCGCACGCGGGCGGAGCAGGCGCTCGGCCCGCGCTTCGACGTGCGCGCGTTCCACGCCCAGGTGCTGATGTCGGGCGCGCTGCCGATGAAGATCCTGGAGGAGAAGATCGACGCCTGGATCGCGGCGAAGAAGCGCGGCGGCTGACCGCGCGTCCGCCGGCCTCTCGAACGCCATGCCCGGCCCGGACTCGACCGGCCGCCGTCCGCCGCGGCTCCTCAAGATCCAGTATCTGAGAGGGGCGGCGGCGACCGGCGTGCTGGCCTATCATGCCGGCCTCGCCACCGGCCTGCGCTTCGATCCGGGCGCGTTCGGCGTCCAGCTCTTCTTCGTGATCAGCGGCTTCCTGATGGTCGCCATCACCGACTCCGGCACCCGCCCGCTCGCCTTCCTGCGCGACCGGATCGCCCGCGTCGTGCCGCTCTACTGGATCGCGACCGCCGCCGCGCTCGCCCTCGGCGCCCTGCTTTCCGCGCCGCGGCCGGGGGCGGCCGGCATCGCCGCCTCCTTCCTGTTCCTCCCCTGGGGCGACGGCGGCGGCGGCGGCCATTACTTCCCAGCGCTCAAGGTCGGCTGGACGCTGAACTACGAGATGCTCTTCTACCTTCTGTTCGCCGCCCTCCTCGCTTTCCCCCGCTACGCCTTGCTGCCGGCCCTCGCTCTGTCCTTCGCCTTCCTGTCCTGGCTGCGCGTCCATGGCGGCGGGCTGCCGTGGGACTTCTGGGGCAATCCGATCATCTACTGCTTCCTCGCCGGCGCCCTGCTCGGCCTGCTCTGGCAGAGCTCCCGGCCCCGCCCGGCGCTCGCCGTCGCCACCCTCGCCTCGGCCGCGGCGCTGGCCGTCCTGCTGCTCGCCCCCGGCCGCCACACGGGCATGCTGGTCCCCGCTTCGGCCCTCGTCGCAGCCATCTTGTGGCTGGAGCTCCTCCTCGGCCCCCGTCCGCGCCTCCGGCTTCCGCTCCTTCTCGGCGAGGCGAGCTACTCCATCTACCTGTGGCACACGCTCGCGCTCGCGCTCGCCCAGGCCCTGATCGGCCGGCTGCTTCCGCCGGCGCTCGGCTTCGCGCTCTACATGGCCGTCGGCCTGGCCGCGGGCGTCGGCCTCCACCTCCTCCTCGAGCGGCCGCTGGTCGCGTGGTTCCGCCGCCCCACCTGGCGCCACGGCGCACCGGTTCCGGGCGGCGTCTGACCCGCCTCAGCGCGAGATGTCGCCCTCGTCGAGGCGGACGACCGGCCGGTTCTTGATCTCGGCCTTGACGAAGCTCGTCTCGTAGCGCCGCACGGCGGGATCGGCGGCGAAGTGGCGGTCGGCGAACGCGTTGAACTCGCGCATGCTTCGCGTGACCACCAGCACCATGAGGTCGACCGCGCCGGCGACGTTGAGCAGCAGCTGCACCTCGGGCGCGGCGGCGAGGCGGGCGCGCAGCGCCGCGATCCCCTTCTCCTCCGCATGCTCGTGGACCTGCACCTGCACCATGGCCCGCAGCCGGTCGGCGGCGAGCTCGGGCGCGAGGACGGCCATGTCGGCGGCGATCATGCCGTCCTCGCGCAGCGACCGCACCCGCCGCGCGATCGCCGAGGGCGAGAGCGGCACCGCCCGCGCCAGCCGCTCCGCCGTGGCGAGATTGTCGGCCTGGAGCAGGTTGAGCAGCGCGATGTCGAACCCGTCGAGTTTCCTGGCCATGTCGCTCCGGCGCCTTTCCCGCGCGTTATTGGCATGGGAGGCCGGGGAAAATCGCGCAAAAAGCGCGGCCGATGGTACATAAGGCAGCGGGATGAGCGACCCGTTTCCTGTGGGAGGGACGATGGACAGGATGAAGACGATCGCCGCCTTGCTGCTGGCCGCCGCGGCGGGCCCCGCTGCGGCGCAGGACGCTCCCGCGGGCGCGCCGGCCCAGGCTCCCGCGCCGCCTCGGGCGGAGGACGTCGACGTCACCGCTGCCGAGGCGCGGGCGACGGCGACCGAGCTCGCCGGCGAGCTCGAGGAGAATTACGTCTTCCCCGACATTGCCGGCCGCTATGCGGCGGCGCTCCGCAAGGCCGCCGCGGCCGGTGCCTACGACGCGATCGGCTCCGGTCGCGCCCTCGCCGAGCGGCTGACCGCGGACCTGCGCGCCGTCTCCCCGGACAACCATCTGCGCGTCCGACTGCGGCCTCCGGCGCCGGAGCGCGCCCCCGGCGCCCCATCGGCGCAGGCCGCCGCCGCCCCTCCGGTGCCGCGCCTGCCGTTCGAGCCGATCGAGGAGGCGCGCTGGCTCGCGCCGGGCATCGCCTACATCCGCTTCAACATCTTCACCGGCAGCCCGGAGGAGGTGGCGGCGGTCACCAGGTTCATGGCCGAGCATGCCGCGGCGAAGACGATCATCTTCGACAACCGCACCCACCATGGCGGCGGCCTCGACGAGATGAACGCGATGTTCCCCTACCTCTTCGCCAAGCCGACCACGCTGGTGATGATGGACACCCGCACCTCCGTCGCCCGCGCCGGCGGCGACCCGGTCGGCGAGGATGCGCGGCTCCGGCTCGTGCCCACCGGCGAGGACGTCGTCCGCCGCGCCCATTACGTCGAGCCGAGCCGCACCGAGAAGCGGCTGTTCCGCGCCAAGCTGTTCGTGCTCACCTCGGGCGCCACCGCCTCGGCGGCCGAGCATATGACGCTGGCATTGAAGCGCACCCATCGCGCCACCATCGTCGGAGAGCCGACCGCGGGGGCGGGCCATTATGGCGGACAGGTGACGATCGGCGACAAGTTCGTCGTCTTCATTCCGGTCGGCCGGACCTTCGATCCCGACACGGGCAAGGGCTGGGAGGGGGACGGCATCGCCCCCGACGTCGCCGTTCCGGCCGCCGAGGCCCTTACCGAGGCGCTGGTCCGTGCCGGGCTGGGGCGCGACGAGGCCACGCGCATCTCCGCCGGGGTGAAGCCCACCGGCTCCATGGCCCGCCGCACCCCCCGCCCCTCCTGAAGGGCAGCGGCGGGCGACGCCAGGAGCTCGAGCATGACCAGCAGGTGCCGCCCGTCCTCGTCGAGCCCTCTTATCGTCCCCGCATCCGCGGCTTGAAGAAGGTGGATCCCGGCGAGCCGGGGACGACGTCCGATCGTGACCGCGGCCCTAGGCGCCCCCGCCGGCGGCCGCGATGAGGCCGCTGTCGATCCATAGCTGCGCGATCAGCAAGAAGAGCGTCACGCAGGTGACGCCGCAGAAACCCGCCATGAACCGATCGACGCGCATCTTCCAAACCCCCGTAGCGATGCCTTGGGACTAGCCGCGACGGACGCGGGCCGCGACGGGCGAGTTCGGCAAATATCCGCTTTCGGACCGGACAAACTGTCACGAGGGCGCGACGGGTTCAGCCCCCTTTCCGGCGCGACCCCGCCTGGACGTCCGGAGGCGCAATATTCCTTGTCGTCGGCCGACAGGTCCCCGCCGGCGCGGCAGCGTCTCGCCGCCTCCTCGACCGGGATCAGGCGGAGCGGCTCGGAGCGGGCATCGCGCCGGTCGATCAGGTCCTTCAAGGCCTCGAAATAGCCGAGGAAGGCTCGCTTTCGCTTCGCCTCCTGGATTTCCTCGAAGTTCAGCACCTGGTGGCCGAGGCCGCTCGGCGTCGTCGCCCCGACCTTCTCCTCGGGCACCGGGACGTTCAGCGGCGAGAGGTCCAGCCCCGCAAGCAGCGCCTTGGCCTCCTCGAACCGCTTCAGCTCGCGCAGCCCGTTCGCCGCCCGGCCCTGCATCGCCAGCCAGTCGCCGGCATCGCCGGCCCTCGGCAAGGCGCGGATCAGCGCGACATATTCCGTCTGGTAGCGGGCCTTGAGCTCGGGCCGGGCGTCGGCCTGCCAGCTCGCCTGCACGATCATCCAGGCGACGTCGATGTCGGGCCGCCCGAGCCGCTTCATCAGCCACGCGGCGAGATAATAATTGGTCTCCTTGTCCAGCATGGCGCGATATTCGGCGCTGGCGACGAGCGGCTCGAGGCGCTTCACCTCCTCGGCCGTGAATCGGTCGAAGACGACCAGGCCGTTGCCGGGGCAGCGCGGCAGCTCCAGGGGAAAGTCCCAGCTGCCATAGGGCTTGCCGTCGGGTCGCGTGCCCCAGGTGCTGTACGAGGCGGTGGTGGTGTAGGTGAAGCTCTTGCCGCCGATCGGGCATTTCATCTGCGCCTCGACCGGCATCCCGGCCCGGGCCGGCGGACCTAGGATCGCCGCCGCCGCGATAAGCCCTGCCAAAGCCGCCCGGCCCATATCCTTTCTCCCGCGGCACGAGGCTATGGCCGGGGCGCGGGCAAGTCAAACGGCCGGCCCTAGACCATGATTCACGCCTCGGGTTGAAACGCCACCGGCGTTTCGACCTGAGACGATCGGGCTCTAGCTGGCGGCGGCGAGAGCCTCGGCGATCAGGCGGCGGCTGTTGTCGATGCCGTAGAGGGCGATGAAGCTGCCCATGCGCGGCCCCTGCTCGCTGCCGAGCAGGGTCTCGTAGAGCACCTTGAACCAGTCGCGCAGCCGCTCCTTCCCGTAGCGCGCCTTGCCGATCTCGTAGATGTGGTTCTGGAGGACCACCGCCGGATCCTCGTCCTCCCGCCCCGTGCCGTCGTCGGCCGCGAGGAGCGCGTCCAGCTCGCGCAGGGCGTCGGCCTCTTCGGGCGTAGGCGGCCGCCGCCGGAGCGCCGGCGCGACGAAGCGGCACCCATAGGCCACGGCATAATCGACGAGCCGGTCCAGCTCGGGGCTCGCCTCGGGAGTGAGGGCGGGATCGTAGCGGTGGAGGAAGCTCCAGATCGTCTCGCGGTCGCCGACGCCCGGAAGGCTGGCGACATTGAGCAGCAAGGCGAAGGTGATCGGCAGGCGCGCTTCCGGCGGCCTCCCCGCATGGACGTGGTGGACCGGATTGCCCAGCTTCTGCTCGATCGGCTGGTTCGGATAGGCGGCGAGGAACTGGTGATATTCGTCCACCGCCTTGGGGATGATCCCGAACGAGAGCTGCTTCGCCTTCCTCGGCTCGCGATAGAGGTAGAAGACGAGGCTCTCCTGGGGTGCGTAGGTCAGCCATTCGTCGAGGGTGACGCCGTTGCCCTTGGTCTTCGAGATCTTCTCGCCATTCTCGTCGAGGAAGAGCTCGTAGTTGAACCCTTCCGGCGGGCGGGCGCCGAGGATGCGGGCGATCTTCGAGCTCTGGGTGACGGAGTCGATCAGGTCCTTGCCCGACATCTCATAGTCGACGCCGAGCGCCACCCAGCGCATCGCCCAGTCGACCTTCCACTGCAGCTTGGCGCCGCCGGAGAGGATCGACTGCTCCACCGCCTCGCCCGTCGCCGGATCGGCGTAGCGCACCAGCCCCGCCTCGGCGTCCAGCACGGTGACCGGCACCTGCAGCACCTTGCCGCTTTCCGGGCTGATCGGCAGGATCGGAGAATAGGTCTGCCGCCGCTCCTCCCGAAGGGTCGGCAGCATCACCTCCATGATCTGGTCGTAGCGCCGCAGCACCTGGCGCAGCGCCTCGTCGAAGCGTCCCGAGCCGTAGCAGTCCGACGAGGCGAGGAACTCGTAATCGAAGCCGAACCGGTCTAGGAACTGGCGCAGCAGGTTGTTGTTGTGCGCGGCGTAGCTGTCGTGGCCGCAGCCATAGGGGTCGGGCACGCGGCTCAGCGGCTGGTCGAGATGGGCGTGCATCATGTCCTGCGCGGGCACGCCGGGCGGCACCTTGCGCATCCCGTCCATGTCGTCGGAAAAGGCGATCAGGCGGCTCGGCCAGTCGGTCATCTCGGCGAGCGCGTGCCGCACCATCAGCGTCCGCGCCACCTCCTGGAAGGTGCCGAGATGCGGCAGGCCGGAAGGGCCGTAGCCGGTCTCGAAGACGATGGCCTTGTCGCCGGGCCCGTCTGGATAGCGCTTGAGCAGCTTGCGGGCTTCCTCATAGGGCCAAGCCTTTGAGACGAGCGCGGCGGCGCGAAGGGCTTCGGGATCGAACATGTCGCGCTCCTAGCCGAGGCGGGGGCGCTCGGCTAGAAGAGGTCGCCGATGGGCCCTCTTCCCACCGTCCCCGAATATCGAGGCGTCGACCGCGCCCGCTTCGAGGCGGAGATCGTCGCCGCCGGGCGCCCCGCCGTGCTGCGCGGCCTTTGCGCCGGCTGGCCCCTGGTCGAGGCGGGCCGAGCCGGCCCCGAGGCCCTCGCCGCGGCGCTGCGGGCGAGTGCGGGCGAGGCGCCGTTCGAAGCCTGGTTCGGAAGCCCGGAGATCGGCGGTCGGTTCGGCTACTCGCCCGATTTCTCCGGCTTCAACCACGACCGGCGCCTCGCCACGGTCGATCAGCTCCTGGACCTGCTGCTGCGCCAGCGAGGCCATCCCAGCCCCTTCTCCATCTATGCCGGCGCCATCCCGGTCGCCCGGCACCTCCCGGGCCTGATGCCGGGCCTCGCCATGCCGCTGCTGGCGCCGGACCGGCCGCGCCTCGTGTCGCTGTGGCTCGGCAACCGCACCCGGACGGCGGCCCATTGGGACCTGCCCCAGAACCTCGCCTGCGTCGTCGCGGGCCGGCGGCGCTTCACCCTCTTCCCCACCGACCAGGTGCGCAACCTCTATGTCGGGCCGCTCGACTTCACCCTGGCCGGCCAGCCGATCAGCCTCGTCGACGTCGACCGTCCCGACTTCGAGGCCCATCCCCGCTTCCGCGACGCGCTGGCCGCAGCGGAGACGGCGACGCTCGGGCCCGGCGACGCCCTCTATCTGCCGAGCCTCTGGTTCCACGCGGTCGAAAGCCTCGACGAGGTCGGCGCGATGGTGAACATCTGGTGGCGCGACGGGCCCGCCCCGCTGCTGACGCCGCTCAACGCCCTCTACCACGCGATCATGACGATGCAGACGCTGCCGCCGCGCGAGCTCGCCGCCTGGCGAAGCCTCTTCGACCATTATGTCTTCAACGACCATGGCGACCCTGCCGCCCACCTTCCCGAAGGCGCGCGCGGCATCCTCGGCCGGCGCTCGGCGGAGACCGTGGCGCGCCTGAAGGCGCTGCTCCTGCAGGCGCTCGGCCGCTAATCCGCGTTTCCCTTTCGTTCATGGCCGATTATAGCGGGCTCATGCCCCCGCCACTGCCCTACCCGGCGCTCCACGCAACCCATGGCGGGATCTGGCTCGCGGCGCCGGACGGCGAGACCCGGGCGCTCGGCCGGGGCGAGGCGATCGCACGCGCCGCCGAGACTCCGACCATCATGCTCAACGCGCCGCTCGTCGGGCAGCGGCTCGGCTATCCCGAGCTGTCGGGGCTGGACCTGCTCGAGCTCTTCGCCTTCCTCCATCCGGCGCGGTTCGCGGTGCCCACCCCCAAGGGTATCGCGGAAGCGCTTGGAATCGAACCTCCCTCGGGCGACTCCGAGGCGCCGGCCTTCCTGCTGAAGGCGGCCGGCGCGATGCTCCGGACGCTCGAGGCCGACTGGCCGGAGCGCGAGGGTGCCTGGGCTTCGGCCCAGTCGCTCCATCGCCTGCGCTGGACATGGTCCCCCGCCGTCGCCCAGCGCCTCGCGCGGCCTGAGCGGGACGAACGCTGGCTCTTCTCGCGCCTGCCGGAATGGGAGGAGGCGGCGTCCCGTCCCGCCCCGGCCACGGTGAGGATCGCTGCGGATCATGCGGTCGAACGGCTGGCGCGCCTCGTCGGTCCGGGCGCCGAGGTGCGCGACGGCCAGCGCGATTATGCCGCCGCCGCCGCGCAGGTTTTCGGCCCGCGCGCCGCGGAGGACCGGCCGAACTTCCTGCTCGCCGAGGCCGGCACCGGGATTGGCAAGACGCTGGGCTATCTCGCTCCCGCCTCCCTGTGGGCGGAGCGGGCGGGGGGCGCGGTGTGGGTCTCCACCTTCACCAAGGCGCTCCAGCGGCAGCTCGACAAGGAGGGGACCCGCCTGTTCCCCGACGCCGCCGAGCGGCGGCGCAAGGTGGTGGTGAGGAAGGGGCGCGAAAATTATCTCTGCCTGCTCAACCTCGAAGACGCGCTTCAGGGCGGCTTCGCCGGGCGCGCCGCGATCCTCGCCCAGCTCGTCGCGCGCTGGGCCGCCTATACGCGGGACGGCGACATGGTGGGGGGCGACCTGCCGGGCTGGCTCACCAGCCTGTTCCGCCGCGCCGGCTCGACCGCCCTCACCGACCGGCGGGGCGAGTGCGTCTACGCGGGCTGCCCGCATTACCGCAAATGCTTCATCGAGCGGGCATCGCGCGCCAGCCGGGAGGCGGACATCGTCATCGCCAACCACGCGCTGGTCATGGTCAATGCGGCACGGGGACGCGAGGAGGGCCACGCCCCCACCCGCATCGTCTTCGACGAAGGGCACCACCTGTTCGACGCGGCCGATTCCACCTTCGCCGCCGCGCTGACCGGCCAGGAGACGATCGAGCTGCGCCGCTGGATCGTCGGGCCGGAAGGCAGGAACCGCGGCCGGCGGCGCGGCCTTTCGGCGCGCCTGGTGGACGTCGCCTCCTACGACGAGGCGGGGGCCGCCGCGCTCGACGCCGCGGTGCAGGCGGCGCAGCTGCTGCCGGGGGACGGCTGGCTTGCCCGCATCGCCGAGGGCTTGCCGTTCGGACCGATCGAGAAGTTGCTCGCCGCCGTGCGCGCCGCCGTCTACGCCCGCGCCGCCTCGCAGGATGCCGGCTACGGGCTCGAGACGGAGGTCGCGGAGCTGGACGGATCGCTGGTCGAGGCCGCGGCGCCGGCGGTCGAGGCGCTGGAGCTGATGATGCGGCCGCTGGTGACTCTCGCGGGCCGGCTCCAGGCGGTGATGGAGGACGCGCCGGACTGGCTCGACGCGCCGGCCCGGGCCCGGATCGAGGGCGCGATAGGCGGACTCACCTGGCGCACCCAGACCCTCGCCGCCTGGACCGGCCTTGCCGCCCGTCTCGGCGGCCCGGCCGACCCGGATTTCGTCGACTGGCTCGCGGTCGACCGGATCGACGGGCGCGAGTTCGACATCGGCCTCCACCGCCATTGGCTCGATCCGACGCGGCCGCTGGCACAGGCCGTGCTGAAGCCCGCCCACAGCGTGCTGGTCACCTCCGCCACCCTGCGCGGCGCCGACGGCTGGGAGGCCGCGGAAGCGCGCACCGGCGCCGCTCACCTCGACGGCCCCGCCCGGCGCTTCGACGCGGAGAGCCCGTTCGATTACGCCGCCCGCAGCGAGGTCTTGATCGTCACCGACCTGAAGCGCGGCGACCTGCCGCAGCTCGCCGGAGCCTATGCCCGGCTCATAGAGGCGGCGGGCGGCGGGACGCTCGGGCTCTTCACCGCCATCCAGCGGCTGAAGGCGGTCCACGCCCGCATCGCCGACCGGCTCGCCCGGGCGGGCCTGCCCCTCTACGCGCAGCATGTCGACCCGATCGACACCGGCACCCTGGTGGACATCTTCCGGGACGATCCGCGCGCCTCGCTGCTCGGCACCGACGCGCTTCGCGACGGCGTCGACGTGCCGGGCGAATCGCTCCGGCTGGTGGTGATGGAAGGCACGCCCTGGCCGCGCCCCACCGTCCTCCACGCCGCCCGCAAGGCCGCGGGCGGCGGCACCGCCTATGACGACAGGGTGGTGCGGGCACGCCTTGCCCAGGCCTTCGGGCGGCTGATCCGACGGCAGGGCGACCGCGGCCTCTTCGTCCTTCTCTCGGCCGCCGTGCCGAGCCGCCTGCTCAACGCCTTCCCTGCGGGCGTGCCGATCCGCCGGCTGCCGCTCGACCAGGCGATCGCGAGGGTGAGATCGCAACTTCCCAGCCCCGCCGCTTTAGGGCATCAGCCCGAGCCGGAGAGGCTGTCCTAGAGGTCGGATGAAGACCCTTATCCTGCTGCGCCATGCCAAGTCCGGCTGGGACGATCCCATCCTGCGGGATTTCGACCGGCCGCTCAACCCGCGCGGCCGCCGCGCCGCCGCGACGGTGGCGCGGGAGATGCAGCGGCTCGGCCTGTCCTTCGATCGCGTCCTCGCCTCGCCCGCGCGGCGTGTGGTGGAGACGATCGACGCGCTCGGCGACGTCCTCGGCGCCCTGTCCCCGCACTACGACCGTCAGCTCTATCTGGCCTCGCCGGAGACGCTCCTCGAGGCGGTGCGGGCGGCGCCCGACGGGGCCGAGCGCCTGCTCCTCGTCGGCCACAGCCCGGGGATCGAGATGCTCGCTTTGGCGCTGTCGGCGGGCGGGACGCTGCGCGCCGAGATCGAGGTCAAATATCCGACGGCGAGCCTCGCCGAGATCGCCCTGCCGGCGGCGGGATGGTCGCAGGTCAGGGAGGGCAGCGGCGAGCTGCGCCGCTTCATCCGTCCGCGCGACCTCGACCCGGCGCTCGGTCCGGACGAGTGACCGCGCCGACGGGCGCCCGCACGGCACCTACCGGAAACGCATTGTCTCCGTCGCTCTGAGCTTGTCAAAGCCCACTCCTTTCTCCTTCGAGAAAGAAGGCCCTTCGACAGGCTCAGGGCGAACGGGTGGAGTGATTCGACCTGATCGCTCGATGCCTAGAGGCTGGGCTCCAGCGCCTCGGCGAGGGTCCGGCGGATGGCGCGAAGCTCGTCGAGGGGCAGCGCGCCCGGCCGGGCGGGCGCCGCCGCGGGGGCCGGATCCGTGGCGGACTCGGCCTCCCCGGGATCGCGCGCGCCGCTTTCGAGGAGCTGCTGGACGCCGCGGATCGTGTAGCCGTCCTTGCTGAGGAGGCGGTGGATGCGATGGGCGAGCGCGACGTCGGCGGGCCTGTAGTAACGCCGGTTGCCGGCGCGCTGCAGCGGCCGCAGCTGCGGGAAGCGCGTCTCCCAGTAACGCAATATGTGCTGCGGGACGCCGAGGTCGCTGGCGAGCTCCCCGATCGTCCGGAAGGCCTGGTCGCTCTTGCGGGGCGCGTCCGCCATGGCTGGCTCAGCCGCCGCTGGCGATCCGCTCGCGCATGATCTGGCTGGCGCGGAAGGTCAGCACCCGGCGCGGCGCGATCGGGACCTCGACCCCGGTCTTCGGGTTGCGGCCCACCCGCTCGCCCTTGTCGCGCAGGATGAAGCTGCCGAAGCCGGAGATCTTGACGTTCTCGCCGTCGGACAAAGCGTGGCACATATGGTGGAGGATGCGCTCCACGATCCCCGCCGATTCGGCCCGCGACAGGCCGATCTCCTGATGCACGACGTCCGCGAGATCCGCACGGGTCAACGTGCCCGCGTCAACGCGCCTGATCGTTCCTGCGTCGGCCATTTTCCGTTCCCTCCCCCAGAGGCTAGATAAAAACATAGTCCAGCTTGCACTTATGTGCAAATCCACGCTGCGACCGTCCGGCCCTAATAACGGACGACGGCCGCGCCCCAGGTGAAGCCGCCGCCCATCGCCTCCAGCACGATCAGGTCTCCCGCCTTGATCCGCCCGTCCCTGACGGCGGTGTCGAGGGCGAGCGGGACCGAGGCGGCGGAGGTGTTGGCATGCTGGTCCACGGTGACGATGACTCGGGCCGGATCGAGGCCGAGCTTACGCGCGGTGGCGTCGAGGATGCGCTTGTTGGCCTGGTGGGGCACCACCCAGTCGACCTCGTCCGAGCGGTGGCCGGCGGCGGCGAGCACTTCGTTCAGCACGTCGGCGAGATTGACGACGGCGTGGCGGAAGACCTCCTTCCCCTTCATCCGCAGCTTGCCCACCGTCCCGGTCGTCGAGACGCCGCCGTCGACGTAGAGCAGGTCGTTGTGCCGGCCGTCGGCGTGCAGCCGGGTGGCGAGCACGCCTTTGTCCTGCGCCTCCTCGGCGTGGAGGAGGACGGCGCCGGCGCCGTCGCCGAACAGCACGCAGGTCGCGCGGTCGTCCCAGTCGAGGATGCGGCTGAACGTCTCCGAGCCGATGACGAGCGCATAGTCCGCCATCCCGCCCTTCACCATGTTGTCGGCGACCGAGAGGGCGTAGAGGAAGCCGGTGCAGACGGCGGCGACGTCGAAGGCGATGCAATCGTCTATGCCCAGCGCCGTCTGAACGCGGGTGGCGCTGGCCGGAAAGGTCTGGTCCGGGGTCGCGGTGGCGAGGACGATCAGTCCCACCTGGTCGGCGGCGACTCCGGCGGCGTCGAGCGCCTTCCTGGCCGCCTCGGTGGCGAGGGTGGCGGTCGTCTCGCCGTCGCCGGCAATGTGGCGCGCCTCGATTCCGGTGCGCTCGACGATCCATTCGTGGCTGGTCTGGACCCGCTCGGCGAGCTCGGCATTGGTGACCCGGCGCGGCGGCAATGCGGAGCCGGTCCCGACGATGACGGCGCGCCGGTTCACTTGGCCGCCGCCGCCGCCGCCGAGCGATGCGCGGCGATGTTGTCGAGATCCTCGATGATCTTGCGGGTGAGGTCTTCGCGGACCATTCGGGCGGCGACCCGGATGGCGTTGGCGACCCCTTTCTCGGTGGCGCCGCCGTGGCTCTTCACGACGAGACCGTTGAGGCCGAGGAAGACCGCGCCGTTATGGTTGTTGGGGTCGAGATGGTGGCGCAGCAGCTCGGTGGCCGGCCGCGAGATGAGGAAGCCGATCTTGGAGCGCACCGAGCTCTGGAAGGCGCGGCGGAGAAGATCGGTGACGAAGCGGGCGGTGCCCTCGAGCGACTTGAGCGCGATGTTGCCCGAGAAGCCGTCGGTGACGACGACGTCGACGTCGCCGCGCGACAGCTTGTCGCCCTCGATGAAGCCGTCGAACCGCATGCCGAGATAGTCGGCGTCCCTCAGGATGGCCGCGGCTTCCTTCAGCTCGTCGGTCCCCTTCATCTCCTCGGTGCCGATGTTGAGCAGCTGCACCCGCGGCCGCTCCAGGTCGAGGATCACCCGGGCGTAGGCGGCGCCCATCACCGCGAACTGGACGAGGTTGCGGGCGTCGGATTCGGTGTTGGCGCCGAGGTCGAGCATCACGAGGTCGTTCGAGCCGAGCGTCGGAAGCAGCGCCGCGAGCGCCGGCCGGTCGATCCCGGGCATGGTCCTCAAGGCGAGCTTCGCCATCGCCATCAGCGCGCCGGTATTGCCGGCCGAGACCGCGGCCTGGGCGTCGCCGGCCTTCACGGCGGCGATGGCGCGGCCCATCGAGGTGGTCTTGGCGCGGCGGATCGCCTGGCTCGGCTTGTCCTCGGCCGCGATCACGTCGTCGCAGTGGACGATCTCGGCGATGCCGGCCAGGCCGTCATGGGCGGCGAGCTCGCGCTTCAGCGCCGGCCCGTCGCCGAACAGGAGGAACGAGAGGTCGTCGCGCCGGCGGTAGGCGAGCGCAGCGCCGGCCAGCATCACGGCGGGCCCCACGTCGCCACCCATCGCGTCGATTGCGATACGTGGCGCGCTGCCCACCTTACTCCTCTCCACTTCAGTCAGGCGTGTCGGCTCTTACGCCTCGACGGGCCGAATTTCACGCCCGTTATAGTGGCCGCAGCCGGCGCACAGATTGTGCGGAAGGCGAAGCTCGCCGCAATTCGGGCATTCCTGATAGTTTACCGGCTTCAGCGCATGATGGCTGCGGCGCATGTTGCGCTTCGACGGCGAGGTTTTTCTTTTGGGGACGGCCATCCTGGCACCTGTTCCAATAGTCTAGGGTTCGCGATGTGGCGAGCGCGGAGCCAAAGGTCAACGGCGGGAGGGCCGCGGGCCATGGCGGCCGGAGCGCTCGCTTCGAGCGTCGCCGCCTATAGCTCATTCGCTCCGAGTTGCAAGCGCCGCCGCGCCATGGCACCTCTGCCGGGCCCGAGCGGAGGGGCGCGCCGATGATTTTGCCGATCAGCCTCACCATCGCGGGCGCGGCCGCCCTGCTCAACCTCTGGATCGCGCGGCGGGTCGGCCAGGCGCGGGTGGCGCACAAGGTGTCGATCGGCGACGGGGGGCAGGAGGCGCTCACCGCCCGCATGCGCGCCCATTCCAACTATGTGGAATATACCCCCTTCTTCCTGGTCCTTCTCGTCCTCACCGAGCTGGCGGTGGGGCAGGCGATCTGGCTTTGGGCGGTGGGCGCCCTCTACATGCTCGGCCGGGTGGCCCACGCCTTCGGCATGGACAGGCCGCTCCCCGATCGGCTGCACCTCAGGATGATCGGAATCGGCGTCACCCTGCTTGTCCTGTTCGGGCTGGCTGTGGTCGCGATCGCGCTGGCCTACATGCATCCCGGCACGGCGCACGGCCTGCGCTACGCGGCCCTCGCTCACGACTGATCGGGGGGCACGAAGCTCAGCTGGGCGAGGCGCCAGCTGCGCTCCGGCTCGCCCGGCCACAAGGCTTCGAGATCCTGCCGACGGTCGGGCTCCACCCCGCAGACTTCGGCATGGATGTAGCGCCCGGTCTCGCGCAGGCGGATCTCGGCATCCGGATATTGCTTCTGCAGCTTGCCCACCAGCCGCTTCGCCTCGGGATCGGGACGGGTGCTGCCGAGCTCGCGCGGGGTGCCGTCGATCAGCTCGGCGATGGCGATCCGCATCGCCTTCCAGCCGTCCGAGATGATGCCGACCGAGATGAAGGCGGCCGCCGCCGCGTCGGCCCACCACCAGCCGAGGCCGAGCCCGATGATGCCGGCGATCCCCGCCGCGCCGGTCTGCCAGTTCGCCTTGTTCATCTTGGCGTCGGTGAACAGCACCTCGTCCTGCATCCGCGTCGCGAGCGGCAGCTCGAGGCGGCCGATGACGAGAGGCGGGACGATCGAATAGACCTGGGCGGCGATCATCAGCCAGCCGAGCCAGAAACCATGGCCGAAGAGGTGGATGGTGCCGACCGTGGCATGCTCCCGCCGCACCAGCGTGGTCGCCGAATCCCACAGCAGCGAGGCGCCCACCGTCGCCAGCGCCACCGCCGCGATCAGGAAGGAAAGGCTGTGGACCCGGTGGAATCCGAAGCGATAGTCGCGCGTCGGCCGCTTCCTTTCGAAATGGGCGGAGAGGAGGAAGACGGCGGGCGGGACGAGGCCGAGCGTGTCCTCGATCCACGCGGTCTTCATCGTCTGGCTGTTGCCGAGCACCAGGCCCATGACCAGGATGATCGAGAGGGTGAGGCCGATATTCCACCATTCGAGGCGGATCGCCCGCTTCATGTCCTTGCGGATAGGGGCTGGAACGGTGGCGAAGCTGCTCATGCTTCGCCCGCGGCGGCGCTGTCCGCCTCGCGCTCAAGCAGCATGATCCAGCGATTCTCGCCGTTGCGCGCGATCGGGCTGACGAGAAGGTGCTGCGGCGCCGCGCTCTCGGCGAGCGGATGCAGGATGGCGACCTCGGCCGCCCACGGGCTGTCGGGGGAGACGGTGCCGAGGACGAGGTCCAGCTTGCCGGCCTCGAGGTCGAGCAGGAGCGCCTCGGAGGCGCCCCTGCGGAGGGCCGGCCGGGCGCCGGTGGCGCGGGCCACCCTCCCGAGGAAGGCCGAGGCGGCGCCCAGTCCCGGTCCTTCCCCGCCGTCGGCGATGACTCCGACCCGGATCAGCTTCTCCGAGCGGACCCGCTCGAGCGTATGGTCCGGGTCGCGCGGCAGCGAATCACATCCGGCGAGCGACAGGCCCAGGCAGCCGAGGAGGAGTCGCTTCATTACGGCCCCATAACGCTGCGGGGCGGCGCGGCGTTCCTTGTCGGGATCAGGAGGAGGCGGCGCCGGCCAGCACCCGGTCGCCGACGAACGGATTGGTCATACGCTCCTGCCCGAACGTGCTCATCGGGCCGTGGCCGGGCACGAAATGCGTGTCGCTGCCGAGCGGCCAGAGTCGGCCCGTAATGGCGTCGATCAGGTCCTGGTGATTGCCCATCGGAAAATCGGTGCGGCCGATGGAGCCGCGGAACAGGACGTCGCCGACGATCGCCAGCTTCGAGGCGGGATGGTGGAAGACGACATGGCCGGGCGTGTGGCCCGGGCAATGATAGACGTCGAGGACCAGCTCGCCCACCGTCACCCGGTCTCCGTTCACCAGCCAGCGATCCGATTCGAACACCTTCCCGGTGATGCCGTAGCTGCGCCCGTCATCCTCAAGCCGCGCGATCCAGAAGCGATCGTCCTCGTGCGGGCCCTCGATCGGCACGCCGAGCTCGTCGGCCAGGATCTTGGCGGAGCCGCAATGGTCGATATGGCCGTGGGTGAGGAGGATCTTCTCGACGGTCACGCCGTTCTGAAGGGCCGCCGCCTTCAGACGGTCGAGGTCGCCGCCCGGATCGGTGAAGGCGCCCTTCATCGTCTTCGTGCACCACAGGAGGGTCGAGTTCTGCTGGAGGGGCGTCACCGGGACGATGACGGCCTGGAGGGGCGGCTGGCTCATGGGCGGCGACATGGCGGGCCGGGCGCTAAGTTGCAACCGGCGGGAGGCGCCCGCTAGGAGGGGCGCGATGACGCTCACCCACCTCCAGCGGCTCGAGGCCGAGGCGATCCACATCCTGCGGGAGGCGGTCGCCGAGAGCGAGCGGCCGGTGCTGCTCTATTCGGCCGGCAAGGACAGCTCGGTGCTGCTCCATCTCGCCAGGCTCGCCTTCGCCCCGGCGCCGCCGCCTTTTCCCCTTCTCCATGTCGACACGACGTGGAAGTTCCGCTCGATGTACGCGTTGCGGGACGAGGCGGCGGTCGCCGCGGGTATGAAGCTGATCGTCCATCGCAACCCGGAGGCGGAGGCTCGGGGCATCAATCCGCTCGACCACGGCTCCGCCCTCCACACCCAGATGTGGAAGACGGACGGCCTCAAGCAGGCCCTGGAAGCGGGCGGTTTCGACGCGGCGATCGGCGGCGCCCGCCGCGACGAGGAGCGGGTACGCGCGAAGGAGCGCGTCTTCTCCTTCCGCGCCGCCCGCGAGCGCTGGGATCCCAAGCGGCAGCGGCCGGAGCTGTGGCGCCTCTACAACGCGCGCAAGGCCAAGGGGGAGAGCTTCCGCATCTTCCCCCTCTCCAACTGGACCGAGCTCGACGTCTGGACCTATGTCGAGGCGAAGGGGATCCAAGTCTCCGACCTCTATTTCGCGGCGCCGCGGCCCACCGTCGTGCGCGACGGAACGATCCTGATGGTCGACGATGAGCGCCTGCGCGTGGCGCCGGAGGAAGTGGAGGAGCGTTGGATCCGCTTCCGAACCTTGGGGTGCTACCCGCTCTCGGGCGCGATCGAGAGCCGCGCCGCCAGCGTCCCCGAGCTGATCGAGGAGATGCGGCGCGACCGGCTCTCCGAGCGCCAGGGGCGGATCATCGACCGCGACGGCGCCGCCTCGATGGAGCGCAAGAAACGCGAGGGCTATTTCTGATGCGCCTCTTCCGCCGGCGCCAGACACGCTCCGATCCTCCGGCGAAGCCGGAAAAGACGCTGCTGCGCTTCATCACCTGCGGCTCGGTGGACGACGGCAAGTCGAGCCTGCTCGGCCGCCTCCTCTACGAGACCGGCTCGGCCTTCGAGGACGAGCTCGCCCAATGCGGCGGCGACCTGTCGCGGCTGGTCGACGGGCTCGAGGCGGAGCGCGAGCAGGGGATCACGATCGACGTCGCCTGGCGCTTCTTCGAGACGGAGACCCGCAAGTTCATCGTCGCCGACGCGCCCGGCCACGAGCAATATACGCGCAACCTCGTCACCGGCGCCTCGACGGCCGAGCTCGCCCTCGTGCTCGTCGACGCGCGGCAGGGCGTGCTGACCCAGACCCGCCGCCACGCCTTCCTCTGCCGGCTGCTCGGCGTCCGCAGCCTCGCGCTCGTCGTCAACAAGATGGACCTGGTCGGCTACGACCGCGCCGTCTTCGACCGCATCGTCGAGGAATTCCGCCCGTTCGCCGACGCGTTCCTCCCCATCCCGGTCTCCGCCACGGCGGGCGACAACGTGACCCGCCGGTCGGACGCCATGGCCTGGTACGAGGGGCCGACGCTCCTCGGCCATCTCGAGGCGGCGGAGCCCGAGGCCGCCCGCACCGACGACCGCTTCTGGCTGCCGGTCCAGGCGGCGATACGCGAGCCGGGCTTCCGCGGGGTGGCCGGCCTCGTGGTCAACGGCTCGGTGCGGCCGCGCGACAGCGTCTTCATCCTGCCGGCGGGCACGGCCACGCGCGTCGAGAGGGTGCTCGTCGCGGGCGCCGAGGCCGAGAGCGCCCGCGCCGGACAGTCGGTGACCCTCACCTTCTCGAGCGAGGTGGACTGCTCGCGCGGCGACCTCGTGTCGAGCTACGGGACTCCGGACGTCGCCGACCAGTTCGAGGCGACGATCGTCTGGATGGGGAGCGAGGAGCTCGTGCCGGGGCGCCAATATGCCCTGAAGCTCGCCACCCAGACCTGCCTCGCCACGCTGCAGCCGCCCAAGCACGAGATCGACATGGCGACGCTCGAGCCGGCGCCCGCCAAGACGCTGGCGCTGAACGGCATCGGCCTGTGCGACCTGTGGACCGACCGGCCGCTCGTCTTCGCGCCCTACGAGGAGAATCGCGACCTCGGCGGCTTCATCCTCATCGACCGGGTGACCAACGACACGGTCGGCGCCGGCCTCATCCGCCACGCCTTGCGGCGCTCCCACAACATCCACGCGCAGCCGCTGCAGGTGTCGCGCGAGGCCCGTGCCGGCCTCAAGGAGCAGAAGCCGCGGCTGCTCTGGTTCACCGGCCTGTCCGGCGCCGGCAAGTCGACCATCGCCAATCTGGTGGAGGCGAAGCTCCACGCGCGCGGACGCCACACCTTCCTGCTCGACGGCGACAACGTCCGCCTCGGCCTCAACCGCGACCTCGGCTTCGGCGAGGCCGACCGGGCGGAGAATATCCGCCGCGTCGGCGAGACCGCGAAGCTGATGCTGGAGGCCGGCCTCATCGTCCTCGCCGCCTTCATCAGCCCGTTCCGCGCGGAACGAAGGATGGTGCGCGAGATGCTGCCGGAGGGCGAGTTCGTCGAGATCTTCGTCGACGTTCCGCTCTCCGAAGCGGAGCGGCGCGACCCCAAGGGCCTCTACGCCAAGGCCCGGGACGGGCAGATCCCCAATTTCACCGGCATCGGCTCGCCCTATGAGCCGCCGGAGCGGCCGGACATCCGCATCGACACCACGGCGACGAGCGCGGAGGAAGCGGCCGACGCGATTCTCCGATACTTGCTCGATCCTCCCCGCCGCCCCGCAGGGGACCGCGCGTAACGCCGACAAGGCGCCCGGCGGGCCGGGACCGGTTGCGGGCGCACGCCTGTGCTGTAGACTGGCCGGCCCCCCGGCGACCCACGGAGCTCCACCCATGCGAAACGCGATCATGATGGCCGGCGCCGTCCTCCTGGCCGCGCCCTCGGCCGCCTCCGCCAACGCCGAGGCCGACGCGGTGAAGGCGGTGGTGAAGGCGGTCGCCCACGGCGAGGACATGGCCGCCGCTTTCCCGGGCGCGGTCACCCCCCGCGAAGCCGCGTCGCTGCGGCGTCTGGCGAAATGCGCGGCGCACAATCTGATGAGGCAGGCGAAGGGCCGCTACACCGTCGTCTGGGTCTGCGGCCATGCGGGCGCGCTCGGCATGGAGGTCGTCGTGACGGACGGCCGGGTGAGCTCGGTCTCGACCATGGAGGTGGTGGCTCGGCCCGCGCTCGAGCCGCGCTGACCGCCTTTTCCTACCCGGTCACCGCCGCATAGTCGAACAATCTGAACCGATAACGCTGCTGGGCGCGGATGTTGGCCGCAAGCCTGCCGTGCAGCCCGTCGTCCCAGCCTCCCCAGCGGGTGATGAACGCCTCCGCTGCGGCGCGGTCGCCGCCTTCCTGGAGCGCGATCACCTGCTTCAGCAGGTCGCCGACGGCGGCGTGGTAGCGATCATAGTCGATCGACAGCCTGGCGGTCGCGGGGTCGAAGCTGAGCACCTTGCGGTCGAGGAACCAGTTCATCTGCATGAGCTGCATCATGTTGTAGGGCTGCTCGCGCCGCGGCCTGTTGTTCTGGAGGGTCCTCAATATCCCGCTGGCATAGAGCGAGCGGAGCTGGTCGGCGGTGTAATAGCCGCGCTGCTGGAGCGCCTTGCCGACGTAGAGCGAGACGAGATCCGCCTTCATCTCCTCGAGCAGGCCGGCATCGGCGCCGAGCGCGGTGTTGAGCTCGCGTCCGTCGCGGGTGGTGTCGGGGCCGAGATAATGGCCGACCTCGTGCCACAGCGTCCGGTAGAAACCGGAGTCGGCGGTGAGATGGGGAACGAAGCCGGGCGCCACCGCCGCGCTCCACACGTCCCCCGAGCCTTTGAAGATGTCGGGATTGCGCATGATGTTGGCGCGCAGCAGGATGGTGCTGCCGTAGCGGGCGGCGGAATAGGCCTCGTTGGGGAGGTTGGTGGCGGTATTGCCGCCGCGCGTCTGGCCGAAATCGGCGACGACGTCGTAGACTCCCACCGGGATGTTCTCGATCACCTGCTTGTGCCGATCGTAGGGCAGGCTGTCTTCCAGCGCCTGCATCCCCTTCATCGCTTGGCGGAGTGCCGCCGATTCGGCGTTGCGGGTGGCGAGAAGGCTGAGCCCGTAGAAGGTGCGGGTGCCGTAAAGCTCGTCGTCATAGGTTTCGTAGGCGCCGATCTGGGCGTTGAGGTTCTTGAACCGGCCCGTGATCCACGCCGCGTCGCCGCTCTCGTAATCGTCGGAAAGCAGGTCCCGCGCGCGGTTGCGCAGATAGCGGGCGAACTGCCAGTCCGAAGCCTCGACCGAGTCGGCCGCCTCGTTGAGCAGGGCGTGGCTTCGGACCATCTCGTCCGCATAAGCGAGCGAATAGGGGACGGCGTAGAGCGTCGCCCGATCGGGCGCGCGGTGAAGCGCCTCGATCCGCTGGCGCAGGCCCGGGTGAAGCGTGTCGAGCACCGGATATTGGCGCAGCTTGGCGAGGTCGCGCTTCAGCACCGCCAGTTCGGCGCGGCGGACGACCGAGCGAAGGTCGGTGAGGCGGGCGCTCTCGGCGGGATGGGCGGCGAGATAGGCGTCGAACTCCGCCCGGGTGAGGCCCCAGGGGTAGACGTTCTTGCCCGGCGGCGCGTCGGGCACCGCCAGGAAGGGCTCGCGGCCGTTGGCGAGGTTGGTCGCGATCGGCCCCTGGTTGAGCCGGTAGAGGCGCTGCAGAGCGCGCCCGTCGGCATCGGTGCGGCGGAACAAGGCGGCGCGGGCGACCCGCGCATCGCGGTGGCGCTGCTGCTCGTAGATATCCTGGAAGATGCGGCCGACCTCGATCAGCTTCGCCACCGCCGTGCGCTCTCCCGCCGAGAGATGGTCGAGCGACGGCGCGAGGCGGATCGTCTGAGTCTTGTCGAGCACCTCGCGCACCTGGTCCGCCGACCATTCGCGCGGCGCCTGCGCAGCGGCCGGCGCGACCGCGATCAGCGCGGCAAGGGAATAAGCGAGAGCCTTCACGCACACCTCCGATCCTGTCGCGAGCGACCTTGGCAGGTGAAATCCGCTTAGGAAATGGCGGATTTGCAGGCGCTAGGGTCCGTACTCGATACCGGCAACGGCCGTGACGGAGTCGAGTATGGGTCAGGGCGAGGAGCGAGGAGGGAGCGATGCTGACGCATCGTGACCGACGAGGGACGAAGCCCTGGCCCATAATCGGCCCGCCGCCCTGAGCGGCTGCTGCAAGCAGCCAGCCGAAGGGCGGTCGCCCGGAGAAGGCCGCCGGCTACGTCGAATGGCTTGTCCGGGCAACCAGCCCGGCCTGCGCCATCCTCCTTGCCGGCGGCCTTCTCCGGGCGATCCCGACCATTGCCGGTATCGAGTACGGACCCTAGGCTGCGGCCATGATCCGGCGCCTCTCTCTTTTCCTGCTCCCGCTCGCCGCGGCCTGCGCGACGCCCGCGCCGCCGGCCGCCCCGCCGGCGGCGGCGAGCTGGGCCTGGGCTACGTTCGACGCGCGCGGAGTCCGCGCCGCCGGGGCGTCCGGCCTCGCCGACCGCGCGAACGGCCGCGTCCTCACCATCCGCGACCCGGTCCGCATCGCCTCGATCACCAAGCTCCACGTCGCCTTGGGCGCGATGCGGCTGGTCGAGGCGGGCAAGCTAGACCTCGATCGCGACGTTTCCGACTATCTCGGCTGGACGCTGCGCAACCCCGCCTTCCCGGATGCGCCGATCACGCTCCGCCTCCTCCTCTCGCACCGCTCCAGCATCCGCGACGGCATCGATTACTGGCTGATCCCCGCCACCGGCCGACTCCAGGATTCCCTGCGCGACCCGAAGGCCTGGGACGCCGCGCACCGCCCGGGCACCTATTTCCAATATTCCAACCTCGGCTTTCCGGTGGTGGCGAGCGTGATGGAGGCGGCGACGGGCGAGCGGTTCGACGGCCTCATGCAGCGCCTGGTCTTCACGCCGCTGAAGCTGGACGCGTGCCTCAACTGGACCACCTGCAGCGACGAGACGGTGGCGCGCGCCGTCGTCCTCTACGGGATCGACGGAAGCGTCCGGAAGGACGACCTGCGCGGCCGGCGCCCGGACTGCCCCGGCGTCGCCGCGCCCGACGGGGGCTGCGACCTCACGGGCTACAGGCCCGGCACCAACGGCGCGATCTTCTCGCCGCAGGGCGGGCTGCGCATCTCGATCGCCGACCTCGCCAAGGTCGGCGGACTGCTCCTCCGCCGCGGCCGGCTCCCCGACGGCTCCCGCTTCCTCTCCGAGGCGAGCCTCGAGGAGATGGAGCGGCTCCACTGGCGGTTCGACGGGGCGAACGGCGAGACGGAGGAGCATTTCTATTGCGGCTACGGCCTTGCCGTGCAGCGCCTCGCCCAATGCCCGCCGGCCGACGACCCGTTCGGCGACGGCCGCCCGCGGCTGGGCCATGCCAGCGAGGCCTACGGCCTTCGCGGCGGCCTGTGGATCGACCCGGCGAGCGGCCGCGGCATCGCCTATTTCGCCACCGGCCTCGCCGACGACCCGCCGCGCGGCCGCTCCTCCTACCGTGCCATCGAGGAATGGCTGGCGGCGAAGCTCCGCTAGCCTCCCCTCCCTGCGCGCAGGGAAGGGCTCAGTTGCCGCCGAACAGGTTGCGCTGCCAGAAGAGCAGGCTCGCCCAGAAGGCGAAATCCTGGTTGGCCTTCTTCGCGAAGCCGTGGCCTTCGTCCTGGGCGAGCAGGTGCCATGCGGGGACGCCGTTGGCGCGCACCGCCTTCACCATCTGCTCCGCCTCGGACGGCGGCACGCGCGGATCGTTGCCGCCGGTCTGGACCATCAGGGGGATTCGCAGTTCCTTGGCGCGGCTGAGCGGCGAGATCTCCGTAAGCCGCGCGCGCTGGGCGGGATCGCGCTCGTCGCCATATTCGACCCGCCTGAGGTCGCGGCGATAGCTCTGGGTGTTCTCGAGGAAGGTCACCCAGTTGGAGATTGCGACGATGCAATTGGCCGCCTTGAGGCGGTCGCCGTAGCGGATCGCGCTCGCATAGCACATGTAGCCGCCGTAGCTGCCGCCCGTCACCGCCATGCGCGCCGGATCGACCGCGGGGTCTCGCGCCAATGTGTCGAGGAAGGCCCCTATGTCCTTGACCGAGTTCTCCCGCAGGGAGGGGCCGTTGTCGAGCGCGACGAAGCGCTTGCCGAAGCCCGTGGAGCCGCGGACGTTGGGGTAGAAGAGGGCGACGCCGAGCTCGTTCAGATAATAATTGTTGCGGCCCTGGAAGCCGGGGCGGGACTGTCCCTCGGGCCCGCCGTGGATGTTGACGAGCAGCGGGCGCTTGCCCGGGAAGCGCGCCGGGTCGGGCCGGTAGAGGAAGCCGGAGACGGTCTCGCCGTCGAAGCTCCGCACCTGGACGAGCTGCGGCTCGACGTTGACGAGCGGATCGAGCCCGCCCGTTTCCGACTGGGTCCAGCGGCGGACGGCGAGGCTGGCCGGGTTCACCGAATAGGCGTCGGCGGGGGAGCGGGCGGAGGAGAGGGTGAGGCCGATCTCGCCCCACGGGGACACTTCGAGCCCCGACACCACCCTGACCGGCAGCTTGGCCACCGCGCGCGCCTTGCCGGTGCGCGGATCGAGCAGGCGCAGCCGGCTGGTGCCCGCCTCGTTGACGACATAGGCGATGAAGCGGCCGTCCTCCGAAACGTCGAAGCTCTCGACGTCCCAGCGCGTCTCGGGGGCGACGGCGGTGAACCGGCCGGTGGCCGGGTCGAGGCGGCCGAGCCGCTGGAAGTCGGAGCCTTCGTCGGACGTCACCCACAGCGTGCCGTTGGGGGCGAATTGCGCCGCGCCGTAGGAGATCGGCTTGGAATGGTCGCCGATCGGGGTCATCCGGCCGGTGGCGAGATCGAGCCGGTAGAGGTCGGTCTTGTTGACGGAGATGTAGTTGGCGACCACGGCGCTCCCGCCGTCCGGCGCGAAGTCGGCGACCGCCCAGCCGCCGCCCTTCACCTGCGCCACCATGCGGTTGCTCGACGGGTTGCGCGGGTCGACGACGTAGAGGTCGCTGTCGGCGCCGTTGCGGCGTGTGGAGGTGTAGGCGAGCCAGCGGCCGTCATGGCTCCAGGTGTTGATCTCGTTGCGGCTCTTGCCGTCGGTGAGGAGGATGAGGCGCCCGCGCTCGAGCCGGTAGAGCTGCCAGAACTCGCTGCCGCCGACATCCTTCTGGACGACCATCACATCGCCCACCTTGGGCGCGTAGGAGGCGCCGGCGATGGCGTCCTGCTCGAACGTGACCTGCCGCCGCATCGCCCCCGGCGAGGCCACCTCGTGCACCTGGTTGACGTTGCCGAAGCGCGTCGAGACCGCGATGCCGCGAGTCTGCGGATTCCAGCCGAGGAAGCCGGCGGTGCGAAATTCCATGTAGGGGCGCGTCGCCGCGGCGAGCTCGTCGGGTATCGGCGGCACCCCGTCGGCGACCATCGCCGCCGGCTTGTCCACGTCGGCGAAGGCGGGAACGGCGAGGGCGGCTGCGGAGGCGGCGGCGAGCAGGAACAAGGCGTGACGCATGGAGGTCCCCTGTCGTTGAGCCCGCGGACGCTAGGGAGCCGGGTGCGCGGGAGCAAGCCGCTTCAAATAAGCTCCACCGACAGCCGCCGCCCCAGCACCTTTGCGGCACGGGTCAGCGAGTCCAGAGTCACATTGTGCTCGTCCGGATCAAGGATGCGCGCGAGCTGAGCCCGACTCGTCTCCATCAACTCCGCCATCCGCGCTTTTGTCAGCTTCTGGTCCGCCATCGCCTGCTGCAGCTGCATGGCTATCACGCGCTTGATGACCCGGGCGGTGACCTCTTCCCGAATACTTTCCTCATCAAGGAAGTCGTCGAGAGACCTAAGCCCCTCGTACGAACGGACATTATCCGTTTCAGGCATGTCTATATTCCTCTTACCGAAATTCCTCCTTTCGCTTTCGAGCCAGGTCGAGATCGGCCTTTGGAAGCTTGGCGCTCTTCTTGAAAATCGCGTGAACCACCAGAGGGCTTGGCGATCGCGATCGAAGTAGAAGATGAGCCGGAACTCGCGCTTCGAAGGCAGCGACGATCTTACCTCGTAAAGCCCATCGCCGAGAGGGCGGCACAGCGGCAAACCCATGGGAAAACCTATCTGAACCGTCTTTAGATCCTCCCCGACGACCTTCTTCTCCTCGGCCGAAAGCTGACGGACGAAATCGAGGACAATCTCATTTCCCGACGCAGTCTCGTAGAACACAACTTCGAACATGAGGGGTATCCCTCCCCTCGCACGTTATGGCCATCGGTGCTCTCCGGGTAGGTTGCCGGATGCTTCGGACTTTCGCCCGAAGAGTCGGTAGTATCATATTTGGTACGACTGTAAATGGGCTGCGTGCTCAGCACTCCACGACGTTGACGGCGAGGCCGCCGAGCGACGTCTCCTTGTAGCGCTCGTTCATGTCGAGGCCGGTGCGCCGCATCGTCTCGATCACCTGGTCGAGGCTGACGAGATGCGAGCCGTCGCCGGCCAGCGCCAGCCGCGACGCCTCGATCGCCTTGACCGCGCCGACGGCGTTGCGCTCGATGCACGGCACCTGGACGAGCCCGGCGACCGGATCGCAGGTGAGGCCGAGATTGTGCTCCATGCCGATCTCGGCGGCATTCTCGATCTGCCGCGGCGTTCCGCCGAGCGCCGCGGTGAGGCCCGCCGCGGCCATCGAGCAGGCGACCCCGACCTCGCCCTGGCAGCCGACCTCGGCGCCGGAGATGGAGGCGTTCTCCTTGAACAGCGAGCCGACCGCGGCGGCGGTGAGGAGGAAGACGCGCACGCCCTCGTCGGTCGAATGGGGGGTGAAGCGCTGATAGTAGCGCAGGATCGCCGGGACGATGCCTGCCGCGCCGTTGGTGGGCGCGGTGACGACCCGGCCGCCGGCGGCATTCTCCTCGTTCACGGCGAGCGCCCACAGGTTCACCCAGTCGAGCACGGTCAGCGGGTCCGACAGGGTGCGCTCGGCTCGGTCGATCAGCCGCTTGTGGAGCCCGGGCGCCCGCCGCCTGACGCGCAGCCCGCCCGGCAGCTCGCCCTCGATGCCCATGCCGCGGTCGATGCAGGCCGACATCGCGCCGGCGATGCCGGCGAGGCGCGCGTCAATCTCCTCCTCGGAGAGGTGGGCGCGCTCGTTGGCGCGGGCGATGTCGGCGATGCTCAGCCGCTCCCGCTCGACGATGGCGAGCAGCTCGTCGGCCGAGCGATAATTATAGGGTATGTCCCAGACGCCGTCGGGCGGCGCGTTGCGGGCGATCGCCGCCTCGTCGACCACCGCGCCGCCGCCGGTCGAATAATAGACTCGCTCGAGGAGGGCGCCGCCGCCGGCGTCGAAGGCGCAGAAGCGCATGCCGTTGGAATGATGCGGCAGCCGCTCGCGCTGGAGGAACTTGAGGTCCTGCGCCTCGTCGAAGGCGATCTCGCGGCGGCCGTTCAGGCGCAGGCGCCGATGCGCGCGTATGTCGGCGACGATCGCGTCGGCGGCGTCGGGATCGACCCCGTCCGGCCGCTCCCCCGACAGGCCGAGGAGGATGGCGCGGTCGGTGGCGTGGCCCTTCCCGGTCAGCGCGAGCGACCCGTAGAGGGCGACCTCCACCCGCGCGGCGCGTTCCAGCAGCCCGCCCTGCGCCAGCGTCTCGACAAACCGGCAGGCGGCCGTCATCGGACCCATGGTGTGGGAGCTCGAGGGGCCGACGCCGATCTTGAAGAGGTCGAAAACGCTGGAAACCATGGACTCTCCTGACCGGCCGCGAGATGGGCCTCCCGCCGGCTTCTGGCAAGCGGGCAGGGCCTTGGTGCTCCTCGACGACCAGCGGCCCGGCGGGACGGCGCGGCTCTACCGGGATCCGGTCGGGACGATCGAGGCCGCGACGCTGCCGGAGGTCGGGCCGGCGCTGGAGCGGCTGCGCGGATGCGGCCGGCACGCCGCCGGCTTCCTCGCCTATGAAGCGGGCTTCGCGCTCGAGCGGAAGCTTTCCGGCCTGCCGGCGGGCGACGGGCCGCTTTTGTGGTTCGGCCTGTTCGAGACGTGGGAGGAGGAGGCCGATATCGCCGCGCTTCTCCCCGACCCGGCCGGCGCCTGGGCCTCGGCGCCCCGGCCGCTGGTCGCGCGAGAGGCGCACGAGGCGGCCGTCGCCGAGGCGCGGCGCCTGATCTTCGCCGGCGAGATCTACCAGGCGAACCTCACCTTCCCCGCCGAGGTGGCGGTGGCCGGCCATCCGCTCGCCCTCTACGCCGCGCTCCGCGGCCGCGCGCGCGGCGGATGGGGCGGCGTCGTCTTCACCGGCACCACCTGGCTGCTCTCCTTTTCGCCCGAACTGTTCTTCACCCTCGAGGGGCGGCGGGTGACGGCGAGGCCGATGAAGGGCACGCTGCCGGCCGGCGCGGCGCCCGCGGCGCTCTCGGAAGACCCCAAGCAGCGCGCCGAAAATCTGATGATCGTCGACCTCATCCGCAACGACCTCTCCCGCGTATCTGTGCCGGGGACCGTCAAGGTCCCGGAGCTGTTCGCCGTGGAGACCTACCCGACCGTGCTGCAGATGACCTCCACCGTCACCGCCGAGCTCGACCCGGATTCAGGGCCGGTGGACCTGCTCGCGGCCGCTTTCCCGTGCGGCTCGGTGACGGGCGCGCCGAAAATCCGGGCGATGGAGGCGATCGCGGCGCTCGAGCGCGGTCCGCGCGGCGCCTATACGGGCAGCCTCGGCAGGCTTGCGCCGGACGGTGAAGCGGCGTTCAATGTGGCGATCCGGACGCTCGTGCTTCCCCAAAGCGCGTCCCGTGCCCGGATCGGTCTCGGCTCGGGGATCGTTGCGGACAGCGAGCCGGCGGCGGAGTGGCGCGAGTGCCTGGCGAAGGGAGCCTTTGTGGAGACGCGCCGCAGCTTCGATCTCATCGAGACGATGCGCTTCGACCCTGAGGAGGGGATTGCGGAGCTGGAGCGCCATCTCGCCCGCATGCGGCGCAGCGCCGAGGCGCTCGGCTTCGCCTTCGACCGCCACAATGCCCGCAACGAGCTTCAGGCGGCCACCTTCTTCCTGCGCGCGCCGCGCAAGCTGCGCCTGCGCCTGTCGCGGACCGGAGCGATCGCGATCGAGGCGCGCCCGCTGCCGGCGACGCCGCCCGGGCCGGTGGCGGTGCGCATCGCGCGCCTTCCGGTCGAGGCGGAGGATTTCCGGCTCCGCCACAAGACCAGCGACCGTGGCTTCTACGACGCGGCGCGCGGCGGCGCTTTCGAGACGATCTTCGAGGATCGACACGGCTTCCTTACCGAGGGAAGCTTCACAAGCCTCTTCGCCGAGCGGGACGGGAGGCTGCTCACGCCGCCGCTGGCGCGCGGCCTGCTGCCCGGCGTGCTGCGCGAAAGACTGATCGAGGAGGGACGCGCCATTGAAGCGGACCTCACCGTCGACCATCTCGGCAAGGGCTTCTTCATCGGCAATTCGCTGCGCGGCCTCATCCCCGCCCGGCTAAGCGGAGACTCGACATGAATGGACGCTTCACGCTCGCCGCGATGGCAGGAATGGCCGCGCTCGCCGCCGGCGGATTCCTGCTCGCGTCCGGCCCGACCGCCTCGCCCGCCGAAGCTTCGGCCGCGCCCGCCCCGAAGGTCGACGTCCCGGCGACGGCGGGAAACCAGGTGGCGGTGCTCGCAGGCGGCTGCTTCTGGGGCATGGAAGGCGTGTTCGAGCATGTGAAGGGCGTTCGCGACGTCGTCTCCGGCTATGCCGGCGGCCGCGCCGCCGACGCGACCTACGAGAAGGTGGGGGGCGAGGGGACCGGCCACGCGGAATCGGTGCGCATCGTCTTCGACCCCAGGGTGGTCAGCTATGGCCAGCTGCTGCGCATCTATTTCTCGTCGCACGATCCGACCCAGCTCAACCGCCAGACCCCGGACAGCGGCCCCAGCTACCGGTCGGCCATCTTCCCCCAGAATGCGGCGCAGCGCCGCGCCGCTGCGGCCTACATCGCCCAGCTCAACGCCGCCAAGGCGTTCCCGGCGCCGGTCGTGACCCGAATCGAGAGCGGCGGCTTCTTCCCCGCCGAGGCTTATCACCAGGATTTCGAGCGGCTCCACCCGGACCACCCCTATATCCGCCGCTGGGACGCTCCCAAGCTCGCCGCGCTCAAGGCCAATTTCCCGGGCCTGTATCGCGGCTGACCGATCGCGCCGCCTTCTCGCCGCCGGGCGGGTCAGGCGGCGATGGGGAACCTCAGCAGCCTGTCCGCCACCGGCACCAGCGCTTCGGCCGCGCCGCCGACGGCGCGCGCGATCTCCGGATGGTCGGCATCCAGCCCGCCGGTGAGCGCCCCGAAGGCGGGAAGGATCAGCTTGCGCTCGGTCGCCACGAAGCAGCGGCGGGAGACGCGGCGGCCGCGATGGGTGATGCGCAGCTTGGGATGGAAGTGCCCGGAGATTTCAGGGCGCGTCTCGCCCGGCTCGGCCTCGTGGCGGAGGAGGAGGCCGTTCACCTCCGCTTCCTCGACGATCCGGCCGCCGCAATGGTCGAGGATGCCGGAATCGTGGTTGCCGGTGATCCAGGTCCAGCGCGTCGCCGCGGTGAGCGCCGTCAGCATCTCCCGCGCCCGCGCCGGCAGGCGTTCGCAGCCGAAGCGGTCGTGGAAGCTGTCGCCGAGGCACCATATCTCCTCGGCGCCGGTCGAGACGGCGAGCGCCGTGAGGTCGGCGAGGGTCGCGATCGAATCGTAGGGCGGCAGCATCTGGCCGAGCCGCGCGAACCAGCTCGCCTTTTCAAGGTGAAGGTCGGCGAGGAGGAGGGCGCGCCGGCCCGGCAGGAACAGCGCCCCCTGCGGGAGGGCGAGCATCTCGTGCCCACAGAACGAAAAGCGAACCATCGGCGACCGCTATAGCGGCCCCGGGCGGCGCATCAAGCGCTCAGCGCGTCAGCTCGGCGAGGATCGCTTCGGACTGCGCCGTGGCGCCCGCCGTGTTGGGATGCAGCACCACCGGGTTGGCGGCGATGAAGACCAGCGCCACGGCCAGGAAACCCTCGACGGCGAGGGCGAAGGGATGGCCGAACTTCTTCATGAACTTCATAGCTGCGCCGCGGCTCGAGCCGTGCCTCCATTCGGGGAACGAGAGCCGAAATAGGTTGCACAGCGCAACTTACAACCGGAAAGTCCGGGCAGTTGGCGCAAAAAACCGGCGCCGGTCGTAACCTCCCGGCGCCGGTCCGTAGCCAGCCGCCAAAAAGCGGTCAGGCGGCTGCGTGCTCCTCCTCGGCCGAGGCGCGCTCGGCGCCCGCCTCGGCTTCGAGCGTGCGCGGCGCCGCGCCGTTGATCTCGATCTTGCGCGGCTTCATCGCGTCCGGGATCTCCCGGACGAGCTCGACCGACAGGAGGCCGTCCTTCATGTCGGCATCCTCGACGCGCACGAAGTCCGCCAGCTCGAAGCGGCGCTCGAAGGCGCGGGTGGCGATGCCCATGTGGACGAAGCTGCCGTCGCGGCTGCGATTCTCGGCCTTGCGGCCGGTGATCGTCAGCAGGTTCTGGCGCGCGGTGATGTCGATGTCGTTGGGGCTGAAGCCCGCGACCGCGAGCGTGATCCGGTAGCGATCGTCGCTCAGCTTCTCGATGTCGTAGGGCGGATAATTGTCGCCCTGCTCGCGATTGGCGTTTTCCAGGAATTCGAACAGCCGGTCGAAGCCGATGGTCGAACGGCGATAGGGGGTGAAATCGAAGCTTCTCATGGTCCATGTCCTCCGTTGAGCAACATTGCATGAGGGGCGCCGCCCAAGAGCCGGAGCCCCCCGCGGGTACAGGCCCGGCACCGCGAAAAGGTCGCCGGACGACGGCGATCTAGGAAGCGAAAATGCGGGTTCAAGGGGCCCGGAGGACGCGGGGGCAAGGGGCGCTCAGGCGTCCGGGCGAGCTCCGCCGCGGTCGCGCTCCGGAGCCAGATTCCCCTCCACCGCGGCGGCCAGCTCGGCGATCGTGAAGGGCTTCCTCAGCACCGGCACGTCCGGCCCCACCGCCCGCTCGATCTGCTCGCTTTCCGCATAGCCGGTGACGAAGACGATCGGCAGCCGCGGATATCTCTGCCGGGCGGTGCGGGCGACCTCGGCGCCGTGCATTCCCGGCATGGCATAGTCGACCAGGACGAGATCCGCCGGCCACTCCTCCAGCCTGGCCAGGCCCTCCTCCCCCGATTCGAGCGCGAGGACGAGATGTCCGAGGCCCTGAAGCGAGTCGGCGAGGAAGGCGCGCACGTCGCCGTCGTCGTCGATGACCATGATCCGCGCCCGGCGCCGCGGACCCGCTTCCGGCACCGCCTCGCCGCGCTCGCCGTCGCCGCGGCCTTCGGGCGGCGCGGTAGCGGGAAGGAGGAGGTGGACGGAGGTGCCGCGGCCGAGGGCGCTTTCGATCTGCAGGGTCCCGCCCGACTGGCGCGCGATCCCGTAGACCTGCGCGAGGCCGAGGCCGGTCCCCTTCCCCAGCGGCTTGGTCGAGTAGAAGGGCTCGGTGGCGCGGGCGATCACTTCCGGCGCCATGCCGTGGCCCGTGTCGGTCACCGTCACGCGCACGAACTCTCCGGCCTCGTGATCCGGCCCGGCGGCAAGGTCGAGGCGGCGCGTGGCGATGGTGAGCAGGCCGCCCTCCGGCATCGCGTCGCGCCCGTTGATCGCGAGGTTGAGGATGGCGTTCTCGAGCTGGTTTGCATCGCACAGCGCGTGCCCCGCCTCGGGATCGAGCCGCGTCTCGATGGTCACGGCGCGCCCGATCGTGTGGTGAAGCAGGGTCTGCATCGTCTCGATGACGCCGTTCACCGCCACCGCGTTCATGCTGATCCGCTGGATGCGGGAGAAAGCCAGGAGCTGGCTGGTGAGCTTCGCGCCGCGGCGCGCCGATTCGAGCGCCGTCTCGGCCAGCCGCTTCAGCCTGGGCTCCTCGACGCGGCCGGCGATGAGCTCGAGCCCGCCCATGATCGGCGTCAGCAGGTTGTTGAAATCGTGGGCGATGCCGCCGGTGAGCTGGCCGACCGCCTCCATCTTCTGCGCTTGGCGCAGCGCCTCCTCGGCGCGCAGGCGCTCACCCACCTCCGCCTGCAGCCGGTCGAGCGCCGCGCTGAGGTCGCCGGTGCGCTCGGCGACCCGCCGCTCGAGCGTCTCGTTGACCTCGCGAAGCGCCGCTTCGCCGCGCTTGAGCTCAGTCACGTCGTGGGCGACGCCGATGAAGCCGACATGCTCCCCCTGGGCCCCCCAGCGCGGCTGCGAGACCGAGCGAATCCAGCGCCACTCGCCATGGCTCCGGTAGCGGCCGACCAGCTCGAACCGTTCGAGCCTCGCCTCGCCCGCGAGCGATTCGGCGAGGATGCGGGGGGCGTCCTCGGGATGGATGACCGTGCGCCAGTCGAAGCTGATCGCTTCCTCGTAGCTGATGCCGAGGAACTCGACATAGGCCCGGTTGACGAAGCTTCGCGTGCGGTCGAGCCGCGTCACCCACATCGGCACCGGCGCCGAATCGGCGATCAGGCGGAACCGCGCCTCGCTCTCGCGCAGCGCCTCCTCGGCGACGTGGCGCTCGGTGACGTCGTAGCCCTCGGCGAAGATGCCGCTGACGGAGCCGTCCGCGTCGGTGATCGGCTGGAAGACGAAATCGACGAGGCGCTCCTCCGCGGGGGCGCCGGGCTCGCGCTGGAGCTGGATGGGTATGCCCAGCCCGGTGAACGCCTCGCCGCTGCGATAGACCTCGTCGAGCAGTTCGAAGAAGCCCTGCCCCTCCACCTCCGGAAGCGCCTCGCGCACCGGCTTGCCGACGAGGTCGCGGTGCCCGACGAGCTGCAGGTAGGACGCGTTCATCATCTCGAAGACGAGGTCGGGTCCGCGCAGCACCGCCATGAAGCTCGGCGCATGGTCGAACAGCCGGCGCAGGCGCTCGGCCTCGCTGACCCGGCGCCGGGCGGCGAGGACGGTGTCGGTCGTCTCCACGCAGGCGCAAAACATCCCCTCCACCTCGCCGCCGTCGCCGCGCAGCGGGCTGTAGGAGAAGGTGAACCAGGTCTGCTCCTCATAGCCCTTGCGGGTCATGGTGAGGGGCAGATTCTCCCAATAGGTCGCCTCGCCCGCGAGCGCGCGCTGGACGAGCGGATGGATATCGCTCCAGATCTCCGCCCAGATGTCCTCGAAGGCGTGGCCGAGCGCCGCCGGATGCTTGCCGCCGAGCACGTCGACATAAGCGTCGTTGTAGAGGAAGCGCAGCTCCGCCCCCCAGGCGAGGAACATCGGGAATTTGGAGCTGAGCAGGATGCCGACGGCCGTCTTCAGCGCCTGCGGCCAGCCCGCCGGCGGCCCGAGCGGCGTCGAGGCCCAGTCGTAGCCCCGGATCCGCTCTCCCATCTCGCCGCCCTCGGCGAGGACGGCCAGGCTGTCGCACGGCACTTCGGGAACGGACGCCATAGACTCGAATTTGCTCCCTCGGCCGCCCCCCGGCCGGCGCGGCGCAGACACTAGCGGCCGCCTCGCGCCGGGTCTATCCTCCGGCGGCAAGAGAGGAGAGCCGCATGTTCACCGACATGAGGAACGGCACCGCCGGCGACTGGGCGCACATCGCCGCCGAGCACGGCCGGCACCAGAAGAGCGCCGCGGCGCGTCAGATCATGGACAGCCTCGCCCGGCTGAAGGAGATCGAGGTCGGCTTCGCGGCGGACCAGCTGACCCACTCGCTGATGGCCGGCACCCTCGCCCGCCGCGCCGGCGCCTCGGACGAGGAGGTGGTGGCGGCCTTGTGCCACGACCTCGGCAAACTCTTCTCCATCCCCAATCACGGCGCCATCGCCGCGGAGATGCTCAAGCCCTACGTGCGCGAAGACCTCTACCACGCGATCTACTGGCACCAGGAATTCCAGGGCCGCTATTATTTCGAGCACCTCGGCAAGGACCCGGAGGGCCGGGAGCGTTTCCGGGACGAGCCCTGGTATGCCTTCGCCGAGAAGCTGGTCGACGAATGGGACGCCCCCGCTTTCGACCCTTCGTTCGACGTGGATCCGCTGGAAAGCTTCGAGCCGGAGGTGACGCGGGTCTTCTCCAACCCGCGGGCGATGGTGTGAGGCTGAAGAGGGGACAGTTACCGATCCACAGGCCGCCGAGAGTTCTCGAAAGCGCTCGTGGATCGGTAACCGTCCCCAGCCGGCGCCGGTAACGGAACCCCCGCCTTCGCGCCCGGTTCTCGCCGCCATGGCAATCCAACCCGTCCGCTGGCCCGCCTGGTCGCAATGGCGACAGGTCCTCGTCCGCACCTGGAAGGAAGCCGGCGACGACAATGTCGGGTTCCTCGCCGCGGGCGTCGCCTTCTTCGCCTTCCTCGCCTTCGTGCCCCTGCTCGCCTCGGTGGTGCTGGTATACGGCCTCGCCGCCGATCCGCCGACGGTCGCCGAGCATATCGGCAAGCTGTTCGCCACCCTGCCGCGCGACGCGGCGTCCCTCATCTCCGACCAGCTCAAGAGCCTCACCCAGACCCCCAAATCCGCCAAGGGCCTGAGCCTGGCTGTGGCGATCGCGATCGCCGTCTACGGAGCGAGCAAGGGGGCCTCGGGCTTGGTCACCGCGCTCAACATCGCCTACGAGGTCAAGGAGACGCGGGGCTTCGTCAAGACCACCGCCGTGTCGCTGGCGATGACGGTGGGCGGGCTCCTCGTCCTGCTCCTCGCCGGGGCCGCGATCGCGGCGAGCGCGGCAATCGAGCGCCTCCTTCCCTTCTCCTCGCCGGTCGTCCACCTGCTGCTCCAGGCGCTGTTCTGGGGGCTGACGGCCTTCGCCGTCGCGCTCGGCCTCGCCGCCGTCTATCGCTTCGCGCCCAGCCGACCGGACGCGCCCTGGATGTGGGTGACCCCGGGCTCGGCCGCGGCGACCCTGCTGTGGCTGCTCGGGACGATCGGCTTCGGCCTCTACGTCTCCCACTTCGGAAGCTACAACAAGACCTACGGCTCGCTCGGCGGCGTGGTCGTCTTCCTGACCTGGCTCTACCTCTCCGCCTACATCGTCATCATGGGCGGCGAGCTGAACTCGGAGCTCGAGCGCCAGCAGGCGATGGAGGCGAAGGACGAGCCGGCCCTGGCCCCTGCCGCGACGCCCGCGCCCGCCGCGACCGCACCCGCCATCCCACCCGGCTCCCCAGCCCATCGCCGCCGCATCCCGGCCGCGGCCGCCATCCTCGGCGGACTCGTCGCCCTGCGGCTCCTCAAGCGGCGCGAGAAAAGCTACGACCGCCGCTTCGGCCCCGATTTCTCGGCCTAGCGCCTGATCGTCTTAGGTTGAAACGCCGGTGGCGTTTCAACCTGAGGCGTGAATCAGGCTCTTGATATATGTCTGGACCATGATCGCTTCAGGCTGATTCAGCCTGAAGCGATCATGGTCTAGTCGCGCCGCATGGCGATCTCGGCGAGGCTCTCCGCCTCGATCAGCAGCTGGTCGTCCGCCGTCCCGGTGGCGGTCGCCTCGCGCCCGACGATGACCAGGACCGGGACCGCCATCGGCGAGACCCGGTCCAGCGCGACATGGACCATCGTGCCCTGAGCCCGGTCGAGCAGGCGGGCGAGGCGGCCGACCTCGGTCAGCTTGCCCTTGGCGTCCTCCCAGGCGGCGCGGAGCAGCAGGTGGTCGGGCTCGTAGCGGCGCAGCACGTCGTAGATGAGGTCGGTCGAGAAGGTGACCTGGCGCCCGGACTTGCGCTTGCCGGGATGGTGGCGCTCGACCAGCCCGCCGATCACCGCCACCTCGCGGAAGGCGCGCTTGAGGAGGTTCGAGCCCTGCACCCACTCGACGAACTCGTCCTCGAGCAGGTCGGGCGAGAGCAAGGCGGCCGGGTCGGCGATCGGCTCCAGCCCGTAGCAGGCCAGCGCATAGTCGTTCGACACGAAGCCCAGCGGCTTCAGCCCCGCGCTCTCCATCCGCCGGGTGATCAGCATGCCGAGCGACTGGTGGGCGTTCCAGCCTTCGAAGCTGTAGCAGACCATGTAGTGGCGGTGCTCGTGCGGGAAGGTCTCGACGAGCAGCTGGTCGGGCCGCGGGAGGAGCGAGCGCTCGCCCTGCACCTCCAGCCAGTCGCGCACGTCGTCTGGGAAGCGCGGCCATTCGCCGCGGTCCCAGAGGAAGGCGCGGACCCGGTCGGCGAGGTTGGTGGTCATCGCCATTCGGGTGCCGACATAGGTCGGGATTCGCGCCGACTTGGTGGTCGCGCGCACGATGAGGTCCGTGCCGTCGATCTTCTCCACCTCGAGCACCAGGCCGGCGAAGAAGAAGGTGTCGCCCGGCGACAGGGTGGAGGCGAAATATTCCTCGACCGTGCCGAGCTTGCGGCCGCGGCGGAAGCGGACGTCGAGGAGCGGCGCGTCGACGATGATGCCGGCGTTCATCCGGTGCTGCTGGACGAAGCGCGGATGGGAGACCCGCCACGTCCCGTCGGCGCCGCGGGCGAGCCGGCGGAACCGGTCGTAGGCCCTGAGCGAATAGCCCCCATTCTCGATATAGGCGAGCACCTGGCCGAACAGCGCCTCGGAAAGGCCGGCATAAGGCGCGGCGGAGCGCACCTCGGCCAGCATCGCCTCCTCGGTGAAGGGCGCCGCGCAGGCGGCCGCCATGACGTGCTGGGCGAGGACGTCGATCGCGCCGGGGCGGAAATGGTCCGGATCGAGCTCCCGGCGCTCGATCGCGTCGAGCGCGGCGCGCGCCTCCAGATATTCGAATCGGTTGCCGGGGACCACGATCGCCTCGGAAGGCTCGTCGAGGCGATGGTTCGCCCGGCCGATGCGCTGGAGCAGGCGCGACGAGCCCTTGGGCGCCCCCATCTGGATGACGAGGTCGATGTCCCCCCAGTCGATTCCGAGGTCGAGGCTGGCGGTGCAGACGAGGCCGCGCAGCCGTCCCGCCGCCATCGCCGACTCGACCTTGCGTCGCGCCTCCACCGACAGCGAGCCGTGGTGGATGCCGATCGGCAGCCCCTCGTCGTTCACCGTCCACAAATCCTGGAAGATGAGCTCGGCGAGGCTGCGGGTGTTGCAGAAGACCAGGGTCATGCGGTGCCGGGCGATCTCGCGCATCACGTTCACGGCCGCCCAGCGCCCGCTATGGCCGGACCAGGGGATGCGCTCGTCTTCCGGCAGCATGATCGCGACCGAGGGCTCCGCCCCCGGATCGCCGACGACGAGGTCGACCAGCTCCGAATCGCCGTGCGGCGCAAGCCAGCCCTGATAGGCCTCCGGATCGGCGACGGTGGCGGACAAGGCCACCCGGCGCAGGTCCGGGACGAGGCGCTGCAGCCGGGCGAGGGAGAGCGACAGCAGGTCGCCCCTCTTGCCCGAGGCGAAGGCATGGACCTCGTCCACAACCACCGTCCGAAGCCCTGCGAACAGGCCGGGGCTGTCCTCGTGGCTGAGCAGAAGGCTGAGCGACTCGGGCGTGGTGAGGAGGATCTGCGGCGGCCGCACCCGCTGCCGCGCCTTGCGGTCGGCCGGCGTGTCGCCGGTGCGGGTCTCGACCCGGATGGGAAGGCCCATCTCCTCCACCGGGGTGAGGAGGTTTCGCTGGACGTCGACCGCCAGCGCCTTCAGCGGCGAGATGTAGAGCGTGTGGAGCCCGTCCGTCGGCCGCTCGGCGAGCTCGGCGATCGAGGGGAGGAAGCCGGCCAGGGTCTTGCCGGCCCCGGTCGGCGCGACGAGCAGCGCGCTGCGCCCGGCGCGCGCCGCGGCGAGCATCTCGAGCTGGTGCCGCCGCGGAGTCCAGCCCTTGGCCGCGAACCAGGATGTAATCGAGGCGGGGAGCGTCTCCCCTCCCTGCACGCAGGGAGGGGCCGGGGGTGGGTGAGTCTCCGGAAGATCACTGGCCTTCATCGACGTACCCACCTCTACCCCTCCCTGCGTGCAGGGAGGGGAGAATTATTTCTCCTCCTCGCCGGTGCGGCGCACCCGCTCCGATTCGTCGTAGACCTCGCGGGCGCCGCGCTCGCTGCGGTCGACGTCGCGGCGCGAGCTGCGGTTCCTGAGGAAGGCCCAGAGCAGCACTGCGGCGAGCAGCAGCGGGCCGATGACGGTGATGAGACTCCAGTTGACGCCGGCCAGGTCCATGGCGCGAGCTCCTCTCGGCTTTGGGCCGCGCCTTGACGGCGGCGGCCGGGTTCCCCCTATAGCTCCCGATGGCCCGCCTCGGTTCCTGGATCGAGCCTTTTCCCGAAGGCATATACGTCCGCCCCGCCGACGCGTGGGTCGATCCCGGCGACGCGAAGCCGCGGGCGCTCGTCACCCACGGCCATGCCGATCATGCCCGCGGCGGCCACGGCCAGGTGTGGGCGACGCCCGAGACGCTCGCCATCATGGACTGCCGCTACGGGCCGCAGCCGGGCGGGACGGCGGCCGCCTATGGCGAGGTGATCCGCCTCGGCGAGGTGGACGTCAGCTTCGTCCCCGCCGGCCACGTCCTCGGCTCCGCCCAGATCGTGCTTGAGCATGCGGGCGAGCGGGTCGTCGTCTCGGGCGACTACAAGCGCCGCCCGGATCCGACCTGCGCCCCGTTCGAGCCGGTGCCCTGCGACATCTTCATCACCGAGGCGACCTTCGGCCTCCCCGTCTTCCGCCATCCCGACACCACGTCCGAGGTCGACCGCCTGCTCGGCCGGCTCCACGAAAATCCCGACCGCTGCGTCCTCGTGGGCGCCTATGCGCTCGGCAAGGCGCAGCGCCTGATCGCCGAGCTGCGGCTGCGCGGCCACGACGCGCCGGTCTACATCCATGGCGCCCTCCAGCGCCTCTGCGACCTCTACCGGGAGCACGGCGTCGCGCTGGGCGAGATTCGTCCCGCCACCGGCGCGTCGAAGGACGAGATGCGGGGACGGATCGTCGTCGCCCCGCCCGGCGCGCTCAACGACCGCTGGTCCCGCCGCCTGCCGGACCCGATCACCGCGATGGCGTCGGGCTGGATGCGGGTGCGCCAGCGCGCCCGGCAGCGCAACGTCGAGCTGCCGCTGATCGTCTCCGACCATGCCGATTGGGACGAGCTGACCGCGACCGTCGCCGAGCTGCGGCCGCGCGAGGTGTGGATCACCCACGGCCGCGAGGACGCGCTGATGCACTGGTGCATGACCCGCCAGATCAAGGCGCGCGAGCTCAACCTCGTCGGCCGCGAGGACGAGGACGACTGAGCCTCGCCTGCGCCCGCGGCTTCAGCGCGGCCCCGCGCTGGCCCCCGCATAGGGATCGGCGGCGGGCGGCGCGGCGGGGGGCGGCGAGGCCGGAGCGGCCGGAGCGGCCGGGGCCGGGGCCGGGGCGGCGGGCGGCGGCAGCGGCGCCCAGGCGTCGCCGCCGGCGGCGGCGGAGCGAAGCCCGGCGGCGACGCTCCCGGCCCCGAACAGGATGAAGGCGCCGAGCGCGACCGTGGCGCCGCGCCGCCAGTCGACCCGCCCGCTCAGCATGAGCAGCCCGACCGACGCGACGGCGACCGCAGCGACGCTCGTCGCCACGGTCCCGAGCAGCGTCCCCTCGATCCAGTCCATCGCCGCGACCAGCGTCCCGCCCCCGCCGGGGCCGGCGGGCGCATAGGCGTCGAGAAGGAGCATGTCGGACACCTCGGCCCTCTTACAAGGCCCCAGCCTCTCACGCCCTCCCCTCGCGCGTCAAATGGAGACGGTCGCCCGGCGGAGGTGACGTGCCGGCGCAGCAGGACCTCCGGTGGCGGCGTCGGCGACGGCGACGATCGAGCCCTGGTGGTCGGCGTGGAGGAAGCGACGGTCCCAGCCGCCGCCGCCGACATTCTCAAGCCACATCAAGGGCTCGTCGGCGCCGGGGCCGTGGCGGTAGTAGCGCAGAAGCGTGCCCGCGCCGTCATGCTCCTCGATCAGCCTGTCGCCGTCATAGACGAACCGGGTGGTGCCGGAAGCGCCCGACACCTGCCACAGCCGGCCGAGCGGGTCGTAGGACAAGGTCGCGCTCCTCGCGCCGCTCGCCGACACCAGCCGGTTCTCCGCGTCGTAGACGAACGTCGTCGCGCCGTCGGACGTGAGATTGCCGTTCGCGTCGTAGGCGAAGGTCGCCGGGCCCGCGGCGGTATACTGGTTCAAGCCGTTGACGCTGTAGCTGCGCGTCACGGCATAGGCCGTGTTCGACGCATAAGAGTCGTTGCTCGAGGTCCGCGTCACCACCTGCGAAGCCGCATTGTAGCCGAACGTGAACCCCTGGTCGGCCGACGTGCCGGCGAGGTCGTGGTTGAGCGACGTCAGCCGGCCGAGCGCGTCGTAGCCGTAGGTCGCCTGCGAGCCGTAGATGCTGAGATCGTTGGTGCGCGAACGCCGGCCGGCCGAGTCGTAGAAGAGCTGCAGCGCGACGCCGCTGCCCTCCTGCACCGCCGTCGCGTGCCCCGCCGCGTCCCACGCCCAGCCCGTATAGCTGCCGTCGCTGCCGGTGAGGCCGATGCGGTTGCCCGCCGCGTCATAGGCGGAGGTGAAGCTGCGCGCCGTCCCGTCCATCGTCGTCGTCGCCGTGACCAGCCGCCCGAACCCGTCATAGGCGCTGGCGACGCCCGGCCCCGAAGGCGAGCCGAACCGGGCGTAGGTCTGGAGGCCGGCCACGTCGTAGCCGTAATGGACGCTGTAGCCCGCCGCCCCCGAGGCCGAAGCCGGGACGGTCTTCAAAGTGACGCGGTTGAGATTGTCGTACTGGTAGGTCAGCGTCGCCCCGTCGCGCTTGCGCAACGACGTGCGGTTGCCGACCGCGTCATAGCCATATTCCTCGTAATCGGCCTGATTCGCGTAGCCCGGCGTGTTCGACGGGAAGATCCAGCGGCGCTGGCGGTCGAGCCCGTCCCACGTCATCTCGGCCCGGTTGCCGTTGGCGTCGGTCACCGCCTTCTGCTTGCCGTTGGGCGTATATTCGTAGCGGGCGTAGACCTGCTGGAGCGGGGTCCCCACGCCTTTCTCGAGCGTGAGAAGCTGGCTCGCCGCGTCATAGCCGTTGCGGGCGATCCGGTCGGGGCCCTGGCTCCCTTGCGTCGTGAAGGCGCAGGCGCCGGGCTGCTCGCCGAACGCCGCCGGGTTCATCCGCTGCGCCTGGCAGACCAGCCGGCCGCGATCGTCCCAGCTCTTGTCGAGAACCGACTGCACCGCCCCGGCGGCGCTCACCGTCTCGCGGACCGGGTTGCGGTGGCCGTCATAGGCGATGTCGGAGCGGGTGAGGATCGTCAGCGCGCTGCTCTGCGCGTCGGGAAGCGTCCCCTCCTCCACCGCCACCGCCTTGTCGTCCGAATCGCGATAGTAGAAATGCTTCGCTGGCCGGAGACCGTTCGAGTCCGGGCGCCGATCTCCGGACAGTGGCCCGAGCGTTACCTAGTCAAGAACGGCGAGGCTTGATAAATATTGCGGCGGGTTAGTTAACGCATGTTCATACGGAAGAGCGTTTCCTGGCGACACTTGTAGAATGACCTGGAATCTAAGGGGATGCTGGGGGGACATAACGCTTGGCATATCTTCGCGCCAACGACGGGCAACCTCTTGGAAGTCAGCAAACAGACCTATAATCTCACTGATAGGCTCGTGCATCAAAAGCATGTCAGCGTCGTATATTATAAGATTATAGATACTGGCAGGCATCCAAGCAAGGTCTGACAAACAGTCCACCACCGCCGCGGCATTCCAGCCAAAATAGTAAGGAAATTGCCACGCAGCAGATAGCTCTTTGTACATTTCGACAGTTGTTTTCATGTTTGAGCCGCGGCAAATTATAGTCTTACAAGACTTTACGATATTTAGGTTCTCTTTGAGTGACCATTCATAGAGCCTCTCTTGACTCACGTCTGTCAGATATAGGCCAGAGGCCCTCTTACACGCCGAAGAAGCAATCATCGAATGCGCCTAAACATGAGATAATGGTCGCCAGTGTAATACACGCGCCCGCGACTGTCGATTACGATACGCTCGCGTCCCCTGTTTACTCCCGGCTGATAAGGCCGCACGTCATACTCTTTATAGGTTACCCCGCGGCCCGGCAGGACCATGCTTCCGCCCCTGCCATCGTTTGAATAGTTACCGCCACCTCGGTAGCCAGGCTGCGCGGCGCCTCCGTGTGCCCGAGCATAATCGATAACTCGCGCCCGGTTTTGTACTTCTGCGGCTTCCTGCTGGGCAGTTTTGACTTGGGACCACGTCGGAACATAGTCCCTGGTCGATATGTAGCTTAACTGTGGGTTATTTGGTTCAAGTTGTCTAATCTGGTCATGCGCCCGACTAAACTGCTCAAGTCGTGTCTCCGCAAGTGGATCAGCTTCAATCCCGAGAAAGCCTCTGCGAGCATTTTCTTCCTCCGGCGGCTGGTAGGCTGCGAGTGTGAGCCTCGCACCCCGACTCCCGTCTTCCCCCGAGGCCGAAGAATAGGACAGGCACCCAGATGTCGACTGCCCCTCGATACGTGTCCCGCATCCCGCTGAAGTTGTTCCTTCAGAGTCTCTTTGGTTGGCTGGGTCGTTACTCACGTAGGCATAAAGATTGACTTGATCGTCATACCCCGTTGGATCGGTCTGAAGGAACCGCCCGAGCGTCGGCGAGTAGATTCTCGCCTTGTAGTAATACATCCCGAGCTCCGGCAGCCACGCCTGGCCGGTATAGCCGAACCGGCCGACATTGGCGGCGTTGGGGATGCCCCATGAATCGTAGGCGTTGATCGTGACCGGGTTGCCGTAATTGTCGGCGACGGCGACGATCGAGCCCTGGTGGTCGGCGTGGAGGAAGCGACGGTCCCAGCCATTCTCCAGCCACATCAAGGGCTCGTCGGCGCCCGGGCCGTGGCGATAATAGCGCAGCAGCGTGCCCGCGCCGTCATGCTCCTCGATCAGCCTGTCGCCGTCATAGACGAAGCGGGTGGTGCCCGTCGCCGCGCTCGACACCTGCCACAGCCGACCCAGCGGATCGTAGGACAAGGTGGCGTTCCTCGCGCCGCTGGCGCTCACCAGCCGGTTCTCCGCGTCGTAGACGAAGCTCGTCGCGCCGTCGGACGTGAGATTGCCGTTCGCGTCGTAGGCGAAGGTCGCCGGGCCCGCGGCGGTATACTGGTTCAAGCCGTTGACGCTGTAGCTGCGCGTCACGGCATAGGCCGTGTTCGACGCATAAGAGTCGTTGCTCGAGGTCCGCGTCACCACCTGCGAAGCCGCATTGTAGCCGAACGTGAACCCCTGGTCGGCCGACGTGCCGGCGAGGTCGTGGTTGAGCGACGTCAGCCGGCCGAGCGCGTCGTAGCCGTAGGTCGCCTGCGAGCCGTAGATGCTGAGATCGTTGGTGCGCGAACGCCGGCCGGCCGAGTCGTAGAAGAGCTGCAGCGCGACGCCGCTGCCCTCCTGCACCGCCGTCGCGTGCCCCGCCGCGTCCCACGCCCAGCCCGTATAGCTGCCGTCGCTGCCGGTGAGGCCGATGCGGTTGCCCGCCGCGTCATAGGCGGAGGTGAAGCTGCGCGCCGTCCCGTCCATCGTCGTCGTCGCCGTGACCAGCCGCCCGAACCCGTCATAGGCGCTGGCGACGCCCGGCCCCGAAGGCGAGCCGAACCGGGCGTAGGTCTGGAGGCCGGCCACGTCGTAGCCGTAATGGACGCTGTAGCCCGCCGCCCCCGAGGCCGAAGCCGGGACGGTCTTCAAAGTGACGCGGTTGAGATTGTCGTACTGGTAGGTCAGCGTCGCCCCGTCGCGCTTGCGCAACGACGTGCGGTTGCCGACCGCGTCATAGCCATATTCCTCGTAATCGGCCGGGTTGGCGGAGCCCGGCGTGTTCGACGGGAAGATCCAGCGGCGCTGGCGGTCGAGCCCGTCCCACGTCATCTCGGCGCGGTTGCCGTTGGCGTCGGTCACCGCCTTCTGCTTGCCGTTGGGGGTGTATTCGTAGCGGGCGTAGACCTGCTGGAGCGCCGTCCCCACGCCTTTCTCGAGCGTGAGGAGCTGGCTCGCCGCGTCATAGCCGTTGCGGGCGATCCGGTCCGGGCCCTGGCTCCCCTGCGTCGTGAAGGCGCAGGCGCCGGGCTGCTCGCCGAACGCCGCCGGGTTCATCCGCTGCGCCTGGCAGACCAGCCGGCCGCGATCGTCCCAGCTCTTGTCGAGAACCGACTGCACCGCGCCGGCGGCGCTCACCGTCTCGCGGACCGGGTTGCGGTGGCCGTCATAGGCGATGTCGGAGCGGGTGAGGATCGTCAGCGCGCTGCTCGAGGCGTCGGGGAGAGTCCCCTCCTCCACCGCCACCGCCTTGTCGTCGGAATCGCGGTAGTAGAAATGCTTGGCCGCGCGGAGGCCGTTCGAGTCCCGGGCGCCGATCTCCCAAATCTTGCGGCCGACGATGTCGTAGCGGAAATAGACGGCATCGTCGGTTCCGGCGAGCGGCCCGTCGACGGCGAGCGGCCGACCGGCCGGGTCGTAGGCGTAGGTAGTGGTGAGGGTGATCCCGCGCGCCGCGTCGATTCGCCGCTCGACGCTCGGCAAATAGGTCGAGCCCCAATAATCATATTCGGTGCGAAGCTCGTTCGGTGTGCCGCAGGTGGTGGTATCGCCGCAGATCCGCACCACGCTCCTGCGGCTGGGGGTGCCGGCATAGGCGATGTAGGTCTTGCGGCGCACGCCGGCGGCGTCGGGCGGGTCGGTCTGCTCGACGATCTGGCCGCCGGCATCGTAGACGAAGTCGGTCTGGCGGCCGAGCGCGTCGCGGACGTAGGTGGGCCGGTAGCAGGCGACGCCGGTGCAGGTATCCGCCGGGTAGGCGGCCGTCTCGGTCGTCGCGGCGAGGCCGCTGCCCGGCTTGGGCGAGGTCGTCTTCGCGATGATGTTGCCCCACTGGTCGTAGCCGACCTGGGCCGAATTGCCTTCCGGGGCGGCGACGCCGGTCGTGCGGCCGGCGGCGTCGGAGGTCACCGCGGTGGCACGGCCCAAGGGGTCGGTGATCTTCGCCAGGACGTTCTGATACTGGCGCTGGGCGATGTCGTAGACCTGGTGGTAGCCGTTGGGGCCGTCGACGGTCACCTTGTCGAACAGATAGCCCTGCGCCTGGCCGACGAAGCGCAAGTTGGTATAGCTGTAGCTGTAGGAGACGCCGTCGCGGATGACCGAGCCGATCACGTCCGGCACGGTGGGATGGCTCGCCGCCTGCAGCGCCGGCGCGCCCTCGCCCGGAAGCTGGAGCGAGCCCGAGCTGACCTCGACATTGGCGCCCAATGAGCTGCCGCAGCAGCTGTAGACGCGGCCGGCGAGGTCGGTGACGGTGCCTTCGCCGTAGGTGAGGCGGCCGAGCGGCGTCGCCGGGTCGGCGGCGGCGTAGAGGGTCGCCTCGGCGACCGCGTTCCAGCCCGGCTCGCCGAGCGCACCGGGCTTGTAGCCGATCGTGATGTAATAGCCGAGATTGCTGTCGATGCGGACCGGCCGGTAGAACAGCCGGCCGAACGTATCGCCGGGAAGCGTCGCCGTCTCGTAGCCGTAGCTCAGCGTCTCCCCGTTCGGATAGGCGATGCTGGAGACGTAGTGCAGGATCGAGCGGTCGGCGCTGCCATAGGTGTCGACGTGAACGAGATTGAAATAATAGACGGCGCCCGTCCCGGCCTCGCGATAGGTGATCGGGCCGTTGCGGGCCATGCCGATGCGCAGCGTCGAGCCGGACGCGGTGACGCTGCCGCAGTCGATCTCGACGCACTCGAAGGCCTCTGAGGCCCCCTTGCCGGTGTGGACCGAGAAGCTGCTCGACGCGGTCGAGTCCGGCGCGTTCTTGAGCACCCGGCCCTTGACCAGCGGCGCGGCGTTCTGGACTCGGTCGAAGCGCAAATTGGGCGCGGCCGGCACCGACAGGACCGGCGTGTCGAGGGTCATCTTGCCGGTGGCGACGTTGACGCCGTTGGGATCGGCCTCGACCTTGAGCGGCGAGGGCACGGCCTGGTAGCCCTGCGCGGCGGCGGCGCCGGCGAGGGCGCCGGAGAGGGCGAAGGCGGCGAGGACCGCGGCGGCTTTGGCGAGGGCGCTGAGCACGGCCTTTCTCACGAGCAGGCGTTGACGGTGGTGACGGTGATGCTGCCCGACCCGGTCGCGGTCGCGCCGAGGCTGTCTCGCACCGTGTAGCCGAACGACTTGAGGCCCGAGGCGCCGACGCTGGTGATCGACAGGCGATTGGAGTCGAGCACTTCGACGACCAGCGCGGCCCCGGCCGTCGCCCCGGTCACCGCCAGCGGATAATTGCCCTCCGGATCGGTGTCGTTGGCGGTGACGTTGACGATCGCCGTGCCGCATTTGGGAATGGACGGCGCGGTGTCGGGATTGGCGACGGGCGGCTGGTTGCCCGACGGAGGCGGCGATCCGCCTCCTCCCCCGCCTCCGCCGCCTCCGGAGGGCGGCGCGCCGCCGGCGCCGGTCACCGTGTAGGTCGAGCGGTTGCCGGCCGGATCGTAGCCGAGCTGCGTCGTCACCCCGTTATTGACCGTGCCGCTCGACGTCGTCGCGACCAGCCGGCCGAGGACGTCGTAGCTGTAGGTCACGGTTTCGGCCGCCTGAGCGGCGCTGGCCATCGCAAGCGCCAACGCCGCCAGGAAGAACCTGGCGCCCCCATTTTTTACCACGTGAAATCAGTCCCTTGAGAATCCGCCGCCCTTCCAGCACGGGGTCCCGGCCGGGGTCAATCGGCGGCGGAGCGGCTTTCGCGTCCGTTTCGGACCGAATCCGGTTCCTCGCCTAGCCGGGCCAAAAGGGAACTTTACCCCCCGCTCCTGAATGGGCATGGGGAAAGCCTGTCCCCGCGCCGCGCGCGCGGCCGTCCCCGAGAGAGCTTCGAAGAAGACCCAGCGCCATGACCGACCTTCCCAACGCCAATCCCGCCAGCCGCGGCGCCGTCGTCATGGACACGCCCGACCGGATGGTGAAGGTGCGCGACCTGTTCGGCGTCGACAGCGACATGGAGATACCCGCTTTCTCCGAGGCCGACGAACGGGTGCCGGACCTCGACCCGACCTACGTCTTCGACCCCGACACCACCCTCGCCATCTGCGCCGGCTTCGCCAAGAACCGCCGGGTGATGATCCAGGGCTATCACGGCACCGGCAAGTCGACCCATGTCGAGCAGGTGGCGGCGCGGCTCAACTGGCCGCTGATCCGCATCAACCTCGACGCCCACATCTCGCGCATCGACCTCATCGGCCGCGACGCCATCGTGCTCAAGGACGGGCGGCAGGTCACCGAGTTTCGCGAGGGCCTTCTGCCCTGGGCGCTCCAGACCCCGACCGCGCTCGTCTTCGACGAATATGACGCCGGCCGGCCGGACGTGATGTTCGTCATCCAGCGCGTGCTGGAGACCGAGGGCAAGCTCACCCTCCTCGACCAGAACAAGGTGATCCGGCCGCATCCCTATTTCCGTCTGTTCGCCACCACCAACACGGTCGGCCTCGGCGACACGACCGGGCTCTACCACGGCACCCAGCAGATCAATCAGGGCCAGATGGACCGCTGGAACGTCGTCGTGACGCTCAACTACCTGCCTTCCGCCACGGAAGCGCGCATCGTCCTCGCCAAGAGCGGGGAGTACGACCATGAGGGCGGCCGCGCCGAGGTCGAGCGGATGATCAAGGTCGCCGACCTCACCCGCCAGGGCTTCATCGGCGGCGACATCTCGACGGTGATGAGCCCGAGGACGGTGATCAGCTGGGCCCAGAACGCCCTCATCTTCGGCGACGTCGGGTTCGCGTTCCGGGTGACTTTCCTCAACAAGTGCGACGAGGCGGAGCGCCCGCTGGTCGCCGAATATTACCAGCGAGTCTTCGGCAAGGACCTCCCCGAGAGCGTCGCCGGCAAGGCCTAGCCCGGCGGTGGGCCATTGCCTTGGGGGCCCGTTGCGCTCGCGCCGCCAAGGTCGTTCGGCGCCGCGACCTCGATCGGGGCGGCCTGGTCGGCCGCCGGGCCGAAGCGGCCGGAATGATCGGTCGGCGCGGCCGGCAGTCCCGCCTCGCGGAGGCTGGCGATCAGCTGGCGGGCGCCATCATAGCAATAGGATTCGAGGAACGTCTCGAACACGTCGCGGTCCAGATCCATACGTGCGACGAGATAGGCCAACGGGAAGCGGACATGCTTGAGTTGGAGGAGGTTCACCTCGATCTGGTTCTGGATACGCTCGAAGTGCCAGAACAGGTGATCGAAGGCGTCGCGCACATAGACCTCGGCATCGTCGAAGGCGTCGCCGCGCGTTCGTAGGGCGTGCAGGATGTCCCCGCGGGTCAGGAACCAGGTCTGGTCGCCCTTCCGGTAGCCCCGTGCATCCCAGTCGAGCATCAGCATCGCGTCGGCGGCCTCTTCGTCCTCCTCCAGCTTCTCGAGGCTGGTCTGCGCCGCGAGGGCCTGGCGCCATGCCAGCTCACGCGCCGCGACCGCATTGGCTTCCCGCCGCGCATCCAGCTCCTCCTCCCGCTGGCGGCGAAGCTTCTTGCGCTCCAAGCAGAAGCCGACGACCCCGATGATCGCGCTTGCCGCCGCGGCCGCCCACGAGGCGGTCTGAACGTAGGTCATCCACGACGGGGCATCCTGAGCAGGCATCGCCGTTCACCTCGCCGGCCTGTGGTCGCCGCATCATAGGCCAGTTTGCGCGCCTTGGCACTTGGTGTCCCGCGCCTCGCCCGCTATGGCCGCCGTCCCATGCCGCAAGCCGTACGATCCCGCTCCCGCTCCGCCGCGCGCCTCGCCGCCGTCCAGGCGCTCTATCAGCACGAGATGGAGAAGACCCCCATCCCGCAGCTGCTCCACGAATTCCACCACCACCGCCTCGGCGCCACCATCGAAGGCGTCGAATATGAGGAGGCGGAGGTCGATTTCTTCGACGACGTCGTCGCCGGGGTCCAGGCCCGGTCGGAGGAGCTGGACGGCCGCATCGCCGCCCGGCTGCCCGCCGACTGGCCGCTCCACCGGCTCGACCGGCCGATGCGCCAGATCCTGCGCGCCGGCGCCTACGAGCTCGCCGCACGCATCGACGTGCCGACCGGCAGCGTCATCTCCGAATATGTCGACGTCGCCAAGGCGTTCTACGGCAAGAAGGAATCGGCCTTCGTCAATGCCGTGCTGGACGCCGTGGCGAAGGACGTTCGCACCTGAGAGGAGCGCCGCGCTGTCGGATCGAGGTTCCCGCAAGGTGGCGCTCGTCGTCGGCGGCAGCCGCGGCATCGGCGCCGCGATCAGCCGACGCCTCTCGACGGCGGGTGGAGCGCCTAGACCATGATCGCTTCAGGCTGAATCAGCCTTAAGCGTGAATCATGGTCCAGACATATATCGAGAGCCTGATTCACGTCTCAGGTTGAAACGCCACCGGCGTTTCAACCTGAGACGATCAGGCTCTAGGAGGCGCGGCTGTTCCGAGGCGACTTGCGCCCCGCCGGAGGGCGGAAGCGACCCACCGCTCCAGGATAAGAAGCGCGCAGCCCCCTTCGACCGGCTATAGGGCCGGGATGAGCGCCGAATCCGAACTCATCCGCGCGCTCCGCGCGCTCGCCCCGAGCCCGGCGGCGCGGGGCCTTGCCGACGACGCGGCGGTGCTCGAGTTCGGCGGCCGAAGGCTCGTGCTCACCCACGACCTGCTTGTCGAGGGAGTCCACTTCCTGCCGGCGGACCCGCCGCAGGACGTGGCCTGGAAGCTGGTCGCGGTGAACCTGTCCGACCTCGCCGCGAAAGGCGCGCGGCCGCTCGGCGTGCTGCTCGGCTATCCCCTAGGCGGCGAGGAATGGGACCGCGCCTTCGTCGAAGGCCTTGCCGCGGCGCTCGCCGCCTTCCGCGTGGCGCTGCTGGGGGGCGACACGGTGGCGGCGCCGCGGGTGCTCGGGCTCACCGCAATCGGCGAGGCGAAAGGGCCCGTGCCCTCGCGGGGAGGCGCTCGCGCGGGCGACGACCTTTGGGTCAGCGGGACGATCGGCGATGCCGGAGCGGGGCTGCGGGGATTGAAGGGCGAGCTGCCGCAGGACGGCGGGCTCGTCGAGCGCTACCGCCGCCCGGAGCCGCGGCTCGAGGCGGGCGAGGCGCTGGCGCCGCTCGTCTCCGCGATGATGGATGTGTCGGACGGCCTGCTCATCGACGCCTCACGCATCGCCGAGGCGAGCGGCATCGCCCTCGCTATCGAGCTAAGCGACCTGCCCCTGTCGGGTCGCTGCCGTCGCGCCGGGGGAGACGACGTGCCCGCCCGGCTCGCCGCGGCGTCGGCGGGGGACGATTACGAGCTTCTCTTCACCGCCGCGCCCGAAAGGTCCGAGGCGATCGGGGCGGTGGCCGCTAGGCTGGACCTGCCGCTGACCCGGATCGGCCGCGCGACGGCCGGCGCGGGCCTCGCGCTGACGCAGGGCGGGGCTCCGGCAGCCCTGCCCGCCCGGCTCGGATGGGAGCACGGAGCGCGCCCCCACGGCAGTTGAATCCTTGCCGAAGGGCCCGTAAGAGGCGCCGCTTATCCGGGCGCGTTCGCCGCCGGGGCCGCTAGGCCTGCCCGGCTGAAAAGAACAGGGGAAGGAAGTTGGAATGACGGTCGTGCTCATCGCCATAGCCTGCGGAGTGGCCGCGGTGCTCTATGGCATCCTCACTTCGATGCAGGTGCTGAAATCGTCGCCCGGCAATGAGCGGATGGTCGCCGTCGCCTCGGCGATCCAGGAAGGCGCCAAGGCCTATCTGTTCCGCCAGTACAGCACGATCGCCGTCGTCGGCCTGGTCGTCGCCGTCGCCGTCTTCTTCCTGCTCGGGCCGATCCAGGCGGGGGGCTTCGTGCTCGGCTCGCTGCTGTCCGGCGCGGCCGGCTTCATCGGCATGAACATCTCGGTGCGCGCCAACGTCCGCACCGCCGAGGCCGCCCGCACCAGCCTCCAGCGCGGCCTCACCGTCGCCTTCCGCGCGGGCGCGATCACCGGCCTCCTCGTCGCCGGCCTGGCGCTGCTCGCCATCTCGGTCTTCTTCTACTTCCTGACCGACGTTCAGGGCCTCGCCCCGAACGACCGCGAAGTCGTCGACGCGCTCGTCGCCCTCGCCTTCGGCGCCTCCCTCATCTCGATCTTCGCGCGTCTCGGCGGCGGCATCTTCACCAAGGCCGCCGACGTCGGCGCCGACCTCGTCGGCAAGGTCGAGGCCGGGATCCCCGAGGACGATCCCCGCAATCCGGCCGTCATCGCCGACAACGTCGGCGACAATGTCGGGGATTGCGCGGGCATGGCCGCCGACCTGTTCGAGACCTATGTCGTCACCGTCGGCGCCACGATGGTCCTGATCGCGCTCCTGGTCAGCGCCGGCGCCGAGCAGATGCTGGCGCTGATGAGCCTGCCGCTGATCATCGGCGGGGTCTGCATCCTCACCTCGATCCTCGGCACCTACATGGTCCGCCTCGGCGCCAAGCAGTCGATCATGGGCGCCCTCTACAAGGGCTTCTGGACGACGGCGGCGCTGTCCGTCCCCGCCATCTTCTACGTGATGTGGCAGACGCTCGACAAGGACATGAACGCCACGATCGGCGGCGCCGCCGAGGCGGCCGGCACGGACGTCGCCGGCTCGGTCGCGCGCGCGGCCGTGGGCGGCGGCTTCACCGGCATGGACCTGTTCTACTGCTCGCTCGTCGGGCTGGCGGTGACCGGGCTCCTCGTCTGGATCACCGAATATTATACCGGCACCAACTACCGGCCGGTCCGCTCGATCGCCAAGGCGTCCCAGACCGGCCACGGCACCAACGTCATCCAGGGCCTGGCGGTCAGCCTCGAATCGACCGCCCTGCCGACCCTGGTGATCTGCGCCGGCATCATCGTCGCCTACCAGCTTGCCGGCCTGATCGGAATCGCCTTCGCGGCGACGTCGATGCTCGCGCTCGCCGGGATGGTCGTGGCGCTCGACGCCTACGGCCCGGTCACCGACAATGCCGGCGGCATCGCCGAGATGGCGGGCATGGAGGAGGACGTGCGCACCCGCACCGACGCCCTGGACGCGGTCGGCAACACCACCAAGGCCGTCACCAAGGGCTATGCGATCGGCTCTGCGGCGCTCGGCGCGCTGGTGCTGTTCGGCGCCTACACGACCGATCTCAAACATTATGCCGCGGACCTCGGCATCGGCGGGGGCGGCATCGATTTCTCGCTGTCCAACCCCTATGTCGTCGTCGGCCTGCTGCTCGGCGCGCTCCTGCCCTACCTGTTCGGGGCGATGGGCATGACCGCCGTCGGCCGCGCGGCCGGCGACGTCGTCATCGACGTGCGCGACCAGTTCCGTTCCAACAGCGGCATCATGGACGGCACCTCGCGGCCCAATTACGCACGCACGGTCGACCTCGTCACCAAGGCGGCGATCAAGGAGATGATCGTCCCCTCGCTGCTGCCGGTGCTGACGCCGATCGTCGTCTACTTCGTCATCGCCTGGATCGCCGGGCGCGAGCAGGGCTTCGCGGCGCTCGGCGCGCTGCTCCTCGGCGTGATCGTCTCCGGCCTGTTCGTCGCCATCTCGATGACGTCGGGCGGCGGCGCCTGGGACAATGCCAAGAAGTATATCGAGGACGGCAATTACGGCGGCAAGGGCTCGGAAGCCCACAAGGCCGCGGTGACGGGCGACACGGTCGGCGATCCCTACAAGGACACGGCCGGCCCGGCGGTGAACCCGATGATCAAGATCACCAACATCGTCGCCCTCCTCCTGCTCGCGGCGCTGGCCGCGCACGGCTGACGCCGAGCCTCTTCGGCACACGCGAAGACCCCGTCCGGCGCCGCGCCGGGCGGGGTCTTTCGTTGCGCCTTGCATCGCCGGGGGCCGCCGTTATCCTTTCGGTCCAAGGGATTGGGGGTGCTCGCCTTGCCGATACGGCCTCTTGCAGCTTTGCTCCTGCTCGGCGCTTCGCCGCCCGTGGCGGCGCCCGAGCCCGTGCCGATCGAGGCTCTGGCGCAGATCCCGTTCATCTCCGAGCCTGAGCTCTCGCCCGACGGGCGACACCTCGTCGCCCGGATCAATGCCAACGGCATCCAGAAGCTGGCCGTCTACGACGTCGACCTGCCGCGCGACGCGCCCCCGAAGCTGATCGACTCCGGCGGTGGCGCGGCCTGGTATTCCTGGGCGGGGAACGCCCGATTGATCCTGGGAGGCGCCTTCTTCGCGATCGCCGCCGCGACCAAGTCGATCAAGCTCACCAGCCTGGAAAGCTACGACCTCGAGACCGGCAAGACCTCGCCGATCCAGCCGGCGGAGGGAATGCTGGCGAACCAGGTCGCCTTCATCGATCCCGCGGGACGCTATGTCCTGGTGTCGAGCTACAAGAGCGGCGGCGACTCCCCGTCGCTCTGGCGGGTGGATCTCGGCACGGGCGCCGCGGTCGAAGTCCAGCGCGGCAAGTCCGGCATATCGAACTGGTTCGTCGACGACGCCGGCAACGTGCGGGGCGGCGTCGCCTACAGCACGACCGGCTGGACCATCTACCGCCAGGACGCCTCCGGGCAGCTGCGCCGTGCCTCGGAAGGCAAGTTCCCCAAAGGCGCGGAGACCGCGATCGACGCGATCGGGATCCTCGGCGGCGGCGACACGGGGGTCATCGTCACCAACGCCCGGACCGGGCGGTTCGGAGTCTACCGCTACGACCTCAACGCACAGACGATCGGCGAGCCGATCTTCGAGCACCCGCAGGTCGACGTCACCAAGCCCCAGATCTCGGCGGACGGCCGTACCGTGGAGGCGGTCTATTATGACGAGGACGTTCCGCGAGTGGCCTGGCTCACCCCGGAGCTGAAGGCGCTCCAGGCGCAGGTCGACCGCGCCATGCCCGGCAAGGTGAACCGGATCCTCAACTTCAGCCGCGACCGGAACCGGGCGCTGATCTGGTCCGGAAGCGCCGACGATCCCGGTCTCTATTACGTGTTCGACCGCAAGGCGCGGCGCCTAGACGCCTTCGCCGCCCCCTATGACGATCTGGTCGAGCGGCGGCTCTCGCCGGTGAAGCCGGTCCGCTACGCCGCGCGGGACGGCCTTTCGATACCGGGCTACCTCACCCTGCCCTCCGGCCGCGACGCGAAGAACCTTCCGCTCATCGTCATGCCGCACGGCGGCCCGTTCGTGCGCGACACCTTCGCCTTCGACCCCCTGGTCCAGCTCCTCGCCAGCCGCGGCTATGCCGTGCTCCAGCCCAATTATCGCGGATCGACCGGCTTCGGGCGCGACTATGTCGAGCGCGGCTACGGCCAGTGGGGCCTCAAGATGCAGGACGACCTCGACGACGGCGTCTCCTGGCTGGCCGGCCAGGGGATCGTCGACCGGCGGCGGGTCTGCATCGTCGGCGCCTCTTATGGCGGCTATGCCGCGCTGTGGGGAGCCATCCGCAACCCGGAAATCTACCGCTGCGCGGTGAGCCTGGCGGGGGTCACCGACCTCAAGGCCATGCTCAAATACGATTCGCAGCTGCTCAGCGCACCCCGCTATTCCAAGCTTTGGCGCCAGAAGGTCGAGGGCGAGGAGAAGCGCGACCTGGCGGCCGTCTCGCCGCTCCAACAGGCGTCGCGCCTCAACGTCCCGGTGCTCGTGGCGCATGGCGAGCGGGACAGCACCGTCCCGGTCGACCAGAGCCGCCGGCTCGTCGCCGCGCTGAAAAGCCGCGGCGCCCGCGTGATCTCCGTCTTCTACCCGCGCACCGGCCACGGCTTCTCGAGCAGCGAGGAGTCGATCGACTATATGAGACGCGTCGAAGCCTTCCTCGAGCTCAACAACCCGCCGGACGGCATGCCCGCCGCCAAGGCGCGGGAGGCGCGGATCGTCGCCGGCGGGCCGTCGGCCGCGCGACTGCTCCTGGCGAACTCCAGGAAGCCGAAGAGCAAGGCCATGGAAATCGCCTTCACCGTCACCGACTACGGCGCGGTCAGGGGCTGCCGGGTCACGGCGACGAGCGGCAACGACGATATCGACAAGAAGGCCTGCGCGATTGCGGAGGAGCAGGTCCAGTATAGCCCCGCGATCGGCGCGGACGGGCGCCCGGTGGAAAGCGAGGCCCGGTACCGTATCGCGCTGGAGGCCGGCAAGCGGGCCGACTAGGCCAACCTCGCTCGTCCCGGGATGTTCTCCGGCGCGCCGACCGCCCTAGAAAAAGGCCAGCCGCATGCGTTCGCGCTCGCCGCCGTTGAAGTAGGATTTCGTCCAGCCGTCGGTCTCGTCGAGATAGGCGGCCTTCGGATCGGCGATCTCCTGTGCCTTCAGCATCTTCACATGGTCCCGATAATAATAATGGTCGAACATCCGCATGAACTCGCCGAGGTAGACGTCGGCGACCTCCGGCTCGTCGAAGATGAACAGCTGGTTCTCGTCGTTGTTGCGGGAGGAGTTGTTGCTGAAGTTGGCCGATCCGGTGACGATGCGGGGATGGTCGGAAAGCGGATCCACCAGGATGATCTTGGTGTGGATGAACACTCCGCTGTGGTGGAGCGATTCCGCCCGGAGGCGATCGAGCATCCGCTCCTGCCACGCCTCGAGGATCGAGCTCTGGTTGAACGCGGTGGCGGCGGCGAGGCTGGTATTGGGCGCGTTGGAGAGCTCGGGCCCGACCACGCCGCGCCGGTTGAGCAGCCCGAAGACCTGGGCCGGCGACTCAGCCAGCGCATTCTCGATGTCGTCGTGGAGCGGGAAGGGGGCGGTGAAGCACACCATCTTCTCCGAGGCCGCGATCAGGGCGGCGCACAGCTCCACCGCCTCGATCGTCCCGCGCGGACTGAACACAACGCTGGTCCCGGTCGGCGACTTGGCGAGATCGGGCACGGAGGTCGCCTGGCACGTCTGGAGGCGGGAGTTGGCGCAGGTCATCGCCGGGTCGTTCCATACCAGCTGATGCCACTTCAGGTAGGTCGAGGCCGGCTCCTTCCCGGTGATGGCGTGGCCGACATTGGACTGGGCGTAGACGCCGGCGTCGGTGAAGTTCGTCGAGCCGGTCCACACCGCCTTGGCCTCGCCGTCCGTCCCGGTCAGCACCACGAACTTGTTGTGCGAGATGGCGAGGCCGTCCGGTGCCCGTCCCTTCGCGACGTCGGTGAGGCCATATTCCTCCAGCAGCGGCCCACTCTCGTTGAGCGGCCCCTTGCCCTTCTTGTCGAGAATGGCGTCGTGCAGGATCTGGAGCGTGACGCCGCGCTCCCGCGCAGCCTTGAGGGCGGCGGCATATTCGGGCTTGGCGAATTCGTAGACGAACAGGTGCAGGCCCTCGCCATCCTGCGCCTGGTCGATGAAGGCGGTCAGCGATTCCTGGAGGCCGCGCGACAGCCAGGCGCGGGCGGCGGGATCCTCCACCTCCCCTGCCGGGAGGTCGGGAAAGCGCCTGGCGAAGGCCTGGCTCGACGCCGCGCTTCGGTTGAAGTGGACGGCGTGGCCGTTATTTCCCACGCCCTCGGGCTTCTCGCAGGTGACGGTGACGGCGACCCTGTCGGCATCGACCAGCGCCTCCTTCGTCCCCCGCATCGCGTGGACTTCATACGTATAGGTCGTCCCCGCCCGCGCCGTGTAATCGCCCCAGTGGAACTTCTGGATCGGGTGGCGGTGGGTGGTGGCCTCCTTGTCCTGCTCGCCGGGAATGTCGAACTTCTTGAGACCGGGGAGCCAGCGCGTCTCGTTGGAGCCGACCTCGGTGCGCTTGATGGCGAAGCCGAGCAGCCCGTTGCAATAAACTTCGTCGCAATCCCAGGCGATCAGCACCACGTAGGTCCCGGCAATCGCGCGCACCGTCAGTCCCTCGGCGCTCGGCCCCGCTGTCTTCCGCATCGTCTGATCCCCCATCGGCTTCGCACCCGCTTCGACTCGCCGGCGCGGACGCAGCCTATCACCCGCCCGCCCGCCTGTCCCGGACCGGCGCGGGGTTTTCATTTTCCCGGCGAGCCGCTAAGGCCTGCCGCGTTCTTTTGACCGGGAATTTGAATGGCGAAGGAAGAATTGCTCGAGATGCGCGGCCAGGTGGTCGAGCTGCTGCCCAACGCGATGTTCCGCGTCCGTCTCGAGAACAATCACGAGATACTCGGCCACACCGCGGGCAAGATGCGCAAGAACCGGATTCGCGTGCTGGTCGGCGACGAGGTGCTCGTCGAGCTGACTCCGTACGATCTCACCAAGGGCCGGATCACCTATCGCTTCAAGTGACGAAGGCGGACGCCGCGGGCCGCGGCTCGTCCTGGCGTCCGCCTCGCCGCGGCGGCTGGAGCTGCTGGCGCGGCTCGGCGTCGTGCCCGACGCCGTCTGCCCCGCCGACATAGACGAGACGCCGCGCCCCGGCGAGCTGCCCCGCGTCTACGCCCTGCGCATGGCGGCGGAAAAGGCGGCGGCGGCCGCCGCGCCCGGCAGCTTCGTCCTCGCCGCCGACACGGTGGTCGCCGCCGGCCGCAGGATATTGCCCAAGACCGACGACGAGGGAGAGGCGCGGGCGATGCTGGCGCTGCTCTCCGGCCGCCGCCACCGCGTGCTGAGCGCCGTCACCCTCCTCGACGCCGCGGGTCAGGCCCGCCACCGCCTCTCGGTCAGCATCGTCGCCTTCAAGCGGCTCGCGGAGGACGAGCTCGCCGCCTATCTCGAGACGGGGGAATGGCGCGGCAAGGCCGGCGCCTATGCCATACAGGGACGCGCCGAAGCGCTCGTCCGCTCGCTCTCGGGGAGCCATTCGGGGGTGATGGGCCTCCCCCTCTACGAAACGCGCGCCCTGCTCCGCGCCGGCGGCTATGCGCTCGGCTGAGTGGCTCTACGAGGAGGGGATAGGCGAGAATCGCGCCATCCTCGTCGAGGACGACGAGATCCTCGTCGCCGCGATCGAGCTCCCCGGGGAGATGCGCTGCGGCGCCGTCCTCGCCGGCCGGTTAGTCGACATCCCCATTGCGGGCCGCCGCGGCATCGTCGCCACGGCGCAGGGCGAGGTGATGGTGGAGCCTCTGCCGGGCGGCGTCACCCAAGGCCGCCGGGTGCGGGTGGAGATCGTGCGCGAGCCGATCGCCGAACCCGGCAAGCCGAAATATGCCAGGGGCCGGATCACCGACGCGGAGGAGCGCGAAGGGCCGAGCCTCGCCCAGAGCATCGGCGCCGCGGCGAGGCCCGCCCCGCCCGGTCCGGACCGCTTCGAGGAGGCGGGATGGTCCGAGTTGATAGACGAGGCCATATCGGGGGAGATCGACTTTCCCGGCGGCGCGCTGAGGATGAGCCTGACGCCGGCCATGACCCTGTTCGACGTCGACGGCTTCCTTCCTCCCGCCGAGCTCGCCGTGGCGGGCGCCGAGGCCGCGGCGCTCGCCATCCGCCGGCTCGGCATCGGCGGCTCGATCGGAATCGACCTGCCGACGATCCCGTCGCGGGCGGACCGCCTGCGCGCCGTCGCGGCGCTCGACTCGGCGCTGCCCCGCCCGTTCGAACGGACCGCCGTGAACGGCTTCGGCTTCCTCCAGGTGGTGCGGCGCCGCGAGCGCCGGTCCCTGCCGGAGCTGCTGCAATGGGATCCCGTCGGCGGAGCGGCCCGCGACCTGCTCCGGCGGGCGGAGTGGGAGGCGGGCTTGGGCCCGAGGGAGATCGTCGCGGCGCCCGCCGTCGTCGCGCGGCTCCGGGCCAACCCCGCCTGGATCGAGACGCTGGCCCAGCGCGTCGGCGGGGCGGTCGCCTTGCGGGAGGAGCCGGCCTTCACCACATGGGGCGGCCATGTCCACGCGCGCCTCTCCTGACCACCGCGGCAAGGGCTGCCCGCTGTGCGGCGCCCCGGCGAGCGGCCGCCACGGCCCCTTTTGCGGCCAGGGCTGCCGCGACCGCGACCTGCTCAACTGGCTGGGCGAAGGCTATCGCGCGGCCGGGCCGCCGGTGGCCGATATTCCGGAAAGCGGGCTGGACAGCGAGGCTTGAGCGCCTTTATAGGCCCGCTCTTCCGCACCGCCGGATACGCCCAGGTAGCTCAGTTGGTAGAGCACGTGACTGAAAATCACGGTGTCGGTGGTTCGATTCCGCCCCTGGGCACCATCCTTCCGCGTCTACCCGGACGTGAGCCATGCTTCACCTCAGAGATTTCGGTTGCCGCGCGGCCGCAGCGGGACGCTGCCGCCCCGGGAGCAGTGCCGGTCGGCGATGCAGGTCCGAAGGGGTCGCAGCCCGGCGGCGCGAAAGGACGGGTCAGTCTCCCTGGACGGGCTCAAATTCGGCGTCGACCACCTCCTCGCCACCGGCGGGGCGGTCGGATTCGGGCCGGCGCGTCGAGGCCTTGGCCAATGCCTCCGCCAGGCGGCGGGACGTCGCCTCCAACGCCGTTGGCGAGTCTCCCTGCACCGCGGCGCGGACGTCGGAGATCGCCTGCTCGATCGCCGCTCGATCCGCCGGCGCAATGGCTTCGCCGCTGGCGGCGAGCATTCGCTCGGCCTCGGCGATCCTCGCTTCCGCAGCGTTGCGGGCTTCGGTCAGTGCGCGCCGTTTCCTGTCCTCCTCCGCATGGGCTTCCGCGTCCCGGATCATCCGCTCGACATCGCTCTTGCTGAGCCCGCCCGACGCCTGGATCCGGATCTGCTGCTCCTTGCCCGTCTGCTCGTCCCTCGCCGAGACGTTGACGATCCCGTTGGCGTCGATGTCGAAGGTGACCTCGATCTGAGGCACGCCGCGCGGCGCGGGCGGGATTCCGACCAGGTCGAACTGGCCGAGCAATTTGTTGTCCGCCGCCATCTCCCGCTCGCCTTGGAAGACGCGGATCGTCACCGCATTCTGATTGTCCTCGGCGGTCGAATAGGTCTGCGACTTCTTGGTCGGGATCGTCGTGTTGCGGTCGATCATCCGGGTGAACACGCCGCCCAGAGTCTCGAGACCGAGCGAGAGCGGCGTGACGTCGAGCAGCACCACGTCCTCGACCTCGCCCTGCAATATGCCGCCCTGGATCGCTGCGCCGAGCGCGACCACCTCGTCCGGATTGACGCCCTTGCTCGGCTCCCTGCCGAAGATCTCCTTCACCTTCTCCTGGACCTTGGGCATGCGGGTCTGGCCCCCGACGAGCAGCGCTTCGTCGATATCGCCCGTTGCCATGCCCGCATCCTGAAGCGCGGCCCGGCACGGCGGCTCGGTCCGCTGCACGAGGTCGTCGACCAGCTCCTCCAGCTTGGCCCGCCGCAACCTCAGCTCGAGATGTTTCGGGCCGTTCTGGTCGGCGGTGATAAAGGGCAGATTGATCGTCGTCTCGAGCGCGTGGGAGAGCTCCACCTTCGTCTTCTCGGCCGCCTCGCGCAGACGCTGCAACGCCAGTCGGTCGCTGCGAAGATCGATCCCTTCCTTCTTGCGGAATTCCTCGGCGATCCAGTCGAGCACCCTCTTGTCGAAATCCTCGCCGCCGAGGAAGGTGTCGCCGTTGGTCGCCTTCACGTCGAACACGCCGTCGCCGATCTCGAGGATCGAGATGTCGAAGGTGCCGCCGCCAAGATCGTAAACCGCGATCTGGCCTTCGCCCCGTTTGTCGACGCCGTAGGCGAGCGCCGCCGCGGTGGGCTCGTTGACCAGGCGCTGCACGTCGAGGCCGGCGATCGTGCCCGCATCCTTCGTCGCCTGCCGCTGGCCGTCGTTGAAATAGGCGGGCACGGTGATCACCGCCTGCTCGACCTTTTCGCCAAGATAGCTCTCGGCGGTCTCCTTCATCTTGGCGAGGATCATCGCGGAGATCTGGCTGGGGCTGTATTGCTTGCCCCGCGCCTCGATCCAGGCATCGCCGTTCGGGCCCTCGACGATCTTGTACGGGACCAAGGCCTTCTCCTTAGCCACCGTCGGATCCGAATAGCGGCGGCCGATCAGCCGCTTGATCGCATAGACCGTGTTCTCCGGGTTCGTGATCGCCTGCCGCTTGGCGGCCTGGCCGACCAGGATCTCGCCGTCGGCGGCGAAGGCGACATAGGAGGGAGTCGTACGCGCCCCTTCCTCATTCTCGATGACCTTCGCGTTGCCGCCTTCCATCACGGCGACGCAGCTGTTCGTGGTGCCGAGATCGATGCCGATAATCCTTGCTGCCACGGCGAAGTCTCCTTGTCTGTCGGCGCGGAGGAAAGACGAGGCGGAGCGGACAAACCTTGACGTTCGTCAATTTGGGCCATTCCCTCGCATTGGGCCTCGGCGGCAATCCCGACGCGCCGGCGGAGCGGCTGGATCGTTCGTCGTCGCAAGGCATCGCGCGGCCGCGCTCGGACGCCGGTCCGTCCCGGCTCTGCCGCCCGCGGCAGCGCGAACCCCGCCGAAGCGGTGCTGCCCGCCGCGGGCGGCACCGCCCCCTTCAGCGATACCGGAATTCCGGAAGGCGCTTGAGCTCCTCCTTAGAGGCATCGGGAAGGACGACCGAATCGCGATCGATCTGCAGATCGTCGAACGAGATGGCAACCAGCTTCGAATCCAGGGCGAGAAAGCCGCCGACGGAGAGGATCGCGAAGTCCACGCTGTCCCCGACCAGCATCAGATCGTCGATCGTTCCGATCTTCTCCTCGGCGTCGTTCTCGACGGTCGCGCCGATCAGCTTGCTCGCCCGGGCCGCTTGCGCGACGATGGCGACGTCGACTTCCACCAGGGTCACTTCCATAACCTGTCTCCTCGTCCAGCCGGCGTGAGCGCCGCCTCGGCGCTCCCGGATATGGCGGCGTCGGGACCGCGCCTTGACGGCCGTCATCTTTCCGCGGGGCCGAGCGTCCGATGGAAGGCCCCGATATCCGGGAGCGCTGCGCCGCGACCCGACCGGCCGCCGGCAGGGCGTCGCGCGGTGCTAGGGCGGCGCCGCGTTCGCATCGGATTGCTGCAGGCTGTGCCACCGCTCGAAGCGCCGGTCCGGGATCAGCCAGACGCAGGAAACGCCGATGTAGAGCACAATGGCGATCCATGGGGAGAAGAAGGCCGCCGGCACGCCGAGACCGTAGAGGGCGAAACTGACCCATTCCTTCCTGCGTGAGCCGACCACCGCCCGAATGCGCGATTCCGTGCCTTCCGCGAGGATCAACTCGCGCTCCAGCCAGATGTAGCCCGACGCCGCCAGAACCGTGACGACCCCATAAGCGGCGACCGGTTGCGAAGTGACTCCGGCAAGGCCGATCCAGCGGATGACGAAGGGCATCAGGGTCAGCCAGAAGAGGAGGAACAGATTGGCCCAGAGCGCCCGTCCGTTCACCCGGTTGGCCGTCGCGAGCATATGGTGGTGGTTGGTCCAGAAGATGCCGATGTTGATGTAGGCGAGGCCGTAGGCGGCCAGTAGCGGTATCGCGGGACGGATGGCCTGCCAGTCGCGGCTGGCGGGCACGCGCAGATCGAGAACCATGATGGTGATGGCGATCGCAAGGACCCCGTCGGTGAGCGCCATCAGCCGATCCGTCTTCATGGCCGGCACCGGCGGGAAATCGACGGACGCGGATCGGCGAGACGCGGTCTCGGCGAGTCGCTGCCACGGCCGTTCTCGAACTTCAGCGCCACAGGGGAGCCGGCTGACGGCCTTTCTCCGGACGCTCCGCGGCGGCGGTGCCGGACGGCACCTCCGGTCGCTCGATTTGCGAAGGAGCGAAGCCAGGTCCGGTCGAAATTCCCGGAAGAACCGGGATCATCGGGTACCCGCCGGCGATTCGGCCGCGGCCGGCGCCGGGAGCGGGAGGGAATCCTTGAGCCTGACGATATGCCGCCGTCCCTCGGCATCGTCGATCGCGATCGCAACGATGCCCCCCACGTCATGATCGACGAAGATCGCGCCGGGGGATCGTATCCGATGATCGAGCGGGTCGAGCGCGATCTCGATGAGATCGTTCCTCTTCTCGTAGGCGATGCCGATCAGCGGAGCCCATTGCGAGGCGATCTGGTCACCCAGATCGAGCGCAGCGACCTCGATTTCGGCCCGCTTTCCGATCAAATTCCGAGTGAGACCATCGAAGAAGGCACCCCATTGCGCCGGCTCGATCCGTTCCGCGGCCATCGATCATCCTTTCGCACCTGATGCACGAATGTGGCCGTTCGCACCGCGGCGCGCATTGACGCCCGTCAACGGGAGCGGGCCTCCCAAAGCTGGGGGCGAAATGTCGCGGATTGCCACATTCCCTATAGTGCAGGCCCCGACTGGTCCCGGTGTCGGCGCGCGGGCAAGGCGACCCCCGAGGGAGGGTGGTTGAGGAGCCGTCATGCGAGAGACTCCCGAGTGCGTCGAGCTGTTCGGACGCCTTCTCACTCGCGAAATTCCCTATGACGAAGCCGAGGCCCGGACGGCCATGATCGCGGCCGCGCGCGAGACACGCTGGCGCCGGAACCAGCCATGCGACGCGGTCGTCGCGCGAAGCAGCGTGGCCTGCGTCGTCGCCGGGGCCGTCCGCAAATTCGCCCTTCGGCCCAGCGGCCGAAGACAGATCGTGGACCTGATCGTCCCTGGCGACTTTCTCGGATTTGGGCGGCCCGATCCGGCTTTCCTGCTAGAAGCCGTTTCCAACGATACGCGGGTCGCCTGCTTCACACGCGATCGAATCGAGCGGCTGACGGCGCGTTTCCCGCCAGTTTCCACGCTCATGCAGAGCTGCGCCGCCGACGCGATCCGGCGGCTCGAGCATCACCTGCTCGTGCAAAGCCGGATCACGGCGAGGGAGAAGGTCCGGGCCTATCTCGCGGAAATGACCCGCCGCATGAAACCCGGCCGCGCCGAAACGGTCACGCTCCCCATCACGCGCTACGATATCGCGGATCATCTCGGCATCGCGGTCGAGACGGTGAGCCGCGCCATGACCGTGCTTCGCCGCCGCGGATCGATCGCGCTCAGGACTCCGCGGGACATCGAAATCCGCGACCCGTCGATGCTCGCCGAGGGTCGATGATCGGCCGCCCGGCGCTCACGGGGCGGCAAGCTCAGCGAGCACGGCAAGTCGGATCGCCTCGGCGAGGTGCGGCGTGCCGAGGCGGTGGAGCATCCGGGTGCGATGGAGTTCGACGGTCCGAACGCTGATGCCGAGCCGGCGCGCGATCTTCTTATGGGGTTCGCCCGCGAGGAGCCCGTCGAGCACCTCCCGCTCGCGAGGAGAAAGGTCGGCAATCTTCCGCGCGGCCTCGGCGAACCTTCGGTTCGTTCCCGCAGAAGATCCCTTCTGCCGGTTCTCGAGCGCTGCGAACAGGCCGCGGGACAGTTCGGCCTGGAGAAGCTCGAGCCGCTCGCTGACGCGCTCATGCGCCTTCGTCTCGGCCTCGCGGGTCGCGCTTGCCTCCTGCAGCTCGCTGTTGCGCATCTCGACGACGAGCCTGAGACCTTGCTCGATCATCTTCCGCTCGGTGACGTCGAGCGCGACGCCTAGGAAGGATACCGGCCGTCCGTTCCGGAAGCGGGTCTCGCCGCGCGTCGCGAGCCAGCGTTCGACTCCGTCGGCGCCGAGCACGCGATACTCCGCCTCGTACACCCCGTCGCCCGCGGGATCATAGGCGCGCGCGACCGCTGCCTCGACCCGATCCCGGTCCTCAGGGTGGATGCCGTCGAGCCAGACCTGGAGCGTGACCTTCGCACGGTCCGACAGTCCCCACATCATCCGGACCCGGTCGTCCCACTCCAGGCGACTCGTGCCGCCTTCGATCTCGATCGAATAGAGACCGAGACCGGCGAGCCCGACGGCCGACTTCAGCCTCTCCTCGCTCTGCCGAAGGCGCTCCTCGGAGCGCTTCTCCCTGTCGACATTCTCGATATAGGCGACCGCTCCGGCAACCTCCCGGTCGCGGCGGAAAGGCGCTGCGCTGACCCGGAACCAGCGGGTCTCGCCGCGATCGTCCGTGTGGAGGAAATCGAGCCCGGGGGCGACGACGTCCCCCCGAAGGGCCCTTTGACCCGGATAGTCGGAGGTCGCGATAGGCCGGCCGTCGGCGTAGTAGCCCTGCCACGATTCTCCCGCGGCCGGGTCGGCCGAAGGCATCATGTCGCCCCACAGCTTGCCGAGCGGCCCGCCTCGGAGCAGCAGCCTGCCGTCGCCGTCGAACAGCCCCACGCCGCCCGGAACCTGGTCGAGGATCGCCGCCAGGAACTGCTGGTTCTCGCGCAGCGACCTTTCCCGCGCATTGCGCTCGGTGACGTCGTAGCTGACGCCGACGATGCTGTCGGATCCGTCGTGATGGCGGCGCCCGCGAACCGCGATCCAGCGCCATTCTCCGTTGAGAAGGCGGACGGGGAATTCGAGCTGGATATCCTCGCCCTGGTCCAGCGCCTCCCCGGCGCTCCCGTTGCCCGCGCCTTCCGCTTCGGGATCCATCGGCCGCCAATAGGCCTCGGCGGGCATCGGGCGCTCCTGAGGGCCCATTCCGAACAGCGCCTGATGCACCGCATCGGCCGTGATGAGACGCGTCTCGAAGTCCCATTCCCAGGTGCCGAGCCCCCCGGCCTCGAGCGCGAACCGGAAGAATTCCTCGGTCTCGCGCAGCGCCCGCTGCGCACGCCGGGAGCTCACGAGATCGGCTGCCTGATCGGCGAAGAGATCGGACAATCGCAGCTGCGCCGCGTCCGGCCGGTACGGCTCCCGGAAAAGGGTGGTCAGCATGCCCAGCGGGCGCCCGGTCCCGCGCTCCTTCACGGCCGTGCAGCTCAGCCCGCGATAGCCGGTCTTCGCCGCGACCGAGCGGTGCGGCGCATAAGGCGCATAGGCCTCGACGTCCTCGACGATGACACGCTGCCCGCCGCGCGCGGCGTCGCGGCAGGCGGAGGGATCGGTCCCGTCGATGCAGCCGAAACGGTCGAGGAACTCCTGGCCGACCCCCCGGTGGGCGACGATGCGAAGCGTGCGCTGGTCGGAGTCGTAGAGCGCGATGTCGCCGAAGTCGGCGCGCTGCATGCTGATCGCGGCTTCGAGCAGCGGCTCGAGCAGGGGAGCGAGGTCGGCATCGTCCACAGATCGCATATGTGCACCTCGTCGTGGGTGCGACCATGAAGCTCCGCGCCGCCGCCGGCGACCACGTTCGGAAAAACGCCTCCAACAGGATCGGATTCCTGCAATGCGGCGGGTGCGCGAGTTGTTCCGCCCTTGGGACGCCGACGCCGGGCCCAGGCCCAGGGGGGCGGCGCTCTCTCTCCCGGGGCGTGGCCATTTCAACCCCGAACCTTCGGAAATTGACGGCCATCAACGAGCCGCGGCCGGCGACATGAGAGGCGGCGGCCACAATCTCCGGGAGACAGGGCATGGCAACGACATTCGACCGCGGCAACGTGCACGGGCGAGCGAGACAGGCGCTCCTGGCAAGCAATTGGTGGGCGGCGGCGCTGCGCGGCGTCTGCGCGATCCTGCTCGGATCCATTGCCATCTTCGCGCCGGCTGTGACTCTCGTCGCGTTGGCGATGGTCTTCGCCGCCTATTCGCTCGTCGACGGCGTCTTCGCGATCGTCCTCGCGATCCGCGGCGCTCGCCGGCACGAGCGATGGGGCTGGCTCGCCCTGAACGGCATCGGCTCGATCGCCGCGGCGGCGATCGCGCTCTTCTATCCCGCACTCACCGCGTTGGCCTTCGGCATCCTGTTCGCCGCCTGGGCACTCGTTTCCGGAGTGACCTCCATCGTCGCGGCCCTCTCGCTCGGCGACGATCACGGTCGCTGGTGGCTGCTGATCACGGGCCTCATCGCACTGATCTTCGGCCTCTGGGCGATGTGGGACATCAGTGTCGGGATGCTGGCTTTGTCCTATCTCGTCGGCTTCCAGGCCCTCCTCGCCGGGTTCGCCTTGCTCGCGCTCGCGTACCGGCTGCGGACGCGCCATGCCGAGAGCGGCGCTACGGCGGCGCCGGCCGCCCCATTTTCGGGAGCCCGGACGCAGGAGGCGCATCATGGGTGAGATCCTGCGACCCGGCGCCAAGGCTCCGGACTTCGATGCGCCGGTCACTCCGGACCAGAAGCTGGCGCTCAGCGAGTTCAGGGGTCGTCGCGTGATCCTCGCTTTCTACCCCGCCGACTGGAGTCCGGTCTGCGGCGATCAGATGAGCCTCTACAACCTGGTCCTTCCCGAGTTTCGCAAGTACGGCGCGGAACTGCTCGGCATCTCCGCCGACGGGGCCTGGTGCCACCAGGCTTATGCCAAGGCGAACCAGCTGCACTTCCCGCTGATCGCCGACTTCCATCCGAAGGGGGAGATCGCCAGGTCCTACGGGGCCTATCGCGACAGTGACGGCGTGGCGGAGCGCGCCTTGTTCATCGTCGACGAGAGCGGTCACATCGCCTGGAGCCATCTTTCGCCGATCGCCGTCAATCCCGGCGCCGACGGGATCCTGGACGCGCTCGAGCGCATGCCGAGACTGGAGGCCGTCAATGCCTGAGCTGCGATTTCCAATCACCGGGCAGGACCATGTGATCGGGTCCGCCGACGCCCCCGTGACGCTCGTGGAATATGGCGACTATCAGTGCCCGCATTGCCAGGCGGCGTGGCCCGAGGTGGAGGCGGTCCTTCGTCGTTTCGGGCGAAACCTACGCTATGCCTACCGGCATTTCCCCATCGCCACGGTCCATCCGCTGGCCAAGCCGGCGGCGGAAACCGCGGAATTCGCCGGGGCGCACGGGCTGTTCTGGGAAATGCATTCGGCGATCTACGCCAATGGGCACCAATTGTCGGGCCCCACCCTGGCCGCGCTCGCAAGCGGGCTCGGGCTCGACGTCGCCGCGCTCGGTGACGCGCTCGAGCGGGGCAGCTATGCCGCCAAGGTCGACTCCGATCTCCTTGGCGGGATCCGCAGCGGCGTGAACGGCACGCCCTGCTTCTTCGTCAACGGCCGGCGGCACGACGGTCCTTACGAGGCGGCAGCCCTGTCCGCCGCCATCGAAGCGGCGCGAACCGACGCTGAGTCCCGAGTCGTGGGGATCGTCAGCGAATGACCCTGCGGGCTGCCTATTCATTTGTTTGATTCCGCCCTCGGGCACTATCCCCCTCCTCAGGGGATGCGCAGCACGCGATCGAGCGAGATGCGCCCGCCGCGGAAGGCGAGGAGGGCGAGGAACGTCGCCGCCCAGCCGAGACGGGCCGGCCAGGCCCCGGGATAGACGAAGACCTCGATCGCGGCGGCCACCCGAAGGAGAACGACCGCCGCGCCGCGGGCGAAATGATCGCCGGCGCCAGTATGGCGTTGTCGGGTTCGTTGCCTTTGGGGATCGAAATCGGGCGGGGATGGAACCTGCCTCAGCTTTCGTTCATCTAACAGGCGGTTGAATCCACGCCGTTTCGAACCCGGAGCCGTTTACGCGAACCGCCCATATCAATGCGATCGGCACCGCCGTGCCGGGCCACGACGTCCACGAGGCGTTCATCGCCTGGGCGGAGGGGCGCATCCCCGATCCCCGGCGGCGGGCGCTGTTCCGGCGCATGGCCGACCGGTCCGGAATCCGTCACCGCTGGTCCGTGCTCCCCGCCGGCCGCGACGGCGGCTCGCCGGTCGAGCCGGGCGGCTTCTACCATGACGGCCTGCCGGGCACCGGCCTCAGGATGAAGGTCTATGCCGACGCGGCGCCGAAGCTCGCGCTCGCGGCGATCCGCGCGCTGGAGGCGACCGAGCCGCTCGGCGCCGTCTCCCACCTGGTCGTCGCCAGCTGCACCGGCTTCGTCGCCCCCGGCGTCGACCAGATCATCGCCGCCGAGCTCGGCCTCTCCTCCGAGGTCGAGCGGACGCTGATCGGGTTCATGGGCTGCTATGCCGCGGTCGCCGCGCTCCGCCTCGCCCAGCATGTCGTCCGATCGGAGCCTGGGGCGCGGGTGCTCGTGGTGACGGTCGAGCTCTCCACCCTCCACCTCCAGGACGAGACGGAGGTGGAGCCGCTCCTCGCCATGCTGCAGTTCGCCGACGGAGCGACGGCGAGCCTCGTCACCGCCGAGCCTGCGGGCTTCGCCATGGCCGACCGCTTCGCCGCCACCCTTCCCGATTCCGCCGAGCTGATCCGCTGGAATATCGGCGACCACGGCTTCGCCATGCACCTCTCCGGCGCGGTGCCGGGCCGGATCGCCGAGGCGCTGCGCGACCCGCGGCTGCGCGAGCGGATATTGGCCGGGAGGGAGCCGGAGGAGATCGACGCCTGGGCCGTCCATGCCGGCGGCCGCTCGGTGCTCGACGCGGTCGAGCACGGCCTCTCCCTCCCCCAGGGCGCGCTCGCCGAATCGCGCGACGTCCTCGCACGCTTCGGCAACATGTCGTCCTCGACCCTGCCCTTCGTCCTGGCCGAGCTGCTGGCCCGCGGTGAGCGCAGCCGCGGCGTCGCCCTCGCCTTCGGGCCCGGGCTCGCCGCGGAGGGATTCCACTTCCGGCGCGCGGCATGACCGCCCGCGCCGTCCGAGACCGGTGGGACGACCCGGACCCGGACAAGGCGCGACGAGGCGGGCTCCGCGCCCGCCCACCCCTCCCCAGCCTGTGCGCCGCACCCCGGCGCTGATCGTCGGCGGCGGGCCGGCCGGCACGGCCGCCGCCATCGCGCTGGCCCGCGCCGGCGACCCGCCGCGCCTGATCGAGCGCACCACCGAGCCGCACGAGGTGGTCTGCGGCGCGTTCCTCGGCTGGGACGCCCTTGCAGCCCTGCGCCGCCTGGACCTCGACCCCGCCCGCCTCGGCGCGCGCCCGATCCACCGCCTCCGCCTGGTCGCCGACGTCGGGCAGGTGGAGACTCGCCTTCCGCGCGCCGCCGCCGGCCTCTCCCGCCGCTGCCTCGACGAGGCGCTGATCGACGCCGCGCGCGCCGCCGGAGCGACCGTCGAGCGGGGGCGCTCGGTCCGCGCCGCCGAGCCGTCGCGCCGCGCGGTGCGGCTGGACGACGGCAACGAGATCCTGGCCGACGCCCTGTTCCTCGCCACCGGCAAGCACGAGTTGCGCGGCGCCGTCCGTCCGCGCGACACCAGCCGCGACCCCGTCGGGCTTCGCACCGCCCTTTCCCCCTCGCCGCGGCTCGACCGGGAGCTGGAGGGCGTGATCGAGCTGCACCTGTTCGACGGCGGCTATGCCGGGCTGCTGCTCCAGGAGGACGGCTGCGCGAATCTCTGCCTCTCCGTCGCCCGGCGGCGGATCAAGCGGGCGGGCGGCATTCCCAACCTCATCCGCCGGCTCAGCGACGAGCTGCCGGCGCTGAAGGCGCGCCTGGCCGAGGCCGATCCGGTCGGCTGGAGCGCCGTCTCCGGCGTTCCCTACGGCTGGTGGGCGCGCGGCACCGAGCCGGGGCTGTTCCGCCTCGGCGACCAGGGCGCCGTCATCGCCTCGCTGGCCGGAGACGGCATCGCCATCGCGCTCGAGAGCGGACTTCAGGCGGCGGCTATGCGCGAGGCGGGCGCCGAGGCCTTCCAGCACCGGCTGGGGGAACGCGCGGCCTTTCCCCTTTTGGTCGCCGAGGGCCTGCGCCGCTGCGCCGAGCACCGGCTGCCGCGCCACGTCCTGATGCGCCTGGTGCAGCTGTTCCCGCCGCTACCGCGCCTCGCCGCCCGCCTCACCCGCATCGCCCCCTGAGGGCGCCGCGGGGCGACCGGCGAAGGCCGCCGGCGCCCAGCGGGCGAGGACGAAGAGCAAGGTCGGTATGAGCATCGTGTTCCACATGTCGCGGACGCTCTCCGCCCACTGGTCGCCGCGATTGGGCCAGATCTCGTAGGCGAGGTCGTAATATTCGTTGATCCCCTCGGCGAGGAGCACGGCGAGCCAGGGCAGGGGACTGCGCAGCGGGCGGCGAAGCGCGAGCGCGGCGACGAGCTGGAGCACCACGCCGGCATGGACGTGGAGCGCGTCCATGTTGAGACCGCTCGCCGTCTCGAGCCACGCCTTGAGCTGATGCCAATCCATGCGCCCGCCTAGGGTAGCCGGAGGCGGGGCTCAATACTGCTTGCGGTAGCGCAGGCTGACGTTGTTGCCCCCGCCCGACGGGCTGAACGAGGAGAGGGCGCTCAGCGCCTTCGAAAGCGCGATCTCGAGCTGGGTGGCGGTGTAGCCGCGAGCGTCGGTGATCACCTCCATGTAGATGTTCTTGCCGATGTAGAAGCCGGCAGCCACGGCGGTGCCGCGGCCGGTCGTCTCGTCGGCGCCGAGGACGCGCAGGCGCGACAGGCCGGTCGCCGAACGCAGCTTGCCGAGCGGGTTCAATCCGCCGCCGCCGCCGCGCAGCGCGTTGAGCGAGGAGGCGAGCTGGACCGCCTGCAGCGCCGAAATCTCGCTCACCGAGCCGCCGAACAGGATTCGCGCCATGATCTCGTCCTGCGGCAGGGCCGGCGAGGAGGTGAAGGCGATCTGCGGATTGGTAGCGCTGCCGCCGATGTTGATCGAGACGTCCACGTCCTTGATGTTGGCGGTCGCGACGAGATCGATGCGCGGGTTGGGCGGCCGCTGGCCGGTGAACTGGACATGGCCTCGGGTGACGTCGAAGCGCTGGCCGCTGAAGCTGTAGGTGCCGCGGATGAGGTCCGCCTCGCCGATCAGCTGCGGGGTGGCGGTGGTCCCCTGGACGCGCAGGTCAGCCGACCATTCCGATTCGAGCCCCATGCCGGCGACGAACACCTGGTTCTGGGCGCGCAGGCGCAGGTCCAGCTTCCAGATGCTCGGCGTGCCCTGCGCCTCGGCCTGCTGGGCGGCGGCCGGGTCGGGCAGCGGCTCGCCCTTGCGGCGCACGCCGACCAGCTCGACGATCTGGGCCGCGCCCTGGCGGATGATCTGGTAGCGCACGTTGGGAAGCTGGAGATCGCCTGCGATCAGCGCGCCGTTGGCGCGGCTGTTGGTGACGGCGAGTTCGCCGGTCAGAGTCGCTCCGAGATTGTCGCTGCGCGCGAGCTGCGCGTCGTTCAGGGTAAGCCGGATGTCCATCGGGAAGCCCGAAGCCGCGGCGAAGCCCACGGTGCCGTGGCCACTGATCGTACCGCGACCGGCTTTCCCGGAAAGCTGGGTGATCTCAAGAGTGGAGCGGGTGAAGCGGCCCTGCAAGGCGAGGTTGGTGATTCGCGTGCCGTAACTCTCGTTCGTGTAGGTGAGGTTGTTGGCGCGGATGACCCCGGTCAGCTGCGGGTTGTCGACCCGGCCCGAAAAGTCCGCCGCGACTCCGATCGGGCCGGAGAGATGCTGGTCGGCGATGCCGCTGAACGACCACAGCACGTCGGCGGGGCCGTTATAGCGGATGCCGCCGGCGAGGGGCGCGCTCATCAGCCGCGCCACCCAGCCGTCGCCGCCGCCAAGCGGCTGCAGCCGCAGCTGCGCCCGGCCGATGAGGGCGCCCTGGCGCCGGATCACCGCGTTGAGCGCGCCGCCTTCGCCGCCGAGCGTGCCGAGCAGGGCGAGGTCGACCGGCGGGGACCGGACGGCGATGCCGGTGCGGCTGAAGCCGGCGACGGTGAGGCGCGCCTCGGCGCGGGGAATCGCGGCGCCGCTCGCCTGGGCGAAGTCGATGCTTCCATTGGCGCGGCCGGAAAGGCCGAGCCCCGGCGAGAAGACGTTGAGGATCGAGATGTCCAGGTTCTCGAGGCGCGCCTGGACCTCCATGCCGTTGCCGTAGCGGCCGGCGACGAGGATCCCGCCCTGCGGCAGGACGAGCTTGGTCGGCGCGAGCTGCCAGGCGCCGGCCACCTTGCGGAGGTCGGCCGGCCGCGAGAGCCGGAACGGGATGCGGTTGACGATCCCCTGGGCGGCGGCGCGGATGTGGTCCGGCTCCATCGCCGCGTTGATGCCGACGCGGAACGGGACGCCGCTCGTGCCTTCCGCGAAGAGCTGGGCGGTGCCGCGGCCGCCCTGGTAGTTCACCCGCGCCCGCGCCTGGCCGAGGAAGAAGTTGCTGGCGCGCACCCCGGCGACCTGAACGTCGCCGACGACCTGCGGCGCGCCGGGATAGAGGATCGCCGTCGCCTCGATGATTCCCCGCTGGATGAGGATCGGCGAGGGGCCCGGAACGGTGGCGCCGCTGGCGCGGGCGCTGACCTGGACCTGCTGGTAGCGGCCGGCGGCGGCGAGGTGGATCACCCCGTTCAGGCCCTGGCCCGACATGCTGAGGGTGCCGGCGAAGGGCCCGGCCGCGGTCTGTACGACCCGGCCCGCGAAGGTCATTCCGGCGAAGGTCAGCCGGCGTATGTCGATCGCCATCGGTCCCCGGCCGGCGAGGATGGTGACGTCGGCGGCGAACGGGCCGTAATCCGACTGGCCGGTGGCGGAGATGACGTAGCCCGCGGCGGTCGCCCGCACCGTCGCGCTGATGTCGCGCAGGCCGATGCCGAAGCCGGGACGAGCGGCGCGCAGCTGGACCTGGGGCCGCGTCGCCGTCCCGGTGAGCACGACCGCGAGCGGACCATAGGCGCGGGACACGCCGGCGAGGCGGAAATGTATTCGCCCGTCCGGCCAGTAGGTACCGTCGCCTGAGGTGATCCTGAGGCCGGGCGAGCTCAGGCGGACGTTGCTGAGCCGGATGACGCCCGAGGGATCCATGACCACGTTCGCGGCGGCGGTGGCATTGCCCTGGAGGAAGCCCGCGGCCGACGCATTGTCGATCCGCCGCGTTTTCACCGCCACGCGCCCCTTGAGGCCGAAGCCCTTGGCGGTGGCGACGACGTCCATGTGGGTGTTGATGTCGAGCAGGCCGACGCCCTGGAGATGGTAGCCGTTGACGGTGCCCTGGATGCCGGCGCGGTACTGGCCGCGGGCGAGGTCGGCGACGATCACCGTCGTCGCGTTGAGCCGGTCCGAGCGGATGCGCAGGTCGTCGGAGAGGATGGTCGTGCCGCTGACGTTGAGCGTGCCGTCCACGGCGACGTGGGTGAGCAGCCCGCCGAGCGACGGGTCGAGGCCGCTGATCCGGGTCGCGCGGGCGGAGACGGGGATGGTGAAATGGTCGGAGTCCACCTTGGCGCGGCCGCGGGCGCGCAGCCCCTCGACCGTGGTGCCGTTGAAGCCCAGCGCGGCGGCGCTCAGATCGTAGGCGACGAACGGCGTCTTGAACGGTCCGTTGAGGACCGCGGCGAGCTGGAGGTTGCGGGCGGCGAGATTGGGCGCGATTGCGCCCGGCTGCGCGAGCCGCGCCGCCACCCTGACGTTGCCGAACTCGCTCCGGCCGAGGTCGATCAGCCCGTCGAGCGCCATCGACATGGCGGGCGAGCTGAGCCGCAGCCTCGTATCGGCGCGGCGCTGGGCGAGGGTGGTGACGAGATCGACCTGGACGCCCGGCTCAACCAGCCGCCGGGCCGGGCCGTCCGCGAGCAGCAGGCCGGGGCTGACCGGCCCGCGCACGGTGAAGGTGCCGTTCTTCGCGTTGACGCCGAGATCGAGGAAATCCTTGCCGCCGAGCCGGGCGATCGCCCGCCCGTTCCAATCGTCCCAGCCGCCGCGGCCGTTCACCCGCGCCGAGAGCGGCTGGGAGAGGCCGGAGAGGCTGGCGACGAAGCCGTTGGCGGGCGCGTCGACCTGCAGGCCCATGTCGAGCCGGTTGCGGTCCGGCACGGCGTCGAGCCGCAGCACCAGCTTGTCGCCGCCGGGAAGGCCGGCACCGGCAATGGCCTTGGCGGCGAGGCCGACCTGCGCGCGTCGGCTGGCGATCTTCACGGTTCCGTCGAGGTTGAGGAGGTGGCGGTAGCCGGTCACCGCCGGGTCGACATAGATCCGCCCGACGCTGAAATGGCCGATGTCGGCATTGATGTCCGGAAGCATCGGCGCGTTGGGATCGCCCGGCTTCAGCTCCGGCAGGCGCCACAGCCTCGCCTGCGGGATGTCGAGGGAGCGTATGTCGATATGGTTGCTGAAATAGGCCAGCGGCCGCCAGTCCATTTTAGCCTCGGGCGCGGCGAAGAAGCGGCCCTTGGGGTCGGCGAGGGTGAGGTTGCGGATGGTGAGCTCGCCGAACAGCGAACCCTCGATGCTGCCGACCTGGATGTTGAGGCCGGACGCCATCTCAAGGCCGTTGATCTGCTTGACGACGAAGCGGCGGCCGAAATCGCTGTTCAGCCACACCCAGAAGAGGAGGAGGAGGGCGATCAGTCCGGCGAGCACGATCCCGGTCCACTTGAGCGCGGCGCGGGCGCGGCGGCGGCCGGCCGGCACGGTGTCGATCACCGTCACGTCGCCCGGCGGCGGGTCGTCGGGCCCGGTCGCCATCAGAAGGCCTGCCCGATCGAGACGTAGACGGCGAAGCGCGCTTCGCCCTTGCGCCGCCCGATCGGCATGGCGATGTCCGCCCGCATCGGACCGAAATTGGTGTAGAGGCGTCCGCCGACGCCGACTCCGAAGCGCATGTCGGAGAGGCGCGGCGACTGGCTCTGGTAGACCTGGCCGGCGTCGACGAAGCCGACGATCCCGTAATTGCCGAAGCGGTAGCGGCCCTCGAGCGCGAACTCGACCTGGCTGCGCCCGCCGGTCGGGACGAGGATCGTCGGCGGATCCTTCTCCTTGGGGTCGGTCGGATCGAACTTCGGGTTCGCGACCTCGATCTTCGGCCCCAACTCCTGGAAGCCGAAGCCGCGGACCGAGCCGCCTCCGCCGCCGTAGAGCCGCCGCGACGGGGCGAGCTCGTTCAGCCGCGCGCCGTAGATCGAGCCCACCCGGGCTCGGCCGGCGATCACGAGGCTGTCGCCGACCGGATAATAAGCGCTGCCGTCGAGGATGCCGCGGACATAAGGCTGGCCCGGCTCGCGCAGCGACGTCTCGGGGTTGACGAGGCCCCTCAGCCGGAAGCCCTTGGTCGGGTCGAGCAGGCTGTTCGAGGCGTCGTAGCCGAGCTGGCCGGTGACCCCGGCGAGGAAGAAGGCGTCCTTCACCGAGAGCTTCGGGAAACCGGTCTGCGCCTCATTGGTGGCGATCAGCTCGGCGCCGAGGGCGTAGGTCCACTTCTTCTGCCAGATCGGCGTCGATTCGCGGGCGACCTGGGCCCGCAGTCGCGTCGTGTAGCCCTTGAACGCGGGCAGGTCGCGGCGCCCCGCCTCGGCCTCCAGGAGCAGGCTGCGGTCGCGCTTGTTCCAATTGTTGCGGTGAAAGGCGACGCGCAGCGACTGCTCCTGGGTCCCGGCGATGGCGTTCACCCGGAGCGCGCCCTCGGGCGGGAAGAGGTTGCGATGCTCCCAGGTCGCCTCCAGCCGGGCGCCCTCGCCGGTCGAATAGCCGGCGCTGCCCGAGAGCGAGCGCGGCGGGCCGGCGTCCTGGCGGACGCGGATGTTGACATATTCGGTGCCGTCCGGCGCCTTCTCCCCGGTCCGCACCGGCTCGGCGGCGACGGTGGTGAAGAGGTTGGTGGCGATCATCGCCTCCCTGAGGTCGTCGACCTTGCGGCTGTCGTAGAGCTCGCCCCGCTTGAAACGGGCGAGCACGCCGACATGCTTGGCGTCAAACGCCATGTCGCCCTCGGTGGTGAAGCCGGCGAAGCGCGACTTGGGCCCCGCCTCGAGCGGCAGAGTGTAGTCGCCGCGAAGCGAGTCCGGATCGAGCAATATGTCGCGCAGGCCGAGGTCGGCGAAGGGATAGCCCTGCTGCGGAAGCCGGAGGCGGACATTGGCCTCCGCCGCCTCCACCTCGGCGGCGACGATGGGGCTGCCGGACTTGAGCGGAAGCGCCTCGCTGGCGAGCGCCGTCGGCTCCGGCTCGGCGTGGCTGATGACGATGTCGCCGAAATCGTAGCGCGGACCGGGCACGGCGGTGACCACGACGCGCAGGCGCCCGGGCGTCTCCGGCAGCTGCTCGACCGAGGAAAGGGCGGTGGCGTCGTAATAGCCTTCGGAGCGGAGGAGGCGGACGGCGAGCAGCTCGTCCTCGCGGGCGCGGGCGGTGACCATCGCGCCGTTGGTCGCCTTGCCGTCGGCATCCTCGAGCGCGGAAAGATCGCGGAAGCGGCCTTCGAGGCCGACCTCCTTCAGCCCCTCGACGGCGAGCGTGTAGCGGACGCTGTCGGCCTTGCCCTCGTCGGCGTCGGCCTGGCCCGCGACGGGCTGGGGGGTGGCGACGTCGAAGCTGCCGATCGGCGTCAGGGGCTCGGCGAGCGCCGGGTCGGCGGGCGCGGCGGCGGGCGGAATCGTGCCCGCGGCGGTGAGCGGCGGCGTCGCGGCCGGCGCCGCCGCGGGCGGACTGCCCGGGGGAGTCGCCGCCTTGTCGTCGACGTCGAAGGTGGCGAGCGGCTCGAGCGGCTTGGTGAGGTCGGGGTCGAGCGGCGGCAGCTCCTTCTGGAAGGCGCTGTCCGGAACGATCGGCGCGTCGGGATCGCCGGCCGGCGCGGCGGGGGGCGGGACGGTCGACGCCGCCGCGGCGGGAGGCGCGGCAGGGTTCTGGGCGCGGGCCGCGCCCGCACATGCGACGGCGCCGCCGGCAACCGCTGCCATCAACAAGCCGGCCTTCTTCAACTCGCCGTCGCCTCCCCACGGCCCGATCGCCGAAAGCCGTTAAAGCGCAAAAGCTTGGCTTTTGTTCCGGACGCGAAAAGGATTGACCCCATGGCGTCGGACGGCGACAATTCCCGATTCGCCGGGCCTTGCGAATCACCTATTTAGCGGCCCGCCCAAATCCTTTTGCATAACGAGATCAAGTTCGGCACGGGCCATGGCCGTGATCAACCTTCCCTCCGCCGCCTTGCTCGGCGCGCTCGCCGATCGCCTCGGGCCGCGCGGGCTGACCCGCGACCCGGTCGAGATGGCGCCGTGGCTCACCGACTGGCGGGGGCGCTATCACGGGCGGGCGGCGGCGCTCGTCTCCCCGGCTTCGACGGACGAGGTGAGGGCGGTGGTCTCGCTTTGCGCCGCGCAAGGCGTGGCGATCGTCCCGCAGGGGGGCAACACCTCGATGGTCGGCGGCGCCACCCCCGGCGCGGACGGGGACGCCATCCTGCTTTCGCTGCGGCGGATGGACCGAATCCGCAGCGTCTCTCCCGACGACGACATCCTCGTTGCCGAGGCGGGCGCGATCCTCGCCCACGTCCATGAGGCCGCCGCCGCCGCGGGCCGGCGCTTTCCGCTCACGCTCGGAGCCAAAGGCTCGGCGACGGTGGGCGGGCTGGTCTCGACCAATGCCGGCGGCACCCAGGTGCTGCGCTTCGGACCGATGCGGGCGCTGGTCGCGGGGCTGGAGGCGGTGCTGCCGGACGGCTCGCTCTACCAGGGCCTGTCGGCGCTGAGGAAGGACAATCGCGGCTACGACCTGAAGCAATTGCTGATCGGCGCCGAAGGCACGCTCGGAGTCGTCACCGCCGCGAGCCTGCGCCTGTTCCCCGCCGTCGGCGCCCGCGCCGTGGCCTGGTGCGGGATCGCGACGCCCGGCCGGGCGCTTGCGCTGCTGCGCTTCCTCGAGGCGCGCATCGGCCAGGCCGTGGAGAGCCTCGAGCTGGTGCCGCGAGTCGCGCTCGACCTGGTGCTCGCCCACGTCCCGGGCACGCGGCCGCCGCTCGCCGCGCCGGCGGCGTGGAACGTGCTGGTCGAGGCGGCGGACGCCGATCTCGAGGGGGCGCTCGGCGCCGCGCTGGAGGCCGGCCTCGTCGACGACGCGGCGCTGGCGGCGAGCGAGGCGCAGGCGGCCGCCTTCTGGCGGCTTCGGGACAGCATCTCGGAGGCGGAGCGCCACGCCGGCCCGGCGCTCAAGCACGACATCTCCGTGCCCGTCGCGGCGATGCCGGCCTTCGTCGAGGAGGCGGCGGCGGCGCTCGAGGCGCGCCACCCGGGTGCCCGCGTCATCGCCTTCGGCCACCTCGGCGACGGCAACGTCCATTTCAACGTGCAGCCGCCGCCGGGCCCCGGCGCCGCCGCCTGGCTGGAGCAGCGGGGCGAGGCGGTGAGCGGCTTCGTCTACGACCTCGTCACCGCCCAGGGCGGCTCGATCTCCGCCGAGCACGGCATCGGCCAGATGAAGGTCGCGGCGCTGGCGAGGACCGCTCCCGCCCCCCATCTGGAAGCGCAGCGGCGGATCAAGCGGGCGCTGGACCCTGCCGGGATCATGAACCCCGGCAAGCTTTTGCCCTTGACTTGAGCAAGCCGGCGGTGGAGCGGCCAGCGGCCGTAGCGCAAGGCGGACGGCTCCGCCCGGCAAGTGGGACAAGAGCGGCTCGATGGGATTCCTGAACAAGCTGACGCGCGGCCTGGTCGGACGGGAGGCGCGTGCCCGCGGCAAGGAAGGCGCCCGCGCCTACGGCATCGGCGACATCCACGGCCGCCTCGACCTGCTCGAGACGCTGCTGGCGCGGATCGAGGCCGACATCGCCTCGCGCCCGCGGCGGCGCACCTACATCGTCTTCCTCGGCGACCTCATCGACCGCGGTCCGGATTCGTCCGGAGTGATCGAGCGCCTGCGCCAGTGGCGGCCGCGCCATGCCCGGCCGATCTTCCTCGGCGGCAATCACGAGGAGGTGCTGCTCCGCGTCGTCGTCGGCGGCGACGCCAGGGTGCTCGCCGACTGGCTGAAGTTCGGCGGCGCCGAGTGCCTCCAGAGCTACGGCCTCGACCCGGATGCGCTCCGCCGCATGGAGGACGAAGCGGCGATCGCCGCCGTGCGCGCCGCCGTGCCCCGCGCCCATGTGGAGTTCCTCGAAGGCTTCGCCGACACCTTCCGCTTCGGCGACTATCTGTTCGTCCACGCCGGCATCCGCCCGGGAGTCGCCGTCGAGGAGCAGGAGCGGCAGGACCTGCGGTGGATTCGCGAGCCCTTCCTCAGCGACGCCAAGGAGCACGGCATGGTGGTCGTTCACGGCCACACCATCGTCGACGCGGTGGAGGAGCGCGCCAACCGCATCGCCATCGACACCGGCGCCTATCGTACCGGCATCCTGACCGCGATCGGGCTCGAGGAGGAGCAGCGCTGGTTCCTCTCGACCGCCCCGGGCGCCTCCCATCCCGCTTCGGCGGCGAGCGTGAACGCCGCCCTCCGTTGACGTCGTGGCCCCTATGTGCCTGTTTCATAACGTAAATTAGCCGATGGCCGGCGCCCTGCACGGGAATTTGACTTGACCCGCTAAGCGGATTCGCTAAAGTCCCGCGCGATAGTTTCCCAGAATTTAGGACTGTCCGTGCCATTATCTTCCGAAAACAGGCAGGCGGCCTGCGGGCCGTTCCTGAGCGCTGCCATGCCCCGCGCCGCCCGCCGGACCCATCGCCTCGCCTGCGCGGTGGCCGCGCTGGCGCTGCTCGGCGGCTGCGCGGGCACGCGCGGCGGCAAGATCCCCTACAACGTCCAGAACTTCAGCGCGCCCGACGCGCCCGCCGTCGCGCAGCTGGAGGAGGATTACCACATCGCCCCGCTGGACAAGGTCAAGGTCTCCGTCTTCCAGGTGCCCGACCTCTCCGGCGAGTTCGAGGTCGACCTGATGGGCAATCTGGCGCTGCCGCTGGTCGGGACGGTCAAGGCCGTCGACCTCACCACCGCCCAGCTCGACCAGAAGCTGACCCAGCTTCTCGCCCAGAAGTATCTTCAGAATCCGGACGTCAACGTCAGCGTCAGCGGCTCCAGCACGCGCGTCGTCACGGTCGACGGAGCGGTCTCGGCCCCGGGCGTGTTCCCGGTGATGGGCCGTCTGACCCTGATCCAGGTCATCGCGATGGCGCACGGCACGAACGACAGCGCCAATCCGCACCGGGTCGCGGTGTTCCGGCAGATCCAGGGGCAGCGCATGGCCGCGGCCTTCGACCTGATGAGCATCCGCCGCGGCGAGGCCGAGGATCCTCGCATCTACAGCGGCGACATCGTCGTGGTCGACGGATCGAACATCAAGAGCATCTACAGCACGGTGCTGTCGAGCCTTCCGCTCCTCACCCTCTTCCGACCCTTCTGACCAGAACGGAATGCCTGCTCCAGGAGGGGGCGTTCCGCCAAGCCACCTGAAAGGCAGTTCCGCTTCCCATGAGCAAGAACGACATCGAGCCCGCGGGCGCGCAACCGATCTGGCCGCTGGCGCCGCAACATGGAGGCGCGCTGGCGCTGCCGCAGGAATGGGGGCCGCGTCCCACCGGCTCGGCCATGCCGGACCTCAACCTGGCGACGTTGTGGAGGATCGTCTCCGAGTGGCGCTGGCTGATCCTCGGCGCGGTCGCCGTCGGAGTCGCCGGCGCGATCGTGATCACCTTCCTGACGCCGCCGCTCTACCGGGCGAGCGCGACGCTGGAGATGAACCCGCCGACGGTCGAGGTGATGGACCCGACCAAGGGGACGCGGGCGATGGTCGGCAGCAACGACCGCGACTTTCTCGCCACCCAATACGGCCTCCTCGCCAGCCGCAGCCTGGCCCAGCGTGTGGCGCAGGACCTGAACCTGGCGTCGAACCGCGACCTCGTCTCGCCCGAGCTCGACCGCGGCACGCGGCTCAAGGTCGCCACCGGGATCGTCGCCGGCAATTTCACCGTGAAGCCGATCGAGGGCAGCCGCCTGGTCAAGATCTCGTTCGTCTCGACCTCGCCGACGCTCGCGGCGCAGATCACCAACAGCTACGCCGACAACTTCATCAACTCGAACCTCGAGCGCCGCTACGAGGCGTCCGCTTATGCGCGCCAGTTCCTCGAGCGCCAGATCGCCAAGATGAAGCAGGAGCTGGAGAATAGCGAGCGCGCGCTCAACGCCTACGCGCAGAGCCAGCAGATCATCCGCACGGCGAGCGGCGACGAGAGCCGCGGCAACGATGCCGCCTCGCTCGAAGGCGCCTCGCTGGTCTCGCTCAACGCCGCCCTCGCCCAGGCGCAGTCGCGCCGCATCGACGCGGAGCAGAAATATCGCAACGAGGCGCGGGTCGCGACCAGCGACGTCACCGGCAGCACCGCGGGGATGCGGGCGCAGCTCGCCACCCTGGAGGCGGAATATCAGGAGAAGCTGACCACCTTCCGGCCCGAATATCCCGACATGATCCGCCTCAAGAGCCGCATCACCGCGCTCCAGGGCGAGATCCGGCGCGAGGCGGGCACCGTCTCGGGAAGCCGCGCGGCCACCCTCCTGGCCGAATATCAGGCGGCGGCCGCCGCCGAGCGGATGCTTCAGGGGCGCGTCGCCACCCTCAAGAGCCAGGTGCTCGGCCAGCGCGGCAAGAGCATCCAGTACAACATCCTGCAGCGCGAGGCGGATACCAATCGCAGCCTCTACGACGCCCTGCTCCAGCGCTACAAGGAGATCGGCATCGCCGGCGGCGTCGGCACCAACACCGTCTCGGTCGTGGACCGCGCCGAGGTGCCGGGCGGTCCGTACAAGCCCAACCTGATGCTCAACCTGCTGATCGGCCTCGGCCTCGGCCTGATCGGCGGGATCGGCGCGGCGCTGGCGCTGGAGTTCCTCAACGACACGATCAAGACGCCGGAGGACGTGCGCGACAAGCTGCAGCTCCCGTCGCTCGGCGTCATCCCCAAGAAGAAGGGCAACGACGCCCTGTCGGAGGAGCTCAAGGACCAGTCCTCGCCCATCTCGGAGGCCTACTACTCTTTGCGCACCTCGCTCCAGTTCACCACCGAGACCGGTGCGCCCAAGAGCCTGCTCATCACCTCCACCCGCGCGGCGGAAGGCAAGTCGAGCACCACGCTGGCGCTGGCGCAGAATTTCGCGCGCCTCGGCAACAGCGTGCTTCTGATCGACGGCGACCTTCGCAAGCCCGCCTTCGTGACCGGGGTCGAGCCCGACGAGGGCCTGTCGAAGCTGCTCACCAACGTCGAGCCGCTGGCCAAGCACGTCCTCAAGACGCAGTTCGAGAACCTGTCGCTTCTGCCCTGCGGGCCGCTTCCGCCCAACCCGGCCGAGCTGCTCGCCTCCACCCGGTTGAAGGCGATCCTCGCCGAGGCGATGCAGCAGTTCGACATGGTGATCGTCGACGGCCCGCCCGTGCTCGGCCTCGCCGACGCGCCGCTGCTCGCCGGCGTCTGCCGCGCCTCGCTGCTGGTCGTCGAGAGCGGCAAGACCCGCACCCGCGCGGCGACCGACGCGATCGGCCGCCTCAAGGCCTCCGGCGGCAACATCGTCGGCGCGGTGCTCACCAAGTTCCACCAGCGCGCCCACGGCTACGGCTATGGCTACGGCTACGGCTACGAGCCCTATCGCTACGGCGGCGTCGGCAGCCGGGACCGCGAAATCAAGCTCATCGCCCAGCGTGAGGCGTAGAGGGTCAGGCCGGCGGCGCCCGAGCGGCGGGCGGATCGTCCGCCTGCTCCTCTGCGCCGCCGCCACCCTGTTCGTCGGCTGGTGGGCGGTGCGAATGGCGACGGTCGACGCCGTCGTGCGCCAGAATCCGTTCCTCGCCGCCGCCGCCGCGCCCGAGCATCCCCAGGTCAGGATGGCGCTGGCCATCACCGAGTTCACGCTGCGCAACGGCCGAGTCGGCGAAGCGACGCGCGCCGCGGCCACCGACGCCCTGCGCAAGTCCGCGCTCGCCGAGCAGCCCTTCCTTCTCGCCGGCGTTCAGGCGATCGCCGACGGCGATCCGGCGCGGGGGCAGCGGCTGCTCGAGGAATCGCGGCGCCGCAACCCCCGCTCCCGGCTCACCCGGCTGCTCCTCCTCGACCGCTACCTCCGCCAGAACCGGGTCGAGGCGGCGGGGGTGGAGATTTCCGCGCTCACCCGGCTCATCCCGCAGGCGGGGGCGGTGCTCGCGCCCGAGCTCGCCCGCATGGCGCGCGATCCGAAGATGGCGGCGCCCGTCGGCGACATGCTGGCGCGCAACCCCGAGCTGCGCGGCGCGGTCCTCGCCCAGCTGGCGGGATCGGGCGCGCCGACCGAGCTCATCCTCGGCATCGCCCGCGGCGGCGGCGGGACGGCGGGGGCGGAATGGCAAGGCGTGCTGATGAACCGGCTGATCGGCCAGGGCGACGTCGCCGGCGCCTATCGATTGTGGTCGCGGTTCGCCGGCCTGCCCCCGGCTAGCGGCGCCAAGGGCCTTTACGACCCCCGCTTCGCCGGCGCGCAGGGCGGGCCGCCGTTCAACTGGGAGCTGACCGCCGGCGCCGAAGGCGTGGCCGAGCGGGTGGCGGGGCCGGCGCTCCAGGTGGATTATTACGGCCGGGTGCCCGTCACCCTCGCACGGCAGCTGCTCATGCTCGGCCCGGGCGCCTACAGCCTTCGCTTCCGCGCGGAGGGCGATGCCAAGGGTGAGGCGAGCCGCCTCGCCTGGGTGGTCTCGTGCAGCGGCAGCAAGGCGCGCCTGGCGGACGTCGCGCTGACCGGCATCAACGCCTCTCCCAGGACCCTTGCCGGCCGCTTCACCGTCCCGCCTTCGGGCTGCGCGGCGCAATGGCTGTCCCTCGAAGGCACCGCCGGCGACGTGCCGTCCGACGAAGCCGCGACGATAAGCGGGCTTCAGCTGACCGCGGGCGGCGGCCGATGACCCATATCGTGCGCCTCGGCCTGGTGCCGGCCTATCTGCTGCTCTGCCTGGTCCTCGGCGGGGCCAGCGCCGCGGGATTCTGGAGCAACCTCGTCCTCCAGCTCGTCGCCCTCGCCCTCATCTTCTGGTCGCTGGTCGCCGAGCGGAGCACGCCGCTGTCGACCTCGTCGCGGCAGGCCGGCGCGATCCTGCTCCTGACGCTCCTGCTCATCGCCCTGCAGCTCGTGCCGCTGCCGCCCGCCTTGTGGACGGCGCTGCCCGGCCGGGCGCCGGTGGCCGAGGGCTATGCGCTGCTCGGACGGCCGCTGCCCTGGCTGCCGCTCTCGCTGGAGCCCTATCGCACGATCGATTCCGCCCTGTGGCTGCTCCCCGCCGTCGCCGTTTTCCTCGGCATCGCCCGGCTCGGCGCGTTCAAGGCGTCCTGGATGGGGTGGATCCTCGCCGGCACCACCCTCGTGTCGGTGGCGATCGGCGCGCTGCAGGTGGCGGGCGGCACGGAATCGCGCTGGTATTTCTACAAGATCACCAATTACGACGCGATGACCGGCTTCTTCTCCAACGCCAACCATCTCGCCACCCTGCTGGTGGCGACCATCCCCTTCCTCACCGCACTCTATCTCAGCGCGGTGCGCCGAGGCCGCTCGGTCCAGAAATCCTCGGCGCTGCTGGTGATCCTGATCGGCACGCTCGTCGTCGTGTTCGTCGGCATCCTCGTCAACCGCTCCATCGCCGGCATCGGCCTCTCCGTGCCCGTCCTCGCCGCGAGCGGGCTGCTGCTCTTGTCGCGCAAGCGGCGGCTGCCGGTCTGGGCGGCGCCGCTCATGGGCGTTCTCCTCGTCGGCTCGGTGGCGGCGGCGTTCAGCACGCCGTTCAACAACAACCTGACCGGCGACCAGTCGCGCACGGCCGAGGATTCGCGCCGCATCAGCTTCGCGCGGACCGCGGCGGCGGCGGCCGACTTCGCGCCGCTGGGCAGCGGCATCGGCACCTTCCAGCAGGTCTATCGCGAGCGCGAGGATCCGGCCCAGGTCGGCCGCTTCTTCATGAACCACGCCCATGGCGACTATCTGGAGCTGGCGCTCGAGACCGGCCTTCCGGGGCTCCTCGTCCTCCTCCTCTTCCTCGCCTGGTGGACGCGGCGGACGATCGCCTTGTGGCGGGCCGAGGAGGCCGATTATTTCGCCCGCGCCGCGACCATCGCCTCGGCGGCGATCCTCGCCCACAGCGTCGTCGACTATCCGCTGCGCACCGCGGCGATCGGCGCCGTCTTCGCCATGTGCTGCGCGCTGATGGCCGAGCCGCGCGCCAAGGTCCGCCGCGCCCAGGCCCAGCCCGCCGACAAGCAGGCCCGCCATCTCTCCGCCGACTAGGGACAGTCTAGGGACAGTCTGGTGACAGTCACGTGACTGTCACCAGAGTGTCCCCCAACGCCGCGGGGATCGAGGAGGACCCTAATCTAGGCCCGAGCGATCGCCTCCAGGTAGAGCGCGGCCACCCGCCGCTCGTCGAACTCGGCCTCGACCCGCGCCCGCCCGGCCGCGCCCCAGGCGGCGCGCCGCTCCGGCCCGGCCGCGATCATCTCCAGCATCGCGTCGGCGAGCGCGCCGGCATCGCGCACGGCGCAGAGCAGCCCGTTCACCCCCGCCTCGACGGCGTGGCGGCAGCCCGGCACGTCGGTGGCGATGAGCGGCCTCGCCATCGCCGCCGCCTCGATGAGGGTGCGCGGCAGCCCTTCGCGATAGGAGGGGAGGACGACGCAGTCGGCCTCGGCGATGGCCGGGCGGACGTCGTCGGCATGGCCGAGATAGTCGATCAGCCCTTCCGCCGCCCAGGCCTCCACCTCCCGCCGCGGCACGGCGGTGCGGTTCTCGACGTCGAGGAAGCCGAGCAGCCGGAAGCGCGTCCCGGGCGCCCGGGCCCTGACCCGCCGCGCCGCCTCGACATATTCGCCGACCCCCTTGTCCCAAAGCAGCCGGCCGACCAGCAGGAAGGTGAACGGCCTCCCCTCCGCAGCGGGGAGCGGCGCCGGGGCGAAGCGCGCCGTGTCGACTCCCGAGCCGGGCAGGAGCCGCGCCTTCTCCGCCGGGACGATGCGTTGCGCCACGAACAGGTCGCGATCCTCGCCGTTCTGGAAGAAGACGGTGGAGGCGCCGCGAAAGGCGAGGCGATAGAGCGACGAGACGATCCGGCTGAGCAGCCCGCCCCGGATGAACGCGGTGCCGAGGCCGGAGACGTTGCTGACGACGGCGATGCCCAGCATCCGCGCGGCCAGCGAGCCGTAGACGTTGGGCTTGGCGGTATAGCCCAGGAACACGTCGGGGCGGATCGCCCGCAGCGCCCTCACGTAGCGCAGCAGCAAAGCCAGGTCGCGCGCCGGGGACAGGCCCTGCTTGTCCATGGCGATGGCGCGATACTCGATGCCGAGCGCCTCGAGCCTCTCGCTATAGGCGTCGCGCGGCGCCAGGGCGACGACCCGGTGGCCGGCCGCCTGGAGGGCGCGGATCAGGCCGAGCCGGAAGTTGAGGATGTTCCACGAGGCGTTGATCGAGATGACGATGGTCTTGGGCTGCATGCCAATCTTCGCACTGAGGAGCCGGGGCAAGGGGGCGCCCGGCCCCGCCGCTCTGGACGGGAGGTGGGCCCCGTCTCTATAGCGCCTCGCGGCCATGTGTCGCCCCCCGCGGGAGTCTTCGATTGTTTCCCTATTGGCTCGTCTTCGCGCTCTTTGCCGCGGGATCGCTCAACTACCAGACCGACTATCGCCGCCCCATCCAGGGCGGGCCCTATTTCATCGCCATGGGCCTGGTGGTCGCGCTCCTGGTGGGCCTGCGCAACGAGGTGGGCGGCGACTGGCTGAACTATATCGACATCCTCGACCATGCCGGCTCCCTGAGCCTCTCCGAGGCGCTGGCCGCCGCCGGCTCAGATCCCGGCTACGCGACGATGAACTGGCTGGCGGCGCAGGCCGGCCTCGGCATCTGGAGCGTAAACCTCGGCTGCGCCCTCATCTTCACCTGGGGCCTGGTGAAGTTCGCCCGGCGCCAGCCCAATCCGTGGCTCGTCGTGCTGGTGGCGGTGCCCTACCTGATCATCGTCGTGGCGATGGGCTATACCCGCCAGGGCGTGGCGATCGGCTTCATCCTCGCCGGCCTCTCGGTGATCGACCGCGGCGTGCTCCGCTTCGCCGTCTACATCGTCGGCGCCGCCGCCTTCCACAAGTCGGCGGTGGTGGTGCTGCCGCTGGTGGCGCTGGCGGCGACGCAGCGCCGGATCGTCACGATCGGCATCATGGGCGCCTCGGCGGTGCTGCTCTACTGGGTGTTCGTGCAGGCGGCCGTCGACCGGCTGGTCACCAACTATGTCGAGGCGGGCTACGCCTCGCAGGGCGCCGGCATCCGCGTGGCGATGAACATCCCGCCCGCCATCCTCTTCATCTTCTTCCGCCGCCGCTTCGTCGCGACCGAGCAGGCGCTCAAGCTTTGGCGCAACTTCTCGATCGCCGCCTTCGCCGCCCTCGCCATGCTGCTCTTCACCTCGGCGACGACGGCGGTCGACCGCCTCGCCCTCTATCTGATCCCGCTCCAGATGTTCATCCTCGGCCGCCTGCCGACGGCCTTCCCGGACAAGAAGCGCAGCAACGTCCTCCTGACGATCGTCGTCGTCGTCTATTCGGCGGCGATCCAGTTCGTCTGGCTGAACTATGCCGACAATGCCGACTTCTGGGTGCCCTACAAGTTCATGCCGCTGACCTACGAGAGCGACTGAGCGTCGGGCGAACGGGCCGCCGGGTCAGCGTCCCTGGCTGCGCCAGCGGCGCACGACCCGGCTCACCATCGCCTCCTCGTCGCCGGTCTGCCGCCACAGCTCGGAGAAGAGCGGATCGGACGAGGCCGGGCGGCGGCCGATCTCCAGATCGTCGAACGAGACCCGGATCGGGATCGACACGCCCTCGCCGCAGACGATGCACTCGCGATTCCTCAGCGCCGGGATGACGTCGAGGAAGCCGCGCGCGCCTTCCGGCATGGCCGACTTCACGAAGGCTTGGTCGCGCTCGTTGTTGAGGCGCATCGCGATGATCGTGCCGCACTGCGAGAGGACGCCTTCGGCAAGGTCGGACGGACGCTGGGTGATGAGGCCCAGGGAGACTCCGTATTTGCGGCCCTCCTTGGCGATCCGCTCGAGCACCTTGCGGACCGCCTGGCCGGCGCCGGTCTTGTCCGAGGGGATGTAGCGGTGCGCTTCCTCGCAGACGAGGAGGACGGGGCGCGGCACCTCGTTCCTCGACCAGATCGCATAGTCGAAGACGAGGCGCGACAGCACCGCGACCACGACCGAGACGATGTCCGAGGGCACGCCCGACACGTCGACGATCGAGATCGGCTTGCCCTTCGCCGGCAGCCGGAAGATCTTCGAGACGAACTGGGTCATGCTGTCGGCGACGAGCATGCCCGAGAACATGAAGTGGTAGCGCGGATCGGCCTTCAGCTCGTCGATCTTGGTCTTGAGCCGCATGTAGGGCGCGGTGTCCGTGGCCTTGTTGAGCAGGCCCATCTCGGTCGTGATCGCGCTCGACAGGTCGGAAAGCGCGTAGGGGATGGGCGAATCGACGGTGAGCTTGGTCATGCCCTCGGCCGCGCGATTCTTGGAGCGGGCGAGGAGCAGGCACTTGGCGAGGATGTCCTGGTCGCGCTGGCGCTCGGAGCCCGACGAGGTGACGAACACCTCGCAATGCTCCTCGAAGTTCATCAGCCAATAGGGCATGGCGAGGTTCTCGACGTTGAACAGCTCGCCGACGCTCTTGAAGGCGGCGGAATATTCGCCGTGCGGGTCGATCATGACGATATGACCCTCCGGCGAGAGGTCGCAGATGCGGTGCATGATCAGCGCCGCGGAGGTCGACTTGCCGGTGCCGGTCGAGCCGAGCAGGGCGAAATGCTTGCCGAGCAGCGCGTCGACGTAGAGGGCGCCGCGCACGTCCTTCGTCGGGTAGACGGTGCCGATCTCGATATTGGCGCGCTCGTCGGCGGCGAACATCTGCTTCATGTCGTCGCCCGAGACCGGGAACACCCGGGCCCCGGGGGTCGGATAGCCGGTGATGCCGCGGCGGAAGTTGATCAGCTTGCCCGTCTGCTCGTGCTCCTCGCCTTCGCCGAGGAAGTCGATCTGCGCGACGACGGTGTCGCCCTCGCCTTCGTGCATCTTGAGGGTGCGGACGTTGGCGAGCAGCCAGCGCTGCCCCACCTCCAGCTTGACGTGGCCGCCGACCTGGCCGGACAAGGCGACGCTCGGGTCCGGATCGCGCGAGATCTCGCTCAGCCGGGACGCGGCGAGCTCGATCCGCGCCGTGCCGCCGCCTATCTCGACCACCCGGCCGATCGACCCGTGGCGCGGCGCCGGCATCAGCACGGGACGGATCGTGGGGGCGAGTTCCTCGGCCTCCTCGGTCCTCGGGAGGCTCTGGAAATTCATCATGTCCGTCATGGCGGCGCCGTTTTCCTGTTGCTTCGAATGCCGCTCTTTAAGGCAATCCGGTAAACAACGGGTTTTCGGCCACTTTCCGTCAGCGGCGCTGGAAGAAGGCGCCCGCCGCCCAGCCGAGGAAGAGCGAGAGGCCGACCGCCACCAGGCCGTAGGCGAGCGACCACCGGTCCGCCGCCCGCGCCACGAACCGCTCGAAGCCCAGCTTCTCGACTCGCACGTCGCGCACCGCGCCCGCCAGCACCCGGCCGTCCTTGATGAGGAAGGTCTCGGCCGTGTAATTCCCCACCGGCACGCGCGCGGGGATGCGGATCCGGGCCCGGTAGAGGACGCCGCCGGTGATCTGCACCCCGGTCGGGTTCTCCGAATAAAGCTGCTTGCGCTGCATGAGCTCGATCAGCCCGGTCTCGAAGCGGCGCTGGACCTCCGGGGCCAGGCCGCTGCCGGGCGAGAGCTGGAGGTTCTGGACGCCGAGCTCGTAGATCGCCGCCATGCGCTCGTCGACCAGCTTGGCGAGCGGCCGGGAGGAGGCGACGGCATAGAAAGCGGGCGCCGAGCGGAAGCGGGCGCTATCGACGTTCATCCAGATGCCCGCCACCTTCTGCTTCTCGCGTATCACCAGCGGCTGGACGGGGCCCTTCACCACCACGGCGATGTCGGCCGCCTCGTCGGGCACCCGCCCGCCGGGATAGAGGATCGCGCCGAACAGCAGCAGCTCGGCTCCGGTGAAGCTATATTGGATCTCGATGCGGCTCTGCGACACGTCCGGAACCAGCCGGGGCTTCGCCGCCCCGAGGGTGAAGGGGACCGCGGCGAGCAGCAGCAGCGCCCGGGCCGCGCGGTTCACAGCAGCTGCACCGTGTAGATGTCGTCGGGACGCCAGCCGAGGCCGATCGCCATCCTCAGCGCCACGGCGAGGATGATGATGGCGAGGAACATGCGCAGCAGCTCCGGCTTCGCCTTCTGCGCCAGCCGAGCGCCGAACTGCGCGCCGATCACCGAGCCGAGCAGAAGCAGCCCGGCGAGCACCACGTCGACGGACTTAGTGGTGGTGGCGTGGATGAGCGTGGTCGCGGCGGTGACGAACAGGATCTGGAGCAGCGAGGTGCCGACCACCACCTGCGCCGACATGCCGAGCAGGTAGATCATCGCCGGCACCATGATGAAGCCGCCGCCGACGCCGAGCAGCACCGTCAGCATGCCGCCGACGAAGCCGAGCAGCAGCGGCGCGAGCGGCGAGATGTAGAGGCCCGACTGGTAGAAGCGCCACCGCATCGGCAGCGACGCGATGATCGGGTTGTGCCGCCTCGGCTTCCTCGCCGCGGCGCCGTCCCTGGGCTTGATGATGTCGAGCGCCGTCGCCGCCTCCTTGCCCATCAGCAGGCCGATCGCGCCGAGCAGGACGACGTAGAGCAGGGCGATCGCGGTATCGATCTGGCCCGTCTCCTGGAGCAGGCGGAACAGGCCGCCCCCGGCGAGGGCGCCGACCAGCCCGCCGGCGATGATCACCGATCCCATCCGATAGTCGACGCCCCGGCGGCGGCGGTGGGCGAGCACGCCGGAGACGCTGGTGCCGGTGATCTGCGTCGTCGCCGAGGCCACCGCCACCGCCGGCGGGATTCCGTAGAAGATGAGGATCGGCGTCGTCAGGAAGCCGCCGCCGACGCCGATCATCCCTGTGAGCAGCCCGACCACGCCCCCCAGCGCGATGATCACCAGCGCGTTGACCGAGATCCCGGCAATGGGGAGATAGACGTCCACACGCCCTTGCCTAGCCGCTCCCGCGCCGACGCGGAAGGGCGGCTCAGCCCGCCGGGGCGGAGGCGGAGGCGGCGGTCGCGGTGCGCGCCGCTCCGACCGGCAGCGCCAGCAGCGACTTGAGGCGCTTGCGGAAGGCGGCGAGGCCGGGGCCGGAGATCTGCGCGCGTACGGCGAAGCGGATGCCGGCGGGATCGACCGGGGTGCCGTTGCGATAGACTTCGTAATGGAGGTGGGGGCCGGTCGACAGGCCGGTCGAGCCGACATAGCCGATCACCTCGCCCTGGCGCACGGCGTGGCCAGGCGCGACGGCGATCCGGCTCATATGGCTGTAGGAGGTGACGAGGCCGCCGCCATGGTCGAGCCTCACCTGGTTGCCGTAGCCGCCCGCCCAACCCGCCGCCGCGACCCGGCCGTCGGTCACGGCGAGGATCGGCGTCCCGTAGGTGGCGTGGAAGTCCATGCCCCGGTGCATTCGGAAATAATGGAGGATCGGGTGGAAGCGCATGCCGAAGCTCGACGAGACGCCGCCGGGGACCGGCTGGATCAGGCCGCCGCGTTCCTTGCCGACGCCGCTCGCCTCAAACCATTGGGTGCGCCCGCTCTCGCTCCACGGCATGAGCTGGAGATCCTTCCCCTCCTGGCGGGCGAGGCCTGCATAGAGGAGCCGGCCGCTCTCGGTCTCACCGGTGGCGGCGCGGCGATGCTCGAGGACGATGTCGAAGCGGTCGCCTGCGGCGAGCCCGTCCAGCCCGTCCTGGGTGGCGATCGCGCGGATATAGGCCTCCACCGCCTTGGCCGGGACGCCGGCGGCGCGGGCGGAGCGATAGAGGCTGTCGCCGACCAGGCCCTGGATGCGCAGCGGCGTCTCGTCGACGGCGACCGCGGTGCGCTCGGCGGCAAGTCCGCCCGCCGTCCGCCGCACCGCCAAAGCGAGGTCAAGCCGCGCCCGGAAGGCGAGGCTCTCGAGAGGCCGCGGCGCGTCGGGCGCCGGGCGCCGCCCGAGCTTCAGCGCGAGCGCCGTCCCGGCCGGGATCCGCTCGAGCGGGACGGATGCGGCGACGAGGCGCGCCGCCGCCTCTGCGTCGGCGGCGGCCGTGCCGGCCCGCTCCAACGCGCGCAGGAAGCCGTCGCCGGCGCCGATCGTGGCGACGAGCTCGAGAGTCGGCCGCTCCGGGCTGTCGAGCAGCGGCTCGACCGCGGCGGTCCGCGCCATTCGCCGGCCGGTGTCCGCGCCGAGCGCAAGCGGCGCGATGGCCAGCGCCGCCCTCTCGCGCGCCTCCGCCGCGTCCAGCGGCGCCGCGGACGCGACGGGGATCGGCGCGAGGCCGGGCGCCGCGGCCCAGGCGCCGCAGCAGAGCGCAAGGAGGGTGGCGAGCCCGCGCAGCCAGCGCGCCGAGCCGACGCCGGAGCCGAGGTCGGTGGCGTAGCGCGGCCGCGGCGAGTGGGCCGGCGCGGCCCGCGCGCCGAAGCCGCGGGCGATGCGCGGCCGCCCCGGAAGCGGCTGCAGGGCTGCCGAGGCGATGGGATCGGCCGTCAGCGGTTCGAACTGGTACAAGAAAGGCTCCGGCGCTTCGTCCGGGCAACCCTGCCGAAACAGGGTTAAGAGCGGCTTAAAGGGGGCCTCTTGCGGTCCTGGCGCGGGCCGCGCGCCTCGGGAAGCTGACTCAGGTCATTGCGCATTAAGGCGGCAGGCGCGATCTAGTCGCCATGAGCGACTTCGCCCGGGCGCCCCTCACCGCCATCCTCGGGCCGACCAACACGGGCAAGACCTACCTCGCCGTCGAGCGCATGGCCGCCCATTCCTCGGGGATGATCGGCTTCCCGCTGCGCCTGCTCGCCCGCGAGGTCTACGACCGCGTGGTGAGGATGAAGGGCGAGGGGCGGGTCGCCCTCCTCACCGGCGAGGAGAAGATCGTCCCGCGCGATGCGCGCTGGTTCCTGTGCACGGCCGAATCGATGCCGATGGAGCGGGACCTCGCCTTCGTCGCGCTCGACGAGGCCCAGCTCGGCGCCGACCCGGAGCGCGGCCACGTCTTCACCGACCGGATGCTCCACGCGCGCGGCCGAGAGGAGACGATGATCCTCGGCTCCGAGACGCTCGCGCCAATGGTGCGCGCGCTCCTTCCCAAGGCGGAGATCATCGGGCGGCCGCGCTTCTCCACCCTCTCCTACGCCGGGCCGTCCAAGCTCTCGCGCCTGCCGCCGCGCTCGGCGATCGTCGCCTTCTCGGCCGAGCAGGTCTACGCGGTGGCCGAGATGCTGCGGCGGATGCGCGGCGGCGCGGCGGTGGTGATGGGCGCGCTCAGCCCCCGCACCCGAAACGCCCAGGTGGCGATGTACCAGGCCGGGGAGGTGGACTATCTCGTCGCCACCGACGCCGTCGGAATGGGCCTCAACATGGACGTCAGCCACGTCGCCTTCGCCGGCCTCTCCAAGTTCGACGGGCACAGGCGACGGCGCCTGACGCCGGCGGAGATGGCGCAGATCGCCGGCCGCGCCGGACGGCACCAGCGCGACGGCACGTTCGGCGTGCTGACGCTGGAGGGCGAGCTCTCCGCCGAGTTCCGGCCGGAGGAGATAGCGGCGATCGAGGAGCATCGCTTCGCGCCCCTCGACCATCTCTACTGGCGGGAGGGCGATCCCGATTTCCGAAGCGTGGAGGCGCTGGTCCGCTCGCTGGAGCGGAGGCCCGACCGCGCCGGCCTGCGCGCCGCGCCCGAGGCCGTCGACCTCGCCGTTCTGAAGCGCCTCGCCGAGGATTCCGAGGTGCGCGCGCGGGCAAAGGGCGGCGAGCGGGTGCGCCGCCTGTGGGCCGCCTGCGGCCTGCCCGATTTCCGCAAGACCGGCGCCGAGCACCACGCCCGGCTCGTCGCCCGAATCTTCCTCCACCTCACCGAGGGGGACGGGCGCATCCCCCATCCCTGGTACGCGGCGCAGGTGGCGCAGCTCGACAACGTCCAGGGCGACATCGACACCCTCGCCGATCGCATCGCGGGCGTCAGGACCTGGGCCTATATCGCCCACCGCGCCGACTGGCTGGCGGACCCCGTTGTGATGGCGGACATGACGCGCGAGGTGGAGGAGAAGCTCTCCGACGCGCTGCACGAGCGGCTCACCCAGCGTTTCGTCGACCGCCGCACGTCCGTGCTGCTGCGCGACATCGGCCGCAAGGGCGCCGGCGAGTTCCCGGTGATCGTCGACGAGCAGGGCGAGGTGACGGTCGGCTCCTTTCCGATCGGGCGGATGGAGGGCTTCGCGTTCGAGGTCGATCCCGCCGCCCGCCACGCCGACCGCAAGATGCTCCTCGCCACCGCGGAGCGCCGGCTTGGCGGCGAATATGAGAAGCGCGCCGCCGCCCTCGTCGCCGACGCCGACGCGAATTTCAGCCTGCGCAGCGAGGCCGGGCTGCCGGTCGCCTTGCTCTGGCGCGGGCACGAGGTGGCGCGGCTGGCGGCGGGCAAGAACCTCCTGTCGCCGCGGGTGATCGCCGACCGGCGGCTCGAGCGGCTGTCCCAGCGCGGACGCGACGCGGTCGTCGACCGCCTCGACCTCTGGCTGCGCCGCCAGGTGGAGCGGTTCCTGGGTCCGCTGCGGCAGGCGGGGAATGCGGCGCGCGACGCCGACTCGCCGCCGGCGATACGCTCCATCCTCGCCTTGCTGGTGGACGAAGGCGGCATCGTCGCCCGCGCGGCGGTGGCGGCGGCGCTGGCCGGAGTCGGGCGCGACCAGCGCCGGCTTATCACCCGGCTGAAGGTGAAGATCGGGGCGCTCGACCTGTTCATGCCCGACGTCCTGAAGCCCGAGGCGCGGCGGTGGCGGACGGCCTTGCGCGCCGCCGCGGCCGGGGAGCCGATGCCGCCGCTGCCGCCGGAAGGGGTCACCGTCCTCCCCTGCCCGGCCAATGGCGAGCGCCTCCTCCTCCAGCGGCTCGGCTTCCGAGCCCTCGGGCCGCAGATGCTGCGGGTGGACCTGGTCGAACGCCTCGCCCGCCATGCCCACGACGCGCGGACCGGCGCGGGCGGTGCGGTGGTCGACCAGGCCCTCGCCACCTCGCTCGGCCTGGAGCCGCAGGCGGTGGCGAAGCTGATGCGCGACCTCGGCTTCCGTCCCAGCGAGAGCGAGGCCGGCTGGGTGTTCCGCGGCGCCGGACGGCGCCGGCGCGAGGCGCGGCAGGTCGATCCCTCCCATGCCTTCGCGGCGCTGGCGGAGCTGAAGCGTGGCTGAGAGCCTGAGGCTCGACAAGTTCCTGTGGTTCGCCCGCATCGTCAAGACCCGCGCCCTCGCCCAGCAGCTCTCGGAAGAGGGGCGGATCCGCATCGCGGGGCGGGTGGTGGACCGCGCCCACGCCCCGGTGCGGGTGGGCGACGTCCTGAGCTTCGCGCAGCGCGGCACGGTGCGGGTTCTGCGGATAGAGGCGCTCCCCGCCCGTCGCGGGCCGCCGGCGGAAGCGAGGACGCTGTACAGCGAGCTTCCCGAAGGCCCGTTGACGAGCGAAGGGGGCGACGACTAGGGATTCACCTTCAGGGAGAAGCTTCACATGACCTACGTCGTCACCGATGCCTGCATACGCTGCAAGTACATGGACTGCGTGGAAGTGTGCCCGGTCGACTGCTTCTACGAGGGCGAGAACATGCTCGTCATCAACCCCAACGAATGCATCGACTGCGGCGTCTGCGAGCCGGAATGCCCGGCCGAGGCGATCGTCCCGGACACCGAGACCGGGCTCGAGAAGTGGCTGGAGGTCAACGCCACCTATTCGGGCGAATGGCCCAACATCACCCGCAAGCGCGAATCCCCCGCCGACGCCGACGAGCACAAGGGCGAGGAAGGCAAGTTCGATAAATATTTCTCCTCGGAGCCCGGCCAGGGCGATTGAGGGCCTGCGGCGCGCGACGCGGGCCGCCATATCGGGACGACGACGGGCGCCCGCTGGGCGGCCCGCGCCCCTGTCGCTCCAAAAGGGTAGCTTTTCCGGACCTTTTAGGGTATAAGCCCGCCATCGAAGCGGATGCGTAAGGGCATCGCGCATCAGGTGGTCTAGAAGAATCGCCGCACAGCGAAGACCGGCAGCGCCGTACCGGGGCGGATGCGGTCAGGCGCGTTGGGCGGCCCATTTCCAATGGGAAGGCGAGAATAAATGGCAGCGAAAGCGTTGAGCTTCGACGTTGGCGATTATGTTGTGTACCCCAAGCACGGCGTCGGCCGGGTGATCGAGCTGCAGAGCACGGACATCGCCGGCATGCAGCTGGAGCTTTACGTGCTCCGGTTCGAGAAGGAAAAGATGACGCTCCGCGTTCCGACCAACAAGGCGGAGAGCGTCGGAATGCGCAAGCTGTCCTCCGACAAGACCATGCAGGAGGCGCTCGCCACGCTGAAGGGCAAGCCGAAGGTCAAGCGCACCATGTGGTCGCGCCGCGCCCAGGAATATGAGGCGAAGATCAACTCGGGCGACCTGGTGTCGATCGCCGAGGTGACCCGCGACCTGTTCCGGGCCGACGACCAGCCCGAGCAGAGCTATTCCGAGCGGCAGATCTTCGAGGCCGCCTCCAGCCGCCTCGCCCGCGAGCTCGCGGCGATGGAGGAGGTGGACGAGCCCACCGCCCTCCAGAAGATCCTCGAGATCCTCAACAAGGCGGCCGCGGTCTACAACAAGGAAAAGGCCGCGGTCTGATCCGCGCCTCGGCGAACGAAAAAGGGGCGGTCCGCCGGTCGGGCCGCCCCTTTTTCGTGCTTGCGCCTCTTCCGGGGCAGGTGTATTATAAGTCCAATACACTTGGGAGGGTGAGATGAAAGCAGCCTTGATCCTGGCTTCCGCAGCGCTTCTCGGCGGGTGCAACATGGCCGGCGGCCACGACCGCGCGGACAGCGGCAACCATCGTTTCGAGAAGCGAGACGTCCAGGTGGGGGGCGGCTTCGACCGCATTTCCCTCGGCGGGTCCCAGAACGTCGTCGTCGCGGTGGGCGGCGCGCCCTCGGTGCGCGTCGAGGGGGATTCCGACCTCCTCGACCGGCTGGACATCGCCGTCCGCGGCAACGAGCTTCACATCGGCTACAAGAGGGATCGCAGCTGGTCGTTCGGATTCAGCCACGACCGCAAGCCGGTCACCGTCTACGTCACCGCGCCGTCGCTCGCCGGCGCCTCGATCGGCGGATCGGGCGACATGAAGATCGACAAGGTCGAGGGCGGCGCGTTCAACGGCTCCATCGGCGGATCGGGCGACATGGAGATCGGCACGATGAAGGTCGGCGCGGCCGACTTCTCGATCGCCGGGTCGGGCGGGATCCGCGCCGCAGGCACGGCCGAGCGGACCAGCCTCGCCGTGGCGGGCTCCGGCGACATCGACGTCAGCGGACTCCAGAGCCGCAGCGCCAAGGTCTCGGTCGTCGGCTCCGGCGACGTGCGGGCTCGAGCGTCGGAGTCGGCCGACGTGTCGGTGATGGGCTCGGGCGACGTGGAGCTTGGCGGCGGCGCCAAGTGCAGCGTCCACAAGATGGGCTCGGGCGACGTGCGCTGCGGCGCCTGACGGCCGCTTAGCGCGGCGTTAACGATCGGCCGGGCATGGTCCGATCCATGATCCGGACATGGCTCGCTCCGTCCTGCCTGCTGCTTCTCGCCGTCCCCGCGGAGGCGGCGGAGCGGAGCTATTCGGTGACCGACTTCGACCGGGTGCAGGTCGACGGGCCGTTCCAGGTGACCCTCGTCACCGGGCGCGCCTCGGGCGCCCGGGCTTCGGGGAGCGCTGCCGCGATCGACCGGCTCAGCCTCGAGGTGCAGGGCCGCACCCTGCACGTCCGCGTGAACCGCTCGGCCTGGGGCGGCTATCCGGGCGACGATCCCGGGCCCGTCCGCATCGAAGCGACGACCCAGGACCTCCGCGCCGGAACGGTGATCGGATCCGGCAGCCTTGCCGTGGACCGGGCGCGCGGCCTGCGGATCGATCTCTCCGTGTCCGGCAGCGGCCGGGTCAGCGTGGGCAAGGTCGAGGCGGACAATCTCAGCCTCGCTCTGGCCGGCTCGGGCCGCCTCTCCATCGCCGGCAGCGCACGCCAGCTCAAGGCGAACATCGCCGGAAGCGGCGACCTCGACGCGCCCGGTCTCAAGGCGGACGACGCCATCGTCGTCGCCGACACCGCCGGCACCGTCTCTTTCGCGGCGGCGCGCTCCGCCGACGTCCGGGCGACGGGCTCCGGCGACGTGATCGTCGGGGGCGCGCCGGCGTGCAAGGTGCAGGCGCTCGGCTCGGGCCGCGTCCGCTGCGGCGGCTAGGAGCCGCTAGATCAGCAGAAGCGCGGCGAGCTTCGCCGTCAGGCGGGCGGGAAGCTCCGCCAGGCCGCTGTCGTCGCCGTCGAGATCGGCCGGCGCCTCCGACGCCGGGAGGTAGCGCCAGCCCTGGTGCGCCCGCCGCGCCAGGGTTTTGACCGGCACCAGCTCGGGCGACAGCCGAATCACCGTCTTGCGGTCCTCCTCGCGCTGGGCGAAGCCGAGGATCGTCTGGCGCGCGGTGATCCGGTGCTTCACGATCCAGAAGACGGAGCCGCCGACCAGCTCGTCGGCCCTTTTGGGACGAAAGCGGGTGACGAGCGGCACCTCGCCGTCGGCGACGCGCAGCGCCTGGCGGCGCCGGAGCGCCTCCACGCTTGCGCAGCCGACCGCGACCTTGGAGATGTGGAGCGGCTGTGACTCGTCCTTTTCACGCATGATCGCGGACGCTTAGCGGCGCCGGGCGAAAAAGGTAACCGGCTCTTCCTAGCCGACCACGCCGACGGCGACGGCAATGCCGAGGAAGAGCAGGAACCCCATCGAATCGGTCGTCATCGTGACGAAGATGGACGAGGCGACGGCGGGGTCGGCGCCCCAGCGCTCGAGCGTCAGCGGGACGAGCGCGCCGGCGAGCCCGGCGACGACGATGTTGGTCAGCATCGCCGCGGCGATCACGCCGCCGAGCAGCGGGTTGAGGAACCACAAGCCGACGGCGAGGCCGATGACTGAGGCGACGCTGAGGCCGTTGAGCAGCGCCACCCTGATCTCGCGCCCGACCGCGCGCCAGCGGTTCGAAAGGGTGAGCTGGTTGGTGGCGAGGGCGCGGACGGTGACGGCGAGGGTCTGCGTCCCGGCGTTGCCGCCGACGCCGGCGACGATCGGCATCAGGGCGGCGAGCACCACCATCTTCTCGATCGCGCCGCCGAACAGGCTGATCACCGTCGCCGGGACGAGAGCGGTCGCCAGGTTGACGACCAGCCACCGCACCCTCGCCTTGTAGCTGTCGAGGATCGGCTGGTTGATGTCGCCCTCGTCGCCCGCGCCGGACATGAGGAGGACGTCCTCGCTCGCTTCCTCCTGGATGATGTGGACGATGTCGTCGACGGTGATCATTCCGACCAGGCGGCCGGACTGGTCGACGACGGCGGCAGAGATGAGCGCGTATTTCTGGAAGCGCAGCGCCACTTCCTCCTGGTCCATCTCGACCGGGATCAAGGTCTGCTCGCGCTTCATGAGATCGGCCATCGCCACCTCGCGCTTGGCGCGCAGCACCCAGGAGAGCAGGCAGGTGCCGATCGGGTGGTGCTGGGGATCGACGACGAAGATTTCCCAGAAGTCGGTGGTGAGGCCGTCGCCGGCGCGCAGATAGTCGATCACCTGGCCCACCGTCCAATGCTCCGGCACCGCGATCAGGTCGCGCTGCATCAGCCGGCCGGCGGATTCCTCGGGATAGGTGAGCGCCTCCTCGATCGCCGCGCGGTCGTCCGGATCGAGCTCGCGCAGGATCGCGCGCTGCTCGTCCTCCTCGAGGTCCTCGATCATGGCGACGGCGTCGTCCGTCTCCATCTCGCCGGCGATGTCGGCCACCTGCCGCGGGTCGAGCGCGTCGATCAGCGCTTCGCGGACATGCTCGTTCATCTCCGCGATGACGTCGGCATCGAGCACGTCGGCCAGCGCCACGGCGAGCTTGCCGCGGTCGTCGGGATCGACCAGCTCGAACAGGTCGGCGATATCGGCGGGGTGGAGCGGCTCGACCAGGGCCCGCGCCGTCTCCGTTTCTCCCGCCTCCACATGGTCGATCACTTCGCGGACGAATTCCGGCTTCAGCCGGTCGTCCTTGTCGAGCCGCGTGTCGGGAACGCCGGGCGCGGCGAGGGGAGGCGCTTCGGGATCGCTCTCGCTCATCGCCCTCTCCTGCCGGTGCCCTGGGTGGTTCGACCGCTTCCTAGGCCGGGCGGGGCCTCCGTGTCGAGGGCACGAAGGTGCTGGCGCAGTCCCGCTCGCGAGGTCTAAAGCCCGCCCATATCAGGAGATCGCCCATGGCCAACGAACTCAATACCCTCGTCCTCAACCTCGACACCGGCGGCGACGTCGTCATCCGCCTCCGGCCCGATCTGGCCCCGGGCCACGTGGCGCGGATCCGGGAGCTGGTGAACGAGGGCTTCTACGACGGGATCGTCTTCCATCGCGTCATCCCGGGCTTCATGGCCCAGGGCGGCGACCCGACCGGCACCGGCCGCGGCGGCTCGGACAAGTCCAACCTCAAAGCGGAATTCTCCAGTGCGCCCCACGGCCGCGGCGCGGTCTCCATGGCGCGCACCCCGGATCCCGACAGCGCGAACAGCCAGTTCTTCATCTGCACCGACGATGCCCGCTTCCTCGACGGCCAATACACGGTCTGGGGCGAGGTGACCGAGGGGATGGAGCATGTCGACGCCCTCCCCCAGGGCGAGCCGCCGCGCAATCCCGGCAAGATCGTCAAGGCCAGCCTCCGGCCATGACGCGGTGACCCGCCCCGCGACGCTCGTCACCGGCGCCTCGGCCGGCCTCGGCGCCGAGTTCGCGCGCCAGTGCCGGGCGCGGGGCGGCGAGCTCGTGCTCGTCGCGCGGCGGCGCGAACGCCTCGAGGCGCTCGCCGCCGAGCTCGGCGGCGCCCATGCCGTCGCCGCCGACCTTGCGGCGCCCGGGGCTGCGGCGCGGCTGCTCGATCAGGTGGCCGGGCTCGGCCTCCACGTCGAGACCCTCGTCAACAATGCCGGCTTCGGCGCCTCGGGCCGCTTCTCCGCGGCGCCGGCCCAGCGCCTGCTGGAGATGATAGACCTCAACGTCCGGGCGCTGACCGAGCTCTGCCGCCTCGCCTTGCCGGCGATGCTGGAGCGCCGGCGCGGGTTCATCCTCAACGTGGCCTCGACCGCGGCCTTCCAGGCGGGGCCGAACAGCGCCGTCTATTATGCCGGCAAGGCCTATGTCCTGTCGCTGACGGAGGCGCTGCACCAGGAGGTGAAGGGCGAGGGCGTCCACGTCACCGCCCTGTGTCCCGGGCCGACGGCCACCGAGTTCTTCGAGGTCGCGGGCAATGCCGGCAGCCGACTCGCGAAAGCCGCCACCGATCCCCGGGCGGTGGTTCGCGCCGGGCTGGAGGGGCTGGCCCGGAACCGCGCCATCGTCGTCCCCGGGCTCATGAACAAGGTCACCGCCCAGTCGAACCGGCTGCTGCCGCGGGCGGCGATGCGGCGCATCGTCGCGGCGATGAAGGCGTGAGCGGTTCAGCTTCCAGCCATGCCGGCGGCGGCAGCGGCGCACCCATGGACACGCAGCGCAGATCCCTCCTCGCCGGCGCCGCGGCGGCGGCCGGCGCGGTCCTTGCCGGACCCGGCGGCCGCGCCGTCGCCCAGACGGCCTCCTTCACACCGGAACGCTTCGGCGCCAAGGGGGACGGCGTCACCAACGACAGCCGCGCCTTCAATCTCCTCGCCAAGGCGGTGAACGCGGCCGGCGGCGGAACGATCGACCTGCGCAAGACGACCTATGTGGTCGGCGCTCAGGTGCCGACGATAAGGCCGGACAGCCTCTATTATTTCTCGCCCGCCGACCTGCTGGTCCTCACGGGCTGCACGAAGCCGGTCGTGATCCGCGGCAACGGCGCCCGCCTCAAGTGCCAGGACGGGCTGCGTTACGGCATCTTCGACACGCAGGGGCGCCCCGCGCGGCATCCGATGCCCTATCTCGGCCCCGGCGTCGCCACGCCCTACAATTCGATGGTGCGGGCGGAGAATTGCTCGGGCGGCGTCGAGATCGCCGACCTGGAGCTCGACGGCAACATCGCCCGGCTGTCGATCGGCGGGGAATATGGCGACCATGGCCGGCAGATCCCGTTCAACGGCATCTCCCTGGTCAACAACAGCGGCCCGGAGGTGATCCGCAACGTCTACACCCACCATCACGGCCTCGACGGCCTGATCGTCGACGGAATCGACAAGGCCGCGCCCACCCTCCCCAAGCGGCTGATCAGCGGCCTTCGCTCCGAATTTAACGGCCGCCAGGGGGCCAGCCTCATCGGCGGCCGCGGCTATGCGTTCGAGCGGTGCAAGTTCAACCATACCGGCCGCGGCCCGGTGATGAGCGCGCCCGGCGCCGGAGTGGACATCGAGGCCGAGGACGGCAAGCTCAACCGCGACTACAGCTTCACCGACTGCGAGTTCGTCGACAATGCGGGGTGCGGCATGGTCGCGGACAGCGGGCCGAGCGAGGGCGCGGTCTTCACCCGCTGCACCTTCGTCGGCACCACCGCCTGGTCGGCCTGGCCGTTCAAGCCGCGCTTCCGCTTCAACGATTGCCGCTTCGTCGGCGCCGTGGTGCGCACCAAGGGGGACGACGACCGGTCCCGCGCCTGCCAGTTCACCGACTGCACGTTCCTCGACGATCCCAAGCTGTCGCCCACGGGCAAGGTGTTCGTCGGCGATCGCGGCTGGGGCCCGATCTGCGACGTCTCCAACGAACGCAACGTCACCTTCCGCCGCTGCACCTTCCGCCTCACGGCGAAGGGCATGCTGCCGTGGAGCTGGTACGCCTTCTACGAGGATTGCCGGATGGACCAGGCGTTCAAGGAAAAGGCGTTCCCGAAGGGGAAATATTACGGCCACAACGTTCTGAACGGCGCCGTCGACCTCTACGGCACCCGAATCGCCGGCGTGCTCGTCGCCAATGGCGAGCGGCTGGAGAACCGGGTGATCGGCGACATCACCTGGTGACGGCGCCGGCGTAGCCTGCTCCGCCGGCGAACAGCCAGTCGTGGAAGATCCTGACCGGCCGGCGCTTCAGCGCCGAGCGGCGGCAGGCGAACCAATAGCTGTACGGGCTCTCCACCTTGATGTCGAAGAGCTGGACCAGCCGCTCGTCGTGCGAGGCGCGCAGGTGGCTCTCAAGCATGAAGGCGACGCCGAGGCCCTGGGCGGCGGCGTCGAGGATGAGCTGGCCCGAATCGAACTGGTCGATCGCCGCCGGCTGAAGCTCGGGGAGCCCCGCCGCATCGCGCCAATAGTCGAAGGTCGCGGGCATGTCGCGGTGCAGGAAGATGGTGGTGCGGGCGAGGTCGGCGGGCGTCCGGATGGCCTCCGGGCCGTCGCGCAGCTGCCGCGAGGCGATGGCGATGGCGCAATTGCTGTCGATCCGCCGCGCATAGAGCGCCGGATCGACCTCCGTGGTGATGGCGATGGCGGCGTCGAGACCCTCGTCCAACCGGGCGAGGCGGTTCGCGCCCGTGTCGATATCGATGTGCAGGTCCGGATATTGGGCGCGCAGGGTCGGCAGGTTGGGCATCAGCCTCTGCGAGGCGAAGAGCGAGGGGACTGCAAGGCGAAGGCGCATCATCTCGGCATTGCCGGCGGCACGCTCCATCGCCACGGCGAGCGCGTCCACGGCCGGCCCGATCTCGGCCAGCAGCCGCTCGCCGTCGGGGTTGAGGTGGACCGCCTGGTGGCGGCGCTCGAAGAGGGGATGGCCGACGAAGCGCTCGAGGGCCTGGATGCGCCGGGTCAGCGCCGGAGAGGACAGAGCGAGCGCCTCGGCGGCGGCCTTGAGGGAGCCCTGTCGAGCCACCTGGACGAAGGCCTCGATCGCGGTGAGCGGCGGCAGTCTGCGCATCGGGGGCGCCTCCGATTGTGCACCGCAACCCGAGCATCTGCCGCAACGAACCTGTCGAATCCGGCAAAACGCAAGTGCAGTACACGCATCCGTAGCATAGTTCTTCGCACTTGCACAATAAGCCGGCCGGGCAGAGAAAGACCCTGCCTTTTCAGGCATCCTCTCCTAACAAACTTCGGGCCGGCCCTTCGGGACCGGCCCTTTTTTTGGACCTCCTGGGTGGCAGCTCCGTTCTCGTCTCCTATCTGCCACCTCGGCAGCGACGGAGACAGAGCGAGATGGCCGACGAGGAAAGGCAGCCGACGCGGCTGCAGGTCGCGACGATGCGGCCCGAGGACAGCGGCCGCGGCCTTGCCCGGCTCCCCCGCCGGCTGATGAGCCAGCTCGAGCTCGCCGAGGGCGACGTCATCGAGATAGCGGGCAAGCGGGTCACTCCGGCCCGCGCCGTCGGCCCCTATACCGAGGACGAGGGCCTCGACATCGTCCGGCTCGACGGCTTGCAGCGCGCCAATGCCGAGATCGGCTCGGGCGACTTCGTCACGGTGCGCAAGGCCGAGTCGAAGCCGGCGCAGCGGGTCGTGTTCGCGCCGGCGCAGAAGAACCTGCGGCTGCACGGCTCGGCGCAGGCGCTGAAGCGTAGCTTCGGCATGAAGCCGCTCACCGCGGGCGACATCGTCGCCACCACCGGCCAGCAGCAGGTGCAGCGCGGCGACATACCGCCCGAGCTGCGCCAGATGCTCTATGCCCCGGCCTACGCGCTTCAGGAGATACGACTCACCGTCATCTCCACCGCGCCCAAGGGCATCGTCCACATCGACGCCAATACCGAGGTGGAGCTTCGCCCCGAATATACCGAGGCGGCGGACCAGCGCCGGGCCGACGTCACCTACGACGATCTCGGCGGCATCGGCGCGACCATCGACCAGCTGCGCGAGATGGTGGAGCTGCCGCTGCGCTACCCGGAGATTTTCGAGCGCCTCGGCGTCGATCCGCCCAAGGGCGTGCTGCTCTACGGGCCTCCGGGGACGGGCAAGACCCGCCTCGCCCGCGCCGTCGCCAACGAGAGCGACGCCACCTTTTTCCACATCGCCGGGCCCGAGATCATGGGCTCCGCTTATGGAGAGAGCGAGCGGCGGCTGCGCGAGGTGTTCGAGGAGGCGGCCAAGGCGGCCCCGTCGATCATCTTCATCGACGAGATCGATTCGATCGCGCCCAAGCGCGGACAGGTTCAGGGGGAAACGGAGAAGCGCCTCGTCGCGCAGCTCCTCACCCTGCTCGACGGCCTCGAGCCGCGCCAGAACCTGATCGTCATCGCCGCCACCAACCGGCCCGAAGCGATCGACGAGGCGCTGCGCCGGCCCGGCCGCTTCGACCGCGAGATCGTCATCGGCGTGCCGGACGAGCGCGGCCGGCGGGAGATTCTCGCCATCCACACCCGCGGCATGCCGCTCGACGGAGGGGTCAACCTCCCCGAGCTGGCGCGGCGCACCTACGGCTTCGTCGGCGCCGACCTCGCCGCTTTGGTCCGCGAGGCCGCGATCGAGGCGGTCCGGCGCATCATGCCGAGGATCAACCTGGAGGAAGGGACGATCCCGCCTGAGGTGCTCGACACGCTCGCCGTGCACGGCGCCGACTTCGAGGAGGCGCTGAAGCGGGTCCAGCCCTCTGCCATGCGCGAGGTGATGGTCCAGGCGCCGAACGTCGGCTGGGCCGACATCGGCGGGGTCGACGCCGCGCGCGAGCGGCTGCGCGAAGGCGTCGAGCTGCCGCTGAAGCATCCCGACGCGTTCAAGCGCATGGGCATACGCCCCGCCAAGGGCTTCCTCCTCTACGGCCCTCCCGGCACCGGCAAGACCCTGCTCGCCAAGGCGACGGCGCGGGAGGCGGAGGCGAACTTCATCGCCACCAAGTCCTCCGACCTCCTCTCCAAATGGTATGGCGAGAGCGAGCAGCAGATCGCCCGGCTGTTCGCCCGCGCGCGCCAGGTTGCGCCGACCGTCATCTTCATCGACGAGCTGGACAGCCTCGTCCCGGCGCGCGGCGGCGGCCTTGGCGAGCCGCAGGTGACCGAGCGGGTGGTCAACACCATCCTCGCCGAGATGGACGGGCTGGAGGAGCTGGGCTCGGTGGTGGTGATCGGCGCCACCAACCGGCCGAACCTCGTTGACCCCGCCCTGCTCCGCCCGGGTCGCTTCGACGAGCTGATCTACGTCGCCGTTCCCGACGAGGAGGGCCGCCGCCACATCCTCGGCATCCACACGGCGAAGATGCCGCTCGCGGGCGACGTCGACATCGACAGCCTCGCCCGTCGCACCCCCCGCTTCACCGGCGCGGACCTCGAGGACCTCGTCCGCCGCGCCGGCCTGTTCGCGCTGAGGAGCTCGATGGAGGCGAAGGAGGTCGGCATGGCCGACTTCGAGCGCGCCCTCGAGGAGACCCGTGCCTCCGTCACCGAGGAGGTGGAGCGCGACTACGAGCAGATCCAGGCGCGGCTGAAGCAGGACGCGATGAGCGCCGGCGCCGGCATCGGCTTCATCGCCCCCGGCATGCTCACCCCGCGCGGTCCGAAGGGCTAGGCTGGCGTTGAGTTCCTGCGGAGGCGCGGCTAAGATCGGCACAAGGAGCGAGCAGATGCTTTCCAGCCGTCCCCCGGCCACGGCACGGTCAGTCCCCGCGGAGACACGGCCCGCCTCTTCAGGCACCAAGCGCTCGCTCGTAGCGATCCGTTGGATCGCGGCTGTCGCCGCCATCGTTCAGGTCGCGGTTTCCCTGGTGATCACCCTGACCTGATGGCCGCGGCGCTCAGGAAGCTGACGATGAGGCCGAAGCAGAGATAGCCTAGCATCGCCTCCGCGGCCGCGACGAGGTGAAAGGGCGGGAGGATCGTGAAGTCGCCGTAACCCAATGTGGTCCACGTCACGATCGAGAAATAGAAGCTGTCGGCCCAGCTCGGGTGGCCGTTCTGGACGAAGCCCGCGTCATGATAGATGCTCGCGAAGGTGGTGATGGCCGACACGGTCTGCACGCCCAAGGTCGCCAATGCTCCGCCGGCTCCGAGGTCGTGGACGAGAAACCCCGCCGTCACGACGAGGATCATTACCGCCACCAGCCCCGTGAGGAGGGCGGCACCGAGCGGTGAAAGGACCTTCCCCGAAGACGCCACGAGCAGACCGGCCTCGGCGACCGCTCCGGCGGAAGGCAGGATGCTCAGAAATATCGTTCCCGGTTGCATGGTGCGCGCCACCCGCGAGCAGGCTGCGGCAGAATGAGAGGCTCCGCAAGCCCTCCCCGCGGCTTCGCGGCGCGTTTCAAGGGCTAGTCGAGCCAGAGGTGCGCACCCAGAGCGCGAGCGCCGCGAGCAGGCCCGCCACCGCCAGGAACGGCAGCGGCATCCAGAGGCCGTACAGCGCCACGCCCGCGGCTGGGGCGGCGATGTAGGCGACCCCGTTCACGGAGGTGACCATTCCGGCGACGGCGTTCTGCTCCTCGGCGCCGACGGCGAGCGAGGCGCCGCTGGTGAAGCCGGGGCGGAACAGGCCGAAGCCGAGCGACGCGAGCGCGAAGCCCAAGGTGATGCCGTACATGGTGACGGCGATGCCGGTGACCGCGATGCCCGCCGCGGAGAGGAGGAGGCCCCACAGGACGAGCTGGCGCGGGGTCAGCGACAGGAAGGGGATGAGGCCCCATTGCGCGAGCAGGGTCGCGCCGGCCCCGGCCATCAGAACGATGGCGATCGACTGCTGCGCCTCGGCGAGCGGCACGCCCGAACGGTCTATGACGAGGAAGCCGATCACGCCCAGCAAAGCGGCATTGCCGTGGCCGCCGACCACCCCGACGATCGTCCAGGGAAGAACTCGCGGGTCGGTCCAGCGGAGCTTCGCCGGCGCGGAGTCGCCGCCCGGGTCGCCGCGGACGGCGAGCCCGCCCATGGCGGGAAAATCGGCCACCTCGCCGCGCGCCGCGGAGCGGGGCGTGTCGTCGGGCAGGCGGAGGATCAGGGCGGCGAGCACGAGGGCGCCGATTCCGGCGAAGACGAAGAGCGGGCCGGCGAGACCGAGCGGCTCGAAGATGAACAGGGGGGCGACGGCGGGTCCGAGGATCGTGCCCAGGCCGAAGGAGGAGGCGAGGCCGGAGAGGTAGCGGGTCCGCTCCGCCCCTTCGGTACGCGCGGCGATATAGGCCTGCACCGCCGAGGGAGAGGCCGATCCCCATCCGCCGTATATCGCGCGCCCGAAGATGAAGATGGCGAAGACGGAGCCCGCAGGGATCAGGGCGTGGAGGCCGGCGGCGAGGATCGTTCCGCAGACCAGCATCGAGGCGATGAAGCCGTAGAGGCCCAGGCGCATCAGCGCGCGGCGGCCGCGGCGGTCGGCACGGCGGGCCCAATGCGGCGCCACCGCCACCCACACCGCCGCCGAGAGGCTGAACGCGACCGCCACCCACAGATCGGCGATGTGGAGCTCCCGGCCGATCGCCGGCATCAGCGACTGCATCGCCGTGCTGCCCGACGCGGCGACCAGCATCACCGCGAAGAGCAGCGCGAATCGCTCTTTCGAAAGGGGGGAGGTGCTCGCCATCATGCCTTGACCCGCCGGAGGGGCACATTGTCGCGGAAACGGCTTATTTGGCCGCTCCGGGCGGGCCGGCCTTGCCATTGCGGCGTTGTTTTGCCAACGCAAGCACCTTCAGCAGCATCATTGGACGTGGCATGACCCTTTCCGGCGAACAAGCACAAAGGAGCCGCGCCTTCGCCCGGCGTTCGGGCGGCGGTCCGCTCTGGCAGTTCCTTCGGGGCTTCATCAAGCACCCGGTGATGGTCGGTTCGGTCATCCCGTCGTCCAAGGCGCTGATCGACAAGATGCTGGGGCCGGTCGACTGGGGCAGCTGCAAGCTGTTCGTCGAATATGGTCCGGGCGTGGGCACGTTCACGCAGGAGATCCTCAACCGTCTGGCGCCCGACGCGATCCTGCTGACGATCGACACCAATGCGGATTTCACCGCCTTCCTCAACGGCAAGATCAGGGATTCGCGGCTGCGGGCGGTGACCGGCTCGGCCGCCGACGTGCGCGAGATACTTGCCGCCTTCGGCCTCGACCGGGCCGACTACATCCTTTCCGGCCTGCCTTTCTCCACCCTGCCGCCGGGCGTCGGCCCGGCCATCGCTGCCGCCACCGCGGACGCGCTGCGTCCGGGCGGAGCCTTCCTCGTCTACCAATTCTCGCCCAAGGTGCGCGATTTCATCGCCCCCTATTTCGAGCGGATCGACCGCGGCTTCGAATGGATCAACATCCCCCCGGCGACCCTGTTCTGGGCGTGGAAGGACTGAGCCGGCTCAGCCCCGGAAGTTGAGCCGCCGCGAGATGCGGTAGTCGGCCACCGCGACGATGAAATAGCCGAGCGCCCAGCGCAGCCGGTTGAACCAGGTGCGCTGGCGGCGGTGCTCCTCGATGGTGATCCGGGTGCTCGCCGCGACCTCCCGGTCGACGAAGCCGCGCATCGCCTTGGCGAACCCGGCATCCTCCACCCGCAGCATCATCTCGAGGTTGAGGAACAGGCTGCGCATGTCGAAATTGGCCGAGCCGACATGCACCACGTCGTCGACCACGAACAGCTTGGTGTGGAGCTTGGTCGGCTGGTATTCGAAGATCTGGACTCCGCGCTTCAACAGCCAGTTGTAGGTGCTGCGCGCCGCGCCGATGGTCGCGTTGTTGTCCGACTTGGCGGCGGTGAGGAGGCGCGTGCGGCCGCGGCGGGCGACGCGGGCGAGGCGCCGAAGCATCGCCGGGGCGGGGGCGAAATAGGCGGCGATGATGTCGAGCGCCTTGGCGTCGAGCATGTCCTTACGCACGGCGCGGGCCCAGGGGCTGAGCCGGCGCGTCGGCCCGCCGAACAGCCAGTGCAGCGTGCCTTCGGTGACGCTGTGCTGGTGGAGCATGCGCCTGAGGTCGCGAATCCGCGCCTTGGGCCTCGCCGCCCAGCTGAAGAGGTCGTCGAAATAGCGGGTGAGGCACTGGACGCTGTCGCCGGCCACCTCGAGGCCGATGTCCCGCCACGCCCCCGACTCGACCGTTCCGAAATAATCGTCCGAGACGTTGAAGCCGCCGATGATCACCCGGCGGCCGTCGGCGAGCGCCAGCTTCTGGTGGTTGCGGAGCAGGTATTTGCGCCCGTAATTCGGGCTGAAGCGGCAGAAGCGGACGTCGGGGCTGTCGATGAGGGGCTGGAAGAAGGCGAGGTTGTTGGTCGAGCCGAAGCCGTCGACGAGGAGCGACACCGCCACCCCGCGCGCCGAGGCGGCGAGCAGGGCGTCGCGCACCCGCGTGCCCGAGGCGTCGTCCATGAAGATGTAGTAGAGGATGCGCAGCGATTCCCTCGCCTCGTCGATGAGCGCGATGAGCGCGTCGAGCCGCTCGGGTCCTTCGGGGAGCAGGGTCAGCCGGTTTCCGGCCACCTCCGCCGTCACCCCCGGCTCATGCTCTGGTCCCTCCGCCATGCGGCGGGTGTGGCGGGCGGGCGGGCCGAGGGCAAGCCCCGCCTCTCATTGACATTTCGCGCCCCGCTCCGTATCTCGCCGCCTTCCCCCGGCATTGCGTTTAGCGGAGCTCCCAAGATGGCGCGCGTCACCGTCGAAGATTGCGTCGACAAGATCCCCAACCGGTTCGACCTGGTGCTGCTCGCCGCCCAGCGCGCACGGCAGGTGTCGGGCGGCGCCGAGCTGACCATCGACCGCGACCGCGACAAGAATCCGGTCGTCGCGCTGCGCGAGATCGCCGAGGAGACGGTGAAGCCGAGGCATCTGGAAGAAGCCCTGGTCGGCAGCCTGCAGCGCGTCCAGATCGAGGATGACGAGGCGCCCGACGAGGTCGGCTCGCTCTCCGCCTCCGCGGAGGCGCTGCGCCTGACCGCGGCCGCTCCGCCGCGCAACAACAATGCCGGCGGCGACTACGAATAAGCCGACCCGCTTCGTCCTTTTCGAGACGGCCCTGGGCCGCTGCGCCCTCCTGTGGCGCGGCGGCCTTGTCGTAGGCGCCGCCCTCCCGGAGCGGAGCGAGACGGCGATGCGGGCCGGCCTCGCCGCCCGCTTCCCCGGCGCCGAAGAGGCGGAGCCGCCCGCCATGGTCCGCGAGGCCGCCGCACGGATCGTTCGGCTCCTCGCCGGCGAGCGCATCGACCTTTCGGAAGTGCCGCTCGATCTCGGCGCCGGCTCCGAGCTCGAGCGCAAGGTGTGGGCGGCGGCGCTCCGCATCCCCTGCGGGGAGGTGCGCACCTATGGCGATATCGCGCGCGAGATCGGCGCGCCCGGCGCCGCGCAGGCGGTCGGCGCCGCCTTGGGCCGCAATCCCGTGCCGATCATCGTCCCGTGCCACCGCGTCGTCGCCGGCGGCGGACGCAGCGGCGGCTTCTCCGCGCCGGGCGGCGTTTCGACCAAGTTCCGGATCCTTCGGATCGAGGGGGCGGCGCGGCGCGCGGAAGGCGCCCTGCCGATGGACCTGCCGCTCGCCGTCCGACCGCGCGGCTAGGATCGGCACCGTTCGCGCAACGCGGCTGCGGGATCGGGTAAGGTCCTAGGCGGCGGCGTCCTTGCCGAGATCGGCGCGGTCGACCCATTCCATGTCGCCGAGCGACAGCGGCCGGCCGTCCTCCGCATGGACGGTGACCATGATCGGGCGTCGGCCGAGGCGATCGACCAGGACCGGGTTGGACGGAAGGCCCGAGACCCACCGCTCCCCCCATTGCCGCAGCGACAGGAGGACCGGCAGCAGGTCGCGCCCCTTTTCGGTCAGCCGATAGGCGACCTTGCGGCGATCGTCCGGATCGGGATCGCGCCGCAGGATGCCGTGCTCCACAAGCCGCGTCAGCCGGTTGGAGAGGATGTTGCGGGCGATGCCCAGCGTCGACTGGAATTCCTCGAAATGATGGAGGCCGTTGAAGGCGCCGCGCAGGATCAGGAACGACCAGCGCTCGCCCACCACCTCGAGCGCGGCGGAGATGCCGCATTCGGTGAACACCGCCTTCAGTTGGTCGATCTGGTTCATCGCTCTCAGACTAGCCCTTCATCACCGACATGGCATAGCGCAAATTTATTCGGTTGCAATGTGAAACGAACCTTGCAAAGGGTTGCGTTATGAAACTCAGTGGGAGGCTCGACATGACCCGTATCTTCTCTTCGACCCTGTTGGCGTCCTGCCTGCTCGCCGCCGCCGCACCGGCCGCCGCCGCGGATTATTACAAGGCGGAGCCGGCGGCCGCGCCTTCCGCCCAGCGGCTGGTCGTGCGCGACCTCGTCTGGCGGTGCGGGCCGGCGGGCTGCGTGTCGGGGAGGAGCAACAGCCGCGCCGCGGTCGATTGCGCGGCCCTGGTCCGCCAGGTCGGCGCCGTCCGCAGCTTCACCGTCGAGGGCCGACCGCTGGCGCCGGAGGATCTGGAGAAGTGCAACGCCCGCGCCCGGTGAGGAGGCGGTCGAGGGAGGGCCGGGGGCGCTGTCCTTCCCCTCCCTTCCGACCTTAAGCCTTGCAACCCCGCGGCGCCGCACCCAATGTCGGTGCGGTGCTCAGGCAATATGAACTGGTCGAGAAGGTAAGGTCCTACGATCCGGATGCGGACGAGGCGATGATCAACCGCGCCTACGTCTTCTCGATGCAGAAGCACGGCACCCAGATACGGGCCTCGGGCGACCCCTATTTCAGCCATCCGATCGAGGTGGCGGGCATCCTCACCGATCTCCATCTCGACGACGAGACGATCGTCACCGCCATCCTCCACGACACGATCGAGGACACGGTCGCGACCCCGGAGGAGATAGAGAGGCATTTCGGCGGCAACGTCGCCCGGCTGGTCGACGGCGTCACCAAGCTGTCGAGGATAGAGGCCCAGTCGGAGAGCCAGCGCGCGGCGGAGAACCTGCGGAAGTTTCTCCTCGCCATGTCGGGCGACATACGCGTGCTTCTCGTCAAGCTCGCCGACCGGCTCCACAACATGCGCACGCTCCACTTCATCAAGAGCGAGGAGAAGAGGCGGCGCATCGCCCGCGAGACGATGGACATCTATGCGCCGCTGGCGGAGCGGATCGGCATGTACGAATTCATGACCGAGATGCAGACGCTCGCCTTCCGCGAGGTCGAGCCGGACGCCTATGCGTCCATCGCGCGCCGCCTCGAGCAGCTCCACAAGGGCGGCGGCGAGAAGATGATCGACCGGATCGCCCGCGGCCTCAAGGCCCATCTGGAGGCGAACGGGGTCGAGGCGGAGGTGCAGGGGCGCGAGAAGCATCCCTACTCGATCTGGCGCAAGATGGCCGAGCGCCACGTCAGCTTCGAGCAATTGTCCGACGTCATGGCCTTCCGCGCCATCGTCCCCAGCGTCGACCAATGCTATCGCACCCTCGGCCTCATCCACCAGCGCTGGCCGGTGGTGCCCGGGCGCTTCAAGGACTTCATCTCGACTCCCAAGCGCAACGGCTACCAGTCGCTCCACACCACGGTGATCCACGACGAGCAGATGCGGATCGAGATCCAGATCCGCACCGCCGACATGCACGCGCGCGCCGAGCACGGCCTCGCCGCCCACTGGGCCTATAAGGAAGGCGCGGCCGAGGCCGCCGCGCAGCACCCCTGGATCAGCGACCTCGTCGAGATACTCGAACATGCCGCCTCCGCCGAGGAGCTGCTCGAGCATACCCGCATGGCGATGTACCAGGACCGGATCTTCGCCTTCACGCCGAAGGGCGAGCTGATCCAGCTCCCGAAGGGCGCAACGCCGATCGACTTCGCCTATGCCGTCCACACCGATCTCGGCGACCAGACCGTGGGCTCGAAGATCAACGGACGGGTGATGCCGCTGCGCACCCCGCTCGAAAATGGCGACCAGGTCGAGATCCTCGTCTCCAAGGCGCAGCATCCCCAGCCGGGCTGGCTGAGCTTCGTCGTCACCGGCAAGGCGCGCGCCAAGATCCGCCGCTTCGTAAAGTCGAAGGAACGGGAGGAGACGATCGCGCTCGGCCGCAAGATCTTCGACGAGATCGTCCAGCGCCTGCCCCAGCCGCTCGGATGGGAGGCGATGGCGGAGGCGCTGAAGCGGCTCCACTTCCACGACGACGCGGCGCTGATGGAGGCGATCGCCATGAAGCGCGTCTCCGACGTCGCGGTGATGGAGGCTCTGCTGCCCGGCTCCACCGGCAGCGAGGGGGTCAAGCCGCCGCCGCAGCGCACCGCCATCTCGATCAAGGGCCTGACCCCCGGGGTCGCCTTCCAGCTCGCCGAATGCTGCCATCCGATCCCCGGCGACCGGATCGTCGGCCTCCGCCGCGAGGGGGAGGAGATCGAAGTCCACACGATCGGCTGCGACACGCTGGCCAACGGCGAGGATGCCGACTGGGTCGACCTCGCCTGGGGAGACGAATCGGACGGCGGCACGGCCCGCTTGTGCGTCGTCATCCGCAACGAGCCGGGATCGCTCGCCGCCATCGCCGGCATCCTCGGCAGCCACGGCGCCAACATCGTGTCGATGGAGCAGGCGAGTCGCGACGGCAGCTTCCACACCTTCCACCTCGACATAGAGGTGCACGACGTGCAGCATCTGATGCGCATCCTCGCCGCGCTTCGTGCGACCGAGGTCGTCGCCAGCGCCGAGCGGCTGTGAGCGGAGGGGGAGTGAAGCCGATCTGTCGCCACAGCGGACGCGTCTGCGCGGAGCGGGCGCGGTGACCGACACGCCCGCTTCGATGACCTATGGCGGATATCTGGCGCTGGACCGGCTGCTCACCGCTCAGCACCCGCTTTCTACCCATCATGACGAGATGCTCTTCGTCATCATCCACCAGACGAAGGAGCTGTGGCTCAAGCAGATCCTCCACGAGCTCGCCCTCTCGACCGACCTCATCCGTCGCGATTCGCTGATCGAGGTGCATAAGAGCCTGTCGCGCGTGTCGCGCATCCAGGCGGTCATGACGCTCAGCTGGGACGTGCTCGCGACCATGACGCCGACCGACTATACCAGCTTCCGCGGCGTGCTCGGCGCAAGCTCCGGCTTCCAGTCGGCCCAGTTCCGGCTGTTCGAATATCGGCTCGGCCTCAAGGGAGGCGACCACCATCGCTTCCACGAGGAAGGAACCGAGTGGCACGACGCCCTGCTCGAGGCGCTGCACCGGCCGAGCCTGTGGGACGAGGCGAACGCCGCCCTCGCCCGCGCCGGCTTTCCCGTGCCCGGCGAGGCGCTCGATCGGGACTGGACGAAGCCCTACGGGCCCGACGAGAAGGTGGAGGCGGCCTGGGCGGAGGTCTACCGCCAGACCGAGCGCTACTGGCCGCTCTACCAGTTCGCCGAGAAATTGGTCGACATCGACGATGCCCTGGCGACATGGCGGCACAAGCACGCGGTCACCGTGGAACGGATCATCGGCTCCAAGCGCGGCACCGGCGGCACCGCCGGCGTCGCCTATCTCCAGTCGACCGTCGGCAAGCGCGCCTTCCCCGAACTCTGGTCCCTGCGCACGAGGCTCTAGAGTGAGTCCTCTTCATATTGAAGCGTAGCCTGCGTTGCGCAGGTAGTTGGCGCATTCGTTGGGTTGGAAGGCGTCGAGGAGGGTGCCGATGCGCTTCCATGTCGCGTCTACGGACCGCTCG
>Ga0213882_10000009_pt1 | contig 219276 bp, 191 predicted proteins | sample BarmaccoBMER_R09_FD_160106 | JGI IMG/M metagenome (GOLD analysis project Ga0213882, IMG submission 160106) | Barbacenia macrantha exposed rock microbial communities from rupestrian grasslands, the National Park of Serra do Cipo, Brazil - ER_R09 ...
TAGAGCAGAGGAAACACCCGTTCCCATTCCGAACACGGCAGTTAAGCTCTGCATCGCCGATGATACTGCGCGGGCAACTGCGTGGGAAAGTAGGACGCCGCCGGGATAATATGAAAGGCCGCTCGAGATACCCTCGAGCGGCCTTTCGCTTTTCCGGCGCCTGCTATCATCGCGGCCCAGAGTGCACGCCGCAGTCGAGACGCCCGCCGGCCCCCGCCCGCCCGCCCGGCGCCTGGCCGTCTTCGCCGCAGCCCTCCTCCCGCGCGCGATCGTCGCGTTCCTCACCTTCGGCGCCGTCGACGCCGTCCACAACTTCCGCAATTTCCTCCTGCTCGTCGCCGGACGCGAGATCGTCACTCCCTACCTCCCCGGCATCGAGCTCGTGCTCTGGATCGAAGGCCTCCTCGGCTATCGCACCGCGCTCCCGGTGATGTTCGCCTGGAAGCTCCTGCCCGTTCTCTGTGACGCGCTGATCGCGCTCCTGCTCTATGACGCCGCCGCCGATGCGGCCACCGGCACGCGCCGCGCGCTGCTCTACGCGATCGCGCCCGTGCCGATCGTCGTCTGTGCGATCCATCCACAATGGGACAGCCTTTTTCTCTATCCGCTGCTCCTGGCCTTGATCGCCGTCGAGATTCCGTCGACGCGCGCCGCCGCGGTGGCCGGTGCCGCGCTCGTGTTGTCCATTGTGGCGAAACCGGTCGCCGCGCCGCTGGCGCTGTTCCTCTTCCCGCGCTCGCGCCGTGCCATTGTGGCGTTCCTCGCCGGCGCCGCGGCCACACTGCTCCTCTATGCGGCGCTGCTGTACGCGACCGGCCTCTTTCCGACGTTGGCGCGTGTGCGCGGCGTGCTGCAGTACGCCGCCGGAGGCGTGCAGGTCTTCGGACTGGCGTTCCGGCCGCACGACCGTTTCATTCCCGTCATCGCCGCGCTCGCGCTCTGTGCGTTCGTTTATTTTCGCGGCCGCTGCAGCCGCAATGAGGCGGTGCTGCTCTTCTTCGCCATCACCCTCGGCCTATCCGGGCTTTCCGTCCAATACCTCTGCTGGATCGTGCCGTTCGCGATCCTCTGCGATCGCCTGCGCTTCCTCGCGCTCTACAGCGCCGTCGCCGGGATCTTCTGTCTCTTCTATTACGAAGCGCCGGTCGTCAATCTGCCGCACATCGACGATCTGGGCGCGTATGGTCTGCTGCACCCGTTCGGTGCCTTCGGGCCGCCGATGCCGCCGCTCTGGATCCGCGACGTCGTCCGGATCGACGGCAACATCCTCCTCCCGCTCCTTCTCCTCGGCTTCGCCGCCTGGCGCCTCGCGGCCATGCTCGCCGGCGGCGAGCGCGCGACCACGCCCGCACCCGAGCCGCATCTCGCGCGCTACGCCGCGCCCGCGGCCGCACTCCTGATCGCGCTCGCGGTCGGCGCGGCGTGGGCGGCCGCGCAGCCGCGCGTCGATCCCGACGCGTACGTCGTGCGCATCGAACAGAAGATCGAGGCCTACGACGTCGTGCGCTACCGCGGCCCCTCCGGCACGCCCGGCTCGAAGGTCTGGCTCGCGCGGAGCCTCGTCGAGCCCGAGCACGCGCATCGAGTCATCAACGTCACGACCGTCGGACTCGTGGCTGTCCTGCTGTCGGCGCTCGCGCCGCTGCTGCCGCGCAAGGTGGCGTCGTGAAGCAGCGCCTGCTCGTCCTCGCCGCCGCGCTCGTGCCCCGCCTCGCGATCGGCTACGTCAACTTCGGCGCCGTCGACGCGGTCGTCAACTTCCGCAACACCGTGCGCCTGCTGCAGCATCTGCCGGTCGAGACGCCGTATCTCCCCGGCATCGAACTGTGGCTCTGGATCGCCAGCTCGCTCGCGTACTTTACGTCGCTCCCGGTGATGTTCCCGTACAAGCTCCTGCCGATCGCCTGCGACGCCGCGATCGCGCTGCTGCTCTACGAAGCTGCCAAAGATCGCCGCGACGGTTTGCGCGACGGACTGCTCTACGCGGTCGCGCCGATCGCCATCGCCATCAGCGCCATCCATCCGCAATGGGACAGCATCTGGATGCTCTTTCTGCTCGTCGCGCTTCTCGCCGCGCGCGACGAGCGCGATGCCTCCAGCGCCGTCGCCGGTGCGGCGCTCGTGCTCTCCGTCATCGCGAAGCCGGTCGCCGCGCCGCTCGCGCTGGTGCTGCTGCCGCGCACGCGGCGCGGCGTCGTTGCATTCCTTCTCGGCGCGTGCGGCGCCGGCGTCATGTACGCCAGCATCCTCGCCGCCACCGGCAACCTTCCGACGCTCGACGCGCTCGCCGGCATCGTGCGGTACGCCAGCGGCGGCGTGCGGCTCTTCGGGTTTCCCTATCGACCGTTCGATCGATTCTGGTCCGTCGTTGCGCTCGCGATCGGTGCGGCAATCCTGCGCATGACGAAGCGCGTCTCGCGCGACGAAGCGGTGCTCCTCGCGCTCACCGCGTCGCTCGCCGTCTCCGGCCTCTCCATCCAATATCTCCTCTGGCCGGTGCCGTTCGCGATCCTCGCCGGCCGCCGCCGTTTTCTCGCGCTCTACACGCTCGTCGCCGGCGCCTTCGTCGTGCTGTATTACGAAACGCCGATTCTCAACCTGCCGAACATGGAGAACCTCGGCGCCTACGGAATGCTGCGCCGCTTCGGCTGGCTCAGTCCTCCGCTGCCGCCGCGCGGCCTGCAGACGATCGAGCAACTCCTCGGCAACTACGCGATCCCGCTGCTCTGTCTCGCCTTCGTCGTCTGGCGCGTGACGAACGTTTTCCGCCGCGACGAACGCGCACCTGCACTCCCGCTCGCGCCGCTGCGCCGCGTCCTCGCGCCCGCGCTCGTGCTTCTCCTGTTGCTCGGATGCGCCACGCTCTGGGCCACGCGCAGGCCGCCGATGCGCGCCGATGCGTTCATCCAACGTGTCGTGCAGAAGATCGGCGCGTACGACGTCGTGCCGTACACCGGCGACCTCGTCGTGCGCCGCGGCAGCCGCATCTGGATCGCGCGCAGCTTCACCGACGCGAGCATTTCCGCGCCGCTGCACATCGTCCTCCTCGGCCTCGGCTGGGTCGCGGCATCGGCGGCGATGCTCATCCTTTATGATGTGCGCCGTTGATGACTGACCTCGCATCCGTCGTGCTCCTCGCGCACAACGAGGCCGCGACGATCCAGCGCGAGATTGCCGCATTTCACGAGACGGTCATCCGCCATCTGCCGCACGCGGAGTTCATCATCGCGGAGGACGGCAGTGCCGACGGCACGCGCGCGCTGATCGAGGAAATCCAGCCGCGCTACGGCTTCCGCATCACCGGCGCGCCGGAGCGGCTCGGCTATGCGCGCGCGGTGCGCAACGCCGTCGCGGCGTCGCACGGCGCGTTCCTCTTCATCTGCGACGCGGGCGAGAAGCACGACCCGGCGGACTTTTGGCGTTTGTGGGAGCGGCGCCACGACGCGGACGTCGTCATCGGCCGCAAGACCAATCGCACCGATCAGTGGTATCGGCAGCTGATGACGTTCGCGCTCAACGTCTACATCCGCGCGCTCTTCGGCATCGACGCGCTCGACAGCGACAGCGGCATGCGCCTCTACAACCGCCGCGTCGCGGACGACGTCTTCAACGACGCGCTCTTTTTCCGCGGCTTCATCTCCACGGAGATCGTGCTGCGCGCGGCGGCGAAGGGGTTGCGCTTCCTCGAGGTGCCGGTGTCGTATCGCCAGCGCGAAGGGGAGTCCCGCGGCCTGCCGGTGCGCTCGATGCCGCGCGCGATCCGGCGATTGCTCGCCGACAGCTGGCGGCTCAAGCGCGAGCTCGGAGGCCGGCTGTAGTGGGCGAGCGTCCACACTATTACGAGGACCTCAACAAAGCGCTGCTGCGGTTGTGGGGCAGGCGCAGCGGATTGCGCGTGCTCGACGTCGGCTGCGGCTACGCGTCGACCTCGCAGCACATCGCGAGGCTCGGCAATGAGCTCGTCGGCATCGAGCAGAATCCCGCGTCGGTCGCCGTGGCCAAGACGCGCATCGCGGAAGTCATCGCCTGCGATCTCGAAGACTACGCCGGCGTCGACACCGCGCTCGGCGAGCGGCGCTTCGATGTCGTCCTCTTCGCCGACGTTCTCGAACATCTGGTCTCGCCCGCGGCGGTGCTGCGGCATTACGCGCGCTACCTCTGCGGCGGTGGCACGGTCATCGTCTCGCTGCCGAATTTCGCGCTCTGGTCGATCCGTCTCGAAGTGCTGGCCGGGTTTCTCGTGTACGAGGACAGCGGCGTGCTCGACAAGACGCACATCCGCTTCTTCACGCGGCGCACGGCGAAGGGGATGTTGCGCGACGCGGGGCTCGAGCCGATCCGCACGACGTACAACCCCGGGCTGCTGCGGCCGTTCGTGCCGCTGGCGAAACGCGTAGTGCTCGCGCGCGCGAACGAGCGCGAGAGCGATCGGCGCTTCCTCGTCGAATCGGGGCCGTACGCGTTCTACCTCCGCTTTCTCTATCCGCTCGAGCACGCGATCGCGCGGCTCTGGCCGACGCTTCTGGCGTGGCAGATAGTCGTCGAATCGCGGAGACGCGCGTGAAACGCCTCGCCGTCTTCGCCACGGCGCTCGCGCTTCGCTGCACGCTCGCCGCGATCGCGTTCGGCTCCGTCGAGACAATCGCGAACTTTCGCGATACGGTGCGGCTCCTCTCGGGGTTCAAGATCGCGGCGCCGTACCTGCCGGCCGTCGAATTGTGGTTATGGGTCGGGAGCGTGATCTCGTACTCGACGAACCTGCCGGTCTCGTTCGCGCACAAGTTCCTGCCCGTTTTCTTCGACGCGCTGATCGCGCTGTTACTCTTCGACGCGGCGCGCGACGCGCGCATGGCGCTGCGGCACGGACTGCTCTACGCGTTCGCCGTCGTGCCGATCATCGTCTGCGCGATCCAGCCGCAGTGGGACAGCGTCTTCGTCTACTTTCTCCTGCTCGCGCTCGTGCTGCTGCGCGACGGAAGCACGCGCGGCGACGCGTGCGCGGGCGCCGCGTGGACGCTCTCCGTGATCGCGAAGCCGCTGGCCGGACCGCTGATCATCCTGCTCGTGCCGAGGACGTGGCGCGGTGCGCGCGCGTTCGTCGGAGGCGTGGCCGTGACGTCGCTCGTTTACGGCGCGATCCTCGCCGCGAATCATGCGCTGCCGGGGCCGGCGGACTTTGTCGGGATCGCGTCGTATGCGAGTCGCGGCGTGCTGCTCTTCGGACTGCCGTACCGTCCGTGGAATCGCCTGGCGATGGTGCTGCTGACGCTCGCCGTCGTCACCGCGCTGCACGCGTGGAAGAAGCTCGATCGCGAGACCTGCGTGCTGCTCTACTTCGCCGGCGCGATCGCCTTCTCCGGACTCTGTCCGCAATATCTGATGTGGCTCGTGCCGTTCGCGTTGCTGTGCGGACGCGAGCGCTTCGTCGCGGTCTACTCGCTCGCCGCCGGCGCGTTCCTCGTCTTCTTCTATCAGTGCCCTGTCGTGAATCTGCCGAACGGCGAGAACCTCGGCGCGCTCGCGTTGCTGCGTCCGCTCGGCGCGTTCAGTCCGCCGCTGCCGTCGCCCGCGATCCTGCCGTTCGTCCGCTTCCTCGGCAATCTCGCCGTGCCGCTGCTCTGCCTCGGGCTGCTCGCGTTCGAGCTCGTGCGCGCGTTCACGCGTCCGACCGTCGAGGATCACGCGACGCCGCGACTGCGCACGCTCGTCGCGCCGCCGCTCCTCGCCGCGCTGATCTTCGGCGCCGCGACGTTGTGGGCCGTGCTACAGCCGCCGCTGCGCGTCGAGCCGTTCATCCTGCGCATGCAGCGGAAGATCGGCGCCTACGACGTCGTACGGTGGAACGGTCCGAACATGATGCAGCGCGGCAGCAAGATCTGGGTCGCGCGGAGCTTCGTCGATCCGAATGCGGCGCATCCGGTCGCGAACATCGGGATGTTGCTGTTGGTGTGGACGGCGCTCGCCTCGCTGGCCGCGCTCAAAAAAAATCCCGCTTCCCTGGCCGGGGGAAGCGGGGCATCGCGCACGAGCGCGGCGGCTGGGTCGCTGCCCGATTCTCGAACGACAGCGACACCGTCAATCTAGTGCCGCATTCGCGCGGCGTCACCTGAATTCTGGAAAGCTCGTCGATTCGTCAGCGAACTTCGTTCAGTCATCAGCGAACTTTCGTGCCGGCCGGCACGCTCGGATCGACGCTCAGCAGACTCGGCTCGCCGTCGATTGACGCCGCCAGCACCATGCCGTTCGACTCGATGCCCATCAGCTTGGCCGGCTGCAGGTTCGCCACGATCACGACCTTGCGTCCGACGAGCTCCTCCGGCGCGTACTTTGTGCCGATGCCGGCGACGATCGTGCGCTCGTCGGCGCCGGTGAAGACCGTCATCTTGATCAGCTTCTTCGATTTCGGCACGCGCTCCGCGGCGCGGATCTCCGCGACGCGCAGGTCCGTTTGCATGAACTGATCGATCGAGATCTTCGCGAGGTCCGGCGGCGCGGCCTGCGTCGTTTCGACCGGCGGACCCGATTCGGCCGCCGGTGCCGGTGCTGCTGCAGTCGTCGGCGGTGCGGAGGCAGCCGCCGGCGTTTCCGGTTTCGTCTCTTCCATCTTCTTCTCTCCGATGTATTGCGCAACGTCGATGCGCGGGAAGATCGGGTCGGCGACGCGCAGCGGGCGATTGGCCTCGAGGCCGCCCCACTGCAGCGCGCCGCGGTCGATCTTCTCCGGATCGGCGCCGAGCCGCGACAGCGCCTCGCGCGTCGAGCGCGGGATGAACGGCGCCATCATCACCCACACGATCCGCAGCGCTTCGAGCGCGTCCCAGAGAATGCGCGACAGGGCATCGTCGGCGCCTTTCTCCTTGAAGTGCTTCCACGGCTCGCGCGTGACGATGTAGCTGTTGATCGCGTTCAGCAGTTCCCACACCGACTCGAGCGCGCGCTGGAACGCGAGGTTGTCCATGTGCTCGAGGTACTGCGGCACGACGGTACGCGTCATGTCGAGCAGGTCGTTCGTGAAGCAGCGCACCGGCGGCGTCTTGCCGCCAAAGTACGTGTCCGACATCTTGATCGCGCGCGACAGCGTGTTGCCGAGGTCGTTGGCGAGATCGGCGTTGTAGCGCGTGAGCAGCGACTGATCGGAGTAATCCTGATCCTGCCCGAACACCATCTCGCGCATGACGTAGTAGCGCAGCGCGTCGGGGCCGAAGTCGTCGAGGATGTTGTACGGCCGCACCACGTTGCCGAGCGACTTCGAGATCTTCTGCTGGTCGCGCAGCCACCAGCCGTGTCCGACGACGCGCTTCGGCGGCTCGATGCCGGCCGCCATCAGAAACGCCGGCCAGTAGACGGCGTGAAAGCGCACGATGTCCTTGCCGACCAGTTGTACGTCGGCCGGCCAGTACTGCTCGAGGGCGGCGTCTTCGGTGGTGCCGAAGCCGAGCGCGGAGATGTAATTCGTCAGCGCATCCATCCAGACATAGATCACGTGATCCGGATTGCCGGGGAAGGGGATGCCCCACTTGATGGAACTACGGGAGATCGAAAGGTCCTTGAGTCCCTGTTCGACGAACGCGACGACCTCGTTGAGGCGCGTCGGCGGCCAGACGAACTCGGGATGTTCGCGGTAGTGGGCGAGGAGCCGGTCCGCGTACGCGGAGAGCTTGAAGAAGTAGTTGCTTTCGGTCGTCCACTCGACTTTATGGCCGTCCGTATCCACGCCGTCCTTCACCTGATTCTCAGGGATGAACGTCTCTTCGTTCTGGCAGTACCAGCCCGAGTGCTCGCCGAGGTAGATGTCGGTCGGGTTGTGCTCCTGGATGCGGCGGATGAGCTCGAGCACGCCGAGGCGGTGGCGCTGTTCGGTCGTGCGAATGAAGTCGTCGTGGCTGATGTCGAGGCGCTTCCAGAGCTCGTGATGCGTCTTCACGACGCGGTCGGCGAGCTCGATCGGCTGGATGCCTTCCTTCGCGGCGGCGCGCTCGATCTTCTGACCGTGCTCGTCCGTGCCCGTGAGGAAGCGGACGTCGTCGCCCATGCGGCGGCGATGGCGCGCGATCACGTCGGCGACGATGTTCTCGTACATGTGCCCGATGTGCGGGTCGTCGTTGACGTAGTGGATCGCGGTGGTGATGTAGAACTTGGTCATCGGCAGCGGCGTAGCCTACAGAAAATCGTTGGCTGCGACCACCTTCATGCCGGGCATGTCCCGCGCCAATTGCTGGAGGATCGGCACGTGTCCCTGTCCGTAGAGGACGAGGATGCGATCGCCCGGCTGCGCCGCGCGCGCGAGGTTCGAGAAGATGCGTGCGTTGCGCGCGTACCAGCCGCCGAGCACGTCCGCGCCGACGTAGTTGCCCTCGCCGCCGACGCGCGCCATGCGGACGTACAGGCCGTGGCCGTACGCGAGCGTCGCGGGGTCGTTCATCCAGCGGAGGATGTCGCGGATGCTCTTCTCTTTCTGCATCGCGTTCTGCTTCGCGACGTACGAGTCCATGAACTGCTGCATGGTCTGCAGGAATGCGGGATCGCTCTTCTGCGCCTCGGCGACGACGGCGTCGAGATCCATGTCCGCCTTGCTGTCGATCGCGTAGAGATGGTCATGGCCGAGAAGCTGCGCGAGGCGGAAGCCGAGCTGCACGGTTTCGTCGCGGCTCGGCGCGAGCTTGCCGGCGCGGTAGTCGGCGTAACGCTGATCGAGCGCGGCGCTCTTGTCCGCCGGCCACTCGACGGCGATCTTCGTCGGATTGAACTTGCGGAGATGCTCGACGACGTCGGCAATCTCTTTCTGCTTCGCGTCGGTGAGCACGTCGGCGACGTCGGTCTTCACGTAATCGAGGCCGGGATTCGCGAAGTGATACGTACCGACGAAGAGCACCTGGACGTCGTCCGCGGCGAAGGCGGTAGTGGCGGTGAAGAGCAGGAGCGCGAGAAACGCATGTCGCATGGAGCGACTATACGGCGTCGCGATGATGGCGTTTCACCTGCACGATCAGGTAGACCACGATGGCCACGTTCACGACGAGCATGGCGATGCGCAGCGCGGTCACTTCCTTCACGATCTCGTAGATCTCGAACGGGATGAACGACGACGTGGCGATGATGGTGAGGTACTCGGCCCACAGCTTCTCGAGCCAGAGGCCAATGCCTTCCGTCGTGAAGAGCGCCGCGTACGCGAACGCCGCGGCGGCGACGATCTCCTTGCGCGACGCCGGCATCGACAACACCATCCCGGTGAACTTGCGCGCGAGCTCGTGCGCCGGTGCGATCGTCAGCGCGTCCGCCCAATGCTCCAGCGTCTCCGCGGCCGATTGATGCAGCAGGCGCAGCGCGCCGACGCCGGCCGCGATCAGCAGCAGAGCTTTCGCGAAGCGGAAGAGCGCGATGAGCGCGAGCACGCGGTTGCGGCGCTGGCGTCCGGACATGCTCGGCAGCTCTGCGTCTGCCGTGCCCGACAGGAGTACGATAGCGCCATGCGTCTGCGAAAGCTGCTCTTCTCCACCGTCGTCGTGTGTCTCGCCGCAACCGCGTACGCCGCGCCGGCGCTGGCCGAGGAAGCGTCGTCGCGCGATACGACGCGGGAGAAGCTGCGCACGCTGCTCGCGGATGTCGGCAAACGTTCCGACGTCAACGCGGAGTTCCGTCAGAGCACGAAGCAGCCGTACAACTTCGTGGCGTCGATGGATGGCTTCGCGAACGCGGACTCGCTGGAGGTCGTCATCAGCGTCACGCAGAGTGACACGATCGGCTTCCGCGTCTATCCGCACTTCAACGGCGGCTACATCAACATCGACAAAGCGAAGAACGGGCCGGCGCTGATGCGGCAGCTGCTGCATTACAGCGACACGAACTTCCTCTACTGGGGCGCCGACTCGACGAACGACGTCTTCTGCGGCTACACGTTCACGCTCGAATCGGGCTTCCCGCCCGAGGCGCTGACGGTCGTGCTGCGCAGCATCCGCGGGACCGATCGCTTCGTCGGCGAGCTGCGCCAGTACATCGACGGCTCGGCCGCCGGAAACGTGAAGTAAGCGGCGCCGCCCGCATGTCCACTCGCGATCCCGTCTGCGGGATGACCGTCGATCCCGCGCGCGCCGCGGGCTCGTCCGAATACGACGGCCAGACGTTCTACTTCTGTTCGCGCGGCTGCAAACAGAAGTTCGATGCGAATCCGGCGGCGTACCTCGCGGCGAAGCCGGCGCCCGCGCCGACACCCGCGCCTGCGACGCCGCCCGCGCCGGCGCACGCTGGCGACTGGACGTGTCCCATGCATCCGGAAGTCGTGCGCGATGCGCCCGGCAGTTGTCCGATCTGCGGCATGGCGCTCGAGCCGCGCACGATCACCGCAGACGCGGATCCGAATCCCGAGCTGCGCGACATGAACCGGCGCTTCTGGGTCTGCGCGGTGCTGACCGTGCCGCTCGTTGCGTTCGCGATGTTGCGCGACGTGCCGAACGTCCTGCCGGAAGGTCTCGTCGCGTGGGGCTCGTGGCTCGAGCTCGCGCTGGCGACGCCGGTCGTGCTGTGGGGCGCGCGTCCGTTCTTCGAGCGCGCGTGGCAGTCGATCGTGACGCGGCGCCTGAACATGTTCACGCTGATCGGCATCGGCGTCGCGGTGGCGTTTCTCTACAGCCTCGTCGCGACGCTGGTGCCGGGACTCTTTCCGCCGTCGTTTCGCATGCACGGCGGACACGCCGCCGTCTATTACGAGGCCGCCGCCGCGATCGTGACGCTCGTGCTCCTCGGCCAGGTGCTCGAGCTGCGTGCGCGCAGCCGCACCGGCGCCGCGATCCGCGCGCTGCTCGAGCTCGCGCCGAAGACCGCGCGCCGCGTCGACGCGCGCGGCAACGAACGCGACGTGCCGCTCGATGACGTGCATCGCGGCGATCTGCTGCGCGTACGTCCCGGCGAGAAAGTGCCGGTCGACGGCGTGATCACCGACGGTACGAGCTCCGTCGACGAGTCGATGGTCACGGGCGAGCCGCTCGCGGTCGAGAAGCGCCCCGGCGATCGCGTGATCGGCGCGACCGTCAACGCGAACGGCACGTTCGTCATGCGCGCGGAACGCGTCGGCGCGGAGACGCTGCTCGCGCAGATCGTCGGTCTCGTGGCGCAGGCGCAGCGCAGCCGCGCGCCGATCCAGCGGCTCGCGGACCGCGTCTCCGCGTGGTTCGTCCCCGCGGTGCTCGCGGCCGCGGTGCTGACATTCGCGCTCTGGCTCGCGAAAGGTCCGGAGCCGCGCGTGGTCTACGCGGTCGTCAACGCCGTCGCGGTGCTGATCATCGCCTGCCCCTGCGCGCTCGGCCTCGCGACGCCGATGTCGGTGATGGTTGCCGCGGGCAAGGGCGCGAGCGCCGGCGTGCTGTTCCGTAACGCCGAAGCGATCGAGGTGCTGCGCGACGTCGACACGCTCGTCATCGACAAGACCGGCACGCTCACGCTCGGCAAGCCGCGCCTCACGTCCGTCGTGGGCCTCGGCATCGACGAGCGCGAACTGCTCCGCCTCGCCGCGTCCGTCGAACGCGCCAGCGAACATCCGCTCGCCGCCGCGGTGCTCGCCGGCGCACAGACGCGCGGACTCGACACCGAACGCGCGACGGAGTTCGCGTCGCTGCCCGGCAAAGGCGTCCGCGCGCGCGTCGGCCAGCACCGCGTCGCGCTCGGCAATCGCACGCTGCTGACGGAGCTCGGCGTCGACGCGAGCGAGATGCTCGGACTCGCCGAAGGGTTGCGCGGCGATGGACAAACCGTGATCTACGTCGTCATCGACGGACGTCCCGCGGGACTCCTCGGCATCGCCGATCCGCTGAAGGAAGGCGCGGCCGATGCGGTCCGCGCGCTGCGCGCGGAAGGGCTGCGCGTGGTGATGCTCACCGGCGACAGCGCGACGACCGCGAACGCCGTCGCGAAAAAGCTCGGCATCGATGAGGTGATCGCTGAGGTGCTGCCGGATGCGAAGGCGGCCACGGTGCGGCGGCTGCAGGACGAGAAGCGAATCGTCGCAATGGCGGGCGACGGCATCAACGACGCGCCCGCGCTCGCGCAGGCGCACGTCGGCATCGCCATGGGCACCGGCACCGACGTGGCGATGGAGAGCGCGGCGGTGACGCTCGTGAAAGGCGATCTGCGCGGCATCGTGCGCGCGCGGCGGCTCAGCCTCGCCACGATGCGCAACATCCGCCAGAACCTTTTCTTCGCCTTCATCTACAACGCCCTCGGCGTACCGATCGCCGCGGGCGCGCTCTATCCGCTGTTCGGACTCCTGCTCAGTCCGATGATCGCCGCCGCGGCGATGAGCTTCAGCTCAGTGTCTGTGATTGGTAACGCGTTGCGGCTGCGCCGCGCGAGCATTTGAGATTACGATTGCGGCGATGAAGCGCGCCGCCATCGCCATCGCATGGCTCCTCGGAACGGGCGTATCGGCCGTGGTGGGCGCGGTGTTCCTCTTCGGCTGCTGCGTGCTGCCGCTCCATGCGTACCTTCATCGCGCGGTGCCGCTTTGCGCGTTCGCGATTCACGTCGCGCAGCACGACGACGCGCAGCCGGCGTCGCCCGCGCACGAGAAGCAGGAGCCGATGAAGCGCGTCGCGTCGCGCGTGACGTCGTGCGCGTTCGACGTCGACGCGCCGCTCGTCGCGCAACGCGTGGCTGCAGGCAATGCGCGCGCGTACCGGAGCTTCATCGCGCACGGTGCGCTGCGTTGCGACCGCGACGTCGGTCTGCATCTGCTCGCCGGTACGCTGCTCATTTGATCCGCCTCCGCGCGGCCGAAGCGCCGGCCGCTGCTTCGCGCGTTTTTTCCGTTCGCGAATCCGGAGACTGAATTCATGAATGCTTCCGCATGTACGCTCGTGCTGGCGATGGTGCTCGCCACCGCGCAGATCGACCCCGTCGCCACGCTGCGGCCCGACGAGTTCGATTCGCCCGCGCGCGAGTCGGTGGCCGAGGCGGCACGAACGGCGCCGCCTTCTGAACATCCGCAGCAGCAACAACAACAGCAACCCGCACCGGAACATCATCATCACCACGACGGCGGTGCGTCGTGAACCGCGGTTGGATCGCCGCGTCGCTGCTCTTCGCGTGCGCGTGTGCGTCCGTGCCGCGCGATGCAGGCGTCGCGGACGTACGGCGGGCGGTCGCGGAGCGGAGCGGCCAGTCGCTGACGTGGGCGCGTGACGACGAACGCGTGCGCGCGCTGCTGCAGGACGAGCTCACCGCCGACAACGCCGTCGCGATCGGCGTCATCAACAACCGCCGCCTCGAGGCGACGTTCGCGGAGCTCGGCATCGCGCGCGCGGACCTCGTGCAAGCGAGCCTCGTCCGCAATCCGATCTTCGAGGCGGAAGTGCGCTTCCCGCGCGATCCGTTCCGGCCGTTCGAGCTGCGGCTCGCGCAGACGCTCGTCGATCTCGTCCAGCTTCCGCGCCGCCGCGCGCTCGGACGCGCGGCGTTCGACGCCGCGAAGCTGCGCGTGACGTCCGACGTGCTGATGTTCGCGGCGGACATCCGTGCGCGTCACGCGGACCTTCTCGCCGCCGCGCAACGCGTCGCACTGAGCCGTACGAGCTTCGAGACCGCACAGGCGTCCGCCGAGCTCGCGCAGCGGCAGCACGACGCGCAGAACATCACCGACCTCGAGCTCGAGAACGAGCAGGCGCGCTACGAGGACGCGAAGCTCGACCTCGCGCGCGAAGAACAGCAGTTCGTGCTCGCGCGGGAGTCGCTCGTGCGCGCGATGGGCGTGCGTGACGTGCCCGCGGAGCTGCACCTGCCCGATGCATTTCCGCCGCTGCCCGCCACCGAGCCCGATGAGGCGCAGCTCGAACAGCTCGCGTCGGCGCGGCGGCTCGACGTCCAACGCGCGATGGCCGAGGTGCAGCTCGCGCGCATGCGCGTCCCGCTGGCGCGGCTCGCGGCGCTCGACGACGTCACCGTCGACGCGCACTACCAGCGCGACGCCGCGGGCGCGAAGACGGTCGGTCCCGGCATCGAGCTCCCCATCCCGCTCTTCAATAACGGCGCGGCTGCGCGGACGCGCGCCGAACACGAGCTCGTGCGCGCGAACGCGTTGCTGCAGGCGCTGCTCGACGAGTCATCGTCGCGCATCCGCACCGCCCGCGCGAGCGTCGCCGAGGCACGCGCGCGCGTCGAGTACTACCGCGACGTCGTCGTGCCGCGGCGGCAGCGCATCGTCGAGCTGACGAAGCTCGAGCACAACGCGATGCTGGTCGGCCCGTTCACGCTGCTCGACGCGCGCCGCAACGAGACGCAGGCCCGCCGCGACTTCATCGACGCGCAGCGCGACTACTGGCGCGCGCGCATCACGCTCGACGCCGCGGTGAACGGCGTCGAAGGAGACACGCCATGATTTCCCGCCGCAATCTGCTGTTCTCGTCCGCCGCCGGCGCGCTGCTTGCGGGCCGTCGCGTCGTCGCCGCGCCCGCGTCGCACGCCAGCACGCCGGCGCGCGTCGTCACGCCGAACGGCACGTCGCTGCCATATCGCATGGACCGCGGCGTCAAGGTCTTCGAGCTCACCGCCGAGCCGGTGAAGCGCGAGTTCGTCGACGGGTTTCACGTCAACTGCTGGGGCTACAACGGCACGACGCCGGGACCGACCATCGAAGCGTTCGAAGGCGATCGCGTCCGCATCCACGTCACGAACAAACTCCCCGAGGCGACGTCGATTCACTGGCACGGCTTCATCCTGCCGAACGGCATGGACGGCGTGTCGGGGCTCACGCAACCGAAGATCGAGCCGGGCGAAACGTACGTCTACGAGTTCACGCTGAAGCAGAGCGGGTCGCTCATGTACCACCCGCATTTCGACGAGATGACGCAGATCGCGCTCGGCATGCACGGCTTCTTCATCGTGCATCCGCGCGACGCCGCGCGCCGCGTCGACCGCGACTTCGCCATCTTCCTCAACGAATGGTTCATCAAGCCCGGCACCGCGACGCCGGATCCGACGGTGATGCTCGACTTCAACGTCTTCACCTTCAACAGCCGCGTCTTTCCCGGCACCGATCCGATGCTCGTGCGCCTCGGCGACCGCGTGCGCATCCGCGTCGCGAACCTCACCATGAACTCGCATCCGATGCACATCCACGGACATCGCTTCTTCATCACCGGCACCGACGCCGGCGCGATCCAGCCGTCCGCGTGGATTCCGGAGAACACCGTCAACGTGCCGGTCGGCACCACGCGCGACATCGAGTTCGTCGCCGACAATCCCGGCGACTGGGCGTTTCACTGCCACAAGACGCACCACACGATGAATCAGATGGGGCACAACCTTCCGAACCTCATCGGCGTCGACGCGTCGAAGACCGAGGAGCGGTTGAACGCGCTCACGCCGGGGACGATGATCATGGGCACGACCGGCACCGGCGACATGAGCGAGATGCAGCAGATGATGGACATGCCGCGCAACAGCATTCCGATGCGCGGCGGCACGGGACCGTACGGTCCGATCGACATGGGCGGTATGTTCACGATCGTGAAAGTCCGCGAACGGCTCGGCGACGGCGATCCCGGCTGGTATCGACCGCCGCGCGGCACCGTCGCGTGGAAGGTGGAAGGATGAAAGCTCGCGCGCTGCTCGCCGTCGCGATCGTGCTCGCGTTCTTCGTCGCGTTGCTCGCGATGCGTCGCGTGCGTGACGGCTTCAGCGCGCGCGACAAGCCGACCCACACGGAGGCGGCGCTCGCGCGCGTGATGCGCCGCTGGGCCGCGCCGGCGAACATGCGCACGCGCACGAATCCCGTTCCGCTCACGCCGCGGGTCCTGGACGCCGCGCGGGCGCACTTCGCTGATCACTGCGCCGCCTGTCACGGCAACGACGGCAAAGGTGGCGACCTCGGCAAGCGCATGTATCCGCGCACGCCCGACATGACGCTCGCCGCGACGCAATCTTTGTCGGACGGCGAGCTGTTCTCGATCGTCGAAAACGGCGTGCGCCTCACCGGGATGCCGAGCTTCGGCGACGGCACGTCCGCGTCGGCGCGCGACAGTTGGGCGCTCGTGCACTTCATCCGCCATCTGCCGAAGCTGACGACGGACGAGCTCGCGCAAATGGAGCGGCTCAATCCGAAGTCGCCCGCCGAATGGCAGCGGCAGGCCGACGAAGACGCGTTTCTGAAAGGACAGCGATGAGAAAAGCGATGGTGGCGTTCCTGATGTTCTTCGTGACGGCATCCGCGTTCGCGCACGCGGGACACGTGCATACGTACATGGGCACCGTGACGACGCTGCATGGACTGGGCACGTTCGTGATGAAGACGACGGACGGCCACGACGTCACCGTGCAGACGTCGTCGTCCACGCGTTGGACCGACGCCGAGGATCATGCCGCGAAGCCAGCCGATCTCGCCGCGGGCATGCGCGTCGTCGTGAAGATGTCGGTCGACGGCAAGACCGCCGGCAGCGTGAAGATGGCTATTCCGCCGCGCCGATGACGAACGACAGCACGAGCAGCGAGAGCACGATCATCGTGATCGCGACGTAGAGACGGTCGCGTTCGAGCGCGAACGCCACGACCGAGAACGCGACGCGCGCGACCGGCGTCGCGATCAGCAGCAGCAGGCCGAGCATCACGATCGCCTCGCCGCGGCCTTCGCGGAGTTGCACGACGACGTCGCGCAGCGTGTGCGGATAGACGCCGTTCGCATCCGTCAGCCCATGCAGCGCCGTCCGCGACGTCACGTATTGCGGATGGTGGACGAAGCTGAGCGCGAGTCCGGCGAGCACGATCGCGACGCTCAGCACGACGCCGGTGCGCAGCAGATGCGAGATCGCGCTGTCGACCCACCGCGGCTCGTGTTGCGGCGGCGCGACGCTCATCCGCGCGCTCCTTCGACGAGCATGTGCGCCGAGATCACCAGCAGCACGACCACGAACGTGACGCGCAGCGCGCGGCTGCTGACCTGCGAGAGAAAGCGCGAGCCGATGAACGCGCCGGAGAGCACGCCCACTGCGACCGGCGCCGCGATGAACGGATCGATCTGGCCGCGGCTGAAGTAGAGCCCCGCGCTCGCCGCCGCGGTCACGCCGATCATGAAGTTGCTGGTCGCGGTCGAGACTTTGATCGGCAGCTCCATCGCGAGATCCATCGCCGGCACTTTCAGCGCGCCGGAGCCGATGCCGAGAAGCCCACTCACCGTGCCCGCGATGTACATGAGCGCGAGGCCGAGGAGCGGGCGCGCGGGCTGATAGGCGACCTCGTATCCGCGCGCATCATCGAAGTAGGAGCTCTGCAGGCGCAGCAGACGCGCGAGGCGCGTGCCGCCGTGCGGCTGTTCCGCGATGCGCACGCGCGGACGCAGCATGGCCAGACCGGAGCCGCCGAGGACGAGGCCGAAGAGCGTGAACAGCCAGCGCGGCTCGAGCAGGCCGGCGATCCACGCGCCGGTGATCGCGCCCGCGGTCGTGCCGAGCTCGAGGAACATCGCCACGCGCAGATTCGCGAGGCGGTCGCGCACGTACGCCGCCGCCGCGCCGCTCGACGTCGCGATCACGGAGATGATCGACGCGCCGATGGCGAGGCGGATGTCGATGTGGAGCAGCAGCGTGAGCGCGGGGATCACGATCATGCCGCCGCCGAGCCCCAGCAGCGAGCCGAGCGCTCCCGCGACGAACGACATCGCGGCCACGACGAGCACGAACAGCAGGGGAGTCACGCGCGGGCAGTGTAGCGTGCCGTACCGATGAACGCGTTTTTCGCACCGTTCACCAGAATCGACCGTTGACGCCGCTGCTACGCCGCCGTTGACGGCGCATTGACTGACCCACGCAAACAAAAGTTGATCCGTCCGTAACAGCGCTGCGGGTCTGATTGTGAGCCGCGTATAGGAGTCATTTTCGATAAGTCATTTAATTTCAACTAGTTGATTTGTTGGCTTTCCGATTGCCTTTAGAACGGGCCGCTCGACTGTTACAAAAAAGAAAAGGAAGGTTCATGAAGAAACTGCTCGCTGTCATGCTTCTCCTGAGCGCCTCGTCGGTGCTCGCGCAGGATTCTCTCCGGTTCCAAGGGGCTCAGATTCATGTCCGTCAGACCGACGCCAACGGCGTCCCGGCGTTCGTCACCGGTGACCTCGGCCGCCTCCTCGGCCCGGGCACGGTGGAGAACACCGCCCGTGCATTCCTGCGGAACCGCACGGACATCCTTCCGATCCAGAACGAAGACTTCGCTGCCCTGCGCACGGAGCGTGACGCCCTCGGCCAGACGCACGTCAAGCTGCAGGAGCGTTACAACAACCTTCCGGTCGTCGGCGCCGAGTACATCGTGCACGCGGACCGCGAAGGCCGCGTCATCGCGATGAACGGCCGCTTCACCCCGACGAGCGACCTGCCGCGCGTTCCGAAGATGGACGCGTGGTCGGCCATCGAGCGCGCGGTCGAGCAGCGCGGTGTCGTCAACGGCACGTACTTCGACAAGCCGCAGCTGACCTACGTCGTCAACGAGAAGGGCAACGCCTTCATGGCGTGGTCCGCGCGCGTCGCGTACACCAACGAGCAGGGACCGCAGGTCGACCTCGTGTACGCCGACACGACCTCCGGCGACCTCGTGTACGTCTCGCCCGAGTACAAGTACGCGAAGAACCGCCAGACCTACACCGCCAACAACGGCACGGCGCTCCCCGGCACGCTGAAGCGCTCCGAAGGCAGCGCGAACATCGGTGACGCCGCCCTCGACGCCGCGCACAACAACGCCGGCAGCGTGTACGACTACTACAAGAACGTCCACGGCCGCGACTCGTACGACAACGCCGGCGCGACGCTCAAAGCGTCCGCCCACTACAGCACCCGCTATAACAACGCGTTCTGGAACGGAACGCAGATGGTGTACGGCGACGGCGACGGCTCGCAGTTCATCCCGCTGTCGGAAGACCTCGACGTCGACGCGCACGAGCTGACGCACGCCGTCACCGAGCGCACCGCGAACCTCAACTACGCGAACGAGTCGGGCGCCCTCAACGAGGCCACCTCGGACATCCTCGGCAACTCCTGCGAGGCGTACACGGAAAACGGCGGCACCCCGAACGCGAACACCTGGAAGGTCGGCGAAGACATCTACACGCCGGGCACCTCGGGCGACGCGCTCCGCTACATGAACAACCCGACCGCCGACGGCTACTCGAAGGACTACTACCCGGAGCGCATCACCGGCACCGCTGACAACGGCGGCGTCCACGGCAACTCCGGTATCGCCAACCTCGCGTACTACCTCATGGTCATGGGCGGCACGCACCCGCGCGGCAAGACCACCGTCAGCGTCACGCCGCTTTCGACGACGTCCTCGACCTCGCTCAACATGGCGCAGAAGATCTGGTACCGCGCCCTCACCGTGTACTGGACCTCGTCGACCGGCTTCTCCGGCGCCCGCACCGGCACCGTCAGCGCGGCGACCGATCTCTATGGCGCGGCCGCCGCGGCGACCGTGACGGCGGCGTGGGATGCAGTCGGCGCTCCGGGCGGTTCGACGGGCGGCGGCACGACCGTGCTCAGCAACGGTGTTGCGAAGACCGGCCTCTCCGGCGCCACCGGCTCCTGGACCAACTTCAAGATCACCGTTCCCTCCGGCCAGTCGAAGCTCGACATCGTGATGTCGGGCGGCACGGGCGACGCCGACATGTACGTCAAGTTCGGCGCGATCCCGACCTCCAGCGTTTGGGATTACCGTCCGTACAAGACCGGCAACGCGGAGAGCGTCTCCGTCGCCAACCCGGCCGCCGGCGACTGGTACATCAGCCTCAATGGCTACGCGGCGTACTCCAGCGTTTCGCTCACCGCGACCTACAGCGCGTCGACCTCGACCTGCACCACCACGAGCGGCTCGCTGACCGGCACCGGCCAGAACTGGTACTCGGCGCAGTACACCTCGAGCGTCAGCGGCTCGCACACCGCGAAGCTCACCGGCCCGGCCTCGGGCGCGGACTTCGACCTCTACCTCCAGAAGCTCAGCGGCACGACCTGGACCCAGGTCGCCGCGAGCGAAAGCGCCACCGCGACCGAGAACATCACGTACAGCGGCACCTCCGGCACGTACCGGTGGCGCGTGTACTCGTACAGCGGCAGCGGCAGCTTCACGCTCTGCACGTCGCACCCGTAATCTCGAGTTCAACGTTGTTGCAGAGGAGGCGGCCTTCGGGCCGCCTCTTTTGTTTTTCTCCCGAATGCGACGAGTCCGGCAACGCCCTTGCTATGGAAGGACGGCAAGGAGGATTCATGTCGAAACGCGAATTGATTGAACCTCACAAGGGCGATAAGCGATACGCGCGGCGCGATGAGAACGGCCGCTTCACCGAGATGGACGATGTCGGCCGCTCGCTCGCGCAGGACCGCAGGCGTCACGCGACGCACGAGTCGAAGCCCGGCCAGGGCGACCGCGGCGATCGCAAGAAGTAACCGAACTCGACTCGCGGCGGGCGGCTTCGTATGCTGCTCGCCGCGCATGCGCCGACCGTTCCTCGCACTGCTGCTGCTCGCGCTCGTGGCGTGTCGTCGCGAGACGCCGCCGCCGCGCCGCCCGCCCGTCATCCTCATCTCCATCGACACGCTGCGCTCGGATCATCTCCCCGCGTACGGCTACCGCGCGATCGCCACGCCGAACCTCGATCGGCTCGCGCACGACGGCGTCGTCTTCGAGCGCGCGTTCTCGAACGTCCCGCTCACGCTCCCGTCGCACACGACGATCATGACGGGCCTGCTGCCGGCGGAGCACGGCGTTCGCGACAACGCCGGCTACCGGCTCGATCCGTCGCACGCGACGCTCGCCTCGCTGCTGCACGCGAACGGCTATGCGACCGCCGCCGCCGTCAGCGCGTACACGCTGCGCCGCGACTCGAACATCGCCGCCGGGTTCGACTCCTACGACGACCGCATCGACTTCGTCGAAGGAGCGCCGACCGGCAACCTGCAACGCGACGGCGCGGCGACCTCCGCCATCCTGAAGACGTGGATCGCCGCGCACGATGCGAAGCCGTTCTTCGCGTTCCTGCATCTCTTCGAGCCGCACGCGCCGTACGAGCCGTCGTACGACGGCGAGATCGAGAAAGCGGATCGCATCGTCGGCGACTTCCTCGACGACCTCCGCGCGCGCAAGCTCTACGACGACGCGCTGATCGTGCTCCTCTCCGATCACGGCGAAGGGCTCGGCGATCACGGCGAACAGGAACACGGCGTGTTGCTCTACCGCGAGGCGTTGCAGGTGCCGCTGATCGTGAAGCTCCCGCGCGGTGCCCGCGGCGGCGAACGCGTCACCGAGCCCGCGCAACTCGCGGATGTCTTTCCAACCATCGCGTCGGTCATCGGCATCACGCCGCCGCACGTGCGCGGACGCTCGCTCCTCGATCCCGGCTCCCCACGCGCGCTCTACGCCGAAACGCTCTACCCGCGCATTCACCTCGGCTGGAGCGAGTTGCAGTCGATCGTCCGCTATCCGCTGCATCTCATCGACGGTCCGAAGCCTGAGCTCTACGATGTCGCGTCCGATCCGCGCGAGACGAACGATCTGCGCGCGACGCGCCGCCGCGACTACGCGGAGCTCGCGCGCGACCTCGCGTCGTTCCCGCACGCCGCCGCCGCCGCTCCCGCCATCGACCCTGAGGAACGTCGCAAGCTCGCGGCGCTCGGCTATGTCGATGCGGGATCATCCGCCGGCGCCTCGCGCATCAATCCGCGCGAGCACCTCGCCGATCTCGCGGAGCTCAAGAGCGTGTCCGAGCTGATGACGCGACGCGACTACGCCGCCGCGGCGCAGCGGCTCGAAGCGCTACTCGCGCGCAATCCCGGCTGGAGCGATCTGCGCAACGACCTCGGCTTCGCGTACGAACAGCTCGGCGATCTCGCGCGCGCGGACAAGACGTATCGCGACGGTATCCGCGCGACGCCGGAGCTCGCTGGCGACTTCGCGCTCTCGCTCGCGTCGGTGCTCGCGCGCGAAGGAAAGCTCGATGACGCCGCCGCCCACGCGAAGCTCGCGCTCGCGTCGAATGCGCCCGGCGCCCACGAGGTGCTCGCGCGCATCGCGCTCACGCGCAAGCAGTACGACGAGGCGTTGCGAGAAGCCGCTGCAATGCGCGCGTCGCCCGCGCATCAGATCCACGCGGAAGTGCTCACCGCGCAGATCCTCGCCGCGCAGGGCCATCACGACGCCGCGCTCACCGCGCTGCAGCACGCGCGCGAGCGCGCGTCCGCGGATCGCGTCCCGCTCCCGCCGCGCTACTGGTTCATCACCGGCGACACCCTCGCGAGCCTCGGCCGCACGAACGAGGCACGCACCGCCTTCGAGCGCGCCATCGCCGCCGAGCCGACGGAGCCCGACGCCTACGTCGGGCTCGCATTCGTCGAAGCCGCGAGCGGCAACCGCGGCGCGGCCGACGCCGCGCTTTTCCGCATGACCAACGCCATTCCGCGGAGCCGTAACGAAGCGGAACAGATTCGTCACGAGCTCGAACAACACTGAATTCGCGGGCTCGTGCGATCATGCGCGGCGATGCGAACGCTCACCACGCTTGCCCTCTCTCTGCTCGTCGCCACCGCCGCCTTCGCCGCCGAGGACAGCGCGGCGAAGAAGCCGCTCAGCCCTCCCGCGAAAGCGGAAGGCACGATCGGCGAACACAAGATCACCGTCGATTACAGCGCGCCGTCGAAGCGCGGCCGCGCGATCATGGGCGGCCTCGTGCCGTTCGGCAAAGTGTGGCGCACCGGCGCGAACGCCGCGACGACGCTCACCACCGACGGCGATCTCATGATCGGCTCGCTGCACGTGCCGAAGGGAACGTACACGCTCTACACGATCCCCGGCGAGAAAGAGTGGACGCTGATCGTGAACAAGCAGACCGGCCAGTGGGGCACCGAATACGACGAGAAGCAGGACCTCGGCCGCACGACCATGACCGCGAAGAAGATCGCCGAGACGACCGAGACGTTCGTCATCGCCGTCAAGCCGCTCGCCGCGAAGAACGGCCTCCTCACGTTCACGTGGGAGAACACCGAAGCCGTCGTGCCGGTGATGGCGCACTGACGCGCGATCGCGTGATTCACTCGCGTCACTCGAAGAACGGCATGCGCGCGTTCTCGGGTGACGCGAGGTCGGCGATCAGCACCGCGGCGCCGAGCTCTCCTTTCCACAGCGTGTTCTTTCGTTGCGACGAGGCCACCGCGACCGCGGCGGCGTCGTTCGCCAGCTGCCGCGCGCGGCTGAGCCACGCCGCCGAGCCGGTTCGCTTGTAGAGACTGAGCAGCGCGTACGCGCGCCCGGCGTTGCCGCAACAGAGATCGCCCGGGCCGCGCGGCTCGTCCCACGTGTGCCACGCGCAGAGCTCCGCGAGCTCGAGCCAGCGGTCGTCGCCGAGGACGCGGTGGGCGAGCGTGAAGAGAAAGACCTGCCCCGCGCTGCCGTTGCACCAGCCGGACATCGCGTCGTATGGCGTACCGCCGAAGAGGCGGCGCCAGTACACGCCGCGGCCTTTGCGCGTTTTGAGCGGAACGTACTCGTCGAGACGCGCGCGCAGACGTTCGGGCAGCGCGTCGCCGGAAACCGCGCACCAGCGCAGCGCCGCGTAGAGGTATCCGGCCCAGCCGTGCGCGATGCCGAGGTAGGTGTCGGATGCGGAGACGTTCAGCGGAGGCAGCGCATCGAGCTCGTTCCAGATCGCGGCCATCGTCGCGCTGCCGAACGCGCGCAGCGTGTCCGCTTCCGGCAAACCGTCGCTGACCTCGAGCAGGAGCGCGCAGGCGAGGAGACTTCCTGAGCGGCCGAGGGTGAGATCGAGTTGCGCGCACGGACGATTCGATGCGTCGAGAAACGCGCCGAGCGCGCGGCGTTGCGCGAATTGCTCGCCTTTCGCCGCGGCGATGAGCGCCGCCACCGCGTGCAGACCCGACTCGGTGTGGTACGGCGTCACGTCGCCGAGGATCTCGCGCGGCAGTTCGAACGCGTCGTTGAAGTAGGCGTCATCGTTGCCGATGAGCGTCATCGCGCGCGATGACCAGACCGCCGAGAGCGCGAGCAGCGCCGGATCGCTGCGCGCTTCCGCCACGCGCAGCAGTCCCGCGGCCGCGCCCGCACAGCCGTAGTTGATCGACGCCGTCGGCGCCTCGGCGTACCCGCTCGCGAACATCGCGCCGCCACGCGCGAACGACCGCAGCGTCTCGTCCGCGAATGCGCGCGCTTGCGCGGAGATCGGCGTCTCGAGCGACTCGCGCACGACGTCCTCGCGAATCGATGCGAGCCGTTCCGCGAGCTCCGCGACCGACGCGTGCCGCCGCGCCGGGTCTTTCTCCAGTGCGCGGAAGAGCAGCTGCTCGACCTCCGGCCACGGCGGAATCGCGCGCTGCGCGAACGGCAGCGGTGGATCGGCTTCCGCCTGCCGCGCCATCTCGTCGCGGTCGTACCGGAAGTCGAGGTAGTGCTGTCCCGCGATCAACAGATAGAGCATCGCCGCGAGCGCGTACTGCTCGCCGGCTTCCGTCGATGGCATCTGCGTGCCCTGCCGGTTCGCGGCGAGGAACTCCGGCTCGAAGAAGTAGTACATCCCGCCGCGGCCGACGCGCGGCGGCTGATCGATGAAACGCGAGAGCCCGAAGTCGAGCAGCACGACGCGCCCGCCATCGCCCGCGACGACATTGCGCGGATGCACGTCGGAGTGCAGCACGCCGTGCGCGTGCAGCGTCGCGTACGCGCGCGCGATCGACGCGCAGAGCTCGATGAGCGACGCGCGATCGTGACGCCGCTGCGCGCCGGCGACCGTCGCCTCGACGCCGGCGATCCATTCCATGAGCAGGTAGGGCCGCTCCTCGTGCAGTCCGGCGTCGAAGAGTTTCGGCGCGATGCCGCTGCCATCGAGATGGCGAAGGATCGTCGCCTCGTTGCCGAAGACCGACGACTCGAACGGCATGGCCATGCGCGCGATCTTGAGCGCTGCTTCGTCGCCGCCGTCGCGTCGTAGGTAGTAGATCTCGCTGTCTTCGACGAGGCTGACGCAGCGGACGATTTCCCATTCCGCGAACCGCGCGCCGCTCTCGAAGCGCGGCCGCGTTTCCTGTTCTTCGTCGGAACCGGCGGGGACGAGGATGTGGTTCTGCAGGAACGTGCCGAGATGCGGCAGCAGCTCGTCGAGCCAGGCGTCCGGCTTCTTGCCGAGGACGCGGCTGTTTTCGATGACGGCATCGACGATCGTGCGCGGCTGGCGAAAGAGCGCGAGCAGCGCCGCGGTCTCGCCGTCGATGACCTGCGATGCGCTGCGCCCGTGGCGGCGCGAGAGCGTGTAGTCGCCGGCGTCGTACGAGATGCGCGCGCGGAAGTCTTCGCTCAGCTCCGCGCAGGGGATGAGCAGCACGTCGTTCTGCAGCACGAACGGTTCGGTGATGTTCATTGCAGGCTCCAGAGTCCGGCCGCGGGCGCCCACGTCGCGACGTCGACGCCCTGCCGCTGCGCGCGTGCGACTGCAAACAGCGACGCGTCGGCGGCGTGCGCGGTGCGCGCGGATTTCGCGATCGCCAGCGCCGCCGCGAGGCGCTTCGCGACCCAGAGGCGCCAGCTTTCGCGGCCCAGCCAGCGCAGCGCGCGGTCGCTCTGCGGCGGATCGACACCCCACGACAGAAGGCCGTCGGCGTCGATGCCCGCGGTGAACGGGACGCCGTGCGCGTCGCAGCCGGCGAGCTCGCGCGCGAGCGCTGCCGCGGCGGCGTCGAGCTGCGCGCGGTCGACAAAGTACGCGACGAGCTTGTCGGGACGCAGCAGTCCCGCCGCGTCCTGACCGATCTTGAACTGCGTGCCCGGAAAATCGGCGAGCACGCGCACGACGATCTCGAATGCGTCGCGAATGCGTTCCGGCCGCGGGCTGATGTAGAGCTTGTGCGTGACGTCGTCCGTCGCCCGCGCGTTCGGACGCGCGGCGCGCGAGAACCAGCTCAGCCAGCCCGACGCGTGCTCGCTCGCGACCGGGACCCAGTCGCGCTCGAGCATCGCGCGCAGGCTGCCGTGCGCGGCGCCGAGCTGCGCGAGCACCGCGTCGCGATCGGCGAAGCGCGCGCGCCAGAACGGCGAGAGCGGAATGCGGTTGTAGTGATAGAGCGCGCTCGTGAGCGTCTGCACGTCGCGCGTCGCGAGATCTTCCGCGTGCAGCAGCGCGTCGCGCGAGAGCCGCGCGATGGCGTCGTTCGATGCATCGGCGCGCGGCGTCGGACAGACGAGCGGCAGCGCGTCGGCGCCGGAGACGAACGTGCCGTCTGCGTCGATCTCGAGAATGCCGTCGAGCACGAGATCGACGACGTCGTTGCGGTACTCGTCGTCGGCGAGCAGGTTTGCGTCGAGCGGCGACGGATCGGCGAGCGCGAGAAAGAGCTCCGCCGTTTGCCGCGGCGCGGCTTTGAGGTTCATCGTCAGCGGCGGGCGCGCAACGAGGAGTCCGTAGAACTCCGCATCCTCTTCGAGCTCGCGGAATGCCTCGCGCTCCTCGGCGGTGAGCGCGGCGAGCGGTTTGAGCGCCACGTCGGGACTCGAGCGAAAGCGCAGCTCGTGCAGTGCAGTCATGGGCGTTCTCCGTGTCGGTGGTGGTGCAAGCAGGCTCCCGGCCGGATGTCGCCGTTACTTCTTTTTCAGATCGCTGCGGCGCGTCGCGAGCTCGTCCAGCTCCGCGCGGAGCTGTTTCTCGCGTGCGTCGATCTCCTCCGCCGTCCGCGGGCCGATGCTCTTCGCCGCTTCATCGAGCTGCGCGATCTGCTGCTGGAGCTGTTCGCGCAGCTGCGCGATCGACTCGCGCGTCAGGCCGCCGCCGGTCTGGACGGGCGTCGTGGTGGTGATGGTGCCGGTGAAGGTCACCGTATGGCTGACGAACGTGCATGCCGAGCCGCCGGGGCAGACCGAGCCGCCGGCGCAGATCGAATGAGGATGACACGTCGCCGGCGTCACGAAGCCGCAGGTGAAGTTCGCGCAGACGGTGATCGTGTGCACCGTGCAGAACGTCGGCACCTGCGTGCAGCCGAAGCACGGATTGGTGACGTGCGTACAGCCGCAGGCGACCGACGGATCGACGCAGCATGAATTCGGAATGCAGGTCGCGGTCGAGACGTGATAGGTGACGCTGCCCGGCGGACAGACCGGCCCGACGGTGATTCCGCATCCGCCGCCTGGGCCGATCTCCGGCGGACGCATGGTTTCCGGAACCACGTTGATTCCGAGGTCCTTGATCTTCGGCATCACTCCTCCTTCCTTCGATAGAGACCGGGAGCCTTAAAGAAGGAGTGTCATAAGGCCCGAAAGGTCTACCACCTGAAATGGAGATTGACGGCGCTACGCCGCGGACGCTTTCTTCGCCATCAGCAGCGCGTGCAGCGTCTCTGTCGCCAGGCCGTGCAGCACGAGGCGATAGCCGGCGCGCAGCGTCGACAGCGGCACGAGCGGATGGCGGTTGTTGACCAGCGCCAGCCACGAGCGGTCGCCGAGGATCGTGCCGGTGTAGACCGCGACCGATTCGTCCAGCTGGAGCGAGGTGCTGGCGCGCCAGAACTCGCCGTCCTTGAGGAACAACTGATAGAGCGGCGTGAAGATCTCGATCGCGGTCTGCAGGTCGAGCAGGTTGTGCCAGCGGCTGGGCAGCTCTTCGAACGGTTCCGGCTCGTGAATGGCGGTGAGGTCGAGCGGCTCACGCGGCTCGATCGCGCTGCCCGCCGCGCGCAGCTGCCGATTGAGCTCGATGACGAAGTTGTAGAGGTTGATGTCGTGCCGCAGGAAGAAGTCGTCGCGAAGATCGTCGATGCGGCGCGGCTCGAGCGGCGTCAACGGAAGGTCGACGCCGCGGATGTTCGCCGCCAGAAATCCGAGGATCTGCGACCCCAGATGGAAGTGTCTGAGGATCAGCTCATTCGCCTCCGGCGACACCCACGTGCGCAAGCCCCACGCGAGCAGCCGGTGCAGGAGCCGCGACGAGGTGCAGCGATTCGGAATGGCGATCTTCAGCAGCTGAATGAGCACGATCGCGGCGCGGGCCAGCGGCCGCACGACCGGCAGCAGGAACTGGCGCGACCGCGACTGTTGCGTCGCGAGGAGCGCGCGCTTCGCACGATCCGCGATCGGGTTGCTCGTGTCGAGATAGAGCGCGAGCCACGGATCGGGATCGGTGCGGTCGTACGCCGTCGAATCGAAATCGGTCACGACTCGACCTCCGGCGCGACGCGCACGCCCTTCGCGAGACCGAGCGCGCGCAGCAGCCGCACGATCTGCCACGTCCAGTCGAACTGGCCGCGGCCGAAACCGTGACGCGCGCTCCAGGGATGGCGATGATGGTTCGCATGCCATCCTTCGCCGAGGGCGAGCCAGCCGAGCAGCGCGTGATTCACGGCGCCGTGCGCGGGCGCCTGGTGCGCGACGCTGTCGATCGCGTCGCCGACGTTGTACATGAGGATGTACGTGAGCCAGACCGCGACGAAACCGGCGGTGTGCCACACGAGACTCGCAATCGCCAACGGCACGCAGACGTGCAGCATCGACGCGAGAAAGTACGGCCACGGCCGGCTGATCCAGCGATAGAAGCGATCGGCGGCGACATCCTCGGCGAAATGATCGTATTGATGATTCGACCGTGGCCGGTGCCAGCTGTCGAACAGTGTTCGCAACGGACCGCCGGCGGCGTAGAGCGCGGCGAGCAGACGGCGCCGGCTGCCGAGGTACCAGCCGGCGTGAGCCCACCAGAAGCCGTCGAGGATCGGCGAGTGCGGATCGCGGTCGGTGTCCGCCCAGCGGTGATGCGCGCGATGATTGCCGGCCCATTGGATCGGCGTGCCCGCGGGAAGCGCGAGGAGCACGATCGGACGCTCGAGCCACGCGGGCAGCCGGAACGAACGGTGCGAGAGGCCGCGGTGATAACCGATGTTCACGCCGAGGCCGGCGGCGAGGTAGAGGAGAGCGCAGAAGAGGGCGAGGCTCAGCATGAGATTTCCTCCAGTTGCAGGCGATACAGCCGCGCGGTGACGCGCGCCGTCTTCACGATCTGCGACGCGAGCTCCGGCGTGACGATGCCCGATTCCAGCAGCAGCTCGAGGCCGCGCATGTGGTCGTCGTCCGCGGTGCCGTGATGGGCGAGGAACGAGACGCCGCGATCGGTCAGGCCGAGCGCCTGTTTGATCGCGTGCGCCCAGCGGCCGGCCTTGTGCGCGCCGAGACCTTCGATGATGAACATCGCGCCGAGGAGGTCGAACGGATTCTGCTGGCCGGCGCGCTGAAACATGAACGCGGAGAGCGCCTCGCTGCCGACGTTCTTCTCGCCGGCGCGGATCTCGTCGAGCGAGCCGCCCATCGCGACGAAGTCGTCCTCCAGCATCAGGAAGTCGCGATGCTCGGCCACGGCGTGGCGGAGAAATGCGGCGCGTTGCGGAAAGAAGTCGGCGCTGACGTTCGACGCCGCGCGCGCGATCCAGCGGCTGCCGTCGACGACCTGCTGCCGCAGCTGCAGGAGGAGCGTGCGGTACGCATCGGCGGTCAGCTCGCCGCTCTCGATGCGCCGCACGATGGGAATGGCCTGCAACCGTTCTTCGAAATCGATCCAGACGCGGGTGAGCTGCCGCACGAGTGATTCGAGATGCGGCTTCGCGTCGTGCGAGGACGAGAGCGCGGGGGTCGCGGACTCGAGCTCGATCGCGGGCTTCGCCGGCGCAACGGCCGCGCCTTCGCCGACGACCGTCATCATCATGTACGAGGCGATGAAGCGGCCGCTCTCCGGAACGACGCAGAGGATCTTCTGTCCCGGTACGAGCGCGCGCTCGTTGAGCAGTTCTTCGAGCAGAAGATACGGCGACGCGCTGCCGACGTTGCCGCGCCGTTCGAGGTTCGAGAACCAGCGCTCCTCCGGCACCATCGCGCCGGCGCGCCGCAGCAGCTCGAAGATCTTGTCGCGGAAGATGTGCGACGAGTAATGGCACACCATCCAATCGATCGATGCCGGGTCGACGCGGCGCTGTTCGACGAGCTCGAGAAAGCCGTCGATGCAGACCTTCACGACGTCGTCGAGCAGGCGCACGTCCTGCTGCAGGATGAACGCGCCGTCCGACACCGCGTCGTCGACGGCGCGGTAGTCCTGCCACGAGACGTTCTGCCGCGCGACGTCGTCACCCGCACCGCCGATCCACATGCAGACGGGCCTCCGGTGCGCGTACGACCAGAGCTCGATCCAGTCGATGCGCAGCGACACGCCGCGGCGATTCGGGCGGTCACGCAGCAGCGCGGCGCCGGCTCCATCCGACAGCATCCAGCGCAGAAACTCGGCGGAGAACGGCAGCGGTTTGCCGCTGCGCACGCACGCCTCGCCCTCGTACGCGCTCGCCTTGAGCCGGCGGCTGGCGAACTCGCTCGCGCAGGCGACGCCGTTCGCTTTCTCGCCGCTGCGGATCTGCGAGAAGACGCTCTTCATGGCCATCATCCCGCTGGCGCAGATGCCCTGCAGCGACGCCACTTCGCAACGGCTGCTCGCGAGCTCGCCGTGGATCATGCTGGCGAAGCCGGGCGCGAGGAGGTCGGGCGCGGTCGTCGCCGCCGCGATCATCTGCAAGGACTCCGCTTCGAACGTGCCGCGCTGCAAGGCGTCGCGCACGGCCGCCGCGGCCATCTCGCTGTTGCGATAGAGGCTGCGCTGATTGCGATCGATGGCGTAGTGGCGCTGCAGGATGCCGTTCTGCCGCAGGATGCGGTGGCGCAGACGCGACGGCTTGCCGTGGATCAGGCCGAGGTAGTCCTCCATCTCGTCGTTGCCGATGGGCGGCCCGGGCAGGAACTTGCCGAGTGCCGTGATGTAAACGTCGTGGGTCCTTGCGTCATGGTTCATGTTATTCTCCATTCCGATCGGTATGGAATGTAGGATCGCGATGCGATTCTGTCAATACCGCGCGGTATGGAGAAGGGATCGGCGCTCGTGATTGACGGCGATTACGCGAAGACTTCGCTCGCCCGCTGTCCCGACGCCGGCAGCGAACGAAAGTACGCGTTGACGTCCGTGCCGCGCAGGTCGTTCCAGTGATTGGCGTCGTGGCGGACGAGGACGTAGAGCTCGGGCGCGCAGAGCGTGCGGACGCGCGCGTGCGAGTCTTCGATGAACTTGTGGTCTTCATGCTCGCGCGTGTCGCGGAAGCGCGTGCGTTCCCACAGCTCGCGGGTGAACGTCAGCGTGCCGCCGGCGGCCCAGCCGTGGCCGGAGAAACGCAGTGCTTCGTCGTCGCCGACGCGCACGAGGAAGCAATCCCACGCGACGATGGTGTCGTCCGCATCGGACGCGCGCAGCGCGTCGACGCCGCGTTGCATGAACGCGGGGAGGTAGTAATCGTCGTCGTCGATTTTCTGCATGAAGGCGCCGCGCGAAGTTTCCGCCGCGCGATTGAGGCACGTGCCGAGGGGCGTGTCGGGATCGACGCGCAGGTAGCGAACGCCTTCGCGTCCGGCGCAGAGGTCTTCGACCGGCTCGTCGCTGCCGTCGGCGACGACGAGCTCGCGATGCGGATACGTCTGCCGCGCGAAGCAGTCGAGCGTCCGGAGAAAAAACGCGCGGCGGTTGCGCGTGGCCACGATCCAGGAGACGAGCGGCGTGTCCATTGACGTCAGGTGTTGGCCGCGGCGTGCATGCGCGTGGCGTTCGCGTAGGCTTCGAGCCATTCCGGGCGGAAGCCCGGCGGCGGCGCGGACTCGCTCCAGCCGCTCGGGCTGAGGAACGTCCCCGCGTCGAAGCGCCACGTGTTTTTTCCGTGGCGGACGTAGACGAAGAGATCGCCGCGATCGTCGACACGCAGCAGGCGCTGGCCGCGGCGCAGCGCCTGGCGGAGAAACGCCGCGTCCTCGCCGAGGTTGATTTCGGGGAAGCGGATGCCGTTGCTCCAGATCGAGCGGCGGAAGACGACCGTGCCGCCGGTGACGTCGCCGGCGAACATCGTCCGATGCAGCGAGCCGCTCACGGTCCAGTACTTTCGCTGCGGCAGCTCGAGCACGAAACGGTTCACGAGCCCCGTGACGTCGGCGTCGCCGTTGAGAATCGGCGCGACCTGGCGCTCGAGCCGGCGGTCGCCGTACCAGTCATCGTCGTCCCACAGCGCCACGATCTCGCCGCGCGCTTCCGAGCAGCCGACGTTGCGTTTCGCGCCGATGCTCGTGCGCTTGCCGACATGGATGTAGCGGATCGCGGGTTGCTCGGCGAGCAGCTCGCCGACGTGGTCGTCGCCGTCGTCGATCACAATCAGCTCGCGCGTCGGATACGTCTGCCGCCGGAAGCACGCCAGCGCGAGCGGGATGAACGCGCGGCGGCGGAACGTCGGCATGACGCACGAGACCAGCGGGCGGCTCGGCGGCGAGCCGGCGGCGATGAGATCGCGCACGCGCTCCACGCGCTCGGCCGACCAGAACATGCCGCGCGTTTCTTTCGGACTGACGTTGCCCGGATGTACGGCGGCGACGAAGAGCGTCGGGTCTTTGAGATCGGCGATCTTCGCGTGACGCGTGCGCCAGAGGAACTGCGTGTCTTCGCCGACCTGCACGTCGACGAAGCGATTGCGCTCCCAGAACGCGCGGCGATAGAGCATGGTCGTGCCGGCGACCCACGTCGCCGTGCCGCCGGAGTAGCGATACAGATACGCGCTCTCGTGCGCGCGGTCGTAGAAATAGAGCACGCTGCTGCCGCAGATGTCGGCGTTGCGCTCGCGCAATGCGGCGACCTGCACGCGCACGCGCGACGGCGGATACCAGTCGTCGTCGTCGAAGTGCGCGATGAGCGCGCCGCGCGCCTGTTCGCACGCGAAGTTGCGTTTCGCGCCGACGGTGAGGCGCGAGGGGAGGCGGAAGTAGCGGATGCGCGGATCGTCGGGAATCAGATCACCGACGGCGTCGGTGCCGTCGTCGATGACCAGGAGCTCGACATTCGGATAGTCCTGCGCGAGGAAGCCGCGGATCGCGTCGGGCACGAACGCGCGCCGGTCGTGCGTCGGCATGATGCAGCTGACGAGCGGCAGGTCGGCGTCGAGCTGCGTGCCCGGCGGCGGCGCGAAGTTCGGACACGCATCGCCGCGGCAGTGCGCGCGGTAGTCGCGCTTCTCGCCGCGCAGCCGCGCGCCGCAGAACTTGTCCTGATAGCGGCGCTTGTTCGCCTCGAACCGCGCGGACTCCTCCCGCGCGCGCTGCGGCGTCACCGGCGCACGCCAGACGTACGCGCCGCAAACCCACAAGCCGTCGAAGCCCGCGCGTGCGGCGCGGACGTTGAAGTCCATCTCCCAGCACGGCCCGTTGCCATACGACTCGTCCGCGCCGCCGATCGCCTCCCACGCCTCGCGTTTCACGGCGTAGCAGAAGTCGCCGAGCGAATGGAGCGGCGCGAGCGAGCGGGTAAGCGTGCCGAAGCGGGAGGCGGCGTCGCGCGCGGTTTCGTCGACGTTCTCCGAGGTCGCGTCGCCGAACAAGCCCTGCTCGTTCCAGTGCCGGTTCGTCGACGGGCCAGCGAGACCGGCGCGCGGCGAAGATTCGAGCGCGGCGAGGAGTTGCTCGATGCAGCGCGGGCCGACGAGCGCGCCGGGCTCGAGGAAAATCACGATTGCGGCGTCGGTGCTTCGCACGAAGCGATTGAACGCAGCGGCTCTTCCGCGGCTCTCATCCGGCAGCACGCGATGTTCGAGCGCGGTCAACGTGCGGCGTGTCTCGGCATCCGCGCCGTCGGGGATCACGATCAGCTCGTGCGGAAGCGGCGTATTTCGCGCGATGCTGGCCAGCGTCGCCAGCAAGCGGTCGGGATCGGTCTGAACATGAGCTCCGATGGCGATCTTCTGCATGGCCGTTCGTTCCGTCCATCAGGTGAAAAAAAGAACGTCGCACGTTGGCGAGCCCGCCGCGCCGCGGCGGAACGTGAACTCGAATAGCGCGTACAGCGACACGAGATCGGCGAGACCGCGGGAGCGTGACAGCATCACCTGTGGAACGAAGTCGACGAAGCCTCGCCAGAACAGTGCATGCGCGGTCACCGCGGGCAATCCGCGCACATCGCGCAACAGCGCGCCGAAGACGCTCGAGCTGTCGACGGGGAGGTCACCTGCGAGCGTCTCCGTGAAGGGCTCAGCGGCTTCGAACGTCGAGGTGTCGCCGGCTGCACGGCGTTCCCATTCCGGTGCGCACGACGGGTTGCCGGCGATGAGGTCGTGATGGATCTGCTGCGCGGGAGAGCCATCCACCGCCACTTCGCGGAGGAAATACTGAAAGAGAAAGCGCTCCGCCATTTCGTCGATGGGGTAGGCGATGAAGCGCCTGCATGGCGTGTCGGGTGCGAAGCAGTCGGCGCAGTCGCCGGCGGCCTGCTCGAACTCGTTCAACGTCTCGACGAGCGAGAGATACGAAACCTCGGCGTCACTCTCGCCCGGCACCTGCAGCACGAACGTTTCCCGCTGTTTTGGGTCCGGCACCATGCTTTCCGCGGCGCGGCGATAGGCCTGCAGCTTCATCACGCCGGCCCACTCTTCCTCCGACATCTGGGCCTGCAGTCCGCAGCCGAACCAACTGATCACGTCGATTCCCAACGTTCCTCCTACTGTTCCACCGTCAGCTCGTTGCGGCAGCCGATGCCGCGGAGTTGCTGGCGCGCACAGTCCCACGCGGCGTCGACGCGCTGCCGCAGAAACTGCTCGTGCTCCTTCGCGAGTGCGATCGTGGGGGCCAGTTGCAAAACGGTCGTGCACGTGCCGCCCGCCAGTGCCTTTTTGATCGAGCTCGCGTTTTTACGGCGCGCCGGTCGCAGGAGCTCGGCGGTCAGATGTTTCGAAAGGAAGCGAGTGACCGGCGCGGCGGGATCGCACCCCGCGTCGAAGGTTCCCTCGCCGGAGATCTCCAATTGCAACGAGCACGCGGTGTCGTCGATGCCTTCCAGTCGCGGGCCATCGCAGGTGAAACGAGGTTGGTCGCCGGCGAACAAGAGCTCGTCCGTGACCGCGAGACGATCGTGCAGTAATTCGCGAGCGGTGGTTTTGGCGCGGCGCGCGATGGTTGCGAGCGCGCAGACGAGCGGCGCGACCGTCACGGCATCGCGGCGCACGAGATTGCTCTGAACGGCGAGCGCCACCGCATTCGCGGCCATTTCCACTTGCCCCGGCTCGGTGCGGAGAAGCGACAGCATCTCGAACAGGTACACCTGTTCGGTCTCGCGATACGGGCGCGCGAGCGCTGCCTCGATCCAGCGTTGCCGTTCGTCTTTTCCGCGCGTCATCGCGACGGCGAGACCGGCCATCGTGACGTCGATGCTCTCCGCGGCCTGATCGATGGGCGGATCGAGCTTCCGCAGTTCGTCCGACGCATCGCGCCCGGCCAGCTCGCGGAAGGCGAGCAGTTCGATGTGGTCGACCGCGGAAGCGCCTTCCTGCGCAACCGCCTCTTCTGCCGCCGCTTCGTTCCAGCCTGCCGGCAGCGGCTCCGATTGTCCGGTGAGCACGCGAAACGCGGCCATCGCGAAAAGGTTCCACGTCTGCGGCGCGGTGGCCGGCTTGACGACCTTTTCGAATCCGGTGGCCAGCTTCGCGATCAGCTCTTTTTTTCGTTTCATCAATTTGCCTTCGTCTTGATTTCGGCATCGCGGATGTTCGCCGCGACCGCGCCGCGGGCGCTGCGGAGCCGCGCCACGAGCGCCTGCAGCAACGCGACCGCCGCCGCTTTTGCGTCATCGGAGAATTTTGCGTTCCTGCGCATCTCCACGGTGATCTGCAACGTTCCTGCTTGCCCGCTCTTCAGCTGAGCGACGATCGCGGCGATCTCCGGCGGCATGTCTTCGCCAATGATGCCGAGCATCTTCGCGAAATTCTTGTCGAAGTTCTCCGTGATTCCGGAGAGCTTGTTTTCCAGCGGCTTGCCGCGTTCGAGCGCGGCGGTGCCGGCCACGATTGCGGCGGCATTCGCTTTCAGCGCCTCGATTGGCTTGCCGTGGCCGACCGGAACGGGGATGGCCTTCTTTCCGGCGGGGATGCCGGTGTTGCCGCTGCGGCGGGCGATGATGGGCATGGTCTTGTTGAGCTTCGCGCCGCCTTTGAGCTCGAAGATTTCCAGCATGTACGTCTCGTTGCCGGCGGCGTCGCGGATGATGTGCAGAAACGCGGCGTCGATGCCTTTGCCGCTCTGTGCATCTCCGCCCTTCGTCGGCAACACGATTCCGCCGCCGGCCGCCGCGAGCACCTGCAACTCGGCGCGCTTGACGGCTTCGATGGCATCGCCGACCGCCGTGTTCGTGCCCTTCGCTTTGATCACCGCATCGAGCTGCGCGACGGCGTCCGCCAGCTCCTTCTCGGCGACGTCTTTCGCTTTCTTCAGCTTGTCTGCCACCGACGTGAGGTTGAGCGCCTCGGTCGTCTCGGTCTTTTCCGGATTGACCTTGCCACGAACGCCCCACTTCTTTCCCTGCTCCACCAGCTCGAGCGACTGCAGCCCGTAGCGGATGCGGATGGCGGCGAGGATCGGCTTGAGGATCTTGCTGCCCACGCCTTTACCCGCGAAGCGCGCAACCGCGCCTTTCGAAGCCTGCATGGCGTCGTCGAGCTGTTTCTGTTTCGCCTCGGGCGCCGTACCCCCCTTCCCGAACAGCTTCTTTACGAACGCCACGATCTTTGCGATGGCCTTGTCGATCGCGGCGTCGACCTTCGCCTGCACTTTGGCGATGAAGTCGCGGATCTTCTGGGCGATGCCGCCGAGGCCGATCAGTCGGGCGAGGAAGCCGATGAGGATCGGGACGGCGTTGCCGAGAGCTTGTTCGACGCGCTTGATGGCGCCGCCGATGGCGCCGGTGGCGATGGCGTGGATCGAGTTGATGACGCTCTCGACGAACTCCATGATCTGCGCGGCGCGCTCGACCACGAACATGACGATGTTGTAGATCGCCATGATGGCCTGCACGATGGCGCCGGCCGGGTTGAACATCGAGAGGATCTTCGTCACGGCCTGCTTGACGATCGTGTCGATGATCCACGTCTTGATGGCCTCGATGACCATGTCCTTGAGGTTCGACAGGTCGGTCTTGACCTGTTCCCACAGCGCCGCGGGGCCGCCGCGGATGAGGATCAGGACGTACTCGATCACCTTCTCGATGATCTTCATGTTCCGCTCGCCGATGAGCTTCACGGCCTTCGCGCGCATGCTCGCCGCGCTGATGCCGAGGACGCCCATGACGAGCTTGAAGATCGAGACGAGCGAGAGGTCCGCGGGGATCTCGACGCCCGGCGGGAGGTTGCCGAACAGCCATTTCTTGAAGCCGTTCGAAAGGTGCTGCTTGATGTTGCCGACGAAGGCGCTGATGCCGCCCTTCACGGCGCTGATCAGATTGCCGAGGAAGCCGAGCGGGTCGGCGATGATCAGCTTGATCGTGTCCTCGCCCTTCTGGAGGATCGCCTGCAGCCGCGCCTTGAACTCGAGGATGGCCTTGAGCACTTCGCCGAGTTTTTCGGCGAACGCCTGCACGAGTCCCTTGTTCTCGTCCTGAATCGCCTTGAGCGCTTCGTTGGCTTTGTCGAAGCCCTCCTTGTATTTCTGGGCGAGCGACTGCGCGAGGGAGTTCTTCTTCTCCTCGATCCCTTTCTCGAGCTCCTGGAAGCGGTTGTTGACGTCGGACGCGGCCTGCTGCGCGAACTGCTGCAGGTCTTTCGGCTGACTGGCGACGTACGCTTTAATGTCGGCCTGACCCTTCGCGACTTCCTGCTTCGCTTCCTTGAGCCGCTGCTCGACGAGGTTCGCCACGCGCACGATGAGCGCGTCCATCAGCCCCTGGAAGAGCGCGCGTCCCGCGTCGTAGATGACGTTCACTTCATCGGGCAGACCTTTGAACTGATCGCGGACCCACGCGGCGAGGCCGAGGAGCGGAATGGAGAGGTAGCGGCGGATCTTGAAGTCGCGGATCTTCGCGTTGACGAAGTTCGTCATCGCGGTGAGGGCCGCATCGACGCCGCGGTCGAAGATGCCGTTCACTTCGCCGTCGATGGCGGCGAGCTTCGCGTCGACGCGCGCCTTGGTGGCGTTGTAGATCGACTCGATCTTGTCGGTGACTTCCTTGCGCTTGGCCTCGTCTTTCGCTTTCTGTTGCTGCTGGCGGGTGAGGACTTTCGCGTTACCGCCGGCTTTCACGCCGACCATCGCGGCGGCGCCCGCGCGCGTGGCGCTCGTCGCGCCGGAGACGGTCGCGGTGAGCGTGGCTTTCTCGGCGGCGCGGTATTTTCCGGGACCGCTGTCGGCGTTCTGCGCGACCTGGGTCTTCGCGTCGAGCACGGCGGAGAAGCGCGGATCGTTCGCCTTCTTGAGCTGCGTCGGCGTGACTTCCGCGTCTTTCAGCTGCGCGTCGGTGTCCTGCTTCGAATCCTGGAGCGAGACGTCGGCGTCGCTCTTCGGCGCCGGCATGCCTTCGGCGGAGTTGACGTTCGGCGCGGGCGGCGCGCCTTCAGGCGGCAGCGGCTTCTCGGCCTTCGCGTCGCCGGACGGCGCGGGCGCCGCTTTCGACGCGCCGGAAACGTCCTGCGTCGACTTGTCTTTCTGCTGCGAGACGTTGCCTTTGAGACCGCCTTTCATCTGCTGCGCGGTCTGGTCGAAGTTCTCGGTCTCGCCGAGGTTCTTCGGCATCGCCTTCGCGATCTCGGCGCGGAGGATGGCCAGGAAGGAGCTCTGTTCGGGCTTGCCTTCCTTCGCCTCTTTGATCTTGTCGACCTGCTTCGCCTTGCCGCCGGCGAGCTTCTCGTTCGGCGGACCTTTCGACGCGGCCGCGGCGTCGGCGGCTTTCTTCGAGGCCGGCGGATGCGTCTTCGTTTTCGCCGCGCCTTGTTTGAGCTGCTCCATGACGCGCCGGTAGCGCGGATCGGATTCCGGCGACGGCTTCGGCAGCGGCTTGCGGCGAAGAGCGGCTCCGGGCATGGTCAGGTTCCTGGCGGGAGCGGGCAGACCGCGCCGCTCTTGCGATACTCGCGTTGCAGGCCGCTGGCGACGTCGCGCGTGGCGACGCGGCGGCCGTCGTCGAGCGCGAGGAGCGACGCGTGCAGGACGGCGTTGCGGATCTGACCGCCGGTGAGCTCGCAGCGCACGGCTGCGTCCTGCAGCCACGCGTGCTCGACGTCGTGTTCGAGCGGCAGATGCAGTTGCCAGATCGTCCAGCGGTCGTGCGGGTCGGGCATGTGGAAGTCGACGACGACATCCATGCGGCGCTGAAATGCGGAGTCGATCCGATTCGCGGCGTTGGTCGTGACCACGAGCACGCCTTCGAACGATTCGAGGCGCTGCAGGAGGAAGTTCGTCTCGAGATTCGCGTAGCGATCGTTCGAGCTCTGCACCGCGGTGCGGCTCGTGAGCAGCGCGTCGCCTTCGTCGAGCAGCAGCACGACGTCGAGCTCCTCGGCGCGCGAGAAGAGTTGATCAAGGCTCTTCTCCGTTTCGCCGATGTACTTGTTGACGACCGACGCGAGGTCGAGACGATAGAGATCCATCTGCAGCGTCGACGCGAGGATGCGCGCGGCCATGGTTTTGCCCGTGCCGCTCGGCCCCGCGAAAAGCGCGCGCACGCCGCAGTTGAGCTGTCGCGCGAGCGCGCGTCCGACGTGCTCGCGCAATGCCTCGCGGTTGCGGCAGCGCGTCTCGAGGTTGCGCAGCTCACCCAATGTCGATTCGGAGGCGCCGATGCTTTCCCAGCCGCCGGACGCGGGGAGCAGCGTCGCCAGCGTTTCGAGCTCGCGATGCATCGAGCGTCCGGCGACGCGCACGTCGTCCGGCGTGATGCGCGTGCGCTCGTCGAGCAATGCGTACGAGCGCGCGAGCGCTGCGGCGGAGCGGATGTTGCCGCTGGTCATGCGGAAGCGGCGCGCGAGATGCTCGACGTCCTCGGCATCGTGCGCGTCGACGGACTGCTCCCACAGCGCGCGTCGTTCGTGCGCATCGGGCATGTCGACGTTGATCGTGATCGCGCCGTCGACCGCTCGTCCGGAGACGGCGCCGTGCTTGCCGAGAACGACGGCGATGGGGCCGTCGTAGCCGCGCAGCGGCGGGACGTCGGCGGTCTCGCCGAGCCCGAGGTCGAGGACGAGCATCGGGATTGCGTGCGCGAGCGTGGCCAGCGCGCCGGCGATGGCGACGCGCGCGTCGTCCAAACGCAACGGTCCGCGCAGCTCGAGCACGCCGCGGCCGAGCGCGGCGGCGATCGCGCGCACGAGCGTGCGGCGCCCGTTGTGGCGCGGGCCGCGCACGATGAACGCGCGCACGTCGCCGGAGGCGAGGAGCGCCGGCGCGGCGGCGGCGGCGCGGCGCGTGTTCGCGGGAAGCACGAGCGCGTCGAGACTTCCGAGCTCGTGCGGCGGAATGTAGGTGAGGCCGGGCGCGGGCGCGCGCAAGATGTCGCCGCGGATCGCGTCCCACACCGCGGGCAGGCTTTGAAAGACCCACTGCAAGCGCGGCGCGTCGGCGTTGATGACCTGAATGAGGCCGTTGTCGAGGAGCACGCGGATGCATTCGCGCACGGGCGCGACGTCATCGCCGCCGCGCCACCACGCGGTGAGCAGGCCGAGCGTCGGACGATGCTGCTGCGGCGTCACCGGCTGCGCGCATTCGATGACGAAGCCGAAGCGCGGGTCTTCTTCGATGAGGCCGATGGCGAAGAGCAGCGTGAGGTCGCGGTCGTCGAGGTCGAGCGCGTGCCGCAGCGCGCGGATGGGGAGATGCGCGTCGACGCCGAGCTCCCACTGGCGGACGCGCGCGAGCCAGTCGTGCGCGGGTGTCGTTGGCGTCGCGCCGAGCGTTTCGAGCTCGTCGAGATAGGCGCGGAGAAATGGGAACTGTTCGATGACCTCGTCGAGTCCGCCGAGGTTGTGCGCGAGCTGGTCGACGACATGCAGGACCGCGCCGAGGAAGCAGAGCTTGAAGTGCGCGGCCGCGTTGCGCGGGAGCGTGGCGAAGGTGCCGGCGGACGCGTGCGCGTCAATCGAAGTGGAAGGCGACATGGAGTCCTGCGGCCGGAATCCAGCCGGGGTTGCGATCGAGGCCGGCCATGCGGATCTCGATCGGATGCGCGGCGAGAGCGAAGGCGACGTCGAGGTGCGCGGGCGTGAGCGTGATGCGGCCGTAGCGGCGGATGAGAAACGCGGCGGGATCGTCGACATCGAGGAAAAGGGCGAGCGTTTCGCGAACGCGCGCGAGGAGCTCGTCGTCGAGCGGCGGGAGTTCGTCGTGCGGCTCGCGGCCGGCGAGGCGCGCGAGGAGCGGCCAGACGTCGTCGTCTTCGATCGCGGGAACGAGCGCGCGCGCGGTGCACGCGAGAAAGTCCCAGAGGTTCAGCTCGGGCGCGTCGGCCGCGTACGGATCGTAGAGCTCGAGCGCGAGGGCGATGTTGAGGAGGAAGAAGACGCCGGCGTGAGGCGAGTCGATGGCGTGCGCGAGGAGGGTCGGGAGGGCGGGCGGGGCGAGGGGCTCGTCGTCGTCGGCGGCGGTGTCGATCGTTGCTTCGACGGCGTCGTTCGCGTCGGGCGGCAGGGCGGTGGTCGATGAAAGCAACGGATGCGGCGCCGGGTCATCGAGTCGAGCGACCTCGGTGACCGAGGCGACGTCGTGCGTGTCGAGCGTGCTTGCGTGTTCGTGCTCGCGCACGCTCGTCGTGGGGGCGAGGTCTTGTGGTGTTGCGAGCTCGCGTGCGTCGATCGAGGGTTCGGATCGTGAGTCGTCGAGCGCGCGCACGGGTGGCTGCGAAGCGAGCGGCGCGTCGCGCACGTCTTCGCGGTGCGATTCCTGCGCGCGCGGTGCATCGACGCGATGCGCCGCCGGCGCGTCATCGAATGCGCGCGGCGTTGCCGCATCATGCGACCCGACCTCGGGCGACGCGGCAGCCTGCACGCGCGATTCGTGCGCGCGCGGTGGTACGGCGATCGCGTCGAGGATCGGTTCGAGCGCGCGCGCACTCGGAAGTGCGTGCGGCGAGCGCACGCGTTCGATGACAGCGACGAAGAGCTGCTGTTCCGTCGTTAGCGCCGCGGGTGGCGGAACGTTCGGCGACGCGAGCACGCGCGCGAGCGTCGCCATCCGCGGCGGCGACGGCTGCGCATGCGCTTCCGACACGATGCGCGCGAGCGCGTCGTGTCCGTGCGCATCGAGCACGCGCGTCGCGAGCGCAATCGCATCCTCCGCCGCGAGCTGCCGCACGAACGCTAGCGCCTCGCCGCGCTCCGCGAGCAGCGCGTATGCGGCGGCGACGTAGTCGGGCGCGCGCAGCCATTCGCGGATCACCGCCTCGAACGACATCCCGCGGACGAGATGCATCCACCACCACGCGTCGAGCGCGCCGCGGCACGCGTCACGCGCCGCGCACGCGAGCAGCTCCGCGCGATCGGCGAACAGCACCGCGTCCGCCGCCGCCGGCACGAACCCGAGCGCGGGACGCACCGCGCGGCGCAAAGCGTCGCCGATCGCGATTCGCGCGGCGCGCTCCCACGAAGTCGCGCGCGACGCGTGCGACGAGCGCACGTCGATCGCGCCCGGCATCGGATCCGCCAGCGCGCGAATGCAGAGGATCGCCTGCGGCGGCATGCCGTGCGGCTCGAGGTCGAGCGCGCGCAGCGCCGCCTCGCCGCGCATGCGCACGGCGAGGGCGTCCTCCGCATTCGCGCGGACGCGTACGCGTCCGATGGTGGTCGCCGGCATCCGAGTTCCCGTTCAGAACGACCAGCGCAGTCCGAGCTGCAGCGTCGACCAGTCGACCGGATCGGTCGAGTGATGGTTGTACGCCGCCTCGACGCCCCACTTCGGGTTCACGTTCCAGAGCAGACCGGCGCCGGCGTTGAAGCCGAACTCCGTGTCGTCCGGCGGATCGATGCGATACACGCCGACGCCCGCGTTGACGAACGGCTGCAGCGCCGACGTGCCGAAGAAGTACTTCGCGTTCGCGGAGAGCTGCCACGCGTTGACGTCGTCGATCACCGCGTCGAACGCGTGGTAGCCGAGGATGCCTTCGATCGACCAATTGTTCGTCAGCCGGCGTTCGAGCCCGGCGTTGATGCTGAAGCGGCCGTCGAGCGCGCCGTTGGGCGAGTTGCCGCCGGCATCGACGAAGAAGCGCCACGCGCCGGACGGCCCGGATTGGCCGTGCTCGCGCGCCTCGATCGTGGTGATGACATGCACCACGCCGTCATTCGGTACATGCGAGATCTTGTAGAAGTTCGGCGCCACCTGGGTGAGCGTCACGTCTTCGCCGACGGTCTCGTGCGCCCAGCCGAGGAGGTCGCCATTGTGGATCACGCGATAGCCGAAGCCGCCCTGCGGGATGAGGATCGGGTGGCCGTTGATCGCTTTGCCGGAGTCGTAGAAGACGTGCACGCGATACGTCGGAATGACCGAATCCATCTGCGCTTCGGTGAGACGTCCCGCGGCCGCGGCGGCCTCGTACTGCGCCGGCGTCATGTCATGGCCGTTCGGATCGTTGAGGAGTCCGGGCGGCGGAGGAGGCGGCGGCGTCTTCACGACGGCCGGCATGTTCGCGGTCTCGACGAGCAGGTAGACGTCGCGTCCGACGGCGGCGATCGGCGTCAGTCCTTTGATGCTGATCTCCGCGCGATGCACGAACTTCGACGCGGAGACGAAGCTCATGTTGCGGCGGATGCTGTTGTTCGTGAACGTGAGTCCGGTGGTGCTGGTCAGCTCGACGAGCAGGCAGTTGTCGCGGCTGCGCGTGCCGTTCTCGAACGGCACGATGTCGGCGTTCGACAGCGTCCAGTCGAAGTGGTTGTCGTTCGACGCGTTCGCGGTCGTGGCGTTCGGGATCGCGTTGGCGTTGCCGACGTCGTCGCCGCCGGGGATGGTCGCCCACAGCGCATTCGGATCGGCGCTGCTTTCATCGCCCGGCATCGAGCCCCAGTTCGCGAGGCGGAAGCGCGCGCGCAGCGTGCCGGCGTTGATCGGCGCGCCGCTGTTGTTCGTGGCGCGCGCGAAGAAGGTGTTCACCGGCTTGGGGAGCGTGGTGCTGTAGTTGACCTGATACGACGGCGAGTTGGTCGTGCCGATCTGATAGACGTCGAGCGAGACGCCGGAGTTCGCGCAGTTCGGATCGGACGGGCCGGTGCTGAGCCGGAACGCGTCCCACGCGCCGGGTGACGTGGGGACGGGGAACGTCGCGATCTGCCCGAGCATCGACGGCGGGCCGAGGAACGAGGTGCGCGGCCAGGCGAAGGGGAACTGCGGCGATGACGGCGTGCCGATCAGCACCTCGTACCACATGTTGAAGTTGGAGGCCGACACGTTGACGGCACTGATCGGCACGAGCATCTGCACGGCGAACGAGTTCGCGGTGGGGTTGTTGATCCAGACGCGCGTGTTCGACAGCCACGGCAGGTTCAGCGCGGCGCCGAGCGAGCCGTCGTTGTTCAGCACGTTCGCCGTCGTCGACCCCGCCACATCCTCGGACGGCACCAGCGTCGGCAGCGACACGCTGATGACCATCGGTCCCGCGCCGCCGGCGCGCTCGAAGCCGACGTAGAGCGTGTTCTGGTTCGCGTTCATCGCCGGCGCGAGGAACACGCGCCACGACAGGAAGAGGTTCTGGTTGGCATTGTCGTGCAGCGCGCGGAAGTCGGCCTGCGTGGCCGTGCCGTCGCCGTACGTGAGCACGCCGGCGCCGACCCAGCGCGGATCGTCGAGATGATGCGCGTAGATCGCCTGCGGCGGAATCGGATCCCACCAGTTCGGCGGCGTGGCGTTGCCGAAGACGCCGGTCGCGGGCGGAATGCAGACCGCGGCGACGAGCGCGGGCGCGACGGCCGCGGTGAGGACGAGGGCGAGTGCGAGTTGCTTGAGGCGCATGTGACGTTCTCCTTCAGCCGAGCTGCAGTTGCAGCGTGCGCGTGCGGTTCTGCGTTTGGCCCTGGCGGGTGACTTTGACTTCGAGCGTGCCGGCAGTGGCGCCGGCGTTGCGCTGGATGGCGATGACGATGTTCTTCGACGCTTTGCCGTTGCCGGCGTTGATCTCCGTCTGCAGCACGGGCAGCGGATTCGGCGTGTTCACCGCGACGACGAGCCCCCAGTTCGCCGCGCCGTTCTTGAGCGACGGCGCGATGTCGTAGTTGCCCTGCACGGTGAACGTCGATGGGAACGACAGGTTGACGATCGCGCCGTTGCCCGCGGTGAGCGTGGTGGCGTTCAGCGCCGCGCTGCCGCTGACGACGTCGGCGGTCGGCGCGTTGAGCGTGATCGTCGAGTCAGGCTGCTGCACCGCGGAGCCGACGGCGAACGGCATGTTGCCCGACGACCCGGTGACGGCGCCCGAGGCGACGTTCAGCGCGACGGTGAACGCCGTGCCGTTCGGCACGTTCGGGATCGGGTTGATCACGACGAAGACGGTCTTCGACTGTCCCGGCGTCAGCGTGACCTGACCGCCCGGAATCTCGACCTGATTCGAGTCGAGCAGCCGCAGCCCGGACGTCCAGAGCGCCTGGCTGACGGATGAGATGACGCTCGGCGTGAGCGCGAACGTCGCCTCGAGGTTCGCCTGCGAGACGACCTGGAACTGGAACGACGCCTGCGCGTTGGCGGTCGGCGTCGCGGGCTGCACGTTGATGAAGTTCACGTCGGCGGCGCCGGCGAGCGTCATCGCCGAGCGCAGGATCAGCGTCCGCTGCGTGCTCGACGTGGCGTTGCTGACCGTGAGCACCGCGGGGCGGCCGTTCACCGGCGCGTCGACGATCGTCAGCGGAACCTTGAAGCTCAGCAGCTGATCGGAGCTGCCGGCTTCGAACGCGTTCACGCGCACGTCGTCGATGTAGACGCGGTGCGAGCCGACGGAGAAGCCGAAGTTCGCGCCGTGCACGCGCACCAGCTCGCCGACCTTCACGTTGCCGGACGGCGGCTCGATGGCGCTGATCACGACGTCGCTGCCCGACTGCGCGCCGGTCTGCTCGACCGCGGCGAGGCGTTGATCGATCGAGTTGAGCAGATCGATCAGATCGTTGATCTGCCCGGCCGTGATCAGATCGCCGGGCTGTACGTGCGGAAGTCCTGTCGTCGTCATGCGCTCTCCTTCGTCTATGCGTAGCTCGCGTAGCCCCAGTGGGCGAGGTCGAAATGCGCGCCGGCGCGCGTGGGGACGTGACCGTTCGTGAACACGACCGCGGGCGCGACCGGGAAGCTGCCGTCGATGGCCTGGCGGTTCTCGCGGATGTTGTAGAGGCGGATCAGTTCCTTGTCCGCGAGGCGAATCGGCGGATACCGCACGGCCTCGGCGAACAGCTGCTCGACGCGCGCGCCTTCGGTGAAGCGCGGCCCGAGCGTCGTCAGTCCGCCGAAGAACTGCGACGGTTCAAAGCCCGCATGTCCGGTGATGTTCGCGGGGAGGATCCCGGCCGGCGGCAGGTACATGAAGATGTCCGTTGCGGTGAGGCTCGCCGGATTTCCGGAGACCGCGAGCTGCGCGGCGATGTGCTCCTGGAACTGCTGGATCATCGCTTCCGCCACCGCGACGCGAACGTCGTCGAGCACGCCGTCGAGCACGGACTGCGACGCGGCACGCATGTGCGTCACGCGGCGCCGGACCGACCAGAGATCGAGCCAGCGGATGCCGCCGGTCGCCGTCCAGTACAGCAGCGCGAGCGGCACGTCGCATTCGGTGAGCGCGGTGACGTCGTCGAGCAGCGTCCGCGGTTCCGCATCGGCGGCGAACGGATCCTTCGTGACGTCGAGCAGATGCGCGGCGCCGAAGCATTGATATGCAACGATGTTGCGGAGATGGTTGACGTCGCCGAGCGTGGCGGCGGGCACGGGCAGCTCCAGCAGGCGGAACTCGACGGCGTCGATGACGTCCTTCACGTTGCAGCCGCGCGGCGTGTCGCCGAGGCCGCTCACCTGCGCGAGGCCGTTGCCGGTGCGGATCGGCGAGATGGTGAGGAGGTAAACGCCGGCGTTCGCGATGTACGTGCCGCTCGAGATCGGCGTGCACGTGCGGAAGATCTTTGCGACGTCGGGCACCGGATCATCGGGACGCACGAGCTGCACGTCGACGTCGTTCGCGAGCAGCAGCAACTCTCCGCGGCGATCGATGGCGAGACCCGACTCGATCGTCACGACCGGGCGCGTGAGCGTGTTCGACGCGGTGGCGATGGAGACTTCCAGTCCGTAGACGACGCCGTCGCCGATCGCTTGTCCGAGCAGCTCGCGCGCGGTGCGTTGCGCGCGCTGCTCGTCGGTCATCGCCTCGCCGGTCAGCAGGCGTCCGTTGAAGAAGTTCGGCGCGCGGGTGCGCTCGTTGACGATCGGCTTGAAAAGGTCGCTGGCCATGACGCGCTCCTATCCCAGCCGGTTGATCTCGACGTTGAACATCGTGGCGCGCAGGTTCGGCTCGGTGACGTTGGCCGCGCCGTTGGTCACGCGCAGGAGGATGCCGTCCGCGACGAAGCTGTCCAGCTGGACGGTCGGATTCGGGATCGGTCCGATTTGCGGCAACGCGCGCACGAGGTACGTGTGCGCGCCGCCCGGTTGTGCGTAGCCGTCGAACGCGAGACGGATCGTGTTCGCCGCCTGGAAGAAGACGGCCAGGCTGCCGAACACCGGCGCCTGATTCGCGTTGACGCTGACGTTGCCGGCCGCGACGAGCGCCGCGTGCGGCGTCGTCGAGGAGGACGCGCCGCCGCCGGCGAGCAGCTCCTGCAGCATGCGCAGGTGCAGCAGGATCGGGCGCCGCGACTCGTCGATGGTGACGGTACCGAGGTCGTCGACGAGCCAGTTGCCGGCGCTCTCGATGACCGGCACTTCGAGGCGTGCGAGCAGCAGGCACTCGTCCGCTTTCGGTGCGTCGCCGTCCTTGCCGCCGCAGCATCCGCCGCCGCAGCCGCAGAGCGAGTGCACTTTCGGGCGGATGTCTTCGATCCAGACGAGGAACGCCGCGCGGTAGTAGTCGGCGCTCAAAGCCGGATCGAGCTCCATCCCGAAGAGCGCACTGAAGTCGAGATGCACCTCCGCCGAGGCGGAGAGCGGGGAAGAAATCGGGGAGGAAAGCGGCGATGACGGCGGTGAGGAAACGCTCGTCGTGACGATGTTGGCGAGCGCCTTTTGAAAATCGTCGACGGAGAGATACGGTCCGCCGCCGCCGAACGTGAGCTGCGCCAGTCCCGCGGCAAATTCGCGCAGGAGATCTTCTTCCGCCTGATTCGGCGCGGCCGTGCGCAGCTCGAGCGAGAAGTCGTCGACGAGTCTCGACGGCGCCATGAGCTCGTCCTCGGAACGGCACGGCGAGCCGGGGATCGGCACGAGGTCGACCGGACAGTCGCGATAGCAGAGCGTGAGATACAGCTCGATCGTGCCGGCGATCGGCGAGCCGACGAGCGCGGGAATCTCTTTGTCGTGCGCGGCGAGCCAGTCGTTGAGATACGCGCACTGCGCCGGCTTCACGCAAACGAGCTGGCCGCGCGGCGTGAGCGCGCTGCCGCTGGTCACGGTGAGCCGCGGACCTTTGGCGCCGCTGTCGACCGTGACTTTGAGTCCGTTCAGCGTGCCGTAGCCGATCGCGTCGCGCGCGAGCCAGCGGTCGCGCCCCGCGAGGTACGCGAACTCCTGATTGAAGTCGTCGACGCCCAGCACCATGCCGAGCGCGTAGTTGACGTGGCGCGAGGGATCGGGTGCTTTGGCCTCGGCGGCCGAGGCGGGTACAGCGAAGGTGGTCATCGCGATCCTCCAGAGGTCGGTGGCGGACAGCCGCAGTCCGACGCGAGCGTGGAACGTCCGGCCAGCCAGCCGGAGCCGAGGTAGTTGCGATCGAGGACGAACGCCGAGAGCAGTTCGGGCGAGCGCGAGCCGATGTCGACGACCGTGTCTTCACCGAGACGCGCCTCGCCGACGCGGAAGAAAGCCCAGTAGAACTTCACGTCGAACGCGGTGTGCGCGGGCTTCTCCAGCGCGATGACGCGGCGCGCGAGGTCGAGCTGTTTGTCGCGATCCGCGAGTCCGAGCGTGCCTTGCGGCAGGAAGACGCTGAAGCGATGCGCGGCCACGCGCGCCGGAAGCACGAGTCCTTCGAAGAGCACCCAGTCGCGCAGCGGCGCGCTGCGCGTGGGGAGCTGCGTGAAGAGCGGAATCGCCGACCACGTCGCGTACGCGGTCTGCCATGCGCCATTGAGCTCGGCGAGCGATTTGTAGCGGCGGAAGAGCACCTGCTGCCACAGCGCGAGATCGGCGCTGCTGGCCGACGGCACGAAGCCGAGCGTCGCGCGCGAGAACTCACGCCACCGCGCGGCGTTGGCAGGCGGTTCAGTGATGCTGTACGTCGCGGCATCGACGCCGGTGAATTCCGCCCAGCGGCGATTCAGATCGGCGGCGCCGGCAGACGGTTGCCACTTTTGTTCGACGAGGCGCAGCGGCAGGCCGGCGGTGTCGGTCTCGCTCGTGTCGCCGAACAGCACGCCGGGCAGACTGCGCGTGCGGAACTTTTCCACGATTCGCGGACCGGCGCGCCGCGGCCGATCGACGTCGAAGATCGTGTCGTTCGGACAGTCTTCGAAGACGAGGCGCAGCGCCATCATCAGGCCCGGCACCGTGCCGCGCCATTCGAAGAACCGCGCGGCGTAGCGGAGGAAGAGCCGCCGCTTCTGCTCGTCCCACGCGGGATCGAGCGCGACGTCGAACCAGCTCGCGAGCCACTCCAGCGTCTCCGGCGGCGCGCAGCGCGTGTCGAGCAGACACTGCGCCGCGGCGATGCGGTCTTCGATGTTCGTGAAGAAGCCTTCCGCATTGGCGAGGAAGCGGTCGAGGAACGAGGCCGACGCGTCGTTCTCGCGATAGACGCCGGGGAGGTAGTGCTCGAGGTACGAGAAGCGTGGATACCAGGCGCGCAGCGCGCGGATGCGCGGCGAACTGCGGCCATTGCCGGTGAGCGTGAGCCGCAGCTGCAGGTAGCGTCCCCGCGCGCGTTGGAAGAGAAGCTCCCACGTGTCGATGCCGGCGCCGCGCGTGTCGGTGGACCACGCGAGCTCGGAGCCGGTGAGGCGGCGCACGAGCCGCGGCTCGCGATCCCATTCCGCGACGCCGAGCAATGCGGGATCGTTCGCGGCGCGGCTTTCGAGCTCGATGTCGCACTCCGGCGGAATGCACGCGTCGAGCATCAGCCGGTGCCAGACGCAGTCGGGCTCTTTGCCGTCGAGCCGCGGGATGACGACGGTCGCGGTGTACGCGTAGCGATTGCGGCGTTGTGCGACGAGCGGCACCCAGCGGTCCTGCGCGTCGTACAGCGTCGTATCCGCGGCGATGAGCGCCTTGCCGCCGAAGAGTCGCATCGGAAAGTAGTCGGGCGCCGGCTGCAGCGCGATTCCGCCGTCGTCGACATCGAGCGTGAACGTGAACGCCTGATCGCCGTCGGTCGACGCGATGGTCAAGAGGTTGTCCATTCGCGCGAAGTCGTGGCCGAGCAGGTGAAAGCCGGCCTGCTTGCCGGCTTCGACGAGACTCTTCGCGACGTCGGTCGAGGCGCTCGCACTCGTGCCGTCGTGGTGGACGCGCAGCACGCGCGAGAAGTCGTCGCCGGCGGGGCTGTCGAGGATGAGAATCGAGTCGTCGTCGAGCACCTCGATGGCCACGGGATCGACGGCGTCGACGAGCAGCGACATGTCGAGCGCGATGGCGGTCGGCGACTTCGGATGCGTTTCGCTGCCGTCGATCGCGGCGAAGGTCTCGTCCGTTGCGCTGGTGGACGACGCGCCGAACGCGACGACGCCGAACGTGCGGTCGAGGCGCCACGCGCGTTTGTGCTCGCGATCGAGCACCCACACGCCGCCGTCCTCCGTCGCGCAGAGATCGAATGGCGCGAACGCGACGGGCCACAGCAGTTGCCGCGGCTCGCCGCCGCGATGCAGATCGAACACGAGCAAGCCCGCGGGCTCGATCGTGCCGACGACGAGGTAATGCTGCGTCGTGACCGCGAGTCCGCGCAACGCGAGCGGCGCCGCGACGGCCTGCACTTCGACGTCGCTGAAGAGCGCCGCGTTCGGCGCCACGCATGGCGCGCACGCATCGAGCGATGCCCAAAAGTGCGACGTCGTGCGGCTGCCCGATGACTCGACGAGCAGCTCGGTGCCGTTCTCCGCGATCCAGTAGATGTTGCCGAAGGCGTCGGCCGCCGCGCCGCGGCGCGCGCTCACATCGACGGCGCGGTCGCCGCTCGACGGCGTGAACGCGAACGTCCTCGCGCCGAGCGTGAGCTCGTTGCGCCGCGCGTCCCACGAGAGCTCCGCGTCGGGCTGCGCGAACGCGCTGCCGAGCGGCGTGCCGTTCGCGTTCGTCGCGCGCTGCGCCCAGTCGTCCGCGCCGAGGAGCAGGTGGAACTTCGTCCCGTTGACGTCCATCACCCGCACTCCTCGGGGAGCTTCGGAATCTGCACGAACGACGGCGCCTGCACGCTGCTGCCGCCACCGCCGCGCAGTTCATCGAGCGATGCGGCCGGACCGTTCACGACGCGGATGCCGAGGACGCGCGGCAGTTGCAGCCCGGTCATGTCGAGACGCGCGGCGATGACGCCGTTCGCATCGGCGAGGATCACGTCTTCCTGCACGAACTCGACGCCGCGCGTGCGGTTCGAGACCGCCGCGATCTCGAGCGCGACGACGGATTTGCCGAGCTTCCAGCCGTTGTCGTTGTCGGCGTTGGGAACGTCGTCCGCATCCGCATCGAGCGGCGCGAGAAACGCGAGCACGTCGCGCTTCACGGCGTCGCAGACTTCGGAGTCGTTGAAGCCCGCCGCGACTTTGATCCCGATCGAGATCCAGATGCCGCGGTACTCGGGGCCGCGCAGTAGCACTTCCGTCGTGACGAGGCGTCGCGGATCGAGCCAGCGGCAGACGGCGTCGAGGAACGGGCGGCGCGGCAGCGGCGCGTCGGGCTGCGCCGGATCTTCTTTCGGGATCAGCATCAGCGTGACCGCGCCCGGCACCTCGCCGCCGCCGAAGTCGGGGTGATAGTTCGGCAGCACTTCGACGCGGCCGATCTCGACGCCGGGCGTGCGCTTGGTGATCGTCGCGAAGTCTTCGCGCGTGACGAGGCGGTCGCGATGCTGGAGATAGCGCGAGATCTGTTTCTCGCCCTGCGCGACGGTTTCCGCTTCCGCGCCGCCCCACGTCGCGATCGGATTCGCGACCTTGAATCCTTCGGGCAGCGCGGGCGAGCTGTTGATCGCGCCGACGCCGACGTTGCCTTCCGCGCCGAGGGAGTAGGCGTACGAGGCGCGCAGCGTCGCGCCGGCGGGCGGACGCGCGCCGTGCTCGCCGTCGCCGAAGCGCACGTCGCCCGATTCGGCGTCGAGCAGGAAGACGTTCGACGGTGCCTTGCCGCGCTGCCACGCACCGGGCGCGATGCGCGGATCGGGGAGCGGCACTTCCGCGCCGGCGGTGGCGAGATCGTCGGTCTCCGTCCACGGCGTGGTCGTGCCGAGGTGCGTGACCGTGAGGCTGACGCTCTCGGGGAGCACCGGCGCGAGCGCGAGACGCACGACCTGATCGGGCTCGCCGGTTCCGTCGGGGAGCAGTTCGTTGAGCACGCGCGCGCTCTGCGTGACCGGCACCGTGTTGATGCCCATCCAGAGAAAACTGGCGGTGGCTTCGGACGTGAGCGTGATCTTCAGCCACGTCACGACGCGCGCTTCGAGCGCCGGATCGTCGAGCGCGGGCGGCAGCTCGTTCACGCCGGCTTCGAGCGGATCGATGTTGTTCCAGAGGCGCATCGACGACGCGTCGGGAAGCGCGATGTCGACGACGCCCGGCACGGCGAGGATGTCGGAGTCGCTTTTCACGTCGAGCGGCCGGTACTCGGCGCGGCGCTGCGCGATGTCGTCGGGAAGGCCGCCGCTGTCGGGCACCTTCGGCGCTTCGACTTTCAGCGCGACATTCGCGCTCGTCGCGAATGCGCGTCCGCTCGGCAGCGTGGCCTGCGTCTCGGTGAGCGACGGCACCACGCCCAGCGTGAGCGTGCGATTGGCGATGCGCGTGCGCATGAGGTCCGCGGAAACGTTGGAGCGCACGTCGACGTCGCGCAGCATCAGCGCGAGCCAGAAGCCGTTGTCGATGGTGTCGCTCAGCGCGACCGGCGTGCCTTCACGCGTCGGGAACGGCGTGGCCTCGTAGAGCTGCGGCTCGATCTCCGCGGGCGTGCCGCGATACGACGCGTACAGCTGCTGGTAGTACTTTTTGACGTCGGGCGACGCGTCGGTGATCTTCTTCTTGAAGTAGACGCGCCCTTCGACCGGCAGCACGTCGACGGCGCGCGTACTGCGGAACGGCACCTCGCCCGCGCGCACTTCGATGCCTTCGGTGAGCACGACCGGATCGGGCGTCGTCGACGCGACGGAGTTCGCGATCGTGACGAGGCCGCGCGCGGCGGTCGCGGTCTGCAGCGGGATGCGCAGGAGCTGCAGGAACTTCTTCCGGTTGCGCTCCGGGATCTGATTCGCGCGATAGAGCAGGCTCTCGGTGAGGAACGCGAAGACTTCGATGAGCGTGACGCCGGGATCGCTGCGGTTGAAGTTCGTCCATTCCGGCGTGTGCACCGGAATGCGCGCCAAGGCTTCGCCGACCAGGTCGTCGTAGCGGCGGTCGTCGATGTTCGGCAGCGTGATCGGCATGACGTTCCTCAGCCTCCGAGTTGCACGCGCAGCGAAACCTGCGCGGCCGCGCGCGTGGCGACGAGCTGGTAGTTGACGGTGGCCACCGCGCTCCGCGGATCGCGCGGGTCCTCTTCGACGTCCACGCTGCTGATGACGATCCTCGGCTCCCACTGCTGCAGCGCGCGCGTGATGCGGTCCTGGATCTGGAAGCGCGTGGTGACGGTGTTCGGCTCGAAGAGGAACGTGCGCAGTCCGCCGCCGAACGTGGGGAGATTCAGCCGCTCGCGCTCTTCCGTGCGCAGGATGATCTCGATGTTCTCGCGGATGTTCGCCTCGCCTTCGCTCCACGCGAGACGCCCATCGGCGCCGACGCGCGGCGGGAACGCGATGCCGCGGCCGTAGAGATCGCCCGGCGTCACGGTCCCACCTCCACGCTCACGTCGAGCTTCGCGTCGAACTTCGGCAGCGGCAGGCAGATCTGGAAGAAGGGGAGCCAGAAGAAGACGATGTCGAGCAGCTTGATGAAGATCATCAGCATGATCAGCGCGCAGATGGTGATGATCGGAATCGAGAGCGAGCAGACCATGCCCGCTTCCATCCCTCCGTCCGTGCACGGCGACGGACTGACGTCGAGGTCTTTGTGCAGCGGCCACGGAAGGACGGAACGAATGAGATCGCCGAACGAGAGGCCGCGAATGGCGCTGACCTGGCCGCAGAGGACGTCGGAGAGGACGAACGCGGTGTTCTTGTCGAACTTGCGCAGGCCCGCGGGCGTGGTGTCGGCCGGCATGGGGATGCGGATCGGCCGCGCGGGCGCGTCGGGATCGAAGAAGCCGGCCATCTGAAACGCGGCCGTTGGGTCGCTGACGACGGCGGGCTTGAAGGACGCGCAGTTCGGCCGCTCGAACACGCAGCGCACCGCGAACCACGGCGACCGATGCGGCGTGACGTTGACCTGGGCGACGGTCCGCGGCGCCATCGTCGCGACGCCGGGCAGCGGCTGATCGAGAGCGGCCACGAGCGTGCTTTCAAATGACTCGCGCAGTGCCTTGCCGGTGAGGCCCGTCGGACCGCCGGCGCTCGCGTGGACGAAGCGGAAGCGCATCGACGGCCAGCCGGAAGGACTGCTTTCGTGAAAGACGGTCTTGACCGTTTCGAGCTGTTCGGCCGACGCGCGGATTTGTTTCAGCGCGGCGACGAGCGTCATGGTGTCGGAGAGCGAGGCGAGCTTCTGATATGCGGCGAGCTTCGTGCCGCTGAGACCCGCGGACGACTGCGCGGTGATCGCGTTCCAGACGTCGGCGAGGTTCTCTTTCAGCCACGCGTCGAGGTCGAGGAGGATGTACCAGGAGACGGTCTGCAACTGGTCGTTCGTCGTCGCGAGCGTTTTGTCGCGCTGGGCGTTTGTCGGCGGATCGTCGACGGTGGCGATCTGCTGCACGGCGAGCGAGGCCGCGTCTTCGAGGTTCGACCACGGACCGAGGACCTGGGTCTTCAGCATCATCTGCCGCGCGTCGAGCGGCTTCTGCGCGGCGCTGCTGCTCCCGGGATCGGGCATCTTCGCGGCGAGGAGCGCCTCGCGCTTCGCGACCGGAATGAGGCCGTTGAACATGCGGCGCCGGCGGCCGTCGATCTCCTGATACGACAACGGCGAGAGCGGGTACTGCGTCTCGCCGTCGACGAGCGAGCTTGCGTCGCCAGCCGGCTTCCATTCGTCGCCGACGAGCGCGAGCTCGCTGCACTGGCTCGGATCGGGATTGATCGCGGCCGCGCCGGCGTGCGGCTGCAGCATGCGGATGACGAACGTCGCGCGCTCCTGCTTCGTGGTGTCGAGCGCGCGGTCCGGAAGACCCAACGTGCGGCAGACGAGACACGCGGTGACGAGGTAGTAGCGCTGGTGCGCGGGCTGGTAGAACTTCAGCGGACGCGTCGTCGCGGCGTTGTTCCAGGCATTCGTGCGTACGACGCCGCTGCGCGCTTCGACCTTGCGCACCGCGGCGATGCGCGCGCGCTCGAGCGTGCCCGCGAGTCCGGTCTTCGGACGCACGGGCGCGACGTCGGCGGCCGGCTTGCGCCACGTTTCCGGCACCGCGAGAAAGTCGCTGATGCGATGCGCGTCGGTCTGCACGACGTTGATGAAGTCGGGCATGAACTCGTCGGTGGCGAAGCGCAGGATCGCGGGCGTGCGGAAGACGCGGCGCTGATCGGCGGTGGTCGCGCCGTTGAAGTCGTTCCAGAGCGCGGCGGGCGAGGTCCATTCGACGTGTCGTTCCATGGCCATCCTCACCAGATGTTTCCCGCGCCGGGCGTGTAGGACGCCGACGTGATCGACGGCGTGGTGATGCTCGCGCCGACGACGAGCGTGGCGCTGAGCGTGGTCGGTCCGGAGACGGTGACGGACGACGCGTTGACGGTGGCGGTGCTGGCGTTGATGGTCAGCGACGCCGGCGTGGTGATGGTGATGCCGCTCGGCTCCATCTTGATGGAGTTCCCGTTGCTGTCGGTCAGCTCGATGGTTCCGGGGCCGTCCTTCAACGTCAGCTTCTGGCCGCCCGGCGTCTCCGCGACGAACTGTTCGCGGCCATCGTGATCGTCGAGCGTGAGCTTCACGCCGTTGCGCGAGCGAAGGACTTTCTCGTAGTTCTTGCCGCCGCCGTCCATCGACGCGGGCGGTTTGTCCTGGCCGTTCCAGAGCGCGCCGACGACGTACGGGCGGCGCGGATCACCGGCCTCGAAGGCGACGAGCACTTCGTCGCCGGTGTCGGGGATGAACCAGCTGCCGCGGTTGTCGCCGGCCATGAGCGTCGCCAGGCGCGCCCACGCGTCGTAGCGTTCGCCCGCGGTGTCGGGCGCCCACGGCAGCGTGACCTTCACGCGGCCCTGGCTTTCGGGATCGTTGATGTCGCTGACGACGGCGGCGTAGACGCCGTACCAGCGTCCGCCGAGGCCTTTGCTTTCGCGTTCGCCGAGAAGGGATTCGAAAAGGGACATGCTCATGTCAGTTCCCCTTCCCGAGTCCGGGACGCTCGGCGGTGAACTCGCTGCGAAAGCCGCCGGCGCCGTCGAAGAGATGCTGCACGTCGGCGAGGTAGTACTTGCCGTTGAAGAGCGGGCCGAGTCCGTCGAGCTCGATCCACGCGCCGACGCGCAGCTTCGCGTTCGGCTGCGCGAGTCCGCGTCCGACGAGGAAACGCCGCGCGGCGGCGCGATACCACGCCTCCGCGTGCGACTTCGCCTCGTCCGACGTGAGCGGCACCGTGTGCGCGACCGACTCGTCGCGTTTGCCGAAGGCGTCGGAGAGCAGCTTCGCGCCGGAGAGATCCGAGCCGAGCTCGCTCTGGATCGCCGCCTCCTCGGCCTTCGACGAGATCGCGCGCTTGCCGCCGACGTCCCAGCCGGAGACGGTGACGCCCGTGCGCTGATGCGCGAGATCGGCGGTGGCGGTGAACTGGCGCAGCTCGGAGCCGTACTTCAGTTTCAGCGGCTGCGCGTTGCGCGCGCTGCGCGGCTTCGCGAAGAGCTTCTTGTCGTCGAGCCAGAGCTCCGCGCCGGCGGCGCGCGCGCGCTCGCGCACGAACGCGAGATCGCTCTGGTTCACCTGCGCGAGCACTTTGTGCGTCGGGCCGTTGACGTCGACGGTCGGCTGCAGGCCGTGATCGCCGGCGATCTTCTTGATGACCTGCGCGTCGCTGACGTCGTTGAACGTGCGCGTGCGGCGGGTCATGCGCAGATCCTGAAAGCGGTCCTCGAGCAGCACGGCGATCTCGGGGCTCGCGCCTTCGCCGAACTCCGCCTCGATCGCGGAGACGCGTCCGTCGAAGAGCACGTCGTTGTCGAGCTGCAGCCGCAGCGCTTTGCCGAAATCGAGCTTCTTGCGGTCGAAGAAGAGGAAGCCGATCTCGTTGTTCTTGGGTCCCCAGTTGCCGAAGCGGAGCTCCGCGCGATAGAGACCCTGGATGCTTTCCTTGACCAGCATCCGCAGGAGTCCCTGCGACAGCGCGGCGTCTTCGGATCCGTCGACGTAGATCGACGGCCGCGTCGCCTTCATCTTGTCGCTGTTTCCGCTCGGCATCGCGTTCGTCCTCAGTAGGCGGAGAGCCGCAGCATGCGTTCGTGCCGGCGGCGCGAGACTTTCTCGAGCTCGCGCTCGAGCTCGGGTCCGGACTTCGCCGCGCCGCCGCCGCTGCCTTTCGCATCGCCGCCGGCGCCGCTCGCGTCGGCCGCGGGCGGCACGGCTTTCGGCTCGATGGTCAAGTCGTTGATTACCGTCGTCATTCGTTCAACCCATCACGATCTGCGGTTTGGTGGCTTCGAAGTCGATGAACTGTCCGGGCTCGAGACGGCGCGGGTTCTCGATGCCGTTGGCCGCGGCGACGCTTTGCCAGTCGCGCCCGCCGCCGCCGCTGCTGCTGTCGCCGCCGCCCGGCTGCGCGGCGCTCATGGACTGGAGATTCGAGCCTTCCGGCGCGGGCGTCTGCGGCGACGTGCCGGCGGGACGCCGCGAGAAGCCCGGCGGCGTGGCGACGTTCTGGTCGTTGAAGGCGAAGCTGGTGATCTTCTGCTGGGTGATGGTGAGCTGCACGCTCGCGCGCAGCGGCCGGCCTTCGGCGGAGAAGAGCTCGAGCGTCTCCTCGAGTCCTTCCACGATTCCGTCGAACTGAAACGTGCCCCAGAGGAAGCGCGTCGCCGGCGGGATGAACTTCTTCGGCTTGTTCGGCGGATCGCCTTTCGGCGTGATGAAGTACGCGACGCGCTCGGTGAGCTTGCGCACGTCGATGACGTCGGGGAGATCGCCGAGCTCCTGCGTCACGTCGAACCAGAGCTGCACGGTGAGCTTCGTCGAGCCCGCGCCGACGAACTGCTGCGCCTGCGAGCCGCCCTGATCGCCGCCGCCCTGCGGCTGCTGGATCTGGTTCGCGAACGCGACCTTCAGCGTATCGGGGTTGAACTGGACCTTGGTCGCCTTGTCCTTGTTGATCTGCGAGGCGAATTTCGAGTCGAGCTCCTGCAGCTCGGCCTTGGCGATCTTCTGCAGTTCAGGCATCGATGCCTCCGCCGCGCTCGATGGTCATCGACTGATAGGTGAGCTGCAGCTCCTCGATCGCCACGATGCCGGCGGCCGCGTTGAGCGCGGGCGCCTTGAGCTTCGTGAGGAGGCATTTGCGCAGCACCCACTTCACGCGCTCTTTGCTGCGGTCGGGTGTTTTCAGAACGATCGTGGCTTCGCCGCGGAAGTCTTTGCGCAACTGGCTCGGCACCGCGAGCTGCTGCGCGTCGAACCAGTCCCAGAGATCGAGGCTGTTCGCGGTCATGCCGCGCTTGAGCGTGACCGTGCCGTAGTTGACCGCGCCGAGGAGCCGGACCTGCGAGACGTTGTTGCCACCTTCGCGGATCGTCTTCACGTCCATCGTCATCTCGAGGCCGTCGCATTCGGAGAACTGGCCGTTGCAGAGCATCGTGCCGCCGAGGCCCGAGACGGCGATCTGGATCTCGAAGTTGAACGCGTTGAAGGGATAGACGCTCTTCGCTTCGGCCATCACGCCACCTCCACGGCCGACGGCGTTTCGCCGCGCTGCACGAGCCGGATGGTGAGGAACGACAGCGGCCGCGACGGCGCGATGCGCAGCTCGGCGATGAAGCGGCCGGCGTCGGTCGACTGCGGCGTGTTGATGGTGTCGTCGGTGACGACCTGGAACGCGCTCGACTCGTTGCGTCCCGCGAACGCGCCGCGCGCGTACATCGACGCGAGCAACGACTCGAAGCCGCGCTTGGCGCTGTTGCGCAGCGCGTCGCCGTGCGGCTCGAACGCATAATCGTTGCCCGCGCGCAGCGCGGCGCGGCGCACGAGGATGAGCAGGCGGCGCACGTTGAGCGCCGAGAGATCGGGATCGGCGGAGAGCGTGTCGGCGTCGAGGCAGAGGAAGCCGGCCGGCTCGTGGCGGATGAGATTCACGGCCGCGTCCTGCAGCGCCTGGCGCGCGAAGACGGGGAGGTTCGGCGTTAGCGCGACGACGCCACGCAGCGCCTCGTTCGCGGGCGCGATCCACGCGCCGCGCGCGATCGCCCGTGCGGCTATGACGCCGGCGGTCGCGCCGTCGGGCGTGGTCGTGCGCAGCGCGCCGTCCTCTTCACGAACGATGAGCCACGGATGCCACAGCGCGCCGTAGCTCAGCGCCTGCGGTTCGATGCTCGCCGCGAGGCTCGCCGTGTACGCGATGGCGCGGCGGTCGTCGTAGTGGCGCGGCAGCGAGAGCAGCGCCACGAGATCGGCGCGCGCGGCGCACATGCGCAGCAGCGCGCGATGAATCGGCGCGAGCGCGGGATCGTCCGTGTCGTCGTCGTCGAGCGCGGTGAAGCCTTCGAGACCGGCGACGTGCACGGCGATGCCGTTCGACCAGCCGCTGGTTCGTCCTTCGCCGGTGCGGCGCACGCGATAGAAAAAGTCGCCGGCGGCGTGACCGTAGATCGGCAGCGCGCCGGTGGTGCTGATGAGGATCGTGGCGGCGTCGGAGAATGCGGCGTCGGTCGCCTCCTGCAGTTCGTCGACGAAGCCCGCCAGCCTGTTCCACGTCAGCGTGTAGCTGCCGTGCTCCGGGATCGATGACGTCAGAATCGGCGGCGGCAGCGGTTCGAGCAGCGCGCAGTCGACGAAGCCGCTCGGTGCCGCGTCCGCGTCGTTGCTCGCGGGCAGCGTGCGCACGGGCGCGTCGTCATCGGCGTCGCGGAGCCAGCCACGATGCACCGCGTCGGGCGCGGCGAGCATGGTTGCCTCCTCGATGCCGAGGGCGGAGTGGATGCCGCGCAGCGCGAGGTTCGCCTGATAGCGAAGCGCGTCGGCGCGGTCGAGGAGGTCGCGTGTATCGGCGTCGGCGAGATGTGGATCGAGAAAGAGCGCCGCGCCGAAGTCCGCGAGGCCGTCGCGTTCGAGCGCGGGCGCGGGGAGGAACTGCGCGGAGGCTTCGTTCGAGAAGAGGATGCTCATGCCGAGCGGCACGTAACGCGCGGCGGCGTTCTGCGCGGCGAGCGCGAAGCGCGGCGTCGCGGCGTCGCGCCAGAGGTCGGAACGCGTGGCGTCGCGTTGCGCGTACAGCGCGGCGTCGGTGGGCAGCGCGCTGAACGCGCGCGGATGTTGCGGCGTGAAGCCGAGCGCGGTCGCGCGGAGCGTGGCGTCGCCGGTGCGGACGCTGAGATCGAACGTCAGCTTCGCCGCGGACGCGCTGCCGGCCGGCGCGCTCACCGGCGCGGCGATCTGCGCGAGCGCCTTCGTCCAGAGCGCGGTGCCGCCGAGGCGCAGTCCGCGCAGCGTGGCGGAGAGCGGCGAGAGCGCGACCTCGTCGACCGATTCGACGAAGAGATACAGCGTCTCGTCCGCATCGCTCCACGCGAGGCGCACGAGATCGCCGGCTGCGACTTCGGTCGTCGACGTCACGGCGACGATGAGCGAGGTGAGATCGGTATCGACGAAGCGCAGCGGCTGCGCGTTGAGATTCGTCTTCACGCGCAGCGCATCCGACCAGCTTCCCTCCGAGCGCGCGATTGCGATCGCCGGCGTCAGCGCGACGCCGTCGAACTGCATGAGACCGGGGACGACGAACGTGTTCGCGACCGCCTCGCCGGCGACGCGCACGACCCAGCAGCGCCGTCCGCCGTTGCGGAAGAACGCGCGGACGCACGGCGCGAGCTGCGCGTAACGCGGATCGCTCGCCTGTCCATTCGTCTGCCGGGGCCGCGGCAGTTCCACGTCGCCGCCGAAGATCATCGCGAACTGCGCGACGTCTTCCACGGCGACGGGAAGATGCAGCGGCCCCGACGCGGCGAAGCCGGCGAAGACGGGGATGTCCATGCGAGGCAGCGCGTCACCGAGCGGACGCGCCTGCGCCTCGAACCGAATCCCCGGCAGCGGTCGCGAACGGCTCATACGCGCTCGACCGCCAGCCGCTCGTACGCGATCACGAGCTCTTCCATCGCCGCGTCGTTGCCCTTCGCATTGAGGCCGCCGAGGGTGTACTTGAGCGGGCGGGCCTCGTTGAGCGTCCAGCGCGCGACGGTGCGATGGTCTTCGCTCTGCAGCTCGACGGTGATCGTGCGGCGCGAGTTGGTCTCGCCTTCGCGCACCTGGTTGATCCAGTCGAAGAGCGCGGTCGGATTGATGATGCCGCGCTTGAACGTCACGTCCGCGGCCTTGTTCAGGCCCGTCAGCTTGATGACGTTGTTGTGCGGCGCGTTGCCGACGCGGTAGTCCTGCTGCGCGATCTCGGTCGAGAGACCGGTGACTTCCTGAAAGCCTCCCTGGATCGAACCGGGATCGGCGCCTCCGCCGAGGTTCACCAGGAAGTTGAACTGCATGTAAGGGCGGTCGCGGTCGGCCATGGTGTCGTCTCCTTAGACCTTGCGATCGGCCGTCCACTGACCGACGCGGATGATCACGTACTCGGCGGGGCGGAGCGCGGCGACGCCGACGAGACAGACGAGGCGTCCGTTGTCGAGATCGTTCTGCGTCATCGTCGAGCGGTCGCACTTGACGAAGAAGGCCTTCTCCGCGCGATCGCCGAGCAGCGCGCCGTTCTGCCACTCGTTGAAGAGGAAGTCGGTGATGGTGATGCGGACGTTCGACCAGAGCCGCTCGCCGTTCGGCTCGAAGACCGCCCACTGCGTGCCCTTGTCGATGGAGTGCTCGAGGTAGGCGAAGTAGCGGCGGAGATTCACGTACTTCCACTCCGGATCGGAGCTCGCCGTGCGCGCGCCCCAGAGGCGGTAGCCGCGTCCCTCGAAGAAGCGGAAGCAGTTCACGCCGAGCGGATTGAGCACGTCCTGCTGGGCCTTGTTGAGCAGCGTCTCGAGGCCGATCGCGCCGTCGACGACCTCGTTCGCCGGCGCTTTGAACACGCCGCGCTCGATGTCGTTGCGCGCGTAGATGCCGGCCACCGCGCCGCTCGGCGGAAGGTTGATCTCCTTCTGCGTCACCGGATCGAAGACGGTGATCCACGGGTAGTACAGCGCGGCGTACGAGGTGTCGATCTTGCCGCGCATGTCGCGCACGTCGGCGATCGACTGCTTGTCGCCGGAGTCGAGGACCGCGATGCGGTAGCGCATGCGCTGCGCGTGCGAGATGACCGAGTTGAGGATGGCCAGCTCCTGCGCCGCGCGCGTGGCGAAGTTGAGCGTCGAGCCGGGCGCGGCGACGATGGAGATCTCGTCGATGTCTTCGAGCGCCTTGAGGCCGCTCTTGGTCTTGTCGTCCGGCGCGCCGCCGTGGCCCTCGTAGTCGTCGACTTCGGGCAGCGAGCCGTCGTCGCCGCCTTCGAGCACGAAGTCGAAGGAGCGCTCGGCGTCGCTCGACGCCGGATTCTTGAGCTGCTGCGCCATCGACTTCGTCGGATCGGACGGCACGGGCGCGAGGCCGAGGATGTAGGCGATGAGGGCGAGGCCGTCGTCGAACGCGTCGAGGTTCATCACGATCGGGATCGAGCGCGCCCGTCCCATCGACGGCTGTTCGAGCGCGAACATTGACGCCATCGAGTCGTCGGCGCCGTTGCGGCGATGGCGCGCGTCGAGGGCGAGCTCGGGATAGACGAACGAGGCGATGTTCGGATCGGGCGGGAGGACGGTGACGGCGGCGCTGATGATCTGCAGCGTGTTCACGCCGGCGGAGAGGTCGTTGGTCGTTCCGCCCTGGCGGATGCGCCACTTCGGCGTGCCGCCGTCAAAGAACGACTCGACGAACCAGAAGTCGGGCGCGCCGGCGTTCGCGGAGTTCAGCATCACGACGTCGTTTTCGACGACGCCGCGCAGCGTCTTGGTGGCGGCGTCGAAGACGTTCGGCCCGGCGTTCAGCGTGATGCGCACGCGCATGTTGCCGCCCGCGCCGGGGAAGCGCGCCGAGACGAGCAGCGCGCCGGTCTGCTGCGAGACGCCCACGCCCGGCGGGAACGCGACCGGCGAGTCGAGCGGCGAGGCGTTCACGACTTCCGGCGAACCGCCGCGGAACGTGCGGGCGATGTACAGCCGCTTGCCGCCGTTCTCGAAAAACATCCGGACGGCGTGCCACATGTAATTGTGGATGGCGCCGCTGCCGAAATCGAGCGGCTGCCGGTCGCCGTAGATGCGCTCGTATTCGACGAGACCGGTGATCACGTCGGGGACGAGATCGATGGGGCCGAAGCGCGTCGGCCCGATGAACGCGGTCGTGGTCGTGCTCACGCCCTCGATCGATTTCGAGCGGAACGAGACCTCTTCGACGTAGACGCCTGGAGCTAGATATTCTGGCATTCGGTTCTCCTCGTTTCGTTCAGGGCGGCGACCCCGCCGGAGTGATGAGCAATGTCGGCGTCGCGCCGCCGCCGGCGTGCGTGGAGAGGCGCAGCTCGCGCCCGAACTGCAGCGTGGTCTGCGTCCACGGCGTCAGCGGCGAGGTCTCCTCCCACGCCGTCGCGGGCGGCTGCGTGAGGACGTCGACGAGATCGGGAAGCGCGGGTACCGGCGTGCGCCGGCGATAGCGAACGGTGAAGTCGACCGCCCAGGTCTGCTGCGTCAGCGGCGTGTTGACGCTGCCGGGCGAGCCGAGGGTGATCACGGGCTTCGGATAGAAGAGCGGCAGCATCACGCGGCCCTGCGCGTCGGCCATTCCGGTGACGAGGCGCTGCTCGCCGGCCTTCGCTTCCACGAGCGCCCACGCCGCGGGCTCGCCGGTCTCCGCGTCGATGAGCTCCGCGCGCAACACGCCCATGCCGTCCGGCGCGTTGCGCGTCGGGGCGGAGAAGAGCGGGACGAACGGCGCGGCGGGCGGCGAGGTCGCGTAGTCGATGCCGAAGACGCCGCGATGCGGCACCTCGACGCTGAACCAGCAGGGGAGATACAGCCCCCCGAGGTCGCGCACTTCGACGATGAACGTGCGCGTCGTCTGCGTGGCCCAGAACGCGTCGTCGCCGTCGCCGTGCTCGACGTCGCGCATCCACGGCAGATCGCGGAAGACGAAGATGCCGGACGGATTGGCGAGGCCGCTCGTGCGCAGTTCGGGAAGACCTTCGGGATACGCCTGCACGAGGAGCGACGACGACGCGTACTCGCGCGTCGCCTCGTCGCGGAAGCGCACCGCGAGCGGCGTGAGCATCGGGACGCGCTCGAGCACGATGACTTCCATGCCCGTGCCCACGTCGACGCTCATGCGGGCACGCTCACTTTCCCCATGTCGAAGACGCGCGTCTGCACCGGGTCGTACTCGAACATCTCCAGCTGCGACTCGAGCGAGACGTTGCGCACGATGTACGCGGCGCACGGCTGCATCTGCGGCTTGGCCGTGTCCCAGATGACGTTCATGTCCTGGATCGAGACGTTCTCAAGAAGAACGTCGATCGCCTCGCCCTCGCCGAAGATGTCGGGTTCTGGGCCGTATTGATTGAGGAGGCTCGCGTGCAGCAGCGGCGTGTCTTCGATCGTGCGCATGGCCCAGCCGAGAAGGCGCTGCTGCTTGAACGCGTCGCGCGCCCACGCCACGAGCAGGTAGTGGAGATCGAGCGGCATCGACGGGCGGTAGCGCCGTCCATCGAGTCCGACGCGCGGCGGCAGGTTGCGCACGACCGAGCCGGGTGTGACGCGATGGAGATAGAGCGCGATGCCTTCTTCCATCGGCGACTGCAGGTTCTTCGACTGATAGAGCTCGAACGCCGCGCCGGCGAACTCCGGCTTCGGAACGGCGGCGGCGAGCATCGAGAGGATCGCTTTCCCGATCGCGGCAATCGCGTATGGACCAGCCATGGACGCCGCTTCCTTTTTCAACGGCGCTGCCATGACTGCGACACGGCAAAGTGTCTTTGGAATCTATACGTTACGCTGCGAGCGCCCTTCGAGCGAAGCTGTTACACGTTACGTTTGTAACGCGGCGCGTGTTACACGCGATCAGGCGCTCGCGTTGCGGTCGTACGCGCCCGGTTCTTCCGCGTGCGGAAAGAGGTCGTACTTGACCATCTTGCGGTAGAGCGTCATGCGCGAGCAGCCGAGGATGCGCGCGGCGTCGTTGCGGTTCCAGCCGCTGGCGCGCAGCGCGCCGAGCACTTTCTCGCGCTCCGATTCGCGCTTGCGCTCCTCGCTGGCGAAGAGCGCGCGGAGATACGGCGGGAGGTCTCGCCGCGTGACGCGCGTCGAGTGGCAGAAGACGAGCGTCGACTCGACGACGTTGCGCAGCTCGCGGACGTTGCCCGGCCAATCGTATTGCAGGAGCGATTCGAAAAAGGAGGAGTCGATGTCGTCGATGCGGCGGTCCGCGGTCTCCGCGAGCTCCCGCGCGAGATGCGCGACGAGCGCCGGGATGTCCTCGGTGTGCTCGCGCAGCGGCGGGAGATGCAGGCGCGCCACGTTGAGCCGAAAGTAAAGATCTTGACGAAATTTCTGCTGCGACGTCAGCTGCTCGAGGTTCTGGTTCGTCGCCGCGATGATGCGGATGTTGACGGCGATCTCGCGGTTGCCGCCGAGGCGCTGCACTTTGCGGCTCTCGATCGCGCGCAGGATCTTGGCCTGCGCGTAGAGGCTCATGTCGCCGATCTCGTCGAGGAAGAGCGTGCCGCCCTGCGCGTACTGCAGCTTGCCTTCACGCGCCGCATGCGCACCCGTGAACGCGCCGCGCTCGTAGCCGAATAGCTCGCTTTCCAGCAGCCCTTCCGGAATGGCCGCGCAGTTGAGCGAGACGAACGGGCGGTCGCGCCGTTTGCTGTTGCGATGAATGAGCTCCGCCGTGAGCTCCTTGCCGGTGCCGGTCTCGCCGGTGATGAGGACGTTGCTGTCCGACAGCGCCACGCGCTCGATCGCGCGCCGCACCTGTTCGACGCACCAGCTGCCGCCGACGAGCCGCTCGCCGTTGCGCAACGTCGTCTTCGGCGCGTCCGCCACCCACCCGCCTCGCGCGCGTCCGATGGCCTCGTCGATCTCCGCCGGGGAGCTGTCGTCCGTCAGCAGATCGTTCACGCCCGCGCGCATCGCGGACAACACGAGCGAGGCTTCGCAGCGCGCCAGGACGAAGACGAGCGTGACCCGCTCGTCCGCGCGCCGCACATGCCGCGCCGCGGCGAGCATTTCGGAGGTGAGCAGGTCTCCCTGAACCACCACCCACTCCGGCACATCCGCCCGAATCCCGGCCAGCAGCTCGAGCTCGTCCCCCGCCTCCTGCACCACCCACCCTCGCTCGGCCAACGCCGCCGCCACCCGTCCACCCTCAACGACAGAGTCCTCGGCCTTCCACCACAGCGCACGCATCGATACAAAATCCTTTGGAGGATAGTGAAGGATGGGCGGAAATCGTTACAGACGCCGTGAGGGACATCACAGGGTAGGCAATGACCGGCTCTCGCGCGCGGGAACTTCGTCCGAATCGAGCGACGCGGCATCGCTTCTGCGTTCGTCGCCGGGCGTGGCAGTCGCGAAGAAGCTGCGCTTCAACATCCACGTCGTGCTGCGGCGCATCCGGGCGGCGGTGGCGGAGCACGCGGACGCGGCGATGTTCGAGCTGGCGGAGCGCGGCTACCGGAGCGTGTTCCAGCAGCTCGTCGCGTGCATCATCTCCATCCGCACGCGCGACGAGGTGAGTTTGCCGACGGCGGTGAAGCTGTTCGATCGGGCGCCCACGCCGGCGGCGGTGGCAACGCTGACGGTCGCGCAGATCGATGCGCTCATTCACGCGAGCAGTTTTCACGAGGCGAAGGCGGCGCAGATCCGCGAGATCGCGCGACGGACGGTCGACGAGTTCGGCGACGAGCTGCCGTGCGACTTCGACGTGCTGACGTCATTCCGCGGCGTCGGCCCGAAGTGCGCGAATCTGACGATGGGCGTGGCGTGCGGAGCGAAACGGATCAGCGTCGACATCCACGTGCATCGCGTGACGAACCGCTGGGGCTACGTCGCGACGCGCGCGCCCGAGGACACGATGCGGGCGCTGGAGGAGAAGCTGCCGCGCGAGTACTGGATCGACATCAACCGCCTGCTCGTGCCGTTCGGAAAGCACATCTGCACGGGCGTGCGGCCTCGCTGTTCGACGTGTCCTGTACTCGACTACTGCCAGCAGGCCGGCGTGACGTCGCATCGTTAGACGCGGATGCGAGCACGCCGCGGCGCAGGGCGCCGCGGCGTTGCGGGATCTAGTTCGACGGCGCGGCGCACGCCGTCGCGGATGGATTCGTCGGCTGATTGTTCTTCGTCATCCACCAGTAGTAATAGTCGTTCGCGAACTTGCTCTCTCCCGGCGTCGCGCCCGACCAGAGCTTGCCGCAGACGGAGCTCGGATTGGCGCACAGGCCGTTCGCGACCAGGACCACGGTCGGCTTGGTGCTCGTGGGGCACTTGCAGATCGCGCGCGTCGGATCGTGCGGGTCGGCCTCGCATTTGGCGCCGTAGCACCACGCCCATTGCGTCGCGGCCGGACAGCTGACCGTGCCGCTGCCGAGGTTGAAGAGGTTCGAGTAGGTGGAGGTGAGAGTCTTCTGGCGATCGCTGCACGAGTTCGGGCCGAGGTTCCAGCCGGTCTCGAGGACGCACTCGCATGGGTAGAGGTTGTTCGCGTCCGGCTTCTTTTCACAGGGCGCTTTGATGCAGAGCGCGTAGGTGCTGTTGCACATCGTCGCGGCGCCCTTGAAGTCGGCCGGCTTCTTCGGTGCGTCCGCGGCGGCGGCAGACATAGCTATGGCGAGCAGGAGTACCGTAGCTGCATTTTTCATGATGTGGAGATCCTACGCCTGCGGAGCTCGCTTTGCACGCCAGCCTCGCCGCGAACTGCGAAAATGCGGTTCTCACGATGACTCCCAACCTTCTCGAACGCGACGCCCCGCTCGCGGAGCTCGAACGCGCGAAAGACGATGCGGTCGCCGGCCGCGGCTCGGCGGTCGCCGTCATCGGCGAGGCGGGCATCGGCAAAAGCTCGCTGCTGCAGGTCTTCGCGAGCGCGGCGCGTGACGACCTTCGTCTGCTCGCGTCGGGCTGCGAGGCGCTCTTCACGCCGCGTCCGCTCGGCCCGCTCTACGATCTCGCTCCGGAGCTCGGCGTCGACATGGAGCTGCCGCGCGAGCGCCTGTTTCCCGCGGTGCTGGCGGCACTGCGACGCGAGCCGACGATCCTCATCGTCGAGGACGTGCACTGGGCCGACCGCGCCACGCTCGATCTTCTCAAGTACCTCGGCCGCCGCCTCGCGGGCGCGGGCGTGCTGCTCGTGGTCAGCTACCGCGACGACGAGATCGCGCCCGATCATCCGCTGATCACGCTCCTCGGCGATCTCGGTTCCGCGCTGCGCCGTATCCGCCTCGCGGCGCTGTCACCGGATGCGGTTCGCGAGCTCGCCGGCGATCGCGGCGAAGGGCTGCACGAGCTGACCTCCGGCAATCCGTTCTACGTGACCGAGGTGCTCGCCGCCGGCGCCGAGCGCGTGCCGCCGACCGTGCGCGATGCGGTGCTCGCGCGAGCGGCCGGACTCGCGCCGGAAGCGCGGCGGCTCATCGAGCTCGCGTCGCTGATTCCGGGTCGCGCGGAACTGCATCTGCTCGACGCGAGCGTCGATGATGCGGAAGCCGCGGCGCGCAGCGGCATCGTGCGCATCGAGCACGCGTCGATCGTGTTTCGTCACGAGCTGGCGCGGCGTGCGATCGAGGACTCGCTCTTCGACGCGCGGCGCATGCCGATGCATCGGCTCATCCTCGAACGCCTGCTGGGCGCACACGAGAAGTCGTTCGCGCGACTCGCGCATCACGCCGCCGGCGCGCGCGACGCGGCGGCGATCCTTCACTACGCGCCGCTCGCCGCGGCCGAGGCGGCGAAAGCGAGCGCGCATCAGGAGGCCGCCGCGCACTATCGCACCGCGCTGCAGTACTCTGGCGCGGCGAGCGAAGCGGAGCGCGCGGCGCTGCTCGACGCGCTGTCGTACGAGTGCTATCTCACCGACCGTCTCGACGAGGCGCTCGAGCGTCGCGTCGAGGTGCTCGCGATCTGGCACGCCCTCGGCGAGACGCGCAAGGAAGGCGACAACCTGCGCTGGCAGTCGCGCCTGCACTGGTTCCTCGGCCACAACGCGGCGGCGCACGACTGCGCCACGCGCGCGATCGCGATCCTCGAGCCGCTGCTGCCGAGCCGCGAGCTGGCGATGGCGTACAGCAACAAGGCGCAGCTGCACATGCTCGCGCAGGAACGCGACGAGGCGGCGGCGTGGGGCGCGCGCGCGATCGCGCTGGCCGAGGAGTTCGACGACCAGGAGATCCTCGCGCACGCGCTGAACAACGTCGGCACCGCGGAGGATTACGACGAGCTGATCGAGCGCAGCCTGCGCATCGCGCTGCAGCACGGCTATCAGGAGCACGTCGCGCGCGCGTACACGAACCTCGCCTCGGCGAACGTGCGGCGCTGCAGCTACGACGCGGCCGCGCGGTGGCTCGAGGAGGGCATCGCGTATTGCCGTGACCGCGATCTCGATTCGTGGGTGCTGTACATGCGCGCGTGGCGCGCGCGGCTGCACCTCGAGCGTGGCGCGTGGGATGCGGCAGCGGAGGACGCGGAGGTGGTGCTCGCGCGCGGCGCGTCGTCGGTCACGCGCGTGCCGGCGGCGGCGGTGCTGGGACGCATCCGCATCCGCCGCGGCGATCCGGGAGGGATGGCGCTCCTCGACGAGGCGCGCGAGCTGGCGTTGCGCACGGGCGAGTTTCAGCGGATCGCGCCGGTCGCGTCCGCGCGTGCCGAGGCGGCGTGGCTGCGCGGGGAGACGAGCGGGGCGGCGATGGAGGCGCGCGACGCGTTCGCGATGTCGGAAGGACTCGCGGAGCCATGGGCGCGCGGCAGCCTGGCGATGTGGCTGGAGCTCGACGCGCCGCCGGACGGGATCGCGGAGCCGTTTGCGTTGCTGCTCGCTGGACGTTGCGTCGAAGCGGCGGATGCATTCCAAGCGGTCGGGCGGCCGTACGAGGCGGCGCTCTCGCTGGCGCGGGCGGACGATGTCGACGCGCTGCGCCGCGCCGCCGCGATGCTCGAGCGCCTCGGCGACGGCTCGCTGATCGACGTCGTGCGGCGCAAGCTGCGCGCGCTCGGCGTGCGCGGTCCGCGCGAGACCACGCGTGCGAATCCCTCGGGACTCACCGAGCGCGAGATCGAGATCCTCCGGCTGCTCGACGAGGGACTGCGCAACGCCGACATCGCCGCGCAGCTGTTCGTCTCGCCGAAGACCGTCGACCATCACGTCTCGTCGATCCTCGGCAAGCTCGGCGTGCGCAGCCGGCGCGAGGCGGCGCGCGTCTTCCGCGCCCAACTTGGGGAATCCGCCGCCGAAAAATAGGGAGTTTCTCCCGATGTGCGCGAAGCGCGGATGACCGATCTTTCGCGGCGAAGGAGAAACTCGAACAATGCCTCGTTACATGATCGAACGGACGTTCCCCGACGGACTGCACATCCCCATCAACAACGTGGGCGCCGCGACGGCCGCGCAGGTCGGCGCCGTCAACGCCGGCGAAGGCGTGCACTGGGTGCACAGCTACGTGAGCGACGACAAGAAGCGCACGTATTGCGTCTACGACGGCCCGAACCCGGAAGCCATCCGGCGCGCCGCGTCGAAGAACGGCCTGCCCATCGACAAGATGATGGAAGTGTCGGTTCTCACGCCGTCGTTCTACTACTGAGCGCCGCGTCCCGCGGTCAATAAGAGCGCCGTCCCGCGGATGCGGGGCGGCGCCTCGTCGTCGTGCCGCTCCGCGTCGTCGTGCCGCTCCCACGCGACGTCCAGCCACGCGCAGAGGCGCTGCAGAAGCGCGCCGCGCGGCGTCTTCGCACGCGCAAATCCGCGCCTTCCGCGGCATGTCGCTTGCGTAGGGAACCCCGCCTAGCCATTACAATTTACTTCCGGCGGTCATGAATCACGCAGACGGATCGATTCTGCAGTTCGGTACCTTTCACCTCGCGCACGGTGTCGAACTGCTCTATCGCGGCGAAGAGGTCGTGCCGCTCGAGCCGCGCGCCGTGCGCGTGCTCCGCTATCTCGTCGAGCACAACGACCGCGTGCTGTCGAAGGAAGAGCTGCTCGAGGAAGTGTGGCCCGACGTCTTCACGACGGACGGCGTGCTGAAGAAAGCGGTCTCGCAGATCCGCCGCACGATCGGCGACGACGCCGAGCAGTCGCGCTTCATCGCCACGTACCACGGCCGCGGCTATCGCTTCATCGCGCCGGTGACACGCATTGGCGCCGCGACGCCGAAAATTGTCACTACGACGGAGTCGGAGCTCGTTCCGAACTACGACCAGCTGGCCGCGCGCGACGCCGAGCTGCTCACGCTGCGCGCCGAGTTTCGCAGCGCGCTCGAAGGCTCGCCGCGGCCGGTCGCCATCGTCGGCGAGACCGGCATCGGCAAGACGCAGCTCGTCCGCCACTTCCGCCGCTGGGCCGTCGAGCAGGGCGCGATCTCGCTCTACGGACGCTTCTTCGATTACCGCGGCGCGCGGCTCGCGCCGTACGAGCTGTTCATCGATCTGCTCCGCACTGCGGTCGTCAACGGCAAGCCGCCCGACGGCACGCCGCTGCGCGATGCGATCGAGGCGGCGTGCGGCGTGCGGCTGCCCGCGGAGCTGTTCGAAGACTCGCATCGCGTCGATGCCGCGGGCGCGAAACCGGTCGGGGGCAACGCCGGCGATCACTTCCGCATCATCGTGCCGATCTGCCGCGCGTGGCTCGCGCTGAGCCGCCGGCAGCCGCTCGTCATCGCCCTCGACGATCTGCAGTGGGCCGATCCGGCGAGCCTCGACGTGATCGGCTGTCTCATGCGGATGGTGGAGAACGAGCCGCTGATGCTCATCAACATCATCCGCAGCGGCGAGGCCGAGAGCGCGGACCAGCGCGTCGAGTCGTGGCTCGCCGAGCAGGCGGTGCGGCGCACGTACACGACGGTGCGCCTGCAGCGGCTGGGCGAGGAGCACTGCCGCGACATGATCGGCAGGATCTTCGGCATGCGGCGCGGCGGCGAAGTGCCGCGCAACGACGTCGAGACGCTGTACGGCCTCACCGGAGGCAATCCGTACTTTCTCGTCGAGACGCTGCGGCATCTCGTCGCCGTCGGCGCGATCGCGCCCGACGCCGAGTCGCACGGCTGGCAATGGAACGGCGTGCGCGATCTCTCGCTGCCGGAGACGATCGTCACCGCCGCGCGCGCGAAGATCAACCGCCTCTCCGAGCGCCTGCGCGCGCTGCTCGAGCCCGCGGCCGTCATCGGCGAGGAGTTTCACGTCGCGACGCTGTGCGGCGTCGCCGGCGCGAGCGTCGAAGAAGTGGAAGAGCTGCTGAGCGAGGGAGTGCGCCGCGGCGTGCTGTCGATTCAGGGGCTCACGCCGGGCGAGGATTGCCGCTTTCAGCATTCGCTTCTACGCCGTGTCGTGTACGACGCCATTCCGCCGCGCCGCCGCCGCGAGCTGCACGCGCGCACCGCGGCGGCGCTCGAGTCGGTGTACGGCGCGGAGAGCGAGCGCGTCGCCGAGGCGCTGGCGGCGCATCATTCGGCCGCCGGCGATCTGCGGCGCTCGTTCGAAGCGGGCATGCGCGCGTGGCGCGCGGCGAGCAGCCGCTCCGAGTGGCGCAAGGCGGTCGCGCTGATTCAGCGCGTCGATGAGCTCTCGCGACACTTGACGCTCACTCCCGCGGAGTCTCTCGACGTCCTCCTCGCCCTCGGCGAGTCGTGGCGCGCCGCGGGACGCATCCGCGAGTCGGCGAAGGCGCTCGATCGCGCCGTCGCCATCGCCGCGTCCGCCGGCGATCCGCTTCCCCTGGGACACGCGCTGCTGCGCCGCGGCCTCACGGACATCGCGCTCAGCGACTACACTGCCGCGCGCGCGTCGCTTGCGCAGGCGCTCGATCTCTTTCTCGACCGCGACGACGGCGGCGCGATCTCGTACGCGCTCGTGCATCTCGCCGGCGTCGAGGCATCCACCGGCAACTACGAACGCGCGGCCTTGCTCGTCGAGGAACTGCGGGCCGGCGAGCCGGGCGCCGAGCTCGCGGCGCTCGCCGACGGCATCATGGGCTGGTCGCTCGCGCTCCGCGGCGACTACGCGGAGGGCACCGCGCTCATGGCGCGCGCGCTCGACTATCACGATCGCGCCGGCGAGATCCGCGAGCGCGCGCTGCTGTTGCGCCGCCTGCATTGGGCGTATCTCTCGCGCGGCGACTACGAGCAGGCCATCGAGCTGGCCGTGCGCGCGCGCACCGATTCCGAGACCGTCGGCGACGTGAACGGCGAGGCGAAGGCGAACATGGGCATCGGCCAGGCGCATCTCGCGCGCGGCGCGCATGCCGAGGCGATCTCGTATCTCACGCGAGCGATCGGTCAGCTGAAGTCGAGCGGCGACGCCCATTGCGAAGCCGAATGCTTCTGGCTCCTCGGCCGCGCGCGCTGTGAGATCGGCGCGCTCGACGAGTCCGCGCATCTGCTCGACCGCGCGCTGACGATGATCCGCCGCATCGGCGACCGCGACGACGAGTTCCGCATCCTCACCGACCTCGCGCGCCTCGCGATCGCGCGCGGCGACCACGACGCGGGCCGCGCCCGCGCGCTCGAAGCCCGCGATCTCGCCGCGACGCTCGGCAACCGCCAGGGCGTGGAAGAAGCCGAGGCGGAACTCGCGCGCTGCGCCGGGAGGGCGGGCGGGGTGGCTAGGGCGGGGCGGTGAGCGAAACCGGCCGGTAATCCCTGCCGTCACCAAACGGTCACCCAACCGTCAGGAGCTTTTGCGCGCCGCGCTCTAACTTCCTTCGCGAACAACACAAAGGAGGAAGTCATGAAGGGCCGATCGGTGCGCGTGGTGTGTCTCGTCTTTTTGCTCGCGCTGTCGTGCGCGTCCCTGTTCGCGCAGGAGCGGAGAAGCGACAGCTCGGTGTACGACAAATATCCGCTGGTGGAGCCGATCGCCGGCGAGCAGAAAGAGGATTTCGAACAGAGCTTCGAGCTGTACCAGCAGCTGTTCAGCGAAGAGGGCGGCGAGGCGCGCGTGCGCGCGTACAGCGAGCTCACCGCGATGCGGCGCGCGCGGCATCCGCGCCCGCGCACGAACGGCCCGAACGAAACCGACGCGAACGGCTGCGCGTGGGTCAGCGCTGGTCCGACGAACATCAATGGGCGCGTGACGCAGATCGCCGTCGATCCGACCGATGGCAACAAGGTCTATGCGACCACCGTCGGCGGCATCTGGCGGTCGGTGGACGGCGCCCGGCGCTGGCAGCGCGTGTCGGATGATTTCCTGTCTACGGTCTTCAGTTCGATCGCGGTGAATCCGTCGACGCCGAGCGAAGTCATTGCCGGCGGCGGTGACGCCGACTACCAGAACTCGTACCGAGGCGGTATCGGCATCTGGCGCTCGACCAATTTCGGCGCGCCCGGCTCGTGGAAGAAAGTCAGCCCGCCCGATTTCGACAACAAGATCATCTTCCGCATCCGCATCGATCCGGCCTCACCGAACGACATCTACGTCGCGACCAACCACGGCGTCTGGCTCGGCGTCCACAATGGCGGGAACATCACGTTCTCGCGCATCGGGAACTTCGACGCCGCCACGAGCGATCTCGTGGTCGATTTCGCGTCGACGCCGCACAAAGTCTTCGCCGGCGTGTACAGCCCCAGCGCATCGTTCGGCAAAGGCATCTGGAAGTGGGACGGCGCGTCGTGGGTGAAGAAAGACAACGGCATTCCCACGGACAACATTCGCCTCGTCGCGCTCGCAATGGCGAAAACGCACCCGAACGTGCTCTATGCGCGCATGGTCGCCACCGACGGCCAGCAGCAGGGCATTTACAAGACCATTCTGTCGGGCGATTTATGGGATGTGCTGCCGAGCGCGGTGATCGTCAATGACTCCGGCAGCGCCAACTTCTTCTGGTATTCCTGGTACAACAACGTGATCGAGGTCGATCCGACGGACGCGAACCGCGTCTATGCGGCCGGCCTCAGTATGTACCGCAGCCTCAATGGCGGTTTCGATTGGGAAATCATCTCCGCGGGACACGATCCCGATTATCCCTACAACACGCACGGCGACCACCACGCCCTCACCTTCGACCCGGTCAATCCGAAAATCCTCTATGCCGGCAACGACGGCGGCGTCGATAAATCGACCGACTCCGGCCAGAACGTCTGGCATTGGCACGACGCGTCCCACGGCATGATCATGACCGAGTTCTATTACATGACCTCGGAGCACGAGCATCCGTCTCTCATCGCCGGCGGCTCGCAGGACAACGGCACCGAGATCACCTTCGGCAACCGCACCTGGTACAACCCGGGCGGCTGCGACGGCTTCCAGGTCGGCGTCGACGCGAAGAATCCCGACACGCTCTATGCAAACTGCAATCACAATGAATACGAGATCGCCAATCCCGTCCCCGGGACGATCGGCGGACAGTCGCAGATCGCATGGAACACTCCCGTGCCCGTGCGCGAGCCCGCGACGACGGATCGCCTTTATGCAGGCGGCGCGCTCGCCGGAGGCGGGGATCTGTGCGACAAACAGACCGTCCTCAAGACCACGGACGGCGTGAACTGGTTCTTTACGAACACCGCGTTTCCGGCGGGCGGAAAGGCGCGCGTGATCGCCAGCGCGTCCGCGGCGAATTTCCAGACGTACATGGCCGCCGTCGCGTACAACCCTCCCTCGCTCAATGATTGTCCGAATTTCCAGGGCGTGTCGTTCACGCCGGTCATCTGGCGCACCGACAACGGCGGCGCGAACTGGACCGCCAATGCCACCGGCCTGCCGAAGCTGCTGCCGACGTCGATCGTGTTCGATCCGAACGATCCCTTCCGCGTCTTCATCTCGTACTCCGGCGGCAACGCGCCGCTCTACATGACGACGGACGGCACCAATTACGTGCCGGTGTCCGGCAGCGGCGCTACCGGTCTGCCGCCGTCGAGCGGCGTGATGGAAGTGGCCGTCGATCCGTTCGACGCGGACATCGTTTACGCCGCGACGACCGTCGGCGTCTTCCGCGGCGTCATTACGCCGGGCGCGCCGCCGTCGGCGGTCTGGACGCCGTTCGACGAAGGAATGCCGGACGGCACGTTCATCAACGGCATCTGGTCCGATCCGAAGACCGGCGTCCTCTATGCCGGCACGTTCGGCCACGGCGTCTATCGCCGCGACATCCATCCCGACGCGAAGTGCCCGGCGCGCATGCTCGTCGTGCGCGACAACGTCTACGACGACGGCGTCGAGCCTTCGCCTTATGGCATTCCCGACGCCGAGCATCCGATCCCCGATCCCGCGCGCCCGCAGTTCTACAAGCCGGACGACACGTGGGGCGGCAGAACGTACTGGTGGACGTCGAGCGACATTCGCGTCTACGTCCCGTCGGAGGCGCTGCCGAAGAACACGTTCTCGCGCGTCGATCACGTGGAGTTCGAAGTCTGTCCGACGACGCTCGGCGATTGCCCGGCCGGCACGATGGTCGACGCGGCGCCGGTCTCCGGCAAGACCGCGCACGTCTACGTGCAGGTGCAGAACCGCGGCGTGCAGCCGGTGGAGAAGACGCGCGTGATCGCGATCTGGGCGCCGCTGTCGGCCGCGTTGCCGCCGCTGCCGCCGTCGTTCTGGTCGACGACATTCCCCGCGAACGGTCCGTGCGGCGCGATCGATCCGAGCACCGGCTGGCAGCTCATCGATCCGGTTAATCCGTGCCGGCAGATCGCGAACATCGATGCCGAGGTGCCGGAGCTGGCGCGGTTCGAATGGTCGGTGCCGAAGGGAGTGGATGGACATGCATGCATCCTCACCATCGTCGAATCGCCCGACGATCCGCTCGATCCGAGCATCCGCGCGCAGAACCTCCTCAAGCCGGAAGAGTTCGTCCCGATCTCGCGCCACATCGCGCAGCGCAACGTCACGATCCAGAAGTTCAAGATGAAGATGCTCGCGCCGATCCTCTTCCCGATCCAGCTCATCGATCCGCCGGAGGAGCGCGGCTTCGAGGTCGTGGTGTCGAAGCCCGATCTCCGCGACGCCGTGAAGCTCGCGCTGCCGCGCGGCATGGCCGCACGTCCGACGTTCGGCGAGGCGCGGCCGATCCGCATCGAAGTAACGCCGGAGCTGATGCGCCAGCTCGAGTCGATGGGTCTCGATCCTGACAACGCGTGGCAGCTCGAAGGTGACGAGGCCGGCCTCTTCCTCGACATGCGTCCCGGCGATCGCACCACGATCGGCGTCATCGGCAGCCCCGGCTCCGACACGACGTCGTCGCGCTTCTCGGTCGTGCAGCGCGTCGGAGGCAAGGCCATCGGCGGCAACGTCTATCTCTTCCGACCCGAAGCGCAATGAAGGAACCTCGTCGCCGAATGCCGCACGGCATTCGGCGACGAGGACTTCGCGGCGCCCTGCGTCGCCGTGCGTGCAAGAAACGGCGGCGCGAAGTAATCTCTCGCACCGCATGGGATCGAATCCGGCGGTTGACCTGTACGACACCGAGCTCACGTTCCGCGGTGTCCCGACCTGGAAGCTGCACCTCATCCGCCTGATGTTCCGCTCGATCCTGCCGCGCCTCGTCGCGCACGGCGAGACGCTCGGGCTCCTCACGCTGCGCATTCCGATCCTCGGCAAGCTGCTCGTGCGCTACATCGGGCCGTTTCCGTACTTTTGCGGCGGCACCAGCATCGAAGACTGCGAAGGCACGGTGAAGCGCCTGCACCAGCGCGGCATCCGCTCGATCCTCGACTACTCCGCGGAAGGATTGAAAAACGAGGCCGGCTTCGACGTCACGCGCGACGAGGTGCTGCACGCGCTGCGTCACGCGTCGTCGTCGAGCGATGAGCCCTTCGGCGTCTTCAAGATCACCGGCGTCGGCGACAAGGATCTGCTCGAGAAAGTGTCGTCGGGTGCAGCGTTGACTGCGAACGAACGCGCGGCATTCGACCGCACCGTTGCGCGCGTGCGGCAGATCTGCGCGACCGCCGCGGAAGATCGCCTGCGCGTGCTCATCGATGCCGAGGAGTCGTGGATTCAGAAGGCGATCGACGACATCGCCGAGGAAATGATGGCGGAGTTCAACCGCGAGCAGGCCATCATCTACACGACCGTGCAGATGTACCGCGTCGACCGGCTCGACTACCTGCAGCGCCTGTACGAGCGCGGCGTGAGCGGCGGCTTCATCCCGGGCGTGAAGCTCGTGCGCGGCGCCTACATGGAAGCCGAACGCGCGCGCGCCGCGGCGACCGGCCAGCCCGATCCGATCCACGCGACGAAGGAAGCAACCGACGCGGCATTCGACGCCGCGGTGGCGTTCTGCATCGAGCACATCGATCGCATCGCGCTCGTCGCCGGCACGCACAACGAGGCGTCCGTCGCGAAGCTGCTCGACCAGATGTCGCGCCGCGGCCTCACGCCCGGCGATCCGCGCGTCGAATGCTCCCAGCTCCTCGGCATGAGCGACAACCTCAGTCGCGCGCTCGCCGAGCACGGCTACAACACGTCGAAGTACGTTCCCTACGGCCCGCTCGAAACCGCAATCCCGTATCTCGTCCGCCGCGCGCAGGAGAACTCGTCCGTCGCGGGACAAACCGATCGCGAGCTACGCCTCGTGACGACGGAGCTCGCGCGCCGTCGCGGCGCGAAGTAGGGAACGGGTTGTCGCGTTACAATTGCGCGCGGTCCGAAATCCATTAACGATCCCCAAAGCCCTCGATGCCAAAACTCTCCAGATCCACGATGCTCGCGGTCTGTCTCGCCGCGGCACTCGTGACCGTCTCCGCGTCCGCCGCCGAGACCCTGCGCCGCGTCCCGCTCTATCGCACCGGAATCCAGTCCGATTACGTCGGGGGTGCGCACATCGTCGTGGGCAACGTCTACGGCAGCGCCTCGAGTGCGCCGGAGATCGTCACCTGCAGCAACGGCGCGGCGTTCGCGCTCAGCGCCGTCACGTCCTCGTCCTACCGGACCGTCTGGTTCACGCAGCGCACGAACTGCGTGGCCGTTGCGGTGGGCGACGTCGACGCGGACGGCGCGAATGAAGTCCTCGTGGGCACCGACGAAGGCTCCGGAAAGCCCGGACTGATCCAGATCTACACGCCCCTCGGCTTCGGCGGTCCGCGCGCCACGATCACCCTTCCGGGCACTGAAGCCGTCCAGGATGTCGCGATCGGAAACGCGGACGCCGATCCCGGCCTGGAAATCGTCGTTGCCACGCTCAGTAACACGTACGTCTACGACGCGGCGACGCGGGCACTCGAGTGGACGGCGGCGGGCCGCGGCGGAACCTTCGTCGCCGTCGCGGACCTCGAGAATGACGGCGTTCCGGAAATCATTCTGAGCGGCGACAGCGACGGCCAGGTGCTCAACGGCGTCACGCACGCGTTCAAGTGGGGCTTTGCCGGCGGGTTCGGCGTTCACGTCGCCGTCGGCGACGTCGATGGCGATGGCAAGCCGGAGATCGTCGGCAGCGACGCGTGGAGCGGAACCGTGCGCGTCGTGCAGGGCGACACGCACACGGTGTCGTCCTTCACCGCTGCGGAGCGAACGGTGCAGAGCCTCGGCATCGGCGACGGGAACCACGACGGGCAGAACGAGATCCTCACCGGCGACGATCAGTGGGGATTCGTCTACGGCTTTTCATGGACCGGCACGGAACTGTGGCGCGTCTCCAATCCTGAACATGGCGTGAGCGGCATCGCCGCCGGCGACGTCGACGGCGATGGCGCGGGAGAAGTGATCTGGGGCGCGGGATTCAGCTCGTCCGGCAAAGACGCGGCATTCATCGCCGGCACCGCCTCGAAGACCATCGAATGGTCCACGTCCGATCTGGACGGTCCGTTCCATGCGTCGATCGCCGACCTCGATGGCGACGGCCGCAAAGAGCTCGTAGCGGTGACCGCCACGACGGACAGCGGATACAGCAGCGGTCAGGTGCAGATCCACGATCTGGGCGGCAACGTCACGGCGTGGTACAGCGGCGGAAGCTTCGAGGGGAACACCGACATCGCGACCGGTCAGGTCGACGCCGATCCGGCTCGGGAGATCGTGGTGATGGGCGGCCGCTATTCGGATGGCCGCATTTCCGTCTATGACGGAGTCTCCCACGCGCTCGAGTGGACGAGTCCCGCGAGCAACATCACAGCCTCCAGCGGAATGATCGTGCGCAACATCGATGCGGATCCTACCGACGAGATCGTCGTCGCGGCCACGAACAAGGTCGAGGTCCTCGATGGCGCGTCGCCGTTCGTGCAGGCCTCGACGCCTGCACTCGACGATCTCGTGCAGAACTTCGCGATCGCCGATCTCGACGGCGACAGCGTGCCCGATCTCGTCGTGGTGACGTACTCCGGTTTTTACGTCTTCCGCATGTCGGACATGTCGGAGCGCATCCACACCTCCATGACCGGCATCTCGAAGGTCGCTGCAACGGCGGGGGAGTTCGCCCTCATCGTCACGTCCGGCAGCCCGGTGATCATCAGCTATTCAGGAACCACGCTCGCCGAGCAGTGGCGCTGCAGCCCCGGCACTTACGCATTGGCGGCCGATTACGTCACGCTCGGCGGCGCAAAGTGGCTCGCCGTTGCGGACGACCAGACCCTGCGCCTCTATCCCACCGGCGGCACGTCTTGTCCAACGACGGCGGCCGCGGAATACGCCCTGCCGTACCTCGACAACGTTCGCTTTCAGGACCTCAACGGTGACGGTGCGCCGGAGCTGATCGCCGGAACGTGGAACGGTGCATCGATCGATCTCCTCGCGCTTGGCAGCGCTCCTCGCGGCGACGCCGACAACGACGGTCTCGTGACGGATGCAGACATGGACGCCATCGCGCGCTATTACTTCGGCGACGGCGCCATCCCCGCGGCCGGCGCCGACGTCAACGGCGATTCATCGCTGCGCGTCGACGACCTGCTCTATCTCATCAACGACCGTCGCGGAACCGGAGCGGCGCCTCCGCAATAGAGGCACCGAGCCTTGCCCGCGGATGTCGTTCAGGCGCCCGGCCGCGGCAGCGCCTTGATCGCGCGGCGTTCATCCATCGCGCGATATCCCCCGGCCACCTGCGCAAGCGGCAGCGTCAGATCGAAGACTTTCCCCGGATCGATCCTGCCGTCCCACACCATTTCGATTAGTGCGGGAAGGAAGCGCCGCGCCGACGCGGGACCGCCGCGCAGATGCACGTGCGAGAAGAACAGCTCCACGCCGTCGAGCACCACGCCGTGCGGGACGCCGACGTAGCCGACGTGACCGCCGGGCCGCGTCGAGCGGATCGCCTGCGTCTTCGCGGACAGCACGCCGAGGAGACCGACCGCGCCGTCGCCGCCGACGACGGTCGTCTTGCCCGGTTGCACGTTCGCGGCTTCCGCGGCGAACCAGCCCGTGCTCACATTGCACGACTCCTTGCCGCGGACCGAACTCGCCGCTGCAGTCTGGCGCGCCCGATCGCGCGATGCGCGCCTACGGCGTCACGGTCCCGAAGACCGGCGTCGCCGCATTGCGTCGCGAGAAGCTGAACTCCATCAGCGTGTGGTCGTTCGGCATCGCCGTCGCGTGCAGCGAAAGCCACGACGACGGCACGCTCGTGACGTTCATCGGCGATGACGGCGTGACCGTGAGCGCCGCCTGCTGCGCGCGCGCATACCACCCGCTCACGCTCATCCAGTCGACCGGCTGTGCCGTGACTCTCGTATCGACCGCGCCCGACGCGGCAGGGGAGAAGCGCATCGCTGGCAGGAGCGAGGCGGACGCGAAAAACCAGACGCGATCGTTCACCACCGCGCCACCGACGGAGCCGTCGTAACGGTTTCCGCCGAACGCACCGAAGTCCCGCGAGAGCGACAGCGTGCCCGACAACCGCTCGCGCGATTTCGTGACCATCTCCAGCGCGCCCCCGTCCGCCCGCCCGAACTCGCTCGACGACGGCGGCGCGATCGCGACCGTCGGCTGCGCGACGGCGCTGATCGCAATCAACGCGAATGCGGCGGTGAGAGGTGCGATCTTGCGGATGAGCATCATGGCGTCCAGCCAGCAATTCTACTCGCGATGTCCCTGATCCTTCGCCTCGACTCCGACTTCGTCTGACCGTTCTGTTACATCGCGGAGGGAAGCGTCGGGTCAGGCATGGGCGGGGGAAGCATCAAGAGACGATCCCAGGCCGGTTCGATCGGCGTGGCCGCGGCGAGAAGCGCGAGGCTTCGGTTCGGCCGGCACAAGAACTTGAACAAGGGCGTCAAGGTGGACGCCGCATCGCTGCCCGCTGTTCGACCTTCTGCTCTCGACCCGGCCGCGCAAGGCTGAGACCTACATCCACCCGAAGTCCGCGACCGGCTAACCGCACGTTGACATCCGCAGGCAGTGAAACGGTTAAGCGCCGTTGCAAAGGCGGAACTAGTTGATCCCGTCGCCGCCGGTTGTAACCAAAATCGCCCGAGCAGGCAGTCGCGCCGAATAACTATACCGTCGATTCCCATTGACACCTCGCAAAATCACGCGGTCATTGAGTGTTCAAAACGAGTGCGTCACTTTGCGGCAATGTCTCGCAGCCAACAAAAAAGCCGCCAAGTGGCGGCTGGTGAGCATTTTAATTTGGCGGCCCGACGGGGCTCGGACCCGCGACCTCCGGCGTGACAGGCCGGAGGGCTAATGGGTGCTTCGATGAAGTCGGTAGCGTCTTCTTAGACCCATGAGGCGTTTGGGTCAGCGGCCGCGTCAGTATCGGACGCGAGAGATCTCTACGAACCAGCATCGGTGGTAGGTAGCGGGGGCAGGCCGAGCTCGTTCAAGAACCGGTTGTGCTCGCGGGTTGCCCTGCGTAACTCGTCCTCGATCGCGACGAGTTCCGCGTGAGCCGCCGCAAGGTCGATCTCCGTTTCCCGTTCGGCGGTGCTGACATAACGGGAGATGTTGAGGTTGTAGTCGTTCTCGATGATCTCTTGCATCTCGACGCGCCGCGCGTAACGCTCGACCTCCGCCGGGCGTTCCTGGTACGTCTCGATGATCGTTCGTATGTGGGCGTCGGTCAGGTAGTTCTGCCGCTTGCCCTTCTCGAAATGATCCGCCGCGTTGATGAACAGCACGTCATCGGACTTCTTGCAGCGCTTGAGCACGAGGATGCAGACCGGGATGCCTGTCGAGTAGAACAGGTTGGCCGGCAGCCCGATGACGGTGTCGATGTGGCCATCGTCGAGAAGTTTCTTGCGAATGTCGGCTTCCTTGCCACCGCGGAACAGCACGCCGTGGGGCAGGATGATCGCCATCACACCGTCGTCCTTGAGGTAGTGAAAGCCGTGGAGGAGGAACGCGAAGTCTGCGGCGGACTTGGGCGCCAGGCCGTGATTCTTGAATCGGACGTCCTCGCCCATGGCCTCGGCCGGTTCCCACCGGTAGCTGAAAGGGGGATTCGCCACCACCGCATCGAACTTGGGCATCTTTGCGGGATTGGTCTCGCGGAGCATGTCCCAGTCGTTGAGCAGGGTGTCGCCGTGATAGATCTCGAACTCCGTGTCCTTGACCCCGTGCAGCAACATGTTCATGCGCGCGAGGTTATAGGTGGTGATGTTCTTCTCCTGGCCGTAGATCTTGCCGATCCCATGCGCCCCCATGCGCTTCCGCACGTTGAGCAGCAAGGAGCCGGATCCGCATGCGAAGTCAAAGATGCTTTCGAGCCGAGCTTTTCTGCCGGTCGCCGGCTCATGGCTGTCGAGGGTGATGATCTCCGAAAGGATGTCCGAGATCCGCTGCGGTGTGTAGAACTCGCCCGCCTTCTTCCCCGACCCGGCGGCGAACTGGCCGATGAGGTACTCGTACGCATCGCCGAGCGTATCCGAGTCGGTGGAGAACATGGCCAGCCCTCGCGCGATCTCGCTGACGATGGCGCACAGCTTGGCGTTCCGGGCCTCGTAGTTCCGCCCCAGCTTGTCCGAGGTGAGGTTGATTTCCGAGAACAAGCCTTGGAAGTTCGTCGAGAAGGACTCTTCTTCGATGTGCTTGAAACCCCTATGCAGCGTATCGAGCAGTTTGTCGCTCTGCCTTCGAGCCAGGTCGGTGATGTTCCCCCAGAGGTAGGGGGGCTCGATGACGTAATGCACCTTGCGGCGCATCTGCTTCTCGAAGGCGGCGACGTCCTGCTTGTTCTCCTCGTACCAGATCTGAAGCGGCGTCGTTGCCCCGGTCCGCGCCATGACGTCGAGAGGGACATCGGGGTAGTCCTTTCCGAGCTCTCGCTTCGCAGCGGCCTCGTAGTTGTCGGACAGGTACCGCAAGAACAGGAACGACAGCATGTAGTCGCGGAAATCGTCCGCGTTCATCGCTCCGCGCAACTGGTCGGCAATGTTCCAGAGAGTCTTTCCGAGTTGTTTCTGGTTTTGTTCGGTCATCGAGTCCTACTTCGCGGCGGTCGCAGGCTCCGTCTTGACCTCAGCCGGGAACAATGCCTGGCTGAACGGATGGCGGCTGATGAACTGCCGCAACACGCGACCGAAATGCTCCTTGTTCTCCTGCATCATTTCCCGTGGCTCGTACAGGGAGTAGTCACCGTGGCTCATCAGATCGATCACCCGTTTGTAGACCGTGCCGTTCGCGTCGTCATCCTCGGGCCGGATGCACTGGTCCCATCGTTCGTACCCGAAGAAGCAGGCTGTCTGCTCCATGACGCGGCGCATCATGTTGAAGTGGTGCGTGTATAGCGCACCCGATTTCTGGGCTTCGTGCAACTCGACCAGGGAGGCCAGGTGATACAGGAACGGCGTGCTCTTCGTATCCCGCACGACGAAGGACCCTTTCGGGTCCTTCGCCAGAAAATACTTGCGCGCCTTCTTCGTCTCGTTGCACAGCACGTTGAAGAAGAGCACGTGGTGCGTTGATACGACCATCCGCAACCGATCCGGTGATTTTTCGAGCATCTGCGCGAGATGGTGAGCGACCAGCACTGCGTTGTTGTCATCGAGCGACGAAACCGGGTCGTCAATGTAAATGTACCTGACCCACTTGTACGCCTCGGCGCCGTCCAGTACGAGCTGAACGATCGCCAGGAAGAAGCACCAGATGAAGATGTTTTCCTCGCCGCGTGACACTTTGATGTCGTCGATGGTGACGAGCCTTTCCCCGTTCTGGACGTTTCGGGAGAAGCTGACTTCCCACTCGTCCGTGTCGATGCGGAAGTCGAAATCGGCATACCGGTCGAGCAGGGGGCGGATCCGGTTATCCATCTCCAGTTCCCAGAGCCCGGCGAAGAAGCGTGAGTCCTTGTTGATCTTCAGCACCCGCTCCTGGTCGTTCTCCAGGTCGTTGTCCCAGGAGAACAGGTCTTCCGTGAAGGCATTGAAGTAGAGCGTGTCACCGAGGTCGCCGCTCTTGCCGAGGTTCTTGAACTCGGTCGATAGCCGCGTCTTACCCGTGCCGTTGTAGGCATAGAGCAAGACGAATTTCTTTCCCTCGAGCTCCTCGCGCAGGTGCGTGGCCAAGGCCGCTACATCGGCGAATGTGCCGGCCGTGCTCATGCCTCAAGTCCTCTCCGGTGATGGGAAAAGTTGCTGCATGAGGCCTACCTTGTGGGTCTTGAGGGCGGTGAGAGCATCCACCTGCGCGGCAACAAGGTCATCGAGCGATGAGAGGCACCCGACGATTTTCTCTTGTTCGGAACGATCGTCGGGATAGCTAAACGGCAGGGCGCGGATGAGTCGCTGGCTGAGATTCTCTTGACCTCCGCTGTTGCTGAGCGCTCGAAGTTCCTCGTAGCGCGCCCCCAAGCTCAAAAACGTGAAGGTTGGGTCGATCGGTCCCAACGGCAGCACGGCGGCGCACGCTTGGTTCGTCGTTGCTTCTATCTCGAGAATTGCCACTTTACCGCGAGTCTTGCCTTGGCCGTACAGTGCGATCAGTACCGTCCCGGCAGGGAAGAGCTTCGCGGAGGAATTCTCTAGGCCCTGTTCCGTGATGAACTCCTCTGCCGTCCGGATGACGTTCCCGTCGACAAGAGAGGTGGTAATCCACGGGATCCCGCCGCCCCAATATTCCTTGATCGCCCGGTCGGGTGTGCCTCCCGTTCCTGTCTCGAAGAGATCGCCCAACGGCTTCCTGGACCATTCCGGCTTGTCACGGAACTCGGGGAAGCGAAGGCTCGGTAGAGTTTCGCCTGCGCGGGGGAAGAGCTGTTGCATCAGCCCTTTCTTGTGAGCCTGCAAGATCTCCAGCTTTCGGCCGTGAGCGGCGATCACCTCGTCCAGCGACGTTAGGCAGTTGGCGATCTTCTGCTGCTCAGCTAAAGAGGACTTGCCCCTGGGAAGCGGCACCGGCAAGGCGAGGAGATCGTAGTCACGAACGTTTAAAGACCCATGAGCGCGAGCGCCGACGGTGAGAAAAGTTTTGAGCCACCTGCCGTGCAGGTTGCTAGCAAACAGGTAGTCGAGATATGTCGGGTCGACCTCCGACTCGTTCACTCGGAAGCAGGTAAAGATGCTGTTCGGAACGGCGCCCGGATCGTCGTCGTGTAGATACCGTGCAATGTAGCCTTGCGGGAACGCTTTCGTGGCGCTCTTGTTGTAGGCAAAATCGTTCTTCTTCAACCGCAGGTAGTTCTTGAACGAGTTACCCGCGATTGTGCGGCCGAACTTCTCCTGCTGACTGACCAGACCAACGCCCGAGGTAACCGTGTAAGGTGTGCATTTGGCTGCTCCGACGCGGTCCTTGACCAACATGGCGTAAGCGCGCAGTGGCGCTTTGGTCCATCCGGGCTCCTCACGAAACTCCGGAAACCGCAACTTCGGCAACAAGGTCTGTTTACTGTCGCCCTTCATCGCCTCGCTCATCCTTCGTACGCGCTCAGCCCCGAGATCTCCCGTCCGCCTGCCCGTTTCTTCAGCAGAGGCACGAGATCTTCCATGAGGGCCAGTTCCTTCTCCGTGCGGGCGCGCCAGCCGAGGTCGAGAGGGGCGAGCAGGGTCGTGAGTCCTTCACCATCGAAGATCATCCGGCCGACGATGGTCTCGACGAACGACTGCAGCGACTCGGCGGTCAGCGTGTGCTTGTCGGCGATGGCGGCGATTTCCCTGGCGTCGCGCTCGGCCTTGAACGCAGCGTAGTCGGCTCGCACGGCGCCCTCGTTCATCGGCCGCCCGGCCTCCAGCGTTCTGACGTACTGCGTGATCGCCTCCCGCTCGTCCATGAATTTCGCATCCGACTCGATCAGCCCGATGAGCGCTTCCCTGCTGATCCTGAGCTTCTGCTTCGGGTCCTGTCCGGTGAAGCGGGCGATCAGGTTCATGATGTAGTCGTAGTCGATCAGAGCGGAGGCGAAGAGGACGAACTCGAAATCGAGCTGATCGAGGTCGGGACTCGACTTCTCTCCGTCGCCGGCGCGTTTGGCCTGCTGTTCGCGCAGCCGTTGGGCGGTTTCGAGGTAGGCTCCGCGCAAGCCCCGGAGTTGCTCGCGCGGCAGGATCCGCTGGATGGTCCCCTTCTCGCTCTCGGTGAGGTCGGTGTACTGGTCGAGTTGGGTCTGGAGCTTCTGCACTTCCTTGAACTGCTTGACGAACACCATGCGGGCGTCATCGCCCCTGAGGTTCGGGACGTCTTCGGGCCTGATTTGCAGCCCTTGCGACTTCATGAAGGCGTCGAGGCGTCGGACGGCGGCCTCGAGCTTCTCAATCACCATAGGGGCCTTGTCCACGAGCCAGATTTCGCGGGCGCGGTCGGCCCTGGCGCCGGAGAAGAGGGCGATGGCTTCGTCGACCGCGGCCTGCTGGCCACGAAAGTCGAGGATGTGGCCGAACGGCTTGCTCGCGTTCAGCACGCGGTTGGTGCGGCTGAACGCTTGGACCAGGCCGTGGTGTTTAAGGTTTTTGTCGACGTAGAGCGTGTTGAGATACTTCGAGTCGAATCCCGTCAGGAGCATGTCGACGACGATCGTGAGATCGATCTTCTCGCGGCCCTTTTTGGGCAGGTCGGCGTTGGGAAACTGATGGTCCTTAATCCGCTTCTGCACGTCCTGGTAATAGAGGTCGAACTCCCCGATCGCGTGGTTGGTGCCGTACCGCGCGTTGTAGTCGGCAATGATCGCTTCCAGCGCCTCTTTCTTCTCTTCCGGATGCTGCTGGTTGTCGGCCCTCTCCTGAGGCAGATCTTCCTGGATCTGACGCACGTCAGCGCTGACGTCACCCGGTGGCGAGAAGACCGCGGCCACCTTGAGCGGGACGAACCGGGGGTGCGCCGCCTGACGCTCCGCCTGCATCCTCTTGAACCCCTCGTAGTACTCGATCGCGTCGTCGATCGACGCGGTGGCGAGGAGCGCGTTGAACTTCCGGTCGGCGGTCGCGGCGTCGTGCTTGTCCAAGATGGTGTCGATGACCGCCCGCATCGCGATCGTCTCGCCGGGTTTAACGGGCGTGCCATCGGGAAGCTTGTAGTACTCGACGTTGAACCGTAGGACGTTCCCGTCGTCGATAGCGTGGGTGATGGTGTACTCGTGAAGTGAGCGCTGGAAGAGATCCTCGGTGGTTCGGAGCGTTTGCTCTTCGCCGGCGACTTGGCGGACGGTGGCGTTCTCTTCGAAGATGGGCGTGCCGGTGAAGCCGAAGAGCTGGGCCTGGGGGAAGAAGGACTTGATGGCCTTGTGATTGTCGCCGAACTGCGAGCGATGGCACTCGTCGAAAATGAAGACCATCCGCTTGTCGCGCAACGGCTCGAGCATCTCGGCGTAGGTCTTTCTGCCGTCGATCTTGCGCTGGACGTTTCGGCGGCTGCCCTCATCGAGTGCCAGGCCGAGCTTCTGAATCGTGGTGACGATGACCTTGTCGGCATAGTCGTCCGAGAGCAGCCGGCGGACCAACGCGCCAGTGTTAGTGTTCTCTTCGACGCAGCCCTCCTGAAACCGGTTGAACTCCTCACGGGTCTGGCGGTCGAGGTCCTTTCGGTCCACGACGAACAGACATTTCTCGATTCCCGGGTTGTCCTTCAGAAGCGTTGAAGCCTTGAAGCTGGTGAGGGTCTTGCCGCTGCCCGTCGTATGCCAGACATAGCCGTTGCCATCGTTCTGCTCGATACACTGGACGATGTGCTTGACTGCGTAAATCTGATACGGGCGCATGATCAGCAGCTTCTGCTCGCTGGCGACGAGGACCATGTAACGGCTGATCATCTGGCCGAGCGTACATTTCGCCAAAAACCTCTCGGCGAAGCCGTCGAGGTGCGTGATCTTGGTGTTGTCTTCGGCCGCATGCTGGTAGACGGGGAGGAACCGCTCGTCGGCGTTGAAGCTGAAATGGCGTATGTTGTTGTTGGCGAAGTACCAGGTGCTATCGCGGTTGCTGACGACGAAGAGCTGGACGAAGCAGAGCAGCGTTCGCGTGTAGCCGCTTCCGGGGTCGTTCTTGTAGTCGACGATCTGCTCCATTGCCCGGCGGGGGTTGATGCCGAGCGTCTTAAGCTCGATCTGGACGGCGGGCACACCGTTGATGAGCAGAATCGCGTCGTACCGGTGGTGGCTATTGTCGGTGTTGACGCGGAGTTGGTTGACGACTTCGAAGCTGTTCTTGCACCAGTCCCTGATGTTGACCAGCGTGTAGTTCAGGGGTGTACCGTCATCGCGGGTGAAGCTGTTCATCACGCGAAGCGTCTTGGCGGCGGTGAAGACGTCAGGGGTCGTGATCTCGTCGAGCAGGCGATGGAACTCGCCGTCAGTGAGCGTGACGCGGTTGAGAGCCTGAAACTTCTCGCGGAAGTTCTTCTCCAGCGCAGCACGGTCGCGGATGTCTTCGCGGTGTTCGTACTTGAGTTCGCGGAGCTTGTCGATCAGATGCCGTTCAAGTTCGGTTTCGGATGAAGTCATGGAGGATCTTCCGAGCGTCTGCCTGGTTCATCCGCGCTCCGAGTTTAACTAGGTCGCCGATGGCCGCCATAGTGTAACGAACCGCGCCTTGCGCCAGCGGTTGGTTAGGTCGACCGGTCGCGTGGAACATCCCTATTTTGCGCGTGATGTGCCTGAGATAGAAGCCTCTGAAGACTGGCACCTTGTGCGGAATTATGTGCGGATCGATTGGACCAGATAGATTCGACGGCAACAAAAAAGCCGCCGAAATGGCGGCGAATGAAGCACTTAATTTGGCGGGGCCGACGGGGCTCGAACCCGCGACCTCCGGCGTGACAGGCCCGTGGTCGCGGGTATTTAGAGAGGGAGCGTTCTACACGGGGTGGGATAACTCGCTGATTCCGAGGGGGTTAGCGATTCCAAATCCCGACCTTGCGAGTCACCTTGCGAGTTTAGTGCGACTCGCAAGGTGCCCACGTTTTTGTGCGTGGAACACATACGTAAATCCGTGGAACATTCGGTTATTTCGCTGCGTCGCCGCGTTGCGCCGATCCTCTCTCGCGTCACTTTTCGAGCAGCGAGCGCAGATCGGCGTTGGTGAACGGCGAGAGCAGGTCGGTGGGTTTGCAGCCGATCGCGGCGGCCAGCTTCAGCAGCGTTACGAGGCTCGGCATTCGCTCCCCGTGCTCCAACTCGCTGATGTGATTCTGCGCCAGCCCCGAACGCTCCGACACTTGGACCTGCGTCAACTTGTGCTTGCGCCGGACTTCGCGCAGCCGCTCGCCGAACATCTCGCCGACGTTCAACCGCGGCACAAAACCTCGCTGTCCGAGTTGACTCTTAAGAGTTCCGAATATAGAATATGTGGGATATTCGAGAGAGACTGAGTCATGCTCGCAAGCGCCCTCGTCGAGTCCATCCGAGCCATCTTCCTACATCGGGAACCCTACGTCACGAAGAAGGAAGCGGCTGCGCTGCTCCGCTGCTCCGTCGCTCAAATCAAAGTGGCGATCGCGGCGGGCGATGTCGAGACTTACGAGACGTGCCGCGGCGAGCGCCTGCCGTTGCATGAAGTCGCGACGCTCGCTCGCTCACGCTGGCAAATCGCCGCAATCGAAGATGCGCTAGGCGCGGATGCGTCGGCGATTCTTCCGCCGGTTCTGTGGACGCGCCCGGTCAGCGTGCGGCTTTCGCGCTATCAGGTCCAGATGCTCGACTACTTCGCGGCGAAGGAAGGCGTGTCGGTCGACGCGATCGCCGCACGTGCGTTCGACGATTTCATCGCCTCGAACGCTGACGAACTCGCCGACGTGATCGACGACTACCGCGTCGCGATCGACTGGCCCGAAGCGCACGACGTCACGCCGAGCGCGTGAACGGATCCACGCATCCACCGCAAGGAGGGAAGACCATGCTTGCTCCTGACGTAGCCGCGAACATTCGCGCAATCTTCGTGCACGACGGCACGCCCGTCACCGTTGATGACGCCGCGGTGTTGTTGGGCTGGCCGCTCAACACGATGGACGACGCAATCAAGTGGCGCGCGGTAGCGATCGACGCAGGCTCAGAACGTGAGCCGCGCATCAGCCGCCGGCAGCTTCTCGAGCATGCTTTTGATCAGTGGTCGCTCGCCGACATCAAAGCCGCGCTTTCGCCCGCGGAGTGGAAAGCATTGCGCAAGAACTGCGGAACCGGCTACGGCCGACTCGTCGTCTGCGATCGGGACACGCTGCGCGCTGCAGCGGAACGGCCCGCACACGACGCCGTGGCTTCCGCCGCGCTCCTTCGTCCCGAGGCGGCAGCCACGCTGCGCCGTCGCGCGGAACGCGAGCGCAAAGCTAAGGTCATCGTGCCGCCGCAGTTCAAGCGTCCTTGCCGTACCGATGGTGTGCGCCAGTTCACGCTGACCGCCTTTGAGCTTCGCTATCGCGATCTCGTACCCATGCTGCGCTTGCGCGGTCGCTGGCTCGCGCGGCTCGGCTTCAAGCCCGGCATGCGCGTGTACCTCGTCGCGCAACCGGGCGCGTTCCTCGTTACGACGACCGATCCAGCGAAGAGGCGCGGCGAGTCGAGCGCTTCGCCGGCAGGGGCGGTGAGCGCGGCTTCGCCGCTCGCGCTTCCCGCGCCATCGTCCGCGGTCGCACGCGTAGCCGCATCAGCCGAGTAGCCGAGGGTTACGTACATGCCGCGAACGCCCAAACCGCACGTGTCTCGCCACACCGTTATGGACAAACCGCGCGGCAGCGGGGGTGCGCCGGAAGCGGGGAGGATGGCCCGGTGAGATACACGCGCGTCCGTGCCACCGCAGGCTACACGGTTGACCCGCTCGTCGTCGTCAACGCCTGCGTCGCTGCGCGTGAACTCGCACGCAACCACCCGCGCATCGGCCTTTACAACTTCATCAGCGGAATCGCCGACGCGCACCTTGGTTGGTTCGACCTCTTCCTCGACTCGGTTGTTATGCACGTCGAGCGCTCGCAACGCGTCACTAATCGCTTCCGCACCTGGCGCAACAGCAAGCGGCAGCGGCCTCGCGTTATCGGGAAGCCTGACCCTATCGGGGCACCGTCACGTCGCGTCCGTCGCTTTCGCGACCACTTCATGGACATCAACGCGCCGATCGCCACAACGCTTGCCGTTCGTGCGCTCGATCGCGAGGAGCACACCAACACGTCCCACGATTTTGTGCAGCTACTTAGAAGGGCATACCAAGGCCAGATCTACGCGTTAATTGAGGCGTTCATCGAACTCGTGGAACGCGATCGCCGCTTCGCGCGGCGCTTCCGAAGCTGGCGCCGCGCGAAGGCGCGTCGTCAGCAACAGGGGAGGCCGCGATGATCCCGGCCGAAGCTGCGCCGCCGTCGTTTTCATTTTTAAGTGCCCGCCGCTCGCTTTCACGTGACCGCTGCTCACTTGAAAGTGATCGCGCGTCGCTTACTTCTCGTCTGGAGGACAGTGAAAGTGGTCGCGCGTCGCTTTAATCTCAACTTGAGGACAGTTGCACGTGCCCGAGCGTCGCTTTTATATGTTCGCGCGGCACTTTCATTCGGCGGCAGCACGCGTGAAAGTGTTGGCTGGTCACTTTCGCGAGCTCGCCGGCGTTCGCTCTACCGGCGGCCGGCCTGATCGCGCAAGTGTCCGAGGGACTCTACTCCAGGTAGAGCCGGCCGCGCGCCCCCCGCGCGTCGCGCCCGTTGCTTCGCAACGGTCACGCCGCGCTGCCCACCCCTGGTGGAACCTCCACAGGCCGTAGAATCCCCCGCGCTCCCCCCGCCCGTCACGTCCGTTGCCTCCGCAACGGCCGCGCCGGGCTTCCCTCCCCGGGGGCTTCCCGCCGCCAAAAGCCACGAGAGGCGTTACCTGCCTTTCGCATCCAGCGCGTGCACGATAGCGCATCGAGGCTTCGGGTAAGACATAAGCGCGTAAAACATCCCCTTACCCTGTAAGGGTGTCGTTCCAGCCAAAAGCCCTACCTACGACCGTCGCCCGTTTTCGTGCCACAGTTTCCTTCTTCAGCCCCAAACTTCTCAGTTTTGAGGTCTGGAAGCTTCTCAAACTTGTATGCTTAAACACCATAAAAAGACGGATAAGCGGCCTAAAATTAAGTCTTTAAGAATCAAGGCGGGGGACAAATAATTGACCCTCGTTACAATTTGGTAACGAACCAGATTTGCGGATGTAACGTATCTTAGGCGCAGGTCCAGACCGCTACTCAGTTGCTGCAGCAACGATCGCCCGCCTCGTTTCGGCCGAAACGAGGCCGGTAACACGTAGTCACCGCGCCGCCCGCGCGTGGCGTGCGGCTAGGTGAGGAAGGACTGGTGTATGGCCACCACAAGAGCCTCCACCGCAAACGCCGCCGTACCGGAACCCGGAGACGGCACCGCCACACCGCCGGTTACCACTCCCACACCGACGGTCACGCATTACCAGCAAGTCGCCGCAGAGTTCATGTCCGCGCTCGACGAGATCTCGCAGATCATCCCCAAGCTGGAGGCCATCCATGTCTCCACTGCGAATCTCGTTCGCTCCCGCCTCAACGTTCCGAACGAGTTCCTGGCCACCGTCACCGCGGCCGTCGAACAGGTTCCCGAACTTCAGGCGATCCAGAAGCTCGACGTGAACGCTGCCCACGACACGCTGCAGTTCCTCGAAGCGTTCCGCCCTGTCCGTGACAAGGTCGATGCGTTCGCGAAGAACCTGAAGTACACGATGGACTCGCGCAAAGCGAAACTCGCCACCGACTCGCTGTTGACGTACGACGTGGCGAAAGGCCTTGCGCGGGATCCGAACAGCGCCACCATCGCTTCACTCGTCGCCAACATGAAACGTGATCTCGGCCGCCGCGGCCGTCCCAAGACGCCTCTAGCGTTGCGCAAGACCACCCCGGCACCTGGCATCGGCGTTCCCACGCCGCGGCTTCTCCCGCCGAACGAACCGGAAGGATGGGTGCCGCGTGACGACGCGGGGCCGCGTGGCTAGACGCGACCCCGCTCTGACACGAACACCCCCCGTCTGCTAGGACAAAAGGAGCACCAGTGTCATGCCGAACATACCTCAGAAGTATGTCTGCGGCGCCATCCCGCCTCACATCCTGACGCGGGTTGCCGAGCACACCTCCAACGAAGCAAGCGGCACCGCCCGCGCGACGCTCGAGCACATGCGCGAGCTCGCCACGGGTCGCGCCGCATCGCTTCTCCAACGACCCACCGAAGTTGCGGCCACGGCCGTCTCCACGCGGAAACGTCGCAACGTCTACACCGCTAACCACACTCTCCGTCTCCCCGGCAAACTCGTGCTCAGCGAGCACAAGGCCCGCGGCACGGATGTCGAAGTCAACGAGGCTTACGACGGCAGCGGTTCGACGTACGATTTTTTCGCCTCCGTCTTTCGGCGATCCTCCATCGATGGCAGGGGAATGCGTCTCGACTCCACCGTGCACTACGGCGAGTCCTTCGAGAACGCTCTCTGGAACGGCCGTCAGATGGTCTACGGCCACGCCGATGGACGTATCTTCTCGCGCTTCACCGCGTCCGTCGATGTGATCGCCCATGAGCTCACGCACGGTGTCACGCAGTTCGCTGCGGCTCTCGGGTATCACGGTCAGACCGGCGCGCTGAACGAGCACCTTTCCGACGCCTTCGGAATCATGGTCAAGCAGTGGTTGCTCGGCCAGACCGCGGACAAGTCGGACTGGCTCATCGGCGCGGAAATCTTCGGCCCCGCCGTGAACGGCGTCGCCGTGCGTTCGATGGCTGCACCGGGCACCGCCTACGACGATCCGCTCCTGGGCAAAGACCCGCAGCCCTCGCACATGCACGACTACGTCGAAACCACCGAAGACAACGGCGGCGTCCACATCAACTCCGGCATTCTCAATCACGGCTTCTACCGCGCGGCGATCGCGCTCGGCGGCAGGACGTGGGAGGTGCTGGGGCGCATCTGGTACGTCGCGCTCACGGACCGCCTTCGACCCGAAGCGGACTTCGCCGACTTCGTTCAAGCCACCGTCGACATTGCCGGGGAGTTGTACGGCATGGGCGGCAAGGTGCAACGGATCGTCGCCGAGGCTTGGTCGGACGTGGGCCTGTTCGTCCTCCACGTCGGGTGTGCGACGCAGCACATCCCCATCAAAAAGCCGCGCCAGCGCGCAGCCGTCGTCGCCGCACGGACGCTTCCGTCGCGTCGCCGGCCGACGCGCTGACCGGCTCTCACTTTCCACCATCACCTGACATCTCTCGAAAGGAGATCGCTCACATGAGCACGAATCCCAAGGAACTGAATCCCCTCGAAGCATCCAAAACCATGATCGAGAAGAGCAAGCGCTCGACCGATCGCACACTGCGCGCGCTCAACCTCGACATGGAGCAGGAGAACACGCTCGTGCAGGACACGCCGAACGGCCGCCTGCAGAAGGTGCTGAAGATCTGGCGCGGCATCAAGCCGGTGTTCGCCGTCATCGGTTCGCTCCCCCTCATCCCGTCCACCTGGCGCGGCGCCATCGTCGTCTTCACGCAGGCGCTCGACGCGCTGACCGCCATCGGCGGCGACATCACGGCCGAGTTCAAGGCGGGCAAGGACCTCGCGGAGCAGGAATGAGCACCGTCCGCAAAGTCGCTCGCAGTGCCTCGTCCGGCCGGTTCATTTCCGCTCGCGACGCGCGCCGCTGGCCGCAATACACGGTCGTCGAGACGATCAGCTATCCGTCTCCTCGTCGTGTCGGCCGCCGGCGCTCCGCGCGTCACCTCACCGAGGAGAACCAGATGGAGCGGCCGTTCAAAGCCGGCAGAGACCTTCGCACCGGCGCGAAGAAAAAGCGCGCCACGTCCGAGTTCAAAGCCGGCAAAGACATCTGACCCATTCACGCAGTTGACCGGTGGGGCGCGCGTTCGCGCGCGCTCCACCACTTCGGAGGGCAATCATGAACGTTCAGCAATACCCGCTCAAAAAGGGCCAATACTTCTCAGACCTCACCGCCAAGAAATTCGTCGTCTGGCACGGCACGGCCGGCCGCACGCTGCACACGCCGGTCTCCGGCCGCCCCGGCAAAGCCACAACGTCGATCGACGCGTGGAACCTCAACGCCGATCGCGTCGGCGCTCCGTGGCTCGTCGATCGCGACGGCTCGATCTACCAGACCTTCAACGACTCCGCGTGGATTTTCCATCTCGGGCTCAAGGGCGTGAAGGGGCTCTACGACAAGCAATCCGTCGCGATCGAGTTCGCGAACGAAGGGCCGCTCGACCTGGACGGCGACCGCCTCTACGCCTTCGGCATGAACACGCCGAACACCATCTACAACGGGCCGTTCATCAACCACGACTGGCGCGGCTTCAGCTACTTCGCGCAGATGGACGAGGCTCAAGTCGATGCCGGGATCGCGCTCACGCTCGACATCTGCCAGCGCCACAAGATCGAGCCGGTCTTCTACTACCCGTCAACCACATTCGACTTCCCGCGATGCTTCCAAGTCGCCACGATCATCTGCCACTCCAACTGCCGCGCCGACAAGACCGATCTCTGTCTGCCGCAATGGGTCTTCGAGAAGATCGAAGCGGCCGGCATTCGCATCGCCTCATGAAGGAGTCGAACCATGGACGAGATTCTTTGGTTACTCGACCAGGCGATGCGCGACCTTCAGGCGGCACGCCGCCGCGCTGGCAGCAAGAAGGTCCGCGCGCATCTGCGCCTCGCGATCGCGCGCATCAACCAAATCCATCACATGCTCACCACGTAACGAAGAGGGGAGCCGCGCGGCCACTTCCCGCGGCCCCCTGCACCGCTAACGGTGGTCTCCCCGGTGGGCGATCACATGCCATACGACGATATTGGATGAGGCGTGAAACGGCACGCTGGTCGTCCGGGAAACACCACGGTGACACCGGGGCACAGTGCTTAGCGCTTGCTATCTCGTTTTAGCAGCGCCCACAGGGACTCGCCTCGCCGGGTCAAACTTTGTTGATTATCATGTAGTGCGACAAGGCCGGGTCCCAAACGTTGCAGTATCCTGCCGATGCCGTCCGGATTCTCTGCCCTCGCAATCTTAGACTTTAAGGAGCGTCGGGCCGCGCTCTCCCGGTGTCGACCAGCGCGAAGCGTGGCAACAGTTTGGTCGATGTTGTTGAGAAACGCCGTAATGTCGGAGTGATTTACAAGGTGAGCGTCGCAAATTAGTTTACCGAAGACGGCCGCACCATATGCATCGTCTCGCCGCGACGTCTCGTCGAACTTAAGCGGCTCGACCTGTGAGTTATCACGTGAGCGAGCTTTAGCACGGAGAAGACGAACACTTGACCTTGACGAAACGTTCAATATTGCGAATGGTCGTCCAAGCTCATGCGATGCTCTCATTACAGTCGCGAGCCCCTCAAGTGTGCGGCAGCCGGTGTATACAATCGGGGAGTAGATCTCGTCTAGAATTGGCGCAACAATCTTGGCTTCAACTATATCCTCACCGGCCATTTCAAATAGTGCATCGGCCAGATCGAACATCGACGCGTAATCTGAGGCCGACTGTCCAAGAGCTGTGGCGGCCGCAGCTAGTGCCGTGCTTCCTTCGACGTGATAGAAGCCTCGATGTAGCGCGAGATAATGACCCAGAGACGTCTTGCCGGCGGCAGTACTTCCGATCACAACTAGAACAATATCGTTCGCGTCTTGCGGGAAAATGGTCAACTGCGCAGGATTGCGTCGCGCTGACATTGAAGCATGCCGCGTGCTAGCTGCTGGCAGATTGAGGATCGAGGCATATTCCTCTAGCCGCTCGCTGAGCTGCTTCAAGCTATTCACACGGAAGTCGTACCGCAACGACTCCTCTAGCTCCAGAGCGGCGAGAACCGTCTTCGCGCCTTCCGGCACGAACCACGAGCTGAAATCCTGCCGCCCGAGCCATGGATATAATGGATTCTGCCGCACCTCGGGCACCGTATCCGCGACAACACCGCGCGTGGTACCTGAAAAGATAGGAAAGTCCGGAAATAGACCCGGAACGTATAGTGCGATGTCCGAGGAAACGGTGACACGCTTGTCGCCACCGGCGGCATTCAGTGCTGATAGTAGTTCGTCGTGTGTTGTTTCGGCGAACCACTCTTTTGTGGCCTGTCCTGGGTAGTCAGCCCCCCTTCCGAGTGCAGGAATGCTGACGGTCGTGTCTTCGATGAACACGATTCCTGTGGCACCCGCTCGCGATACGACCTCATCTAGACCTGCCTTAAGAAATGCTCGCTTAGGCAAACCGTATGGTTCGACATATGGCTCGCGGTGAGCTTCCAGCAGTTCAACGTCGAAGCCACTCGACTGGAGAATTAGTCGCGCTTGCAGGAATTTGGGTATATTCGATGTCGAGAACCGAATCGGAGCAAGGCGAATCGCGCGACGGAGGTATCGGTTCATGCCGGCCCGTTATAGATTTCCAGCTCGTGACCGGCGTTTTGAAAGTCGTACGGCCCGCTGAGATCAATTCCACGCAACACTTCGGTGATTCGCGCAAAAGAGCCACGCCCATGGACGGCAAAGACGGTTGGTCCTAGGCTACTTAACCCGGCGGGAATTCCGGCCTCCCACAGATGCTCGATTGCTACACGGACCGCCTGCGGCTGTGCTGCAATCTCACGGGCTTTGAACCCCTTAACCTGAAATCGGCGCAAGGACAGCCCGAATTGGTCGAGGTCAGTCTCAAGCAGCGCCGGAATCATTCCATGGAACACATCTGCAATTTGCTGCAGAGTATCGGTGTCGGCAGTGGGCGTATTCTTCTCAAAGAAGCTGCGCTCGCTGCCAGGGTTGACGGTTGGTGGGTCGTTGACGAAGGCTAGACTGACGTTCCAGTCGGTCGGCATCTCCCAGCGGCCGAGGAATAGGGATGGTGACCGTCCTTCCGGCGCGATCGAAGGAAGGTACGACGTGGTTCGGCTACCGCCTGGCTGTCCGGCGTCTACTATCAATCCACCAAGGAAGAATCCGTTGCACCCTATCGCAGATGTTCGTCCGCGCCCGCTCAGTCGGATCAGTTCCCGGCTGTCAATCGTCCAGCGATTTAAAACCGCCAGCGCCTTCATCACCGCGAGTGTCGTCGCTGTCGTTGAGCCGAGGCCTACGTGGCCGGGTGGTCGTTTCAACACAGTTACACTGCCTGACAGTGGGAGTCCGCTCGCGCGGGCGCGCAGCGCGGCGTCACCTACCTTCGTTTCCTCGTCGCCGTGACTTGGCCCAAGATCAAGCGCGAAGCTTGAGTCCGCTCGACCCTCGACACGTACTTCCGGCCCGCGAAAATGCGCGCCGATACCACCGTACGATCGGCCCGTCGCTCCAGCAAGATCTGTGAGCCCGAAATGAAGTCGCGGGTACGCGACCACCGATACCTTCACTTGTGGCTCCCGGGTGCACGAGAGAGCTTCTCGCTCGTAAATATCTCGTCAAAGTGATCGACCAACCGGTCGAACATATACCCGGGCCGCTTTACAATCATTGTCGGCAAGTTGCGACTGGCTCTTCCGAATCGAGACGAGGACACAAGGTACGGTCCCCAAAATGCCTCATCGTCAATGCGAAACATGTTCACACTGGGAAGTGTCGTAGCGAGCCGCAACTCGAAATTACTGTCACTCCGAGACCACAGGGGTTGCGTGTCAGTTATGAAGCGTAATACCTCGGCGCGCGTACGGCCCGAGGTATTCGATTCCTCCATGTCACGTATGTCCACATACCTGCTATTCGATCTCGGAGCGTCTGGATCTACCAACAAGATGCGTACACGTGCACGGGTGGCCCATTCTGAGAACTGGTCGAGGAAATCCTCTCGCAGTGCGTTTAAACCGAAGCCCATCACATCAATCGACTGCGAGGCTGCACGCAGTCTGCGCTGATACTCGTCTTTGATCTGGATCGAACGATGCGGGAATGCTGTCACAAAACCAAACGCGTCTAATACTCTTCGACGGTCGGCCTCGGCTTCGTCGAATACGACCCAACCAAAGACGACCATGCCACCTACGCCTGTTGCAATCATCGACGTGCCGACAGCGACACCTACAGGCCCCATCGTGGCAATGAGAGCGCCCACCAGGACAAGAATCAACTGCAGCGCCATATACAGCAAGAACCGTGAGCTCTGCAGTCGTCTGGAAATCCCAACTTTCATTCCGGGCTCTCCTCGCTGTGAGTAGTGCTGGTCATGATTCGATAGCCATCTGTCGTCGTGGTTATTGTCGAGTGAATGAAGCCCGCTCCGTTGAGCAACTCAGCCAACTCGCGATCGGTACGTTCTCTGCCTCCGAAGAGGATATGCATGTCGAGATCGCGAGAAGAATCAGCCAGATCACGGGGGTTCCAGCGTCGTTCGATGATGAGTAATTCAGAGCTGTGGTCTAGCGTTTGCCGGCATCGTCGGAGCAGGCCGAGGGCGTCTGCATCATCCAAATTGTGCAGAATGCTTCCAAGTATGTAGATTCCTGCGCCCGTCGGCATGCGGTCGCTAAAGTCGTCCTGAAGTACGTCGATACGTTCGCGTAGCTCGGGCGATGCCGTCCGCACTAGCCATCCTGCGTCTTCATAGCAATCGAAGACGACACCCCGCCAGTCAGCGGGAAGCTGGCTGAGAAGGTCGATGGCGTAGTGACCTGGCCCACCCCCAATATCGGCGATCAGTCGGGCCATTTTTGGCCTTGGATATATCGCGAGTTCTTTGGTCCTGCGCCGGATCATGTGTTCATCGAAGGCTCGCGACAAGATGGGGTCGGACCGGATCTCGCTCCACGTTCGCAGAGCAGGTTCCGCAGGCGAGCCCCGAGTATCCAGTAGTATTTCGCCGAGTTCTCGACGCTTAAGGTAGAGGTACCTCGTGAGTGGGTCAGGCGATGTCCGATCCGACTCCAATCGTGCACGAGCGATCGGGAGCAGCGCTACGATTTGCGGCTGCAGCTTGACGGGCCCGGGAGGAGGGGATTGCACCAACTGCAGGAGTTCGAGATGCCGTAGGACAGCGAGTGAAAGTTGCTGCAAAGAGTGGTGCAGAGTGTTAGGCGAATTCAGACGGGTTACCACCTGGCCGTTTTCGAAAGCCAGAACAACGTACGGCGCCAACGGATCAACCCGTATGGCACGAATCAACTCCTCAGCATTAACTAGAGTCACGAGAGATCGCTGTTAGCTTCCGCGGATCTTCCGGAGCAACTCGCTCAAAGACTCGACTCCCTCGTCTCTGAGCACGTTTCCCAGTTGCTTATCGCTTCTGACGCCAAGATCCACGTGGTACATCTCCTCGATCGTCCCGGCCTGTGTGTCGCTTCGCTTCCGCCGGAGCGTCCCTTCGTCGGTGCGGCCGCGCTCGCCGCTCATGCTCGGATCGTCGTTGCGAACAGATGGCGCTTTTCGGTGTGACATCTGATTTCCCCTTGAAATTGATGTGTCGGCCACGAGGTGCGAAAGCTGTTCGATTCGATTCACTTCGGGCCGCTTGACATCATGCCATCCGTCATGGAGAATGTCAACGTTCACGTCAATGTGATGATGAACGCGCGAAAGGATCTCCTAATGGATATGCCGCTCACGCCTCGCCTCATCCATGCTGTTCCGCCGCAACTCGGCACCTATCTTCGGCCGAACCGCGTTGATCACAAAGCGCTGCTGGCGTTCATCGCCGAAGGCACTCCGGCCGGTCTCGAAGGCATCGTTTTCGACCCGACGCTCGACTCGATCCATACCGAGCTCCGCGACGAGGCTCGAGAGCGGAAGATCGAAGCGGTTCTCGATACGCGTGCGATGGAGCTCGCGCTCGAGGGCGGATACGTCGGCTCGCGATGCGCGCTGCCGTGGGCAGGTGAGGAGATGCACCGAACGGACAGCCTTCGCGGCGAAGCTGGCCGTGACTGCGCGAAACGGATCACCGACTGGATGGCGCCGCGCCGCTACTGCAGCGTCCTCGCGCCCACGCACTACCTCGCGGCCGGCGCCGCCGATCCCTGGTTCGCAGTCGACCGCGACTTGACGATCGCGCTGCGCGCCGCGCTCGATGCCGCCGGCCTCGCTGCCGTCCCCATTTACTATCCGCTCGCGATCAAAGGCGAGGCGTTTTTCGATGCTCGTCAGCGCGAGCAGTTCCGGCTCGCCCTCACTTCACTTCCGGTCGATGCAATCTGGCTCCGTGTTCAGCCGTTCGGCTCGCGAAGCGGCGGCAACGTCGTTCGCAAATACATCCGCGCCTGCGCCGATCTCCATTCGTCGGCTCTGCCGCTCGTCGCGGAGAAGTCCGGCACAACCGGCCTCGCGCTCCTCGCGTTCGGCGCTGTCGGCGGCATCGAAAGCGGCATCACGATCGGTGAGCACTTCGACGCCAACAGTTTGATCTCGCGTCGCGAAGGCGGCAAACCGTTCACGCCTCAAGCGCGCGTCTACATCACCGCTTTGCAGACGTTCATGTCGAAGCAACAGGCGCGGCCTTTCTTCGATAACCGCACGTTGCGCACCTATTTCGCCTGCAAGGATCGCTGCTGCCCGCGCGGCTCCGACGACATGATCATGTATCCGAAGCGCCACTTCCTCCTCCGCCGCACCGCCGAGATCAGCCGGCTGAGCGCTTTGCCGGAAACTGTACGCGCGTCGCGCTACATGGAAGAGATTCTCCGCCCCGCCACTGACCAGATGGCGAAAGCCGTTAAAGCAGCGGAACATCTGGAAACGACACGTCAGCGCCTCGACATGCTGCGCAGTGTGCTCGGCGCGATCCTCGAAGACTCACAGCCGGTCAGCTTCTCGGCTGTGCCGGAGGGCAAACGAATTCAGACACGGCGCGGCGCCTAACCATCTATCCAAAATCTGTGAAACGGAAAGGTTGTGTAACCATGGCTTCAGCACTTGCAGAACGCCTCGACAAAATCAAAGAACTCGGGGGGATCACCGGGCGCGACGTCGCGCAACTGCTGGACACAACGCCTGAAACGGTCTCGCGTTGGAGTACGGGCAAGATTGATCCACAACGCGAGAGGCTACAGCGCCTTCTCGAACTCGAATTTTTTCTGACGGAACTCTCGGAATTCTACTCGCCAGAGGAAGCGAAGCTCTGGTTGTTCAGTCCCCACAAATCGCTCGGCGGTGAAACGGCGGCGGCGCGCATTCAGGCCGGCCGAACGCAAGACGTGTTTACGCTTCTCGATCAGCTTCGTTCCGGTGCCTACATCTAGATGATCTATCCGCCGGACATGTTGGACATCTTGCAATCCGCACGGGCGTCGGCATGGTCCGGCACCGTGTACCGCCACATGTTCGGCTCGTACCCGCCGGCCCGTAGCAACACGACCGGCGCTCGCTGGAACGATACGAACCTCGAAGCCATTTACACGAGTTGCGAGCGAGAAACCGCGTTGGCGGAAGCCGAGTACCACATCGCGATGCAGCCACTTCGACCGCGCGCGAAGCGAACGCTGTACACCATTAACGTATCGCTCAAAAACGTTCTTGACCTCACCGTACCCGGCCTGCTCGATCAACTCGGGATCACTGCCGACGTTCTCTCCAGCACCGATCACACTCCATGCCGCACGGTCGGCGGTGCCGTGAACTGGCTCGGCCACGATGGCCTGCTAGTGCCGTCCGCGCGGCGCATCGCCGGTACAAACCTAGTGATCTTCCAGCAGGATCTCTCAACGACCGAGTTTGAAGTCACAGCCGAAGAGGTAGTCGCTGAAGACGCTCGGCTGTAGGCGCGACTCGTCTCGCCGGTGCGCGCACGAGATCGCGACGGAGCCCAACTTGCCCAGCTACTACAACATTCGCATCAACTACACCCGGAATAGCGTTCGCCACTTGCCCGATCCTGTGCTGAAGAGAGCCGTGGCGCGCACCCATGTGAGGCTATTCCTGGCGCCGCCCGATTCGTCACAGATCATCTCCGACGCGTCGATTCCCGATTACCTCGTCACCGATTCGATGATCGATCGGTATCTCATCATCGAACCGCCGCAGGCTTCGGTCATGCCGGAGTTCGATGCAATCGTTAACGAGATCGAACGTGCGTACGTGTTTGGCTTGTATTTCTCGGCGCTATCGGCGGCCTGCGTCTCGATCGAGCGAACGCTGAACCTGCTGCGCATCAAGTTGCACCCCTTTCACCCAGGCACAGCGACGGAGATTGAAGGCCTAGGACCGATCGACAACTGGAAGAAGAACATCGACGCGCTCGTGCAATGGGGATATCTGCAAGAGGATGATTCAACCGCATTGCTGCGCAAGCAATACTTCATCCGGAGCAAGTATCTGCACAGCGGCCCGCTCGATGAGTTACCGGTCGACACTCTGACCAGCATCAACGTCGCGTACGACCTACTAAAAATGACGTTGGCTTTCCCAAACTCTCTTTTCATGTATTCGAGCGGTGGTATTCGATGTAAAGACCCTTCGCATCCGCTGTTTGTCGCGTTCTATAAGCCGATCATCGTCACGGCGCCTGATGACACGCCTCAAGCTCCATCTGGTTAATGCGATTGTGGGTTTGCGCATGTCGTGCGTGCTATCGAGCGCCTCGCCCGAGCTATCATCGGAAAGCGATCGCGCGTAGCATCACAGCGGACTCCACCGCCCGCGCCTCAGGCAGCCATGTTTCGAGCTTTTTTTGATGAATCTGAAGTCGATCCTGTCTACCTGGTAGCCGGCTGGGTGGCATCCGCGGAAGAGTGGACTAAATTCGATATCGCGTGGAATGCAGCGCTAGCGGCCGATTCCTCCATCCGATACTTCAGTCATCATGATGCGAAGATGTTGAAGGGCGAGTTTGAAGGGTGGTCGAACGAAGACACTCAGACGAAGCTCGATGCGCTCGTGAAGGTGATTTGCGATCACGAGATGTACGGCGTTACGACCGGCCTCAACACGACGACGTGGAGGCAGGCATTCCATTCAGAGCTCAGTCGTAAGCGGTTAAAGGGCATTCTTAAATTTACGCACCACTACCAGTCATGTTTTCACAGCGCTGTCGCGATGGTGATGCAACGGCAGCTAGAGTTGGGCCACACGTCTGACGTCGTTGATCTGGTGTTCGATCAGCAAGACGGCCTCTTGAAAGACAGCATCAAGCATTACTCGAGCTTTAAAAGCTCATTTCCTCCCGCAGTGCAAAAAATCGCAGGCGAGATTTCGGTCGGGAACGACAAGAACACCCCTGCTCTCCAAGCCGCCGATCTTCTGGCCGGCCAGTTAACGACGATGTTGAAGTCTGGACCGGGCCCGACGTATAAAACGATCGTGAAGTGTCATCAGGTGATACACGCGAAAGCCTATCCTCCCCAATTCCAGACGTTCCCCGCGATCATCAAAGCGGTCAGTTGGGCATGGACCGAGAAGCGCACGCTAGATGCACAGATTGCCGCGGAGGACGAGCATTCACCCGACAAGAAGAGGAACGACAAGTAGCGTCGTGGTTGCATTCGCACCCGTGGACCAGCCTCTAGGGGAGCCCCACATCACTTATAAGCGACCCGGCCGCAAAATCGGCTGCGGCGGGCTCGAAAACGGCTACCGTGAGCTCCAAAACACTCCCCGGAGCATCATTTAGGCCTTCCGCGGCATCACCGCGAAGTGCCCCGCGGCCGAAAAATCGTGCCCGGCATCACCCGCGAGTCCCCGGAGCCGATTTTTACGACCCCGGGGCCCGTTTAGCGATCACCGAGCATCGCCGCGACGCCACCACCGCCCACTTAAAAGCGATCCGACATCGATGGCGCGCGAAGCCCGATCTCTGCCATTCATGTCGTCCCGGCTCGAAACCACACCCCATCGCTTTAATCCGACTCGCGCGCACATCACGCCGGCAACGCGCCGGATCACGCCGACGACGCCGCAAGCGATTACGACGGCCGCTCACTTCATGCAGAGTCCCGCGCAACGCGAAATCATCGTGCGCGAACGCAAAACCATCGCGCATGACTTCCACGCGATCCGCGATCGATTTCCGATGCCCGGCAATCGAATAGCGCTCGCGCGACTCCGCCCACCCACGCCGCGGCGTCACGCCTCTTGCACGCTCGTACCGCGATGAAGCGGCCGTACTTCGCCCGCAACGGTCGCGCCGCCGCGGCTCCCGCCCCCGCGAGTGGCACGTTCTGCGCGGATGCCACACCCGCCCGCCCTCGCGTCACGCCCGTTGCATGCTCGGACCGCCATGAAGCCGCCGTACTCGCGGCAACGGTCGCGCCGCTTTCCCCCGCGCGAGTGGCACGCGCATCGCGGACCGCCCGCCGGCCCGCCCGCCCTCGCCGCGACACGTCCGTTGCCTGCCGCCAGCTGCGGTTAACGTTCGTGCATCGCGTGCAACCGACGTGTCGCGGCTCCCGCCCGCGCAGATGCCATCTGTTGCGCGATCTGCTCCGGTCCCTGCCGCGCCGCGTCACGTCCGTTGCCGGCCACCAGCTGCGATTACCGTTCGTTCAGCGCGTGTAACCGACGTGACGCGGCTCCCACCCCGCGAGTGGCGCGTGCATCGCGACCGCCACCCTCCCGCCCTCGCGCGTCACGCCCGTTGCACGCTCGCGGCTCGCTATCGCTCGCCGCCTCGCGCCGCAACGGTCGCGCCACGCTCCCGCCCCCGCACGTGGGGGAGTTCGTCGCCGAGGATCACCGGAACGCCGCCGCCCTTCACCTCTTTTGCCTCACGTCCCGCGACGATGAAACAGGTCCGCCGGCCCTTTCTTCTGCGAGTACTCCGCATGCTTCACCTTGAACCACTCTGTTGTCATCGCGTACGGGTCAGCGCCACGTCTCGCGACGATCCCCTCGAGGTCCATCTTCGTGACTGCGTCAATCAACCGGGGATCGTCGGTAGCCTCGACGGTTTGCACCTGGCCGCTTCTCACAACTTTCTCGAGCTCGTGTTTTCGCCGACGCAGCGGCAGCGCTCGAAGGTCACTTCCGTTCAACCACAACACATCGAACGCCACATAACTCGCCGGCTTTCGGTCATCATCAGCGAGGAGAAGTCCGGCCGCCCTTCTCTCATGACCACAATCTCGCCATCGAGGATTACATCGCGGGCGGGGAGCTCCCGCGCGATCGCGTTCGCCAGCGCATCGAAACGTCTCATCGGCTTCTTCGTCTTCGACAAGAACCGCCCGCGCTCATCCTCGACATACAACGTTCCGCGGAACCCATCCAGCTTCAACTTATATAGCCAATCACGTCCGCGAGGGACATCACGAACGAGCTTTGGCAGAATGGGATCGGTCTGCGGCAGCACGCGATTACACCCCGATCACTTTTAAGGCACCGGCTATCACTGATGCTTGTCCCATAGTCACTATCCCCGCGCTGCCTACTGTGCTTTTTTTGTTCCGTCCACAGCCCACCCATCACGCAACTGCTCGTTGCATGGCGGTGTGCCGCGCGACGTCGCCCGCTGCGTGCTAACACCTCAGCGGCGTCGCGCGCATCGTACCGAGTTTCGTTTGCGTATCCGCACGCTCTACACGCGGTAGCACGCGCCCCCTCGCCGCGTCACCGCTTTGCAGAGCGGGTTGTACAAACAGGCGCGGCCCATCCGCAAAAGCGGCGCCGCGGCTGCACGCCCGCCCTCGTCGTTCGGTTCACTCGCTCATTCACGTTCGCTTCCCCTCCCATGCGCGGTCACGCCGTTTGCAGCGGGTGTTTCTATCGCGGCTGCACCTCCATCGCGGGCAAACGTCGCGCCCGCGCCCCGGGGAACCTCAAAGGAATGACATTGCTTTGCCGCCCGCCGCCCGGTCCCGCGAGCTCGCCACGCCCGCGTCCGAGGATCCTCGCGAAGGCCCGCGGCGCGTCACGCCGTTTGCAGTCGCGCGCGAAAAGGAATGCGTCAGTGCGCGCAGCAAACGGCGCGCCACGCCGCTCCTGCATCGCCTGTTGGTTCGCGCATCCCGGCATCACGTTTCCGCCCGTTCCCGTGGCTCGAGCGCGCGTCGCCTGTGGCTGCGCCTAAGGCCGCCGCTGAAGCTGTCGTGGCCCGCTTCTCCGTGGCTTCGCGCGTTTCCACGCGCTCGGTTTTCGCAAGCAGGGTAGGGCACTGCTGCGAATCACTTTCAAGCGGTCCACGCAGCTTAGCGGAGCCTTAGGCGCGAACGGTTTGTCGCGGCCGCACGTTTCCACCGCCCAACCCTTCGGCTTCACGTGCAGCGTCGCCGCGATACCGCGTCGCGGCTGCACGTTTCCCCCTCGCCGCGGACGCTGCGCCAGGCAGCGCGCCCACCACACACCCTCCCGCGCGGCTGCCGCGGCGCAGCTCGCGGGCCGCATGCGGCGCTGTCGCTGCCGCAAGCGTCCCGCGCCGCGGCTCCCACCCGGCGCCGCGCCCTGCTCGCTGGGCCGGGCGGCTAATCGCCGCCCCGGCCCAGCATTGCAGGGTTTCCCATTCGGCGGCTGCGCTCTTGCGACTTCTTCGTCTTTGCGCAGCAGCCTCGCGGTTGCAACAGCGGCATGCCCGGAACGCCCCGCGCTTCGCGCGTTGCGTTCCTCGTCGTCGATCGCAACCGCATCGGCGCGGCACGCTCCGCCACCCTCGCCGCGCCGCGTGCGCTCGCCTTCGGCTCGCGCACCGCCGCTCCGCGCGACTGCGGCCGCCCACCGCCCGCGCCCCCTGCCGCCGCAGTCGTGCTCCGCGGCCCGGCGCTTCCACCCTCCCGCCGCGGAACCCAATTACCGTCCGCACCCCCTCACATCCGCGGACGGCAATTCGGTTCCGCGGCCCCCGGCGCCGGCGGCGCGGCTCCCGCCCCGGAGCTACGCCACCCGCCCATCCTCCGGTGAGACATCGACCCACGAGATGCTCCCGCTTCGATGCTCGATGCGTTTCTTCCCGAGGACGTGATGGCCTGCGATCAACTCGCACGTCTTGCCACCGAACAGGCGCGTCTTCGCTCCGCACGTTCCGATCCGATCGCGCAGTTGCTCCATCTTTCGTCGCGCCGCGTCTTCGCTGAGGGCTGTTTCGTCGAGGTCCGGCCGGCCGTCGATGTAGCCGTGCCATTTCGATCCGACCTTCTTCGTCGTGATTTCCGCATTCATCGTCGAAAAGCCTGTGGATAAATGGAGCGCGAGGTCAACGATCGCGCGTTCTGCCGCGGTGTGGAGCGCAATGCACAGCCACTTGTTCTACCGCGAGTGGACGCGCGCGGAGGTGTCGGTCACGTCGAAGGCGCGATCATCGCGCGGGGAGTGAGGCCGCGGCTCCGCTGATGCGTGACTTGCGCTCGAAGCACATTCGTCGTGAGTGGTTCGCTTGTGTTTTTTTGTTTCGCCCACGGCCCGCCCATCACGCAACCATTCGTGCCATCGGGCGCGCACCGCAACCCTGCTCGCCTCGGCGCGATCCACCAGGTGTAGATCGCGCGCCCCCTCGTGGCGTCACCGTTTTTGCAGAACGGTCGGATGAAACCGGCGCGGCCCAGCCGCAAAACCGGCGCCGCCACTTCCCACCCTCCCATCGCCTGTGGGTTCGCATCTCTCGGTCGCACGTTTCCCCCGCCCATGCGCCGTCACGTCGCTTGCAGCGGGTGTCCGTATCGTGCACGCGCATCTCTCGCGGGCAAGCGCCGCGCCGGCGCCCCCCCACAAAAATGTCCTATCGCGGCGCGCACATCGCACGGCGGGGTAGGGAAAACCGCGCTCGAATCACTCCTTAAATAACGACAGATTCTGTCGAGGAAAAGAGGGCAATATGGGAATCAGTGAGACGCACGAGCTTGAGTTTTCCGAGTTCCCGGATTTCGATCAATGGTTTGTCACCGAGTACGTCCCCCTGGCCGGGGGTTGGCAATATTGAATGGCGTCGTCCCGCCTCTCGGTCGAGGGGCCGGCGTTTGCACAAGCTGTCAAACATGCTACGAAGCTCGTTGACAAACTCGAGATCAACAATTGGGACTTCGCCCTCGCACCGGAGCTGTACGCGAAACAATCACGCGCCGACGTTCTGGCGAAGGAGTTGGTGTTCGTCCACGACGGGAGGCAGCAGACGATCTACGGTCGCCTCGTGACCGGCGGCTTTGGTGAAACCTTCAACCTAATGGGGCCCATTCACGCCAACGCCGAGTTCCGCCTCCGTGAGACCGACATCTTTGATCAGGTCCACCGCCACACCGGGACGAAGGGACTTTCCGATCTCGAAGAGTTCCGAGCGCTACCGCCGGCGCAACCCGTCCACCTTTACAACTACACGTATTTTTTCACGCTGCGCGACCTCATCTTCTGGCACGCGCTGCACAATTCCGGCTCCTATCCCAGCACGTTGGAGCATATGGCTCGCAATTTCCCGATGGGGAAGGTGATCCAGAACAGCATGTACTCGCCACCGAAGCCATCGTCCGATGATTCGAACCCGGCGATCATGACCTTCGACCGTCTCACCGTGACCTTTCCGACTCCGCACGTCGAGTGGATGGAGCAGCCGCTGTTCGGGGGGCTGGTGAAAGAGACGATTCAAGTGGAATACCTCGTTACTCCCGATCGAAGCACTGCGACGCATCCTTACTTGCCTCTCGTCAACGAGTCCGCGATGGAATGGAAAGGCTCAAAGTGGAACGTTCGTGTTTTCTCCGGCGTCACGCCGAAGGACGCACAGGTGGGCCCGGGATATCTGCCCGAGGGAGGAAAGCGAGCTGATTCATGACCGCCGTCGGGTTGAACGTCCGCGGAGAGATTCCAACCGCGGTGCAAGGTTCATTCATCGTAGCGATGAGCCGTCGCGACAAGCGGCATGACCACTTTTCAAGGTGGCACGACTCGCAAGCAGATCTCGTTCGCATCGACGTGATTCCCGGCCGCCCGGGACGAGCAAGCGCTCAACTACTCGAGGTTGATCCTAGCGGTGCAAGCGTCGGTGACGGCTTCGCTTCGACAGAGTTCGACCGAGCAAGCTATCGCACGGAGCCGCGATACGGCTACGCGACGCAACCAAACCACGGTCTCAACCTGGCCGGAAACACCTTGTGGGCGACGAATCTACTCTTCGGTGCTCCACTGGAGATTGATGTTCCGCGCTGGCGTGCCACGCGAATTCTTCGATACGTCACCCCGTCCGTAGGTGCTCCGCGTGTAAGCGGAACGTCCCACTTCGCGTGGAGTTTGGATGGGCGCTACGCCTACTTCCACCAGTCGCTATTCGCTCAGCGGACAAACGGACCAGTCGCCACCGAGGACCTCCGGCTCGTCCGGCTCGACGTCCGCACCGGCGCAGAAAAAATCTGGACGCTTATCCCGCCCGATGCTGATCGCGCGAGCTCCGAGATCAACTTTCATTCAGCGTTCTATTTCGAGGAAGCCGGGAAACGATTCGTTGGCCTTCTCAAGACCGGTGCGATCGTCGAGAATCTGGCACCGCACACGATGCCGTTTGATCACACCGTCATTCCCATGACTGCTTCAACGATTTGGATCGTTGAGCTTGATGAGAACCGGTCCGACTTGAAGGCCTCGCTTCTCGCCGGCATTCGCGAAGTCGATGGTCTCGCGCTCTCTCACTTGGACGTCGACAACCGATCCGGCGATGGCTTCGTTCTGTTTGCCAATTACAAAGAAGCGGACGTCGCTGAGGAGACTCATGGCTCCAATATCTTCGACGAAGCGCCCGAAGTCGTGTCCGAGCACTATGCGGGAATGACCGTGCAGCCTATCAATGTGGGTCAAGTCATCCGCGTGGCTCGGAAGAACGGCACGACAACCATCCGGTCGTTCAAGCGTCATTACGACGTGGGACGAACTTCTCTGGGCCACACTTGGATGCCGATCAATATCGAGCTCGACGAATCAAGATCACATCTCTTCTGCAGTTTTGCGGGATTACGACCACGGCTCGTTCCACGACACATCTCTACGGCATATCCAACGCGAGTATTTGACCCGAAAAACGTGTCGTACGTCCCACCCGTCCTGATGCGATTCGATGCTGACACGCTCGAGCCGGAGTACAGCAAACGTCGTGACTATCTCAGCTATGCGGAACCGATCGCGATGACTGTGGTCGGCCGCGTCGGCGACGGCTATGTCTGTACCTTTTCGCCCGAAGTTGGCTTGCGCATGTATCGTGCGGACGACCTTTCGACCATGGTGGCTCACATCAACTGTCATCCCATCTGGCAATGGGGCGACACTCACTTTCACCCAGAACCAGCTCACATGATCTTCGCTGCGAGATGATGTCGCTTCTGATACATGAGCAGGTTGTACGCGAGATGATTGCCGATTCACGCTCGCTCGAACCCCGCGAAGCCGTTGGCCTGCTGGCGGCGCCCACGCCGGGTTCGCCGGTCACTCGGTGTTTTCCGCTGCCGAACATTGCAACTGAGGATCACCTGTACTGGGCTGACCCCTTTGCGCAATGGCAGGCATTTCGTAGCATCTTTCAGGAACGTCTTCGGCCGGTCGCTGTCTATCACTCCCACCCTGGAGGCGGCACTGAGCTGTCTGCTCGCGACATTGCGTTTGCGCGGGAACTGGGCCTCCTGCAGGTGGTGATCGCCTTGGGAGATCGCGTCGAAAGGCTAGCTGCACATGCAGTCGATCCCGACGGTTCCGCACGACCAGTCGAAATATCGATGGTGATCTCAACACTAAATCCTACCGTCACGTCATAGACACGACTGGAACATCATGTCGTTCTGTGCTCTCGACCGCGTGCCTGCTCGCTCCCGCGCCCGTAGAATCCAACCGTGACATCTGCGGTTGCGCGCACTCGGTGCCGCCGCCGCGTCGCTGAGTGAGCATCGCGACCAGAACCTCTCACATTTGAGCATCGCTCAAACACGACCGTCGGCCATCGCGCGAGAACGTCGTGTCGTACGCCGCCGTTGTCAAGTCACCCCCGCCACACCGACTTGACAACGGCGGCGTACGACACGATGGAAGAAGTGTAGCGACGGCCGACGGAGCGCGGCGTGCTCTGGCCTCTGGAGCTCGCATCTTCCACCGACCGACCCCGTGGCCTGCACCCCCGGCGGCTTACTTGCGACGGCGCGGGCGGACCGCCTCGAACTCGTCGTGACGCGCGAGCGCTACGAACCCTTCAACAGCCAGGCCCGCGGCCTCGATGTAGCGCGAGTGCCCGGACGCTTCGAGCGCGCGCACACTAGCGCGCAGCCGCGGATTGCGCACGTCCTCGCGCACCTCGGGTGCTTTGAGTCCGACCAGTTCGTCGAGTGCAACTTCCAGCACCTCGGCCAGCTTCGCCGCTTTTTCCAACTGCGGCGTGTGACGGCCGCTCTCGTACTCCGACAAGCGGCCGGAATGCATGCCGGCTTTGTCCGCGAGCTCCTCGAGTGTGAAGCCGCGCTCCTCGCGCTTCGCTTTCAGCCGCTCGCCGAACTCCTCGCCGAACGTCGTTGCCGTGCCCCTCGGTGTGCGCGTTCCCATTGCTCGGAGTATCGCTCCGCTTTTGCCTCGGGGCTTTCTGCTCGGCCGTCGTTTGCGCATGATTCTCAATGATGATAGCACTTGATTTCTCAGAAGTGAGAACTTATAATTTCCCCTTGACAGGTGATCGATGGTCGAGCGCATTTCAGGAAGAATCGGAACGAAGCGTCGCTCAGTCACTTTCACCCCTGCCGCGCCGAGTAAGGGGAGGCTGCTTGGCTTACAAAGATGAACCGAATTGGGTTTCCGGTCGTCTCGGCCGCCTCACGCTCGAACCGCCCATCACGCACCCGGCCTTCTGCCCGTGCTCGATGTGCCCGAAGCACCGCGAGAAGCGCGCGGCGCGTCTCGGCCTGCCGCTCGCGCAGGTGGTAGCCGAGTCGATCGACATCCGCGTCAAGCGAAACTCGCCGCATCCGCGCAATCGTTCACTGTCGAAGGAAGCCGCGCTCCGCATGAAGGACGCGGAGGAGAAGCGGCTAAACGAGCTTGTTGCAGGTGTGCAGGCCGCGCAGGTCGCGAAGACCAACGCTGTCCCGTTTTCGCGGGTGGTTGAGCACTACCGGAACTATATGATCGCCCACAAGAAGGGCTACGAGCACGAGCGCTACCGCATCGACAAGATCGAGGCGTTCATCGGCGCAGATCGCGACGTCGCCACCATCGATTACGATCTCTATCTGGCGCTGCTCGACGAGTACAAAGAGATGAGCGCGCAGACCCGCCGGCACTACGCAACCACGCTGCTCGCGATGCTCAAGCGCGCGAAGGCCGAACGCGTCATCAAGTCGCACCAACTCTCGGACATCATTCTTCCGCCGGCGCCGCGCAACGGCGATCCTCAGCCGTGGACGCGCCGCGAGCTCGGCATCATCATGGGGCCGGCCCTCCTCGAGTACGAAGCGGACCAAGCCGCGTGGAATGCTAAGGTCGCGGAGGAGAAAAAGAACCGCGGTCTTCGCTCGCCGTCCGCCGTTCCTCTCCGCGGTTACTGCCTCATCGGCTACTACACGATGATGCGGCCGGACTGCAATCTGCACCTCCGTTGGGATGAAGTGACGCTCGACGCGAAGAACCTCACCGGCTGGTACAAGCTCGACCAACACAAGAACGTCAACAAGGGCATCAAGGCGGAAGGGCCGCTCGCCGAGGAGGTTGTCGAATACCTGCTCTCCATCCGGCCGGCGAATCCAGGTAACGCGCCGATCCACTTCAACCCTGAAACGGACCTGCCGTACGTGGACATCCGCAAGCAGTGGGAGCGGCTGATGGTGATCGCCAGCCGCATGCTCCGCTACGACCTCGAAGACAAGAAGCGGACGTTCTTCAACTTCCGGCATACCGGCGCGTCTCACATCGCGCAGCGCGGCAAGACGCCCGCTCACTTGCTCGCCGTCGTGCAGATGATGGGCGATACCAGCGTTGCGACGGTCAACCGCCACTACTTCAAGATGGAGCCGGAGTTGATGCGGGAACTCGTACTCGGGTGGAAGCGCCCGGACGTGGACGTGCCCTCTGTCGCCGCGGCCGATCTTTTCGGCGCCGAGCACTCACGCATTTGCGAGATCGAGCTTCCACTCGCAAGCTAGCGCGCGTCGGGAACATGCCATGCCGAAACGTCGAGCGCGATTCCCTCACCGCTACACGATGGGGCGCCTTACGCGCGACGGGAAGCGCGTGCCGTTAGTGCGCGTCTCCGGTCGTTGGCTCGAAGCGTTCGGCTTTAAAGAGGGCGCGAAGTACACCGCGATCGGCGTCGAGGGCGGGCTACTCGTCCTCACCGTCTACGAAGCCGCGCCAGGCGGCGGCACGTCGCGGCCTGAGACCTCGCGCGCGCTCGATGCGCAGAATGATGCACTTCCGCCCCGCAACCGCACGTGACCTTCTCGCGCCAGTAATCGCGCTCCGATCCGCGCCATGCTAACCCGCCGCACCGCACACCCTCGCCCCGGTCGCGCCCCCGCTCTGCGCTCGCTTTCAAGTGTCGTCGCGGCGCATTTTTTCCGTGGAACACTCACGCCGAATGCGCAACATTTCGCATTTCTGGTCGCGGGTCAGCGCAAATTTTCGCTCGTGAAAATCACGACCTTGCGAGTGACTTTGCGAGTCTGCAATTTTCTAAAGCACCCTGCAGAAACACGAAACGCCGCGAAGTCGCGGCGCATGAGAGCTTTAGTTTTGGCGGGGCCGACGGGGCTCGAACCCGCGACCTCCGGCGTGACAGGCCGGCGTTCTAACCGACTGAACTACGACCCCGCGTTGGGTGGGTGACTCCGCCGAGTTGGGGGGCGGCGGCGTCGGAACCTCGGTAACCGGGGGGCTCGGGGGAGCATTCCAGGAGCCGAGGAGGGCGCATCGTAGACGGGTGGGCGGGGGGTGTCAAGACTCGAAGAGGGCGGCGGCGTCGAGGGTGGGGGCGTGGGCGTCTTTGTCGGACACGATCGGGGTCTCGACGCGCCAGTCGATGGCGAGGGTGGGGTCGTTCCAGAGGAGGCTGCGGTCGCTCTCTTTGCTCCAGAGCGTCGTGCATTTGTAGAGCACCTCGGAGTCATCGGCGAGCGTCGAGAAGCCGTGGGCGAAGCGTTCGGGGATGTAGAGCATGCGGCGGTTCTCGGCCGACAGCTCAACGCCGGTCCATTTGCCGAAGTGGGGGGAGTTGCGGCGGATGTCGACGGCGACGTCGAAGATCGCGCCGCGGATGCAGCGGACGAGCTTTCCCTGCGGCGCGATGAGCTGATAGTGCAGGCCGCGGACGACGCCGGCGGCGGAGGTCGAGTGATTGTCCTGCAGCCATGTTTCCGGCAGTCCGTGCTTCCGGAACACGTCGGCATTGAACGTCTCCATGAACCAGCCGCGCGGGTCATCGAAGACGCGCGGCTCGAGGATCAGCACTCCCGGCAATTCTGTCGGTACGACGTTCAAGCGGCGCGGATGATAGCGCGGAGTAGTAGAGTGCGGCCATGGCAGAAATCGTCGATTCCACGGGCGCATCGCTCGAAGACCGCCCGCAGTGGCGACTGACGGGCGTGATCTTCTTCGGCATCCTCGCATTGCTGCTGCTGTACGCAGCGTATCTGATCATCGCGCCGTTCATGACGGCGGTCCTGCTTGGCGCAATTCTGGTCACGCTGACGTTTCATCTCTTCGCGCGCGTGCGGACGCGCATGCACGGCAACTCGACGCGCGCGGCCATCGTGATGCTGCTGTTGATGACGGTCATCATCGTGATCCCCGCGGTGATCCTCGGCATCCTGCTCGTCGGACAGGCAAACGTCGTCGTCGAGAAACTGCAATCGGGCGAGGCGCAGCAGATGATCGGGCGCATCGATCTCACGCGCTCGCTGGGGTGGATCCGCCGCATCGCGCCGAACTTCGATCCGGCGACGCTCAGCCCGCAGCGGATGCTCCTGCCGGCGGTCCAGCAGATCCCGGGGTGGGTCGCGCGCCACGGCGGCACGGTGCTCGGTGGCATCGCGGGGATGGTGCTCGGCTTCGCGCTGGTGTTGCTGTCGATGTTCTTCTTCTACGTCGAAGGCGAATCGATCGTCGAACAGCTCTCGGTGCTCTCGCCGCTGCCGAAGCAGTACGACCGCGAGTTCGCGGCGCGCTTCAAGGACGTGATCGACGCGACGTTTCGCGGACAGCTCTTCACCGCGCTCGCGCAGGGGATCGCGACGGGAATCGGCCTCGCGATCGCGCGTGTGCCCGGCGCCGCCTTCTGGGCCGCGGTCGCGGCGTTGCTCTCGCTCGTGCCGATGGTCGGCGCGGCGGCGGTGTGGGTGCCGGCAGCGATCTATCTCTCGATCGCGGCGTCGATGGGCGGGCGGCCGTGGTGGCAGGCGATCTTTCTCATCGTGTGGGGCGTGCTCGTAGTGTCGACCGTCGACAACATCGTGCGGCCGTGGGCGATGAAAGGGAAAGCGCAGCTGCCTGCGATCCCGCTGCTGTTCGCGGTGCTCGGCGGGATGCAGGCATTCGGCTTCGTGGGACTGGTGATCGGACCGCTCGTATTCTCGCTGCTGATGTCGATCATCGAGATCTACAAGCAATCGTTCCGACTGCCGGCGAGCGGGACGACCATCGCCTAAACCTTCTTCTCGTAGAACTGCTGGATGTGCTCGTAGACCTGCTCGGGGAAGTGCAGGTCGCGATAGACGTTGCATTCGTCGGGGTCGGGGCAGATGGGGAACGCCTGCTCGCGCTGCCATTCGAGGATGCGCTCGCGGCGCGGCGGGTTGTAGTCGCGGCCTTCGACCTGGCGGCAGAGGATGCGCGCGTCGTGATCGCTGACGCCGGGGTTCTTCTGCAGCCAGGCGCAGAGCTCGTCCTCGCCGAGGAAGTGGCGGGCGACCATGGCGAACACGAGCCGGCCGTAGTGGCCGATGTCTTCGCCGCGATCGAGCGCGTCGAGCAGGTGGGACATCATCGCGTTGCGTCGGAGTTGTTCGAGTGCCATGCACCGATGAAGTGCGGGATGTGTTCCACGAGCTCTACGGTTCGTAGACGCCAAGAATCACGGACTTCACGAAACGATCACGAATCTTTGGCAGCTTATTTGTAAGTGTGTTCCCACGCATGGCAGTCGTATCGAGCTCTCGGGTGCTGATCGCCGACGGTGATGCGACGCTGCGGCGGCGCTTGTACGCCGCGCTTCTCGAGGCCGACATCTTCTCCGACTGCGTCTCCACGACGGTCGATGCGATGGAGCATCTGCACGACCGGCCGTACGCGGTGATCGTGGTCGACATCGGACTGCCGGGCGGCGACATCGATCGCGTGGTCGACAGCATCGGCGCGATCGCGCAGCACCAGCGTCCCGTGGTGCTGGTGCTCGCGGCGAACGCGGAGGCGGCGCGCACGCTCGACGTCGAGATCGTGCAGATCGTACTGCGCAAGCCGGTGCATCTGCGGCAGCTGGTCGAGCTGATTCGCAGCTGCATCCGCGGCGTCGATACGCGGCTGGCCGAGCCGCCGGAGAAGGGGAACGGAAACGGCGATCACCTGACGTCGTGACCGGCGCTTCGCAGGACGCCGGCGGCGTTCTCGAATGATTCGGCTTTCACGAGCACATAGTCGGTATCGTACGTTGCGATCGGGAAGACGCTGATGCGCGCGTTCGCGAGCGGACCCACTAGCGCTGCGGCGACGCCGGTGACCTCGAACGGAATCGGACCTTCGACCTGAAACGCGCGCCAGCCGCGCTCCGCCTGCACGTCGTCAGGCACCGCGTCTTCATCGCAGACGATCGAGAGCTCGTCGCGCGTGCGCGTCACGCACGTGAACGCGCCGCGCGGCCACGACGGGAGCTCCGCGTCGGACGCGAGCCTGCAGACGGCGAGACGAACGTCGAGCATCGCGATGCGCATGACGAACGGCTCAAACCTCGTTCGCCGCGAGCAGGCGCGCGATCGCGCTCGTGAGCTCGTCGGGCGTGAACGGCTTGCGCACGACCTCGAAGACTTCGCCCTCGATCGTTCTCAGCACCGCGTCGGGCGAGCCGGTGACGACGAGCACGCGGCGCAGCATCGCGGGACGCGCCTCGCGCAGATGCCGGATGACGGTCATGCCGCCTTCGGTCGGCGTCATGAGATCGAGCAGCAGCGCGTCGTACTCCTGTTCGTCGAGCCGTTCGATGGCTTGGTTGCCGCCGCTGACAACGTCGACGCGGTGGCCTTCGCGGCGCAGCAGCGTGCCCATGAGCTTCTGCATGGAGGTGTCGTCGTCGAGGACGAGCAAGCGCGCCTTGGGGCGAAGGAGGGAGAGCACCATCGGCGCGCGAGTCTACACGAGGCGTGCTGGTGCGGAGTGAGGGATTCGAACCCCCGACCCCCTCGGTGTAAGCGAGATGCTCTACCGCTGAGCTAACCCCGCACGCGCCGTCGAGAATAGCACGCGCCGATCACGCCTCGTTCGCGAGCGCATCGAGCGCGTCGCCGGCGAGGCGATAGATCATCCACTGGTCGTTCGGGCGCGCGCCGAGGGAGCGGTAGAAACGGATGGCGGGCTCGTTCCAGGTGAGCACAGCCCATTCGACGCGGCCGCAGTGGCGCTGCTTCGCGAGCGAGGCGAGATGCGCGAGCAGCGTGCGGCCGTAGCCGCGGCCGCGCATTTCGGGGCGGACGTACAGATCCTCGAGGTAAATCCCCGGACGTCCGACGAACGTCGAGAAGTTGTGAAAGAAGAGCGCGAAGCCGGCAGGCTCGCCATCGACATCGCCGATCACGACCTCCGCGTACGCGCGATTGCCGAAGAGCGTCTCGCGCAACAGTTCTTCCGTGGCGACGACTTCGTGCGCGAGCCGCTCGTATTCGGCGAGCTCGCGGATGAAGCGGAGGATGAGCGGCACGTCGTCGACGGTGGCCGTGCGAATGCGGAGCGGTGGTGCCGCGGATTGTGTCACGGCGGCGCATCCTACCTCGGCTACAATCGGCGGCGTTCCCCAACGCGATGAACACCAGGCACGTCGTGACGCTTTGCCGGGTCGAGTTCGTCGCCGCGGTCGCGCTCGTTCTCGTCAACTTCTACAGCCTCGCCACGCGTCCCTCGCTCGGCTTCGACTACAGCACGAGCGACGCGCGCGTGCTGAGCGTGACGCCGGGCGGCCCGGCGGCGCGCGCGGGGATTGCGCCGGGCGACCGCGTGCTCTCGATCAACGGGGACGTTGTCGCGGCGGACGCGATGCCGCTCTTCTTCGTGCGCGCGGGACAGAGCGTGCCGGTGATCGTCCAGCGCGGCGAGAACGTGCGCACGATTGCGTTGAGCGCCGTGTCGGCCGAGGAGCAGCGGGAAGAGGCGCTGCGCGCGGGAGGAGCGCGTGCGGTCAGCGCGATCACGGGATACCTCAACTACCCGCTGCACATCTGGATGCTCGGACTCGCGGCGGCGCTGCTCGTGCTGCGGCCGGGCAACTTCGACGCGCGACTCGCGGCGCTTTCGCTGACGTCATGGGCGGGGAGTCTCTTTCTCTTCCGCTACTCGGGGATGGGCATCGTGCTCGACGCGCTGCCGGCGCCGGCGGCGTGGCTGCTGGTGGCGCTCGACGGCACGTTCTCGGCGGGATTCTTCGCGGTCAACCTGCACTTCGCGCTGGTCTTCGCGAGCGAGCGCGCGACGCGCGTGTCTCGGACGTGGCAGACGATTCCGTACATCGCGGCGCTGCCGATCTTCATCGAGACATACGCGAACGGGATGCTGCGGCTCCGACACGACGTGCACGCGGCGGCGCTGCCGTTCGCGAATCTCTACTCGCCGGTCGGCTCGCTGCTGCTCGTGGCGTCGCTGGTCGCGCTGGCGGTGCGTTTCTCGCGGATGCGCGATGCGAACGCGCGTCGCCGTCTGCTACTGCTGTTTCTGGCGCTGCTGCCGGGCACGATCGCGTTCGCATTCGGATATCTCGTCGACGCGCTGCACCTCGGCTACGGCTGGGAAGTGACCGCGCGCCTGCTGCACACGCCGACGACGATGCTCGGCTCGTCGATCTTCGCGTACGCGGTCGTGCGCCATCGCATGTTCAACATCCGCGTGCTGGTGCGGCGCAGCCTGCAGTACGCGCTCGCGCGCGGCACGCTGCTCGCGGTGATGTCGCTGCCGCTGATCGGCTTGGCGCTGTTTCTCTACGCGCATCGGCGCGACTCGCTGGCGGTGCTGCTGACCGGCACGCCCGCGGTGTACCTGCTCGTCATCCTGCCGCTGCTCGCGGTCGTGCGGTACCGCAAGCCGCTGCTCGAGGCGCTCGACCGCCGCTTCTTCCGCGAACAGTACGACGCGCGCCGGCTGCTGCTGCACGTCGTGTCGATCATCCGCGGCGGCTCGGACATGCTCGCGTTGTCGCGCGCGGCGCTCGATGAGATCGACAAGGCGCTGCATCCGAAGCATCTCTCGTTGTGGCAGGCGGATTCGGACGGCGCGGAGCTGCGCCGCGGGTTCGCGCGCGGCGACGGCACGCATGAGACGCCGCCGCTCGCGGTGAGCGGGACGCTTGCGACGCTGCTGTCTGCCGACGACGAGCCGCTCGACATCCACAGCCGCCAGACGCGCACGCTGTTGCAGCGATTGCCGGGAGCGGAACGCGACTGGCTGCGGAGCACGGACGCGTATCTGCTCGTGCCGCTGCTCATCGAGAAGCGGCTCGGCGGACTCCTCGTCCTCGGCGAGCGCAAATCGGAAGAGCCGTACAGCCGCGAAGACCGCGAGCTGCTGCGGATGCTCGGCGCGCAGCTCGCGCTGACGCTCGACTACTCGCGGCTCAAGCAGTCGCCGTCGCTCGTGTGGGGCACGGCGTCGTCCCCCGCGCCGGTGCATCTCTTCGTCAGCGACGGACTGCAGCTCTGCCCGCGCTGCGGCCGCTGCTACGCCGCCGACGCGCGCCAGTGCGAGAACGACGAACAGGCGCTCGTCCCCGAGTCGGGCGTGCCGCGCATGATCGAGGACAAGTACGTCGTCACGCGACTCCTCGGCCGCGGCGGCATGGGCTCGGTCTATCTCGCGACGCAGACGCGGCTCAATCGTCCCGTGGCGATCAAGGTGCTGCTCTCGCACCTCGTCGGCAGCTCGTCGATGCGCACGCGCTTCGAGCGCGAGGCGCGCATCGTGGCGCGGCTGCGTCATCCGGCGATCGTGACGATCCACGACTTCGGCGTGCTGCCGTCGGGGCACGCGTATCTCGTGATGGAGTATCTCGACGGCGACACGCTGCGGAAGACGATCACGTCGGGGCCGCAGGCGCTCGCGCCGGCGCTCGGCATTCTGCGTCCCGTTGCCGAGGCCATCGATGCCGCGCATCGCGCGGGCGTCGTGCATCGCGATCTCAAGCCGGAGAACATCATGCTCGTGCGCGACGACGCGAACAGCACGCCGCGCGTGCTCGACTTCGGTCTCGCGAAGATGACTGGGCCGATCGGCGAAGACGAGGCGACGCTCGTACAGTCGAACCACAGCGCGGGCGTGGTCGGGACGCTCATGTACATGGCGCCGGAGGTGCTGAGCGGACATGCGGCGGATGCGCGCGCGGATCAGTACAGCCTCGCGCTGATCGCGTACGAGCTGCTCGCCGGCGAGCATCCGCTCGGGCGTTCGACCGACCTCGCGTCCGTCGTGCGCGGGCACACGGAGACGGCGATGATGCCGATTCGCTCACGCGTGGACGTCCCGCAGCACGTGTCCGATGCGATCGACCGCGCGCTGTCGAAGAGAGCGGATGCGCGCTTCGCGAGCGTCGGCGAGTTTCTCGCGGCGCTCGGTTAGGGAACGATCATCACCGGCACGTTCGCGTGCCGCACGATGTCGAGCTTCCCTTCGCTGAGCGCGCCTTTCGCGTTGAGGAAGATCGCGTCGATGTCGCGCTTCTCCGCGTACGACACGATCTCTTCCTCGGCGCGCTTGCCGGTGACGATGGCGATGGTCGCGTTGGGCAGCGTCTGTGCGATCTGCTGCAGATGCGCCTCCGCGCGCGAACGCAACTCGCCGTCGCAGACTGTGACGAGGTGCAGCTCCTTCGCGACCTGCTTCGCGAGATCGAGCGCGGTGTGCGCGGTCTGGTCGAGATGCACCGGCACGACGACGCGGCCGAAGACGTCCGTGCGCCTGCGGATGCCGTAGCGGATCGCGAGCACCGGCGCGGGCGGCGCGTCGAGCACCGAGCGCGTCGTCGAGCCGACGAAGAGATGCGCGACGTGATGCCGCGCGTGCGTGGCGATGACGATGAGATCGACGCCTTCGTCTTTCGCGACGTGCGCGATCTCGTCGCCGATGCCCGGCGCCTGCCGCACGATGAGGCGCGTCGCGACAGACGAGTTCGCGCGGCGCACGCGATCGCGCAGACGATCGAGCTCCGACTGTTCGACGTATTCGTAAAGCGAGGGATCGGCCTTGAACCGCAGTTCCTGAGGATGCGAAGGCCACGTCATGCGCACGTGCAGGATGAGCAGCTCGGCGCGGTCCGCCGCGGCGATGCGGACGGCATCGTCGAACACCCACTCCGACGCGGTGGAGAAGTCGGTCGGGATCAGCAGACGGTGAAACATGTCGGTTGCAGCTTCGGCAACCGCTATCGTGCCACAGGCGCGGCCGGTTCCGCCGCCGGTTCCGCGGTGCCGACCGTCGCAACGGCGGCGGCGGGCGCGGTGGGCGAGGGTCCCGGGGTCACGATGTAGCGGATGACGGTCTTCGGCTCCGCCTCGGTCTCGGCGACCTGCAGCGTGATCTGCTGGCCGTTCGGATCGAGTGCCTCGCCGGGGATGAACGGGTCCTGCATGGCCTGGTTGAGCTGCACCTCGAGCGTGCGCCAGTTCTTCTGCTCCGGCGGATACGGATCCTGCGCGGGGAAGGCGCGGAACTGCGCGAGGTACGTCGTGTAGTAGTGATAGACCTGCGGGAACGAGTCGTCGGTGGCGAGCGTGTAGACGCGTGCGCCGGCGCCGTACTTGTTGCGCGTCATCACGGCGTCGCGGCTGGTGAGATCGCTGCGGAACTGCGCGCCGTCGTAGATCGGGATGGCGCGGTTGATGGAGCCGAGCTCCTGCCTCGCGTCGACGTTCGGCTGCGCCGCGGTGGCGGCGGGCGCCTCACGCGCGGGCTGCTTCTCTTCGGCCGCCTTCGATTCGGTGCCGCCCGTGCAACCGGCGGCGAGAGCGGTCGAAAGCAGCGTGGCCAGCAGGGTTGCGGCGGCGCTCGTGCGGGTCGTCATCGAGCTTCGATACAGCAATGGGTATGCCGCTCTCTCAATTGTTCTGCGCTTGGAAGGCAACCGAACGGTACCGTTTGGCGTCGCTGCGCAGGCGTTCGAGCGCGGTCTCGCCGCCGTACTTCGCGACCAGGCGCTCGTCGTAGAGGTCGGAGATGTTGGCCACGCTGTCGAGCGAGGCGATGAGCTGCTCGGGACGGAGGCGGCGGCCGAGGAAGGAGTGCGAGTAGAAGATGTCGCCGCCGACCATGCTGAACGCGCCGAGCGGCACTTCGGCGTTGAGGCGGAGCAACTCCTGAGCGAGGTCGAACGTCGGCTCGACGCCCTGCACGCAGAACGCGAGCACCTCGATCACCGCGTCGTCTTCCTCGAAAGGATCGATCGAGATCTCCAGCACGGTCGAGCCGTACTTGAGGTAGAAGTCACAGTGGTCGGCATCGTCGAAGTGCTCGTCGACGAGTTCGTCGAGGTACGACTTCACCTGACGATAGACTTCCTCCTGGCACTGGCTGTGGAACTGCTTGGCTCCTGAGCGCGGCATGTGCGGCGATTATAGCGATGAAGAGTGACGACGACGCATTTGCGCGAGACCGCAGACGGCAGCTCGTCCTGAAGCGAGGCAAGGAGCGCGTCGCGGCGAATCGTCATCCGTGGATTTTCGCGGGCGCACTTCACGCGGAGCGCGGACCGGAAGACGCCGCGCTGGCGGACCTCGTCGACGCGTCCGGCGCGCGCATCGCGTCGGGCTTCTACTCGAAGCAGTCGCAGATCCGCTTACGCGCGCTGACGTTCGGCGACGAAGAGCTGACGCCGGAGCTGCTCGACGCGCGCATCACGCGCGCGATCGCGCGTCGCAAGCCGATCTTCGACGACGCGACGAACGCCGCGCGGCTCATTCACGCGGAAGGCGATGACCTCAGTAGCATCGTCGTCGATCGCTACGACGACGTCGTCGTCGTGGAGATCGGCAGCCGCGGCGCGGAGCGACTGAAGCCGCTCATCGTCGACGCGCTGCGACGCGAGCTCGCGCCGCGCGTGATCTTCTTCAAGAACGATCTGCCCGCGCGCGCGCTCGAACAGCTGACCACGACCGCCGAACAGATCGGCGACGGCGCGCCGCGCACGACGATCCGCGAGTCGGGTTTGCGCTTTCACGTCGATCCCGCCGCGGGACAGAAGACCGGCTTCTTTCTCGATCAGCGCGAGAACCGCCGTCTCGCACGGACGCTCGCGACCGGCAAGCGCGCGCTGAATCTCTTCTCGTACAGCGGCGCGTTCGGCGTTTACGCGGCGGCGGGCGGCGCGAGCTCCGTGACGAACGTCGACGTCTCCGCGCCGGCCATTGAAACCGCGCGCGAGAACCACGCGCTCAACGGCTTCGACGCGACGCACCTCGTCGCCGACGCGTTTCAGTACGTGCGGCAGACGCGCGAGCAGTTCGACCTTCTGATCTGCGATCCGCCCGCGTTCGCGAAGTCACGCCACGACGTCGAGCGCGCGGCGCGCGGCTACAAGGACGTCAACCTCTTTGCGATGCGCCTGGTGTCGCCGGGAGGTCTCATGATGACGTTCTCGTGCTCGGGCCACATGTCGCTCGATCTCTTCCAGAAAGTCCTCTTCGCGGCGGCGCTCGACGCCGGACGGCGCGTCTCGTTCGTGCGCAGGCTCGGCGCCGGTCCCGATCATCCGGTGTCGATCTACTGTCCGGAAGGGGAGTATCTCAAGGGCTTTCTGCTCGAGATTCACTGACGCGCTCGATCCGCATCTCCACCGAGCGCTCGCTTCCGTCCCAGCGGATTTCCGCCGTTCCGGAAAGCTGGAGCGTGCGCGCGAAGTCGGTGAAGAGCAGGCCGCAGCGCGGATTCACGGCGAGGTTCCCGAGCGTGTTGAACATGTTGTTGCCCGGAAAGTCGTCCCACGCGACGCGTTGCGCGTCCGCGCGCACGAAGCCCGCCCGTCCGCCGCGGTGCGACGCGTCCGCGCCGCGTTCGGGATGCGCGGTGCCGATGAAGAACGTGTCCGCGCCGCGAATCCACGCCTGCTGTTCGGCGGACAGCGCGTCGCCGCTCGCGCGCACGTCGAGCCGCGGCACGCGCACGTCCTGCGGCGTGATGTACTGCGGACAGTTGCCGTAGACCTCGCGCGTCGTGACGACGATCGCGTCGCCGTCGAACCGCGCGATGCCGTTGAAGCGCATGCGCCGGCGCGCGGCGAAGTCGATGACGAGCACGCCGATCGGTCCGGCGAAGACTTCGTTGCGCGCGAGCGGCGCGAGCACGAGCGTCCGCTCGTCGATCGCGCGCGCGAATCCCGGAGCGCCAACGAGCAGCGACGTCCAGACGCGCGCGTCGCCGTCGAGCGTCGCGGCGATGGCCACGCGCTGCGCCGCGAGAAACGGCACGGCCGCGGGCGGGATCGTGTCGTTGATGATGCGGCCGACGCGCGCAGCGAGATCGGAGACGCCCGCGCGCGCCTGTACGGCCAGCTCGCCTTCGTGAAAGCTCATGAACCTGCCGAAAGTATAGAAGCGCGGGAGTAGAATCGCCGGACCGGCAGTTTTTCGCCTTCAGTCATGACCACGCTGACGAACGTTCCGGTGCCGCGCGCGTCCCGCGACCTCACGGTGGCGTATCTCGGCGAGCTGCTGTTCAACGCCGGCTTCATCGACGAGCGCCAGCGCGCGGACGTCGACGCCGCCGACCGGCAGTTCCGCCTGCAGGCGCGCGCGTCGAAACTGCGCACCGAGGACGAGGCCAGTCCGATCCGCGTGCTCATGGCGATGAACCTCACCGACGCCAGCGGCAACGGCACGCGCATCGACGACTTCCTCATCGCGCGCCTCATCGCGGAGGACGCGCATCTGCCGTTCTTCAAAATCGATCCGCTCAAGCTCGACGTGGCGATGATCGAGGCGAAGATCTCGCGGCCGTTCGCGCGGCGCCACAAGATGGTTCCGGTAGCCGTGCGCGACGGCAAGCTCGTCGTGGCGGTCGTCAATCCGTTCGATCACGTCGCCGTCGATTCGTACCGGCCGATGGCGAAGCAGGAGCTCGACCTCGTCGTCTCGTCGGAATCCGACGTGATGGGCGTGATCAACGAGCAGTACGGCTTCCGCGCGTCGGTCACGAAAGCGGAGCGTGATCTCACGAAGGGCGCGCTCGACCTCACCAACCTCGAGCAGTACGTCAAGCTCAAGTCGGGCGCGGAGATCGAGACCAGCGACGCGCACATCGTCAACGCGGTCGACTTCCTCCTGCAGCACGCGTTCGACTCGCGGGCGTCGGACATCCACATCGAGCCGAAGCGCGAGCACGCCACGATCCGCTTCCGCATCGACGGCGTGCTCCACGAGATCCAGCGCGTGCCGAAGCTCGTCAACCTCGCCATCACCTCGCGCCTCAAGACGATGTGCCGCATGGACATCGCCGAGAAGCGCCGCCCGCAGGACGGCCGCATCAAGACCGAGCGCGAGGGCAAAGAAGTCGAACTGCGCGTGTCGACGCTGCCGACCGCATTCGGCGAGAAGGTCGTGATGCGCATCTTCGACCCCGAGGTGCTCATTCGCGACCTCGGAGGCCTCGGGTTCTACGAGGACGAGCTGAAGACGTTCGCCGACTGGATCAAGCGTCCGCACGGCATCATCCTCGTCACCGGTCCGACCGGCTCGGGCAAGACCGTCACGCTCTATTCGGCGCTCAAGAGTCTCGCCTCGCCGGAGATCAACATCACCACGATCGAAGACCCGATCGAGATGGTGTCCGACGAGTTCAACCAGACCTCGGTGCAGAACAAGATCGGGATCACGTTCGCGTCGGCGCTGCGCACGATCCTGCGGCAGGACCCCGACATCATCATGGTCGGCGAGATCCGCGACGCCGAGACTGCACAGAATGCGGTGCAGGCCGCGCTGACCGGGCACCTCGTCTTCTCCACGCTGCACACGAACGACGCGTCGACGTCGATCACGCGCCTCGTCGACCTCGGCATCCAGCCGTTTCTGATCTCGTCGACGCTCATCGGCGCGATGGCGCAGCGCCTCGTGCGCAAGATCTGTCAGGACTGCCGCACGAACCGGCCGCTCAGCGTCGAGGAAGCGTCGATGCTCAACCTGCAGGCGCCGGCGGGCAAGCGCATCATCGTCAAGGAAGGCTCGGGCTGCATCCGCTGCCGCAACACCGGCTACTACGGCCGCACCGGCATCTTCGAGATCCTGCCGGTCGACAACTCCATCCGCGATCTCGTCGACCGCGGCGAGGACTTCCTCAAGATCAAGGAGATGGCCATCAAGCGGGGCATGCGCACGCTGCGGCAAAGCGCGCTGCGCAAGCTCGCGGAAGGGCTGACGACGTTCGAGGAAGTAGTGCGCGTGACGGGTCTTTAGGCGTGCAAAAAGCGCCTGGCGAGCGCGTGCTATTCTCTTGAATCATGACCGCGCAGGCGTCCTCGTCCTCGTCGCTGGAACGGGAGCTGGAGTACCGCAAACGGCTCACCGCGATCGCGAATCAGATCAATTCCGCGGAGTCCATTCCGCACATTCTCATGACGCTCAAGGATCGCATCCTGGAGCTGCTGGACGCGGAACGGCTGACGATCTACGCCGTCGACACGAAGAACCAGGAACTGTATTCGCTGCAGAAAGTCGGCGATCAGCCGAAGGAGATCCGCGTTCCGAAATCGTTCGCGTCGATCGCCGGCTTCACCGCGCTCGCGCGCAAGACGATCAACATCAAGGATGCGTACGACGCGTCCGAACTGCAGCGCTTCCACGCGAACCTCCGCTTCGATCAGCGCTGGGACAAGCAGACCGGCTTCCGCACGAAGGCCGTGCTCGCGGTGCCGATCCTCTTCGAGAAATACCTCCTCGGTGTCGTGCAGCTGATCAACAAGCGCCTCGGCGTCGCGTTCACGGCGCAGGACGAAGACGCGGCGGAAGAGATCGCACGCATCCTCGGCATCGCCTTCTACAACCAGCACCGCGTGACGCGGCAGTCGAAGCCGTCGCGCTTCGGGACGCTGATCGACAAGGGCGCACTGTCGGAGAAAGACCTCGAGCAGGCCGTCAGCAACGCGCGCGTCAACAACACCAACGTCGAGAAGGTGCTGATCGAGGACTACAACGTGCCGCGCGAGGAGATCGGGCGCTCGCTCTCCGCGTACTACTCCGCGCCGTGGTTCGACTACACCGGCACGCAGACGATTCCCGCCGATCTGCGCGATCGCGTTTCGGCCGACATCTGGCGCAAACACGGCGCGGCGCCGATCGACCGCAAGCCGGGCATGCTGATCCTGGCCGTGGACGATCCGCAGGACCTCACGCGCCTCGACGGCATCCGCGCCATGAACCTCGCGCCGCGCTACGAGTTCCACGTCGCGATGAAGCACGACATCCTCGCGTACCTCGCCGCGTCGTACGGCGAGAAGACGGAAGCGGAGCAGACCGGCGAGTCGACGGAGTGGGCGAAGATCCTCGACTCCCTCGGCGAAGGCGAGCGCGTGGAGCTCGACGACAATCCGACCACCGAGCCGGAGATCGACGAGACCGACTCCGGCATCGTGCGCCTCGCGAATCAGCTGATCATCGAGGCCTTCGCGCGCGGCGCGTCGGACATCCACGTCGAGCCCGACGGGCAACGTCACCCGTGCACGATCCGCCTCCGCATCGACGGCGACTGCCAGAAGTTCATGGAGATCCCGGGCGCGCACAAGAACGCGCTCGTGCAGCGCCTCAAGATCATGGCCAAGCTCGACATCTCCGAGCGCCGCAAGCCGCAGGACGGCAAGATCCGCTTCAAGTATTCGAAGGGGACCATCGAGCTGCGCGTCGCCACGATCCCGACCACGAACCAGAACGAAGACGTGGTCATGCGCATCCTCGCCGCGTCGAAGCCGCTGCCGCTCGACAAGATGGGCTTCAGCGACAAGAACCTCGCGCGCTTCAAAGAGCTCCTCGCGAAGCCGTACGGCATCGCGCTCGTGGTCGGTCCGACCGGCTCGGGCAAGACGACCACGCTGCATTCGGCGCTCGGCTTCATCAATACCGAGGACATGAAGATCTGGACCGCGGAGGATCCGGTCGAGATCACGCAGAAGGGACTGCGCCAGGTGCAGGTGCAGCCGAAGATCGACTTCACATTCGCGGCGGCGATGCGCTCGTTCCTGCGCGCCGATCCGGACGTGATCATGGTCGGCGAAATGCGCGATCACGAGACCGCGGCCATCGGCATCGAGGCGTCGCTCACCGGACACCTCGTGTTCTCCACGCTGCACACGAACTCGGCGCCGGAGACGATCACGCGTCTCCTCGACATGAACATCGATCCCTTCAACTTCGCCGACGCGCTCCTCGGCATCATGGCCCAGCGCCTCATCCGCACGCTCTGCCCGAAATGCAAAGAGGGCTACAACCCGACGCCGGAAGAGTTCGAGGAGATCATCGAGGCGTACGGCTACGACTACTGGAAAGAGACCGGCATCACGTACTCGCCGCAGCTGACGCTGTACCGGCCGAAGGGCTGCCCGAACTGCATGAACACGGGCTACAAAGGCCGCATGGGCGTGCACGAGCTGCTCGTCGGCACCGACGAGATGAAGCGCGCGATCCAGCACCGCTCGCCGATCGACGAGCTGCGCCGCCTGGCCATGGAGCAGGGGATGCGCACGCTGATGCAGGACGCGATCGAGAAGGCGTTCAAAGGCGTGACCGACGTCAAGCAGGCGCGCGCGATCGCGGTGAAGTAGCCCTGCCGCGCCGCGCACGCGACAGGGCTCATAGCACGTCTACAACGACTGCAGAAATGCGAGCAGCTTCGCTTTCGCGGATGCGGTGAGCGCGGCGAAGCGATCGCGCGCGGCGCGTCCCTGTCCGTCGTGCGCGAGGATGGCCTGATCGAGCGTCGTGGCGCGGCCGTCGTGCAGGTAGCTCGTGATGAAGCGCAGGCCCCACAGAGGACTCGTGCGCATCTCGCGTCCGCTCGCGGCGCCCTGTTCGATGTCGTCGCCGAGCGCGCCCATGTCGTGCAGCAAAAAGTCGGAGTAGGGGTGATACGTCTGCCGGCTCAGCGCGGCGATCGGATTCGCGGCGGTGCGCAACGTGTCGACGTGACACGCATTGCAGCCGATGCGGTTGAACGTGTTCTCGCCGTCGGCAGTGTCGGCGTTCTGCGCGCCGCGCGGCGGCGCCGCGAGCATGGTCATGAAATTCGTGAGGAGAATCGGGCCGGAGCCGTCGTCGTTGAGTCCGGGCGCCGGATTGTGCGCGAGCTCCGCGCAGTTGCCCTGCGGACAATTCTCGGCCGTGAAGTCGGGCGTGGTGATGCCCATCTCGTTGAGGTACGCGTCGCCGGAGAACTGGAAGAGCGTCGGCACCTGCGCCTTCCAGCCGAACTTGCCGACGGTCTTCATGCCCGCGCGGATGTTGTCGACCATGCTGACGCGCCCCGCCGTTCCATCGCGCCGCATCGCCTCGGTGCGTGCGAGTCCGACGAAGTCGGCGTCGGCGGTGGCGTCGATGAGGCCGAGGCCGAAGAGCGGCGTGGAGCGGCGATGAATGACGATCGTCGCGGACGCCGGCACCGTCTCCGCGCGAAACACATACGACGAGCCGTCCGCGAGGCCGATGGCGTGATCCTGCATCAGCGTGCCGCCGAGCGCGGTGAGCGGATCGAACGTGCCCTTCACGCGCCGCGCGAAACGCGTCACGAGCCGCGTGCTGCCGCCGCCGGTGGCGGGCACGCTGTGACACGCGGAGCACGCGCGTTCATTGAAGACGGGGCCGAGACCGTCGACGAGTTCTTCGGCGGAGCTGAAGTCGGCGAGGCCGTCGGCGAAGGACGCGCGCTGCGTGGCGGTGAGACCGGCCAGCGGATCGCCCGGTTTCGGGGTGGTGGTGGGCGGCGGCGTGGGGCCGCGTGTCGCGCGGCGGCGGAGTTGCTGTTGTCCGTACAGCGGAATGGTCAATGTCAGTACCAAAAGAGCGGCGATGATGCGTTGCATCGGATCCCCCTTCATCGATTTCCCGGGGCAGACCTCCGGCCGGTACGCCGGCCGTTCAGGATCAGTTGTGCGATGGTGGAATCGTGCGCGTGCGGGCGGCGCGCAGTCATCACGCGGATGCAATTCGTTTGTAACGCGTGTAACGCATGACGTGTTAGGCGATGAACTTGTAGCCGAGGCCGTGCACCGTGACGATGCGTTCCTGCGATGCCGGTCCGGCTTCGAGCTTGCGGCGCAGCGACGCGATGCGGACGTCGACCGTGCGCGTGGCCGGCATCGCCTCGTAGCCCCAGACGACGTTCAGCAGTTCGTCGCGGCTGACGACTTCGCCGCGTCGGTCGATGAGGTAACGCAGCAGCCGTAGTTCGAGCGCCGACAGCCGCACGCTCGCGCCGCCGCAGCGCACCTCGGCACTGCGAAAGTTCACTTCGATGTCGTGCAGCGCGACGACGCCGCTGTTCGCCGGTGGTCTCGACGTACGGCGCAACAGCGCCTGCAGCCGCGCCGCGAATTCGGTGCCGTGGAGCGGACGTACGACGAAGTCGTCGGCGCCGGCGCGCAATCCGGCGATGCCGTCGTTGGCGCGGCCGCGTTCCGCGACGAGCATCACCGGCAGCTGCGATCCCGACGCGCGCAGCCGCGCGACGACGTCGAGCGCATCGCGGCGCGCGCGAAGGTCGAGCAGCGCGCAATCGATGGTATCGCCGCGAACGATGTCGAGCGCGCGGGTATCGTCGGCGGCGATGACGATCTCGTACGCGTCGGGCAGTTGCGCGAGCGCCTGCGCGGTGAGCGTGCGGTCGGAGCTGGCGAGCAGGATGCGCGCGGAAGGTGGCGTGGCTTCGACGAGATCCATGCGTGCCGTTTAGTCACGGCGGGTGCCACGCCGTTCCGGCGGCAACGCGGCGTACGTGCGGCAGAATGACGCGGCGTGGCGCGTCATTCTGTCCATGATCATTGCGCGGCGCCGCGCCTGGTGACGAGATACGTCGCGAAGCTGCCGAGCCAGTGGCCGCCTTCGTAGTGCTCGCCGGTCACGGCTTTCAGTCCCGCGTCGGCGTGCGCGCGTGACGCCGCGAGCAGCGTCTTCACGCGCGGATCATTCGCCGGAAGACCGGACGCAATGCCTTCGAGCATCCACGCGCGGCTGAGATTGAGCCCGTCGAGATGCGCGAGCTTCGGATCGCTCGGGTCGGTCACGACGGCGGGCGTGAGCGTCATCGAAGGCATGAACTTCGTCAGCCACCGCGCGAACTCGCTCTTCGGCAGTACGCGCCGCATGAGATCCGCTTCGGCGAGGCAGGGCGAGAGGAAGTCTTCACCCGACGGCTCGTAGGCGAGCGGGCAATTGCGGTCGCGGCCGTAGAACGCGTTCGCGCGCTCGCGGATCAGCTTCGCGAACTCGTCGCCGCCGGCGCGCGAGTCGAGCATGAGGCCGAGGGCGAAGGCGGTCTGACTGTGCTCGCCGCTGCGGATCGGCGTGGTGAGCTTCGGGAGCCACGTTTTCAGTCGCGCGACGGCGGCGTCTTCAAGCGGTTGAATCGTCGGGTAAAGCGGGTCGTGCATCTCGCGCAGTTCGGCCGAGAGTTGCAGTAGCCACGCGAGTCCGTACGGGCGCTCGAAGCTGGCCATGCCTTCGCGATTCAGGTACGCGACCTCGGCGGCGATGTGCTCGGGCGTGATGCTCTCGGCAAGCGCGGCGCGCGCTTTCGCGGCGAACGGCGCGTCGGGCGAGAGGCGCACGAGGCGGGCGAGGAGCCAGTGGCCGTGCACGGACGAATGCCAGTCGTAGCAGCCGTAGAACGCGGGCGTGAGGAGGCGCGGCGGCGCGACGTCGCGATCGGAGTTGAGCACGTGCCCGATCTTGTTCGGATACTCCTTGTGCACGCACGCGAGCGCGAGGTTCGCGAAGCGGTCGGCGGCGTGCGGATCGAGCGTGAGCGCGGCGGCGAGGACGATGCCGTGGATCATGCGCCGCAGTCTAGCGGAGCCGCTCGCGCAGCTCCTGCGCTTCCGGAAAATCGGGACGAAGTCGCAGCGCTTCGTCGTCGTTGTGGCGCGCGGCGTCGAGCTGCCCGGTTTGCGCATCGGCGAGCGCGAGCGCGAACAGATCGGCGGGATCGTTCGGCGCGAGACGCGACGCGCGCGTCAGCGCGGCGACCGCATCCGCGGCGTCGCCGCGCGCGAGATCGGCCATCCCGAGGTCGTACCAGGCGGAGGCGTCGGCGGGAGCGCGGGATGCGGCAGTGTTGAAGAAGCGCGCCGCCTCATCGCCGTCGCGGAGTTGCATCGCGATCCGTCCAAGATGCGACGCACGTGCTGCAGGAAGCGATGCGGCGTCGATCGAAGCGAGGAGCCGGCGAGCGTCATCGAGGCGTTGCACGCGCACGTACTCCGCCGCCAACTCGTCCGTCGCGCTCGCGCGCAACACCGGCTGCGCGACCGGCGCGCGCAGCACGCGCTCGAACGCATCGATCGCGCGGGCATCGTCTCCCGCATGCTGATACGCCAGCCCGGCGCGCAGGTAGAGCCGCGCGGAGTCGGTGTGATGCGGCTCCACGCGCGCGAGGAACGTCGACGCCTCCTCGGCACGATGGTGCGAGATCAGATAGACCGCCATGTTCGTCTCTTCGTACGAACGTCCGCTGTCGAGGCCGAACGGCCAGAGCGTGATGCAGGCCGCGACAGCGGCACCGGCCACCGCGACCGGCCAGATGCGCCGGATCTCGAAGATGCCCGCGGCGCAGACGGCGAACGCGAGCAGCAGCGGCAGGCGATAGCGCGAGGCGACGAAGAACAACGCCACCGACAGCGCGTACACCGGCACGAACGCGACCCAGATGCGAAAGCGCCGATCGCGCACGCGGCTCATCGCGCCGGCGACGCCGAGCGGCACGAGCAGCCACGGCCCGATCACGAGCAGCTGTAGCGGCGAGTCGACGTCCTTGCGAAAGAAGTCGTAGCTCGTGTTCAGCGCGAGATCGGTCTCGTGAATCGTGTACGCGAGCTTGAGAGCGAACAGCCGCAGCGCGTCCAACGGATGCTCGCGAATCCAGCGGAACGCCTCGCCGTAAAACCACCGCGACACTTCGCCGGCCGTCAGTGGATGTCCAACCGCGGCCGTGGCGACGCGCGCGGCGTCGACCGACTGTCCGGCGATCGTCGGACGGATTCCGCGCACGGCGTGGTACGTGCCGTCCGCTTCCTCGTTGTTGCCGATGTAGAAGTTGAGCCCTCCGTGCGACGAGACGAGCACGAGCTCGTGCGCGACGACGTAGTTGCGCAGCACCACCGGCGCGAGCAGCAGCGCGCAACCCGCGGCGAAGGCCGCGGCCTGCCGCCAGCGTTTCGAAAGAAGCAGCAGCAGTCCCGACGCGGCGAGCCAGATCAGCGCGTTCGGGCGATTGAGCACGAAGAGTCCCGTAGCCGCTCCCGCCGCGGCGAACCGCAACAGAGTCTCTCGCTGCTGTGCGGCATCCGACTGCAGCGCAACCGTCAACGTCCACAACATCAGCGCGACGAGAAACGGATCGAGCGCCGACTGCAGGATCTCGATCTCGTCGAACGTCACCACGCCGGTGAGCACGATGAGCAGCGCCGACAGAAACGCGGCGCGCAATCCGAACCAGCGGCGCGCGGTGTCGAACAGGAGCACGACGCCGATGCTGCCGAGCAGGATCTGAATGAGCGGCGCCACCGCAACGGACGCGCCGGTCAGTTTCAAGAAATAGAGATACAGCGGCGACACAAAGTACGCGACGGGAGGTGGTCCGCTACGCGCCATCTGCAGGTAGACGGCGCCGTCCATGTCGTCCGCCGGTTGCAGCAGCGGATGCGCATGCAGCGACGCGAGCACGAGCGCCTTGACCGCGAGAGAGACCAGAAAAACCAGAACGTGCGACAGGCGTCGTCCGCGGAGCATTCGAGCCAGTCTAGTGAAGGCAGGAAAGCTGCACTAGTGGCCGGCATGATCCAGGTGACCCTGTTCGTCATCGCCTCTCTCTTCGCCACCAACAACTCCACGCCGTCCACTCCGGCGACCGGCGTCGTCTCGCTCGCCGCAAGCACGAAGAAGAACATCGTCGAGCTGCGCGTGGGCGGCAAGACCATCCGCCGCTACGACGTCTCGGTCGGAACGAAAGCGCATCCGACGCCGCAGGGGACGTATCGCATCAACCACATCGTCTGGAACCCGGCCTGGGTGCCGCCCGACGCGAAGTGGGCCAAAGGCGCGAAGCCGGCCGCGCCGGGCAGCGAGAAGAATCCGATGAAGGTCGTGAAGATCTTCTTCAAGGAGCCCGACTACTACCTGCACGGCACGGGCGACGAGGACGCCCTCGGCGGCGCGGCATCGCACGGCTGCATCCGCATGTCGCAGAAGGACGCGTTCGCGCTCGGCCGCTATCTGATGGACCACGGCGGCGTGCCGAAGGACGACAGCTGGTACGCCGGCGTCTTCAACCGCGGCGTGTCGGCGGACATCCGCCTGCCGCGCTACGTCACGATCGTGATCGGGCCGTGAGTCCGCGCGCGCGAATCAGCGCATCTGACTGATGACCCACGCGATCAGCGCAATGGCCACGACCACGATGATGATCATGGTGATGGCGCTCTGACGCGACGAGCTGACGCTCACGGTCTCGTGCACGACGCGGCGTTCGACGGTATCGTCCTGATGCTCAGGTTCCGGCATGCTCGGCAGCCGGAGCAACTGCGGTGCCACGAACGCCGCGCGACGCGGCGATGAAGATCGGAATGGCGAGACAGCTCAGCGCCGCTGCCGCCGCGAACGCGGTGCCGAGGCCGTAGCGCTGGCCGATCGCGCCGGTGATGAGCGAGCCGACGCCGATGCCGGTGTCGATCGCCCACACCATCGAGCCGAACGTCCGCCCGCGCTGCGCCTCGTCGGTGTGCGTCACGATGAAGGTCATGAACGCGGGCATGGACGCGCCGATGCCGAGGCCGAAGAGGATCGCGGAGGCGACGAGCTCCGTGCGATCGGACGCGCGCGCGAGCAGCGCGAACGACACCGGCATCGCCGCGAACGCGGGATAGAGCAGCACCTTCGGACCGAAGCGGTCGCCGAGCCGCGAGGTGAAGACGCGCACGACGATGATCGTGAGCGTGAAGCTCGTGAAGAAGAGCGAGTCGGGCGTGATGCCACGTTGATGCGAGAGGATCACAACGTAGCTCGTGATGCCGCCGTAGCCGAAGTTCACGACGGCGAGCGACAGCGTCGCCTTCACGACGCTCCAGTCCCACAGCTCGTGCACGCGCGGGAGCTCGCGGGCGCTGCGCGCGTCGAGTCCCGGCAGCCGCATGCCCCACAACGCGGTGCAGCACGAGAGCAGCGCGAGCTCGAGACAGAGCGTGAGCCAGCCCCACCTGTAGACGAGCAGGCCGATCGCCGGCGCCACCGCGATCGCGGTTGTCGGCGCGAGTCCCCAATACGCCAGCCCTTCTGTCCGTCGCGAGACCGGAATGAACTCGGTCATGAGAGCGCTGGCCGACGACAGAATCCCCGACCAGATCGAGCCGTGCACGACGCCGATCAGCAGCAACAGCGGCAGCCATTGCACGAGGCCGTACGCGACGGAGAAGGCGATGAAGAGCACCGACGCGATGACGAGCATCCGCCGCCGCCCGATGCGATCGGCGATCGTGCCGGTCATCGGCGCGGAGAACGCGCTGGCGAACGTGTACACCGCGAGGAACGACCCCGCCGCGGCGGTGGTGCCGCCGAGCTCGAGGATCCGCAGCGGGATCGCGGGAAAGAGCTGGAACGCCGCGAAGAACGTGAAGAACTGGAACAGCCAGAGCGCGGCGAAACGGCGGGTGAAGAGAGGCTCGCGGGACACCGCGACATCTTAGAATGTTCCTCAGTCCGTTCGGGTTACAGCGCGCGATGAAAGTGAAACGCGCAGCCAAGTACGGCTTCTGTTCCGGCGTCCGTATCGCCGACCTGAAAGTCAAACGCTTTGCCGCGAAAGGCGGCCGCGGCGCGATCCTCGGCCAGGTCGTGCACAACGAGCGCGTCGTCGAGGAGATGGAGCAGCTCGGCGTGCGTACCGTCAACGAGATCGGCGCCGTCGAGGAGCCGACCATCGTCTTCTCCGCGCACGGCGTGCCGCCGTCGTTTCACGACACCGCGCGCGGACGCGGGCTCGAGATCCTCGATACGACCTGCAAGTTCGTCTACGACATCCACCGCGAGTCGAAGCAGGCCCTCGCCGCGGGCGATCACCTCGTCTTCATCGGCGATCCGAAGCACCGCGAGGTCATCGGCTACACGAACGATCTGGAACCATCGTCCTACCACATCGTCTCAACAATCGAGGAGGCCGAGTCGATCGATTGGACGCCCTACACGCGCATCAAGATCTTCTACCAGACGACGCTGAACTCCGAGGAGTTCGAGGACGTGGTGCGGATCATCGAGCGGCGGGCGGGAACCGTCGAGCGCGGCGACACGATTTGCTACGCGACGAAAGAGAACCAGGATGCGGCGCGCGTGCTGGCGCACGATCCCGAAGTGGATGTGATCGTCGTGATCGGCGGCACGAAGAGTGCGAATACGAAGCATCTGTGGGACATCTGCCGCGAAACGAAGCCCGCGTATCTGGTCCAGGGCGCCTCGGATCTCGATCCGGCGTGGCTCGCGGGCGCGAACGTGATCGGGCTGACGGCGGGCTCATCGACGCCCGACTATGTGATCGACGAGGTCGAGCAGGCGCTGGCCGCGATGTGAATTTCACTCCCTCGCAGCCTGTTAGAAGGGCCGCGATGACATTTATTCGGAGAATTGCAGCGTCCCTGCTCCTCACGCTCGCGGCCGGTTCGGCGGTGGCGGCGACGCAGGTGAACTGCCATTCTTCCGCGGGCAACGTCGAGGAGTTCCGCTACTCGTGGCGGCTGCGCGGCGGCATCCGCTTTCTCGCCGGCCTCGTCTTTCCCACCGCCGGCGTCGCCAATCTCCGCACGAGCTTTCCGACCGGCAACGACCATTCGATTCACAGTGAGCTGTTGATCACGGCGCCGACCGGCAAGCAGGGCGGCTTCTTCGCGTATGAATCGGAGATGGACAACTCCGGCAAGCGGACGCTGATGACGTACCACGGCTACTCGTGGGGCGACAAAGCGCGCAACGAGCGCACGAACTTCGATTACGCGAAGGGACTGGCGCGCATCCACCGCGAGAAGTCGGACGACGATCCGGAGTATCGCGTGAAGAAGCTGCCGTCGGATCACGACGAGGTGCGCGACATCCTCACCGCGATCTACTTCCTCCGCCAGAACGCCGCGACGATCGGCGGCCCCGTGCAGACGAGCATCTTCTCGGACGGCAAGGAGTACCCGGTGATCTTTCGGCCGATCAACGAGCGCCGTACGTTCGTGATCGAGGGGAAGACGGTGGCGTCGAACGGCTTCGAGATCGTCGACGCGCCGGGCGGCAAGAAGTGGCCGGGCGGCGTGAAGGTGTGGCTGTCCGCCGACGAGCGCCGCATCCCGTTCCGCATCGAGATCCAGCAGAGCGTGGCCACGATGCAGCTCGACCTGCAGTCGGTCGAAGCCTGCGCCTTCATGGCCGGCGCCGCCAGCTAGCCGGCACGGCCGGCCGCGCTAAGGGCCTAGCCGAGTTGCACGTGCGGCTGCCGCGCGACTTCATGCAGCGCGGGTGCGCACACGAAGAACTACGTTGTCGTTTCGCGCGGCGTGGCGATCGGGGTTCCGAGTCCGCAGAAGAGGCCCACCATGTCGAGGAGTTCCGCGACGTCGACCGGTTTGCCGAGGACGACGGCGGGGTGGAGCTCCTGCTCGGAGCTGTCGAACTCGTAGCCGGTGATGACGATGACGGGCGACTCTTTGCTGCGCGAGCGGAACCAGCGCAGCCACTGGCGGCCGTCCATGCGCGGCATGGCCAGGTCGAGGATCACGAGCTGGATGTCGGGATTCGTCTCGACGAGCGGAATGGCTTGTTCGCCGTCGTTGGCGACGAGCACCTGAAAGCCGTACGGCGTCAGCAGCTCGCGATACCAGATGACGGTCCGCTCATCGTCGTCGATGACCAGCAATTTGCGCAGCTTGAGGGTCTTACGCGCTCGAATCAAAGGAGACTCCCAGTCCGTCGGCGATTCGGTGGCGGACGCTGCAAAGAGGCTGCCGAGTCAGCGGCTTTCCCGCATTGACGGCACGACATCGGTCGGAACGGTCGTCTGCAGAGGCGCCTGTTCGCGCGGAACGAGCGTGAATCGCGCGGGGTCGTACCGCAGCGCGATCAGCCGTCCTTTGTGCACGTTCGCGTCGCGCGGCAGCTCGACGCGCAGCGTCACGCCGCCGCTGAGCACGCCGCGCACGAGCCAGCGTCCATCGGCAAATCCCGCCTCTTCGATCCCGAAAATGAGATCGGAGTCTTCGCCGGCGCGCGCGGGCGCGAAGTCGCCCGGACGCACGAGCGCGACGCCGCTGCCCTGAAACGGCGGCGACGCGAGCTCCCACGCGCCGATGACCGACTCGACGCTCGTGCCGCGAATCGTGATCGGGATCGCGTCGACTTCGCCGATCGCGACGGCCGCCGCTTCGTCGACAGGCCGCGCGAACAGCTCGGCCGCGCTGCCGTGCTGCACGACGCGGCCGTCATCGAGCACGACGACCGCGTCCGTGAGCGCGAGCTCGTCGCGCGAGGCAGGCGTCGAGAGCACCGTCGCTCCGACGATGCGCAGCATGCGATAGAACGCGTCCGCGAGCGCCACGCGCGCGGATGCCGCAACGCCTTCGAGCACGCGGTCCGCGATGACGATGCCCGGCCGCAGCAACTCGATCCGGGCGCAATGCACGCGCGCCGCTTCCGTCGACGAGAGCGAGTCGATGCGGCGCTCGAGCAACGCGCCGAGCTGCCAGGAGTCGACCGCGAGCGCGTACTCACGATGACGGTCTTCGCGGTCGAGCGTGCGCGTGCGGACGGCGGCGACGAGCGCGTGCTGCACGCTCCAGCGTCCCGGCACGTCGAGCGCCCGCGTCACATAGAGCAGCGGCCGTCGCGCGGGCTTGAGGTCGTTGACGACGCGCGCGCCGATGAGAATCTCGCCGGTGTCGGGCGTCAGCGTGCCGGCGACGAGCCGGAGCAGCGTCGACGCGCCGCACGCGGGCGGCCCCGCAAGGGCGGTATGCGTGCTGCGCGGCACGGTGAAGCTGATCTCGCGCAGCGCGAAGCCGGTTCCGTAGCGGAACGAGACGTTGCGCAGCGTGAGGTCGAGCACGACCTCATTGTAGTTACTGGCGCAGCCTCGGCCGCTGCGGGTTGTTCTTGCGCAGCTGATTGCGCATCGGGCTGTCGCGGTCGAGCACCGCGCGCATGCGATTCCACTGCGTCTCGCTCAGCACGCCGCGCATGTCCACGAGCATCATCAGCTCGCGGTCGAACAGTTTCCCGCGCGCCTCGGTCAGCCGCGCCGCGATGCGCCGGATCTCGTCGCGCCGCAGCTGCGGACGATCGATCTCGCCGCGCAACGCGACCTGCAGCTTCTCGACCGCGGCCTTCGCGTCGATGAGCTCATCGGCCGTTGTGCGGAAGATGTCGTCGAGCTGCTGCTGCTGTTCGGCCGTGAGCGCGAGCTCCTGGATGATCTCCGCGCGCCGCCACCACTTGCCCTGCGGCATCTGCTGCGCATGCGCGGCGAACGCGGACAGCAGCAGCGCGGCGATGACGATCAGCGTTCGCGTCTTCTTCACGAGCGGTCTCCATTCTCCGTCGTCCACGATTCCCACGCGACCATCGAATGAAAGTCTTCCAGCTCTTCCGACTTCCACGGATCGGCGGGCACCGCGGTGAGCGTGCTGTCGCTCGGCGCGGCTGTCGTCGCGGGTGCATGCGTCACGGTCGCGTACGTCGTCGTGGCGGGCGTTGCCTCGTGCTGGCGCAGCGTGATCACGCCGCCGATGACGAGCGCGAAGATCGCGGCGGCGGCGACGCGCGTGATGCGCGCCACGGATCCCGAGCGCGTGCGCTGCGCGTCGATCTTCCGCATGACGCCGATGCGCTGGCGCGCCCAGAACGTCTCCGGCTTCTCCGCGTGACACGTCGCGGTGCCGCGCAGCTTCGCCTCGAGCCGCTCGTAGCGCGCGGCGCAGTCGGTGCAGCCGGCGAGGTGCATCATCACCGGCATCGAGTCGCCGGGCTGCGTGTAGTACGTCTCCAGCAGATCGGCTTCACTGTAGTGCTGTTTCATGTCCCGGTTCCTGAAGCGCGCGGCTGGCGCGCCATTCGGCCAGCTCGCGGCGGATTTTATGAGTCGCGCGGAAGAGGTGCACGCGCACCGTGGCGGCGCTGAGGCCGAGGTGCGTGGCAATTTCGTCCGGTGTGAGGTTCTCGTAGTGGCGGAGGCGGAAGATCACCAGCTGCTGCGGCGAGAGCTGCCGTTCCGCGCGCGTGATGGCGGCGCGCAGCTGCGACGACAGATACTGCCGCTCGGGATCGGGCCGCTCGTCGACCGGCTCGAGCACGAGCTCGGAGTCGTCGTCGTCGCGGCGGAAGGTCAACAGGTTGACGAAGCGGCGGCGGCGCAGCGTGTCGCGCGAGAGATTGATGGCGATGCGCGTCAGCCACGTCTCCAGCCCCGCGCGGCCTTCGAAGCGCGCGAGGTGCGTGTACGCCTGCACGAAGGTGTCCTGCGCGATGGTGTCGGCCTCGACCTCGTCGCGCACGATGGCGTAGGCGACGCGGTAGATCTTCCGCTGGTAACGCTCGACGAGGATCGCGTACGCGCCGCCGTCGCCGGCCAGCGTCCGCTCGATGAGCAGCGCGTCGGCGGGGGCGTCGCTGTCGCTGGTTCGGAACGCGGCCACGTTGCTTCTCACGGAGCTTGGACGGACGAACGCCGGAAGACGTTTACATCCGCGGTTCCATGGTACTGCGCGAGCTCGCCAGCGCCACGCCGGCGACGATCATCACGCCGGCGAGCACGACCGTGTGCCGGATCGTCTCGCCGAGCAGCAGCGCGCCGAGGAGCGTGGCGATGACCGGCTGGAGATACGTGTACGCCGCGACCAGCGAGCTGTCGGCGTAGCGCAGCGCCCACGCGTTGAGCAGGTACGCGCCGACGGTCGGCCCGGCGATCACGATCGCGAGCGCGAGCCACGCGCGCGGCGTGATCGCGCTCCATGGCTCGCGCAGCAGCGACGGCGCGGCGATCGGCAGCATCAGCACCGTGCCGATCGTGAACATTCGCTCGACGACGCGCCGTGCGGACAGCCGCGCCATGGCCGGCTTCGAGACGACGAGATACAGCGAGAACGACAGGCAGTTGCCGATGACCATCAGCGCGCCGGCGAACGAACGCGACGTGCCGTGCACGCCTTCCGCCGCGACGACGAGCAATGCGCCGATGCCGGCCAGCGCGATGCCGCCGAGACGCCGCGCGGTCGCGCGCTCCTGCCGCGCCACGATCGCCGCCGCGAGCGCGAACACCGGAATCGTCGTGATCAGAATCGCGGCGACCTGCACGCTCGTCCGCGCGAGTCCTGACAGAAACAGCGTCTGATTGATCACGACGCCAAGAATCGAGAAGAGCGCTACGCGCCACGTGTCGTCGCGCGCCAGCGGCGGCTCCTTGCGCGCGACGAGCATCAGCACGAGCGCCGCGCCGGCCACGCGCAGCCACGCGAACGTGAGCGGCGTCAGCTCGCGCATCCCGAGCTTCGAGATGACGTAGTTCAGCGAGAAGAAGAACGCGACGACGAAGAGCGCTGCGTGAACGCGGAACCGCTCCGCTACTCCTGCTCGCACCAGACGTCCGAATAGCGCACCGGCGGCGGCACGAGCGACGTCCGCACGCCGCGGATGTTCGGCTTGTGCAGCACGAACAGCCGCTCGTGGAACAGCGGCGCGAGCGGCGCCTCCCGCACGACCATCTGATTCAGCGACCGGTAGATCGTTGCGCGCGCCTCGGAATCATTGCTCCGCCGCGCTTCGAGGATCTGCGCGTCGACTTCCGGACGGTAGTAGTACAGCCCGCGGATCGACGACGCCTCGCTGTGGAAGAAGATGTAGAAGAAGTTGTCGGGATCGGGGAAGTCGGCGTACCAGTTCGCGCAGTAGACGACGCCGTGTCCGCGCCGGTCGCGCACCGCGGCCGCCTCGGTTGCGGAATGGCGCGTGACGTTGACGCGGATGCCGATCGCGTCGAGGTCTTCGATGAGCAGCGGCACGAGCCCGGAGTTGTTGAACTCGTCCGTGTCCCACGTGCGGTATTCGACACTGAAGCCCGACGCGTAGCCCGCCTGCCGCATGAGGTTGCGCGCGCGCTCGGGATCGTGCTCGAAGCCGCGCAGGTTCGGGTCGTATCCGAGGAGGCCGGGAGGGAGAAGCGATTGCGCGGGAAGGGCGAGGCCGGCGTAGACGCGCTCGTTGATGCGCTGCCGGTTGATCGCGTAGTTCACGGCCTGGCGCACTTCCACGCGATCGAACGGCGCGGCGGAGTTGTCGTAGCCGAAGTACGACGTGTGCAGCTGCACGGTCGTGAGCATGTACGCCGCGTACCGCGGATCGTCGCGCAGCTCCTTGACCATCTTCGGCGGAATGCCGTGCGCGACGTCGAGCTCTCCGCGGATGAACGCGTCGGCCACTTCGCGGAAGCTGCGCAGGTCGAGGCGGAACAGCAGCTCGTCGACGTACGGCTCGCCGGGAACGTAGTAATCGCGGTTCTTCACGAGCTTCACGCGCTCGCCTTCGACCGCTTCTTCGACCTTGAACGCGCCGGCGCCGACGCCGCGCAGGCGATAGCGTTCCGCGTCCTTGCCTTCTTCCGCCGGCACGATGCCGCACTCGTGCATCGTCATCAGCGAGAGGAAGAACGCCACCGGCTCGGTGAGCTGAAACTCGATCGTGTGCGGGTCGCGCACGATGATGCCGCTCACCGCGCGCGTCTTTCCTTCGAGCACATCGTTCGCGCCGCGCACGCTGCGGAGGATCCACGCGCCGGTCGACTTCATCTCCGGCAACAGCAGGCGCAGCATGCTCTCGTAGACGTCGCGCGCCTCGAGCGTGCGGCCGTTGTGGAAGCGGACGCCGCGCCGCAGATGGAAGCGGTAGACGTGTCCCTGCTCGAGCACTTCCCAGCGCTCGGCGAGATCGGGGATCAGCTCCGCGCCCTCGCCGTATTTGACGAGCGTTGCGTGGATCGCCTTCGACATGAAGCCGAGCGCCGACGCCGACGTGTACGCGGGGTCGAACGTCAGCCGCTGCCACAGCACCGTCGCCGTCGTGACGTCGCCGCCGCGGTTCGGCGCCGGCAGCACGAAGCGTCCGAGCTCCTGCTTGAGCAGCGTCGACTCGTGGCTGAGCGTGTTCGCCATCTGATTGAGGTCGGAGACGCCGAAGCTCGACTCGCGCGAGCCTTGCTTGATGACGTCCATCGACTTGACGATGGCCGAGCTTTCCGCGGCGAGCACCGACGTCGACTCGAGCACGTTCTGCACGAGCCCCATGATGTTTTCCATCGCGCGGCTGATGGCGCGGCTGCCCGATTCCTGCTCGGTCATGGCGCGCTTGAGATGCTTGGTGTAGTCGCGCACCATCGCCGCCTGCTCGCCGATCTTCCGCGAGGTGAGCGACTGCTGCTGCGTCGCGGTCGCGGTCTGCTGCACCATCTTCGTGACTTCTTCGATGGCCGCCGTCGCTGCCGCGCTTCCGCGTGCCTGCTCCTCGGTCGCGCGCGCGATCTCGGAGATCGAGTTCGTGGAGCGGTCGGTGAGCTCGAGGATCTTTTCGAGCACCTGCACGGCGCGCGCGGTGAGGCCGACGCCGTCGGCGACGCGGTCCGCGCCGATGGTCATCTGATCCGCGGCGCGTCCGACGCCCTTCTGCACGTTCTGAATGAGCGTTCTGATTTCTTCCGTGGAGACCGAGGTGCGCTCCGAGAGGTCGCGGATCTCGTCCGCGACGACGGCGAAGCCGCGCCCGCGCTCGCCCGCCTGCGCCGCGATGATGGCGGCGTTCAGCGCGAGGAGGTTCGTCTGCCCGGCGATGTCGTCGATGACGCGCACGATGTCGCCGATCTCCTGCGAGCGTTCCGCGAGATCGGTCAGCGCGACTTTCGCCTCGTCGACCGCGACCTGGATCTTGCGCATGCCGTCGACGGTGCCTTCGACCGCGACGCGTCCCTCGTTCGCCGCGTCCTTGACGTACCGCGCGAGCTCCGACGATTGCCGCGCGGACTTGCCGATCTCCTCGGTCGTCGCATTCATCTGGACCATCGACGACGCGGTCTGCGTCGCGAACGACGAGAAGCTCTCCGTGTTCGTGGCGACCTCGTTGATCGACGCGATCATCTCTTCGATGGCGGAGCCGGTCTGCTCGACGAACTCCGCGAGCGTGTCGGCGATGCGGCTCACTTCTTCGATCGACGCCGACATCTCGAGGATGGACGTCGACGTTTCCTCCGCGTTGCCGGAGAGGTCTTCCATGCTGCGGCGCACGCTGTTGATCGACTGATCGATCTGCGTGACCGACGACGACGTTTGTTCGGTGGAGCTGAGCTGCTCGGACGCGCTGCGCGCGAGGACGCGCGAGCGGCCGCTGATCTGATCGCTGACTTTCGCGACGTCGGCGGCGAGCTGTCCGAAGCGGCGGATGGTCCGCTCGAGACTTGCGACCAGCGCGCGCATCGCAGCCGACGTGCGCGCCGACTGCGTCTCACTTTCGATGTCGCGCGCCGACAGCGAGAGGTCGCCGGTGGTCACGCGGTCGATCAGCTTGATCACGCCTTCGCGCCTCTGCAGCGCGCGCGCGAGCCAGATCTGAAACATCACGACACAGATCGCGCTGGCGAGGAGCGCCGCCGCCAGAACTTTCCACCACAGCGCCCACGTCATGTCGGGGATGAACCAGACGAAGACGGCGAACAGAATGACGCAGGTAATCAGCAGGACCCAGGTCTGCTGAGCCCGTCCCAACTGTCGAAGTTTCATAGAGTTCCCGAAATCGGATGCTAACACGGGGTACGATTCGACCGTCGTGTCCGATTACTTCGCGTCGCGCCGCGCCTCGATCGACGACTACCTCGGGCACCTCGCCGGCGCGACCGGCGCTCCGCGCCCGCTCGACGCGCCACTGCGCCGCGCGCTCGCGTCCGCCGGCAAACGCGTGCGCGGCATTCTCACGCTCGCGGTGGGGGAGTCGGTCGGCGGCCGCGTCGAAAAGCTCCTTCCCGCCGCCGCGTCCATCGAGATGATTCACGCGTCGTCGCTCGTGCTCGACGATCTCCCCGCGATGGACGACGCGCTGCTGCGCCGCGGCGCGCCGACGCTGCATCGCGAGTTCGGCGAAGACCTGGCGATCCTCTCCGCCGTCGCGCTGCTCAATCACGCTTATGGACTTGTGGCAAAAGCGCACGCGGACTGCGCGCCGCGACGCTGGCCGATGCAGCAGGTGCTGCAGCGCGTCGTCGACGCCGTCGGCTGGGACGGCACGATCGCCGGCGAAGCCGTCGACCTGCACCCCGACTCGTACAAAGGCAACGCGCCGCTCGACTTCGACACGCTCGAGTTCATTCATTCGCGCAAGACCGGCGCGCTCTTCGTCGCCGCGGCGGCGGTCGGCGGAATGCTCGGCAACATCCATCCGGCGCCGCTGCAGCGCATCGAAGTCTTCGCGAAGAACCTCGGCCTCGCGTTCCAGATCACCGACGACGTGCTCGACGTGACGTCGAAACCCGAGGTGCTCGGGAAGGACGTGGGGAAAGACGAGCAGCGGCTGACGTTCGTCAAGCTCGCAGGTGTCGACGGCGCGCGGAAGCTCAGCGAAGAGCTCGTGGAGACGTCGCTGACGGCGATCGAGCCGCTCGGAGCGGCCGCGAAGCCGCTCCGAGAGCTGGCGCTGCTCGTGCGCGACCGCGTTCGTTGATCGCGACGCTCAGTGCACGCGCACTTGCTCGACTTCCTCGAACCAGCGCTCCTGACCTTTCGCGTACCAGCTCCAGCGCGAGCGCACGTGATCGGCGTCGACGAAGCGGAATTCGACGGCGTCCATGTGCCCGACGTCGCGCGACTGCATGTTGGTGCCGCTCACGAAGCGGAACACGACCCGCGCGCCGCTCTCGTCGATGGTCGTCGCGGCGAGCGTCGGCTGATTGCCAGCCTCGCAATAGTGCGTCAGCAGTAGGCGATCGCCGTCGAGATAGAACGTCGTGACCATGCCGTCGTTCGCCTCGCCGTCGAAATGCGAACGGTTGATGACCGCGGTGCCTTTCGCCGCGACTTCATAAGAGTTCGTTTCCGTCCAGCCCTTTGTACTGGCGGCGTGCCATTGTCCGGCCATCGCTTTGAAACGCGCGAAGAGTTGTTGCGCGTCCGCGGGCGTCACGGGGCGTTCGGCCGCCGCAGCACGCAAGGGAAGCAGGAGGAACAGCAGGAGCATCGTTCGTCGCATGGGCATCTCCTTTGGCATTGAGGGAGGCGCGCGACGGAAAAGGTTGCGTGGACGCAACCGTTCGGGGCAGATTGCGCCCTCATACAACGATGGATGACCAACTGCTCGTGCGCGAGCTACGCGCCGGCCGCGAGCCGGCGTTCCGGCTCCTGTACGAACGGCACAGTCCCGCGCTCTTCGCCTTTCTCCGGCACCTTCTCGGCGCCGCGCGCGAGGAGGCCGGCGACGCGCTGCAGGACGTCTGGCTGCGTGCGACGCGCGACCTGCCGCGGTTTCGCGAGCAGTCGTCGTTCCGCACGTGGCTGTTCGGCATCGCGGTGAACCGCTGCCGCGAGATCCTGCGGCTGGCCGGCCGCTACGAATCGCCTGAGGAAATCGAGGTGACCGCGCCGCCGGTGCCTCTCGTCGAGCGCCTCGACCTCGGCCGCGCGATTCCGCGGCTGCCGCACCGCTATCGCGAAGTGCTCATCCTGCACGACCTCTATGAACACACGCACGCGGAGATTGCAGCGATGCTCGGGATCGATGAGGGCACATCGAAGAGCAATCTGTCTCGCGCGCGTGCACGACTGCGCGAGCTGATCGGAGGGCCGTCATGACGGACGACCGCGTTGATTTGTCGTCGCTGGACCGCGAGACCGCACCGCCGCCGGAGCTCGAGCGTGCGCTCGTGCGCTCCTTGCGCCGCGCGGGATTCCTGCGAACAAAGCCGCTGCTGGCGCTCGGCGGCTGGGCTGCCGCCGCGGTCATGGCCGGCATTGCGCTGTTTCTGTACGTGCATCCGCCGAGCGCGGCGCGTTCGCCGTCGCCACAGTACATTCTGCTGCTCTATGAATCGCCGCAATTTCGAGGCGGCTCGCACAGTGAATACGCGGCATGGGCGCGGCGCCAGCACCCGCGCATTGTGGGCGGCGAAGAGCTTGCGCAGCCCACTGTGACTGCGATTCCCGGTGCGTCCACGCCGCTGCCGTCCGATCAGCCGCGCTTTGCCGGCTATTTCTTAATCGATGCGCCCGATGATGCCGCGGCCGTCGAGCTCGCGCGCGCGTGTCCGCATGTGCGGCATGGAGGTTCCGTCGTCTTACGCAGGATCACGAGGTAACGGCGCGGTTGCGCGTCAGTGCACGTTCGGGCGGCGGTCGCCTGCGGCGCCGCCGGCGAGGGGATGCCCGTCGTGCAGCAGGTTCGCGCAATCGCGCACGACTTCCACGACCTGCTCGACGTCGAACGGCTTTCGCACGCAGCCGTGCACGAGCGTCGGATCGAGCTGGCGGAAGGCGGCATCGTCGAAGGCCGACATCACGAAGACGACCGGCTTGACGCGCAGCGGCAGCGCGGGCAGCGCTTCGATGAAGTCGAAGCCGCTCATCCGCGGCATCATGAGGTCGACCAGCAGCACGGCGTACTCGCTCGACTCCATGCGTTCGAGCGCGGCCACGCCGTCGTTGGCGACATCGACGTCGAGTCCCGCGCGTTGCAGGGCCGAGACGAGCAGCGCGCGAATGGCCGGATCGTCTTCGACGACCAGGACCCGTGGCAATGTCGGCATGTGTAGGCAGCGTAAACGAAGCAGGCTGGAGCTGGTGACGGACGGGTGGAAGTAAAATGACGGACATGGCATATGCGATCGAGGCAGGGGAGGCATTGCCCGATGCGCTGCGGCGGATCGTCGCCGAACAGGTGCAGCACGTGCTGGCCCTGCGCGGCGACGGCGAGGTCGAAATGCGCGTGCACGAGCTGCGCAAACGGATCAAGCAACTGCGGGCGCTGCTGCGGCTCGTCCGGCCGGAGATCGGCGACGCGTTCGGCGCGTTCAATGCCCGCCTGCGCGACATTGCGCAACGACTCTCCGGGATTCGCGACGCGCACGTACTCGTCGCGGTCGTAGACAAGCTCTCGCAAGGCGCGCACGACGCGGATCGCGACGCATTGCTCATTGTGCGCCGTTCCTTGAGCGCATCAGAGCCTGGCGATATTGAAGCCTCAATGACACGCGCCATTGAAGACATTCGCGGCTTGCAGCCGGTGCTCGCGTCCGCGGTCTGGCCATTGGAGGATCGTTTCCGCGTCATTGGACGTGGATTCCAGCGTACCTACCGCGATGGCCGCCGCTCAATGCACAATGCCATCGAATCGCCAAGGCCCGTGAACATGCATCAGTGGCGCAAGCGGGCCAAGGACCACTGGCATCAATTGCAGCTCTTACGAGACGTTGCGCCCGACGAATTTCACGAACGCGCCGCGCACGCCAAAGAGCTCTCCGACGTCCTCGGCGACGACCACGATCTCGCGCTGTTGTACGAGCGCGTCGCCGCCGATGCGTCGCTGACCGATGAAACGCGCGACGCCGTGCTCCGCCTCACGATCGCCGCCCAACAGCGTCTTCAGCAGCGCGCCCGCGAACTGGGGGAGGCGTTGTACGACCACTCGCCGCGTGCGTTCCGCAAGCACGCGCGCAACCGCTGGCGCGCGTGGCGCAGCTGAGGGCGCGCGCGATCCTCTGCTAGAATGCGCCGCGAGCCGCGCCGGTCCAGCGGGCTCGGCCAAACAGAGAGAGCCCCATCATGCCCAATCCCTTCAGACGCGCGGCCGTCGTCTGCTTCGCCGGAGTGCTGCTCGCGAGCTCCGGTGCGAGCGCCGAGGCGCTGCGTCGCGTGCCGCTGTACCGTATGGGCAGCGAAGTCGGATATCTCAGTCGAGTCGTCGTTCGCAATGTCTACGGACCGGCATCCTCGCCCCCGGAGATCGTCGCGTGCAGCAACAGCGGCGGCGCGTACGCGCTGACGTATTCTGGTCCTTCGTCGTACCGCACCGTGTGGTATTCGCAGCCGGTTCTCTGCGGCGCCCTGGCCGTCGGCGATCTCGACGGCGACGGCCGGAACGAGGTCGTGATGGCCGCGACCGAATACGGCAAAATGGAAGCGCTGCAGGTGTACGACCCCGAGGGCTTCGGCGGACCGCGCGCGTCCGTCCAGATTCCCAGCGCGCTTCCCATTTTGTCCATCGCGATCGGCAATGCGGACGCCGACCCGGGACTGGAGATCGTCGTCGCCACGAGGTCGGATACGTACATCTACGATGCGGCCACCCTGTCGCTCGAATGGACGGCGACCGGCCGCGGCGGAGCCTTCGTCGCCATCGCCGATCTCGAGAACGATGGCGTGCCGGAGATCATCCTCAACGGTGCCGGCGACGGACAGGTCCTCAATGGCGTGACGCACGCGTTCAAGTGGGGCTACTCCGGCGGGTTCGGCGGCTATGTCGCGGTCGGCGACGTGGATGGCGACGGGAAAGCGGAGATCGTCGGTAGCGATGCCGGCAACATTCGGGTCTTTCAGGGCGACACGCTCACCTCGTCGTCCTTCGGTACCGACGCGTCTTCGATCGCTGCGATCGCCGTCGGCGACGCGAACGGCGACGGGCAGAGCGAGATCATCGTCAGCGACATCTACTACAGGACGCCCGTGAGCGGGTATTCGGCGACCGGCACAAAGTTGTGGGCGATCACCAGCACCAATTCGGATGCATTGAACCTCGCTGTGGGCGATGTGGATGGCGATCGCAGCGCGGAAGTGGTCTGGTCCTCGAATTCGTACAACCCGGCGGTGTACGTCGGCAGGCCCGCAACGAACAGTGTGGAGATGGCCGCAGCGGATGTCGTCGGTGCGTTTCAGCCGGTCATCGCCGATCTCAATGGCGACGGCCGACACGAAATGATTATGACCGTAGCGGTGAACGGCGGCCGTACGCCCAACCGTGTGGAGATTCACGATCTGGCGGGAGGAGTTTCGTGGTTCTCGACGTTCGTCAACTCGTACTCCTCAAATCCAGCGAAGGTCGCGGTCGGACAGTTGGACGCCGATCCCGCGCTCGAGATCGCCGTCCTGCAGGACTCGAGACTCTACGTCTATGATGGCGTTACGCATGCTCTGGAGTGGACCAGTGCGGCTGCGAATTTCTCGTCATCGTTTTTGATGGTGCGCAACGTCGACAGCGATCCCATGGATGAGATCATCGTGGCGACGACCGACAATAAGGTCGAAGTGCTCGACGGCGCCTCGCCTTTCGTTCAGAACATTTCTCCCGCGTTGGACTACCCGATCACAGACGTCGCCGTGGCCGATCTCGACGGCGATCAGACGCTCGATTATGTGGTCGCGAGCTTCTACGACATTTATGTGTTCAAAGCCTCCGATTTCACGGAGCGTCTGCACATGCCGGCGCCGTACACCGATGCCGTGGCCGCCACAGAAGGGGAGTTTGCGGTCGCCTCCACCAACGGAGGAGTCACGAGCTATTCAGGAACCACGTTGCAGCCGCAATGGACTTGTTATACCGATCCGAGGACGGTCTTGCGCTACGGGATACTAGGCGGCAAGAAGTGGCTCGCCGCCGCCGCGCCGGATAACGTGCAGCTCTTTGCCACCGGCGGCACCTCGTGCCCCGACAAGGCCGCGGCGGAATACGCGTTTCCCGGCGCGTCCATCCTTCAGCTCGCCGACATGAACGGCGACGGAGCCGCCGAGATGATCCTCGCCGGATCCAGCAGCGCCGAAGTCGATCTCATTGCGCTTGCCAGCGCCCCGCGCGGCGACGCGGACAATGACGGCGTGGTCGCGGACACGGACATGGACACGCTGGCGCGCTACTTCTTCGGCGACGGCAAAGTCCCCGCCGCGGGTGCCGACGTCAACGGCGATCTGTCGCTGCGCGCGGACGATCTGCTCTATCTCATCAATTACCGTCGCGGGACGGGAGCTGCTCCTCCACAATGAAAACCTTTCGTGCAGTTCTGATCCTCATGTCTCTGTGCGGCGCGCTCGCGGCGAGTGCCGCCGAGGATGTGGTCACTGTCGGCAGTCTCTCCGCGCCGAAGGGCTCCGTGCTCGTGCCGGTGTATGTGCGCGACCTCAGTGCGACGCGCCTGGGCATCGATAAGCCTTCGGGACAGCGCATTCAGTCCGTCGGGTTCCGCGTCCGTTTCTCACCCGCCGGCGCGGTGACGTCGGCGGCGTTCTCGCGTTCGGGAACGCTGCTCAAGACGCCGCTGTATGAGAAGAGCTTTCAGGGCAGCGACTGGCTCGGCTACATCGCCTCGTTCGCGGAAGCGAACAATGCGCTGGCGTTCACGTCCAATGCGGCTGCGCCAGGAAATCTCATCGGCTATCTGCAATTGACGACCGCGTCGTCGCTCGCCGCCGGAACGGTCGTCAACGTCACCATCGATCCCACCGCGGCGCTCCTGGGCGACCAGGCGGGCGCCGTCATCGAGACGTATGCGAACGCGGGGCTCGTGCTGCAGAACGGCACGATCACGCTGACCGCGGGCACGTGCACCACTCCGGCGGTTTCCGCGAGCGTCACCGGCACCGCGGCTTCCTGCGTGCTCGGCACCGGCGGCACCGCCAGCGCGAACGTGAGCGGCGGAACGGTGGCGGCGTATCAGTGGGGCTATCGCATCACGTCGAACGGCTCCATCACCACGATCAGCGGCGCGACCAACTCGTCGTACACCATCACCGGCGCGGACTTCGGCGGCGCGGGGACGAAGTACCTCGTCGTGACCGTGACGCCGTCGTGCGGCGCGCAAGTCGTCTCGAACGAAATCGCGGTCGACATCACGACCGCGCCGGCCGTTTCGCTCGTCGCCAGCAGCACCGTCTTCGCGAATTCGCCCGACAATTACGCGTCGGTCGCGGATCAGGGGAACGGCGCCACGTACACGTGGTCGATCACCAACGGCACGATCACCAGCGGACAGGGCACGCGGCAGATCCGCTACACGTCGGGCGCGAGCGGCACGGTCGCACTCGGTATCACCGTGACGAAGAACGGTTGCAGCGATCCTGCTTCACCGACCGCGAACGTCACGATCGTCGCGCGGCCCGCGGGCGCGGTCCTGTTCTACCTGGTCACGCCGTGCCGGCTCATCGACACGCGCGGCCCGGTGGGCACTTACGGCGGTCCTGCATCGCCGAGCGGATCGTTGCGGCAGGTCCCGGTCGCCGGCGTTTGCGGGATTCCGTCCGGCGCGCGCGCCATCGCCGCCAACGTCACGGCGGTGGCTCCGCAGACGGGCGGCTATCTCGCGCTCTTCGCGTCCGACGTCGCGTGGGCCGGCACGAGCACGCTCAACTACCGTACCGGCAAGACGCGTGCGAACAACGCGGTGCTGCCGCTGTCCGCGGACGGGCGCATCACGGTGAAGAATGAAGGCAGCACGCTGAACTTCATCATCGACGTGACGGGATACTTCAAGTAGGCGAGAGCGCCGCCGGCGCTCTCGCTTACCGATTCACCCAGTCGAGGACCGGGCCGAGCTCGAGCTTCGCCGTCTTGGCGAGCTCGTTCACGCGCCGGAGGTTTCCGTCCGCGAGCGCGCGGCGAAGGTCGAGGAGCGCGTGCTTGACGTTCAACGCGTTGTCGCGAAACGCGCCGCCCTTGACGGACTTGCCGAGCGTTTCGCCGATCGGCTCGAGCTCCGCGTCGACCTTCTTCCAGTCGTCGAGCGTCCAGCGATTGCCGTCCGCGTCACGGAGAATGCTGGACAGTCGGGTCGCTGCCTGTTTGGCAGCCGGCTTGTCGGGGCCAATCTGACGTTCGGTCATCCGATCTCCTTCTCGCCGGCTTCGCAGCCGGATCGGGTTCCTGATTGTCTGGGGGTGACCTGCGGAAGGCGGTAGTGTAGCGCTTCAGGCCGTTGCGATGGAAATCGCGAGAAGGGGAGGATTGGTGCCCAGGGACGGAATCGAACCGCCGACACGAGGATTTTCAGTCCTCTGCTCTACCAACTGAGCTACCTGGGCAACTGAGCTACCGAGGGCTGCGCTCGGAAACAGGGGTTCCGAAAAAGCGCGGCGGAAGATACCACAGCGACGTGGAGTGCAGAATAGCTTTTCGGCGCGGGTTCATTCCAAAGAAGGGAGCGCTTGACAGGCGGCGGAGGGGGCGTAGACTCGTCGGTGCCGCCCACCAGGTGGCGGCCTTGCCGCCTAATCCTCGGCGCCGAGGAGCGGGGGAACCGATCAGCGACGGCTTGCCACCGTCCGGGGTGAATCCGGCCGAAAGCCGGTAGGGCTTCCAGCCCGAATCCGACAGCTAACCTCGTAGGCAGCCGGAAGGCAGGCCAAGCAAACGCCGCGAATCTCGCGGCGTTTGTGTTTTCAGGCGGAAATCAGGGGGTGTTCACCTTTTCCTCACATGGTGCTAGAGTACGCCGCGATTTGGCGGAAAGGCGCTGCGTGAGCCCGGATGCCGGATGGGGTTCAACGATTCAAAAGTAAGAACGCTGTGGAACGGTGATTTGAACGAATCACCTGTCTGCGCATAGCTCTTTGCAAGCCGAACTCGATGTGCAGCAACAAGTTGGCAGGATCTGGCATGAACGGCCGGAAACCTGCACAAGGGTCGCCCCGAAATCTAGAAAGGAGCCGATATGAAACGGTGCCCTACCATTTGGTCTCGTGCGGTTTGGACCGCACTGCTCGTATCACTGATCGCCGTCGGTGCATATGCGCAGCTTCAGTCAGGTAACATCTTCGGTACAGTCACAGGAAATGATGGAGCCGCCCTCCCGGGCGTCACTGTCACCCTCTCAGGTATCGGTGCGGCGCAAAACACCGTCACCGATTCCGCCGGCCGCTTCCGCTTCATCAACCTCTCCCCCGGAACCTACACGCTCAAGGCAGAACTGGCCGGATACGGCACGGCGACGCGCAGCGGCGTGACGGTCAACATCGGTCGTAACGCCGAACTGGCGATGACGCTCAATCCGTCCGTGTCGCAGTCGATCACGGTCACGGCCGAAGCGCCTCTCCTGGACGTGCGCAAGACCGGCACGGGCAACGACGTTCCGCGCGTCGAGCTCGAGAAAATCCCGTCGGCCCGCGACCCGTGGGTCATCCTGCAGCAGACCCCGGGCGTCACCATGGACCGTAACAACGTCGGTGGTAACGAGTCGGGTCAGCAGTCGGTGTACGTTTCGAAGGGCACGATCGGCACGCAGTCGACGTGGAACGTTGACGGTGTCAACATCACCGACTTCGCCGCCACCGGTTCTTCGCCGTCGTACTACGACTTCGACTCGTTCGAAGAAATGCAGATCACGACGGGTGGTTCGGACCCGCGCATCATGACCCCGGGCGTCCAGCTCAACATGGTCACCAAGCGCGGCACGAACGACTTCAGCGGTTCCGCGCGGTACTTCCGCACGGACGGCGCCTGGCAGGCGGATCCCCGCGTTCCGGCCGAGGCGACCGCGTATCTCCCGCGTGTCAACGAGATCAACGGCATCAGCGATGCCGGCGGTGACATCAGCGGTCCGATCATTCGCGACAAGCTGTGGCTGTGGGCTGCCTACGGCAAGCAGAACATCAACATCCTGTCGGCCGCGATCATCGCGGGCGCTCGCTTCCAGGACAAGACGCTCCTCCGCAACGAGAACGTCAAACTGAACGCGCAGCCGTTCGCCTCGAACAGCCTCACCCTCGTCGACCAGTTCGGTGAGAAGATCAAGAAGGGCCGCAACGTCGGTCCGACGCGTCTTCCGGAAACCGCCTGGAACCAGGGCAACATCTATGACAACGGCACGGGCAGCCTGACCGACCCGACGCTGTGGAAGATCGAAGACACGCAGCTCTTCGGACCGAACTTCTACCTCACCGGCATGTACTCGAAGGTCCAGGGCGGTTTCGGCCTCATCGCCGACAACGGCCAGGGCTGCACGACGTTCGAGTGCGGCGCTGCCGGCCCGGTGGCCAAGTTCAACGAAGCGATCGGCGCGTGGCAGGACAGCTACGTCAGCATCGACTCGCTCCGTCCGCAGACGCAGTATCGTTTGGACGGTTCGGCGTTCGCCAACACGGGCGCGATGAGCCACGAGTTCAAGTTCGGCTGGGGCTATCGCGAAGCGAAAGTCACCTCTGACTCCGTCTGGCCGGGTGGCGAATACACCGACCTGTACTCCCTCGTCGGCGGTACGGACCAGGTGCTGTTCACCCGCTTCCCGCTCCTCACGTTCTCCGCGAAGTCGACCGACGCGTACATCGGCGACACGATGCTCCTCGGCAACCTGACCCTCCAGGCCGCTCTCCGTTACGACCTGCAGAAGGGTGCCAACTCCGCCGGCGTCTCGCCTGCGAACTCCGTCGTTCCTGAAATTCTCCCGACCGTCAACTTCCCCGCGGCCAGCGGCCTGTCGTGGGACAACATCTCGCCCCGCCTCGGTCTCACCTACGCTCTCGGCGCGGATCGCCGCACGCTGCTGCGTGCCGGCTACAACCGCTACGTCAACCAGCTCAACTCCGGTGCAGTCACCCCGACGTCCCCCGGTGCGTACTCCCGCGTTCTGTACTACTTCAATGACCTGAACCACGATCAGGTCGCGCAGCACAACGAGATCGACTTCGACTACGGTCCGCTCTTCTTCGATGGATTCGATCCGGCGAACCCCGGTGCCGCCGGCACCGCGTTCACCCGCTGGGATCCGGACCTGAAGGCGCCGATCACGGACGAAATCCTCCTCGGCGGCGAGCGCGAAGTGCTCACCAACTTCAGCGTCGGCCTCAACCTCACGTACCGCAAGCTGAAAGACTTCGTCGGCACCTACAACGAGAAGCACCAGGGTCAGGGTGACTTCTACACGGCGGCCGACTACGTGCAGCGCCACACCAGCGGCACCCTGAACAACAACGTCCCCACGTCGCCGTTCGCGGGTACGCCGTTCGACGTCACGTACTACGAACTGGCCGCCGGCGTTCCGCTCCCGGTCTACAGCGTCATCCGCAACATCCCTGACTACGAGCAGACGTACAAGGGCGCTGAGCTCAACCTCATCAAGCGCATGTCCAACCGCTGGATGATGCGCGGCAACGTGACCCTCCAGGACTGGACGCAGGATTCCGGCGCGAACACGTCGGCTGACCCGAGCCGCGCTCGTGCGGCCAATGCGTTCACGGCCTGCCTCACCTGCAACGGCGCGGTCATCTATCAGTCGACCGGTTCGGGCAGCAAGGGCAACGTCTACATCAACTCGAAGTGGTCGACGAGCCTCACCGGCCTCTATCAGATCCCGGTCGTCGAGACCTCGCTCGGCTTCAACCTGAACTCGCGTCAGGGCTACGCCCTCCCGTACGTGTATGCGGTTCGTACTCGTGAAGGCACGAAGAACATCATCGCGACCGACGAGGTCGACTCCGAGCGCCTCCCGAACGTCACGCAGCTCGACATGAACCTGTCGAAGGACTTCCGCTTCCGTGGCCTCGGCTTCACGGTTTCGGTCGACGCGTTCAACGTGCTCAACAAGAACACGGTCCTGCAGCGCAACGCCGGCGCCGAGAACGCCAACGCGTTCAACAGCGCGAGTCCGACGGGCAGCGCTCTGAACACGTCCACCACCACCGGTCGTGTGGTCGAAGTGCTCTCGCCGCGCGTGTTCCGCATCGGCGCCCGCTTCTCCTTCTAAGTCGTATCCACGCAGTCACACGAACCCGCTGGGGGCAACCCCAGCGGGTTTTTTGTTGCTCTCGCCGCCGCGGCACGCGCTGGAAGAGACAGCCACCCCTCCGCGTTGTCAGCACGGACGCGCGCGGCTCGCGCACGACACACCAACATCAGGAGACGGCATGCGGAAGCTCACTCTCATCATCACGATCGCGCTGTCGATCGTCGTCGCCGCGGTTGCGACCGCGCAGGTCCGGGGACATGGTCGCCTTCAGGGCATCGTCACCGACAAAGCCACCGGTAAACCGGTCGCCGGTGCGAAGGTCACGGTCAGCGCCGCCGATCAGGAAACGCAGCCGATCGTCACCAAGACCGACTCGCGCGGACACTGGTCCGCCCTCGGCCTCGTCGGCGGCACCTGGAACATCGACATCGTCGCCGACGGCTACGACACCACGCGCGGCTCCGCGAGCGTCAGCGAAATGACGATGTCGCCGCTCATCAAGACGGCCATGGCTCCCGCGGTCCAGCAGGAGCAGCAGCCCGAGATGGCGCCCGTGGCCAACCCGATCATTCCGGAGGAAGCCGTCAACGCGATCAACGCGGGACAGGAACTGCTCAAGGTGAAAGCGGGCGACACCGTCACCGGTGCCGACAACTCGCAGCACGCCGCCACCGCCGACGAAGTCAAGGCGAACGCCGCGCAGGCCGTCACGCAGTTCGAGAAGGCCATCTCGCTGCTTCCCACCGACAAGGAAGAAGCGCAGAAGGTGCGCCTGCAGCTGATGGGCGTCATGTCGCGTGCGTACTACAACGCCGGCGATCTGCCGAAGGCGATCTCCACGCTCGAACAGCTCAACGCCGCCGATCCGTCCGATCCGAACGCCGGCGCGCGCAAGCTCCTCCTCGTGAACCTCTACCTCGAGAACCACGACCTCGAGAAGGGCCGCACGCTGCTCGAGCAGGTTCCTGCCGGCACGGTCACCGATCCGACGATCTACATGAACATCGGCATTCTGTTCCTCAATCAGCAGAAGCCGGCCGACGCGCTCAAGTACTTCAGCGACGCGGTGAAGCTCGACGCGAAGAACGCGGCCGCGTACTACTACCGCGGTCTCGCGGAAGTGCAGCTGAAGAAGGTCGCCGACGCGCGGACCGACTTCCAGCAGGTGATCGCGCTCTCACCCGATTCGTCCGAGGCGCGTGATTCGAAGCAGATGCTCGACGCGCTCAGTCACAGCTGACGCGCTCACGCGTCTGACTCGTGCGCATGTCCTTCCAGCGGTTCCCACGCTCCATCAGGGCGGTCGTTTCCACGGCCGCCCTGATGTTCGTTACGCTCTCCTGCGGGCGCCGTGCGGCGATCCCCGCGCCGTCGCGCCAGACGCCGGTCATCCTGATCTCGATCGATACGCTGCGGTCCGATCACCTGCCTGCATACGGCTACAAGAGCGTCGAGACGCCCGCCATCGACGCGCTGCGCGCCGACTCGATCCTCTATCGCCGCGCGTACAGCCACACGCCGCTCACGTTTCCGTCGCACGTCTCGATCCTCACCGGCATGCTGCCGGCGGACAACGGCGTGCGCGACAACGTCGGCTACCGCGTGTCTCCCTCCGCGCAGATGGTGCAGGAGGTGCTCAAGAAGAACGGCTACGTGACGGGCGGCGCGATCTCCGCGTTCGTGCTGCGTCACGAGACGCTGCTCTCGCGCGGCTTCGACTTCTTCGACGACGCCGTGCAGCCGGTGAACGGGCAGATCGCCATCGGACGCGTGCAGCGCACCGGCGGTGAGACGCTCGCGGCCGGCAAGCCGTGGATCGACGCACATATCAACAAGCCGTTCTTCTTCTTCCTGCACCTCTACGATCCGCACACGCCGTACACGCCGCCCGAGCCGTACTTCTCGCGTTACACGAATCACTACGACGGCGAGATCGCGTACTCCGACTCGCTCGTCGGTGAGCTGATCGCAGACCTCAAGCAGAAGGGCGTCTACGACAAGGCGCTCATCATCCTGCTTTCCGATCACGGCGAAGGTCTCAACGAGCATGGCGAGGAGGAGCACGGCTTCTTCCTCTATCGCGAGGCCATCCAGGTGCCGCTGCTCGTCAAGCTGCCGAACTCCGCGCGCGGCGGCACCAGCGTCGACGCGCCGGTGCAGCTCGTCGACGTCTTCCCGACCATCGTCGAGCGCACCGCCAGCGCGATGCCGCCGGGCAATCATCCAGGACAGTCGCTGCTCGCGTTCCTCGACAAGAACGCGCCGTCGCGGCAGATCTACTCGGAGACGTACTACGGCCGCTTCCACTTCGGCTGGAGCGAGCTGCATTCGCTGATCAGCGGCAACGATCACTACATCCGCGCGCCGCAGCCCGAGCTCTACGACCTCGACAAAGACCCGGGCGAGAAGCACAACGCGATCGAGGAGAACCGCCGCGCGTACGTGCGTCTGCGCGCCGCGATCGAGCCGCTCATCAAAGAGCCGGAAGCCCCGTCGAACGTCGACTCCGAAACGAAGGCGAAGCTCGCCGCGCTCGGCTACATCGGCTCGACCGTGCAGACCGCGAAAGGGCAGGCGCTGCCCGATCCGAAGACGAAGATGGGCGAGTTCCACGACGTGCGGCTCGCGTACACGTACTTCGAGAACAACAACCCGCAGGAAGCGCTCAACATCACGCAGCGGCTGCTGAAGAACAATCCCGAGCTCGTGGACATGTGGGATCTGCAGGCCAAGATCCTCTTCAAGCTCAACCGCCGCCAGGATGCGCTCGAAACGGCGAAGGAAGGACTGCGTCATTCGCCGATGGCGATCACGCTGCTCTTCAATGTCGCGGACATCGCGCTCGCGCTCAACGATCTCGACACCGCGCAGAAGCATCTCGAGATCGCCGAGAAGATCGAGCCGGGCCAGGCGCACGAGACGCTCGCGCGCGTCTGGCTGCTGCGCGGCAACCAGCAGAAGGGCGAAGAGGAAGCGAAGCTCGCGCTGCAGACGCATCAGATCCCGACGAAAGCGCTGATGATCCTCGGCTCCATCGAGATGGACCGCCAGCATTACGAGAAGGCGCTCGAGTACTACCGGCAGGCGGGAGCGGGGGAGAAGCGCTGGACCGGGAAGCCGGTCGAGAACCTGCACGCGAACAGCGGCGACGCGCTGGCACGCCTCGGACGCAACGACGAAGCGGAGCGCGAGTTCCGCGCGGAGCTCGTCGACTTTCCGAAGAACGCGCGCGCGTACTCGTCCCTCATCGTGCTGCTCGTGACGGAGCGCCGCACCGACGAGGCCACGCGGCTCGTCTTCGACGCGATCAAAGCCAATCCGACGCCCAACATGTACGAGGTCATCTCCGAGACGCTGAAGGCGATCGGCGATGATCGCGGCGCGATGTTCTGGGCGTATCAGGGCATCCAGAAGTTTCCGCAGGACGCCGAGCTGCGGCGGCTGCCGCAACGCCTCGAGCGCGTCACGCCGCTGCTGCGAGAGCACATGCGCACGAACTGATCGTGCATCCGAAGATGGCAGCTCGCAAATCGCGCATCGTCCTCGTTTCCGTCGTCGCGGTCGTGCTCGTCGCGGCCGCGGCGGCCTGGTTCGTCGTGAAGCGTCATGCCGCGAGCGGCGGCGGTGCCGGCGCGTTCTTCGGCGGACACAGCGGCCCCGCGCGCGACATCATCCTCGTCACCATCGACACGACGCGCGCGGACGCGCTCGGCTACGCCGGCAACACCACCGTCCGCACGCCGTTCCTCGACTCGCTCGCGGCGAAGGGCCTCGTGTTCACGAACGCGCACGCGCACAACGTGATCACGCTGCCGTCCCACATCAACATCTTGACCGGTTTGTATCCGTACCAGCACGGCGTGCGCGAGAACGCCGGCTTCACGCTCGACGCCTCGCACGCCACCGTCGCCACGATGCTGCGCAAGGCCGGCTACGCGACCGGCGCGTTCGTCGGCGCGTTTCCGCTCGACGCGCGCTTCGGACTCAATCAGGGCTTCGACGTGTACGACGACAACTACGGCAAAGGACAGGCGACCGTCGACTTCGTCGTGCAGGAGCGACCCGCGAGCGCCGTGCTCGCCGCGGCCACGGACTGGTGGCGGCGCAACGAAGGGAAGAAGCGCTTCATGTGGGTCCACTGCTACGACCCGCACGCGCCGTATCTGCCGCCCGAGCCGTACCGCACGGAGTTCCGCGGACATCCGTATCTCGGCGAGATCTCGTACGTCGACGCGCAGCTCTCCGAGGCGCTGACGCCGATCCTCACGGCGAATCCCGACGCGCTCGTCATCGTCACCGCCGATCACGGCGAGTCGCTCGGCGAGCACGGCGAGCGCACGCACGGACTGTTCGCCTATGAAGTCACGCTGAAGATTCCGCTGCTCCTCGCGCGCGGCGGCGTCGCGCACCGCGTCGTCTCCGACTACGTGCGCCACATCGACATCGTGCCCACGATCCTCGACTCCGCCGGCGTCGCCGCGCCGAAAGAACTGCTCGGACGCTCGCTGCTGCGGAGCGGCGCCGCGACCGACACGTACTTCGAGTCGCTGTCGACGTCGATCAACCGCGGCTGGGCGCCGCTCACCGGCGTCATCCACAGCGGCCTGAAGTACATTCAGGTGCCGATCACCGAGCTGTACGACCTGCAGTCCGATCCGCACGAGCAGACCAACGTCGCCGGCGACCGCCGTCGCGACGTCGAGGCCGCGCGAAAGATTCTGGCGTCGCTCGCGAGCAGCGCGCCCGCGCCGTCGCGCAACGTTTCGAGCGAAGAGATCGCGCGGCTGCGCAGCCTCGGCTACATCACCGGCTCCGCGGAGACGAAGGACCACTACACCGCCGCAGACGATCCGAAGACGCTCGTGCACCTCGACTCGAAGATGCACGACGCGGTCGATGCGTTCGAGCGCGGGCAAGCCGAGCGCGGCCTCTCGCTCGCGCGCGAAGTGGTCGCCGAGCGTCCGACCATGAGCGCGGGCCGCGAGTTGCTCGCGTTCATGCTGCAGCAGAACGATCGCGTCGCCGAGGCCATCGAACAGCTCGAGGTGCTGACGCGCGATCCGCACGTGAGCGACGACGACCGCACGCAGCTCGCGTTGCTGTATTGCGAGACCGGGCAGCCGAAGAAAGCGGTCGCGCTGCTCGAGCCGCACAGCAAGACGGACAATCCCGATCTGCTCAACACGTATGGCGTCGCGCTGTCCGATGACCGCCAGGTCGAGCCCGCGCGGCAGCAGTTCGAGCGCGCGCTCGCGATCGATCCGAACAACGCGCCGGCGCTGCAGAACCTCGGCATCCTCGCGCTGCGCATGGACGACGTGCCCACCGCGCGCAACTATCTCGGCCGCGCGCTCGAGCTCAATCCGAAGCTGCCGCTCGCGCTGAACACGCTCGGCGTCGTGTACGCGCGCGAGAACGACTTCCAGCACGCCGTGGAGATGTGGCAGCGCGCCGTCGACGTCGATCCGCGCCAGTACGACGCGCTCTACAACATCGGCATGGTGGCCGTGCAGGCGCGCAACGCGCCGGCCGCGCGTCAGGCGCTCACGCGCTTCGTCAACACCGCGCCGCCGTCGCAATACGCGAACGACATCGCCTCCGCGCGTCGCATCCTCGCGACGATGCCGCACTGAGACAAACCGTTTCAGCAGTGTGACCACCGTGTCGCGCGAGCGCGATAACGTAAGCGGCACCGCGTTCCCCGAAGTGCAACGCCTGTTTTGCGAAGGAGGATCATGCGCGCGAACTCTCGTCTCACATCATTGCTGCTCACGCTCGCGCTGCACGGCACCGTGCTGGTGCCGGCGCAGGCGCAGGCGATCCGTGCCGACGAGTCCGTGCAGGTCAACCTCGTGGAAGTGCCCGTCACCGTGCTCACGTCCGACGGGCAGCCGGTGCGCGATCTCACCAAAGACAACTTCGAGGTCTACGACCAGGGCCACAGGAAAGAGATCACGAACTTCGAGATGATCGACGTCGCGGCGCGTGTACACGAGCCGGCGCTCGAGCATGCCGAGATCAGCAGCGCGGCCGCGCGCAACTTCCTGATCCTCTTCGACCTCGGCAACTCCGAGCCGGCATCGCTCATCCGCGCGCGCGGCGCCGCGCACGAGTTCGTGAACCGGCAGGTGGTGCCGCGCGACCGCGTCGCCGTCGCCACCATCGCACCGCAGCAGGGCTTTCGCATCGTCGCGAATTTCTCCACCGATCGAAAGCTCGCGTCGTCGGCCATCGACGCGCTCGGCCTTCCGCAACTGCAGATGGCGGGCGATCCGCTGCTCATCACGGTCAAAGACCTCGGCCTCTGGCGCGACAACGCTCCCGCGCCGCCGAGCGATGGACGCCGCGTGAACCCCGAAGCGGAGGCGGAGGCGATCCTCAAGGAGACCGCGCAGCTGTCCCGCCATCAAGCCGATCAGGCGCAGCGTGAGTACGTGAAGCGGGAGCTCGAAGAGTTCTCCGCGATGGGCGCGGCGCTCGACCGCATTCCCGGCCGCAAGCAGGTCATCCTGCTCAGCGAAGGCTTCGATCCGAAAGTGCTGCAGGGACACGCGAACGCGCCGTCCGAGGAGACGCGCGCGGAGCAGGATGCCGCGGAGTCGGGCGAGATCTGGAAGATCGACAACGACGCGCGCTTCGGCAGCAGCTCGAGCCGCGGCGACCTCGGCGCGATGGTCGATGCGCTCCGCCGCTCCGACGTCGTGCTCAGTGCCATTGATATCAAAGGATTGCGCGGCAACACCGACGCCACGGCCGTGAATCAGGGCAGCGTCACGAAGAGCAACGACGCGCTCTACCTCCTCACGAACGACACCGGCGGCATCGTCTTCCGCAACACGAACGATCTCGCAGGCAACTTCAGCCAGTGGCTGAAGTCGCAGGAAGTCACGTACGTGCTCGCGTTCAACGGCGCGACGACGCAGCCCGGCGCGTTCCACAACCTGCGCGTGAAGCTCGTCAACGCGCCGAAAGCGCGCGTGAGCTATCGCCCCGGCTACTACGAGCCGCGTCCGGTGACGTCGGACGTCGACCGCATGCTCACCGCGGGCGAGATCATCATGAACGCCATTCCGGTCGCCGACGTCAGCGTGCGCGCGCTGGCCGCGCCGATTCCGCGCAACGAACGCGCGGAAGTGCCGATCGTGGTCGAGACGGACGGCAACAGTCTGCTCGCGGGCGTCACCGGGCCGGCGGTGTTCGAAGAGTTCTACGTTTACGCGTTCGACGCCAAGGAGATCATCGCCGACTACGCGCATCAGCGCATGAGTCTCGAGCTCGCGAAAGTGCGCGATCGCGTCGCGGCCGCGGGCGTGAAGCTCTACGCGACGCTCGACCTGCCACCCGGCGACTACAACGTGCGCGTGCTCGTCGTCGCGAACGGCTCGCGCAACGGCTTCACGAGCATCCCCGTGCATGTGCCGCGCGCGGACGAGCCGTATGCCGTCGGCGCGATCAACGATCCGCGCCCGTGGGTGATGGTGAAGGCGGCGGACAAGCAGCAGAACCGCGCGTATCCGTTCGCGCTCGGCGACAAGACGCTCGTCCCCGCGGCGCAGCCGTCGCTCGCGCGCGGCGCCACGTACGACGTCGAAGTCGTGACGCACGGCCTGAGCGCCGAGGGGTTGCAGGTCGAGGCGCACGTCGAGGATGCGGCGGGCAACGCGTCGCCGGCGACGCTGACGCTCGCCGGACGCACGAATCCCGACGAACAGGGGAACGTGAAGCTGTTGTTCAGGTTCGCGCCGCAACTGGCGAGCGGCCGGTACTCGCTCACGATCGCGCTGCACGGCGGCGCGAGCGCCGCGGCCGCGCACGTCCAATTGCCGTTCACCGTTCAGTAGGAGGAATCGATGCGAATCCAGTCACGCTGTTTCGCAGTCGCGTTGATCGCAGCAGTCGCTGTTGGAGCGCACGCGCAATCGTCGCATTCGACGGCGTCGGTCGACGTGAACCTCGTGGAAGTGCCGGTCACGGTCACGACCGGTGACGGCCAGCCGGTGCGCGGCCTCACGAAGCGCAACTTCGAGGTCTACGACCAGGGGCATAAGAAAGAGATCACGAACTTCGAAGTCGTCGACGTCGCCTCCGTCGAGCCGGCGGTGCAGCAGGCCGGCGGCGCCGCGCGGCCCGCGGCCGGCGCGCGCAACTTCATGCTGCTGTTCGACCTCGGCAACTCGCTGCCGTCATCGCTCGTGCGCGCGCGCACGGCGGCGCTGAACTTCATTCAGCATCAGCTGCTGCCCGGCGATCGCATCGCCGTCGCGACGATCGCTCCGCTGCAGGGCTTCCGGCTGCAGGCGAATTTCTCGACCGACCGCCAGCTCGCCGAGATCGCCATCCAGACGCTCGGCTCCGCGCAGTCGGGACATTCCGGCGATCCTCTGCTCCTGACGCGCGCCGACATCGCCGACCTCGCACCGGTCAACGGACGCAACGGCGCGAGCGAGCTGCCGACCAGCCGGACTGGACACAACGTCAAAACGCCCGACGTCGACATGGGCGCGCTCGCGGAAGAGAGCATCGTCGCGACGTCGCACATGACGCGCACGGCGAGCGATCAGGCGCAGCGGCAGTACGTGCAGCGCCAGTTGCACGACTTCACGGCCATGGGCGACGCGCTCGACCGCGTGCAAGGCCGCAAGCAGGTGATCCTGCTCAGCGAAGGCTTCGATCCGAAAGCGCTGCAGGGACACGCGACCGGGACGGTGAATTCCGAGGAGGCGCAGGCGGAGCAGTCGGCGGCGGAGTCGGGCGAAATCTGGCGGATCGACAATGACGCGCGCTTCGGCAGCAGCTCGTCGCGCAGCGACCTCGGCGCCATGGTCGACGCGCTGCGGCGCGCTGACGTCGTGCTCAACGCGATCGACATTCGCGGCCTGCGCGGCAACCTCGACGCGACCGCCGACGCGACGGTCGCTGGCGCGAACAACGACTCGCTCTTCCTGCTCACGAACGACACCGGCGGCGTCGTGTACCGCAACTCGAACGACCTGCAGTCGAACTTCGCGCAGCTCCTCAAGTCGCAGGAAGTCACGTACGTGCTCGCGTTCAACGGCGCGACGTCGGAGCCGGGCGCATTTCACAACCTGAAGGTCAAGCTCGTGAATGCGCCGAAAGCGCGCGTGAACTACCGCGTCGGCTACTACGAGCCGCGTCCCGTGCTGTCGGACATGGACCGCCTGCTCTCCGCGAGCGAGATCCTCATGAACAGCGTGCCGATGCACGACGTCGACGTGCGCGCGCTGGCGACGGTCATCCCCGGCAGCGGGCCGCGCGCCGAGGTGCCGGTCGTCATCGAGACCGACGGCAAGGACCTGCTGTCGAACGCCGGCACGTCGGTCTTCGAAGAGATCTACGTCTACGCCTTCAATCAGGATCAGCTCATCTCCGACTACGCGCACCAGCGCATGAGCCTCGATCTCGCGAAAGTGCGCGACCGCATCGCCGCGGCGGGCGTGAAGCTCTACGCGACGCTCGACCTCGCGCCGGGCGACTATGACATCCGCGTGCTCGTCGTCGCCGACGGCACGCGCAACGGCTTCACCAGCACGCCGCTGCACGTGCCGCAGCCGAACGAGCCGTACGCGCTGGCCGCGATCAACGATCCGCGTCCGTGGCTGATGGTGAAAGCGGCCGACAAGCAGCAGGATCGCCCGTATCCGTTCGCGCTCGGCGAGAAGATGATCGTGCCCGCGGCACGGCCGTCGCTGTCGCGCGGCGCGCACGAGATCGCGCTGCTCGCGCACGGCTTCGGCGTCGAGCCGCTGCAGGTCGACGCCGTCGTCGAAGACGCGTCGGGGAACCACATCCCGGTGACGCTGTCGCTCGTCGGCCGCACCGATCCCGACGCGCAGGGGAACGTCAAGCTGCTTTACTCGTTCGCACCGCAGGTCGCGAACGGCCAGTACTCACTCGTCGCCACCTTGCGCAGCAGCGCCCATCCCGCGCCGCTGCGCGTCACGATGCCGTTCACGATGGAGTAGGACCGACCATGAGAAAAAAGATCATCAGTGTCTCCACCGCGCTTCTTCTCACCGCAGTGACGTTGCCCGTGCAGCCGCAGGCAACGCGTTCCGATGCATCGATTCAGGTCAACCTCGTCGAGCTGCCGGTCACGGTCACGTCGACCAACGGCGATCCGGTGCGCGGCCTCACGAAGGAGAACTTCGAGATCTACGATCAGGGCCGCAAGCAGGACATCACGAACTTCGAGATGATCGACTTCGCCGACAGCGCGCAGCAGCAGCCGTCCGCGGCGACGGCCGAAGCCGCGCGCCCCGCGGCGGCGCGCAACTTCCTGTTGCTCTTCGACCTCGGCAACTCCAGTCCCACCGCGCTCGTGCGCGCGCGCAGCGCGGCGAGCGACTTCGTGAACAAGCAGGTGCTGCCGCACGACCGCGTCGCCGTGGCCACGATCGCACCGCAGCAGGGCTTTCAGCTGCACGCGAATTTCTCGACCGACCGCAAGCTCGCCACGTCGGCCATCGACACGCTCGGCCTCCCGCAACTGCAGCAGACCGGCGATCCGCTGCTCGTGACGATGAAGGAGCTCGGCGTCACCGACATCGTCCCCGCCGTGGGCGCCAACCAGAAAGAGGCGGTTGCGCTCGAAACGCTGCAGGGAATCTCGCTCGCGTCGCGCCGCGCCAATGATGCCGCGCAGCGCGAGTACGTCGACCGGCAGCTGCATGAATTCGCCTCGATGGGTGCGATGCTCGATCGCGTTCCGGGACGCAAGCAGGTCATTCTGCTCAGCGAAGGGTTCGATCCGAAGGTGCTGCAGGGACACGGCAATGCGCCGTCCGAGGAAACGCGCGCGGAACAGGACGCCTCCGAGCGCGGCGAGATCTGGAACATCAACAGCGAGGCGCGCTTCGGCAGCAGCTCGTCGCGTTCGAACCTCGGCGCGATGGTCGATTCACTGCGCCGCTCCGACGTCGTGCTCAACGCGATCGACATCCAGGGACTGCGCGGCGGCACCGACGCGAAGTCGATCGGCACGTCGCAGGCGACCAGCAACGACTCGCTCTTCCTGCTCACGAACGACACCGGCGGCACGGTGTTCCGCAACACGAACAATCTCGCCGGCAACTTCTCGCAGCTGCTCCGCACGCAGGAAGTCACGTATCTGCTCGCGTTCAACGGCGCGAGCACGAAGCCGGGGACGTTTCACAACCTGAAGGTGAAGCTCGTGAACGCGCCGAAAGCGCGCGTGAACTATCGCGTCGGCTACTACGAGCCGCACCCGATCGCGTCGGACATGGATCGCCTGCTCTCGGCCGGCGAGATCATGATGAACAGCATCCCGGTGGCGGACGTGAAGATGCACGTGCTCGCGACGCCGATCCCGGCCGCGGACAAGGCGGAAGTCCCCGTCGTCGTCGAGACCGAGGGGTCGAGCCTGCTCGCGAACGTCACGACGCCGTCGGTGGCGGAGGAGTTCTACGTCTACGCGTTCGACCCGAAAGGCACCATCGTCGACTTCGCGCATCAGCGCATGAACCTCGACCTCGCGAAAGTGCGCGACCGCATCGCCGCGAACGGCGTGAAGCTCTTCTCGACGCTCGACCTCCCGCCGGGCGACTACGACCTGCGCGTGCTCGTCATCGCCGCCGGCACGCGCAACAGCTTCCAGAGCGTGCCGCTGCATGTACCGGCCGCCACGGACGCATACGCGACCGCCGCGATCGCCGACCCGCAGCCGTGGCTCATGGTGCGCGCCGTCGACAAGAATCCGAATCGCGCGTATCCGTTCGCATTCGGCGAGAAAGTGCTCGTCCCCGCCGCGCGCGCATCGCTCGCGAACGGCCCGCACGATCTCGCCGTCGTCACGCACGGCTTCGGCGCCGATCCGGTGCGCGTGGACGCCCACGTCGAAGACGCGAACGGCAAGCAGAGCGCGGCCGCGCTGTCGCTCGTCGGACGGACGAGCGCCGACGAAGCGGGCAACGTGAAGCTGCTCTTCTCGTTCGCGCCGGACCTGCCGCACGGCGACTACGCGCTGGTGATGACGCTGCACGGCGACGCGCGCCCCGACGAGGCGCACGTGCGGCTGCCGTTCAGCGTGGAGTAGTCAGCGCAGAAATCCGCGCTCGCGCAACAGCGACACGATCCGCCGCGCGTTCTCCTCGGGACGCGCGCGGACCGTGTCGAGCGTGAGCTCCGGCGCGAGCGGCGGCTCGTACGGATCGTCGATCCCGGTAAAGTTCTTGACCAATCCGGCACGCGCCTGCGCGTACATCCCTTTGATGTCGCGCGACTCGCACACGTCGAGCGGCGTGTCGACGAAGATCTCGATGAAGCGATGCGCGCCGGCCAGCTCGCGCACGCGGTCGCGCGTCGCGCGGTACGGGCTCACCGCCGCGCAGACCGCGACGCCGCCGTGGCGCACCACTTCGCTCGCCACGTAGCCGATGCGCAGGATGTTCGTGTCGCGATCCTCTTTCGAGAAGCCGAGGCCTTTCGAGAGATGCGTGCGCACGACGTCGCCGTCGAGCACCGTCGCTTGTCGCCCGTGCTCGAGGAGCAGCGTGACGACGATGTCCGCCGTCGTCGACTTGCCCGCGCCGCTCAGCCCCGTGAACCAGAGGCAGAAGCCTTCGCGATATCGCGGCGGGTGTGCCTCCGCGAGAATCGCCGCGACCTCGGGACGCGTGAACCATTCCGGCAGCGGCTTGCCGGCGGCAAGGTAGTCCTCGCGCACCTGCGTTCCCGACAGCGACAGCGACGGCTTGTCCGACTGCTCCTCGTAGTGGCCGTCGACGTAGACGAGCTGGCGGAACGGCACCATCTTCACGCCGATCTCGGCTTCGTATTGGGCGACGAGCTGCTGCGCGTCGTACGGACCGTAGAACGGCCCGGGACTGGCGTGATCGCGGCCGACGATGAAGTGGTTCGCGCCGAAGTTGCGGCGGATGATCGCGTGCCACAGCGCCTCGCGCGGTCCGGCCATGCGCATCGCCAGCGGCAGCAGCGAGAGCAGCACGCGATCGGGCTCGTAGTAGTGCTCGACGAGCGCCTTGTACGTGCGGACGCGCGTGTAGTGATCGATGTCGCCCGGCTTCGTGAGCCCGACCACGGGATGCAGCAGCAGCACGCCGTCGGTCGCTTCAATCGCGCGATGCGTGAGCTCCTCGTGCGCGCGATGCAGCGGATTCCGCGTCTGGAACGCGACGACGTTTTCGCGTCCACGTTCGGCGAGCAGCGCGCGCACGTCCGCAGGCGTGCGGCGCAGTTCGACGAAGTCGTAATGCGACGGCAGCCGCAACACGCGCAACGGTCCGCTGATCTGCAGCCGTCCCCAGCGATCCATCTCCGCCACGAGCGGATGTTTGCGATCGGTCGTGCCGAAGACTTTCTGCGCCGTCTCGTCGACGTCCCAGCCGTAGATCTCGTCGACGGTCATCACCGCGAGCAGTTCCTGCCGCGGGCTGCGCAGCGCGACGTCGTGATGCAGTGCGACCGGCGCGCTCGCGTCGACCGGCAGTGTCACCGGAATCGGGAACAGCGCGCCGCCGGCGAGACGCATCTCGTCGAGCACGCGTTGAAAGTCGGCCTGGCCGAGGAAGCGATCGAGCGGGGAGAAGGCGCCGGTGGCAAGGAGCTCGAGGTCGCACGTCGAACGTTCGCTGAGCTGCACCGACGGCAACGTCGCGGCATAACGCGCGAGCTCGGCGGCGGTCTCGGGCGGCTCGAGCAGGTTCACGAGAGTGCCGCCGTACGGAGAGATCAGTTCCATGCGGCGCGCATTCTACGGTCTCGCGGCACCGCTTATACTCGCCCTCGCGTGGAATCGGATTTCGAGCAGCGACTCGGCTACACCTTTCAGCAGCGCGAGCTGCTGCGCCGCGCGCTGACGCACAAGTCGTATTCGCACGAAGCCAAAGACGACGCCGTGCGGCACAACGAGACCTTCGAGTTCCTCGGCGACTCCGTGCTCGGCTTCATAGTCGGCGACCTGCTCTTCCATCAGTTCCCGGATCTCGACGAGGGCGCGCTCTCGAAGATGAAGGCGTTCCTCGTCAGCGCGCCGAGTCTCGCGAAGAAAGCGCGCGGCTACGGGATGGGCGAGGTCATGCTCCTCGGCGTCGGCGAGGAGAAGACCGGCGGCCGCAAGAAAGACTCGCTGCTCGCGAATCTCTTCGAGGCGATCGTCGCCGGGATCTACCTCGACGGCGGCATCGAGCCCGCGCGGCAGCTCATCGAGCGCTCGTTCCTCGACGACATCCGCTCCATCGACGAACAGGACCTGCTCTTTCAGGACTACAAGACCGCGCTGCAGGAGCTCGCGCAGGGCAACGGCTTGCAGCTGCCGGAGTACAACGTCGTCGCCGAAGTCGGTCCCGATCACGACAAGACGTTCGTCATCGAAGTGAAGGTCGGCAGCTTGACCGCGCGCGGCGAAGGCTCGTCGAAGAAAGAAGCGCAGCAGCAGGCGGCGCGGCTCGCGATGCGCGAATACGACGCGCGCCATTCCTCATCGTGACGAAACGGCTCGCGGTCGCGCTCGCGGTGATGCTGCTGATGACCAGCGCGCACGCGCAGCGGAACGATCTCGAGCGCATCCGCGGCGAGATCACGCGTCTCCGCCAGCGTCTCGAAGACGTGCGGCGCGAGGCGGAGTCGGCGGCGCGCGAGCTCGAAGAAGCGGACCTGCAACTCGGCATCCGCACGCGCGAGCTCGAGCTGGCCGCGGCGGCGGAGGCGCAGCTCGACGCGCAGCAGCACGCCATCGAGACGCAGGTCGCCGAGCTCGTGCCGCGCATTGCGAAACAGAAAGCGGATCTGCGCCAGCGTCTCGTCGCGCTCTATCGCCTCGGCGGCCTCAGTTACCTGCGCATGCTCCTCGCGCTCGACGACGAGCGCAATCCGATCGAGGCGATGTCCATGCTCAGCTATCTCGTCTCGCGCGACGCGCGCTCCGTGTCGCGCTTTCAGGCGACCGGCGTGCAGCTCGCGGCGCAGAAGACGGCGCTCGCGGACAAGCAGAAGCGCCTGCACGAGACGCGCGTCCTCGTCGAGGAGCGGCGGCGCGCGGTGGCCGTCGCGGTGCAGCAGAAAGAGTCGGTGCTCGCGAAACTGCGCAGCGAGGAATCGGGCGCGCAGCAGCAGCTCGCGGTGCTCGAAGAGAAAGCGCGACGGCTGCAGCGGCTCGTCGACACGCTCGCGCAGCAGAAGCCCGGCATGCCGCCGTCGTTCGACATCCGCAGCGTGCAGGGCGCGCTCGCGTGGCCGGTCGACGGCACCGTCATCGAGCGCTTCGGACGGCAACGTAACCCGAAGTTTTCAACCTACACGATCAACAACGGCCTCAAGATTCAGGCGGCGCCCGGCACCGCCGTGCGCGCGGTTTTCCAGGGAACAGTTCTATTTACGCAGTGGTTCAAGGGATACGGAAACTTGATCATTCTCGATCACGGCAATCGCATCTTTTCGCTCTATGGAAACCTCAAGGCGCCGATGGTTGCGGTGGGCGACCGGATCGCAACCGGCCAGCCGATTGCAGGAGTGGGCGAGAGTGAAGATGCCGGCGCCGGTTACCTGTACTTCGAAATCCGGCAGGACAATCACCCTCAGGATCCTCAGAAGTGGCTGCGCTGATGATGACTAAGAAAAAGATCGCCTTCCTCTCCTTGTCCGTCGCGTTGATGCTCGTGCTGCTGGCCGGTGCGGTGTTCGGCCAGGCCACGCCGAAGAACAGCGTGTATCGCTACCTCAGCATCTTCTCCGAGGTCTTCGATCTCACGCGCAACAACTACGTCGACGAAGTGTCGAGCGAGCAGCTGATGGACGGCGCGTTCTCCGGCGTCACCGACGCCGTCGACGAGTTCAGCTACTACGTGCCGCCCGCGCAGATGGCCGCGTACAAAGGCTTCGAGGACGTCGAGGACAACGGCATCGGCCTCATCGTCACCAAACGTTTCGGCTACGCGTACGTCATCGCCGCGACGCCCGGCTCGCCCGCGGAAAAGGCGGGACTCGAGCGCGGCGACTTCGTCGAGAAGATCGACGGCCAGTCGCTGCAGAAGACGCCCATCTGGCAGATCCGCACGATGCTCCGCGCGAACCATCCCATCAAGCTGCAGGTCCTGCACGGCGGCGAGACGAAGCGCGACCAGGTCACCGTGCAGCACGCGAGCTTCCATCCGATCGCACTCGATACCGACAACCTCTCCGGCATCGCGTACATCCGCATCCCGTACTTCGAGCAGGGCACCGCGCAGCAGTTCCGTGCCGCGCTCGACAACGTGCGCAAGAGCGGCGCGCGCAAGCTGATCGTCGACGTCCGCGGCAACGCCGGCGGCTCGGTCGACGACGCCATCGCCGCGGCCGACGAGCTGCTCACGAGCGGTCTCATCACCGCGCTCGAAGGCCGCAAGCTGCAGTCGAAGCGCTGGCAGGCCGACCGCAACACGTCGTTCGACGGCGAGGTCGAAGTGCTCGCCGACATGTCCACCGCAGCCGGCGGCGAAGTCTTCGCGGCCGCCATCCGCGGCAACAACCGCGGCAAGGTCGTCGGCGTGACGACGTACGGCAAGTCCATCGTGCAGAAGTTCATCCCGCTCCCGAGCGGCGGCGGCGTGCAGATGACCGTCGGTCATTACACGACACCCGACCTCAAGCCGATCACCGAGACCGGCGTGAAGCCCGACGTGCTCGTCGACCTCACCGCGCAGGCGCTCGAACAGCAGGAAGACAAGAAGACCGGCCGCAAGACCGCCGAAGAGGACCTGATCCTCGAGAAGGCGCTGCAGCTCTTCGGCGCGCCCGCGACGGCGGCGAAGAAAGCCGCCTAGTTCTTCTCGTCTTTCTCGCTTTTTCCGCGCGTGGCGATGTAGACAGCGGCATCCCACGCGTTGTGGATGCCGATGAACAGCAACGCCAGCGCGAGGGCGGCTGTCCAGTACAGCGCGCCGAGGATGTGGCGCCACGCGAGCGTGCCGGTGATGAGCGCGACACCGTACGTGCCAATGGGGAAGCCGACGTGCCACAGCCAGTCCTCGAGCACCGGCGCGTAGCCGCTCTGGCGCCGCGCGCGGATCGCTGTGATGACGCCGTAGAACACGCCGAACGCGCCGATCGTCGCCAGGCAGAAGCCGAAGCTCGTCGGTGAATGGCGCGGCACGCAGGCGATCGCGGCGATCGTCAGCACGGAGCAGAAGTGCACGACCGTCGGCGTGCCGAACGCCTCGACCTGCTCCACGCTCCCGATGTGCGTCTCCGCACCGAGAGCCATGACGACGAACTGCAGACCGGTCAGCGCGGCCGCGGCCGAGCCGACGATCACGTAGAACGTTTCCCACTCGTGCAGAGCCTGCATGCCGCGAGCGTAGCGTGCGCCGCGGCACAAGACAACGCTACAATTCCGGTTGCGCATGCACGGACGGGACGGGGACGGGCGCGGTTCTTTTTCGACGATCGCGAAGCTGACGGCGATTCCACTGGCCGGGCTCGCGATGTTCTTTTTGTGGAACTGGATGCACGGCGGCATCACGCCGCCCGAAGCCGCGCGCGAAGTGCGCGCCTCGACCGCGTCGCTCGTCCCGCATCACAACGCCCCACCGACCGCACCGCCCGAAGAAGCGCTTCCGCGCGTGCAGGCGAAGCATCACGAGACGTCGCGCACGCGCGCATCGGGCCACGGCGGCTCCATCGTCCTCATCATCGACGACCTCGGCTTCGAAGGGCAGCCGCTCGATCGCCTCATGTCGCTCGACCCGAACGTCAACTGCGCGATCCTGCCGAACGGCACGCGCGTCGACGAGTTCGCGCACGAGCTGCACGCGCGCGGCTTCGAGATCCTCTGCCATCTGCCGATGGAGCCGCAGGGACACGCCGCGCCGGGACGCAACGCCATCCTCACGTCGATGTCCGACGACGAGATCGCGCGCGCCACCCGCGAGAACATCGAGGCCGTGCCGTTCGCGCGCGGCGTGAACAACCACATGGGCTCGCGCGCGACGATGGACCGGCGCGTGATGACGAGCGTCATCGGCGCGATCCCGAACGGGATGTACTTCATCGACTCGCGGACGATCCCCGGCAGCATCGCCGCGAACGTCGCGCGCGAGCTGCATGTGCGCACCGCCGCGCGCAATGTCTTTCTCGACGACGTCGCCACCGACGCCGCCGTGCGGCGGCAGGTCGCGGAAGTCGCGCATCTCGCCGAAGAACACGGCGTCGCGATCGCAATCGGCCATCCGCATCCCGCCACGATGCGCGTGCTCGCGGAAGAGTTGCCGGCGCTGCGCGCGCGCGGCTTTCATCTGATCCGCGCGAGCGAAGTGGTTCGCTGATGCTGCTCGCGTTGTTTCTCGTCGACGCCGCGGCCGGGCTCTATCTCTTCCTGCCACTCGTCGGACGCCGCAACGCCGGCGTGAAGTTCTACCGCCTCATTCTCCTCACCGGCGCGTCGCTCGCCCTCGGCGCCGCGATCGCGCACGCGATGGCCGCGCATCGCGAGCTCGCGTACGCGGACGTCGCCATCGTCGCGCTGACGCTCGTCGTCTGGTTCGTGCTCCGCTATCCGAAGCGCCTCATCTACCGCGCCGCGTCCGTGCTCCTCGGCATCGCGTACCTCGTCGCCGCCGTGCTCGCGTATCACGCCGCCGTGCGTCCGCCGCATCTCGCATGGAGCATCGCCGGCGCGCTCGCGTCGCTCGCGCTTCTCGGCAGCGTCAATCTCGCCATGCTCCTCGGGCACTGGTATCTCGTCGTGCGCGGCATGTCGATCGATCCGCTGAAGCGCCTCACGATCGCGACGCTCGTCACCGCGTGCGTCAAGATCGCGCTCGTCGCCGTCGTGGTCGTGGTGTCGTGGCCCGGCGCGTTCGTGAAGGACATCTTCTTCTGGATGCGCGCGCTGTGGGGTCTCCTCGGCCCGCTCGCGCTGTATCCGATGGTGTGGGGCACCGTGCGCACGCGCTCGACGATGGCCGCGACCGGCATCCTCTACGTCGACGTCGTGGCCGTCGTCATCGGCGAAGTGCTGGGTGGCTGGCTCTCGGCTCTGACGCATCTGCCGCTGTGAGCAGCGCGCGCACTGCAGCGGGAAGCCGCGACGTGTCGCCGACGTCGAGATAGCGCGCGAGCAATGCATCGACGTCGATCGGCGGTAGCGCGTCCGCCAATCGTTGCGCGACCTCGCCGCCGAGTCCCTTGCGGCGGCAGAGCGCAAACGCGAGCCGCGCCTCGTCCGCATCGCCGACGCATTCGAACGGCTTGTGCGCGTCGATGCCGAGGAGCTCGCGGAACCAGCGCTCGTTCTCCGGCATTGCCAGGATGTCGCGCGCGAACATGCCGTCGACATCGAGAAACGCGTTCAGCTGCAGAAACACGTACGCGCATTTTGCGCAGCGCAGGCACCACGGCTTCGCAACGTTGCACGAATGCGTCTTGCGCACGGCCTCTTCCGCGCCGCGCAGGATGCGCACGATCGCGGCGTCGTACAGCGGCTTGAGGATGGAAACATACGCGCCGTCGGCGATCAGCTCGTCGCGCAGATACGCGTCGAGCAGCACTTCCGCCTCCGTCGACTTGCCCCATTGATGGTTGACCGGCTCGCCGTTCCAGACGAGGTTCGGCGCGTCGGCGCTGCGCTCGTTGCCGAGGATGAGCGTGCGGTGGCCGTGCTGCAGCATCAGTGGAAGCGCGTAGAAGAGCGAGATCGGCGTCTCCGCGCAGACGAGCGCCGCGCGCTCGTCGAAGTCATCCTCCGCGCGCATGCGATGGCGCCGCGCGACGTGCGCCGCGTCGAGCAGCGAGTCGATGAGCGCATGCTGCATCGCAGGATCGCCGTAGTCCGCGTGCGAGTAGGCGAAGGTGGCAAACGGCATCCGCGCGCGCTGCAGCAGCGTGATCGCCGCGAGCGAGTCTTTGCCGCCGCCGCAGAACGCCAGCGCATCGCCGCCGTCGCCGATGTGAATCGGCGTTGCCTCGCGCGGTGAGCCGCTGACAATCACGCGCGGCGCATATCCCGCGCGATCGTGCTCGTACCGCCACTGCCCGCCCACGCCCTCCCACACCCGCCGCCACAACGCCGCGAAGCGCGGCGTAAAGTACGCCGACGCCTCGCGCAGCTCCACGACCTCCGGCGCGAGCCCGAAGAACGGAATCGCCTCCATCATCGCCAGTTGTGCCGTGATGCGTTCGAGCAACGCCGCGCCGTAACGCGCCTCGAGCTCGAGAAAGTCGACGTCGTCGTAACGGCAGACGCGCGTGACCACGCGCGCATCGAGCGCGTACACCATCGAGATCGCATTGCGCGTGCGCGACCAGCGGAGGAGGGCGACGCTACGCACGGCCATGCGCGCGATCCTCCAGGTGCTGCCACAGGTCGTCCTTCAACGACGGCGGCGTCTGCGTTCCCGGCACGCCGCCGTTCCAAGCCTTCCAGTCCGCGCGCGTGATCCGCGGCGGCTCGCGCAGCTCGCGGAAATCCGCGCGGCAAACGAGCATCGCGTTGCAGATGGCCGCGCGGCGCCGGTACGAACCCTCCCAAACGCGGAGATCTTTCTGCGTCAGATCGGTGAAGTCGAGCGGCAACGGCGGATTGCGATCGACCATGCAGTTCCGCGGCAGCGCCAGTCCGCGCGCGCGATGCCATTCCGCGGCGCCGGCGTGCGACTCGAAACGCTCCAGCACGGTGAGCAGCGCCGTCAGCCGCCAATGCGCCTCGCGCTCGTCGTACCGGCCGAGCTTCGTCATGTACGCGACGCGATCGCATTTCTGCAGACGCGGCGCGAAGCGTTTCACGCGGCAGAGCGCGGAGATCGTCGGGAACTTCGCTTCGAGATCGGGCTCGCGCTGGCACGAGCCATCGATGAACGGCAGCAGGCCGTGCCGCGCGCTCGCTTCTCGTCCCGCGCGCGCGCCGCAGAGCGGCCGGTACGTCGACAGGAACGCTCTGCTCATCCGCGGTAGTTCGGATCAAAGTCCGGCGTCGCCGTCTTCGAGTAGAGATACGGGTCGAGATTCTCTTCCGCGCGGAAGCGGGCGCCGGGCGTGTCGAAGGTCATGATCACGTTGATGCGCTCTTCGATCCCCGTCACGCGGCGGACGCTGTGGAGGCAGCGGTCGCCGCGCATGACGATCATGCGGCCGGGCGCGGGCGCGACGACGAGCGGCGCGGTGAAGCGCGTGAAGAAACGCCAGATGCGGTCGAGGGCGCGCTGCGCCAAGGTGTCTTTCGCGCGGCCGAGGCGGAGGCGGTGGTTCGCGTACATCTCCGTCTCGCCGCCGCCGACGGAGTTGAGAAAGAGAATCGCGGTGACGGCGTTCCGGTCGTAGTGCCAGCGGTACTCGCCGCCGGGCGGGGTGAGGTTCACGTTCACGCTCGCGGTGCGGTTCGGCAGCGGGATGAGCGTCGCATCCGATGCGCGCACGAGCGCGCCGACGCGTTCGTACAGCGCGACGAGCGACGGCAAGTCTTCATGAATCGCATCGCCATCGATGACCTTGTAGCGCAACGCCCGCTCGCCGTCTTCGCGCACGATGAGCGGCAGCTCGTGCCTCGCGGCGTACGCGTGGATCTCGTCGAGCAGTGCCGTGCAGGCCGCGTCGTCGAGATACGTTTCGACGATTGCGACCCCGTCGCGACGCAGCGTCAGCGCGCGCATGCGCTCTCCGCGGCCGTCTCGAGCAGCGTCGCGCGGAAGACGTCCCACGACTGACGTTCGTGCGCGACGGCGAGCAATGCGCCGCGGCGGGCGCGCCACGTGTCGTCGCTCCACGCGAGCATCGTCGCGATGGCGTCGCGGTGCGCGTCGACGTCGCCCGGCTCGACCACGATGCAATGCTCGAGCACCGCGTCGTCGAGTCCCGACGCGCGCGTGGTGATCGGCACGCAGCCGGAGAAGATCGCCTCGAGCGCGGTGCCCATCTGTCCTTCGACGACGGTGGGGATGTACGCGAAGCGGCAGGAGCGGAGGAGGTCGCGATAGGGCGCCGAGCGGGAGTCGAGGTAACCGTGGTGCACGATGCTCCCATTGTTGCGCGAGTCGAGCCTCGCACGCCACGCCGGCTCCAGCTGACCGACCGCGTGCAGCCGCGTCACGCGCGCATCGATGCCGCTCCACGTCTCGAGCACGTCGTAAAAGCCCTTGCGCAGTCCGCAGTGCGTCGCCGGATAACAGAACTCTCGCCGCGCGTCCGCCGCCGGATGAAAGAGCGTCGCGTCGACGGAGTAGTTGAGCAGGCGGATCTTCGATCGCCAGCGCGGCGCAAACGTCGCGCGCGTGAACGAGTTGCCGACGAGCAGCACGACGTCCGCGCGCTCCATCGTCTCGTCGTGATCGAAATGCGGCGGCGGCGCATCCCACGCCGGCTCGCCGAGGCCGGTCGCCTCGACGATCGGCGCGAGCGCACGCGCGCGATAGCCGGGGTCCGCGATCGCGTAGAGCACGACGTTGCGCGCGAAGCGGTTCGCACGCGCGGTGCGCGCGAACGACCAGAAGTGTCCGACGAAGAACTCCGCCGTCAGACCGCGCGGCTGCGCGTCCGCGTCGAGATAGCAGACCGTTCCCAACTCGCGCAGCGCCGCGTAGAGATGTTGTGCAATTTGTCCCGCCGAACAGTTGCCGCGCGGCGCGTCACCGTCCGGCGAGAAATAGGCCCGGAAGTACGAAAGGACGGAATGCACGCGTCCGGTTGTACATTAGTTCCTGCCTTGCGGCAATTACTTCTCGTGCGTCACTTCTCTTCCGCTCCCGGCGGCGCGGCGCCGTAGACGTGGCGGTCGTGCGTCGCCAGATCGAACGGCGGAATGGCCGGATTCGGGGCGTAGCCGCGATGCACCGCCTGACATTCGTAGCAGACGATGACGTCTTTCACCACGCGCCAGACGATGTAGTCGAGCACCGTCACGGCGAGGAGCGAGAGTCCCCACGTCCACGGCACGAAGACCGCGCCGACGGCGACGAGCGCGATGCCGGTCGTGCGGTTGAAGTCCTTCTGCACATACAGCTCGGCGTGGCCGCACGCGGCGCATTGACCGATTACGGCGTCTTCCGCCGGCGCCACCACGTTCGTCTGCGCGCCGCAGAAATCGCACGCGCGCGCCGGCTCGCCCGCGACGCGCGCCAGCCGCGCCTCGCATTGCGGGCAGAGATAGTGGACGCTGGCCATCTTAGTGTTCGCTGTCGAACTGACGCGTGCTCGCCTGTTACCTATTCTGCACGCGCATGGCGCGGTATGGCATCGACGAAGTCGCTCAGTTGCTCGTTCACGTCGCCGGCAGTGTGCGGGAGTTGCGCGCGGAGCTCGCCGCACTCGCGCTCGCGCCCACCGAGAAGCTGTACTTCACATGCATTCTGAACGCGATCGAATCGAGCGCGGCGTCGCTCTCGGAGTCGGTGCTGCACTCCGAGCACGAGCACTGATCAGCGCGCGCGCTCGATGTAGCGGTTGTCGCTCGGGTCGACGATGATCTCTTCGCCCTCGGTGACGAACGGCGGGACCTGCACGACGACGCCGTTCTCCAGCGTGGCCGGCTTGTACGACGACGACTGCGTCGCGCCTTTGACCATCGGCTGCGTCTCGGCGATCTTCACCTTCATCGTCTTCGGCAGCTCGACGCCGATCGGCCGCGACTCGTGGAACTGCACCTGGATCTTCAGGCCGGGCTGGAGCCACGACGCCGCGTCGCCGAGGTCCTCCTCGCTGATCTCCACCTGCTCGTAGTTCTCCGTGTTCATGAAGTGGTGCGCGTGGCCGTCCGAGTAGAGGTACTCCATCTCGTGCTGGGAGATGTACGCCTGCTCGATGTCGTCGTTCGAGCGGAAGCGGTGCTCGAACTGGTTGCCGGTGCGCAGGTTGCGCAGCTTGGCCTGCACCATCGCGCGGAGGTTGCCGGGCGTGTGGTGGCGGAAGTCCATCACCTTGCAGAGGTCTCCCTCGAACATGATGACGATCCCTTTACGAATGTCGTTGGCCTGCATTTGAATCCTTTCGACGGGGTATAAACTCGCGGAGCCGCGGCATTGTAGCCGCACGTGGAGAGACGAACATCGTGAAAACTGCTCGAATCGTTTGTGCAGCCGCGCTGCTGATCGCGGCCTGCCGCCCCGGCCGCGAAGCCCAAACGGCGGCCCCGACAGGGGATATTCCAGTGGGCGTCTTCGCTGCGCTCACCGGTTCCGAAGCCTCGTTCGGCAACGCCACCGTGTCCGGCGTGAAGCTCGCCGCCGACGAGATCAACGCCTCCGGCGGCATCCTCGGACGCAAGATTCGCCTCGTCGTCGAAGACGATCAGGGGAAGGCGGAAGAAGCGGCGTCGGTGGTCACGAAGCTCATCACGAGCGACGACGTCGTGGCGCTGATCGGCGAGAACTCGTCGAACCAGTCGCTCGCGGCCGCGCCGATCGCGCAGTCGAGCCGCGTGCCGATGATCTCGCCGTCGTCGACGAATCCCGCGGTCACGCAGAAGGGCGACTACATCTTCCGCGTTTGCTTCACGGATCCCTATCAGGGGAAGGCGCTCGCGGCGTTCGTGCGCAACAACCTGAAGCTCGAGAACGCGGCGGTGCTGCTCGACAAGAAGAACGACTACTCCGTCGGCCTCGCGGAGTTCTTCACCAAGGAATTCGTGGCAATGGGCGGCAAGATCGTCGCGACGCAGAGCTACACCGGCGGCGATACGGAGTTCCGCCCGCAGCTCACCGCCATCAAGCAGGCAAACCCGCAAGTGCTCTTCATCCCCGGCTTCTACACGGAAGTCGGACAGATCGCGATCCAGGCCCGCGACCTCGGCATCAACGTGCCGCTCGTCGGCGGCGACGGCTGGGACTCACCGTCCGTCGTGCAGATCGGCGGCAAGTCGATCGACGGCTCGTACTTTTCCGATCACTACTTCGTCGGCGACCCGCGCCCCGCGGTGCAGACGTTCGTGCAGAAGATCCGCGCGCGCACCGGCAAGAACCCCGAGGCGAATGCCGCCCTCGGATACGACGCGCTGCAGATGTTCGCGCTCGCGGCGAAACACGCCGGCTCGCTCGACCGCAAAGCCGTGCGCGACCAGCTCGCCGCGATGAAGGGATATCCAGGCATCTCCGGCACGATCACGATGGGAGCCGATCGGAATCCCATCAAGCCGGTGGCGATCATCAAGATCGACAACGGACAGATGACGTTCGCGGGGTGGGTGAGTCCGTAGCGCCTATACTCTCCGCATGCGCAAATCGCTCGTCGTCCTCGCGTCGCTCGCGACTCTCGCCTTGCCGCTTTTCGCCGCCAGTCCGCAGAAGCACGGCAAGTGGCAGATCACGACGCAGGTCGAGATGCCGGGCGTGCCCGTGCAGGCGCCGCCGGTGACGCAGACGGTCTGTCTCACCGCCGCCGACGTCGAGAATCCGCAAAAGTCGGTGCCGGCGGATGCGAATCACGACTGCAAAGTCAGCGACTACAAGATCGACGGCAACACGATCAGCTGGACGGTCAGCTGCCCGAAGATGCAGGCCCTCGGTAGCGGCAAGATCACCTTCGCCGGCGACTCGTACAGCGGCGCGATGAAGCTGATGGTCCACGAGCACGAGATGTCGATGAAGTACAGCGGCAAGCGGCTCGGCGACTGCGACAAGTAGAGGCTGCCGTCAGCAGCGACGCTCACGGCATCCAGAAATCCCGCGGCCACAAACGCACGAGCTGCGTCTCCGCGCCGTCTGCCTTTTTCAGATATGACTCCCACGCGTCGAGCTGCTTGTCGGGGCCGATCGTGAAGTACACCGCGCCGGCGACGTCGGCGCCTTTCACGTTGTAGCCCGGCAGCGCGCGGCCGTAGACGGCGTCCTTGCGATCGAAGAGCGTGTCGCCGAGGGCGGGGTCGTTGCGCAGGGCGAGAATCGAGGCGCGGAACTTCTTCACCTGCTCGGGCGGCTGATTGTCCGCGAGATCGTTGGCGATGCCTTCCGCGCGCGACTCGTACGTCGCGGCGGCGCGGCTCTCGCCGAACACCTGCGCGACGGCGTAGTCGGCGAGGCGCGGGTCGCGCTGCGCGTTCTTCAGCGTGTCGACGACGAACTTCACCGTCTGCGGGATCTCCGGCGTGCGCTCGGCGTAGTAGCCGGCGCGTCCCGACTGCACGGTCGCGCGCAGGCCGTTGCTGTACGCGAGGCCGTTCGCCAGCGTCTTGAGGAAGATGCCGTGCGCGCCGTAGCCGGCGAAGAGGCGCGAGGCGAGGTAGTCAAGCTGTTTACCTTTGTCGTCGTAGTCGGAAAAGTGCGCCGACGGCACGGACGTGATGATCACGCCGCCTTTCATGTTCGGCGCGAGCAGGCCGATGTACGTGAACTTCGCGTTCGCGTCGCGGCCGAGGACGCGCGCGTCGACGAGACGCGTGCCGTCTGCCGCGATCGGATTCGAGGGGCCGTTGCCGAGCGATGCCGTCAACAACTCGAGCGACGGGGCGAGCTGCTTGCCGAGGGACGTCGACGTGACGAGCCACATCCGCGCGCCGCTCTTCGCGAGGAGCTGCTTGCGCGCGGCGTCGAGGGCGGCGAGCGCCTGCGCCGGCGGCGTGAGCAGATCGTCACGCATCGCGGTAACGAGATACGTCCAGTCGGCGGCGAGGCTGCTGTCGGGAACATCGGTGAGCGTCAGCTCGAGATCCTTGCGCGCGTCCTGCGCAATCGGCTGCGCCGACGCGGAGAGCGCGCTCACGTTCTGCGCCGCGGCGAGCAGCGCCGCGCGGTCGCCTTTCTGCTGCGCGAGGTTCGTGAACCACTGCTGCAGCGCGTCGCGATCGGCGGCCGGCGCTTCCTTCAGCAGCCAGCGCAGGCGCAGCGCGTTGTGCGCGCGCGTGAGGAACGAGTCCGCCGCGAGAAACGCGGGGCTCGACTGCATCCGATACGCCGCCGCGGGGTTCTGCACCCACGACTCTTCCGAGCCCTGCATCGTGTTGCGCAGCGCGCTCAGCGACTGATCGACGACGTCGCGGATGCGCGCGAGATTCTCCGGCCGCCAGTCGGGATGCTGGAGGACGAGCGACATCCACTCGACCGCGCGCTTCGCCTCGCCGATGCCGATGCCGGAGCCCGACACGACGAGCTCGACGCGGTTCGTGCGCGGGTTCGTCGAGAAGCGCGCGTCGAGATCGAGGATCTCCTTGCGCAGCCGCTCCGACATCTCGTCGTACGACACCGGCTTGCCGTTCTCGATCACGCCGACTCGCGTCAAAAGAGCAGGCATGAGCGAGAGATAACGAAGCTGCTCGCGCGAGAGCGTGTCCGCGCGCAGGACTAGCGCGGCCGTCGCGCTGGACATGTTGTCGAACGTCGACGTGACCATCGGCACGCCGCTGCCGAGCTTCGACTGCGCGTAGTGCAGCGGATCGTCGAGCGTCATCGGCGGGTTCTTGATGAAGGCCGGCGGCGCGATCGACTTCGCCTCCTCTTCGATGTGCGCGGACTCCGCTTCCTGCTCGCCCTGATAGCGCTTCAGCGCGGCCTGCACGTCCGTCATCGAGTACTGCTTCGCGAGCCGCTGCGCCTCGGCCTCGGCGCGCGCGGTGCGCTCGCTCTCCTCGCGCTGCAGCAGGGCGGGACTCGGCTTCGCGGCGACGCCGTACGGCGTGACGTCGGTGAGCTGCCATTCGGCGAGCTTCGTCCGCCAGAGGTTCTTCCCCGACGCGAGCTGTTTGCGGATCGCGTCGAGCTGCGGCGCGAGCGTCACCGACTTGCGCGCGTCCGGCACGCGCTCGAGCAGCAGCAGCTGATCCATCCACGACGAGCGCGTGTTGCGGAAGCCGAACGACGGCGGCGTGTTGACGAAGTTCGCGAGCTGGCGCCGCGTGTCGATGAGCCGGTTCAGCACGCGCTCGTTGAATTCCTTCAGCTCCGGCGAGTCATCGCCGAACGCGGCCACGCGCGCGAGCTCGTCCTGCACGCGCTTGCGCACCTCGGCGATCTTGTCGCTGGTCAGACTCGCGACCGCGACGTTGTCGAGGATGAGCGAGAACTGCTCCCCCTGATCGCGCTCCACATTGTTGAAGACGCCGGTCGCGCCGGTCTCCATCACGCGCGTCTTGCTGTCGACGAAGAGCTTGTAGAGGTTCGTCGTCGCGTCGCCGGCGAAGCTGTCGGCGAAGAGCTCGAGCAGGATCGCGTCCTGCGCGGAGAGATTGACGCGCGTCGCCGGCCAGACCAGTGCGAGAGGGCTCGGCTGCTGGTCGTTGCGGAACGGATACTCGTCGATGCGGATCGTGCCCGTCGCCGCGGCTTGCGGCGCGGGGAGTGGCTTCGCTGTCGTCGACGGCCGCGACTGCGGCTCCGTCTCGACTTTGGTCAAGATGTTGTCCGTCCGGCTGAGGATCTCGGAAATGGGAACGCTCTTCGGGAAGGCGACGATGGTGCCCATGTTGCCGAGGTAGTAGTTCGCGGCGTGGAAGGCCCGGATGTCGGACGGCTGCATCGTGCGGATGCCGGACGGCTCGCCGCCGGAGTTGTACGCGAGCGGATGCTGCGCGCCGTAGGTGAGCAGGCCCGCCTCGCGGAAGAGAACGCGGTAGCGGTTCGCGCTGGAGCTGGTCATCTCGTTGTAGACCGAGCCCTTTTCCTCGAGCCGCAGCGTGCCGTCGGGATTCGACGTGACGCCGAAGTTGCGCACCTCGCGGCGGATCTCGACGTCGGTGTAGTTGGGATGCAGGAGCGCGTTGAGCTGCGCGCCGAAGAGATCGAAGAAGACGTCTTTGCCGGCGGTGGTGTTGAAGTGATAGCTCGTGCGCCACTGCTGCGTGAACGCGTTCGAGCCGGAGAGCCACATCGTGTCGAGCCCCGCGAACGCGCGGCCGGTCGTGCCCTTGCCGAGGAGGAGATGCTCCTGCGTGTGCGGCTCGCCCTGATCGCCGACCGGAATCGAGTTCACCCACGTGTAGCCCTGCGGCACCGACTCGATCTGCAGATAGTCGAGCGTGAAGCCGCTGCGCTTGTGGATGAAGCGCGCGCCGAGCGGCTGCCCCGCGTCGTCGAGGTACACCGCCTCGACGCGGAACCCGTCCGCGACGTCGCCTTTCTTCAGCTTGTCGAGCGAGAGATCGGCCGCGAATGCGGACAGCGTGACGAGAGCGGAGGCGAGCAGAAGAGCGGACATGCGCATGGCGGCCGGAGTGTACTCCGCGCGCAGATGTGGGTTAGGTGAATTCAGGAAGACATGAGATCACTTCCCCTTCGCCCCCTCCACCCGCGGCAACAGCACATCCCGCACATACTGCCAATCCGGCACGAGCCGCAGCGCCTCGCGCGCCTCGGCGCGCGCGGCGGGGAGATCGGGCGGGGTGGCGTTGACGTGCGCGTACGCGAGCGCCATGAGCGACTCCGGTTTGCCCCAGTCGGGGAGGGGGGAGTGGGAGGGCGGGGGCGCGAGCTGCACGGCGCGTTGATAGAGCTCGATCGCTTTCGGTACATCGCCGCCGATCGAGGCGGGCTTGAAGAGGAGGTCGCCGCCGGCGACCCAGAGGACGCGGGGGTTGTCGGGCTCCAGCTCGCGGGCGCGGGCGAGGAGGCGGGCGGCGCGGGTGAAGCGCTCGCGCATCACCGCCGGGTCGTCGCGCAGGAGGTTGCCGAGCCAGCCGTTGACCGATGACGCGGCGGCGTAGGCATCGGCGAAGTCGGTGCGCTGGAGCATTGCGGCTTCGAACTCCGCGTCCGCTTCGATGAGGCGCGTCTGCAGGTCGCGGACGCTCATGTGGTGATTGGCGCCGTTGATCGCCGCGCGCCAGCTCGCGTAGCCGGACCAGTAGTGCGCGAGGTAGCCGAGCTCGGGATCGTCGACGAGCGGCGCGAGCTCGCGGCGGAGGCGCAGCAGGCCGGCGATGTCGGCGCGATAGTCGGCGCGCATGGCGCGCTCCTTCACGGTCATGAGACGCGCGCGTACGGCGGCCGCGTTCGACGACGCCGTGGCCGCGGGTGCGAACGCGCAGCTGGTCAGCTTCGCGACGAACCGCGGGTCTTCGAAGATGAGCAGCAGCATGACGGCGCACGCGACCGATCTCATTGCGCGCCTCCGCGCTGCCAGATGCCGAAGACGCGGCGGTCGGGATCCTCGAACAGCGCCAGCGCGCCCATGTTCGGGATCTCCATGCGCGGCACGAGCGTCGTCCCGCCGGCCGCCTCGATCTTCGCGCGATACGCGTCGAGATCATCGACGTCGATGTACAGCGCGAGGTTGCCGGGCCACGGCCCGTCCTGCGGCGTGGTAATGCCGCCGTTGATGCCGTTCTCCGCGCGCGTGTCGACGAGGCGGTAGTTCAGCGCCTCGATGAACGTCACTTCCCAGTCGAAGACGTCCGCGTAAAAGCGTCCGACCTTCTCCGGATCCTTGGACCATAGTTCCCAATGCACGACCGGTTTGCCCACGTCTGCTCCTTTCGATTTCGCGCAAACGGTGAGGCCGCGGCGGACGTCCGCCAACGACTTTTCGGCGGACGCGCGCGACGGCTCGGCGAATCGACCGGAGCGCCTGCACGTGGCGAGCTACCATGAGCCAGCGCTCATGCTCGTCCGCACGCTGCTTCGAAATCTCGCACTGCTCGTCGCCGCGTGGCTGCCGTTTTTCTCGTTGTGGGTCTTCTTCGCGGCCGCGTACGGGCATCAATCGGTCGGCGCGGCGTCGTATCTCGCCTTCTACACGATCGGCAGCGCCGCCTTTCTCGGCCTCGGCGTCTGGTACTACTGCGCGGCTTACCGCTGGCCGCAAGAGGTGCGCATCGGCTTCTACGCGCGTCACCTGGCCATGGCGTCGCTGTACTCCGCGTTGTGGATCCTGGCCACGTACTGGATCGGCAGTCTCCGCTTTCACGAATCGCTGTGGCATTCCATCGTCACCTCGCAGATCCTCGGCTGGCAGTTCGTGATGGGCGTGTGGCTCTACGGCCTCGTCGCCGGCGTGACCTACGCGATGCAGACGCGCGAGTGGGCGACGCGCGCGGAGATCCGCGCCGCGCGCGCGGAGGCGGCGCTGCACGAGGCGCGGCTCGAGGCGCTGCGCAACCGCCTGCATCCGCACTTTCTGTTCAACGCGCTGCACACCGTCGCCGCGCTCGTGCGCGAAGACGCCACGCGCGCCGAGAACGCGGTTGACAAGCTCGGCGAGCTGCTGCGCTACACGCTCAGCGAAGAGCGCGACGTCGTGCCGCTGCGCGAGGAGTGGGAGCTGACGCGGCGCTATCTCGAGTTCGAGCAGCTGCGTTACGAGGAGCTCCTGCGCGTGAAGGCGGAGATCCAGTTGGAATCGCTCGCCTGCGCCGTGCCGTCGTTCGCCGTGCAGACGCTGGTCGAGAACGCGGTGCGGCACTCGATCGCCACGCGCACGACCGGAGGCCACGTCGAGGTCTCCGCGATCGTGAGCGACGGACGCCTGCGCGTCATCGTGCGCGACGACGGCTCCGGCGCCGGCGGCGACGCCGGCATGCGCTCCGGCTTGCGCACGCTGCGCGAACGCCTCGCCGCCGTTCACGGCAACGACGCGCAGGTGACGTCGCGCACGGCGGCGGGGGAGTACGAGGCCGGCTTCTCGATCCCGTGCGCGCGCGCCGCGGAGCCGGTCGATGACTGACGCGGTACGCGTCGTTATCGCTGACGACGAGCCGCTCGCGCGGCGCGCGTTGCGCGAGCACCTGCGCCACGTCGACTGGGTCGGTCGCGTCGACGAAGCGGCGGACGGCTTGTCCGCCGTGCGCCTCGTCGACGAGCTGCGCCCCGATCTCGTCTTCCTCGACGTCGTGATGCCGGGGCTCTCCGGCGTCGAAGCGGCGGAGCAGTTCGCGCACCGGCCGCACATCATCTTCACCACCGCGTACGACCGCTACGCCGTGACCGCGTTCGAGCTCGGCGCGCTCGACTATCTCCTCAAGCCGTTCGGACGCGAGCGCGTTCTCGGCGTGCTCGATCGCGCGCGCGTCGCCCTGCAGCACGGCGTCCCGCGCATCGCCGCGCGCGCCAGTCAGGTGCTGCGGCAGTCGATGCCCGTGTCGTCGATCTACGTCAAGGAACGCGGGCGGCTCCTGCGCATCCCAGCCGATCGCGTGCAGCGGCTCGAGGCGTGCGACGACTACGTCGCGGTGCACGCCGACGGGAAGCGCCACCTCATGAACGCGCGCCTCGGCGATCTGCACGCGCGGCTCGATCCCGCGCGTTTCGTGCGCGTGCATCGCTCGCACGTCATCAACGTCGACTTCATCGACGCCGTCGAAACCGGCAACGGCTCGCGGCTCGTGGTCGTGCTGCGCGACGCCACGTGCGTCACCGCGAGCCGCAGCGGCTCCGCGCAACTGCGCTCGCTCGTCGTGGCGGGTGTCGAACGATAAAGAAACGCGATCGAGGAAACGACCGCGACCGCGCTACGGCGTCGGCGTCCGCCGCGCGCGATCCGCCAGCGCGAGCTGCGCGACCATCAGCAGCATGCCGGTGTCGCGGAAGAGCACAAAGCGCATGTCGGCGAGGCGTTCCTCGTACGTGCGGCCGGCGGCGGAGACGTCGAAGCAGCCGCAGTCGATGGCGTTGCCACGGGCGAGGTTGATCGTGATGGCGACCATGAAGGTGACGAGGAGCGCGGTGATGATCCAGCGCGCGGCGCGCGTCCAGACGCCGAGGATGAGGGCGAGGCCGGCGAAGAGCTCGACCCACGGCATCGTGATCGCGGCGAGGTTGATGAAGCCGCCGGGAAGGATGCGGTAGTTGTAGATCATGTGGGCGAACGCGGGCGGGTCGGCGATCTTCGGCAGCGCGGCGACGACGAAGATCGCGCCGAGGGCGAGCTGCACGCGGATGGTGAGCCAGGGATGCGTGAGGCGTTCACGCCAGGTCAGCTCTCGAAACCCCATCAGGGCTGCGCTCCCGTGTGCACCGGAAGGCCGCGCTTCTGCCAGTCCGGAAAGCCGTCCTTGTAGACGTACACGTTGTTGAACTGGATGCCCCACAGCTTCTCGGCGAGCATGTGCGAGTCCTCGCATACGCCGCCGGAGCAGTAGACGACGATGGGAAGGTTCTGCTCGCGCGGATCGCTGCGCTCGTTGAAGAGCGCGTTGACCTTCTCGTCGATGTCGGACTCCCACACCGAATACGAGCGTGCGCCGGGGATGTGGCCGTCGGCGAAGACGGAGGAGCGGCGCGCGTCGAGGAACAGCACGCCTTTGTCGTGGAGGAGCGCGGCTTCGTCGCCGCCGATCTCGACGTACGCATTCGACGGATGCGGCGCGTACTTCGCGAGCGCGTCGGCGGCGGGCGGGGCGGGGGCGGACTTGGATGCGGGCGGTGTCGACGACTTTGGTGCAGTGGTCGTCGTCGCCGGCGGCGCGGTGGTGGTGGGCGGAGTCGGAGTCGTGCGCGCGATGGTGGTTGTCGCGACAGTCGTCGTCGTTGTCGTCAGCGGCGCGGTGGTCGTCGTCGATGGCGCGTCGCTCGTCGTCAGCGGCGCACCGGTGGTCGTCGTTGCCGAAGTCGTCGCGATCGTCGCGGTGGTCTGCACCGGCGTCGACGGCGGTGTCGCCGCCTCGTGCGGCGGCACGCGCAGCGCGCCGGGGTAGTAGCCGGGCAGCATCAGCTTCCGCGTGCGCGAGGCGAAACCGTTCGCGACGATGGCGAAGACGAGCGCGGCGGCGATGAGGGCGACGGCCTGCAGCAGTGGATGGCGGATCGGCATTCGAGGTCTAGGACGCGCGTGGCGGTGCGCGCGTTTCGCATCCTAGCGGGTTCCGTCCGCGACGCGCTACTTCCCCTGCAGCCGCCGCACCGCCGCCTGCTTGAGCGCCATGTTCGTGCCGCCGCGCGCGATCGCGCGCACCTCCGATTCCGGCAGCGTCGGCAGGATGCGCAGCGCGAACGCCTGCGGCGTCTTCGGGTTGTGAATGAGCGCCAGGCGCACGTCGAGACTCGACATCCACTGCGCCGCGTTCATGATGGCCTCGGCGATTTGAAAGGTGAGGAACGACGACTTCGCGGCGCGCACCACTTCGTCGACCGTGATGCGCGGATTGCGCAGCAGCGACAGCAGCACGCGCGGATCGTTGTCCTGCAGCAGCAGCGCGCGCTCGGAACGATCCGCCTTGACCGCGAGCAGCAGCTTCTCCATCTGCGAGAGCGCGCGGATGCGATCCCACGCGTTGACGTTCTTGTCCGGCGTTGTTTCCGCCGCTGTCTCCGCCGCCGTTTCCTCGCGCGCGAGGAGCCGCTCGAGGAGATCGCCGGTGTTGCTCTCGATCGCGAGCGCGATTCCGTCGGGCAGTTCCGCGACGACTCGCGCGCGCGAACGCCTCGCCGCCCCACGGCCCGCGCAGCGTCACCAGCAGCAGCGCGTGCAGCGGCGCGCGTTCGGCGGTCACGAGGCGCAGCGCGCCCTGCGAGAGGTTCACGCGATGCTCCTCGCGGACTTCCTCTTCGCTCGCGAACTCCGCGGTGAACGCCGCGTCGGAGACGCGCCGCACGTTCATGCGGCGATTCTACGCGCGCGGCGTCACTCGACGCGGCGCAGCACGATCAGCGAATGCGACTGCACCTGCACCTCGTCGCCCGCGTTCAACAGGTCGTGCTCGCGCAGGTCGGGCACCGGCTCGTTCGTGTCGATGACCTTCTCCCACCGGTCCCCCCACGGGCATGTCGGCAGCTTGAACGGGAGCGCATCGCTGTGCGCGTTGAAGAGGAGATAGAAGCTGTCGTCGACGATCGTCTGGCCGCGCTCGTCGGGCGTCGGAATCGCTTCGCCGTTGAGGAACACGCCGACCGTGCGCGCGTAGCCGGCCTGCCAGTCCTCGTCCGTCATCGGCTCGCCGTCCGGCTTGAACCAGCCGATGTCGCTGACGTCGGTGCCGCGCAGCGGACGTCCGTGGAACCAGCCGCGGCGCTGGAACACGGGATGGTCTTTGCGGAACTGGATGACGCGCGCGACGAACGCGCGCAGGCCGTCGTCCATGTGCTCCCAGTCGAACCACGAGATCTCGTTGTCCTGGCAGTACGCGTTGTTGTTCCCGTGCTGCGTGCGCCCGAACTCGTCGCCGCCGAGCATCATCGGCACGCCCTGCGAGAGGAAGAGCGTGGTGAGGAAGTTGCGCTGCTGCCGCGCGCGCAGCGCGTTCACCGCGGGATCGTCGGTCTCGCCCTCGGCGCCGCAGTTCCACGAGCGGTTGTCGTCGGCGCCGTCGTGGTTGTTCTCGCCGTTCGCCTCGTTGTGCTTCCCGTTGTACGAGACGAGGTCGCGCAGCGGGAAGCCGTCGTGCGCGGTGATGAAGTTGATGCTCGCCGACGGCGCGCGGCCCGTCGTCGCGTAGAGATCGGAGCTGCCGGTGAGGCGCGTGGCGAAGTCGTCGAGCGTCTGATCGGTGCCGCGCCAGAAGTCGCGCACGACGTCGCGGTACTTGCCGTTCCACTCCGACCACAGCGGCGGGAAGTTGCCGACCTGATAGCCGCCTTCGCCGACGTCCCACGGCTCGGCGATGAGCTTCACCTGCGAGATGAACGGGTCCTGCTGGATGACGTCGAAGAACGCGGAGAGGCGATCGACGTCGTGCAGCTCGCGCGCGAGCGTCGCCGCGAGATCGAAGCGGAAGCCGTCCACGTGCATCTCGAGATGCCAGTAGCGCAGCGAGTCCATGATCAGCTGCAGCACGTGCGGGTGCCGCATGTTCAAGCTGTTGCCGGTGCCCGTGTAGTCCATGTAGTAGCGCGGGTCGTCGGCGACGGTGCGGTAGTACGCGCTGTTGTCGATGCCTTTCATCGAGAGCATCGGCCCGAGGTGATTCCCCTCGGAGGTATGGTTGTAGACGACGTCGAGGATCACTTCGATGCCCTCGTCGTGCAGCGCCTTCACCATCTGCTTGAACTCCATCACCTGATTCCCGCGCTGGCCGCTCGACGCGTACTCGTTGTGCGGCGCGAGGAAGGAGATCGAGTCGTAGCCCCAGTAGTTGCGCAGCCCGCGCTCGAGCAGCTGGTTCGCGTGGATGAACTGATGCACGGGCAGCACTTCGACGGCCGTGACGCCGAGCTGCCTGAGGTAGCGGATCGCGGCGGGATGCGCGAGCCCCGCGTACGAGCCGCGGAGATTTTCCGGGATGCCCGGATGGCGCATCGTGAAGCCTTTGACGTGCGTCTCGTAGATGATCGTCTGGTGCCACGGCGTGCAGAGGCGCCGGTCGCCGGACCAGTCGAAGAATGGATTGATGACCACGGACCGCGGCATGAACGGCGCGCTGTCGTCCTCGTTCTTCGAGTGTTCGGGATCGTTGAAGTGATACGGGAACACGGCCTCGTTCCACTTCACTTCACCTTCGACCGCTTTGCCGTACGGATCGAGAAGGAGCTTGGCGGGATTGCAGCGATGTCCGTGCTCCGGCTCCCACGGTCCATGCACGCGATAGCCGTAGCGCTGGCCGGGACCGGCGTTGGGCAGATAGCCGTGCCAGATGAAGGCGGTGCTCTCCGGCAGATCGACGCGCGTCTCGTTGCCGGCGTCGTCATACAAACAAAGCTCGACGCGCGTGGCCACTTCGGAGAAGAGGGAGAAGTTGGTGCCGACGCCATCCCACGTGGCGCCGAGGGGATATGGCTTGCCCGGCCAGAGTTTGATCACGACGCCGGGACAGCAAGTCCACTGCCATGGATTGCTGACAATTTGGTCTTCGCTGATGGCACGCGCCTCGCTGTTATTCGCGATCGCGATGCGAAACAGAAACGCTGCCGAACGCTGCTGCAGTTACGTCGCGATCCTCGAACATGCGGCGGCTTCCGGCAGCGAGCTGCGCGACCTCGCCACCTATCTCTCCACCCTCGGCGTCGCGAACTGTGACGTGATCATTCTCGACGCGTCGCCGCGTCTGCAGTTCGAGCTGAACGGCCGCATCCTGCGCTGGGTCGGCCGGCACGTCGCGGTGCGTCCGGAGTTCCGCACGCCGGGCGGCGCGACCGACATCACGCGCGCGGCGGCGGCACTCGCCGCGTGCGAGAAAGTGATCGTCGCGGCGGATGACGTGCGCTACACGCCGGAAGCGATCGGGCAGCTCTGCGATCTCCTCGACGCGCACGAAGTGGTCGAGCCGCAGGACTATCTCGAGCCGCTGCCGTGGTGGGGCGGCATCGACGCGGGGCGCATCCTCGTGCATCGCGGGATCGAGCCGCAGCCGGACCACGGCGCGACGTACGCGTTTCGCCGCAGCACGGTGCGCGCGATGCGCGCGCTTGGATCGTCGGAGGTGTACGACGATCAGGTGAGGCGCCTCGCGGCGGTCGGTGCGGAGGTGCACGCGGCGACAGACGTCTTCGTGCGGCGCCAGCCGGCGCCGCTCGGCGACTGGCTGTCCGCGCGGCCGCGGCTCGCCGGCGACGACTTCGCGCTGCCGATGAAGACCGCGTTCTTCTTCTCGCTGATGCCGATGCTGCTCCTGCTCGCGGCCGCGGGCGGACTGCGCCTCGCCGGCGGCTACGCGGGCGTGATCGCGATGGCCACGATCGGACTCGCGCTGCGCGGCCGCGCCGGCGCCGCGGCGTTCTTCCCGCTGCGCGCCGCGCTCTTCGCGCCGCTGTGGGTCTTCGAGCGGAGCGTGAGCGTCTACTGGGCGCTGTACCGGAAGCTGTGCGGCGTCGAGGCCGATCCGCTGCGCGTGGCGATTCCGGACGCGCGCGAACGCGTGGCGAGCGGGGAGTAGGCGACGGCGATTTCGTGTAGGATGGCGCCGGTCCGTAAATCCTGATCCCGGAGAGCCCCCCTATGTCCGACTCGCTGCAGTTCGGCCGTGCCGAGTTTGCGCAAGCCGCGCCCGAGCGCGTGGTCTGCGCCGCCTGCCAGCAACCCGTCATCCAGAGTTACTACGAAATCGCGGGACGCGTTTTCTGCGCGACGTGCCGCGGAGCGTTCGACGCGCCGCGCGAAGGCTCGGGGCTCGTGCGCTTCGTGCGCGCAACGGTCGCGGGCCTCGGCGCCGCGATCGCCGGCGCCGCGGTGTGGTACGGCGTGCGCGTCCTCGTCGAGCTCGAGCTCGCGCTGATCGCCATCGGCATCGCCGTCGCCGTCGGCAAGGCCGTGCGATGGGGCTCGCGCGGCGTCGGCGGTCCGCTGTATCAGCTGCTCGCCGTCGCGCTCACGTACACCGGCATCGCCTTCAACTATCTCCCCGACCTGCTCAAAACCTTCCTCGGCGCGACGACGACCAACGCGCCGCGCGTGCTGCTCGTGCCGATCGCGATCGCCTACTCGTACGCGCTTCCGTTCCTCATGGGGCCGGAGAACTTTCTCGGCTGGATCATCATCGCCATCGGTCTGTGGCAGGCGTGGAAGAGCAACGCGCGCGTGAAGCTGACCATCAACGGCCCGTACTCGGTCGCGCCTTCTGCGCCGATGCTCGTTCCCGCGTTGGATCAAGTCCCGGCGAATGTCTGAGCTCGCGCTCGCGATCGCACCCTCGCCGCAGCCACCGATGCCGTCGCGCTGCGACGCGTGCGCGACCGAGCTCGCGCCGGCGCTGCTCGTCTGTCCGTCGTGTCACGCGCTCGTGCATCGCGCGCGGCTCGAAGAGCTCGCGCGCGAGGCCGGTGACGCGGCGGCGGTGAAGGAGTTCACGCGCGCGGGCGCATTGTGGCGCAGCGCGCTGGCGCTGCTGCCGGAAGGCTCGACGCAGGCGAGCATCGTCGCGCAACGCGTCGACGCGATGAACGCGGCAGCGTCGGGCAAGACGCTCGAGGAGATGCGGCAGGGTCCGCCCGCGGGAAGCATCTGGGCGAAGATCCTCGGACCCTTCGGCGCGGCGGGGCTGCTCGTCTGGAAGCTGAAGTTCCTCATCGTCGCGCTGCTGACGAAAGGGAAGCTGCTGCTGCTCGGCCTCACGAAGCTCTCCACGATCGCGTCGATGTTCGTCTCGTTCGGCGTGTACTGGCGCGCGTGGGGCTGGCAGTTCGCGGCGGTGATCATCCTCGCCATCTACATCCACGAGATGGGACACGTCGCCGAGCTGCGGCGTCGCGGACTGCCGGCGAGCGCGCCGATGTTCGTCCCCGCGTTCGGCGCGTTCGTGCGCATGCACGAGCATCCGACCTCGCCGCGTGAAGACGCGCGCGTCGGCCTCGCGGGACCGCTGTGGGGACTCGGCGCGGCCGTCGCGACGCTCGTCGTCGCGCTCATCACGAAATCGGCATTCTGGTTCGCGGCGACGCATCTCACGGCCGTCATCAACCTCTTCAATCTGACGCCGGTGTGGCAGCTCGACGGCAGCCGCGGCGTACATCCGCTCTCGCGTCTGCAGCGCGTGCTGCTCGTCGGAGTGATCGCGGCGGCGTGGGGCTTCTCACGCGAGAAGATGCTCGTGCTCGTGGCGCTCGTGCTGATCTGGCGTGCGGCGGAGAAGCAGAGCGCGACCGCGCACGACTGGCCGGTGTTCACCCGCTACGCGATGCTGATCGTCGCGTTCGCGGCGCTCGCGCTGGCGCATTGAGATTCCGCGCGCGCGCCGCGGGTCAGGCCTTCTGGAACGCCTTCATCGCCTCGTCCTCGCTGTCGTAGACCGTGAACATCGGCAGGAGGTTGGTGAGGCGGAGCGTCTTCGTCACGCGGTCCTGCGGCTTGAGCAGGCGCAACGACGCGCCGGTGCGTTGCGACTCGCGGTAGGCCTGCACGAGCTCGCCGAGGCCGTTGCTGTCGATGTAATCCATCTCCGAGAGGTTGAGGAGGATCTTGCGTCCGCCCTCGGAGAGGATCTCGTGAATGACTCGCGGAAGAATGGTCTCGCTGACGCCGATGGCCATCCTTCCCTTGAAATCGACGACGGTCACGTCGCCCTGTTTGCGCACCGCGATATCCATGCGACGCGGATGATAGTCGACTTCGCCGCCGCTTCACATCCCGCGCGTGTGCCGACATCGATTGGCGCGACGTGGCCGTCCTCGCCGGCCCGGCATTCGTCACGCGCGACGGCGGATTCGTCACACGTTTCGGTGAACTCGTCCCATCGCCTTACCGCGGCGAAGGCCTCGGCCCTACACTTCGATGTTCCTTCTTTCGGCAGATGGAGAATCCAACCGTCGCCTCGCACGATTCGCGTCTCTCCAGAAGGGTGCGCTGGTTCGGTCAGGTGCTCGCCGGCTGCGCCCTGGTCGGCCTCTTCCGCGCCAGTCACGAGTGGATGTTCAGCGCGTTTTCCGACGCGCACATCCCGCTGCAGCAGCTCGTGGTGCCGTATCTCCTCATCAGCGTCTCGTGGGCGGTCCTGACCGCGGTCGTCTTCGGCGTCGTCTACCGCATTCCGATGGGCCGGCTCGACTCGTGGCGGACGCTCCTCACGATCTTCGTGCCGATGATCGTCATGGTCGCCGCCACCGCCGTCGTCGGCGAGCATCTCTCGTATCAGATCTCGCAGTCGACGCGCGCCGCGCTCACGAGCCGCTTCTTCATGCACGAGTTTCATCCCGCGCTCTTCGACGCCTTCATCATCCTCGGCATCGCCTGCGCGATCCGCATCCGCGACGACGCGGCCGAGCGCGCGCTGCGCACCGAGCGGCTCGAGTCGCAGCTGGGCCAGGCGCAGATCCGCGCGCTGCGCTCGCAGCTGCAGCCGCACTTCCTCTTCAACGCCCTGCACTCGATCTCCGCGGTCGTCTACGACGCGCCGGAAAAAGCGGAGGTGATGATCGCGCGCCTCGCCGACCTGCTGCGCATGTCGATCGACTCCGCGCACGACCAGTTCGTGCCGCTGCGCAGCGAGATCGCCTTCGTCAGCCGCTATCTCGACGTACAGCAGGCGCGCTTCGGCGAGCAGCTGCGCGTCTGCTGGAACCTCGACGTCACGACGCTCGGCCTGCCGGTGCCGAACTTCATCCTGCAGCCGCTGCTCGAGAACTGCTTCAAGCACGGCATCGGGCAGTCGCCCGGCCCGTACACGATCCGCCTCGTCACCGCGCTCGAAGACGCGTCGCTCGTCCTGCGCATCGAAGAAGAGCACGGCGCCGGCGGCGCCTTGCCGGCCGGACCGGTCGGCGACGGCGTCGGCCTCGCGAATCTCCGCGCGCGGCTGCACGCGCTCTACGGCGGCAGCGCGTCGCTCGACGTGCGCATCCGCCACGAGAACGGCGGGGGTAGCGTCGCCATCGTGCGTCTGCCGCCCGGCGCGCTCGCCGTCGCGGACGATCCGCACAGCAGCGCCGCGTGATGCGGGGCGCGCGTCAGACGCCGATAATCGCGCGCTCGAGACGCGCGCGATACGTGGCCGACAACCGCAGCTGCTTGCCGTCGCGCAGCACGACGATGAGGTCGCGATGAAACGCGCTGTGCAGCGCCGCGATGCGGTCGACGTTGACGATCGTCGAGCGGTGGATGCGGATGAACGACGCGGGATCGACGCTCTGCTCGAACTCGGCGATGGTGACGCGGTGCAGATGCGACTCACGGCCACAGTGCAGCCGCACGTAGTTGCCTTCCGCGCTGATGTAGTCGACGTCCTGCATCCGCAGCACGATCGAACGCTTCCCCGAGCGCACCGCCAGACGGTCGATGTGCTTCAGCGTCTCCTCGGCGGCGCTCTCTTCCTGCGCGGCGGACGCCCGCGCGTAACGGCGACGGCGCACGCGATCGAGCGCGCGCGCGAAACGCTCGCGGTCGAACGGCTTGAGCAGATAGTCGGTCGCGCGCGTATCGAAGGCGCGCACCGCGTAGTCGGCGAACGCGGTGACGAAGATGATCTCCGGCTCGTAGTCGCCGTGCGTGGCGAGCTCGCCGACGATGTCGAAGCCGCTCAGCTGCGGCATCTCGACGTCCATGAAGATGAGGTCGGGCCGGCTCTCGCTCAGCTCGTCCGCGACATGCGCGCCGCCCGGATACTCGTCGACGACGGTGATGTCGCTCTCGTGCAGGAGCAGGTCGCGGATCCGCTTGCGCGAAAACGGCTCGTCGTCCACCACGGCCGCGCGGATCAACGCGCCCTCGCCCGTCAGCGTCTGCATCGTTTAAGTTCCCGCGAAGCCGTCATTCTGGCTGCAAAATAAGTAGGGGATGTGAGCTTTTGGTGACGAACCAGACTCGGCGGCATGCCCAGTGATACGGGCCGCCCGCGGCGATCATCCACCCGCCGCTCCGCCGTCTGCGCCTATGATCCACGCGCCGCTTCGGCCGCGCATCCATGAACCTCCTCCTCCTCTTCGACGACGACTTCGTGGACGCGCATCGCGTGCGGCTGACGGGACGCCGGCGCGAGCACGTGATGCATGTGCACCGCGCGGGGGTCGGGGACGCGCTCGTGGTTGGGCGCGCGGGCGGGCGGGTGGGGGAGGGGACGATCGTGCGGCTCGACGACGACGCGCTGGAGCTCGACGTCGTGCTCGATCGCGAGCCGCCGCCGGCGCTGCCGCTCACGTTGGTACTCGCGCTGCCGCGGCCGAAGGTGCTGAACCGCGTCCTCGCGGGCGCGACGTCGATGGGGGTCAAGCGCATCGTGCTCGTCAACGCGTGGCGCGTCGAGAAGAGCTACTGGAAGTCGCCGCGGATGTCGGTGGAGAACCTCCTCCTGCAGCGCGTGCTCGGGCTCGAGCAGGCGCGCGACACGATCCTGCCCTCGATCGACGTGCAGCGCTTCTTCCGTCCGTTCGTCGAGCGCGAGCTGCCGGAGCTCGCGCGCGGCTCGCTCGCGGTCGTCGCGCATCCCGGCGCGCGCGACGAATGTCCGCGTAACGTCGGGCAGCCGGTGACGCTCGTCATCGGTCCCGAAGGCGGGTTCATCGACGAGGAGATCGCGTCGCTGGAGAAGGCCGGCTTCGCGCCGGTGAGTCTCGGCGAACGCGTGCTGCGCGTCGAGACGGCGGTCGCCGCGCTCCTCGGAAGACTCTTCTGAGGTGCGGTGTTACCATGCGCCGTTCCCATGCAGCGCAATCAGGTCCTCTTCCTCGTCAAATTCTTTCTGATCCTCGTCGCGGCGTACCTGCTCATCGCCTGGACGCCGGTCAACGACCGCGTGATCGTGCCGTTCACGCACGGCGTGGCCGCGGCGTCGGGCGCGCTGCTCAACGGCATCGGCCAGCACGTCGCCGTCGACGGCACGGTCATCCGCTCGCCGCGCTTCGGCGTGAACATCAACAACGGCTGCAACGGCGTCGAGGCGATGCTGATCCTGCTCGCGTCGATCGTGGCCTTCCCCGCGTCGCCGAAGCAGCGCGCGATCGGGCTGTTGCTCGGCGCGATCGCCGTGCAGGCGCTCAACGCGATCCGCATCGTGACGCTCTATCTCCTCGGCGCGTATCAGCCGCGCCTCTTCGACATCTTCCACACCGCCGTCTGGCAGATCGCGATCATCCTCGCGGCCATCGGATTCTTCCTCGCATGGAGTGCACGGGTTGCCCCGACTCGACTGGCGAACCGCGCTTAAGGCTCTCGCCGGCTTTCTCACCGGCCTCGCGCTGTGGGTCGTGCTCACGCCGCTCTACGACCGCGTCATCGGCGCGGGCGCGGAAGCGACGCTGCGCGCGTTCGAGAGCCCGTCCGTGACGCGCCTCCATCGTGAGGCCGACGGCTACACGACCGTCGACCGCAGCGACTTCGACCCGCGCTCGAAACAGCGGCCGACCGTCGCCATCAAAGACCTCACCTTCAACTTCGTGCTGCTCGCCGCGCTCTTCGCGATCGCGAAGCGGCCGTTCTCCGATCGCAACATCGGCGGCTTTCTCGCGGCCTCGGCCGCGCTCGCGGTCACGCACGTCGGCGCGACGATCGCGGAAGTCATGTCGATCTACGTCGCGAAGCTCGGCATCTGGAGCACCGTGCATTACGGCGAGACGGCGCGCAACATCTGGGGCGTCACCGCCACGTTCTACCGCGTCGTGCTGATGTACGCGATCGTCTTCGCGCTCTGGTTCGTCTTCCGCGATCCCGGCGCCGCGCCGGTGCCGAAGAAAAAGAAGCGAGCGCGCTGAAGCGTCCCGCAGTTGCGGACGCGAAACGGCGCGCGCAGTTGCGGACGCCAAACGGCGCGCGCAGTTGCGCGCGTCCGCCGCGCGAGGTAAAACAGACGCTTCCGGAGGATTGCTGCGATGCGTCTGGTCACGCGTGGTGACCTCGACGGCCTCACGAGCGCCGTCATCATCACGATGAAGGAGCCGGTGGACGAGCTCCTGCTCGTGCATCCGCAGGACATCACCGACCAGCGCGTCGACATCCGCTCCGACGACATCCTCACGAACCTGCCGTACGACCCGCGCTGCGGCATGTGGTTCGATCACCATCTCCTCACCGACAGCAACCAGCGTCCCTCCGGCGCGTTCCGCGGCCGCTACGACATCGCGCCGTCGGCGGCGCGGCTCGTGTACGACTACTACCTCGAACAGGCACCCGACGATCCCGCGCTGCTGCGCCTCGCGCCGCTCGTCGACGAGACCGACCGCCTCGACGCCGCGCTCCTCACGCCCACCGACGTCGAGTCGCCACGCGACTACATCCTCCTCGGCTACACGATGGACAGCCGCACCGGCCTCGGCGCGTTCGACGATTACTTCCGCAAGCTCGTCGCCTGGCTCAAGACGATGTCCATCGACGAGGTGCTCGCGCAGCCGGATGTCCGCGAACGCGTGGAACGCATCCGCGCCGATCAGGCGGACTTCAAGCGCCTCCTCGTGCGCAACAGCTTCCTGCTGAACAACGTCGTCGTCACCGACCTGCGCGAGATCGACCGGCTCCCCGCCGGCAACCGCTTCCTCGTCTACTCGCTCTTCCCGCAGGCGAACGTCTCGCTGCGCGTGCACTGGGGACCGCGCGAGAACAGCGTCATCGCCGCGGTCGGCCACAGCATCTTCAACCGCACGTGCAAGACATCGGTGGGCGAGCTGATGTCGCGCTTCGGCGGCGGCGGCCACCGCGGCGCCGGCACGTGCGTCCTCCCCGTGGAGCGCGCGGCCGACGCCATCGATGAGATCCTCTACGAACTGCAGGCGAACGGATGAAACTACGCACCGCGCTCCTCCTGGTCCTCGCGCTTGCCGCGCCCGCGTTCGCGGCGTCGAATCAGAACGTCGTCGAAGGCAACAGCGGCCTCACCATCGTGCGCGTCACGTTCACGATTCCGGCGCCGGTGAATCTGCCGGTCACCGGGCATTACGAGACGGTGGACGGCACGGCCACCGCGGCCGACAACGACTACCAGCCCGTGAGCGGCGACTTCGTCATTCCGTCGGGCCAGACGTCGAGCGAGCCGGTCGACATCCCGATCGTCGGCGACACGAAAGTGGAGTCCGACGAGACGTTCCAGCTCGTCCTCAGCAACATCCAGAACGGCGCCGAGCTCGATCCCGGTCCGTACTCCTTCACGATCGTCAACGACGACGCGCCGGTCATCAGCGTCACCGGCACCTCCGTGCGCGAAGGCAACTCTGGCACGACCGCGCTGCCGTTCGACATCGTGCTCGGCGCGCCGGCGGCGACGCCGCTGCAGATCGCATACACCACGATCCCCGGCACGGCGACGGCGGGCGAGGACTACGTCCCCGCGAACGCCACCGTGACGTTCGCGCCGGGCGAGGTGCGCAAGACCGTGAACGTCACGGTGATCGGCGACACGCGATTCGAGCCCGACGAGACGCTCACGCTCGTCGCCGCGCAGTCCGGCCTGCCGCCGTCCGCACCCGCGAGCGCCGTCGGCACGATCATCAACGACGACACGCGCCCGGCCGCGAGCCTCACCATCGTCAGCGGCAACAACCAGAGCGGGCGGCTCGGCCAACCACTCGCGCAGCCGCTGGTCGTGCAGGTCAACGACGCTGCGGGCGCGCCCGTCGCCGGCGCAACCGTGCAGTGGAGCGTGACGCGCGGCGCCGCGCAGCTCGATCCCGCCACGAGCACGACCAACGCGGAAGGACGCGCGTCGACGATCGTGACGCCGAACAGCGTCGGCGCCATCGACATCCGCGCGAGCTCCGGCGATCTGCCGCCGGTCACGTTCACGATCGCCGCGCAGACGACGCTCGAAGCGCGCGCGAACGGCCCGGTCGCGAAACCGATCGCGCACGTGCTCGACGGCGTCTGCGCGCGCAACGAAGAGCCGTTCACGCTCGTCTGCCGCGCGCTCGAACGCCTGCCCGACACCGACCTCACGCCCGCCCTCGAGCGCATCGCGCCGCAGCAGGCGGGCGCGCAGTCGAAGATCGCCGGCGAGATCATCGCGAACATCACCGCGAGCCTCAGCGCGCGCCTCGCCGAACGCCGCGCCGGCGCGCGCTTCTCGCTGCAGCACGCGTCGCTCTCGATCGGCGGACAGCCCGTGCCCGTGGCCATCGTCGCGAACGCGCTCCTCGAACAGACCGGCACCGGCGCCGCGACGGGCGACGCGAACGGCGACGACTACAACGGCTGGTCCGCGTTCGTCAGCGGCAATCTCGGCACCGGCGAGCGTCGCGCGAGCTCCGGCGCGCTCGGCTTCGATCTCGATACAAGCGGCGTGATGGTGGGCGTCGATCGGCAGTTCGGCGAGAACATCTTCGGCCTCTCCGCGAACGCCGGCTGGCTCGACGCGACGCTCAGCGCCGGCACCGGCACCGTCGACACGACGAACTACGCGCTCTCGCTCTACGGCAGCCGCGGCGGTCTCTTCGCCGGCAGCGCCGCGCCGTCCACCGGCACGTCGATGCATTACGACGGCGTGCATCTCGAAGGCAGCCTCACCGCCGGACGCAGCCAGTTCGACGCCACGCACATCGTGAGCGTGCCGCTCCTGCCGTCGTCGACCGCGCACAGCTCGAACGATGCGACGCTCTTCGCGCTCACCGCGGGGGGCGGCGTCGACGCGCATCGCGGCCGCACCGACTTCGACTTCGCGCTCTCCGGCACGTGGTCGCGCACGCGGATCGACGACCTCGCCGAAAGCGACGCCGGTCCGCTGGTGCTCTTCGTCGATGGACACGACATCGAGTCGCTCGTCGCCAACGCGGGACTCGACGTCCGCTCCGCGATCGCGGTGCCGTTCGGCACGCTGATGCCGACGTTCCGCGGTGAGCTCGTGCACGAGTTCCGCAGCGCGGCGCGCCTCGTCACCGCGCACTTCCTGCACGACCATCTCGGCACCGGCTTCACGATTCCGGTCGATCAGCCGGACGCGAACTACGGCAAGCTGTCGGCGGGCCTGCAGGCGGTCTTCCCGCGCGGCGTCTCCGCGTTCGTCGAGGTGACGCAGGACGTGGCGCGCTCCGACTTGCGCTTCCGTACGCTGCAGTTCAATCTGTCGAAGTCGTTCTGATCCGCATGCGCTCCGCCGCCGCGCTCTTGTTGCTGCTCGCTGTCTTCGCGCCGATCCTGCGCGCGCAGAACGCCGACGATCTCGTGCTCGTCGACTGCCGCCTGCCGCCGAAGATGAAACGCATCGGCGGGCGCACGTATCCGGTCGCTGCGCGTCCGATCCGCACGACCGCGCTCGACTGCCGCATTCGCGGCGGCGAGTACACGGTGTACGACCGCGCGAACTACGCAACGTCGCTCAAGATCTGGCTCGACGCCGCGGAGAAAGGCGATCGCGACGCGCAGTACTACGTCGGCAAGCTCTACGAAGGCGGCCTCGGCACGCCGCCCGATTTCGCCGCCGCCGCGCGCTGGTACGCGAAGGCCGCCGACGCGGGCCTCAGCGCCGCGCAGTTCAGCCTCGGGACGCTCTACGAAAAGGGCCTCGGCGTTCCCGCCGATCCGGCCAAAGCGTTCGCGCTCTATCGCCGCGCCTCGGGACTGCCGGACAACGTCGTGCTCGTCGAGAGCGCGAAGTACGAGGAGCTCGAGCGCGCCGCGAACGACCTCGCCGCGCGCGAGCAGGAGATCGACGAGCTGCAACGCCAGCTCGACGACGCGCGCAAACAGCACAAGCTCGATCATCAGCGCGAGCGCGAGCTCACGCAGCAACTCGACGCCGCGAAACAAAAGGCGGACACGCAGCGCAAAGACGTCGCCAGCAAACGCAACGCGGTGCACGTCGCCGCGACGAATGCCGCGCCGCTGCCGTCCGCGAAGCGCGGGACGCTCGGACGCTACGTCGCGCTCGTCATCGGCAACGCGACGTACGACCATCTGCCGCCGATGCCGTCGGCCGAAACGAACGCGCGCGCCGTGGCCGCGCTGCTGCGCGACGCGTACGGCTTCGACGTCACGCTGCTCCTCAACGCGCGCAACGACGCCATCCTCGCCAGCCTCTACAAACTGAGCCAGACGCTCGGCGAGAACGACAATCTCGTCGTCTACTACGCCGGCCACGGCCGCCGCGACCTGCGCAACCGGCGCGGCTGGTGGCTGCCTGCCGACGCGGATGCCGACGCCGCCGCGAAGACGAACTGGCTGCCGAATCAGGACGTCAGCGACCGGCTCGCGCTCGTGCCCGCGCGGCACATCCTCGTCCTCGCCGACGCGTCGTACGTCGGCGACATCACCCGCGGCGCGCCGCAGCCCGCGCCTTCGAACCTCACCGCCGCGCAGTGGTCGAAGTATCTCGAGACGACGAAGAGCCGCCGCGCGCGGCTCGCGCTCTCGTCCGGCGCGGACGAGCCGTCCGCCACCGGCTCGCGCTTCACGGCCGCGCTGCTCGAAGTGCTGCAAAAGCAGAAGGGCGTCGTGCCCGCGTCGCGCATCCACCAGGAGGTGGTCAACGTGTTGACCGCCGACGAGCGAGTGACCTCCGCCGTGCCGATCTTCGCGCCGCTGCAGTCGGCGTTTCACGACGGCGTCGACTTCCTCTTCGAGCGCCGATGAGCACCGTTCTCGACGAGATCGCGGAGCGCTTCGACGTCCTCGCCAAGCTCGGCGAGGGCGGCATGGGCTGCGTCTACAAGGTCCGCCACCGCGACCTCGACGAAGTGCAGATCGTGAAGACGCTGCAGGCGCACCTCAGCACGAACGAAGGGCTGCGCACGCGCTTCATCAATGAGGCGCGCCGAGGAATGAGGTTGAGGCATCCGCACATCGCGGGAGTGCATGATTTTCACGTCTGCGCGGACGGCACCGGCTACATCGTGATGGAGTACGTGCACGGCCTCAATTTGCGCGACCTCGTCAGCGCGCGCGGGCCGCTGCGCGTGCCGCTCGTCGGCGCGATCGCCTTGCAGACGCTCGACGCGCTCGGCTACCTGCACAGCCAGAAGTTCGTTCACCGCGACATCTCGCCCGACAACCTGATCCTCACGCAGACCGCCGACGGCCACCCGTTCGTCAAGCTCATCGACCTCGGCATCTCGAAGTCGCTCGACGAAGGCAACACCATGACCCAGACCGGCCAGTTCCTCGGCAAGGTTGCGTACGCGTCGCCCGAGCAGTTCGGCGGCCACGTGGACGGCCGCAGCGATCTCTATTCGTTCGGCGTCGTGCTCTACAAGCTACTGACGAACGAGGAGCCGTTTGCCGGCGAGAACTACCGCGAGATCATCAGCGCGCATCTCTTCCAGAAGCCGCGGCCGTTCCCGCCGGAGCTCGAGATTCCGGACGCCGTCCAGCAGGTCGTGTTCCGCGCGCTCGAGAACGAGCCGGCACATCGCTACGCCGACGCCCACGAGTTCGCGGATGCCGTCGAGGAAGCGTTCGGCGTGCAGCGCGAGCGGACGACGCGTCCCGCGCTCGAACGCATCTCGCGCGCCGAAGACGCGACGCTCGTCGACGGCGAGACGACGGCGATCGACACCACCGTCGCGGAGACGTCGTTCGCCGCGGCACCGACCATCGGCGAAACGGTCGTCGCGCGTCCGCGCGCGTCGCGGCGCTGGCCGTTACTCGCAGCTATCGTCCTCGTGCTGCTCGTCGCCGGCGCGCTCGTCTGGCAGCGGATGCACGCGGCCGCGCTCGCGCGCTACGGCAACTTCTACGCGGTCGTCATCGGCGAAGGGGAGTACCGCAAGTTCGAAGCGCTGCCCACCGCCGTCGACGACGCGCGCGCCGTCGCGCAGTTGCTCGAGTCGCGATACGGCTTTCACGTAACGCGGCTCGAGAACGCGAAGCAGCAGGAGATCCTCGCCGCGCTGAACGCCGTCGGCAAGCAGCTCACGCCCGCCGACAACCTGCTCGTCTTCTACGCCGGCCACGGCTCGCTGCTCAACGGCAAGGGCTACTGGCAGCCGGTCGACGCCGGCTTCGACATGACGAACTGGATCTCGCCCGCGCTCGTGAAAGACGCGCTGCTCGATCATCCCGCGCGCCGTGCGCTCGTCATCGCCGACACGTGCTATTCCGGCGCGCTCGTGCACGGCGCGCTCGCGACGTTGCCGCCCGATGAGCGCTTGACGAAACGCGCGCGTCTCGTCCTCAGCTCCGGCGGCACCGCGCCGGTGATCGACTCCGCCGACGGCCGTCACTCGATCTTCACGCGCGCACTCCTCGACGTCCTCGGCGAGCGCGGACGCGGCGTCACCGACGTGCAGTCGATCTTCACGCCGATTGAGGCGCGCGTCATCGACGCCGCCCGGCGCGACGGCCACGAGCAGAAGCCGGAGCTCGCCGCGATGGCCGAGGTGGGGGATGAGGGCGGGACGTTCTACTTCGTCAGGCGCTGATCTTCAGACGCCGATCAGATATCCGGCCAGTGCCGCAGCAGCGACGGCGTCGAGTGCGCGAGGTACAGCACCGCGTCGAACTTCGCGCCGAAGTCCGCCGGCAGATCGAGCGTCGCCGCATCGGGTGACGGCACGGCCGAGCCGGCGATGCGCATGCGGTGCGTGCCCGCGAGCCACGGCGGCAGCGGCGCGTGCAGCGGGACGATCATCGCGTCGAGCCGCGCTTGTGCGAGAAGCCGCGCGAAGTCGTCGGGCGACGGCGCCGTCATCTGCTGCGCGCCGATGAAGCCGTCGAAGGTGCCGGGCAGATACTCGACGGCGAGGAACGTGCCGTCGAGCAGCGCGGAGCCGAGGGCGAAGTAATCGTTGCCGAACGTCGCGGCGAGCGATGAGCCGGCGCTGCGGATCGGACGCGGATCCTGCAGCACGTAGTCGGTGCGTCCCCAATGCTCGTTGTGCCCGAGGACGACGACGCGGTCGCGTTGCGCGAGCCAGGTGAGGTTCTCCGCCATCGCCGCGTCGCGCGCGTTGCGGTCGCCGGCGGCGACGCGCTCGCTCTGTTCGACGATGCGCGCGGCGTGGAGCACTTCATCGAGCTCGGGCGACGGCGGATGTGACGCGAGCGACGTGCGCACGCCGGCGATGAGAGAACGGCAGCGCTCATCGCCGCGATACGACGCGCCCATGCACGCGTAGTTCGCCTGCGCTTCCTCGGCCGCGGCGGGATCGATGCGACCGAGGTAGTCGACGACGACGCGCATGGCACCGGCGGTGGGATCGACGCCGGCGATGCGGATCGGCGGCGTGAGCCCGGCGGCGTTCTGCGCGCGCGCCCACATGAGGAGGTCGAAGACTTCCTGCGCGTCCCAGAACCAGTAGCGCGCGAGTGCGAGCGCGGCCGCGGGATCGCCGCTGCCGTGCACGATGTAGTCGTCGAGTTGCGCGTACTCCGCGTACGGCGCCTCGAACGCGATCGTGCGGAAGCCGGCATCGACGAGCGCCGGCACGAGCTGCTGCTTCGACGCGAAGAGCTCGTGCGTGCCGTGCGTGGCGTCGCCGAGGGCGACGATGCGGGCGTTCGAGACGAGGCGCAGGAAGGGTGAGAGGGTGCCGTCGATGCGGATCGCGCGCTGCCGCAGCCACGCGGCGGGCGTGTCGACGTCGCCGGAGCGCACCGCGCGCACGCGTGCGGCGAGCGGCAGCGCGAGAATCATGGCGAGGAAGAGTGTGGCGCGTTTCATCTGCGATGATGGCTGCATGCTGCAGCTCCGCGTCGCCGGACCTCACGAGGCGGGTTGGATCAATGAACGCTACGCCGCGGTGGAGTTCATCCCGTCCGACCTCGCGCGCGAAACGGTCGTCGTCGCGGAAATCGACGGCGCGCCCGCCGGCCTCGGCCGTCTGGTACCGCTCGACGACGACACGTACGAGCTCGGCGGCATGCTCGTGTTCGAAGCATTCCGCGGCCGCGGCATCGCGCGCGCGATCGTCGACGAGCTGCTGCGCCGCGCGAAGGGCCGCGTCGTCTACTGCATTCCGTTCGCGGAGCTCGAGTCGTTTTACGCGGGCGCCGGCTTCGTGCGCGTCGACGATGCACCGCAGCTCCGCGAGAAGCTCGCGTGGTGCCGCGGCACGTACGCAAAGTCCGTCGTGTTGATGCGGCACGGCTCTGCTCCATAATTCGCGCGCGCATGATCGAGCTCGCACAGCCGCAACTCCTCGCGCCGATTCCGCCGGTCGGGCGCTTTCTCACGTTCCGCATCGCGCCGGAAGCCGACGTGCGCGCGGCGCTCACGCAGCTGCGCGACGACTTCGCGCCCGACTGCGGCGTCGCCGGCATCGGCGAACCGGCGATCCTCGCCCTCGGCGCGCAGGTGCCCGGCCTGCGCACGTTTCCGGCGCTGTCGGGACCGGCGACGAGCGTGCCGTCGACGCAGCAGGCGTTGATGTTCTTCCTGCGCGGCCCCGACCGCGGCATCCTCTTCGACGCCACGCAGAAGATCCGCGAAATTGTCGGCGAGGCGTTCATCCTCGAAGACGTCAACGACACCTTCACGTATCACGGCGGCCGCGATCTCACGCGCTTCGAGGACGGCACCGAAAATCCGTGCGACGAGAAAGCGGTGGCCGCGGCGATCGTCGCGGACGGCGAGTCGATGCGCGGCTCGAGCTTCGTCGCCGTGCAGCGCTGGGTCCACGACCTCGGCCGCTTCCACGGCTTCAGCGGCGAGCGGCGCAATCAGCTCATCGGCCGCGACGCGGACACGAACGACGAGCTCGAAGATCCGCCGCCGTTCGCGCACATCAAACGCGCCGAGCAGGAAGCGTACGATCCGCCCGCGTTCATGGTGCGGCGCTCGATGCCGTGGGCGGGCGCGGAGCGCGAGGGGCTGGAGTTCGTCGCCTTCGTCGAGTCGCTCGACCGCTACGAGCGCGTGCTGCGCCGCATGACCGGCTGCGACGACGGCATCATCGACGGCCTCTTTCGCTTCTCGCGGCCGATCACCGGCGGCTACTACTGGTGCCCGCCCGTGCGCGACGGCAAGCTGAATCTGACGCAGCTCGGGATCTGAGTCCCTCCGTCACCACCGAAAGAAGGCGGGATGCCCTTCCTTCACCGCCACGAACGTGCCGCGGCACGTCGCCGTGATCTTGCCGTTCGCCTCGAGCGTGGCTTCGACCGTCGCGCGGTCGTCCGCCGACTCGACGACATGCGCGCGGAGATGGAGCGTCGCGTCCATCGGCGTGGGGCGCTTGAGCGTCACGTGAAAGTCGGACGTCACCGTCGGCGGCAGCTCCGTCGCGTGCTGTTTCTTCATCAGATGCACGGCCGCGGTCCAGTTGCTGTGGCAGTCGAGGAGCGAGCCGATGATGCCGCCGTTGACGGTGCCTTCGAAGGCGAGGTGGTGCGGCTCCGGACGCCAGTCGCACACGAGCTCGTCGCCCTCTTCGAAGCTGCGGATGTGCAGCCCTTTCTCGTTCGCCGGCCCGCAGCCGAAGCAGCGGTTGTGCGGCGCATACGTCTCCTGCAGACTTTTCATGCGGGCATCCTACCTCCCGCGCGGCGGGCGCTGCTTTTTTGCGGAAGTGTGCGCGGGCTCACATCCGGGCAAATGGGTTTCCGTGGAGAATGCACCCCTCACAAATCGGTAGGAGGAAAGAACTCATGCGCAGGATCCTGGCTGCGGTTTGCCTCGTCCTCGGGGCGACCGGTGCAATGGGACAGGTGATCACGTCGCTCGATCCCCCCAGCTTCAAGGCGAATAGCGGCGAATGGTTTTTGACTGCGAACGGCCGCTACGTCGGCGACACGTTCGTTTACAACGGTCCGGCCGGCACGTTCAAAGTCGATGCGAACGCGGTCGACACCACGTTCTCGACCGCCTGGGTGCCGCTCGAAGTGCTCGCCAAGCCCGGCCTCTACACGCTCACCGTCGAAGGGCCGAACGGCACGACCGATCCGGTCGAGTTCAAGGTGACCTCGCCGCCGCGCGTGCCGAACCTCACGCTCGTGCTGCCCGAGACGCTCGTCGCCGCGGCGCGGACGACCAAGGGCAACTACGTGAAGTACGACGTCACTGCCTTCGGCGGCAGCGTTTCCGACGCGGTGGTACGGTGCGATCCGGCCTCCGGTTCGTTCTTCTACACCGGCACGAATCGCGTCAGCTGCACCGCGTCGAACAGCGCCGGCGAGACGGCCTCCGACGTCTTCACCATCAGCGTCATCGACGACGCGCCGACGATCCGGCTGCCGAACGACATCGTGGTGCCGCCCGCCAGCGACCGCGGCACGTTCGTGAAGTACGACGTCACTGCCTACGACGACGTCGACGCCGCCGCGGTCCCGGTGAGCTGCAAGCCCGCCTCGGGCGAGCTGTTCCCGGTCGGCCTCACGTTCGTCGAATGCACCGCCTCCGACTCCGTCGGCAACGTCGCCTCCGCGTCGTTCAGCGTGAACGTCACCGACGAGAAGCCGCGGTAATCCTTCAGCGCCATTCGCTTCGAGAAAACGGCGGGCGTCATTGCCCGCCGTTTTCTTGTTCGCGCGCGAAGGCGACGACCTCGGGGAAGAACTCGTCGAAGCGCCGCTCGAGCTCCGCGCGCGAGTCGGCGAGATGCCGCGCCGCCGTCTCGAGCCGCGGCCGTCGCGACAAGCGCCGCGAGATGCCCGCCAGCGCGCCGGCGATCCCCCCGATCTCGCGATACGAAAGGAGCCAGCCGTCGTCGCGCATGCGCGGATAGACGAAGCGCAGCCGCCCCGGCAGCAGTTCCTCGTGCGGATCGATGGCCGCATACGTCCGCGCGAGGAACGCCTCCAGCGGCTCGCCGCCCAGCTCGTCGAAGCGCACCGCGAGAAAGTGATCGAAGAAGACGTCGGCGATCACGCGCGCGTAGTGGCCGTGCTCCGGCGTGAGCACGCGGCGGAACGCGGCCACCGCGGGATGCGCGTCGGTGAACGCGTCGATGCGCCGGTGCTTGCGAATCCCCGCGGCAATCGCGTGCGGAAAGCGATCGCCGAGCGGACCCTTCACGAAGTCGCCGGCGAGATTGCCGATGAGCGAATGAGGATCGGGTTCCGCGAGAAAAAGGTGTGCGAGATGGTTCAAGCCGCCTGCGGCGCGGTCAGCGAGCCGAGGCTGCGCAGCGGGTCGCGCTTGGCCGGCCCGGCCACCAGCGTCATCACGAGATACGCGCCGCCTCCGACGATCGACCATACCACGAGGTCGGCGATGAACCAGCGCAGGAACGGCGGATTCATCTGCTGCACGGTGAAGAGCTTCGAGCCGATCCAGTCGTTGATCACGTCGGCGAACGCGGAGATGCCGAGGAGAAGGAAGAGGGCGCGGAAACCCCAGGCGCGCTGGACGCGCCAGCCGACGAGAACGACCGCGCAGTAGATGAACGCCACCGCCATGTAGACGGGGCCGGGCGCGTGGCCGGAGGTCGTGTTGAGATACGTCCACGCGCCGATCTTCTGCCCGACCATGTCCGCGAACATCCCCGCAATCGCGCCGGCCGCGCCGCCCACGACCGCGCTCACGAAGCGCTTTCCGGTGGCGCGCGTGAAGTACCCTGCGAGGAAGGCGGCGACGATTCCGGCGGCGTTCGCGAAAATAATCAGCAGAGGCGGCATAAAGGAAATATATCATGAATACAGCTGAGGCACTCCGTCTTTTCGCCTATACGGAATGGGCGAACGCGCGCACGATCGACGTCATCCGTACGCTGAGCGAAGAACAGTACACGCGCGCCCTCGAGTCGAGCTTTCCGTCCATCCGCGACACCCTCGGCCACATCGTGCTCGTCGAGTGGGTCTGGCTGCGGCGGTGGAAAGGGGAGAGCCCGACCGCGCCGCCCGACGTCGACTACGCGCTCGATGCGCTCGTCGCGAAACTGCGCGAGGTCGAGGAAGAACGGCGCGCGTTCGTGGCGACGCTGACCGACGACGCGCTGGCGCAGCCGCTCTCGTATCGCGCCATCGACGGAGCGGCGTTCACGCAGATTCTCGGCGACCTCGTCACGCATCTCGTGAACCATTCGACGTACCACCGCGGGCAGCTCGCGACGCTCCTGCGGCAGGTTGGCGCGGCGCCTCCGTCGACTGATTTCGTGAAGTTCGTGCGAGAAACTTCGCACTGAATAAATTTTCTTGCGTTCGTCCGGTGTTTCCGGCACTGTAATCGGTATCGTCGGTCCAAAGACGATCTAAAAAATCGAGTCTAGGAGCCCGGGTGACACGCACTGTCGTCCGTCTAGCCGTTGCTGTTTCGCTCGTCGTGGGCGCATCGCGGATGCGGGCGCAAGTGGTCCCGACGCACTGCGCGGAAGCGGAAGTCGCGCTCGACGCAACGCACAGCGTCTCGAAGCTCGAACGCTGCGACGACGGTGAGGCGACCGAGCTCCTCTGGTATCTCGACCGGATCGACCAGATCGGCGGCGCCCTCGACGGCCGCTTCGACCGCCGCAACACCGGCGGCGGCAGCGTGATCTACGTGATGGACACGGGCGTCCTCGCGACGCACGACGAGTTCAAAGGATCGACGCGGGGCACGCGCGTCATCGCCGGCTTCGACGCGACCTCGTCGCTCGACGTCGGCCGCTCGCTCTGCTCGAGCCCGAACAAGGCGCTCGAGCCGTGCTACGACGACTTCGACGAACTGCCCACCGCCTCGCACGGCACGAGCGTCGCCTCCGTCGCCGCGGGCCGCAACATCGGCGTCGCGCCCGACGCGATGATCGTCAGCGTGCGCGTGATGAACGAGCGCGGCCTGGCCACGACGCGCACGTATCTCGACGGACTCGACGCGGTCGTCCGCCACGCCTGGGCGCCGACCTCGCCGAACGTCCGCACGTCCATCGTGAACATCAGCGGCTGGGTGCTCGAGCGCCTCAACGGCACGAGCGCGCCGGCGTCGTCGGTGGTGTCATTCGCGACCGTGGAGGAGAAGATGCGCGCGATGATCAACGGCGTCGACGCGCAGGGCCGGCCCGATCCGAACGGCAAGCGCTTCCTCTTCGTCGTCGCGGCGAACAATGTCGACGGCGGCTGCGGCATCAACGGGATGATCGACCGCTTCCCGGCCATCCTCGGGCGCGACATCCCCGGCCTCATCACCGTCGGCGGCATGACCGCCACGAACGAGAACTGGAGCGGCACCTGCCGCGGCGGCGTGGAAGTGCTCGCGCCCGCGCAGTCGATCTTCAGCGCCACGATCACCGCGCACGACGAGTACCGCGGCCGCCGCCCGAACCTCCGCAGCGGGACGTCGTTCGCCGCGCCGATCATCTCCGGCATCGCCGCGCGGCTGCTCTCCGAGCGCCCCGACCTCACGCCGCAGCAGCTCGAGTCGTGGATCACCGCGACGCCCTCGCGCGTCTACGATCCGGACGTCCTCCTGGCCGACGGCAAGGTCGCCTACGTCCGCTCGATCGCGCCGGCCGCCGCGACGACGACCGCGCGCGCGACGCTCGGACCGTAGCGGCGACAGCCGGGGAGCCGCGCACGACAAGCCGCGCACTCCCGAGCGTCACAGGCGTTCGATCGTTTCTACCCCGTGCTCCGCCCACAGCGACTGTGCCACGGAAGCAATCGCGGCGGGCGTCACCGATCCGCCGAACTGAGCCAGCCGCTTCAACATATCCTCGAAGAAATGTTCGAATCCGCCCGGAGTATATGTGCAGTGCCAGCGCAGGCCGCGTTCCGAGCTCGGGTTCCACCACCGAAACGCCACGCCTCGTGGCACTACGACGATGCCTCCAGTTCGTATGCGCTGCTCGCTTCCGTCGAGCTCCATCGCCACCTCTCCCTCTTCGACAAAGCCATACCAATCAACCTCGCGGTGCCGGTGGAGTACGGGCGGTGCCTGAAATCCGGGAGGTACTGCGATCTCAACGACCGAAAACGCTCCACCGGTGTCCTCGGCGCGAACGCGAATGGTCACGCGCGAGCCCATCATCTGCAAAGTGGTACCGTCGCCAGCCTGCCGAACGAGATCTTGCAATCTTTGTCTCCTGCCGATTGCATATCAAAATGCATTGGCGGTATGAGGCTGAGCATCACAGCGCTCGCCATTGTGCGGGGTTCCGCCGCCGAGCCGGCGAATATCATCTCATTCGGCACGGCGGTCGCAGCCGCTGGAATGCACTTCGCGCGTGCTCGGCGGCGGCCGATCGCGCCGTGCCGGAGAATCGAGGTACTCTCCATCGGTGTATATCCGTAAGTCACACCGGCCTCGTAAGGCCGAGGACGTCGTCGAGTTTGTTCGCCGCCACGCTTTTGCGACCCTCGTCACCGCTTCATCCAGCGGGATCGTAGCGAGTCACCTACCGTTCCTGTTCGAGCCTTCACCCGGGGGCGACTATGGCGTTCTGTACGCCCATATGGCGCGGGCGAACGAACACGGTGAGCTCCTCTCGGCCGGCGGCGAATCGCTCGTGATTTTCACCGGGCCGCACGCGTACATTTCTCCGTCGTGGTACGCCGATCGCGCAACGGCTCCGACGTGGGACTACGTCGCCATTCACTGTTATGGCAGAACGCGAATCCATAATCCCGAAGAAGCCGAACGGAACGTAAGGCGCCTTGTCGATGCCATGGAAGCCGGCGGCCCCAATCGCTGGTCCATGAACGATCTGCCCTATCCTGAGATCCAGGCGATGCTGCGGAATATCATCTCGTTCGAGATCTCCGTCAGCCGGATCGAAGCGAAATTCAAGTTGAATCAAGGCGAGAAGCCCGATCGCACCGCCGCCGCGATCCAGGTGCTCGAAGGAAGCGGGCAAAGCGAACTTGCAGATTACATGAAGCGGTACAACGATCTGTTGTAAGGGCCGGTTGCCGCGAATGACATTCGAATGGATTCGCGAACCGCAACCGCTTCACACGAAATTTCGGCGGCGCCGTTTGCGCGGGCACGGCGGCCATTGCTCCGCGAATCCCGGCGCTTCCACCGGCGAGAACGTAAGCTCGCTGAGCTCTATGAGCTGACGCGCATCGCTGAGCGGCAGAAGTGCCCCACGATCGTAACGCAGCCGATACAGGGAAGCATCTTTCGAGTACAGGAGATCGCCTGATGCTGACCATTCGGCCCAATCGGTTCTACCGAGGTTGTGCGATACGACTCCGCTCGAGACAACAGCGTGTTCCGTCACGTACCAGGGACCATTCTTTTCTTTGAGGCCCTGGATTTCCATCCGTAGCGCGTACTGCTGCGGTGCGAGTGGATGGAGCTTTTCCCAAATGATTGGAGGATTAAAGGTGATCCAGACCTGCGCGTCGAAGTCGTCTTTCACGACGCGCCCTCCGCTCGCCAGCGTCCACCCGTCGCGCTCGAGCCGACTCGACCACACTGGGTTGTCTTCGCCCCAACCGGAACGGCTTCCGAAAGGCTGAATCTTTACGTGCCTCGGGACCCGAAAGCCTTTGGCAAGCTTCATCTCGTTGTCGCGATGATTCAGCGCAATGACGGTGGCATTTTCGAAGTGCCCACCGCCGCCCCAACCATCCCCTCGCGGATTCACAGAACAAATGCAACAACGCGTTCCGTGAGAGAGGGCGATCTAGAACACTGACGAAAATCTTCCGGCAAGAAGGTCTCGCAGTGCGCTTTCACCAGATCACCCTCGCCGAGCGGTAT